>Ga0247841_10000125_pt1 | contig 203650 bp, 154 predicted proteins | sample LaCruzMarch2015__2_FD_192410 | JGI IMG/M metagenome (GOLD analysis project Ga0247841, IMG submission 192410) | Freshwater microbial communities from meromictic Lake La Cruz, Castile-La Mancha, Spain - LaCruzMarch2015_18m | ecosystem: Environmental > Aquatic > Freshwater > Lake | place: Spain... | reverse complement strand
CGTTGTTCATACATTGGGAATATGGATGGTTACCTTAAAGGTTTGTTATGAAGAGCCGTATGATGGGAGACTATCAAGTACGGTTCTGTGAGAGGCTGGGGGTGAAATACCCCGGCCTACTCGACAATTTATTTGATTATTTGCCAATTTTTTTCATAAAAAATACCCTACAGCGGTCTGATTTTTTTAGGATGATACGATTTTAAGATTGAAACAAACGATTTCTTTGAACAGAATTAACATTGCTGATATGAGATTAAAGATTTGCATGATATTTTTCTGGATGATGTTTCAGACTGTCTTTGCCTTTGGACAGTACCCCATAATTAACCTCAGTTTCACCGGTGTTGATAATTGGCAGCACATCGACCTGAACAAGATTGAGATCAGGAATCTTGATAAAAGCTGCGACACAACGCTATTCTGGCCTGATACGGTTTTATCATTGAATACACTTGGAATAAATAATATGTATTATTCCAATGAAGGCTTGCAGATTTATCAGAATACGCCTAATCCGGTTAATGAAAGGACTTCGATAAAAATTTATGTTCCGGAAAGAGGGAATGTCAACATACAAATCTCAGATTTTTCTGGTAGAGTTATCACTTCTCAACAACAGGAACTTGAAAGGGGAACCCATGTTTTTATCTTCACTCCCGGAAACGCGCAAACATATCTTTTCACGGCTATCTATAAAAAGGAGACAAGAACCATAAAGATAATTTCAGGTAATAGATCATTATCAAATGAATGTTCCCTGGTTTATAAAGGAACAGAAGGCGAGAATACCATCAAGAAATTTTCATATACCTCTGAGAAGTTCCTTTTCTCACTTGGGGACAGCCTTGAAATGACGGGGTACTACAGCGACTTTACATCAATTTTGATTGATAATCCAACAACCAGTAAAACCTATACTTTCACTTTTTCAAGTACGTCACCGATTGTCAAAACTTCCTTTGTCACAAACATCACTCAAACCACAGCGACCGGTGGTGGTAATGTCACTTCAGAAGGCGGTACTGTCGTTACTGCAAAGGGAGTTTGCTGGAGCGCCTCATCCAACCCCACGACCGACGACAACAAGACCCTCGATGGCGGCGGTATTGGAGAATTCGTGAGCTTTCTGACTGGCTTGACGGCAAATACTACCTATTTTGTGAGAGCATATGCTACCAATAGCACAGGCACTTCCTATGGGCTACAGAAAGCGTTTACTACGCTGACTGAAGTTACTATTCCATCGGTGATTACGGCTGCTGTATCGAACATTACAAACGTATCAGCACAATCCGGTGGAACGGTGACCAATGATGGAGGAACTGGGGTTGTGGCCAGAGGTGTATGCTGGAGTACCACTAACAATCCCACAATTTTAGATGCACACACCAGCGATGGAACCGGAACAGGCGGTTTTGTGAGTCAATTGACAGGTTTATCACCCACGACATTTTACTATGTCCGTGCTTATGCCACTAATAGTGCCGGAACGGCATATGGCAATCAGCAAACGTTCTCGGCCCTCGAAAATCCGATCCTGCCCATCGTTACTACTGCCCAGGTAATAAATATAACTACTACTAATGCGACAAGTGGAGGGAACGTCGCTTCTGATGGCGGGGTTGATGTGACAGCAAGGGGAGTGTGCTGGAGCACCTCTCCATATCCGACGATTGCCAATAGTCATACCACCGATGGTAATGGAACGGGACCCTTTATAAGTTACTTAACTGAACTTACGACGAATACTCTTTATTATGTCAGGGCATATGCTATCAATAGCGTAGGTACTGCATATGGTAATCAGCTTTCATTTACAACCCTCACAACAGCCACCTTCCCAACCGTCACGACTGATCCGGCAACGGCCATTACTCAGACTTCAGCCACTAGTGGTGGCAATGTGACCAGTGACGGAGGAGCCACGGTGACGGTACGAGGTGTGTGTTGGAATACAATTTCCAATCCAACGATAAATGACAACAAAACTATCGATGGTAGTGGAACCGGGACTTTCACCAGTTATCTCACCGGACTGACCCCAAATACCCATTACTACGTTCGCGCTTATGCCACTAATAGTGTTGGCACAGCGTACGGAAATGAAATTACTTTTACAACCCTTCCAAATCCTATCATTCCGACTGTAACAACAACCGCCGTTACAGATATCACCCAGACCACTGCCACCAGCGGAGGAAATGTTACTTCTGATGGGGGAGCCACGGTAACAGCAAGGGGAGTATGTTGGAGTACTTCATCAAATCCTACAACCTCCGACAACCATACCACTGACGGCAGTGGAACAGGTACTTTTGTTAGTTATTTGACCAGCTTAACACCAAATACGCTCTATTTTGTCAGAGCTTATGGGACCAACAGTGTAGGCACAGGTTATGGAAATGAAGTTGCCTTTACAACAGGTCAAAACAGCACCTCTCCCGTAGTAGCAACAGCCTTGATAACGGATATCACCCAAACAAATGCAACAAGTGGTGGAACCGTTACATATGATGGGGGAGCTACTGTAACGGCAAGAGGTGTATGCTGGAGTACCTCATCCAATCCCACGATCGTTGATAGTTACACAAATGATGGTACCGGAACCGGAACTTTCATCAGTTACCTAACTAGTCTTACGCCGAATACCCTGTATTATGTTAGGGCTTATGCTATTAATAGTGTTGGGACTGCATATGGAAATGAGGTGAGCTTTACAACGTTGACTTGGCAATGTGGTGATACAATAATTTACAGCGGACAAACTTATAACACTATCCTGATCGGAACCCAATGCTGGATGAAGGAGAATCTCAATATCGGTACCATGATCCCCGGCACGCAAAACCAGACTGACAACGGCATTATCGAGAAATATTGTTACAATAATGATCCGGCAAACTGTACCGTTTATGGCGGGCTCTATCGATGGGATGAAATGATGCAAAACACCACAATTCCCGGTGCGCAAGGGATATGCAAGGTAGGATGGCATTTGCCGACTGATGCTGAATGGACGACACTTACCGATTATTTAGGAGGAGAATCAGTTGCAGGAATAAAAATGAAATCAATTTCCGGATGGTATAACAATGGAAACGGCACAAATAGTAGTGGTTTTACTGCACTTCCTGGAGGAATTAGAAGCCAAGATGGATTATTTTACTATATTACTCAAAGAACGTACTTCTGGTCCTCATCCGAATTTGATTCTCAAATAGCTTGGCATAGACAACTTCAATATAATTGGACTGAAATATTAAGAAGCAATGGGAATAAACCTCTTGGATTTTCTGTAAGATGTTTGAAAGATTGGGCTTGCGGTTCTATAATCACCATCAACCATGTGGCTGGATCTGTAGCCCCTGTCAACAAAACAGTCACTTATGGCACAGTCACGAATATACCCGGTGAAACATCAAAATGCTGGATTACCTCTAACCTTGGTGCGGATCAACAGGCTACTGCTGTTAATGATGCTACCGAACCATCAGCAGGCTGGTACTGGCAGTTTAACCGAAAACAAGGCTACAAGCATGATGGTACAACCAGAACGCCCAATACAACATGGATAACAACTATAAATGAGAACTTTGACTGGCAATCATCGAATGATCCGTGTACTATTGAACTTGGTTCTGGTTGGCGTATTCCTACTTCCTCTGAATGGACTAACGTCGATGCAAGTGGTGGTTGGACAAACTGGGATGGACCTTGGAACTCTGCTCTAAAATTACATGCAAGCGGGATGCTCGACCCCAGCGATGGTTCTTTAAACGGTAGGGGTTCAAACGGCCAATACTTCAGCAGTATACAGTACACTACTAACACCTGTTGGGCTTTAGCCTTCAGCAATAGTACAAGCGAGCTGATTGGCCGTAACAAAGCGAACGGCCAATCAATTCGTTGCATTAAAGATAATTCTTCTTTTACTTGCGGTTCTTCCCTCACAATTAACCATGTGGCAGGATCTGTATCCCCTGTCAACAAAACGGTTACTTATGGTACTGTTACAAATATACCCGGAGAAACTTCAAAATGCTGGATTACTAGTAATCTTGGTGCCGATCATCAGGCTACTGCTGTTGACGATGCTACCGAACCCTCAGCGGGCTGGTACTGGCAGTTTAACCGTCAACAAGGGTATAAGCATGATGGAACTAACATTACACCATCCTGGACGATTACATCCATAAATGAGAATTTTGATTGGCAACCTGCTAATGACCCATGTTCGATTGAGCTTGGCAGTATTTGGCGTATACCTACTTATACTGAATGGAGCAATGTAAACACAAGTGGAGGATGGACAAACTGGAACGGCCCATGGAACTCTTGCTTAAAGCTTCATTCTGGTGGGTACATCATGCCCGATGATTGGCTGTGGGACCGAGGTTCACAGGGCCACTTTTATACCAGTATGCAGTATAATACTCAAAATGCAAGGGAATTTGGCTTTAGCAGTAGTACTACTTACGTTGGTTGGTGTGATAAAGCGTATGGATTTACGCTGCGCTGCATCAAAGAATAAAATTGTCATGATCATCAATCAACCAAAGGCATTCATTCTAATAAAAAATATACTCATAAGATATTTATTCGATTGGCTTTCAAGATAACATACCAAACCCTCATGAAAATAAAATTCTTTCCAATTGTTTTCTTTTCAATCCTGTTAACTGGCATTGTCTCTGGCCAGACAGGTTTAAACTTGAGTTTTACAGGGATTGACAATTGGCAGCACATTCACCTGAATAAGGTTGAGATTAAAAACCTTGACAAACTCTGCGACACTACACTATACTGGCCTGATACGGTTTTATCATTGAATACTCTGGGAATAAATGATCTGTATTATTCCAATAGAAGGTTGCAGGTATTCCAAAACACGCCCAACCCGGTTGAAGAAAGGACTTCAATAAAAATCTATATTCCGGCAAGAGGGAATGTCCAAATCCAGATATCGGATCTTTCAGGGAGATCTATTACCTCGTTAAACCAAGAACTTGAAGGGGGAACCCATGTGTTTATCTTCACCCCCGGAAACGGGCAAACATATCTTTTTACTGCGATCTATAAAAAGGAGACAAGAACCATAAAGATAATTTCAGGCAATAGATCAGTTTCAAATGAATGTTCCTTAATGTATCAAGGAACAGAAGGCGAGAATACCATCAGGAAATCTTCTTTTTCGCCTGATAAATTCCTTTTCTCACTTGGGGATAGCCTTGAAATGACGGGGTACTACAGCGACTTTACATCAATTTTAAATGATAATCCAACGACCAGTAAAAACTATACTTTCACTTTTTCAAGTACTTCCCCGATTGTCAAAACTTCCTCTGTCACAAACATCACTCAAACCACAGCAACCGGTGGGGGTAATGTTACATCAGAGGGTGGTACTGTCGTTACCGCAAAGGGAGTTTGCTGGAGCACCTCAACCAATCCGACGACCGACGACAACAAGACCCTCGATGGCGGCGGTATTGGAGAATTCGTGAGTTTCCTGACTGGTTTAACGGCCAATAATACCTATTATGTGAGGGCTTATGCAACCAATAGCACAGGCACTTCCTATGGGCTACAGAAAGCGTTTACCACGCTGGCTGAGGTTACCATTCCATCGGTGATTACAGCTCCCATATCAAACATTACAAACGTATCGGCACAATCCGGTGGGACGGTAACCAATGATGGAGGAGCAACGGTTGTGGCCAGAGGTGTATGTTGGAGCACAGAAAATAATCCTACCATAATGGATGCACACACCAGCGATGGAACCGGAACGGGTGGTTTTGTGAGTCTATTGACAGGTTTATCACCCACAACTTTTTACTATGTCCGCGCTTATGCCACCAACAGTGCCGGAACAGCATATGGCAACCAGCAAACATTCTCGACTCTCGAAAATCCAATCCTGCCCATCGTTACTACTGCCCAGGTAATAAATATAACTACTACTAATGCAACAAGTGGAGGGAACGTCGCTTCAGATGGCGGGGTCGCTGTGACAGCAAGGGGAGTGTGTTGGAGCGCTTCTCCATATCCGACGACTGTCGATAGTCATACCATTGACGGTAGTGGGAGCGGGCCATTTGTCAGCAACCTTACTAACCTTACAGCGAATACTCTTTATTATATCCGTGCCTATGCTACCAATAGTGTGGGTACAGCATATGGAAATCTGCTTTCATTTACAACCCTCACAACAGCCACATTCCCAACCGTCACGACTGATCCGGCAACGACCATTACACAGACTTCAGCAACAAGTGGTGGCAATGTAACCAGTGATGGTGGGGCCACAGTAACAATGAGAGGTATATGTTGGAGTACCTCGTCAAATCCCACAACTTCCGACAACTATACCACCGATGGCAGCGGGACGGGAACATTTGTCAGTTACCTGACAGGCTTGTCCCCGACCACACTATACTACGTCCGTGCTTATGCCGTAAACAGTATCGGTACAGCATATGGAAATGAGATTACCTTCACAACACTTCAATATAATTGGCAATGTGGTGATACGGTACAGTATGAAGGAAAAACATATATCACAGTCCTTATAGGAACTCAATGTTGGTTTAAAGAAAATCTAAATTTCCAATCTGGTAATAGTTGGTGTTATGATGATAATTCAACAAATTGTGATACTTACGGACGATTATATGATTGGCAAACAGCTTTGACTGTATGTCCATCAGGTTGGCATTTACCAAGTGATGAAGAATGGACTACTTTAACGACATTCCTTGGTGGGGAGTCAGTTGCAGGAGGCAAAATGAAAGAAGCTGGAAACACTCATTGGGACCCTTCTTCCATTTGCAATACAAATGAAAGTGGGTTTACAGCTCTACCTGGAGGTATGAAAATGATGCCTGGGGGATCCTATTCGGGTTTAACTACATATGCTACTTTTTGGTCGTCATCTGAATATTATATATCTGAATCATGGGATCGATGGTTATGGTATGGTGGTTGTGAAGCATTTAGAAACTATTATAATAAACTATGGGGGCACAGCGTCCGTTGTTTAAGGGATAATCAAAATCTCGTTCTCCCGACCGTCTACACAACTTCCGTTACTAACATTTCTACCACGACCGCCACCAGCGGAGGAAATGTCACATCTGATGGGGGAGCAACTGTAACGGCAAGAGGGGTATGTTGGAGTACTTCATCCAATCCCACAATTTCCGACAACCATACCACTGATGGCAGCGGAACAGGGACTTTCACAAGTTATCTCACCGGACTTACACCGAATACCCTTTATTATGTCAGAGCATATGCTATTAATAGTGTTGGGACAGCCTACGGGAGTGAAATAACATTCACAACATTATCTTCTTTTACATGTGGGGATATTTTAACTTATGAAGGAATAACTTATACTACAATTCAAATCGGTACACAATGCTGGTTTAAAGAAAACCTTAACATTGGTATGATGATCCTTGGAATACAAAACCAAACCAACAACAGCATCATCGAGAAATACTGTTATAATGATATAGATTCAAATTGTGATGTATATGGAGGACTTTATCAGTGGGATGAGATGATGCAATATTCTACAATTCCTGGAATACAGGGTATATGTCCCGGTGGCTGGCATATTCCAACTGCTGCTGAATGGTCAACTTTAATGACATTTCTCGGGGGAGAATCTTTTGCTGGAGGCAAAATGAAAGAAACAGGTACTGTTCATTGGGCACCTCCAAATACCGGAGCTACAAATTCAAGTGGTTTCACCGGTCTACCTGGCGGAGCCCGCGTATATTTAGATGGTAGCTTTTGTAACATTACCAAAGCCGGCTATTTCTGGTTGTCCTCGGAAAATGATACTAATGACCCATACTATGCTCGTTTATTTTATGCTAGTGAGGAGGTTTTGAATTACTTCATCAGCAAGTTAACCGGTAATTCTATCCGATGCCTGAATAACTGAAATATTTCATGAATTCCTATGTAAAATGGCAAACATCTTCAAATTTCGTGTGAAACATTTGGAATGATAACAAAGGAAGGATGGAAGTATAACACAATAGGAGAATGTGTATATGAATGGGTAAATTTTGAAATTATATTGTCGTTGTGGATAATGCAATGATAATGAAACATATCGTAAAACAACTAAAGATTATTCTTAATGAAAATATTAGACCCAGGATTCTTTTAGGACTTGTATCCAACGAAAGGCAGTTGCAAGCAGATTTATATTATTGTTTGACAAGGCATTTATCTAAGAACTATGTTATTTGGGTTGAGCAAGTAGTCAATTTACCTAAATATGATCTTGTAATTGTCAAACCGGATCTGATCATAACGCGTGACAGTTCAGTTGTTGCAATAATAGAGTTAAAATTTTTATTGTATGGTCAACCCGATTATTGGGATGATGTCACAAAACTATTAAAATTCGAAAATACTGTTCAGGATAACATAGAATTATTCATGAGTTCCATGGTTCTTATGAAAGAAACACCTGATGTCATTGAATTTAATAAGTACTTTTTAAACTCGAAGTCACTGTATATTTTTATAGTTTTTGGAGATAAAAATTGTAATGCTTTCAAGCTAAACGGAATTAAAAAACCAAAAAACTTTTTTCATGTTTGTGGGTATTATTCAAGAAACCATGATATTACGTATGAATTTAAATGAATTTGAACTATGCATAACGAGCTGGATGCGTAGCAGTAAAGTTGCTTTTTAATTACTCAAGGATGCATTTACCTTTAATACCAAACAATTAGATATGGAAAAACAAAAAAGTGAAAGATGGTTTCCTTTATTTCTTCTATTATTAGGGATTTCAATTCTATGGTTTATCCTATTTAAAGTTATTCTTTGTTATCTTAATTCCTATTCAGAAAAAGTCTCAATTGGGTATTCATCTGAAGCAATTAATGCTTTATTTTCCGGATTAGCTTTTGGCGCCTTTCTTTATACTGTTTATTTACAAAGAAAGGAATTGGCTTTGCAAAGAAAAGAATTAGAACAAACTAGAGAAGAAGTGAAAATCTTTGCTGACGCCCGGGAAAAATCTGAAACAGCATTAAATGCACAAATTCAATTAATGAATATTTCAGCAGAATTAAATGCTTATAGTATATTGTTTAAGGTATACTCGGAAGAGGCGGAACAGCATAGCCGTACTTTGAGTTCTGCTACAAAAAAATCTGCTGAAAAAAAATTGGAATATCGAAATAAGATCGAGGAAATATTAAAAAAACTAGCTAAATAAAAGTACATACTTTAAACACATACAACCGAAGCAAAGCTAAGATTGACAATGCTTCCGAAAGTTAATCTTTTTAGCGTTTACGTACCGAACTTTAATGTGATTTTTAAAATTATGAATGACATTCCAAAAAAGTTAATCATTGATCAGACAGAAAATTATTTTGATCTATTAAGAAAGGTACATCAAGATTTGAAAAAAGAAAATCCACCCGACTATCTATTATTCTGCTATCTATCGCTTTGTTCAGCAACATTAGAATACTCAATTAATTGGGTTTTTATTGATTTTTGTATTTCAAAATTTGGTTTAGATGAATATCAGACCTATGCGGAGGCATATTTGTCAAATAGCTTTAAGTCAAAACTTTATTTGATGCCCATTACCGTTACTGAAAGTAAATTTAGATTTAATGGCAATCATAAGGCCATTAAAACCTTAGAACAATTAATTAGCAGAAGAAATACCATGCTTCATAATAAAAGTTTCCTGAAATATATCGATGTTGAAATAATCAAGCGAACTGAAGATGAAATCGAATCATTTAACATTAATAACTTTAAATTCAATAACTTACTTATTAGTTTATGTAAAAAAGAGGTTTTTGATTATGGAACTGCTTTGGGAAAACTAAGGAGAGACTTTTTTGATCAATATCGTAATTCTTCAATTAAAGAAACTGATCTAATTAAACGAATTTAAAAACTACATCCAAAATTTACCGTTCAAAGTATGATGGCATTTCCGTCTATTTGGAGTTAATCATTTTGATCTCCATAGAATATCCAAGTTTGTCATAAACTAAATCAGAAAAACTGCGAACAAATTCATCGTATATATTGCCAGACAATGGAAAATCCTTACAGACATATACGTTTGAAATCTTTATTTTTGGGCTTCGGTTCAAGTAATTCATAGGGAAAACGAGAATTTTTCCGTACCTTCGTTGTGTGAAAAAACAACAAAAAACAGAACTTGATTTTATCATTGATAAGCTGACAAATTCTATCGAAAATACTTTGACAGGAGAAGTTTTCGACACGGAAATTGCTATACTGACTTTTGCAGACACAAAACGCATTAAGAAATCAGAGTGGCAATTTGATTGGCACAAAGAATTCGAGGACAAAAGCAAAGAAACTTACAAATTGACAACCGTAAACAATCCAACTATTATTCAAGGACTTTTGAGCCTTGAAGATAAACAAGACCACATTTTTATGCACCTGATTGAAAGTGCAAAATTTAACATAGGGAAAAACAAAGTTTATCTTGGAGTACCCGGAAATCTCGTTGCATATGCTTGCAAAGTTTCGGTTGACAAAGGCTATGAAGGTTTTGTTGCATTTGATGCCAAATCAGCACTGATAAAGTATTACGAACAATCACTTTATGCGACACATTTTCGTGGACAGAGAATGTTTATTGAAACAAGTGCAGCATTAAGACTTATCTCACAATATTTTAAAAGTTAAGCTATGGGACTAATTAAAGAACCGATAAATGTAGACTTTTCAAATAAGTCAGAGCCTTGGACTGAAATAGAACTTTCAGATTTTAGGCAACTTATGCAAGAAATCAAAGCGAAAAATGCTACGCGGGAAAAGGGTTTTACAACAAAGCAAAAAAAAATACCTTCTTTAAAATAAAAACCGGATTAAACAATAAAACCTTAATCCGGAAAAATATGAAAGCAATCAAAAAAGCCATAATTATCTTACTTCTTATCTTTCCCGTTTTGGCAAGGGCTGAAATAAAAGAAATCCCCTTTACGCTTGACGACCGCGACAGGATTATCCGCACAGAGCAAAAGGTTGAAGCGCTGGATGCCAAAATCGATTCAAAGGTAGATGGCCTTCGATCAGAAATGAACGCCCGGTTCGAGGCCATTGACAACCGGTTTGATCAGCTATTCAACTTTCTTTGGGCCTTCATCGGTATTTTCACTGCTATGATGGTGAGCGTGTTTGGCTTTGCTTTCTGGGACCGCAAACTATCCCTGGCGCCGATGAAAAATGAAAACGCAAAAACGCTCAATGCGCTTCGCGACTTTGCCGAACACCAGCCAAAACTGCGTGAAATTTTGAAAAATGCGGGACTCCTGTAAGGAATTACGATCGTAAATAAAACCGTGTCCCCAGCACATCAAAATAAGATTTAGCCCTATTCTCACTAACATTCAGAAAAAGCAAATTTGTTGTAACTTTGCATTGTTAAAATTAGCATCAATGGAAGCATTAATCCTGACCGGGGAAAAGAAGTCTGAAATGAATTTAATTGTTGAAATTGCCCGAAAATTTGGAATAAAAACCCGCAAGCTCTCGGTAGAAGATATGGAAGACATCGGCTTACTAAAGGCCATTAAAGATGGAGAAACCGGTAAATATGTCAATACGAATCAGTTTGTAGAATTAATTCGATAAAAAAAATTAAAGGTGAGACGAGTTATTATCGGATCCGATTAGGCGATTATCGGGTAGGTTTGAGAGTTATCGGGGATACGGTAATTTTCATCTTTATGATTTCCCCTACATTGTTTGCGAGACTAAGGGACAATTTGATTTTTATTGAATTATGGCCATACACTTTAAGTGCATAAGTAAAATATTCGCCATTTCCATTTTCCTTTGTCTGACATCACAGATTCATCTATCTGCTCAAACCCGTGATGTTAATCTTACCATTCATTTCCGTGGCGTTTCCGAAAGCAAAATAAGCCTTTTGTCCTTGACCGGTTCCGGAACCTTTAAGCCATTTTCAGAGGTGAATGCTGTTAAAAATGGAGAGACAGCCACCATTTCTGTTTTCAAAGATAAACTGCCTGGGGAGTTCGTTTTACGGTTTGATTACAAGGAAAAAGAAACAAGCACACCCTATCCTTCCGAGAAGTATATTTTCATTAATGATCAGGATTTGGAACTGTGGGTAAGTCCAAAATACTGCAATAATCCCGACAGTACTTATTTTCAGACTGACGAAAGAGAAAACGCTGCCTTTGTTAAGTTTTCAAAAGAAAATAGCCGGCAAAAAGAGAAATTAGGTTTGTTACAGAATTTTCTGATGAATTATGATGACACGGAATCAATGTTTTATCATCAGGGCATCAAGGAATATGAACAGCGACGGCAAACATACAACCAATGGCTGAAAACCCGTTCCCAACAGGATAAAACGCTCTTTGTTAGTACACTTTATTGTTTTCAATATGTACCGGAAATACCTTGGAAAGGAACTGAAACCGAGCGGGTCACAAGTCTCATAGACCACTATTTTGACGGTATGGATTTTAAGAATCCCTTACTGATAAAAACATCCGATATAAACAAATGGATGGACAATTACGTCAACCTGTATGGTCAACTATCCACTACAATAGCCTTGCGTGATTCTTTATTCCCATTAGCCGGGAAAAACGCGATTGAGAAGGCCAGACTTGGCCATCCGCTGGTCTATGGCTGGACGGTCGATTATTTCTACCGGGGTTTCGAGGCAAACAACATCCCGGCAGGGATGAAGATCCTTGAACCTTACCTGAATGATCCGAACTGCCTCACATCGAAACGGCAGGAAATTGCCCGGCGGTTGAAGGGGATGGAGACCCTGGTGGTGGGCAGCAAAGCGCCGGATATTATTTTAAAAGACTCTGAAGGTGGCCTCTTTGAGCTTTATAAAACCGATATACAGACCAGGTACCTGCTTCTCTATTTCTGGTCGGCCGATTGCAGCCACTGTGTGGAAACCGCAGATAAACTTTATCCTTGGCAGCAACAAACCGAGATGCAGCAAAAGATCAAGGTTGTAGCCATAAGCCTGGATGAAACCGATACAGAGGTAAAAGCCTGGGAGAAGAAGATACCGGCGCTGAAAGGCTGGAAACACCTGCGTGCAGAGGGAGGCATCAATAGTAAAGTTGCCAGCGATTACTTTGTACTGGCCACCCCGGTGATGGTTTTGCTCGATGCAAAGACCAAAGCCATTGTCGCTATGCCAAATAACCCGGTCGAGTTAATGGCGGCGATAAAGTAAAGTATTTGAACTTTGCCTCATATCAAATAGTATCTTATCTTTGTTACATGAGCTCAAAGGAACAAATAATGTTAAATAAGATTATTGGTGTTGTTAACAGAACAGCGCCTGACTCGGAAATATTTTTATATGGTTCCAGGGCGAGAAGGGATGCTAAAAAAATATCTGATTGGGATTTATTAATATTGCTTAACACCAAGTATATTTCGTTTGGTTTTGAGACAAGATTCATGGATGAGTTCTATGATCTTGAAATTGAAACCGGAGAGATTATTTCGCCCTTGATTTATACAAAAACAGACTGGGATGAGAATCATTCCATTACTCCATTATTTGAAAATATTCAAAAAGAAGGGATCAGAATCAAATGAAGGGGACAAGGGCTGATCTGATAAAGTATAGAATACTTAGAGCAAGAGATACTTTTGAGGATGCTCAGATACTTGCAGAGAAAAACAAGTGGAACTCCACGATCAACAGACTTTATTATGCAGCCTATTATGCTGTTATGGCAATTCTTCTGACAGCAGATTTAAAACCTACTACTCATAACGGGGCAAAATCAAATTTTACCGAGTACTTTATCAAAACCAAAAGGATCCCTAAAGAATATGGGAAGATCTATTCGCAGCTTTTTACCTGGCGGCAAAAAGGAGATTATGACGATCTATATGATTTTGACAAAGAGAAAGTCAATCCGTATTTCAAACCTGTTCTAGAGTTAATAAACTTAATTGATAAAGAACTGCAAAAACAGCCCTCCCAGGATTAAAATTAATCATTCACTTCCGGTCTGTCACATTTTCCATGATTCTGGTACCCAATGATGTCTAATAATTGAAAATAATACCGTATTTTTATTTTTGATTCCGGGTTTTATCCATAATCTATGAAAATATTTTACGCATTTGCTCCATTTCTAAGGGTTTTGAACGTCATCTTTTATTTGGCTGCTTTCTTGTTTTCCGGTCTCAGTTCAATGGCACAATCACATGCCGAAATCAGGAATGTTGACTTTACCGTGAGAAACGATACGATGTTTGTGAACTATGACCTGCTCAAAGCAGGCAGAAATGAGCAATTCGTTATTTCCTTGACTATTCAGACTTCTTCCGGAAAGATCCTTTACCCACAGGCCCTCACCGGAGATGTGGGAATGAACATTATCGGTGGGAAAGGGAAACAAATTTTCTGGAGCATCAATCGCGATAATATTTTCATCAACGAGGAAATCTCTGCTAAGATCACTATTGAATCGTCAATCATTCAATCAAAATTCGTTCACCGTGGTATTGCCGTTTTATTGTCAGCAGTCGTGCCTGGTCTTGGAATTACAAAACTAAATAACGGGGGGCCATACTGGATCATGGCTATTGCCTTTTATGGATGTGCTGCCGGTTCATATCTGTTTTACCGTTTCGCGGAAACGGACTATAACAAATATCTCGCTTCAATGGATACCCAGGAACGGAATAAGTTTTACAACAATGTCCAGACCCAGAATACCATTTCCGATGTGCTGATGTATACGGCTGGTGCAGTTTGGCTGGGAAATATGATATGGACACTGATTGAACCAAATAAAACAAACCCGGGTAAAAAAGGGATCAGCTTCGGTGGAAGTTACGACCCGGTCGCTAAAACACCGGTTTTCAGCCTGAAGGTTAAATTCTGATCGGACAAAGTGTTTTATAATAATATGATGAAGACGGTACAAAATATTTTATTGCTCCTTATATGAAAAAAATATTGTTTGTTGCCGGATTGTTACTTTTTTCTAATGGTCTGTTTTCGCAAACCCCTCAAAAGATCAGCGGCAGTAGTCCGGTCAAGTTTGTCCGGGCCGGAAAGGTACAGGTGACCCAAAGCATGAAAGCCATTCCTGATCTGATTATAAAGGAGGAGCAGTTCCTGGATGGCAACGGCAACAACATCATTGACGGAGACGAACTTTGTTCACTGAAATTCAAGATTGAAAACCTTGGTCAGGGTGAAGCAAAAAAGGTACTCGTTAAGGTTTCACTAAAAAATAAAGATATTCAGGGATTAAATTTTAATCCGGAGATATATGTGGGATCTGTTGCTTCAAATGCGATAAAGGAGGTCGCAGTTCCGCTTGAAGGAAAGCTGGATCTGACCGATGGCATCGCAGAATTCAAAATTGAGGTACTTGAAGACATGGGCTTTGATGCCTATCCCCTGGAAATGAAGATCGAGACCCATCCATTCCAACCACCCGATATCCTGGTCGCTGATGCTGTATTCAGTACAGAGGGAGGAGGCCAGATCAAACTGAACTTTCCAATCAACCTGAAATTTCTAGTTCAAAATACAGGTAAAGGCGATGCAAAAAATGTTACCGTTACCTGTTCATTTCCCAACCCCAATTGCATCTTGCTCGGTGAAAACGATAATTTTACTATTGGAGATTTGAAAAAAGGGGAAAGCAGGGAACTGGATTTTCTCTTTACTGCCAATCGTCGGTACATTGCTTCTGAAATCCCGGTTTCAATCAAGATTACAGAAAACTACGGGGAATATGCACATGACACGGTAGTGCGCGTAGGTCTGGCGCAGAATCTCCTTGCTCAGAACAATGTAGTCGTTGTAGCTGTTCCTTCCGTTGAGTCAGTTATTCAGAAGGCAACTCTGACGTCGGAAGTTGACAGAAACATACCGGAGAACCCTGCAAAAAATTCCGTCAAATTTGCTTTGATTATCGGGAATGAGGATTATTCAAAGTACCAGACAGGACTGACTACCGAGATGAATGTAATATTTGCCCGCAACGATGCCACTGTTTTCAGGGAATATGTCATCAACACAATGGGATTCCCTGAAACCAACGTATACCTGCTTACCGATGCGACCACCGGTGAGATGAACCAGAAACTCGACCTGATCAGCAAGCTCGCCATACGGACCGGAAAAGATGCAGAACTCTTGTTCTACTATGCCGGTCATGGTCTTCCCGATGAAGCCACCAAAATACCCTACCTGATCCCGGTTGATGTGAATAGCACAAATTTAAACTCTGCAATTAAGTTATCAGATATATATAAAAAACTCAGTGAAACCGGCGCCCGGAAGATTACGGTCATCCTCGACGCCTGTTTTTCAGGTGGTGGCAGGGAGTCGGGATTACTCGCAGCAAGAAGTATATTGATCAAACCATCTGATGAGATGCTCACCGGGAATATGGTCGCCTTCTCTGCCAGCAGTGTTGGGCAATCTGCCCTTCCTTACAGGCACGAAAAACATGGTTTATTCACTTATTTCCTGCTGAAAAAACTTCAGGAAACCAAAGGTGATCTGACTTACGGTGAACTGGCCAACTTTCTGACCAAAACCATTTCCATCGAGTCACTCAAAATTAATCAGAAAGAGCAGGATCCATCTGTAAACGTCAGCGCCGATGTTAAGGATGTATGGGAAAAATGGAATTTGCGTTAATGTTTACATCCCCCCCTCATCGGCAAAGCTGTAAAAAGTGTCTTCCCCGATGATCAGATGATCCAGAACAGTAACATCGAGGAGGGAACCGGCTTCACAGATCTTTTTCGTTATCCGGATATCGGCTTCGCTGGGCTGGACATTTCCGGAAGGATGATTATGCCCGAGGATGATTGAAGTGGCATGATGATCAAGGGCGATCTTGAATATCTTTTTCGGATCCACCACCGTCCCTGAAATACCTCCCTCACTGATACTCGACTTGCGGAGGATGCGGTTTGCCTTATTGAGCAGGATGATCCAGAATTCTTCATAAGGACGGTCACCCATGGTGCTTTTAAAGATTTCAAAGGCATCCCTGCTCGTTTTTATCTTTTTCCTGACGATCACATCCGATTCATTCCTTCTCCGGCCAAGTTCAAGAGAAGCCAGAATGACAATGGCCTTCGCATGACCAATCCCCCTGACCCGGATCAGGTCACTGATCCCTATTTTGGATAATTCTGCCAGATTTTCCTTGCTCTGACCCAGGATCTTTTTCGCCAGGTCCAATGCCGAATCCTTGCTGTTACCCGATCCGATGAGAATGGCCAGAAGCTCAGCATCACTCAGGCTCTGCCTTCCCTTCAGCAGGAATTTCTCACGTGGACGGTCATCTTCAGCCCAGCTTCTGATCGGCAGGCGCCCTTCATCATATTCCGCCATATCTTTTTCTCCTTAATCCGCCAAAAGGACAAAAGGTAATACCTCCGGAAAGTTTTTTGTTGACTCCCAGCGGGATATAAAGCACTAAAAGATCGTCGTTAACGTTAATTTTACTAATTGAGAATTGATAATTGAGAATTGATAATTGATAATTAGGTAGTTAGGTAGTTAGGAATGAGGGAGTGCCTGGCTGTTGCAAAAGCGACCTTGGCGAGGGCCAAGACATAGCTTTTCTGGGACATGGGTGAATGTGGCCCGAGACGCAGTCGCGTTGCAATGGCCAGGCCGACCGGTGATAAGTGATGAAGTGATATGGGGACGGAGTGGATTAAATTTGCAAAAAGAGGATTGGCGAGAGATATAACAGATTGATAGTATGATCGGTAAAACAATCATAGAACTTGACCGGGTTGATTCTACTAATGAATATGCTGCCGGGCTGCTTCAGGATGAGCATCCTGAAGAAGGATTGGTGATCTGGGCACATGAGCAGGTTGCCGGCAAAGGACAAAACGAAAGCAGATGGGAAAGTGAACCCGGGAAAAACCTGACCTTTTCGGTGATCCTTCATCCCGTTTTTCTGGCACCCGACCGGCAGTTTATGCTGAATAAGTCCGTCTCCCTCGGTGTCCTCGATTTCGTAACAGCACTCATACCCGGTGCGACGATCAAATGGCCCAACGATATTTATATCGGCACCCGAAAGGTTGCCGGAATACTTATCCGGAATATGGTTGCCGGAACGATAATTGAATCTTCAGTTGTGGGGATTGGGATCAATATCAATCAGGTCAGGTTTGCCCATGAAATTCCAAACCCTGTTTCACTCACCCAGATTTTACAACGTGAAATGACCTTGAAAGAAGCTCTTGCCACCGTATGCGGTTTTCTGGATTGCCGTTATTTGCAACTAAAAAACGGGGACCACGGTAAGATTAATCAGGATTATCAGCAGTGTCTCATGGGGTCGGGAGAATGGAGAATGTTCAAAAAAAATGAAGAAGAATTTGAGGGCAGGATTGAAGGTGTTGATCACTTTGGGCGCTTGCTCATCGTGACCCGGGAAGGCAACCGACTATCCTTTGATCACAAAGAAATCGAATATCTTTTCTAAACCCCGATCACTTTTTACTTCATCACTTATCATCGGTCGGCCTGGCCATTGCATGGCGACTGCGTCTCGGGCCACATTCACCCATGTCCCAGAAAAGCTATGTCTTGGCCTTCGCCAAGGTCGCTTTTGCAACAGCCAGGCACTCCCTCATTCCTAACTACCTAATTATCAATTATCAATTCTCAATTCTCAATTATCTGTTGTACCTCTTCCCGAACATCAGGCTCACATAAAGGGTCAGAAAGAATTGTTGTTTCGGATTATAAGCCATGACCGGGATGGGAATTGGGGAAAAATCAAGATTTGCGCCCACCTCCAGGTCACTGAGCGTCTTATTCTTAACCCCGAACTCAAAATCGATACCGGTTTTCACATAGACGCCCGGATACAATCCGATCTGGTCAAAACCCGATAAAAAAGAAGCCCTGCCATAGATGTAGTCCATGTTATGAATATCGGGGTTGTATTTTTCTTCGGTGATCACCCCGGTATTCGGATTAATGATATACAGAAAAACGGGCTTGGTCAGACCCAGTGACAATCCGCCGTAATACAACAGACTTACCTGAACCCCGCCCCAGTATGGCTTCCGGTTCAGAATATGCTGCTGACCGACACCACCGCGAAGGAAAAAAACGTAATTCAGCTTGCCATAAATATAGCTCTTCGAATCGGAATAGTAAGGATTGACGATCCTTCTTTCTTTAGGCGACTTATAGGTCGCAAACTCCAATTCCCACATGAACTGCCTCAGGGCTACCACATTATGCCCCTTGCGGAATTTTAAACCCCAGCCATTGGTGTGGATCATAGCTCCAAGACTCCATTGGCGTTCCAGTAAAACATTATCGGGTGTAGTATCGGAAATCGATTCAAACTGGCCCTGCACCTCCATTCCCAGACTTGTGAGAAAAAAAAGAAATATAAACAGAATGGCGTATCTCATCCGAATAATCCATCAGAAAGGAAACAAAGGTACAAAAGAAAAAAAAAAGGGAGACGTTGTCCCCCTGTACAGAAATACCTTAAATCAACGAAATTTTTTCAACGCCGCTCAATTTGATATCTTTGTTTTTCACCATAAGCGGCACACTTCTGATTGGTGGTGCAAGAACTGATAATTCCTAAAATTATGATCGTCAATAATATATAAACAACTTTTTTCATATACCAATACCCCTAAAATCGTTTTAATTTCAATGCAAAGTAAATGATATTTAAGGTAATGAACAAATAATTTCGCATTTTATTGTGAAAGTTATCAACCTTTAATGGTTTAAAAAGACAAAATGGATAAAATCAATCCGGTTATCGATGAGAGCTGGAAGAAAATTCTGGAAGCTGAATTCAATAAACCTTACTTCTCGGATCTGAAACAATTTATTCTGGAAGAAAAAAGGAAATATCGTATTTTCCCTCCGGGGCCATTGATATTCAATGCATTTAACCGTACTCCGTTCGACCGGGTCAAAGTTGTTGTGCTCGGACAGGATCCCTATCACGGTTATGGTCAGGCCCATGGTCTTTGCTTTTCCGTTCCCGATGGGGTGACACAACCGCCTTCGCTGGTCAACATTTTCAAGGAACTGGAAACTGACCTTGGCATACCTCCTCCCCGCCATGGTAATCTGGAAAAATGGACAAACCAGGGAGTCCTCCTTCTCAATGCCACCCTTACCGTCAGGGAAAACCAGGCAGGTTCCCATCAGAACAGGGGGTGGGAGACCTTCACCGATGTAGCCATCATGCAACTTTCGACCCGGAGGGATGGTCTTATATTTGTTTTATGGGGAAACTATGCCATCGCGAAAAAAGCCCTGATCGAACCATCACGGCATTTTGTCCTGACAGCAGCCCATCCTTCTCCGTTTTCAGCCAACCGGGGGTTCCTGGGCTGCCGGCATTTTTCGCAGATCAACAATTTGCTAAGGCAAATGAGCGTTCCTGAAATTGACTGGAGTTTATCTTAAAAAACATGAAATATCCATACAAACGACGTTCATGCTAACCACGGATGATAATGATGGATATTCCATTTGACCATTAAATTTAAATTATTATCTAAATTCAAATTATTATCAAATGAATAAGATCCTTACGCTGGCTCTGATGGTTTTTGTCCTGGTTTCCTGTAAAAAATCAGACGATACACCTGAAGAGGTCAATCCCGGTAGCATGAGCTTCCGGTTCGATCACCATGTCAATGGCCAATCCCTCCGGTTGGATACGCTGATCTACACCAATGCAGCCGGAAATCACTTTAAAGTCACCGACTTACAGTATTTTGTTTCCGACCTCATCCTTCATCGCAAGGATGGAATAACGCTTTCAATCCTGACCCGGGATGGCATTCATTACATTGATGAACGTTTACCTGAAACAAAAACCTGGCAGCCGGAAGAGCAAATTGCTGCCGGTGAATATGATTCCCTCCGCATGACTTTCGGGATCAATGAAGTAAAAAATGTCTCGAACCGTTTTCCCAATCCACCGGAGCGGGATATGGCCTGGCCCGATATTCTTGGTGGAGGATACCATTATATGAAGATGAACATGATGTGGAAATCCGATACCATGTCACAACCCATGCCCTTCATGTTCCATCTCGGGATCGGCCAGATATATTCCGGTGTCACCCCGGATCCCGATTCAATCACAGGATATGTACAAAACTATTTCACCGTTAACCTGCCACTCTCTTTCATGGTGGGAAACGGAGAACCTAAGGAGATTACCATAACCATGGATATTGACCAGTGGTTCGGTGCAGAGGAGGTTTTTGATTTTACCCAATATCCCATGATGATCATGCAGGATCAGCCGGCCATGGAAAAAGGTTGCAGGAACGGGCGCCACGCTTTTTCAGGATTGGTTGAATAAAAAATGAAAAATGTTTACAGAACGCACCGGATAGTCACGGTGGGTATTCTTTTTATAGGACTTTTTTTTCTGTCATGCAGGAAGAACCAGACCGCGGAGACCACATCTCCACTCACTCCCTATGATCTTTCAATTCCGAGGTTTTTTCCGTCCGATCTGAATATTCCGTCTGATAATCCGATGACGGTGGAAGGAGTGACCCTGGGCCGCTATCTCTTTTATGACGGAAGGATTTCCGGCCGTTCCGACCCCGATTCCATGATGAGTTGCTCGACCTGCCATCTTCAGTCTCACTCCTTTGTCTGCGGGATCGATCATCCCAAATTTACCGGCGGTCATCCGTATGGGGTGACGGGCATTCCGACCCCCCATTTCATGCTTCCCATGATCAATCTGGTTTGGACGAACCACGGCTATCTGTGGAATGGTTCCGTCGGGCCGGACAATCCCGATACCGGCAAACGGAATCTGGAAGATCTTGTCTGGATGGGGATCACAGCACCGCATGAGATGAACAGCGATACCAACCGGGCTAAAGCCTTCATCCAGGAAACAGAAGGGTATCCCGCTCTGTTCAAAAAAGCCTTCGGAAGCGAGACAGTAACAGTGAAAAATATGGGAAGGGCCATCGCCCAGTTCATCCGGACGATGGTCTCGGCCGATTCCAGGTTTGACCGTTTTTTACGCGGAGAAGATCAGCTAAACGATTCTGAACGTAACGGATATGTTCTTTTTATGACTGAGCAGGGTGCCGATTGCTTCCATTGCCATGGTGGAGACGGAAACCCGCTTTTTACGACCAACCTTTTCTATAATAACGGGAAAGATTCACTGTTCACTGATCCGCGCGACCGGTATGGATTCACCGGCAACCCGGCTGATATCGGAGCGTACAAGGCTCCCACTCTCAGGAATCTTGTTTTTACTGCCCCGTACATGCACGATGGCCGTTTCAAAACCCTGGATGAAGTGCTCGGTTTTTACAATTCGAAACTGGTCTGGTCACCTTCTATCAGTCCACTGATGCATCATATAAATAACCATGGTATCTGGTTAACAACGGCGAAACTGGCTGATCTGAAGGCCTTTCTTTTAACACTTACCGACAGCGCCTTCATTGCTAACCCTGAATTCTCCCGGCCTGAAACACTCCCGGGAGAATAAGCCGGTTCATGTCTGAAATATTTTTACCTTTAACTCCTCACTCCTCACTCCTCACTCTTAACTCTTAACTAATCGATGGTCGTATTTCCCAATGCCAAAATAAATCTCGGCTTGCATGTGATCCGCAAACGGGCCGACGGTTTCCACGACATTGAAACGCTCTTTTATCCCATCGGCCTGTGCGACGCCCTGGAAATAATTCCATCGCCGGACGGGGCGTTCCTTTTTACCTCTTCAGGTCCTGAGATCCCCGGGGACACAAAAGACAATCTCTGTGTCAGGGCGTACAACATTTTATCGGAAATCTTTGACCTGCTACCTGTCCACATCCATTTGCACAAGGTCATCCCAATGGGTGCCGGCCTGGGTGGCGGTTCTTCCGACGGTGCCTTTGCCATCCGGATGTTGAATAAGATATTCAATCTGGGACTCTCCATGGAGGCAATGCGAGGTTTTACCCGGAGTCTCGGAAGTGATTGCCCGTTTTTCATTGACAATATACCCGCCATTGGCATAGAAAGAGGCGACAGACTCGAACCGGTATCCATCTACCTTTCCGGATATCATATCGTAATCGTCGTTCCCAAGTTTCGTGTTTCCACCACCGCAGCATATGCAGGTGTTACTCCACACTTACCGGCCATGGCCCTGAAAAATATCCTGAATGAACCTGTGACCAGATGGAAAGAATTACTGCGGAATGATTTTGAACCCTCCGTGTTTCACGAATTCCCGGTCATCCGGGAGGTGAAGGACCGTCTGTATGAAGCCGGGGCAATCTATTCCAGCATGAGCGGAAGTGGATCGGCCGTTTACGGATTATTCAAAGTGAGGCCTTCCCTTGAAAACCTGTTCTCCGACTGCAATATCTTTATCACTTCTAACTCCTCACTCCTCACTACTTTGGTGCTGACCGGATCATGATAAAGGCGATGATCCCGAAAATGATATTCGGAACCCATACGGCGATCATGGGAGGCAGGTCACCAAAGGTGGCAAAGACCGTGAAGATCTGCATGAAGAGAATATACAGGAAAGTGATGACAAGACCTAATCCGAGATGAAAACCGATCCCTCCCCGTGCCTTCCGGCTTGAAACCGACACCCCGATCAGGGTCAGAATAATGGTGGCGAAAGGGAATGCGATCCGTTCGTATTTCTTGACCTTGAACTTAACCACATCCGGATCCCCCCGCAGCTCTTTATCCTTGATATGCTGGCGCAGCGTGATGTAATTCATGATCTTGACCTCTTCAATATCCTCTGTGAAATCAGCAGGCCTTAAAGGAAGGACGGTATCAAGAAGCAGCCCTTTATGGATCTTTTCATCTGCACCGATGATACTCCGTGTATAGTAATTAAATATCTTCCATCGAGAGCGGACGCTGTCCCATTCAAACCTTTCGGCTTTAAGCTTGAACACCATTTCACGGTTTTTAAACTCCTCAAGGGTGAATTTCCATCCGGCATTGGTGTGAATGTTGAAGTTTTCGAGATATATAAATGTGCCGGGACTGATCTGCTTGTGTATATTCTGATCGCGAAACTCCTTCGGATCATTGATGTATTGCTTTTCAAAGGCAAACATTCCCCGGTTGGTATAGGGGATCACGAAATTGGCTAAGAGAAATGATAAGATACCGAGGATAACCGCTGAGAGTATATAGGGGAAAAGCAAACGGCGGAAGCTGATCCCGCTGCTCAGGATGGCGATGATCTCGCTGTTGGAAGCCATCCGGGAAGTAAAGAAAATAACGGCTATAAAGGTGAGCAGATAACTGAAAAGATTGACAAAATAGGGAATGAAGTTAAAGTAGTAATCAAAAACTATGGCTCTAAGCGGAGCATCCCGCTTTAGGAAGTCATCGATTTTTTCCGAGATATCGAAAATGATCACAATAAAGATCAGCAGAAGCAACGTAAAGAAAAACGTGCCCAGGAATTTTTTGATGATATAGATATCGATCGTTCGCATCTTCATAGCCGTTGCATTAGCTGGATGACCATCTTGTTTTTCCATGTGTGGTAATTCCCTTCCACGATTTGTTTCCTTGCCTCACGCATGAGCCATATGTAAAATCCGAGGTTATGGATCGTGGCAATCATGGCGGCAAGAATCTCTTTTGAGACAAACAGGTGTCGTAGAAATGCCTTTGAATACGCCTGGTCGGCAAAGATTTCCCCTTCTTCTTCCAGGGCAGAAAAGTCATCTTTCCATTTTTCATTTTTAATATTGATGATGCCTTCCCTGGTAAACAGCATGCCATTCCGGCCATTCCGGGTAGGGATCACACAATCAAACATATCGACACCGAGCGCGATGCTTTCCAGGATATTGGCTGGCGTTCCCACTCCCATAAGGTACCGTGGTTTATCCGACGGAAGTATCCCGCATACGAGCCCGGTCATCTCGTACATCATCTTTGCCGGTTCACCGACCGAAAGTCCGCCGATCGCATTCCCGGGGGCATCCAGGGAAGCAATATATCCGGCTGATTCTATACGAAGGTGCGGATAAACACTTCCCTGGACGATGGGGAAGAGGGCCTGGTTGTATCCGTGCGGGCAAGCAGTCGCTGATGCATGTTCCATGCAACGTTTCAGCCAACGATGCGTTCGTTTCATCGATTTTTTTGCATAATCCGGATCACAGGGATAGGGGGTACACTCATCAAAGGCCATGATGATATCCGCGCCCAGTTCCCGTTGGATTTCGATAACCCGTTCAGGGGTGAAGATGTGCCGCGACCCGTCGATGTGGGATTGAAAGACGACCCCATTTTCCGTGAATTTCCGGATATCGGCAAGCGAATATATCTGATAGCCCCCGCTATCGGTCAGGATGGGTTTTTCCCATCCGTTAAAACGATGAAGACCCCCGGCTTTGGAAATGATATCAACCCCCGGACGGAGAAATAAATGGTAGGTGTTTGACAACAGGACCTGAGCACCGACATCTTCACGTAATTCCTTTATATGTAAGGCTTTAACAGCACCGGCAGTTCCAACCGGCATAAAAAGCGGGGTTTCAGCCGTACCATGGTCCGTGGTTAAAATTCCTGCCCTGGCGGAGGAGTATGCGTCGGCATGTATTATGTTGAATTCCATGGCGAAAAAAAGTTAACGGCAGGGCGGAATACCCGGAATATGAACGAAGGCTCCGTTTTTTTAGCAAAGGTAAATTTTATTCGGGGATAATGAATACCTTTGCCTTCAAACCCGGTTAATTGATGTTAAATGCCTGAATCATTGATCGATCTCCGACTGCTGCCTCTTGCTCTTTTTTTACTGTTCTGCCTGATATTCATCATCGAGCAGGTTTTTTACTTGGCAATCTTCCGGAAACTGTCCCTGGTTCAAAAGAAGTCCCTGAAGAAAATCCATCAGGGTGTTTCAGTGGTGATTTGTGCCCATAATGAATATCACCATCTGAAGGAAAACCTGCCCCTTATCCTTGAACAAAAATATCCGGAATTTGAAGTAGTGGTCGTGAACCATGCTTCCGATGATGATACCGGTTTTCTTCTGGCCCGTCTGGAAGAAAAGTATCCCAACCTGAAAGCCGTTGAAATCAAAGAAGATCTGAACTTCTTTACCGGGAAAAAATTTCCTCTATCCATTGGTATAAAATCGGCCAGATATGACATTATCCTGCTGACGGAAGCCGGTTGTAAGCCTGCATCCGGAGATTGGATATCCCTGTTTGAGGAGAACTTCCGCCCTGATGCAGAGATCGTGCTTGGATACGGGGCCTATAACCGTACCAAAGGTTTTTTAAACAAGGTGATCCGTTTTGATACGGCAAGCCAGGCTATCCGCTATCTTTCCTTTGCGGTAGCCAATATGCCTTACACGGGTGTCGGCCGGAACCTTTCTTATCTAAAAAACATTTTTTACAGGAATAAGGGATTCATTTCCCATTACCAGATCCAATCGGGGGAGGACGAACTCTTCATCAACCGTGTGGCCAACCGTAAAAACACCACCATCCTCCTGGATCCGGGGAGCTTTACTTTCTCCGACCCTAAACAATCGTTCAGCAAATGGATCAGCCAGAAGCAACGGCATTTATCCACCAGCACCCATTATAAGGTCAGAGATAAAATTCTCCAGGGAATTTATTTTACGGCTACCTGGTTTTTTTATTGCTTATTCATCCTCCTTCTTTCCCTGAATATCTCTGTTTTTGTCGTTTTGGGACTGTTCTTTCTCAGGTTACTCTCCCAATATATGGTTATGAGCAAATGCATGGGCCGGCTGAACGAAAAAGATTTAGTACCTTTCTTCCCGGTTTATGAACTTCTGCTGTTGTTGCTCAATACCGGAATTATAGTTTCAAATGGTTTCCGTAAATCCAAAAAATGGAAGTAACTGGCCATCTGACTGAAAAAGCCCGACGAGATTACAGGTTGGTTCAGCGGGCCATTAAAACCGGGGATCAGCAGGCCTATGCAACCTTGTTGAACAACTACCGCGATTCACTCTATTTTATGATGCTCAAGATGACCGGTAATCCTACGGATGCAGAAGACCTGACAATTGAAGCATTTGGAAAAGCTTTCAAGAGTCTGCAGCAATATTCGACCGATTTTGCCTTCAGTACGTGGCTATTCCGGATCGCTGCCAATAACTGCATCGATTTTCTCCGGAAGAGCAAAAGGATTCAGTTTGCCGATGGGACCTTCAATGAGGATGAGGACCAGGTTCCCGATTTCCATTCGAACGTTCCCTCCGGTGCATTGGATCCTGAGGAAAAAGTCATCGAAAAGCAGAAAATAGCCTTAATGCATGAGGTTGTCGAAAAACTGAAACCGCATTACCGGGAATTGGTCGAATTGCGTTATTTTAGAGAATGGTCTTATGAGGAGATCGCCACCGAACTCGATCTGCCCATTGGTACGGTCAAAGCGCAGCTTTTTCGCGCCCGTGAATTCCTGTACCAGATCCTGAAAAATGCTCAGGAAAAAATCTAGGAGAAGAAAAGATCAACATCCTGCAAGAATGAAAGAGATTGATTTCAAAGAAGCAGTTTCCCTGGGGATACCTTTGGAGCTGCCGGAATCCAGAGCCTATGATCTGACCGTAAACCATGCACCGGTCAGGAAAGACCTGTTAAGCAGGGAAGAAAAGAAGCTGGCGCTGAAAAATGCCTTGCGGTACTTTGATAAAAAACACCACTTGGTACTGATCCCTGAGTTTGCCGAAGAGCTGAAAAGGTACGGCAGGATCTATATGTACCGATTGCGGCCCACCTATCCAATGTTCGCCAGACCGATTCAGGAGTACCCATGCAAGACGCGTCAGGCAGCGGCCATCATGCTTATGATCCAGAATAATCTCGACCCGGCCGTTGCCCAGCATCCGCATGAGCTGATAACCTATGGAGGTAACGGGGCTGTGTTCCAGAACTGGGCACAGTACCTGCTTACCATGAAATATCTGTCTGAGATGACCGAGGAGCAGACGCTGGTCCTTTACTCCGGTCATCCGCTGGGGCTCTTCCCGTCGCATAAGGAGGCCCCAAGGGTGGTGGTGACCAACGGAATGATGATCCCGAATTACTCCAAACCCGACGATTGGGAAAGGTACAATGCCTTGGGAGTGACCCAGTACGGGCAGATGACCGCCGGATCATACATGTACATTGGTCCTCAGGGAATCGTTCACGGGACTACGATTACTCTTCTCAATGCTGCACGGAAAATGAGCGCATGCACTTTAAACCCCTCACTCCTCACTCCTCACTCCTCACCGGATCTATTAGGAGGGAAAGTCTTTGTTTCTTCCGGCCTGGGGGGTATGTCGGGTGCCCAGGCAAAAGCGTCCGTCATCGCAGGCGCCATCGGTGTGATCGCTGAGATCAATCCCAAAGTGGTCCGGAAACGCTTCGAACAAGGATGGGTGGACGAAGTCTTTACCGATCTGGATGAGCTCATTGTCCGGATGAATCTTGCAAAAATCAGGAAAGAAGCGGTTTCCCTCGCTTACCAGGGTAATATCGTTGAACTTTGGGAGCGGTTTGCAGAAAGGAACCTCCAGATCGAGCTGGGATCCGACCAAACATCCCTGCACAATCCGTGGGCCGGGGGCTATTATCCTGCCGGGTGGTCACAGGATCAATCCAATAAAATGATGGTGGATGATCCGGTAAGATTCAGGGAAGAGGTACAAAAATCGTTAAGGCGTCAGGTAACCGCCATTAATAAGATGGCATCCAGCGGAATGTATTTCTGGGATTATGGTAACGCTTTCCTTCTCGAAGCCGGACGTGCCGGGGCAGACGTAAAGAAGAACGACGGAACTTTCATTTATCCTTCCTATGTCCAGGATATTATGGGACCACTGTTCTTTGATTATGGTTTTGGGCCTTTCCGGTGGGTTTGTACTTCAGGTGATCCTCAGGACCTTGCCAAGTCGGACCAGATTGCCACGGATGTTCTCACGGCGATTGCATCCCGATCGCCGAAAGAGATCGAAATGCAGATGCGCGATAATATTCATTGGATCAGGGAAGCGGGAAAGAATAAACTGGTCGTCGGGTCACAGGCGCGGATTCTGTATGCCGATCATGAAGGCCGAACAAAGATTGCACGGGCTTTCAATGAGGCGATCAGGGCCGGGAAGTTATCGGCGCCAGTCGTCCTGGGAAGGGATCATCATGATGTATCCGGCACCGATTCTCCTTATCGGGAAACATCAAATATATATGACGGATCGGCTTTCACAGCGGATATGGCGATACAAAATGTTATTGGTGACAGTTTTCGCGGGGCAACCTGGGTTTCAATTCACAATGGTGGTGGCGTTGGCTGGGGAGAAGTCATTAACGGTGGTTTCGGAATGGTCCTCGACGGAAGTTCGGAGGCCGATCGCCGTCTGCAGTCCATGCTTCACTGGGATGTGAATAACGGGATTGCCCGGCGGGCCTGGGGACGCAATAAAGAAGCCGTTTTTGCCATAAAACGGGCTATGTCGGATGAACCAAAATTGAAAGTCACCCTCCCCAATGTTGTCGATGAAAACATGATCGCGGAAACCTTTTGCTAGAAATTCTTTTCCTTCAGCACTTCGGTCATTAAGAGGCTATCCCCGTCATACTGAAGGGTCTTGATCATTCCGAAGTTATTACTGAACCAGGTTTCGAAAAAACCGGAGAAGGCTGCGGGGGTCAGACCTTTATATTCTTTCGTCATCTTTATGCACCGGAATGTGCCGGCCGGGACTGTAACATTTTCACTCAAAGATTTGACCGTGATAATGATGGAATCCGTGGAGGTAACCGTAATGTATCTTATTCCGACTTTTGCATCGATGCGGTAATTGACCTGCATATGCGAAGGAATGGAGTCATTCCCGGGCAACTGTCCCCATTCAACCGGAGAGATATAACGATAATAAATTTCCGAAGAGGGCTGCTGTCCGTTATTTCTTGTGGCCAGAATACGATATACCCCATTTCCGAAATCCTTCTGCGTTTCGGTGGTAAGCTGATAAGTTATATCGGGTGATTCTGTGATGTCATAAACCAACTTGTGACCCACTCCGGCCATCGTCAGCAAAATCGTGGTATCCGGAAATTTACTGCTTTGGGTCATAGTGCCTGAAATATTGACCGGATGTTCGCCGCAGAAGGTACCGCCATACATCAATCCCATGTTGCTGACTGTGATGAGGTAAGCAGAACCGGTTATATTCCACATCTGACAATTCGGATTGTCAAAGGAATTATTCCTGATCGAAAAGGTAAAAACGTCCCCGAAAAAGATCTGTTGATCCAGGATCAGGATCCCTGAAGGCGTGTTCAAAAAACCGGTCAGGGCAGTGTTATTGTTGAAGGTTACAAGTGAAAGTCTGATTTCGGTTGATCCATTATTATCCCTGGTGGTGGTTGGGAATAATCCTTTCCATTGCCCTACATAGGCATTCATTCCATAAACAGGGATTGACGGATCATCGGAATGTTTTACACACCCGGCGAAAATGACTGCAACAGATGAAATTACAATGAAGAAGCGTAATAAACCATTTTTCATAGGTAAGGATTTAAAATAAGGGGGTCATTATGGATCAATACCTTTCGGATAACCGCGATAAAATTACGAAAATTATGCCACAGGCCGGCAAGTCCTGTGATGATCTTATTTTTCAGAGGGCACGCAACCTTATAAGACTTTATTTTGTCATAACAAATGAATGGCCCTCCTGGCCCGGGTCAAAAAAGTTATTAACAATCCTATTACCTTTTCAGGTTTTCCGGATTAAGCGATAAGGGGCAAGGAAATGGTTATTCATTATTCTGACGAAGCGCTCGTCAACGGACTTCGGCAAAATCGTGACAGTTGTATAAAGTATGTCTACAGGGAATTTTTTCCGGTCATCCGGTCAATCGTCGAAAGGAACTCAGGCAACCATCAGGACGCTGAAGATATTTTACAGGATGGATTAATGGTCCTTATTAAACGGATCCAAAACCCAACATTTACCTTAAGTTGCAGGCTAAAAACTTATTTCTATGCGATTTGTAAAAACATCTGGCTTCAACGGCTCGACCGGAAATACCGATTGTTGTACCAGGCCGATTTTGAAGTTCATGAAAATTCCGAAGCCTACTCAAACGATGAAATGATGCCTGATGAAGAAGATCTCGAGAAAATCCGGTTGTATCAGCAGCATTTCTTTACATTGCCTGAAGAGTGTCAGACCCTTCTGAAACTCTTTTTCAGGAAAGTGCCTTTAAAAGAAATTGCCGTTATCCTGCGCTTAAAAGATGAGAACTATGCCAAGACCAGGAAATATATGTGTAAAAACATGCTCAGGAAAAAAATCTTAAACGACCCCGCCTGCCAACAATTTATCAATTATGAACAACCCCGGGAAAATAAGTGAATGGATTGACCGGTATAATTCGTCAGGATTGGATCCAGAAGAAAAGAAACAATTCAAATTGCTGATGGAAAAGGACCCCTTACTTCAGAGAGAAGTTATTCTGGATGAGGAGCTTAACAAAATCCTTGAAGATGTCAGCATGCTTGAATTCTATCGCAAATTATCGGGAATCAGACATAAAAACGAGAAAGGAAGGATTAAATTCCATCATTTCCTGATCGCTGCTTCCGTATTATTCCTGATCGCCATAGGGATCCTTTCCGTTGTCATTTATCCTTTTCACAGACAGGAAACGAATCTTGTTCTGGCAGCGAAATATGTAAAATTACCTGAATTCGAGGCGCTGATCGGTTCGATGACGAGAGGAGCCAATTTCAGACTTCTTTTACCTTACGGGCGGATCCAGATTCCAGGCGATTCCGTCGTGGTATTTGAATGGACTGCCATCGAAAACCCGTCGCCCGTTATAATTAAAGTCCTTGATAACAGCGGAAAGAAATTATTTGAATCGTCTCCGATCCTTGCGAATCGTTTTCTCCTTCCGGTAAAGAATTTCGGGAAAGGTTTATTTTATTGGAAAATCATTGAAGAAGAGGAACTCATTGCCATCGGAAGCATAACCATTCGTTAATCACCGGATAAGAATTGCCCCATGAAACCCAGGACAGCATTTGTATGGATCCTTTTCTCGAGTTTGATGGGAGGCATTTTTTATTCCGACTGGTACCGGATGGCTGACGGTGCTTTTGCCGCCACGCCACAATTACACAATGGCTATATTGAACTGGGAAAGGAGCAATCTGAAGCAAAATTACTGGCCATAATGGATCAGGTTCCCGGCCTTATTCCGTCGGTTCAGGAAGAGCTGAAACCCTATGAGGTCATTATTGAATACTTGCTTTCCGACACGCTAATGCTGGTTTTCTATGTAACAAAGCAGACCTGGAACCTCTATGAAAAAAGGTTGAACCGACATTTCTGGGAGATTCTTAATGATTATCGCATGCACTTAAAACTGGCTGATATTGAAAACCTGAGCCAGCTTAGTCAGTCGATGTACAACTTCTTGATTTCCCCGTTGAAGGAAATATTGAAAGGGAAAAGCCGTCTTATTTTTGTTCCGGGGAAGGACCTGTCAGGCATCCCTTTTGAATCGTTCATGGTGAAAAGATCCGCCAGTGATAAACCAGATCACGCAAAACAACATTACCTCATTCAGGATTTTGAAATCGTTTATCACTATTCAATCCGGCAGTGGGCTTTTCAGAATGCCCTTCCCGGTTTCGATCATATTTCCCAGGAATCCGGACCAGATATCGAATTTGCCGGGTTCTCCCCCGGTTTTGCCGGGAATCATTTTGTAAATGCCCTACCTGACTCAAGAAAAGAATTATCCTTGATCGCAAATATGTTTCAGGATAAAGGATTATCCTCCCGGTTGATACTGGACGAAGATTCCAGGAAGGAGGTTTTTAAAGAAATAGCGTGCAACAGCCGGATCCTTCACCTGGCAACCCATTCCTATACCGATCTGAACAATCCGGAAGCAGATGGATTCCTTTTCTGGGACTATGATCCTCAATATACCGGAAAGGTTTTTTCAAAAGGGGTATTGACACTGAAAGATATTCATGAGATGAAACTCAATGCCGATCTGATCGTATTGAACACTTGTGCATCGGGCGCTTTACAAAAGAAGGAGCAGCAGGACCTTCACTCCATACCCAAGGGGTTTATTCAGGCCGGAGCGAGGAATATCCTGGCGACCCTTTGGAATATAACCGATAGACAGGCCGAGATCTTCACGGTGGCGTTCTACCAGAAATGGCTTTCAGGAAGAAGTTACAGCCAGGCGCTTCGCGAAGTCAAGATGGATATGATTAATCAAAGGGGAACTTCATTGCCTACCGTTTGGGCCCCGTATGTCCTGATCGGCCGTTGAACGGTAGAAACAGAGCCGGTTCAAATCCGGCATCTTATGACATGGAGGTCTTTGGTGACACCTTCCGTGTACTCTTTTTATTTCACTGCGATGGTTTCGATCTCGATCAAAACACCCAGGGGAAGCTTAACGACTGAATAAGCTGCTCTTGCCGGAGGGTTTTCGGAGTAATAACGTCCATAAACGGCATTCATGGCTGTAAAATGATCCATATCGCCCAGCAGACAAGTGGATTTCACCACATCGCTGTAAGTATAACCCGCCTCCATAAGTATGGCACCGATATTTTTCATTACCTGCTCAGTTTGTTCAGTGATACCACCTTCTACGATTTTACCAGTGGCGGGATCCAGCGGGATCTGCCCCGAAATAAACAACATGCCATTGGCTTCAATAGCCTGACTGTAAGGCCCGATAGCCTTCGGGGCTTTCCCTGTAACGATGATTCGTTTCATATTATTTTATTAAGTCATTATGTCATTAAGTCATTAAGTCATTATGTCATTAGGTTCTTTTCCTTCATGTGTCAGGCGTCATGTATCACGTCAGTCGGCAAAATCCCTGAAATCTTTCTTCTTGTTCAGTTTCAGGTCCTGCAGCACGGAAGCCTTTACGTTGATGGAAAAATTCCAGCTTTGTTGCGCTCCTTTCGGAATCCAGCCGAACCGCATTTCCCAGCAATGGAGGTCACGATAAACATCAATCGAAGTATAACCCAACTGTCCGTTCACGAAATCCCACCCGGTGGTCAGACTGATCTTCCATTTGGGTGTTATATTCAGTTGTCCGCTGAATCCCAGGGTCTGCACGATTTTCTCTACCCGGGTCTGCTGGCTGTTATCATAGACTTTGGTATACCTGAAGCTGTAGTTGATACTGAAGCTCCAGGGGATATCAAAGTCGACGTAATAATCATAATAATCGATGATATCCTGTTGTTCCTGCGGCGAACCTTTTGTCGGGGTCTTCTTTCCTTTTACCTTATCGGAGGAAAGGGTATAATTAAGACCCACATCCCAGCTTGTGTTATCGAGCCGCAATAAACGGTGGTTAGCCTTCCATTCGGTTGTGTTGATCCGCCGGCCCAGGGAATCGCGGGCATAAATGTCCCATGAACTGGAATATTGGATGGTCAGCCCTTTAAAAATGGTGCTTCGTCCGCTCATTGTGATGGGCGACCAGCGGAGTGAATCTTTTGCAATGTCATAGGATGTCCGGATCGTGAAGTCGTCGATCAAAGGAATTTTCCGTGTTCCGTTTACTGTATCTTTCCGGTTCCGTACTTTGATTTCCAGGTTATTGCTGATGGCAAACGTGATCATGCCCGATTGTTGTCCCGGAGGACCGCCGTAGATCCCGTTCTGAAAGATCGAATACTTTTGCGGATTCGTCTTGTTGGTGTCGTTATCGATATACCGGTAATACCCGATACTGGTAGCCCCCCAGTCGGGGGTATAGGAAAAGGTCACGGAAGGAGTCAGCATGTGCCGGATGGCGACGAGAGGTCCTTTCTTAAACTGGAACATACCATAAACCCGCGTGTTCAGCGAAGAAGAAAAGCTGGCATCAAAAGCATTGGCAAAGCCAAAAACCGTATCGGTCTTGTAATAACCCATAATGCTGTCGCCGGGCGACGGACTGACATAGCTTTTCCTGATGGTCTGGAAATACATACGGTCGGTCATGGAGATTGCATTCGTCCAGTTGAAGTATTTCAACACCCGTAAGGTGGCATTGACCGGAAAGCTATGACGGATCCCGTTTTGCATTTTCTTTTCCCAGCCGGGTTTGAACAGGAGGGAATCAACGGTATTATAACGGTTTTCGGCATCGAGATTATATTTCATGCTGATTTGTTCGTACCAGCGGAGCTTCCCTACAGGATTCTTCCTGCGGAACGGATAAAACTGGTTGACTGAAAACGCAATCTGGGGAAGGGTAATATCCACTGTTTTATTAAGGGTGTTCTGACTATGGTTGAAGTTGAGGTTCAGGAAGTATTTGCCGGCGAAATTGGTCGAATAGTTGATGCTTGACTGGAACGTATTGGAAAGATAGGCTTCGGTACTGGACGAAAGGTTGTATTTGTTAAAAGTGTTGCTGACAATATTTACATTGGCAGAAAAATTACTGTGAGGTCTTGCCTTCGGATCCTGGCTATGGGTCCAGCGGATACGGAAGTCGGTCGATTTCTCGTAATCCGGAGAATCCTGGGAACCGATGATATTCACGGCGTAACTGAAATTCATGCTGCCATTGAAGTGGTAACGTTTGACGTATGTGTACGTCGGCTTGATGGCCCAGCTTCCCCGCGTATAGATATCCCCCTGGATCCGCAGATCCATATACTGGTTAATCGCCCAGTAGTAACCCATATTCTCAAAATAAAACCCCCGGTTGTTCGACTCCCCGTATGTTGGCAGGAGAATTCCTGACCGTTGTCCCGACCGGTTGGGAAAATATCCGAAGGGAATGACCAGGGGTGTTGCCACATTCGCGATATCCATGTAGGCCGGACCAGTAATGACCCTTTTCCCGGGTATGATTTTGGCTTTGTTGAATTTAAAGGCGAAATGCGGATTTTCTTCCAGTTCGCAGGTAGTGTATGACCCCGATTTGATATAGGTCACATCATTCTCCATCTTTTTCACAACCGTTCCATGCAGGTAACCCTCATCCTGCTTAGTGAAAACCGTGTTGATGAAACCCCGCTTAGTGACATAGTTGTAATCCATTACCTTCGATTTGAAACTCTGCGTTTCCTGGGTGAATTCAGGAACACCCTGCGGTTTCCCGGTTGAATCGGGCACCCCCTCCGCATGGACCTGATTTTTCGGGAAATCGATCTCAATATAATTTGCTTTGAGGCCGATATCCTCGTATTTTATATCGCCCTCCTTGTACAGGTATACCTTTTGTGCCTTGATCTCAAACCGCAGAGAGTCCTTTGAAGCATATTCCACTTTGGCATTCAGTTTTTGTTTTGCCGGTTTTCCGGTTGCTGCCGTGTCTTTTTTTACGGAATCTGATTTTGCTGCCGGAATGATCGTGTCGCCGGATGAAACAGGTTTAGATGGAGGACGCAGGGTATCGGGAAAGGATATCTTATCCAACCTTCTTTGGCGGATCGAATCCTGAGCCTGTAACTGCGAATATGGCAACAGGAAAAAGATGAGCAAAAGAGGTGAAAAAAGGAAAGGATCTGTTAATAATTTCGTTAACAACTTCTTTTCTGAATTCTTGGGTTTATGTTCTATCTTTGTTTTGAAATCAAATTCAGAATAAAAAGGCGTTGTAGACCGTTATTCTTCGGGTTTCAAAGCTAATTAAAATAATTGAGACCGTTATTTTTTTTAAGATTCTTTAACAACCATCTGCAGCGCTTCCGGCCATGGGTGGCACTTTGGTTATTACCCTTCCTGATATTCCATTCAGGACCGGTTATTTTCGGACAGGCCAGGAATGAAATCCGCAGGGTGGTGATCGATCCGGGTCATGGGGGAGACGATCCAGGTACCATTGGCAGAAAAGCCAGAGAGAAGAACGTGAACCTGGCAATTGCCCTTAAGCTCGGCAATATGATCCAGCGGAATTTCAGGGATGTTAAAGTGATCTATACCCGGGACAGGGATGTTTTCGTTGAACTGGACCGCCGGTCAGAGATTGCCAACGACGCTAAGGCAGATCTGTTTATCTCAATCCACTGCAATGCCAACGAGGTCAAAACTTTCAAGGGATCGGAGACTTATGTGATGGGATTACACAAGTCGAAGGCCAATCTGGAAATAGCCAAGCAGGAAAATGCCTCCATCCTCCTTGAATCGGATTATTCTTCGCGGTACGACGGGTTTAATCCCAACAACGATGAATCTTACATCATCTTTTCCCTCTTCCAGAATTCAAATCTGGAGCAAAGCATGGAATTCGCGGCTGAGATCCAGCAACAGCTTGAAGAACGGGTGGGACTGAACAACCGGGGGGTCCGCCAGGCCGGATTCATTGTTCTTTATAAAACAACTATGCCCAGCGTTCTGGTCGAATCGGGTTACCTGAGCAACCCTTCCGAGGAGACTTTTCTGACATCCGATAAGGGCCAGGAATACATTGCGTCGGCTATTTTCAGGGCTTTTAGAATATACAAGGAGAAGCTGGAAAACCCCGGGGTGTTGCCTGTGTCCAAAAACATGGTTCAGCCAAGGGAAACCATCCCCGCTCCAAAACCACCTTCCGATACTGCCTCCAATCCTTTTCTTTCTTTCCGGGTTCAGATTGCCTCCACTACCATAGACATTGGAAAGGATTCGCCCCAGTTTGCTAAATTTTCAGAAGTGAAAGTGTACCGTCACAAGGGCCAGTTCAAATACACCGTAGGGGATGAATTGACACTGGAAGATGCAACAAAACTCCTGAACCAGGTGAAGCGAAAAGGAGTGAAGGATGCCTTTATCGTGATATTCAGAAACAACGAGCGGATACCTGATAATGAAGCAAACCGTATACTCGGTAAATAGTTTAAAGGAACGGATACCTGTTCCAGGAAGTTTAACCATTTGTTATTTTTTGTAAGTTTGTAGAAAGTAATCGCTGTGAAAATCAGAAAAGAAATAAAGGTCGGAATCCTTTTCGTCATCGCTGTTGCTATCCTGATCTGGGGTCTCATGTATCTCAAAGGACTGGAACTTTTTAAGAAACACCAGACCTTCATTGCTGTCTATGATCATGTGAATGGCCTGGTTGCTGCGAATACCGTTTCCATCAAAGGGATGAAGGTCGGACAGGTGAAAAAGCTCTATTTTCATCCGAAAAATCCAAAAAAGATCGTTGTCGAGCTCTATATCGATGGCGACTATCCCATACCGAAAAATTCTTCTGCCAGGATATTCAGCTCTGACTTGCTTGGATCAAGGGAAGTTGAGATCATGCTGGGAGATACCAATGTCCTTGCAAAAACAGGTGATACCCTTAAAAGTCTTACCGAAGCCACACTGGGTGAAGAGGTTAACCGTCAGCTGCTTCCACTGAAGAAAAAAGCAGAGAACCTGATCAGTTCCATCGATACCGTGGCAACCATCGTACAGCAGGTCCTGAATAAAAATACCCGGGAGAATCTGGTCAAAGCCATTGAACATGTGAAAGAAGCCCTTGAGAACCTGGCGCACACCACTTACAACATCGATACCCTGGTCAGCAGCCAACGGAACCACCTGGCCGGCATCATCACCAATGTGGAGTCGATCAGCTTAAACCTTCGTCATAACAACGATAAGATCACCAACATCATCTCCAACCTTTCCGATATCAGCGACTCCCTTGCCAAGGCCCGGATCCCTTATACCCTTTCGCAGGTTAATACTGCCATCGAAAGCCTCAACCAGATCCTGCAGAAAATCAGCCAGGGGAAGGGAACGATAGGTCTGCTGCTGAATGATGAGAATTTATACAGGGAGGTTCAAAAGGCTGCTCGCGACCTGAACCTGCTCCTTGAAGACATCAAGGCCAACCCGAAAAAATATGTAAATGTTTCTGTATTCTGATCCGTTATTTCCCGGATTCACCGGTTTCCGGCTTTACGGATTCATCTGCTTCCCACTTGAAAATGTCGGCTTTCACTAATGGCCGCTTATCCTTGATCCATATAAAGCCTTTAAGCTTCAGGTCATATGGGGAGATGTCTTTTTCAGGATAAAGGACAGCCGTGGGACTCTCAATATAGGTTATGGTTCTGATTTCGTTTTTCTCAAGAAAGATAAGCATATCGCTTGAAAGAACCTTATTGATGCCGATCAGCGAACGGTCTTCTTCGCGGACATAATAAATCGTTTCAGAATTTCCCAGGACGTTGACCTTGTATATCTCGTTGTTCCTGAACTTGGCCATAATGGTCCTCCCTTTGATCTGGTTGAACTTGTTGGTATCATCTTCATTGATGATGAATGCCGAACTGTATAACTTCAGGGAATCCGTTTTCCCGTTACGGAATGTCAGGGTAATGGAATCGGCTGTGAGCTGGTTCTTTTCCGACCAGATCACAGGTTCCCGGTACATGGTCAGGGCGGAATCGGCACTGTGGAAGACGAGGGAGTCAGACATCCCCTGCAGGTCTTTCCGGAAGAATTTGGCCTTATAATAACAAAATATGTTTTTAATTTTCTGGGAAGTATCGAAAATTGCTTTCACGGTATCTGAATGCATAAACAGGGAATCCTTCCTGTCCACCATGACCGCTACTGCGCTGTCGACCATGAAGGCAAACCCCTTCCGGCGCTGTAACTCGCCGTAGTTGCCCGTCAACAGGATGTTTTGTGTGGTATCGACCAGCAGGGCATGATTAAATACCTGTCCGAACCCGTTCCGGCGTTCATAATACAGACTATCGCCCGTGAGATACTGGTCGAGATGATAGATCCTGGAGTTTTTCCGGAACCTGGCCTTGTCATAGCGGGTATCGTACCATCCATTCTCACAGTAGATCGAATCTTGCCTGTCCTTGCTGATGATGTGCGACGGACCGAAAAAATGAGACACCTCTGTGACGGTATGGTACATCAGCGTATCAGAATGCATCATGTAATCGGGGTTGATGAGCAGCACCTTATGCTTGAAAAAGAATTCCTTCTTATTGGTATAGTAATACCCGTGCTTGCTCACCAGGATGTTTTTATCATTGACGATCTTTCCCCAGTAATCATATTGGGCAATCTGGGTTTTCCGGTCAAAGACCAGGGTATCGGTGGTCAGAATGGTCTGGTTATCGATCAGTCGAACGTTGCTGTAAATCCGGGCGATCTTGGTATTCCCGTCATATTTCAACGAGTCACCGTAAAGATTTAATGTATCGCTGATCCGGATATGAACATTTCCAAAGGCGACCACACTGTTCTTCTCATCGTTCAGATAAGCGCTGTCGCAGTATAAACGTGCGCTGTCGTGGCTCATCACCACATTCCCGATGATCCTTTGAACATCCCCCCGTATGGCCTTGTTATATTCCCATACCCTGGCAGAATCGAGTATGATCCGGGTGGTATCCTGTGAAAAACCCTGAAGGGAGAATATAATCACCAATAAGGGGAACAAATACCGGAAAATTCTGTTCGTCAAGGGCAAGTTCTTTTTACAAAGATATAAATAAGTCGCTCACCGAAATTATTGAACAACCGGCTGACGTGTCTGATTATTGCCTAATTTTGACCTCACTTTTTCAAACTACCATCCGGAAGATGAGATGCCCGCAGTTAACTTTTCATGTAATCAGCGAATAATACAACCAGGCATTCCGTTCGACCACTGAAAACCTATTCTTCTCAAATGAAACAACACATTGATCCTAAGCGTAACTACACTGAAACACAAAAGAAAATTGGATACGTCTCCAGAAAAAATGCTACTCAGACCGATTATGACCGGATCGGATTCATGTCGGGACTGGAAGTACACCAGCAATTAAAGACCAGGGAAAAGCTTTTTTGTCATTGTCCTTCGGGGATTTACCAGAAGGCCGATGAATACGATGCGGAACTGATCCGGCATATGCGCCCCACGTTAAGCGAGCTAGGTGAGTATGACGGTACCGCCCTTATGGAGTTTAAAACCAGAAAGGAGATCATTTACCGGATAGCGAACAAAACGGCTTGTACCTATGATGTGGATGACACCCCGCCCTTCCTGCTGAATCAGGAAGCCTTGAACATCGCCATCGGGATATCCTTGCTGTCAAAGCTCAAGATTGTCGGAGAGGTTCACATCACGCGTAAACAATATCTCGACGGCTCGATACCCACGGGATTCCAGCGGACCGCGATCATCGGGGTTGAAGGCGAGATCCAGCTGCGGAATAAAAAAATAAGGCTTATCCAGCTGAGTCTCGAAGAGGACTCCTGCAGGGAGGTGTCGGATATCGGTCATGTGCGTGTTTACAGAACAGACCGCCTCGGAAATCCCCTGATCGAAACCGTTACCTACCCCGACTTCGTCAATCCGGATGAGGTAAAAGAGGGGGCCGACTATATCCGTTTTCTGAACAGGAGCACCGGCAAGGTCCGGACAGGGATCGGGTCGACACGTGCGGATGTGAACGTCAGTTGCCGCGGTGGAACGCGTGTTGAGATCAAAGGAGTTGCCCATACCTCATGGATGCCTGAACTGACGCATAACGAAGCCTTCCGTCAGTGGTCATTGCTCCAGATCCGCGAAGAGTTGAACCATCGTATCCCTGATCCCACTGCTTGGAAAATTGGAATCAGGGAGGTTAACCTTAAAGAGATTAAAATCGGGTTACCGGAGTATCACCGTCAGAACCCGTCAACCAGGATCTATATTGTAAACCTTCCTCTGTTCCGGGGTATCCTTTCCCATTTCACACAACCCGGAAAGATGTTTGCCGATGAGATAACCGATCGTTTGAAAGTTGTTGCCTGCATTGAAAAGCCGAACATGCTGCATTCTGAAATGCTGGAGAATGTTGCCGGGGAAAAGGTCTGGTCGAAGGTCTGCTCGGCGCTTGGCAGCATGGAAGAAGATGCGCAGATCATTTTCTGGGGACCGGAGGCGGACATCAAAACGGCGGTTGAGACCATCGACGAGCGATGCCGGATGGCATTTAAAGGGGTTCCTAACGAGACCCGGAAATCGTTTGAAGATGGCACCACCATTTTTGAACGCGTTCTACCGGGAGCTGACCGGATGTATCCCGATACCGACTCGGCACCAATTCCGCTTGAGGATTCTGTAATCGCGGAAGCCGCCAGGAACATACCAAAACTCGTTTCCGACCGGATCAATCAGCTGATCAGATGGAACGTACCCCCGGATACCTTTACCTATATCCTGAAAAACAACCTCCTTTCCCTGATTGAAAAAGCAGAAAAGGAGCTGAACATACCCCCAAAATTAACCTCCACGGTGCTTGGACATACCCTCAGGCATATTCAGGGGCAGTATCCGCTGCTTGCCGATTTTACCTTTGAAAAGGTTTTTAACATGTTGAAATTCCTCGCTGAGCGGGAACTCGACCTGGCCTTGTCAAAACGGATCCTGGTTCACCTGTATCAGCATCCCAAGATGGATTTTGAATCGATCCTGATATCATTGAACTTTAAAGAAGTTACGAAGGAGGAGATCCTGGGTAAACTCCCATTCCTGGTAAAAAAGTACGGCGAGATCAGGACCTCACATGACGATTCGGCAGGGAAACGCTGGATCATGGGGCATCTTCATAATCTGGCCATAGGGAATATCTCCCTGAGAGAACTTAGTGACAGGATAACGATATGAACCGGCTAATTCAATTTTTCGCTTCTATATTTCACTACATCACTACATCACTTTATCACTTTATCACTATCTGTTTATGAACGAAGATATTTTCCAGGGATATAAAGGACGTGCACTCGGAATTCTGCAGAAATACAATGCCCGGGTCTGGGCAAAAGTAAAGGTTGATTCCTCGCGTGGTGTGTTTGAAGGTACCATTCTTCCAAGGGCTGAGAATACCGATGACAAGCACCTGGTCATGAAGTTTTTCACCGGATATAATATCGGCATCGATATCGATACCATCACGAATATCGAAGAGCTTGGATATAAAAAAGCAGTTTACAAGATCCCGGAAAAAGAGTTCCCTTATTCGAAGGGAAAACCCAACGTTAAGCTGCTTGGGACGGGTGGCACCATTGCTTCCCGTCTTGATTACCGCACGGGGGCCGTGATCCCGGCCTTCTCCCCGGGGGAGTTATACGGCGCTGTGCCGGAACTCGCCGATATCTGCAATCTGACGACCGAAAAACTCTTTGCCGTCTTCAGTGAAAATATGGGTCCCGATCAATATAAAAAGCTGGCGGTTGCCATTGGCGAGGAAATTGAAAAGGGTACCGATGGCATCATCATCGGCCATGGTACCGACACGATGCATTACACATCGGCAGCCCTTACCTTCATGGTTCAGAATTCCCCGATTCCGATCGTACTTGTAGGTTCCCAGCGTTCCTCCGACCGTCCCAGTTCCGATGCAGCACTGAACCTCATGCATGCCGCAACGGCGGCCGGGCACGGCGACATTGCCGAAGTGATGATATGTATGTTCGGCCCCACCTCCGACGAATACGGATTCCTTCACCGTGGCACACGGGTCCGCAAAATGCATTCCTCTTACCGTTCGACCTTCCGCACGATCGGCGATACTCCGATAGCAACGGTTAGCCGGAAAGGTGTTGTCCCAATCAAACAGGATTACCATCGTCGCCGCAAAGACCGCAATGTGACTATTCTTCCCTATTATGAAGAGAAGGTGACGATGATCTATTACTATACCAACATGAAGCCCGATGTCATCGATGCCCTTGTCGATGCCGGTTACAAGGGAATCATCATCATCGGTACCGGACTGGGTCATGTGAACAAACCGATCTACCCTGCCATCGAACGTGCCATTGCAAAGGGAGTGGCCATCTACATGACCGTTCAAACCTTATGGGGGTATGTTCATATGTTTGTATATGATACCGGCCGTGACCTCATGGCAAAAGGGATCATCCCCGCCGAAAATATGCTCCCCGAAACAGCCTTTATCAAACTCAGCTGGGCGTTAGGTCAAACCACCGACCTGGCCAAGGTAAAAGAGATCATGCTGACCCCCATCAACGACGAAACCACACCAAGAGAGCCCTACAACGGATATCTCATCTACCAGGGCGGCGTACCGGAAGTGGAGGAGTTTATCCGGAAATTCCATAAATAATTGGGTCAGAAACCTTGCCGGCAAAAAAGTCCAACTTCATTTGACCAGATAGTGCCAGGAATCAACCATTTCCTTATCTTTGTACGACCCTATTCCTGATCATTCACCGATTTATCAAAGAATCAAAAATTTTTATTTATGAAAAAAGTTGTTGCCTCTTTCATGTTTGTGCTTGTCCTTACAGGTCTTGGCCTTCAGGCACAAAAAACGTACAAATACGACACCGTGGCGGGCGACCCGCTGAAGGTGCGGATCTATACCCTGCAAAACGGATTGACCGTTTATCTTTCGGTATATAAAGATGCTCCGCGCATCCAGACCGCCATTGCCGTCAGAACCGGCAGTAAAAATGACCCTTCCGACAATACCGGGCTGTCCCACTACCTGGAACATGTGATGTTCAAAGGAACGGATGAGTTCGGGACCAAGGATTATGTCAAGGAAAAACCACTGCTCGACCTGATCGAATATAAATTTGAAGTCTACCGGAAAACCGCAGATACCATCCAGTGGAAAAAGATCTATCATGAGATCGACAGCCTTTCAGGAGTTGCTTCAACTTTCGCCATCGCCAACGAGTATGACAAACTCTTATCGGTGGTTGGGGCAAAGGGAACCAATGCCTTCACCTCCTTCGAGGAAACGGTTTACATCAACGATATCCCCTCCAACAAGCTCAATCAGTGGCTGGAGATCGAAAAGGAACGCTTCCAGGATCCGGTCTTCCGTATCTTCCATACGGAGCTTGAAACGGTCTATGAAGAAAAGAACATGAGCCTCGACAACGATGAGGATAAAGTCTTTGAGGCCTTGTTCCTTGGCCTTTTCCCAACAAATACTTACGGTACCCAAACGACCATTGGCACGGTTGAACACCTCAAAAATCCATCGATCACCTCACTGAAACAATATTTCGCCAGCCGCTATGTCCCCAATAACATGGCCATCCTGATGTCGGGAGACTTCAACCCCGATGATGTAATCAAAGAGATTGACGCCACCTTCGGCCAGCTTCCCTCAAAGCCTGTAACACCTTATGTTCCGGCCATTGAAAAACCGATCACCGGTCCGGTGATCAGGGAAGTGGTTGGTCCGGATGCGGAATCGGTGACCATCGGATACCGCATGGGCGGAGCTAACACCAGCGACGCCGACCTGGTTACCTTATTCAATATGATCCTCAGCAATAGCACCGCCGGTCTGATGGACCTGAACCTGAACCAGGCGCAGAAAGTCCTGAAAGCCGATGCCTTCTCCTATATCCTGAAGGATTACTCGGTAAACGTTTTTTCCGGCAAAGCCAAACAGGGCCAGTCGCTCGAGGAAGTGAAGGATCTGATCCTTTCGCAGATCGAGCTGGTCAAGAAAGGGGAATTTCCCGACTGGCTCCTTCCGGCCGTGATCAACGATCTTAAGCTGACCAGGATCAAATCGTCGGAAAGCAATGCCGGCAGGGTATTCAGCATGCTCGACGGCTTCGTCCAGGAGATCCCGCGTGCGGAGGTCGTAAAGAATATCGAAAGGCTTTCAAAGATCACCAAGAAGGATATCGTGGAATATGCCAACCGTGTCTATGGAAGCAATTATGTGCTGGTCTACAAGCGGAACGGAACGCCCGAAGCGGTGAAGAAAGTGATCAAACCGCAGATCACGCCGGTCGCCATGAACCGTGATGATGAATCGGCCTTCCTGAAAAAGATCGTTTCCGAGCCGAGTAGAAGCATCCAGCCTGTCTTCATCGATTATGAGAAAGATATCAGGAAATTCAGCATCAAGGACAACATCCCGGTCCTCTATAAAGCAAATGCCGAAAACCAGACCTTCTCGCTCTATTATTATTTCGAGATGGGAACCAACAATAACCGGGAGTATGGGATTGCCCTCGATTACCTGAAGTACCTCGGAACTTCGAAGCTCACCCCCAAGGAGGTTCAGGAGGAGTTTTACAAGCTTGGCTGTTCGGTGAATGTCAACAGCTCTGAACTGGAGGTTTGGGTTTCCCTGAGCGGACTGAATGAGAATATGACAAAATCGGTGGCGCTCTTCGAACAGTTGCTTTCCGATGCCAAGGTCAATAAACCGGCCCTCCAGAACCTGGTCGCCGATATCAAGAAGAGGCGTGCGGACGATAAGCTGTCAAAACAGACTATCCTCTGGCAGGCCATGTACAACTACGGGGTATACGGACCACAGTCGCCCTACACCAACATCCTTTCCGAAACCGAGCTCGATGCCCTGAAGGCAGAGGATCTGATCGCCCTCATCAAAGGGCTCAACGGTTACAACCATAAGATCCTCTATTACGGCCCTGAACCGGTTGCAGGGCTGACCAATATCCTGAATAAGGAGCACAAGGTCCCGGGAAGCCTGAAACCGGTGCCGGAAGCCAAAAAATTTGAGCAGAAGGATAATACTGGAACCCAGGTCTATACCGTCCATTACGATATGAAGCAGGTGGAGATCGTCATGCTGTCGAAGTCGACCAAATACAACAAGGAGATGGTCCCGGTGGTGAGACTGTTCAACGAGTATTTCGGCGGCAGTATGAATTCGGTGGTTTTCCAGGAGATCCGTGAATCAAAGGGGCTGGCCTACAGCGCGTATGCCGGATACCGCGGACCTTCCCGGCCCTATCAGCATTATTACCTGTTCTCCTATATCGGCACCCAGGTTGACAAGCTGCCTGAAGCCATGAAATCAATGATGGGCCTGTTCAACAACATGCCGGAGAGCGAAAAGGCGCTTGCTTCATCAAAAGAGGCCATCATCAATAAGATCCGCACCGAACGTATCACCAAGGCGCAGATCCTATTCAACTACCTGAATTCACAGAAGTTCGGATTGACATACGATATCCGCAAGGATGTCTTTGAAAAGGTTCCTTCGATGACTTTTGCCGACCTGAAGAGTTTCGGCGAGAAATATCTGAAGGGGAAGAATTTCAACATTATGGTTCTTGGAAAGAAGAACGAGCTGGATATGAAGACCCTTCAGGGTTACGGTAAGGTGAATTCCCTCGAACTGAAGGACGTTTTCGGGTACTGATCAATCATCAGAGAATTTCTTCAGCAACTCCCGGTATTGCGAAAATACATTGGCACGTGAAAGAAAGCCAATGTATTTTCCTTCTTTGACCACCGGGAGGTTATAACGGTCGGTTTTCTGGAAAAGCTGGATGACCCGGTCCATTGTGTCGTCGGAGTCCACGGTGTATTCGGGCATGAACATCAGTTCGCTGACAAAGGTTTTATCATACAGCTCCGGTGTGAACATGATGTTGCGGATGTTGTCGAGCAGGATGACGCCGTGTAATTTCCCTTCAGCATCCACCACCGGAAAGACATTCCGGCTGGAGGCAGCCACGATCCTGACCAGGTCGCCGAGGGTTGCCTCCGGTGTCACAGCGCTGAAGTTCGTCTCGATCAGCCGGCCGGGTTTCATCAGGCTGAGCACCGCTTTATCCTTATCGTGGGTGATGAGCTCTTTTCTTGCTGCAAGCTGCCGGTGGTAGATCGAGTGGGGCTCGAAAAAGCTGCTGGTCAGGAAGGCCACCGCCGAGGTGGCGATAAGGGGTGTCAGAAGCCCGTAGCCCCCGGTGATCTCAGCGATCAGGAAGATGGCCGTGAGCGGGGCGTGCATCACCCCCGACATCAGGCCGGCCATGCCCACCAGTGCAAAGTTCGAGCAGGAGACCTCCAGGCCGGTGGTCAGGTGGATCAGATGGGCGGCAAAATAACCGCCGATACCACCCACGAACAGGGCAGGGGCGAAGGTTCCCCCGATACCGCCGCTGCCCTGGGTCAATGCCATGGCGATCACCTTCATCGCGATCAATCCCAGCAGGATGGCGGCAAAGAACCACGGGTCGTGCTTCAGGGTACCGAAGACGACCGGATTGCCAACAACATCGCCATGACCTTTCAGGACCTCTTTCAGCACAGTATACCCTTCACCGAAAAGGGAGGGATAGATGAAGACCAGGGCAGCAAGGGGAATGCCTCCAAGAGCGATCCGCCCTGCCTGAGGAACTTTGGAAAGGAGCGATTCGATCCAACTGCTTCCCCGGATCATATAGATCGAGATAAAGCCGCAGAAGATCCCCAGCAGGATATACCAGGGTAGGTCATGGACCAGAAAAGGATTTTTCAGGGTAAAGGAAAATAAAACATCGCTCCCCATCAGCAGGTAAGCGATAACGGAAGCGGTTAGCGTGGAGATCAGCAGGGGCAGGAGCGTGGTAAGGGTAAGATCGAGCATCAGGATCTCGATGCCGAAGATCACCCCGGCGATGGGCGCCTGGAAGATGCCGGCGATGGCTCCTGCTGCGCCGCAGCCGATCAGCAGGGTCGTGGTCTTGTAGTCCATCCGGAAGAACCTTCCGAGGTTTGAACCGATGGAAGAGCCGGTGAGCACGATGGGGGCTTCGGGACCGACTGAACCTCCGAAACCGAGGGTCAGGGTACAGGCTATCAGTGAGGTGTAGCTGTTATGCGGACGTAAATGACTGTCGTTTTTTGAGATGGCATAGAGAACCTTGCTGATCCCGTGACTGATATTATCTTTCACAATGTATTTGACGAAGAGGACGGTCAGGATGATCCCGAAGAGCGGGTAGATCAGGTAGATGAAATTACTGACGTCGAAGGTGAATCCATTGGTCAGGAAATAGTTCGTATAGTAAAGGGTGTTTTTCAGGGCGATGGCGGCAAGTCCGCTGAGCGCCCCGACCAGAAAGCTGAGGAGGAGGACAAACGGCCGGTGCCTGATATGACGCAGCCGCCACACCAGGATTTTGCCAGTGAAGGTTCTTTTGACCATGGAAATACAAATGTAGCAAACTGCCGGAAAATTGTTTTGCGGGAAATTCAGTAATGTATTACATCTTCACTATCTTCTGGGCAGCAACAATCCTGTTCCCTGATCTCACCACCGTCATGTACAATCCGTCGGGGAGCCCTGAAACATCGATGCTGATGCTGTATTGTCCTGGCAACAAATCAAGAACTTTTGCCTCCCTTCCGAACAGATCATAGATATATATTTTTAAATAGGAGATATATCCATTTGATCTGATTGTGATGACGGCTTCCGATCCCGCCGGATTTGGAGATATCTCAAGTACCGTATTTTGATATACAACACTTTCGGATTTGATCCCAACCCAGCAGTAATCCGGGCTTTCGCAGCCCATGCTGTCTACCTTCAATATCCATCCGTCATTTGAACCGGTGTCGGGCGGCTCAGGAAAAACCATCCCGCAGGCAAGATAACCTTTATCCGGTGTTTCGATGACATCGTAGAGCCAGTGCCACGTCGCCTCTCCATCGCAAACGTCGTATTGACGGTACCATAAGCTGTCACCTTCAGAGGTGGTTTTCAAAATCCATCCGACCTGTCTGTATGATGTAGGGAAAAATTGTAATATAGTACCAGTTGCGATCAAGGTACCATCTGGATTTTCACGGATGTTAGAAAAATCCATGTTCTCCTCACTGGCGCCATACTTTTTATTCCATATTGTATTCCCTCCATTGTCAATTTTGATCAAGTTAATCCTCCGGAATGGATTCCCCTCGGTAGATGGTCCTCCCCCGTGCATGGAATCACAATAAGCAAATCCAAGTATCATATTACCGTCGATGGTACTGCATAGCATTCCTCTCGTATCAATGAATGGCGTACCATAGTTATATGACCACTTGAAGTTCCCGGTGCTGTCGGTCTTATAAACTACCGGATCACCAGTAAGATTTGGGGAAGGTCGTAGATGCCAGTTATATCCACCAATGGCATATCCCCCGTCGCTTGTACAGATCACACTATAGCCTTCGAAATAATCCCCGCCGCCGCCGTATGTCTTTTCCCAGACCAGATTGCCCAAATAATCGGTTTTTATCAATAAAATTTTATCAGGTGTTCCATTTTTTCTCTTAATACCAGTCACAATCAGATCATCTTGATTTGTTTTTTTTACCTGATAAAATATTATCGAAGTATCAAACGGAAGTGACTTTTCGCTAAAATTCCTGACACATAAAGTATCAAAATCGTTATCAAGAAAATATAACATTCCCTCTTCATGAAAATCCGCTGTGGGAGTGACTCTGAAACCTGACGCAACAATCAGTGTGTCGTTCACTCTGATTATTGATCCCGGCTCACCTAAATAATAATCTGAAACTGTATCACCAATGAATTTCGAAAATATTTTATTCCCTGAAAAATCTGTCTTAAAAAAACCGGCACGTGGCCGACTATTATTCGCGGCAGTCCCGGTCGTTCCACCAATAATATAACCATCTGTAGTAACAAACACATTAGAAGCACCGTCTGAAACGCCAGGACACGTGTAATCAAACCGATAATTGAAGTATTCCTGCGATTGCAGAATATAATGAACAGAGATCAGCAGAAAGACCAGCAAAACTTTTTTGGTCATATTTTTTAAATTGACTTTCCTGCATTACTTCCAACATCCAAATATACAAAACATATGTGAATATTTCAAGTGAGTGGCGGGTTGATCAGAAAGACACCCCGTAAAGAAACTGCCATCCCACTGTCCCGTCAAGGGGGAAATAAATGGTACGGACACCCAACTCAAATGGATAGACGAAACGCAGGATGTGCAGGTCGGCGGTAAGTTCTAGACCGGTTGACTGGTAAAGATTGATCTGATCCGGTTCCCAGCCCTGTGCCCAATCATAGAACAGGTTCAGCTTGAACCGCTTGAAGTAAAGGATCGAGCCGGCACTAAAGTCGGGATAAAAAAGAGGCAGCTTGTAGTTGAACCCAAGGCTTAGTAACTGTTGGTCATCGGCCCCGATATACCCCCTGGGGTAATTGATGATATCGGCAAACGAATAGGAAAGATTATCCTTCGGCCATTGTTGCTGGTATCCCCCGTACAGCCAGATCCCGTGATGCCGGAAAATCCCAGGGAAATACAGATTGAGTTCCGCCCCGAAGATGGATCCCATGTCATTCCCCTTAAAGGGGCTATTCTGAAAAAACACATCAAACGCCTGTCCCCAGCGTGGATACATATCCTTGGGATTGGACCGCAGGTATTGGGTTGCATACAGGGCATAATTCATGGTCGGTATCAACCCGCTGGTGAACTGGTCAGGTGTGGAAGAGTTATGGACTACATTGATGAGCGACGTCCCCACCGAAGGCTGCAGAGAGCGGCTGTACTTGCCATGGGAGAAATTCCAGGGGATGCTTATCGTGGCGTTGAAAGTGGTCTCCTGCCAGGTGAACCGGAAGGTTTCATTGGTGCCCTGGATCCGGGCATAACCCGCCCGGTTCCCGGTCTGAAAACGGAAATCGAATACCGGATACCATCCCTGGAAGCTGAGGTTCGCGAAAAACATACCGGTTTGCTCCTGGATGTTGTACTCCCAGCCAGCCGAAGCAAAAGTGGTGCTGAGCACATTCTGGGAAAGCACGGAAACACCGGGATTCAGGGTAAGATTGTTGATGTTGAAGGAAACCGGACCCCAGCTGTGCGGATTGAAAAGATTCAGGGCCCTTGAATACTTCTTCGTTTCATAGATCTTCCCCTGAATGGAATCTCTTTTCAGATCATAATCATCCGATTGATTCATCTTATAAATATTACGGAGAAGAACGCTGTCCTGGATATTTGCCGTTTCCTGTCTTGAAAGGGCATCGTAAAGCTTTGTGGAATGATCGGTGACATTTTCAATGGGGATCCATTGAGAGGTGTCAACTTTGATTTCCGCAACCATCAGGCCGTCGGACAGGTAATCGGAATAAATCATGAATTGTTTGTCCGATGAAAAATCGGGATCAAATCCGGCATATCTGCCTGATGTGATCTGAAACCTTTCCCTGGTGAGTGTGTCGACAGCATATAAATTTTCAACCCCGGAATAATCGATGCTGTAAATGATGTAATGAGAATAGTAAAAGGCCGGACCGTTGAATTCATGGTATTCAAAGGGTAATTCATAGTGGATCTTTCCCGTATTTAGATCAAGGATGGCGATGGATTCGCCCTTTTCATTCAGGATGGTGAACACGATCTTGCTGCCATCGGGCGACCAGTTCGGGGTCAGGGCATTGTCGTACTTTTCGATCGGGAAGTCTTTAATTACTTTTCCAGAGTTAATGTCCAGTATCCGGATGGAAAAGGCATTTTCTGTCGAAACATAGACCGCGGCAACGCGGGCGCCATCCGGGGAAATGACGGGAGCGAAATAGCGGCTTTCGTGGGTGAGCTCGTGGATCTTCCGGGTCCTGAAGTTATATAACTTGATCTCCGCATAGTCTTTATTCTGCCATCGGGGATCGGGTTCCTGTTCGACCCAGACCAGCCAGTCTCCGGCGATGGAGGTAGTCCCGCCGATGTGGTTACCGGGTGTCAGCAGGATCTTTTCCTTTCCACTCCTCCGGTCGATCAGCACGAATCGGTTGATGTCATCCATGGAGGATTTGTCGGCCAGGATCGTCGAATCATTCAGGTACAGGGGATGGGTATAAACAGAGAAATTTTTTGGATCCCGGTGGGTCAGATGCCGGGGTTGGGTTATTAGTCCGGTCGTTATCTGGATCCTCCATTCATCTTCCAGATCTGCAAGGGTCTGTTTATATAACTTAACCTTCGATAATTTCGTGACCTTTCTGATTCCCGAATTAAAAGGAACGACCATGAAGGGATACCTTGCGACCTTATCGAGGGCCGAATTCCAGATTTCAGGCCCGTATCTTTTCCGTGCCTGACCTACCAGAAAATAACCCAGTGAATAAGGATCAGGAACATATGTTTTGTAAGATCCCAGCACTGCTTTGTCGTAAGGATAAGCGCCTTTCTCGATCAGCTGGGCCCGCAGCGGACTTTCAAAAAGGGCAGAGCGCCCTCTTCCGGCTTTACTCATGGCCGTTTCTGTGACAGTAGCATCTCCTTCAAGGAACCAGGTTGGAATGAATAGTCCCAGCATGGCTCCGGTTGCCTGCTCCCCGAAAATGAAATAAAGCGCTTTTGAAAATCCACGGTTGATCTTGCTGACTTGAACGGCATGCCGGTACTCATGAATGGCCAGTTGTTCGAGCCATTCTTCTGCATAGGTATTCTGGGGAGCGCAGGGATACATCTCAATCCGTTTGGGCGCCCATACCGTGACACCGTTGGATGAAGAAGATTGGTTGTGAATGATGATGGGAATCCTGGGAACCTTCGCCGACAAGGTACTTGTCTCGTTCCTGCATATCATGTCCATGATGTTGGCGAGGTACTGAGCTTTTTTTTCGAATGAAACAGGAAAAATAAGCTTGTACCGATCTGTTTTGATCTGTCTCCAGCGAAGGGAAGCCGGATCCTGTCCTGTGCTGAAATACTGGGAATAAGAAGAATGGGTAATGAACAACAGAAAGAATATACACCATTTCATTTATGCACCAGTATCTTTTTCAGGATCCGTTTATCAGAAGACCACAAGACAATGGTATAAACACCATCCGGAACCGGCCGCAGATCGATGATCTTCTCAAGATGACCTTTCACGTGAACATTCCGGAGCTCAAAACATTTACTTCCTATGTTGTCGAAGATGTCAATGGTAAAAACCTCTTCACCGGAAACGGTCATCGAGATCGTGAACTGCCCATCGTTGGGCACCGGATACACTTTAAGCTCTGACGGCTCCTGACTCAGGATCCCGGTTACAATGACATGTTTATGATACGAAGTGTCGGAATAGCAACCGTTGACGATCACCACATCCCAGTACCATCCGTTTACCGTTGCCGTATAGGTCTGGTCTCTTGCTCCGGGAATCGGATTTCCCTGGTAGAACCATTGATTACTATCTGGAACGCTGGAAATGAGGACATCGAAATCCTGAGTGACCACCGGTGTTTCCGGAATAGGCGTGTAGGTTACCGGGAAAGGCGGGCTGGGCACACCCCCACCACAGGAATTATGACCATAAACAATAATACTCCCGGAGGATGCATCTGAAGAATAATCAACGGTTATAGCATTCGTGCCTCCTCCCGAGGCAATGGTGGCACCCGGAGGTAAACTCCAGATGTAGGTGGTTGCACCTTCGATCGGATTGATCGAATAACCCACACCGTCGGTAGGTCCGCAGATGTTAGCAGTCCCCATGATATTGCCTGCTTCTCCCGGAAGCAGTCCGACGATCACATTCAACGTGGTAGGCACCAGCGCGGTGCATCCATGTGAAGTGGTATAGTTGACACCGATCCATTGCGGACCGGTAGCTACCCAGGCCACTTGGACCTGGTAAGTTCCGTAACCGGAAGTGATCACTCCTCCCGGTGATGTAGTCCACTGGTAGCTGGACATTCCCGGATCGGTTGCGTAGGTATAGTTTCCTGAGTTGGCACAGGGTGTTGTCGAACCTGTCAGGGTTGGTACCGGTAATGCATATACGGTGACGGATTTAACTGTTGGGTTTGCGGCACTACAACCCAGTGCATTAGAATAATTGACAGTTACGGATTGAGATCCCGGATCGTTCCAGGCTACCTGGATGGAATTGGTGCCCAGTCCCGACGTAATGGTTCCTCCGGGAGAGACGGTCCACTGGTAATTGGTCATTCCGGCTTCGGTCATGTAAGTGTTCCCTGTGCTTCCGGCACAGGCGCTCGCCGCTCCGGTAATGGTTGGAACAGGCAATGAATTTACGGTCACGCTGAAGGTGGTTGGAGTGGTTGCTGTACACCCGTTAGCATTCGTATAATTCACACTTACCGTTTTGGGTCCGGTGGTATTCCAGGTTACGGTAATGGCATTGGTTCCTGCGCCGGAAGTGATGGTCCCGCCGGCAGAGACGGTCCACAAATAATTGGTCATGCCGGATTCAGTCGAATACACATTTCCGGTGGCACCGACACAAGCCTGGTTGGATCCGGTGATGGTCGGCACGGGCAGAAGATTGACCGTTACCGGATAAACCGTTGGAACCACCGTGGCACAGCCGTTCGCACTGATATAGCTGACAGAAACGGATTGAGAACCGGATCCATTCCAGGTCACTGTAACTGAATTACTTGTCAGGGTGCCTCCAGAAGTGATCTGACCTCCTGATGAGACGGTCCAGATATAGTTGGTCATCCCCGTCTGGGTTGTATATACATTCCCAGTTGAGTGCAGGCAAACGGACCCCGGACCGGTAATGGTCGGCACTGGATTCGGATAAACGGTGACATTGTATTCTGTAGGTAAACTGGCGTTGCATCCGTAAGTATTATTATAATTGACATAAACTTTATGCGCTCCGGCCGTATTCCAGACAACGATGATGGAATTGGTGCCCATCCCGCTGGTGATGGTTCCACCGGGTGTCACCGCCCATTGGTAATTGGTCATGCCTGTTTGTGTCGAGTAAACATTATTGGCGTATCCCACACAGGCATTGGCAGGACCGGTGATCGTCGGGGTTGGCGTGGGGTATACCGTTACATAATACAGTGCAGGTGTATAGGCCGAACAACCGTTGGGATCAGTATAGGTCACGGTAACGGTCTGCGTGCCGGTAGTGTTCCATGTGACGGTAGCCGTGCTTGAATTGACGCCGGATGTGATGGTTCCTCCGGTGGAGACTGCCCACAGGTAGTTCATCATACCGGATTGGGTGATATAAACATTCCCGGCCGAATTGACACAGGCGGTGGTGGGACCGGTGATAGTCGGGATGGGCAGGAGGTAAACGGTAACATTGAGCGTTGTCGGGTAAATAGCGGAACAACCATTTGAATCGGTATAATTAACGTAAACCGTCTGTGGACCGGCAAATATCCAGCTCACGGTCACCGTGGGATTATCAGGTGTACCGCCGGATGTGATGGTTCCTCCCGAAGAAACGGTCCATTGGTAATTGGTCATTCCCGGCTGTGTTGAATAGATATTACCGGTGGTTCCGACACAGGATGAGACCGGACCCGTGATGGTCGGACTCGGACGTGCCTTGACGGCTACATAATATACTGTTGATGTGACCGCGGAACACCCGATGGCATCGGTATAATTCACAGTGACATATCTGGTCCCCGCTGATGTCCAGTTGACCGTGATCTGACTTGTTCCTGAACCGCTGACCAGGTTTCCGCCCGGGGATACGGCCCACTGGTAATTATAAAACCCGGGCTCCGTGGCATATACATGGCCTGCTGTCTGGGCACAAACTGAATCGGGGCCATAGATAACCGGGACCGGCCTTGGATTCACGCTGACGGGATAAATTGTAGGATTGACGGCACTGCAGCCTGTTGCATCGGAATAATTAACACTTACTGACTGAGACCCGGCTGAATTCCACGACACTGTAACGGTTGTACTGGTCGCAGTTCCTCCGGAAGTGACTGTTCCTCCTGCAGAAATGTCCCAGACATAGTTGGTCTTACCAGACTGGGTAGTATAAACATTGTTAGACGAATTTATACAAACATTCACAGGGCCTGTGATGGATGGTATCGGACGGTTGTTCACACTCACATTATATACGGTAGGATTCTCGGTAGTACAACCAGTGGAATTAGTATACTGGACCTTGACGCTGTTAGCACCTGTGGAGTTCCAGGTAACAGTAACGGAATTGCTGCCGGATGATCCGCCTGAAGTTATGGTCCCGCCGGCTGAAACGATCCATAAGTAATTTATTTTTCCGGATTCTGTAGTATAGACATTTCCGGCAGAACCAACACAAACCAGATTAGGACCGGTTATGGTAGGAACCGGTAAGGGATAAACAGTCACGTTTTTCCAGCTGTAAAAAGCAGCTGTGCATCCATCTGGAGTCATATAGTTAAGGGAAACAGTCTTTGGACCGGTGGAAATCCATTGAACCTGAATTTGATTGGTACCAACTCCGGAAACGATGATACCTCCCGGAGAGAGTGCCCAGATATAAGTAATCATACCACTTTCCGTGGTATATGTAACAATATCGTTGACACAAGAAGTATCGATACCGGAAATAACCGGAACAGGAAGCGGGTAAACGGTAACGGATTTGACGGCAGGTGTCAGTGCAGGACATCCATTAGCGTCGTGGTAGTTAACGGTGACCGTTTGTTGTCCTGCTGTAATCCATGTCACGGTTACAGTAGTGCTGGTAACGGTTCCTCCTGAGGTAATGGTTCCACCGAATGACACATTCCAGATATAATTGGTCATACCGGTTTGCGTTGAATAAAGGTTGTTAGCCGTGGATGCACAGACCGCAGAAGGACCGGTAATGATTGGTACAGGTCGGTCATGGACTATCACCGGATAGACCGTAGGTGTTGATGCCGTGCATCCAAAAGAATTTGTATAAATCACGGAAACCGACTTGGCCCCGGAACTGTTCCAGGTGACCGTTGCAGTCGTACTGGTAGCTGTTCCACCGGAAATAATCGTTCCTCCACCAGAGATGGTCCAGACGTAGTTGGTCATCCCTGGCTCCGTCGCGTAAACATCTTCCGACGAGTTGGTACAAACTGATGAAGGACCTGTGATAACCGGCACCGGTAATGTTTTTACCGTAACATTTTTAACCGTTGCGGAAGCAGTAGTACATGTGTTTGAATTGGTATAGCTGACCGTTACAGTTTTTGTACCGACAGATGTCCATGTTATTGTTGCTGTAGTATCGGCTGAGGTTCCCCCGGCTGTGATGATACCGCCGGCTACTATCCAGATATATCCTGACATTCCGGATTCTGTGGTATAAATATTTCCAGGGGAGTTAAGACATGACAACTCCGGGCCTGTAATAGTCGGAACCGGCAACGGATCTACCATAACAGTTTTAACGGATGGAGTTGCCGAGGTGCATAAATTTGAGTTGGTATAGCTTACTGTGATGGTATTTGTACCAACGGAAGTCCAGATAACGGTTATCGTATGATCGGTACTTGTTCCGCCAGCTGTGATGGTACCACCATACACGGTCCATGTGTATCCTGTCATACCGATTTCGGTGGCGTATACATTTCCTGAGGCATTAAGACATGGAAGGGATGGGCCGGTGATGGTTGGAATGGGTAACGGATTGACCGTAACACTTTTAACTGTCGGAGGTGCGGCGGTACATGAATTTGAATTGGTGTAGATGACAGTAACAGTCTGTGTTCCTGAGGTATTCCAGGTTACTGTAATGGTAGTGGTATTGCTGGTTCCAATGATCGTTCCTCCTGTAACTGACCAGGTATATCCGGTCATTCCTGGCTCTGTATAATAAACATTGCCCGTTGAATTAACACATGCAGCTCCCGGGCCCGTGATTATTGGGATGGGTAACGGATTGATCGTAATGCTTTTAGCTGTCGGGAATGCAGCAGTACATGAATTTGCATTGGTGTAATTGACCGTAACCGTCTGTGTTCCTGCAGCGTTCCAGGTTACGGTGATGGTACTGGTGTTGCTGGCACCAACGATCGTTCCTCCGGTAACTGACCAGGTATATCCGGTCATCCCCGGTTCTGTATAATAAAAATTGTCTGTGGAATTTAAACATGCAACGGATGTTCCTGTGATCGTGGGGACCGGCAATACATTGACGGTCGTTGTAAATGTCCCCGAATTGATGGCGTCACACCCGGCCGTGTTGGTGTAATTAACCATTACTGTTTGCAATCCTGCCACATTCCAGGTCACGGTGATGGCACTGGTTCCGCTTCCCCCCGTGATGGTGCCACCCGGTGAGACACTCCAGCTGTAGCTGGACATGTCTGCCTGGGTACTGTAGGTATTGGTTGTCGATCCCACGCAGGCAGCAGTTGGTCCCGTTATCACGGGATCCGTTGGCCGGACATTGACCGTTAAATCAAACTGGGTGGGGGCCAGTGAAGGGCAGCCGTGGGTATCGGTATAGCTCACGTAGACGGACTTGGCCCCGGTCGTGCTCCAGGTTACAGTGATACTGGCGGTACCGGCGCCCGAGGTGATCGTACCTCCCGCTGAAACGCTCCATACATAACCGGACATACCGGTGGCTGTTGAGAAGACGGAGCCGGTTCCGCCAACACACCCGAAGGCCGGGCCCGTGATCACCGGTACCGGAGGTGGATAGATGGTGATGTTTTTCACCGCTGAGGCCGGACAACCGGAGATGTTGGTATAGCTTACCGTCACGTTTCTGGTCCCCGCCTGGGTCCACTTTACCGAGATGCTGTTGGTCCCCTGGCCAAAGAGGATGATCCCTCCGGAGCCGACGGTCCAGGTATAGAGCGCCATGCCTGGCTCTGTTGTAAAGGTGAGGGTGCCATTCAGACAGGTCGTATCCTGACCCGAAATAGTGGGAGAGGGTGTTTGGTTTACCGTTACACCCTTGGCAGTCGGCACCAGGGTGGGGCAACCGGATGAGTTGATATAACTGACTGTGACGGTGTGGATTCCTGCAGCGGTCCAGTTCACTGTAATGGCGTTGGTCGTCCCCCCGGAAGTGATCGTTCCTCCGGATAATACATTCCACACATAATTGATCATGCCGGTTTCCGTGGAATAACCAAAGGTATTACCGGTACAAGCCGTTGCCGGACCTGTAATGGTAGGAACCGGTGTAGGCAATACGGTGACCAGCTTAACGGTTGGTGTGCCGGCGCTGCATCCCGATGAATTGGAATAATTCACTGTAACGCTCTGGGTTCCGGCTGACAGCCAGGATACCGTGATGGCGCTGGTCCCGCTACCCCCGGTGATGGTTCCACCCGGGGAAACGGCCCAGGTGTATCCGCTCATTCCGGTTTCAGTGAAATAGACAACGCCGGTGCTGTTCTGGCAGATCGAGGCGGTGCCTGTGATGGTTGGCGCCGGGGAGGTGTTTACCAGGACACTCTTGACGGTGGGAGCAGGCGTGGTACAGCCATTCAGGTCGTTATATTTCACGCTTACCGACTGGGCGCCTGTTGATGTCCAGAGCACCATGACCGAACTGGTGTTGGATGGTCCGACGATGGTGCCGCCGGAAGACACCGTCCATACGTAACTTAACATCCCGCTCTCGGTGGAGTAGCTGACCGTGTTCCCGATACATGACGGGTCAGGGCCGGTGATGGTGGGAATGATGATGGTTTGTACGGTTACAGTCTTGGTCGAGGCAACGGCTGCGGTACATCCGTTTGCATTGGTATAATTGACCGAGACGGTCTGGATCCCGACGGTATTCCAGGTTACGGTAACACTGTTGCTGGTTGAAGTACCGCCTGCGGTAACGGTTCCCCCGGAAGAGACCGTCCAGGAGTAGTTGGTCATAGCAGCCTCGGTGGCATACACATTCCCGGTCGAGTTGATACATGCAGCTCCCGGTCCGGTGATGGTGGGAATGGGTAAGGGGTTGACGGTGACTTTTACTGCATTGGTATATACCGTGCCACAGTTACTGGCCGAAGTCTGAGCCTGCCGGTACCATGTTGAAACCGTTAATGAGCCGGGCTGGTAGGTCAGACCTGTTGCACCGGAGATGTCGTTGAAGATGGCGCCATCCACCGAATTCTGCCACAGATAGGTATAGGGTGGATTACCTCCGGCGGGGCTGGTCGCAGTTACCGGCACGGGTGTGGCCTGGTAACAGATAGACTGGTTTGCCGAGGCAGTACCGGGTATCAACAGCGGGTAAACTGTAATAGTAAAGGTGATCGGCTGGCCGGCACAGGCGATCCCTGAAGGAGTAACGGTAATGGTAGCGGTTACGGTTGCTGCTCCGGTATTGATAGCAGTGAAGGAGGGGATATTGCCCGTTCCGCTGGCCGGCAGGCCGATGGAGGGTTGCGAATTGGTCCAGTTGTAGATGGTTCCGGTACCTGTAAAGTTGATTGCTGTGGTAGGGGAGCCGTTACAAACTACCTGGCTGGCAACACTGTTGACGGTCGGGGTCGGGTTAACTGTAATGGTGAAGCTGACGGAGGCCCCCGTACAGGATATTCCCAGGACATTGGGTGTATAGAAGTCTTTGAGGCAGCGGGCACTTTGCCCTCTTGTCTTTTCGTCGCCGCTGTAGCGGCTCAGATATCCGTACAGGTGGTACAGTCCGCGTTCCCAGGCATTTGCCGAAGAGAACTGGGAAGAAGACCAGGAGAAGGCGAAGTTGTTCAAAAAGCCGAAAGTTCCTGTGGTGTAACGGAAGCCGCCCGGAAGGGCAGTGAAACCGCTTTCATTGGTTGCGCCGGCATTAGGGGCATTCCACAGACCTGTGCCGGCCTCTGACGTGCCGATGGATTTCATCTTTCCACCCGCAACACTTTCTCCTTCCAGGTAGGTAGAAAGCACCGACCATTCAGCATCCGACGGAAGGTGCCAGCCTGCAGGACATAATCCCTGAGCACCCTCAGTGGTCACATATTGCATGAGTTCATTCCATTGGTATAATCCCCCGTACACATTACAGTTCGATTCAAGATCAGCATAACAATACTTTTCCTTGATACCGTTATTGGTTTGTTCCAGGCTTCCGTTGATCCGGGTTCCTACATTGAGGTTTTCCTTAAACCAGCATTGATTGCCGATCTGGACCGTATTATAGGTTTTCCCTTCATAGGTGACCGTTGGGATGCCGTTACATGGCTGACCATCGGAGACAGAGGTTGTCGTCCATGGGGTTACGGTGATGGTAGCGGTTACCGTTGTTGCTCCGGTGTTCATGGCGGTGAAAGAGGCGATGTCCCCCGTACCGACCGGAGCCAGGCCGATAGAGGGCAGCGTATTGATCCAGTTGAAGGTGGTGCCGGCTACTGTACCGGTGAATGTGATAGGTGTGGTTGAGGCGCCGTTGCATAGCACCTGATTGGGGACACTGTTGACGGTTGGCGTTGGGCTGACCTTGATAAAGAAGCTGACCGGAGCTCCTGTACAGGTCACACCACCGTTGGTGATAGATGGTGTAACGGTAATGAGGGCGGTGATGGAGGTGTATCCGGTATTGATGGCCGTGAAGGAGGCAATATTGCCGGTCCCGCTGGCCGGCAGGCCGATGGAGGGTTGCGAATTTGTCCAGGTATAAACGGTTCCGGTACCGGTAAAATTGATGGCAGCGGTGGAGGAACCGTTACATACGAACTGGTTACTGACACTGTTTACAACCGGCAATGCATTGATCGTGACAGTCAATGTTCCCGGGTTGGCTGCGTTACATCCGGCTACGTTGGTGTAATTAACCATTACTGTTTGCAATCCTACCACATTCCAGGTCACGGTGATGGCACTGGTTCCGCTTCCCCCCGTGATGGTGCCACCCGGTGAGACACTCCAGCTGTAGCTGGACATGTCTGCCTGGGTACTGTAGGTATTGGTTGTCGATCCCACGCAGGCAGCAGTTGGTCCCGTTATCACGGGATCCGTTGGCCGATCATTTATGATTAAATCCTTTTGGGTCGGGGTTGATGAGGTGCAGCCGTGGGTATCGGTATAGCTCACGTAGACGGACTTGGCCCCGGTCGTGCTCCAGGTTACGGTGATACTGGCGGTACCGGCGCCTGAGGTGATCGTACCTCCCGCTGAAACGCTCCATACATAACCGGTCATGCCGGTGGCTGTTGAGAAGACGGAGCCGGTTCCGCCAACACACCCGAAGGCCGGGCCCGTGATCACCGGTACCGGAGGTGGATAGATGGTGATGTTTTTCACCGCTGTGGCCGGACAGCCGGAGGTGTTGGTATAGCTTACCGACACGGTCCTGATCCCTGCCTGGGTCCACTTTACCGAGATGCTGTTGGTCCCCTGGCCAAAGAGGATGATCCCTCCGGAGCCGACGGTCCAGGTATAGAGCGCCATGCCCGGCTCTGTTAAATAGGTGAGGGTGCCGTTCAGACAGGTGGTATCCTGCCCGGTAATGGTCGGAGAGGGAGCCTGGCTTACCGTTACACCCTTGGCGGTCGGCACCAGGGTGGGGCAACCCGATGAGTTGATATAGCTGACGGTGACCAAGTGAGTCCCCACAGCGGTCCAGTTCACTGTAATGGCGTTGGTCGTCTCCCCGGAAGTGATCGTTCCTCCGGATAATACATTCCATACATAATTGACCATGCCGGTTTCCGTGGAATAACCAACGGTATTAGCGGTACAGGCCGTCGACGGACCTGTAATGGTAGGAACCGGTGTAGGCAATACGGTAACCAGCTTAACGGTTGGTGTGCCGGCGCTGCATCCCGATGAATTGGAATAATTCACTGTAACGCTCTGGGTTCCGGCTGACAGCCAGGATACCGTGATGGCGCTGGTCCCGCTACCCCCGGTGATGGTTCCACCCGGGGAAACGGCCCAGGTGTATCCGCTCATTCCGGTTTCAGTGAAATAGACAACGCCGGTGCTGTTCTGGCAGATCGAGGCGGTGCCTGTGATGGTTGGCGCCGGGGAGGTGTTTACCAGGACACTCTTGACGGTGGGAGCAGGCGTGGTACAGCCATTCAGGTCGTTATATTTCACGCTTACCGACTGGGCGCCTGTTGATGTCCAGAGCACCATGACCGAACTGGTGTTGGATGGTCCGACGATGGTGCCGCCGGAAGACACCGTCCATACGTAACTTAACATCCCGCTCTCGGTGGAGTAGCTGACCGTGTTCCCGATACATGACGGGTCAGGGCCGGTGATGGTGGGAATGATGATGGTTTGTACGGTTACAGTCTTGGTCGAGGCAACGGCTGCGGTACATCCGTTTGCATTGGTATAATTGACCGAGACGGTCTGGATCCCGACGGTATTCCAGGTTACGGTAACACTGTTGCTGGTTGAAGTACCGCCTGCGGTAACGGTTCCCCCGGAAGAGACCGTCCAGGAGTAGTTGGTCATAGCAGCCTCGGTGGTATACACATTCCCGGTCGAGTTGATACATGCAGCTCCCGGTCCGGTGATGGTGGGAATGGGCAACGGATTGACCGTAACACTTTTAGCTGTCGGAGATGCGGCAGTACATGAATTTGAATTGGTGTAATTAACAGAAACCGTTTGTGCTCCTGCGGTATTCCAGGTTACGGTGATGGTATTGGTGTTGCTGGCACCAACGATGGTTCCTCCGGTAACTGACCAGGTATATCCGGTCATTCCTGACTCGGTATAATAAACATTGCTTGTTGAATTTACACATGCAACTCCCGGTCCGGTTATGACGGGTACCGGGAGGGTATTGATGGTGACGTTTTTAGTTGCAGGAGATGCGGCAGTGCACGAATTTGAATTGGTGTAATTGACAGTAACCGTCTGTGTCCCTGAGGTATTCCACGTTACAGTGATGGCATTGGTACCGCTTCCGCCGGTGATCGAACCGCCAGAAGTGACGGTCCATATATATCCGCTCATACCCGGTTCAGTGCTGTATATATTGCCTATGGAATTAACGCAGGCGGCGCCGGGACCGGAGATGGTGGGAACAGGCAACGTGTTGACGGTGGTGTTCAGGGTTCCCGGGTTGACGGCGTTACATCCTGATGTATTGGTATAATTGACGTTAACGGTTTGTACTCCCGCCGTATTCCATGTCACGGTGATGGTACTGGTTCCGCTTCCTCCTGTGATCGTTCCTCCCGGTGTGACACTCCAACTGTAGCTGGCCATTCCGGGCTGAGTACTGTAGGTATTACCTGTTGATCCTGCGCAGGCAGTGGCCGGTCCAGTGATCACGGGATCCGATGGCCGGGTATAGATGGTCAGATTGTATTGGGCTGGTGTTACCGGAGTGCAGCCGTGGGTATCGGTATAGCTCACATAGACCGATTTCGCCCCGGTCGTGGTCCAGGTCACGGTGATGGTGGCGGTTCCGTCACCTGAGGTGATCGTTCCACCCGTCGAAACGCTCCATGTATAACCGGTCATGCCGGTGGCGGTTGAGAAGACGGAGCCGGCTCCGCCGACACAACCGAAGGCCGGACCCGTGATGACTGGTATCGGTGGTGAATAGATGGTGATGTTTTTTACCGTTGAGGCCGGACAGCCGGAAGTGTTGGTATAGCTTACCGTCACGGTCCTGATCCCGGCCTGGGTCCACTTTGACGAGATGCTGCTGGTCCCCTGGCCGGAGAGGATAATCCCGCCGGGGCCGACGGCCCAGGTATAAAGAGCCATGCCCGGCTCGGTTGAAAAGGCGAGGATGCCGTTCAGGCAGGTTGTATCCTGACCGGTAATGGTCGGAGAAGGAGATTGGTTCACCGTGATGCCCTTGGCCGTCGGTATCAGGGTTGGGCAACCCGATGAGTTGATATAGCTGACAGTGATCGTGTGGGTCCCGGCAGAGGTCCAGTTCACTGAAATGACATTGGTCGAGCCACCGGAAGTTATCGTGCCTCCGGATAATACGTTCCAGACATAGTTAACCATCCCTGGTTCCGTGGAATAGCTGAGGGTATTGCCCGTACAGGCTGTCGACGCTCCTGTGATGGTAGGTACGGGTGTCGGCATTACGGTGACCAGCTTTGCAGTTGGCGTGCTGGCACTGCAACCCGCGGAGTTGGAATAGTTCACCGTGACAGTCTGGGTTCCGGCTGAGAGCCAGGATACGGTGATGGCGCTTGTACCGGCTCCGGCAGTAATGGTTCCGCCCGGGGATATGGTCCAGCTGTACCCGCTCATCCCTGTTTCAGTGAAATAGACAATCCCGGTGCTATTCTGACAAATCGAAGTAGTTCCGGTGATGGTTGGTACAGGCCGGGCATTGATGGTAACACTGATTGACGAATTTCCAGTTGTTGTGGTGACCGAAACAGTCCCTATCCCCGGTGTTGAACCCCATGTTACGGTAATGGTTTCAGTCCCACCTCCACCAACGATTATGCCTCCAGTAACGTCCCAGGTATAAGGTCCCACTCCTCCGTCGGTATAATAAGTAACCCCACTGGCATTAGTACAAACGCTGGTAGGACCGCTGATGGTAGGAGATTGTGCTTTGGCCTGATAGGAAACAGCCAGCAGGAGGAATAATAAAATTGAGAGCGTTAATTTGTTCGGGACTTTAAATTCTCCAGCAAGTGTTTTCATATATATCTGTTTCTTTGGCCCTATGGAACCGGTTAAGCCAACCATTGTACTCGAAAAAATGACATAAAAGGAATGTTAATTGTCTATCAAGATCCTCTTCACCAAATGATTTTTTGCACTATAAAAATTCATTGTATACACTCCGCAGGGTAAGGGACGGAGATCAAAGAACTTCTCAAATCTGCCTTTCACCGGAACATCCCGGATTTCAAAAATTTTTATTCCCGTATTATCGTATATACCGATGGAAAATCTCTCCTCGCCGGGAATATCGATAACCATGTTAAACCGGCCGTCGTTGGGGATCGGGTAAACCTGACAATTTAACTGGGATGGTTCCAGAATGCCAGTTACAGTTACATAGATCTGATTCGAGGTCTCTGAACTGCAACTGTTGACGATCACCTGGTCCCAATACCAACCATTGGATGTAGCAGTATACGATTGATCTCTGGCTCCGGGAATCGGATTCCCCTGATAATACCATTGGTTGCTGTCGGGAATGCTGGAAATAAGGACATCAAAGTTTTGGGTGATCAATGGGGTTTCCGGAACCGGGGTTACCGTAACAGGGTATGGCGGACTGGGTACTCCGCCGCCACAGGCGTTATGACCGTAAACGACAATGTTCCCCGATGAGGCATTTTCTGCAAAAGTAACGGTAATAGCATTGGTCCCCGCTCCACCAGTTATGGTAGCCCCGGCCGGCAAGCTCCAGTTATAGGTGCTGGCATTCGGGATGGGAGGTACATAATAGCCCACTCCTGTCGTATTTCCGCAGATGGTAGGAGTTCCTGTAATATTTCCGGCCGGATCCGGCATCTGATCAACCAGGACAGGCAGGGAAGTCGGAGTGATCGCCGAACACCCCTGGGTATTGGTGTAGTTTACCTGAACCCACTGAGCTCCTCCACCAATCCATGTAATCTCCACCTGTGGGGATCCGGCGCCGGAAGTTATGATACCACCGGAAGAGGTTGTCCACTGGTAGTTGCTCATACCTGCTTGGGTGGAATAAGGATAGTTACCAGAGTTAAGACAGGGCGTTGTTGATCCGGTAATAGTTGGAACTGGAGGTGTATAAACGGTGACATTTTTCACTCCCGGATTTTGGGTATTGCACCCAATTGCATTGGTGTACATAACGGAAACAGATTGACTCCCCGGGGAATTCCACGTGACATGAACCGAATCGGTTCCTTGTCCTGATGTAAGGGTTCCTCCGGCGGAGACCGTCCATTGATAATTACTCATTCCTGCTTCGGTAACATAGAGATTATCCGAAGTCCCTGCACAAGCAGTTGACGGTCCTGTGATCGTAGGAACGGGTGACGTACTAACTATTACCAGATACGTCGTTGGGGCGGTAGCAGTACAACCGGCGTTGTCGGTATAATTCACATTGACGGTTCGGGTTCCCGGCAGGCTCCAGACAACGGTAATCGTGCTGGTCCCTGCGCCAGCGGTGATTGAGCCTCCGGAAGAAACTGTCCAGAGATAATTGGTCATCCCCGGTTCCGTCATATAGATAAATCCGGGTAATCCAATACATGCCGAATCGGGTCCGCTGATGGTCGGTGACGGCAAAGGGTCTACCATGACAGGGTAAACGGTTGGAGTCGCAGGGTTACAACCGTTCGGATCGGTATAGCTCACGGTAACGGATCGGGCACCAATGGCGTTCCAGGTGATGGTCATGGAATAGCTTGTGGAGGTTCCTCCGGAAGTAATGGTTCCTCCGGAAGAAACCGTCCAGAGATAATTGGTCATTCCCGTTTGAGTGGCATAAATATTCCCGGTGGAGCCGACACAAGCGGTATCCGGTCCGGTAATAACCGGAACAGGGATGTTGTGAACAGTTACATTGTATTGGGTGGGTGTGATGGCAAAACAACCGTTTGAATTGGTATAATTGACCGATACATATTGTGCTCCTTCCGTAAGCCATGTGACGATGATGGAATTTGTGCCGGTGCCTCCTGTTATTAACCCCCCTGTCGAGATCTGCCATTGATAATTGGTCATCCCTGCCTGGGTAGTATAGACATACCCTCCGGTATTTGCACACCCGGAGGCAGATCCGGTAATCGTCGGTAAAGGACGCGGATAAACGGTCACATTGTAGGTTGTGGGGACAGTGGCGGAACAACCATTCAGGTTCGTGTAATTCACATAAACTGCCTGGGCTCCGGCAGTATTCCAGGTAACCGAGATGGAGTTGGTGTTGGCGCTGCCGTTAATGGTTCCCCCGGAGGAAACAGACCACGAATAATTGGTCATGCCGGCCTGGGTCGTATAAATGTTGCCTGACGTGGCGGCACAAGCTGTTGCCGGACCACCGATGGTCGGAACCGGCAATGAATTCACGGTCACGTTGAGGGTGGTGGGGGAATAAGCGGTACAACCGTTGGAATTGGTATAGTTGACGCTGACGGACTGCAACCCGGAGGTGATCCATGTAATGGTGATCGTGTTGCTTGAGGAGGTTCCGCCACCGGTTATGGTACCTCCTGAAGAGACATTCCATACATAATTCGTCATGCCGGGCTGGGTGGTGTAAACGTTTCCGGCTGAGTTGACACACACCGAAGAGGTTCCGGTAAGGGTGGGGGTCGGACGTGGGTTAACGGTTACACCATAAGTTGTTGGTAACAATGCAGAACATCCGCTGGAATTGGTATAATTCACTGCAACCCACTGAGCTCCCGCTGTATTCCATGCTACGGTTATGAAATTCGAACTGGCTCCCGACAAGATGGTTCCACCGGAGCTGATGGTCCACTGATAATTCGCCATTCCGGGTTGGGTTGTGTAAACATGGCCGGTCGTTCCGGCACAAGCGGATGAAGGACCGCTGACGGTCGGATTTGGCCTGAAATTCACTGTAACCGGTAAAGATGCGGAGGCCCCATATCCGCAACTGTTGGTTCCGACTACCGTGATGTTACCTGATGATGCACCCATTCCTACATTTACCGTGATGGAATTGGTATTACCCCCGCTGAAGATGACAAAGCCGGTCGGAAGCGTCCATGTATATCCGGTTGCGTTGGAAATAGGAGCAACGGAATAAACCAGTGCGGAGCTGCCTTCACAAACACTGGTTGAACCCGATATGGATCCTGCAGGAGCTGGAAGGATACATCCGGTCAGGGTAATTTTTGAGTTGGAGGCCGGGATGATATTAAGCGCATTTTGAGGGATGTTGCTGAAACTGGCTGAATTGGGTATTTGCTGGGTCTTTAGCTGTGAAATGGTCGGGACTGTATACATCGAATCGGCGTTGATGCCACAAGTATAACTTAGTAAAGTGGCCGTCGGGGTGGTCATCGATCCGTACACAAATTCAATCTTGCTGTTCTGCTCATAAAGTTTTACCTGAAAATTGACTGTTTCTGTAAAGGAGAAGAGATACATCATTTCAATCCATTCGACCGTTAAAATCCTGTTACCGGTTGTCCCGGTCGTAAGGTATTTGATGCTGTTGGTCAGGTTGTAGCTCCAGGAACAACTCAGGGCGGTGTAGAATGGGGCGATGGCAAGAAGGGTCCCGTTCGGAGCCGGCAGTGAAAAGGAAGTATTGTCATACCCGTAAGGCATCGGATTATATCCGGAAGCATTATTACCGGAAAAGTCAATGAATCCATTGAGAGAAACATTGATCTGTGTAAAATTGATCCCGAGATAGTTAAAAGAGAAACCAATCGGAACCGGAAAACTGCGGTTATAGTTTACGTTGGAACCATTTCGCCATGATGTAATGGAGTTGCCGGTTGAACTGATGGAAGAATAAGTTATCCCCGTCTGCCGCGATGCATTGTATATGCCAACCCCCTGCGCCAACAGGGAATTTGAAACCAAAATAAATGCAATGAATGATAGTAGTCTGTTTTTCATAATGCTTAATTCATGGTATCCAAAAGTACCATGAAATGCATTACACTGTCAAGACTTTTATCACTATTTTTTCCTTTGTTTTGAACAAAATGGAATCGGTTTCAACAATGGAATTAAAAGCACGCATCTTCAAGGAGATAACCTTGTACATATTCCTCAATTCCTGCTTCGAGAGTGTAAAATGGTTTTGAATAACCGGTGTTTAAAAGTTTGGTCATGCTGGCCTGGGTGAAATACTGGTATTTTTCCCTGATATCGGATGGAGTATCGATGAATTCAATAACCGGCTGGATCCTCAAAGACGTAAACACGATATTGGCCAGGTCAAGAAAAGTACGGGCTTTGCCCGTCCCGAGATTATAAAGGCCGGAATCTTGCTTTTGGTTCATCAGGAAGTACATAACGTCGGTTACATCCTTGACATAGATGAAATCGCGCAGTTGTTTTCCATCCTGGAATCCCGGATGATGGGACCGGAATAACCTTACCGAACCTTTTTCACGGATTTGCCGGTATGCATGAAAAACAACAGAAGCCATCCTTCCTTTGTGGTACTCATTCGGACCAAAGACATTAAAGAATTTCAACCCACACCAATAGGGAGGAGTCACGGTTTGCCGGAGCACCCATTTATCGAATTCATTTTTTGAAATGCCATAGGGATTAAGCGGTTTGAGCTCGTCAACCAACGAGTGGTCATCATCATAACCCAGCGAACCATCGCCATAGGTCGCGGCAGAAGAGGCATAGATCAACGGAATACCATACCTGACCGCATGTTCCCATACCCGAATGCTGTAGTTCAGGTTCAATTCGTCAAAAATCACGGTATTGAATTCCGTCGTATCGGTCCGGGCGCCCATATGAAAAATGAAGTCTGTTTCGGCATGATGTTTATCCAGCCAGTCAAATAACAGGTGTCTTTCAACCTGTTCCCGGAAAGCTTTATGGATAAAATTCCTGCTTTTTTCAGGATGGGAGAAGTTGTCTGCGAGGATGATCTCCTTGATCCCTTTGTTGTTCAGCTTGCTAACCAGACAACTGCCAATAAAGCCTGCGGCGCCGGTGACTACGATCATAGGATTTTGGAATTTTACCGTAAAAATAACTAAATGGACCGTTCTCTATTTCCAAAAATTATATAAGTCATCAAACGACTCCCGTTCCCGGATCAATTGAAATGCTTCTCCATCCTGGTTATAGCCAAGGATACAGGGAGACTGGCGACTGTTATAGCGTGACCACATGCTGAAAGTATAGCTACCGGTATCATGGACAACGAGGTAGTCACCCTCTTCCATCCTGGGAAGTATCACCCCCTTTGCCAGGATATCCCCGGAAAAACAAAGCGGACCGGCCAGGTTGTATGGATGATCGTCGGAACCTGTCTTTCTCTTCCCGGTTTGATCATAAATACTGTATTCGTGCTGCCAATCCCTGGGATTAAGGCATTCACGCACGAATAGATCGGCACCAATATGGAGCATGGCTGTGTTGATGGACAGGTCCCGTTTGACATATTCCACCCGGCTAACGGTCCATCCGGTATTGGTATAAATCCAACGGCCGAACTCAGTCATCAGTCTGAAAGCAGGGGTCATCAGCCGGGGAGCCATTTTCCGGATAGAATTTACATATTCCTCCATGGAAGGAGCTTCCTGATCACTTTGGTAGGATACCGGCAGACCACCGCCGATATCGAAAATCGTCACAGGGGCTATACCGGCATTTTTCCGTTTCTCATTCATCTCCCCGGTGAAATCGAACAAGATGCCGATTCCGTCGATAAGCATTTGTACCGGGCAGCCCTGGGACCCGACATGCAGGTGAACCCCGGTCAGCCAGGGGTAACGAAGAAATATTTCACCCAGGGCTGCCCGGTTGCTTTTAATCGGAACTCCGAATTTCGAATACTCCCCGGCAACACTCGACTCCAGGATCGTCCCTACGCCAACCTGGGGATTAATACGCAGGCCAATGGTACTTGTGGTAATAATATCTTTCATCAATCCGTCAATCCGCTGGAGTTCCGAAAAGTTATCCGCATTGATATGAATCCCTGTTTTCAACGCGAACTCCAGTTCATCCTTCGTTTTAACCGGAGAATCATAAAGGATCTGATCCGGTCGGTAACCAGTCTGTAAAGCCAGCTTCACTTCTCCCAGTGATGCCGCCTCTACCCCTGTACCCAATCCCCTGGTAAACTCCATGATACGGATCAACGGATTGGCTTTAATAGCTAGACCATGCAGCGTGGTGTTAGGAAATAAAGATTGAAGGAACCGGATCCTTTCCCTGAGAAAGTCAAGGTCAAAAAAAATCACAGCAGAATCCGCTTCCCGGATCCACCCGCCCGAGATCGCTCTCCCCAGGACATTTTCAATACTGCCGACAGGAATATTCTCTTTCAACATGGTTCCTCCTATCAATAATCGATCAAACCTTTTTCTTTTGCGATCCGGAAAAGGAGTTCCACAGCCTTTTTTCCAGTAGTTCCCAACGAAACTGAAAAATCATTCACATAAAGCTGAATATGCTTTTTCATCACCTCTTCGTCCATTTCCTGGGCATGACACCGAACGAATGGCATGACCTCTTCCGGATGTGAACGGGCGAAAACGACACTCCGGTGCATGACCCGTTCCAGTTTTTCCGTGATATCCGAGCCAAGGCCTTTACGGATAACGATGCCTCCGAGCGGTATCGGAGCATGGGTCGTGCTTTCCCAGAATTCACCCAGATCAAGGAGTTTTATCAGTTCTTTTTGCTCAAAGGTAAACCGGTTTTCATGAATGATGACACCGGCATCAACCTTCCCTTCCAGTATCGCATTTTCAATATCAGAGAAGCGCATGAAAACTTTTTTGTGGATCAGGGGAAAGGCAAGGCGGAACAAAAGATGTGCGGTGGTGAACTCTCCGGGTAACGCTACTATGAAATCTTTCAGTTTTTCAACATCATGATTCTTATGGGTGATCAGCAACGGACCATTTCCGAATCCCAGTGCACTTCCGCTGTTTAAAAGCCGGTACCTTGAAGTCAGAAATAAATAGGCATGGTAACTTACTTTGATCATATCCATGGCTCCTTCCATGGCCAGGTGATTCAAGGTTTCGACATCTTCCATAACGTAATCGAATACCAGTCCCTCTGTATCCGTCAACCCGTGCACCATGGCAGCGAACATAAACGTATCATTTGGGCATGGAGAAAATGCGAGCTTCAGTTGCATGTTTCTTTTAAGATATGTTCAATGGTCTGATTGAGATTCTTTAGGGCCAGCGGTACATTCCAGCGTGATTTATCCCTCTCGAGAACATAGTTTGAGATGGACCGGACTTGCAGGCACCTGATCTCTTCTGACAGACAGGCGTAAAGAAAGGCGGCACCTTCCATGCTTTCCACCTCAGCCGGGTAGAGGGCTCTCATCGCGGCGATGCTCTCAGCAACAGCATGAATATGGTTGACCGTATTACCGGAAACCCTTGGTAATTTGTTCACCGATGGCAGATCAGGAACATGGTCATTGACAAGATGTCCCGACTTATATGGGGGAGCTTCGGGGTCCATAAGACCGAGATCAAAAAAAGTAAGAAAGCGGTCGTCGTCCTCCGCTCCAAGCTCGGATATACAATCGGTAACGACATTGACCACGGTCCCTATCCGGATATTCGTTTCATAGGCCCCGGCAATGCCTGCATTGATGGCCACATCATATCCGCCAATTGAAAGATACCGGCCCATGTAATAGGCCGTATGGGTCATCCCGACACCGGTGATCAAAACATCCACCGGGGTTGTCCGGAAAATATAGGTCGTAAGGACTCCTTTTTTTTTCTCCTTCAGGGCCATCTGGCTTAACAAAGGCCTGATTTCAAATTCCGTGGCAGCAACAAGAAGTATCTTCATCGGTTGGAATTATCCCGATAAAAATAATGATTTTTCAGAACCGCAATACAAGATAATTATTAGCTTTGCCGGTCAGTTTTCAAAATTCCACCTTTAACCTTTCTGCTATGACCGAAAAGATTCAAAAAATTCTCAGTGACTCCAAAGCTGCCCGCTGGACAGCATTGGTCCTTATTTCACTGACCATGTTGTCAGCGTATTATTTTGTTGATATGATTGCACCCCTGCAATCACTGATGATTAAAACGTATGGATGGACCCCCAGTAATTATGGATTCTTTTCAGGTTCCGAATACATGCTGAACGTTTTTGGCTTCCTGATCCTTTCCGGCATCATCCTGGATAAAATGGGTATCCGCTTTACCGGACTTACGGCTGCAACCGTCATGCTGGGTGGTGGTCTGATCAAACTATACGGGCTCACACCCTATTTCAACAACGGTGGATTCGGCTATGAATTTTTCAACTCCTTTCTCAACGGCATGCCGGCTTCCGGTAAAGTTGCCTCCATCGGTTATGGTATTTTTGGAATTGGCGTGGAAATGGCCGGAATCACTACCTCCAGGACCGTAGTGAAATGGTTCAAGGGGAAAGAACTGGCACTTGCCATGGGTATGCAGCTTGCTACAGCCCGGATGGGCGCATCTATCGCCTTCTTCTTCTCGGCGGCCATTGCAGGCGAAAAAGTGGTCAACGGGACTCTGCAGGGAAATCCGCTGAACCCGATCTATCTCGGAATTGCGTTGGTCAGCATCGGATTTCTGACTTTCCTGACATACACCTTCATGGATGCGAAGCTCGATAAGCAAACTGGCAGTGCCGGTCCGGGAGCAGACCCGACAGAAGAATTCCACATCAGGGATCTAGCTAAGATCATTACAAACAGGGGCTTCCTTATCATTTCCTTGCTCTGCGTATTATTTTATTCCGGGGTATTTCCATTTCTGAAATATGCCGTGAATATGATGCAAAATAAACTTGGCGTCTCAGCGGAGATCGGCGGCTATATTTCCGGGATGCTTCCTGTCGGAACAATCCTGCTGACACCGATCATTGGCTATTTCCTCGACTCCAAAGGGAAGGGCGCCACCCTCATGATCTTTGGGGCTATACTCCTGACCCTTGCTCATCTCACCTTTGCGATTGTCCCCCTGACAACGGGCATAGCTGTGATATCCATCGTCGTTCTCGGAATCGCATTTTCACTGGTACCTGCTTCTATGTGGCCATCAGTGCCCAAGATCGTGGAGGAACGCTATCTCGGATCGGCATATGCCCTCGTTTTCTGGATCCAGAACATTGGCCTGATGTTCTTTCCATGGCTTGTTGGCGTTATCCTTGAAGCAGTCAATCCAGGCGTTACCGACCGGATTAAAGCCGGTGATGCCACCGCCATCTATGACTATACAGTCCCCATGCTGGTCTTTGCCGGGTTGGGCATGGCAGCCATCGTGCTTGCATTTCTCCTGCTCCGTGAAGATAAATTGAAAAAATACGGATTGGAACTTCCCAATAAAAAGAAATAAAGTCATTAAATTCCTCACAGAGACTGGCAATGGAATTTTATCCGCTGCCAGTTTTTTATTGATATATTCCGTAAGTTTGTGTAACGGAATAACTTTTTACTCCTTGGTATACTCCTTCAGTATATAATCCCGATTATCAGACACAAACTATGATGATTTTTCAGATTTGCAGTAAACCCTGGGATCAGGAAAAGTAAATAATTAATCATGAAGACAAAGACCACCCTGTTTTTCAGCCTGCTTTTTTTGGTATTCCTGTCGGTTGCTTTCGCCGGAAAGATTGATCCACAGCAGGCAGCACGCGTAGCCAGAAATTTTTACTTTGAACAAACCGGTTCAAAAAAAACCATTACACTGGAAAATATACGGCCAGAACTTATTTTTACAAAAGACATGGGTTCTTATGCCCTCTATTATATTTTTAATATCGCGGAGAAGCAAGGCTTTGTAATCGTTTCAGCGGATGATCGCGTTCCGCCCGTTCTTGGTTATTCACTGACCGCTCCCTATTCCCTGAAAGATATGCCTCCCGCCCAAGCCCGGTTTATGAGCAATTATGCAACCCAGATCCGTTGGATCCATGAAAATAACAGTGAAGCTTGGCCTGATGTAAGCCGGTCATGGGACCATTTCTCAGCAGAACCATTTACGCCTCTGAAAAACACAAGGGATGTTAATCCGCTCATCCAGACCCAATGGGATCAGGGTTGTTTTTATAACGCCTTTTGTCCGCCTGATAACACCGCTACCGGGAACTGCCTGCACGCACTGGCCGGGTGTGGCGCAATTGCCATGGCGCAGATCATGAAATATTACAATGCCCCCATCCATGGTGTCGGGGATCATGGATATAACCATCCTGAGTACGGAAACCTCTATGCCAATTTTGGCGCAACTACCTATGACTGGGCAAATATGCCAAATACCCTGTCGGCTCAAAATGATGCCTTGGCCACCTTGATATACCATTGTGGTGTGTCCCAGGATATGGATTATGGTCCGGAACTCTCTTCCTCTTACGCCAGTGCGATCGACTATGCCTTCATCAACTATTTTAACTATTCATCCCAGACGCTCTGGAAATGGCGCGACAACTTCGCACCGGCCGTCTGGGAAAACATGCTTCGTGAAGAGCTGGATGCCACCAGACCCCTCTTATATTATGGAAACGACAACGGAACAAATGGACATTTCTTTAATTGCGACGGATATCAGGGAACCGACTATTTCCACTTCAACTGGGGATGGAGCGGTTCGAACGACGGGTATTATTACCTGAACAGTCTGACACCGGGCGGGAATAATTTTACCACGAGCCAGGGAGCCATCTTTAACCTGGCCCCAAATAATCCCGGTCCATCAACCTATACCATGGACTTTGAAAACACACCCGATTTCTCTCTGACCTTTGGAGACTGGACATCAACCGATGTAGATGGCCACGCTACCTTTGGATTCGAGAACTATTCTTTCCTTCATATGGGTGACCCCATGGCCTTCATTTGCTTTAACCCATCCCAGGTTACGCCAGCTATGACCGATGTGGCTATCCAACCGCATTCCGGGCAAAAATTCGGAGCCTGTTTCGCATCCAGCGTACTAAGCAACAACGATTGGTTCATATCGCCCAAAATCTTGCTCGGGACCGGAGGACAATTCTCCTTCTGGGTGAAGTCATATACCGCACAGTATGGCCTGGATAAATACCGCGTTGGCATCTCAACCACCGATAATAATCCCTCCAGCTTCCTTTTCCTGTCAGGCACCCAGCCTTTGCAGGCACCCGTAACATGGACAAAGAAAATTTTCAACCTTTCCGATTATAATAATCAATCGGTTTACCTCGCGATCCAATGTGTTTCGGATACTTCATTCATTCTAATGATCGACGACCTGGAAATCAAAACAAACGGAGCACCTGTGATTACAGCCGATTTCTCGGCCGACCAGACAAGTCTCCACGTCGGAGGAACGGTGGACTTTTCAGACCAGTCCTCCGGGAATCCCTCCAGCTGGACATGGACATTCAACGGTGCCGACCCTTCTTCCTCCACCCAGCAAAATCCTTCTGAAATCCGATACAATTCCCCGGGCACTTATGATGTTACCCTGGCCATCAGCAATGGGACATTAGCCGATACACTGACCAAAACCGGCTATATCACGGTTTCCGGCTACCCTTCATCCATGTCGCTTGACTTTGAAAGCCTGGCTGACTTCACCCTGGATTTCACACCCTGGACCACCGCCGATATCGGCGGCGGAAATACGTATGGGATCACTGGTATCTCATTCCCGCATGCCGGAGAACCCATGGCATATATCTGTTTCAATCCCTCCGCTTCAACTCCGCCAGAACCTTATATGAAGCCATATACAGGGAATAAACTCGGATGCTGCTTTTCATCCATGCCTCCATACAATCCGAATAACAAATGGCTCATCTCTCCCAAGCTCAGCTTCGCCGCCGCTCCCAAAATCGAATTCTGGGTGCAAACCTATAATGCGCAATTGTATGGGTATGAACGGTATAATGTCGGCGTTTCCACAACCGACAATAACCCCTATCACTTCACCAATGTCAATCCATCCGAGGAAACAGCCCCGGCGATCTGGACCAGAAGATCCTACGATCTCAGCGCATACTCAAACCAGGATGTCTACATCGGTATTCAATGTGTCTCTAATGACCAGTTCATTTTCATGATCGATGACATATTTATCTCCTCCGTAACTGGAATTACGGATCCGGAAAGACCGGTAAATATGATCGTTTATCCAAATCCTGCGCGGGACGTATTGTTTCTGAAGCTTAATGGATCTGTTGACCAGCCTATAACGGTCCGGTTTACCAATTCCCTGGGAGAAGTAATTCTCACCCGGGAATCGCGCATAGGATCTGAACCTTTGAAACTGGATGTAAGTGACTTACAACAAGGAATCTATTTTCTCTACATAAAAACCGGTAATAATGAACAATTCCATAAGGTTTCCATCCTCCATGATTAATTAATTGATGAACGTATGAAGATAAAATCAGTCTCTCGTGTTTCAATCCTGTTTTTGCTCCTGAACCTGGTTTCTGTTCCAGCCGTATTAGCCCAGATCAGCCTGGGAGGGATACCCCTGAGTTTTTCTTTCTCCATCCCACCTGATGGAGATCAGCCTGTCTCCATTCCACCACCGGCGATTGAAAACCTCCTCATTGAAGACATGTCCGGCTCACTGCCATACCGTTATGCGGTCAACCTACCGGTGGATATCGGTATTTCAAACTCCGGTAAGTGGATAACGGTTCCTGGCGGATTAGTAATTTGGCGGGTGACCCTGAAATCCATAGGTGCCCGGGCTCTGACCCTTTATTTTGATGATTTCCGGCTTCCGGAGGAAGGACGTCTGTTTGTGTACAATCCGAAAAGGACCAATGTCATCGGGGCCTTCACCTCCGTGAATAACAATGAAATGAACTCCTTTGCCACGGAATTAATCTCAGGTGACCAGCTAACCATCGAATACGATGCACCCTCTGCCGGTGCTCCGTTACCGGACCTGCATATTTCAGAAATAGCTTTTGCCTACCGAGGATTCGGTGAACCAGCCAAAGGAGGCCTTGATTTCGGTCAGGCCGGCCATTGCGAAGTGAACATCAATTGTCCGGAAGGAACAAACTGGCAAACCCAGAAAAAAGGCGTTACCCGGATCAGTGTAAAACAAGGAAATGCTTCCTACTGGTGTAGCGGCTCACTGATAAATAATGTCCGGAATGACCGGAAACCCTATCTCCTGACGGCTGATCATTGCGGCCAGAATACAACGGCCTTCGATATCTCAAGGTGGATATTTTATTTCAACTATGAAACGACTGACTGCGAAAATCCCATCCTGGAACCTTTTTCAAAATCGATTACCGGAGCCTCCCTGGTGGCACACGGAGGAAACGGCGGGGACACCGGCTCCGATTTCTTCCTGGTCTTGCTAAAGAATAATATCCCTTCCTCCTTTAACGCTTATTTCAACGGATGGAGCCGCGAAGTGACGCCGAGTCCCTCCGGCAGCGGAATCCATCATCCCGAGGGGGATATAAAAAAGATCTCCACCTATACTACCCCTCTTCAGAGTTCATCGTGGAGCGGTCATCCCTTTTTGTCGCACTGGCGTGTGGTATGGACAGGTACTTCAAACGGACACGGAGTTACGGAACCGGGTTCATCGGGATCTCCCATTTTTGATAATTCCGGTCATATTGTGGGAACCCTTACCGGGGGTGATTCTTCCTGCGATACGGCAAAGCTCAATGAACCCGATTATTATGGTAAGTTTTCCTACCACTGGGATCAGAACGGAACCGACTCTGCCAGCGTTCTCAAATACTGGCTGGACCCGGACAATACCAATACTATGGTTCTGAATGGCTTGTACGTTTCCGTAGAGGAAGTGACCGGAAAATCCGCGTTGAACGTATTTCCGAATCCGTTTTCTGATCGGTTGACCATCAATGGTTTTTCCATCAGCGGCGGTTGGTCGCTTACAATTATTGACCTCCTTGGGAATGAGGTCTTTCATCAAAAATATACAAACATGACACAATATTCCGTAACCATTGATGTCGGGAATATTTCACCCGGGTTATATTTTCTGAAGGTTGGAAATAACCGCGAATTTCACACGATCAAGATCATCAAGCATTCATGATTCCTTTTCAGGCCGGGATCGATAATATTGCCGGAAAGATCCAGAAAGGAGAACGGATAACCCCAAGCGAAGGCCTGCTGCTGTTTGATCAGGCTGAACTCGGTTTTCTTGGAATGATGGCCGATCATGTCCGCAGGCAAAAAAACGGGGATAATGCTTACTTTATCCGGAACTTCCATATCGAACCAACCAATTTCTGTGTTAACAGATGCCGGTTTTGCTCCTATTCCCATCATTTCAGCACCAGAAAGTGGGAACTGACTTTGGACGAGATGGTGTCAAAAGTCCTCGAACAGGATTCCACAGTAAGGGAAATCCATATCACAGGGGCAGTTCATCCCGACCGGGATATATTTTATTACGGGGATTTGCTGAAACGAATCCGTCAGGTTCGCCCCCACCTGCATATCAAGGCTTATTCCGCCGCAGAACTTGATTATATGATCCGGAAGGCCGGAATGACCTTCACGAACGGACTTGAATACCTCAGATCCTGCGGCCTGGATTCAATCCCGGGAGGAGGGGCGGAGATCTTTGATGAGAACATCCGAAGTTCAATATGCGGTATGAAAACAACATCCGGCGACTGGCTTGAGATCCACGAGGCTGCACACGATCTGGGCATTCCGTCCAACGCAACCATGTTGTATGGTCATGTGGAAAATCATCACCACCGGATCGATCACCTTGAACGGTTACGTCAGTTGCAGGATCGAACCCATGGTTTCAACTCCTTTATCCCGTTGAAGTTTCACCGGGCTAACAATGAAATGGCTGGTATACCCGAAGTCTCTGTTGTAGAAGATATGAGAATGTATGCCGTTGCACGGATCTACCTGGATAATTTCCCCCATATCAAGGCGTATTGGCCGGCTGTGGGAAAGAAACTTGCACAGATCTCTCTTTCATTCGGAGTGGATGACCTCGATGGTACTATCAACGACTCTACCCGGATTTATTCACTTGCCGGCGCGGAAGAACAAAATCCCGTCATGACCGTTTCACAGATGAAAACTCTTATCCTGGAAGCCGGGAGGATCCCGGTGGAAAGGGACTCACTTTACAAACCTGTAAATTAATAGCAGAGTTATTCGCAACAAAACTTTTATCAGGAACCCTGTCCGGGGAACCTGGTTGAATTATTGTTACCGGCGTTCCAGCTCTTCCCGGATCATTTCATGTATTTTTCCCGTGATTTCTTTAGGATCCATCTCCTTAAATGAGTCGTACTGAACGGGCTTAAGGACCTTAGCCTGGATATCGAAGTTTTTATTGATAAGGAAACCGCCCTTCCGGATGGCTTTGGAAGTACCTTTGATAACAATGGGTAAAATAGGGCTGTGCGTGGATTGGGCAAGATGAAACGCTCCCGTTTTAAACGACTGTAAATTCCCATCCTTGGATCGTGTCCCTTCAGGGAAAATCATCAGTGAATTACCCGATTTCAAAGCCTGTGCGGCATCGGACATCATCTTCCGCATGCTGCTGCCTTTACCCCTTTCCAGCGGGATATAGCGGTTCAACCACATATTCCACCCGATGAAAGGATAATAGAACAACGATTTCTTAGCCACCCATTTGAAATGAGCCCAAAGCATGAAAAGGACAATAATGTCGGCTCCCGACTGATGATTGGAAACCATAATGTAGGTCTGGCCAGGTTTAATATTCGATCTGCCGGATACCGTTATCCGCCACATAAAATTGATCTTCAGAACAATAAAGGACCACAGACAAGTGTATTTATGCAGGATGAAGAGTCGCATGTCAAACGCGGCAGTTAATAAATAAATCAGAAAGGACAAGGGAAACAAGATGGCAGAGATCAAAAATAATTCAACCCAGAAGTACATCGAAGTCAGATAACGGATCAGGAGTTTCATAGCATGGTGAATTTACCTGTCAGGTTAAATTTTAATGGTCGCTGTAATTCTTCCATTTCTCGATGACTGTCCGGAGGTCGTCCGGATATTCAGAATCAAACAACATCCATTTGCCTGTCGAAGGATGGATAAATCCCAGCGTTTTGGCATGGAGGGCTTGCCTTGGCAAAATTTTAAAACAATTCTCGACAAATTGTTTGTACTTGGAGAAGGTTGTCCCTTTAAGTATTTTATCACCTCCGTAACTTTCATCGTTGAATAAGGGATGCCCGGCGTTTTTGAAATGTACCCGGATCTGATGGGTCCTGCCGGTTTCCAGACGGCATTCCACCAGGGTGACATAACCAAAACGTTCCAGGACCCTGTAATGAGTCACAGCATGCCTGCCTCTTTCTTCATCATTGTAGACAGTCATCACCAACCGGTTCCGGATATCCCTGCCGATATTCCCCGTGATGGTTCCTTCCGCTTTTTCAAGATTTCCCCACACGAGTGCAACATAGGTGCGGGCAATGGTATGATCAAAAAATTGTTTTGCCAGCCTGGTCTGGGCAAGCTCATTCTTGGCGACCAGTAAAATACCCGAAGTGTCTTTATCAATCCGGTGAACCAGGTAAGGCCTGATATCTCCTGAAGGCGGAGCTCCGGTTTCCTGAAGATGGTATAGCAGGGCATTCTGAAGGGTGCCGGTGAAATTCCCGTGCCCGGGATGGACTACCATGCCCGGCTTTTTGTTCACGATCAGGATATCCTCATCTTCATACGGGATGTCAACCGGGATGTTTTCCGGATAGATTTCGGTATCCCGCGGCGGATAGGCAAGTACGATGGAGATTTGGTCATTCGGCCTGACCTTGTAATTGGGTTTAATCCCCTTATCATTAACAAGGATATTTCCGGCTTTGGCTGCATTTTGAACACGGTTACGGGAGGCGTTCTCAATCCTGGCCATCAGATATTTGTCAATCCGCAATGGAGCCTGACCCTTGTCCACAGTGAAGCGGAAATGCTCATAAAGCTCATTCGATTCTTCCGGGTACTCAGTCTTTTCAATCATGGAATCCGTCAGGCGATAAAGACTAGTGGGCAATAATGAATTTACCCTTTGAGAGGGGATGATGCTGGCTGTCGGCTATCTCGAGGTAATAAAATCCGTTAGGCAACGCCGATACCTCTATAGTCCGTGAAAACCGGTCCCTGTACATTACCTGACCAAAAAGATTATATATTGTAATGAAAGCTTTATCCACTGCAGGACCTGAATACGCTGCACCTGAAACCTCAACCTGGAGAGTTGAACTGTAACAGGGATTTGGATAGATAAGCAGGTTGCTGACAGCTGAAGGTTGGTCCCCGGTACCAAGGGGAATCGGTTTTCCGATGATCGGCCGGATGAGCAGGGAACCGGAATAGGAAGAATTCAGCCACTGGCCAGCGACGTTGTAAAAGATATCCTGATGGTGATCGTTATATCGGTCAAAGCCAACATTCAGGTTGTCGTTGGTGGTCTGGATCCAACCCACGTAAAATGTACCGGTAAGGGGGAGCGGTTCAGCGAGATGGTAAGTGATAAACCTGTTCAGGCTGTCGGCAAACCACGGCAGGACCAGATCGGAATAGACGGTGTCGCCAGGTTTTCCCGCGTTATCGTTCCAGACACAGAGTTGGAAAAACTGTTGGTTATTGCCTCCCAGGGTTCGGTTAAAGAACATCTGTATGGCCCGCAGGGTATCAGGCGATTTGTTCAGCCTGAACCGGTATGCCAGCTTCGAACCTGCCGGTGTCAGACCATATCCTGCTTCAGGGGTGCCGTCATCATAGGCATAATAGTTCCGGAATCTCTGATAAGCCATGATGGTATCACCGAAGGCTGAACCAGGCATATTGTCGCGGATTACATGCGTCATCAGGAAACTGGCACTGTCGGCCTGACTGATCGGGAACAGAAACGGCACCGGCGGATGGGCAAAAGGCGGATAGGTAACATATCCGTAAGAATAAAAGGGTTTGATGGTATAACTACCCCCGTCATATACTTTTGTAAAGGTCCCTCCGGGGTTTGTGATCTGATAGGAGTAATTGCAGGAATGCTCCTGGTTATCCCGGTTACTGATCAGTATGTTGACGGTATCTTTGATCTCGTTGGTTGGGTCATCACAATACTGGGTGTATGGCATCGACTCATAATTGATGAGCATGGAAGGCGGCCGATAAATAAACCGGATCTCCGGATAGATGGTATCGAAGCGGTTCCTTCCAATATTCAGATAAATATTATCGATGTTCCATTGATCGCAATTGCTTTGCCAGCTTGGTTCAGCAGAACTGGCGAGACTGACCCGGTTGTAAAACCGGAACTGAAACTTCTTTTTCAGGAAATGGACTGTATCGGTGATGGGAATGACTGCCTGCATGAAATACTTGCCATGATTCAGGTAAAACGTATCGAGGGCCATACCCGGGGAATCCCATATAGTCAACCATCTGTCGGGGATATGAATGGTGTCGGTCGGTGTGATGCTGTCGTAACCTGACTTGTAAAAGAATTGCAGGATAAGTGAATCGCTGATCTCCGGGGCAAGTCCGCGGCCCTGCGGCTGATAGTAGAAACTCAGATAAATGGAATCAGCCGGAGTCAGTTTTTTCGGAACCGGTGAGAAAACCGAATCGAGCCGGATAAAACGGGATGTCAGGTGATCAGCGATAAATGTCTGTGGGCCCGGTATGGCATTGGGATACATTTTCCCCGAATCGTTGATGGCATCGAGGGTAGCAACACCGATGTTGACCGGATATACCGGAAAATCTGTGTTCACGTATGCGTAACGGTCGATCCAGCGGTCAGAGGCAGGAAATACATTTCCATATGAAAAATCATCAAAAAAAGGCAGGGTTATTGGAATAGTATCCATTCCCTGGATATCCGACTTCATATGGCATAGTTGACGGGCCTTTTCCATCACAACAGGGTTGATCTGCAATCCGGTAAGGATCTCCTGGGAAACCCCGCAGAATGAAAGAAGAACAAAAAGTAAACTTATTAAAAAATAACGCATTCTTTTAGGTCATTAGGTCATTAAGTCATTAGGTCATTAGGTCATTAGGTCATTAGGTCATTAGGTCATTAAGTCATTAGGTCATTAAGTCATTGGTCATTGTTCTGGTTATCTGTTTAGTCATTCAGGCTATCCGCCCGTGTCGTATCAACTTTCATTTCCTGGGCTTTAGCCCCCATGCCGACCGTCATATCAATAGCCGATCCCTTATCAATTTTGATACCCGGAGCGATTGGCCTTCCCTGATAAAATTGCTGCTGAACGGCGTCTTCGTCAAAAGTACGGATATATAAAAGCTTTCCCAGATGCAGACCTGCCGACTCCAGCATCGATTGGGCCTGCCTCAGCGTCAGGGAACGGAGGTCGGGAACCGTGGTCTTTTCAGGAACGAACGTAACGATCGAAAGGTAAATCATGCGGTTCTGCTTTACTTTCGACCCGGGCAAAGGATCCTGGCTTAGTATGGTTCCTCTGGGCCTATCGGGATCGAACACTGAATCCGCTACCATAAAACTGAAATCCCCGTAATCTGGGTTGCCGATGACGTCGTGCAGATATAAGGTCCGGAAATCAGGAACGATGAGATAACTATCATGTTTTGTATACCAGGAAAGAGATTGAAGCGTGATCCAGATCAGCACGGCCGTGATCCCGATCATGATTAGGAAATGCTTAAGAAATTTTTTAGTAAAAAGGAACCGTAAAAAATCCATCCTGTGATTTTCTTATTAACCTGAAATGGTTCGTTTTATTGTGTTTTGCACAAAGATAGACAAACTTCCTGAAAAAATAACTTTTACATTAAGCCCCGGATTTTTTGTCGTATTTTTGCCCCTATAAATCAGGCTTTTTATGCTGAATGTTGCAATCGTTGCCGGTGGTGACTCCGGTGAATATGAAATTTCTGTCAAAAGCGGGACACAGGTGGAGTTGCACACGGACAGGCAGAGGTTCCGGCCCTATCTTATCCTGATACGCGGGAAGAAATGGGTTTGCAGGATGGACAGGAAAGAGTTCCCGGTAGATAAAAATGATTTTTCCCTCAAATTTGGCAGAAAAAAGGTAAAATTCGATGTGGTCTTTAATGCCATCCACGGAACACCCGGTGAAAACGGTAAGCTTCAGGGATATCTCGATATGCTTGGAATTCCTTATACTTCCTGTGATGTCCCCACTTCAGCACTTTCATTTCATAAGAATTTCTGTAAACAAGTGGTTGCCTCCTGTGGCATCACCACGGCCAGATCGATTCACCTCTTTGCCGGTCAGTCTAACAAAACAACCCTGATCCTTAAGGAGCTGCGCTTTCCGGTCTTCGTTAAACCAAACAATGGCGGGTCGAGTGTCGGGATATCGAAGGTAAATAAGAAAAGCGACCTGGAAAAAGCTTTGAAAAAGGCCTTGAAAGAAGATACGGAAGTGCTGGTGGAAGAATATATTCAGGGTCGGGAACTGACCTGTGGCGTGGTGAGGAGTAAAGGCAGGACCATTCCTTTTCCTGTAACAGAAATCATTTCAAAAAAAGAATTTTTTGATTATGAAGCCAAATATCAGCCGGGTATGGCCGATGAGGTTGTTCCCGCGCAAATTCTCCCGGAAGTTGCAGAGCAATGCCGGGATATTTCCGTTGATCTGTTTCAACGCTTGAACTGCAGGGGAGTTGTACGCTTTGATTATATCTATGATGGCAGGGATTTATACTTCCTCGAGGTGAATACGGTACCCGGACTTACAGCCGCCAGTATCGTTCCAAAAATGGCCCGGGCCTATGGATGGACGTTTACCGAGCTGATTACGAGAATGATCGATGAAGCAATGCCCTTATGACTTAATGACCTAATGACCTAATGACTTAATATCCGGCTACCAATGTCCAATCTGCTTTTTGCTTCCAACAATTTACATAAACTCCGGGAGGTGCAGGAGATCATTGGATCCGGATTACAGGTTCTCAGCCTGAATGATATCCGTTTAACGGTTGATATTCCCGAAAGCCAGGAGACCATCGAAGATAATGCCCGGCAGAAAGCACGTTTCATATCAGAAAAGACCGGAATGAATTGTTTTGCCGATGATACAGGTCTGGAAATCAATGCCCTGGACAGTCGTCCGGGGGTTTATTCAGCACGATATGCCGGTGAAGGATGCACCTTTGACGATAACATCCGTAAGGTATTGACGGAACTAAGTGATAATGAAAACAGAAAAGCCTGCTTTCGTTGTGCCGTTTGTCTGATCATCGATGGTGAGGAACACATGTTTGAAGGCCGTACTGATGGTGTCATTATTCATGAAAAAAGGGGAAGCGCCGGGTTCGGCTATGATCCGGTCTTCATTCCTGACGGTCATACCCAGACTTTTGCCGAGATGCCCCCCTACCTGAAAAATGGCATTAGTCACCGGGGGCGGGCGATATCAAAAATGATTCGATTCCTGGCGGCGAGAACCGCACTTTGATTATCATAAAAAAAACCGCCCCTGGAACCTCCAGGGACGGCTTCCATGCAACAGGTAAATAGTTATGGGAAAGTCAATGCGGGATAATCGGTTACATTCACCTGTGGAATTTTGCAACCATACTTGGCATTGATGGCCTGTATGAAATAATTGGTAAGAACTGCATTTCCACGGGGAGTCAGATATAGTCCATCGGTGCTGTATATACCACCCGAAACGAAGGTGGTATTCATTTTGATCCCGTCGAAGACCAATCCGGAATTCAGCTTTTTCATGATCCCATTGATATCAACCAGTGCAAGGTTAAGGCTGGAGGCAACCTGTGTGATGACCTGATTGTACCCGGAGATATGGATGGCGATGTTTGCCAGTTCGGCCTGGTCCAGGATATATTTTCCGGGAATCGGGTAGGGCTTCGGGATCGGATGAACCGTTGTATCGGCAATACCCATTCCTTTACATTTTATTGAGTCAGTAGGTAGCGTCATGAGGAACAGATCCTGAGCTCCCATCTGGGCCCAGGTGCCGTCAGTTTTGGCATACACAAAGGAATTTTGACCAGCTTTCCAGACGATCTCCGAATGACCATACATGGTATACAGCGTATTTAATCCGGCAGCCTGGGCGGAATCAAGCACAATTCCGTTATAGGGAAGCTTCTTTGAGATGGTTGTGAAGAATGGAATGTTTTCAATATCTGGAATGGTGGCGACGACCCCGGTGTGCGTTTTGCCTAAAGGTAACAGGGTACCAATAGCAAACTGATAGTATCTCGCAAAGGTATCAACGGGGGTCAGAGCGGCATCGGTACCTGCCAGTGCAGACAGAAGGAAATCATCCGTTCCTGCCCAGAATAAGAAGAACGTCGGCATCTGAGCCATGGCATCCGCAAGGATAGTGGTATTGATGCTGGTGGCAAAACGTACAAAATAAGGGTTGAAAGTGTGGCCATCAGGGGTAGGATCCGCCAGTCGGTTGTAAAAAAACGATTGGATGGGTGTTCCCATGACTCCGAGGTTGGTATAAGGCCCGGTCACCACCGGAGGGCCAAACAACTGCTGCTGCAACATTAATTGATCTGGATTCTCAACGGCAAAACCGGGTTTTAATGAAACGGTTCCAACGGGATTCCCGTAACAATCCTTATCGGCAACGATCTTGAGAATCCGCTTGGTATAATAATATAACCCATTCGGAGTAAGAGCAAATCCTACACCGTCTTCCGTAGGCATCAGGGGCTGTTTGAAAGTACCGCTGCCAATCAGTTGCAACTGTTTGGCAAGGATATTGGCAACCGAATTCTCCTGTCCGGAAGCATACAGGGCACCATCCGTAAAACCGGCAGACATACCATTACCTAAGGCAATAAATTTGGAAAAGTCTACACCATTGGCACTGGGGGCATACTCATCGATCTTTCGTTCGCAGGCGGTTAAAAAGGCCAGGGATAATATGATGAAAAGAACTTTTTTCATATGGCTTATGTTTTAAAGGTTAAAAATTGTAGGTTAAACCAATTCCCGGGCAATAAACGGCGTTACTGTATGTTCCCGCAAAGTTTTCAGGACTGTAGGTTCCGGTCCTCTGAGATCCGAAAACATAGAGGAATGCTGCGTCGATGCTTAATCCCTTGGTCGGGAAGATGGATAACCCGCAGGTCAATCCAACCTGATTCAGGCTTGGTGTCTGAGGATTCAGATAGTCGGGTTGTACAGGGGATGGATCATAATACCCACCGATCCTCACCGTAACCAGGTCGTTAATCCTGTATTGTGCTCCGATACGCGGGATCAGACGGTTTTCATAAAGTGTGGGTGATGCTGAATGCGTAACGGCTTGCTGATCGGAAACTTTTTCAAAATCAAAGACAAGGGAATCATAGGTACTCCAGAAAACATAACAAAGGTTAATTCCGACCATGAATTTTCCGAACTCATACGAAGCGCCGAAATCCAGGTTGGCAGGTAACGGGAGCATGACGTCAACCTTGGTGTTGGGGAAAGACTTGCTTAAGGAGGCGGGAACATTGAAGGTGGCATCACCGCCTTTTACCTTCATTTCAATTTTTGAGCGGTAATCGATCCCAAGGCTTAACCCTTTGATCGGATGTACCATGATACCGGCATTGAATCCAAAATTGCCGGCAGTACCCTTAACGTTGAGCGAACCTTCGCCGGTGCTGCCATTATACGGAATTGCTTTATTCATATCCACACTACCATAGGCATACACGAGGCCGATCCCGATACCAACGATATCTCCGAATTGATAGGATACCGTCGGTTGAAACGTAAAGGCCTTGAACTTTAGATTCTGGATTAAAAACCGGCCTTGCCAATTGTCATCCCACCCCAGACTGTTGCCATACGGTGTATTGACGGCAATCCCAACGCTGAGGTTCTTAATGGGTTTAAATGCGGCATAAAAATAGAGGGGTGTATTAAGCTGATGCTTCATGTGTGTCTGGTACATCTCATCTTGCCCCTGGAAGGTGGTCCTCGCCATCAAGAAACTGACCCCACCGGTGAAACTCCATTTTTCATTTATGAATGCCGCCCCACCAGGATTGTAGAACAAACTGCTGGCGTCATAACTGAGCGAAGTACCGATAAGCCCCATGCCGATATTACGCACGCTGTGAAGGCCTACCTGATAACCCCCACCAAATGTGGTGGTTGCTGCTAACCATAAGAATAACAGCAGGACTGTAAATCTCCTCATAAAACATTTTTTTGGTTAATACTGGGTGCAAGTTATAAAAAAAATAACTAACAAGACTCCAAATATTTTAGGTTTTGTCCCTAACATGCTGTAATTTTGGCCTCTATGGCGCTATTGGTCGGAGATAAGGTTAAATTTCTGAATGCCCGCGGGGGCGGCATCGTTTCAAAAATCATGGATACCCGGACTGTCAGCGTCCTGGTTGAAGATGGATTCGAAATTCCAACCTTGATCAGTGAATTGATCAGGATCGAACCCAATGATGCAGGAAGCCGGTTTTTTGAAGAACACTTTGATGTGAGTATTCCTGAAATGAAGAAAGAGCCGGAGCCGGAAACTCTTGCTGACGACCGGATGAAACCTCTTCCGCCGTTCCTTTCACAAAACCGCCATACAGAAGATATTTATCTGGCTTATATCCCGCATGATCAGAAATGGCTGGTAACCGGATTGGTGGATGTATGCCTGGTCAATCATTCCACCTTTGATGTTCTGTACAACATCTATAGCCGGAATGCCGTCGGACATTTTGAAGGGTTGGATTATGGAAGCCTGTTCCCCGATTCCTGCCTTTTACTCTCTACGGTCAACCGGGAAAACCTGATGCCATGGACGGAAGGCTATCTCCAGTTTCTTTTTCACAAACAGCAAAGCATTAAAGTATTGCCTCCATTCAATTCCGAATTCAAAATTGACGGCATGAAATTTATGAAGGAGGGGAATTACAGGGATAATGCGTTGATCCGCGCCAAAGGTATTGTTGTAAAAGTGGTTTCACTGAATAAATATCTTAATGACCAGCCTCCCCAGATCCTGAAACCTCCGGAAAAAACACCCGCCGATGCCATTGAATCCAATGAGGTGATCTTTAAATACCAGGTCAGTCCCCGGATTGCCGAAGTGGACCTGCACATCCATGAGCTGGTGGAAGATCCCTCCAACCTCGAAAAATCTGAGATCCTTGAATTTCAGAAACAATTCTTTGTAAAGTGCCTTGAAAGCGCGATCGTCAACCATTTTGTCAAGGTCACTTTCATTCATGGCGTTGGTAATGGATCCCTTCGGAACTCATTGGTTGAACTCCTTAAAAACCAAAAAGGCGTCGAATTTTTCGACGCCCCGATGGCAAAATTTGGAGTGGGTGCGATTGAAGTTCGCATCCCGCATAATCTTTAGCTTACCTGGTGATCACGACCTTCCGGTGAACAACGGTAGAATCGAATTTAAACCGTATAAAATAGATGCCCGGTGAAAGTCCGTTTCCATCCAGAGTAAATTCATGAATACCGGCATTCAGGTTTCCCAGGTTGTTCAACTTCACCATTTGTCCCATATCATTTATCAGTGAGAGAACCACTTGCTCCGGTCCCTCAAGGGAGAATGAAACGGTAGCGCTTCCTGTGAATGGGTTAGGGTAAATATGAACGCTCCGGTCATACAAAGTTGAAGGTAATCCGGTCGGAAATCCCATCCTCCACTCAGTCGATTCAGAAAATCCGAACGATCCGGCATAGGTGACAATGGAAACACCTTCTGAATCGATCAACTCATAGCCGCCATTGCCATTGGAACAGCAAATCCCATTTCCTCCCGAATCATAAATCGTGTAGATATAGCAATCATCACCGGGCAGGTAAATGGTGTCGAAATGGGTATGGTTTGGCACCGTGTACGGACCACCGGTTTGAATTAGCTGTCCCGCAGAATTCCTGACATCCCAAGTGGTTTCCTCCGGATTGTTATCAGTCCGTAAATGCAGATAAATCGTGTTGCTTGAAGAGGGACCTCTCTTAAGGGTCGACTGAAGGGTATCATTCTTTACATATTCATCCGATGTATTGTTCGGATCGGTGGAATAGACCTTCAGGATATTGGTTTCATAAGGGAAGAACGTATATTCAGGCAAAGAGATGATGGCCTTCTGTAAACTCGTGATGTTGCCATTCCAGCTGAAGGTCTGAACATCTCCGTCATTCACCCTGAACTTCAGCTGGAACGACGTCACTGCGTTGTTCCCATTATTCCGGATTTTAACGGTCGGAGCGATGACCCCGGTGCAGGTAGATTTGGGCAAGGTGGTAATTTCCATGACCTGGAGGTCGTTGTTATAAGGCAATTCAACCTGATCGGTTGTGCTGTTACAGGTCTGATGAACTTCCTTGGTGCCGTTGTTCTGAATGAAACCGACGGCAGCCAGTTCGCCGATCGTGTAAACATTTGCCAGCTTCCATGCCGTTTGGATAATCGCATAATCCCCGGTTTCAAACGAATTTGGCAGGGATGTACCATCTTTAGTGGGAAGCATTTTTTTCATCACATTGTAAAAATCCTTCTCCCCATTGGTCCCCGGTGGAGTATTGAAATGGATATGTTTTTCAATCACCACGTTGTGCGCAACGAGAACACCGGAAACAGCTTCCGTGGCCTGTAAAACCATGGTAAGGAATATCGAATCCTGCGCTGCATTCAGATGGTGGTTAAGCTGGATCTCAAAAGGTGATGGGATGATGTATTCAGCATCGATTTTTGCCTGTGTAACATTGGCAGGGGCGCCGGTATAATACGAGCCGGTCTGCGGGAAGCCATCCATGACGGCATAAGGCACACCGGTAACGTTGTAGTAGGTGACCCTACCGGCAACATCAATCGGATTCTGGGCATTCATGGGGTCAACACCAGGCCAGTTCGTATGGTATTTAATTGAGGTGCATTTAGTGGAATTGGCATTCAGCAGAGCATCGAATGCAGGATTCTGAGAGGCACACGGACCACAGCTGGCATTCGTGAATTCCTCGAAGAGGATAAAGCGCTGGGATTGACTGAATACACTGGCTGTTGCAAATAAGAATACAAAAAGAAGCGTAATTTTTTTCATGGTCTTGATGATTATGATAATTGATATGGGTTCACGGGCATAAAATTACGAAAAAATATCTATCTTTGCGTTTACTGAATTCTTTAAAATAATCATGTTTAATACTCTGTCCTTATGAAAAAGATTTTACTTTTCACCTATCTTTTTTCTGTAACTGCCTTTTATTGTTATTCACAGAACCTTATCCTGTTCGACAGCACGGCAGGGCAGCTGGTCAATAATGCCACAATCCTGAAAACGGGGAACACAGGAACCGGAGAAATTATCCAGCATCTGGCAATAAAGAACAATTCATCCACCGACATCGATGTGATGGTGAAAAAAACATACATCAGTGTATTAGAGGGTACCCTGAATGTTTTTTGCTGGGGTGTATGTTTTGGACCAGATACCTATGTTTCTTCCGATCCCCTTACAATACCTGCAGGAACTACGAATTCTCTGGATTTCTCAGGTCATTATCAGCCATACGATGTATCGGGCATAAGCACCATACGATATACCTTTTTCTCCCGGCTGGATGCCAACGATTCGACCTGTGTAAATGTCAATTTTGCCGCATATCCACTAGGCCTGAACGAGACAAACGCAGGAAATCCGTCAATTTCCAGTCCCTATCCGAATCCGGCCAATAACCAGGTTACCTTTAATTATTCTTTACCGGCGGGTACACACGGTTCCCTGATCCTGCGGAATATCCTGGGAGAAACCGTCACGAAAACAGACCTGCCGGGAATAGCCGGTAAGATTACCCTTTCTGCCACTGACCTGACAGAGGGAATTTATTTTTATTCACTTATGCAGGATCGTGAAGTTATCCTGACCAAAAAGATGGTCGTTAAACATTAATCAAATAACCGGGAATCCGGTAATCTTTCCTGAGACCGCAGCATTTCTGCCGGATGTTTAAACCTTATGCAAATTTTACGAGGAGATTTTTCTGAAGATCACAGGGAAAATCATGGGAATGCATGATCCAGACCGTTTAAATGACATCAGTTCGGCTGGCTGATCTTAATCTCCGATCGGTTTACCCATCCCCGTATAAAGGTGGGATACTTTTCGATTTCGTAAAAGATCGATTTTGCGGGACGGATTTCAGGAATGATTTCCACAAAAAGCCATTCTCTTCCGAATGTATCCCTTTGTCTGGCAATGGCTTCGCCCCTGACCTTCTGGGTGTATCCGGCAATGATATTGCCAGCGGTTTCCATATACGGATTGTAGGGATCATCGATCAGTGCAGCTGAAGCCCGGATCAGCAAAGTATCATACAGGGATGTCCAGCGAAAGGGTGTTGAAAGCAATTCCATCGGCCTTTGGGTCCGGTTGTATTCCACGGTTTGTTTACCCTTGACAAAGATGAGGGCATTCCTGTCCTGGACGACCGAAAATTCCCTCCTGAAATAGAGGTAGGCATCACAGCAACCTGGATCGGCGATCACCATCCGCATTAGTTTTCCTTCTTTCAGGGTTAAAGAGGTGATGTATTGATAATCTTCAAAAACCAATTCAAAGGTATCGCCCCGGTTCAGAAAAATCCTGGTTATATCGGATTCACCCCCGCTGAACCCACTGAATATCATATCTGGAAGTCCGTCGCCGTTAATATCAACCGGGTAAAGCGACTTCTTCAGATCCTTTAAGCCAAACCGTGAAACCGAATCATTGGTAAATTGCGGGAAAAGCTCAAGGTTCCCCGCAATAAAAGCCTGGATCACCTGATTTGAGTTGCCGGAAACAAATTTTCTAAGGCTTGCTTTTTTTGGTTTATCAACCGACTCATAGTGTTTCCAGTAGAAGGTATCAGTTGCGGTCGTGTAAGTCTTGATTTTGATCTGGCTGTACAACAGCGGTGGGATCATCAGGTAAATCAGCATGATGCTGATCCGCATCGGACATCTTCTCAAATAAACTATCATGGATGATTTATAGTCCAAATTCCTTTTTGATCTTATCGACAAAATCGAGTTTCTCCCACGTGAAAAATTCCACTTTTTTCATGAATACCTTCTTCCCGTTTCCGTTTACCCTCTTGGGTTTGGCACCTTTTACCGGATAGAACACTTCCACTTCTTTAAAATAATGATCCCTTCCGAAATGGCCGTATGAGGCAGTGGGAAGAAAAATAGGATTCTTTAGTCCGAAACGCTCAATGATGGCATAGGGCCGCATGTCAAAGATTTTATTGATCTTGGTTGCGATCTCCCCGTCGCTGAGGGGCACTCCTTTTTTATTTTTAACTTTTGAAGTACCAAAGGTATTCACGTACAAACCCACAGGCTGTGCTACCCCGATAGCATAGGCTACCTGAATGAGCACCTGGTCAGCCACCCCTGCAGCAACCAGGTTTTTTGCTATATGGCGGGCTGCATAAGCCGCAGAGCGATCGACTTTGGAGGGATCCTTTCCTGAAAATGCACCGCCGCCATGGGCACCATGACCACCATAGGTATCCACGATGATCTTCCGGCCGGTCAAGCCGGTATCTCCATGAGGACCTCCAATAACGAACTTACCGGTGGGATTCACAAATAACTTGTAATCACCATGGAACAATTTTTTTATCCGTGCGGGTAACACATTTTTGACGCGGGGAATCAGGATCTTGATAATATCTTCCCTGATCTTCTCCTGCATGGCCCGTTCAGCAATTTTTTCTGATTTAGCGGATTTATCTTTCGATTTGATAAAATCATCATGCTGGGTGCTGACTACGATGGCATCGATGCGGACCGGTTTGCTGTAATCATCATATTCAACGGTCACCTGTGATTTGCTGTCGGGACGAAGATACTTCATCTGTTTCCCTTCGCGGCGGAGGACCGCAAGTTCCTGAAGCAGAATATGAGCGAGCTCGCTTGATAAGGGCATAAAATTATCCATCTCCCGGCAGGCATAACCGAACATCATCCCCTGATCGCCGGCACCCTGTTCTTCCTTCTTTTCACGCACCACCCCCTGGTTAATATCCGGGGATTGTTCGTGGATGGTGGAAATAACACCGCAGGAATCACAATCGAAACGGTATTCTGCCTTGGTATACCCGATGTTACGGATAACACGCCGGGCGGTTTCCTGAACATCAACCCAGCCCTCTGTACGTACTTCACCCCCGCAAACAACCAATCCGGTTGTGACAAATGTTTCACAGGCAACTTTGGATTCTGGATCCCATTTTAAAAATTCGTCAAGCAATGCATCCGATATCTGATCGGCAACTTTATCGGGATGTCCTTCAGAAACAGACTCCGATGTGAATAGATAAGCCATAGGTTATGATTTAAAAGTTAAAACTCAAAGTTCAAAGCTCAAAACTTCAGTTAAAAACACCCGCTACTTCGTTACCTCTAAGAACATTAATCTCTAATGTCTCCTGGCCAAAGCCTGAATCCTAAAAAAATGGAAATTGATTGAAGGAAGGAAAATTGTTTTAGCATTTTTTCCAGTGGTTGCAATCAATCAAATCTGTCCACTTTTCGGTCGACAAAATTAATATTTTTTTCGAATTCACTACGTTCTAATTTTTTGTGAGTTCCTGGAATACCTCCTCCAGTTTCTGCTCTTCCCGGTGGAGTGAAAGAACCGTCAGATGGTTGTCGACGGCAAACTGGAAAATGTCCCCGCGTATATCCCGCGCAGGATCTGTGATCAGTTGCCAGTTCCCGGCAGAGCCCTGCTTAATTTCCAGCACCCCGGTTATTCTTTTAAGTTCAGAGGGTTCTACCGGTGAGTTGAACTCCACATGGATCACCGGTCTTGCTGAAGCCATCGATTGGAGGCTATGGGTTGAGTCATCTGCAACGATCCTTCCTTTATGTATGATGATGGCCCTGTCGCAGATGGCTTCCACCTCTTGCATGATATGGGTCGACAACATCACTGTCTTTTCCCTGCCAATATCTTTAATCAGGGAACGGATCTCCAGCAGCTGGTTCGGATCGAGGCCTGAGGTGGGCTCATCGAGGATCAGGACTTCAGGATCATGGATGAGGACCTGTGCCAGGCCGACCCGCTGGCGGTATCCCCGTGAAAGGGCCCCGATTTTTTTATGCTGTTCGGATTCAAGTCCGGTGATGGCGATAATTTCTGATATTCTTTTTCCGGTGGTTTTCTTCAGGGGGTGGGTTCCGGCGATGAAGGCAAGGAATTCCCTGACATAGAGATCGTGATAAAGCGGGTTGTTCTCGGGAAGATATCCCACCCTCTTTCTTATTTCAATGGATTGCTCAAGGATATCGAAGCCGCAAACCGCAGCATCACCGGAAGTGGGAGGGATAAAGCATGTAAGAATCTTCATCAGGGTGCTTTTCCCGGCACCGTTGGGTCCGAGAAGCCCGACGACCTCTCCCGGTTTTATTTCCATGGAAACGGAGTCCAACGCCTTTTGCCGGCCATAGATTTTAGTTACCTGGTTGACACTAATGGACATTTTTTTCCAGTAAGTCCGCGAAATTACATAAAATTGACGAGATGAAGAGAAGGGAAAGGTATTATCCCTAGAAAGGAAAGAAAGTATCAACCGCTTTGATTATTGACTTCACGCGTTAAAAACTCCCTCATTTGTTCCGTGATGCGGTCTAATGATTCATGATCGAAATCCAATCGATAAAATATCTTGAATAACTCTATTTTTAAATCTATTTCGTTAAGTTCCGGTCTTTTTATATGCAATTGGTTCAGAATTATTTCTCTTGATAATTCCGTCATTTCAAACAACCCGGAAATCCGTTCCTTTACAGGTTTGGCATGAATGATCTCAAATTGCTTCTGCAATATATATCCGGGCGTGTCATTCATTGTCTAATAGATTGAACATCCCTTTTCGCAGTGTTTCCCTTTTAATTACCTTCCTACCAAAGTAGCAGTTTGGGAATAAAATAATAAATTCATCAATCTTGTTTTCGGAAAGTTCTATAACAATATCAATATCACGCGTCATTCTGGGTATTGTGTAAATATTTAATGCTATACTCCCTGTCACCATATAAGGAATATCATGGTCATTGAGCGATCTGCAAACTTTCTGTAATAAATTAAAAATCATATCTGAAAAGAATCAATCTTGAAAATATGACTAAAAGCAAAATTAGTTTTTTATTGTGATAGTATTTAAACAGCATTGACCTTTGATTTGAGGTTTTGACTTTTGAGCTTTGACATTTGAATTTATTAAACCGGTATCCCAAACCTCACCTTTGTCCCGGTGGCTTCGCCCAGAACATTTTTCAGGTCAAAGATCTCCAACCGGATCTTTTCATTCAGTTTCCGGTTCAGATTTGCTAGGCGCTCACGGGTAAGAGAAGTAGCCATGCTTTTGTGTTCAGGGTCTTTTAAGATCCGGATCTCGCTTGCTTTCTGCCTTCCGATCCCGTCATCTTCCACCTCGAAAATGAGGGCATGATCTTTCAGGCTGAACCGGATATCAATATGGCCCGGGGTTTCGCGGTGCTTGATGCCATGTTCGATGGCATTCTCGATAAATGGTTGTGCCAGCATCGGAGGGATCTTCAGAGCATCGGTGTCAATTTCGTCTTCAATATCCACCCTGTAATCAAATTTCCCGGAAAACCTTATTTTTTGTAATTCCAGGTAATTTTCTATCGTATTGATCTCCTTTTCGAGAACCACATATTCTTCTACCGAATTATCCAGGATATTTCTTACAAGCATGGCAAATTTTGACAGGTAAATACTAGCTTTTTCCGGTTTTTCATTTAAGATGAAATTCTGGATGTTGGTGAGTGAGTTGAAGATGAAGTGGGGGTTCAATTGTGACCGGAGGAGTTTTTGTTCAAGGACAAGGGCTTTCTGATCTGACCGGAACCTTTTGCGTTGAATCCAGAGTGTAATAATCAATAAACCAATCAATAATGCACCACCGATAGCGGCAAATACAATCCTCGCCTGGTTCAGCTTTAATCGCCGGAGTTCATTGTCCCTGACCAATCCGGCTATCTCTTTCCTTTTTAATTGATCTTCATGATCCGCCTGCAAGCCGATAATCTGCCTGGTCAATTCATCCCGGGATTGTAAATTCTTTTCTTCTTCCAGTTTTTTCTGATACAATAGCGCATTTTCAAAATCATCTGTCGAATCATGCACCCGGACAAGATCGCTTAATATCATTACCCGCATCCAGCGTAATTGTGTAACTCCCCCGAGGATGAAAGTGGGATCTTGTGATTTAATATGATCAATCTTCAGAAGGAAAGTATCGCTATAGTTCAGCGCCTGGAATAAGTACTGTTTACACCGACGAAAACGGCCCTTGTCCATTTCAATTTTACCGAGGTTTGATAAAGCAAGAGCATACAGGTCGTAGCGGTCTGTTTTTTTGAGCAGTGCTGCTGCTGCTTTAGCATATGTTAAACCCTTTTTGGGATCTTTCAGCCAGAAATAATATTGATACCCCAGATTCGAACTCATCAATCCTTCCATGACATTCCTGTCATCGATATCTTTAATCGCTTTTGCTTTTTCGAGCCCTTTAAGGTAATAATCCAGCGCCAGGGAATCACCTTTTTTCAGATAATAGCACCCATGATAAGCATAAATATTGGCTAACCATTCTTCGACAGACATCAAATCATAATGCGGGTGCGGAATTAAATAATAATTGAGCACAATAATATTGTACCTGATGGCACTGTCCATCATTGTTTTTACCTCATTGGAACTAGGTGGGTTAATTTGTTCAAGAGTCTGGAGTTTATAAAAATAAAAGCTGCCGATCCCCAAATAAGACAGCATGGCTGCGGAAGTATCGCCAACATTCATATAATTCCTGACAGCGCGGTTATAGTTATCAAACACCTTTTCGCTGTTGCGCACATATTCATTGATCGAAGCTATCTGAATAAGGAGATCTCCAATTTCTCCGGAGGGTTCGAAAGGTTCAAGTTGTCGTAAGGCAGAGAGATAATTCGTCAGGGCATTTTTTATATCCGATTTAAAATAGTAGCTATTGCCAATATTGAACGTGGCGATTCCTGCTCCACGGGGATATTTAAGTTTTTTTGACAGCAGAAGGGCTTCCCTGGCAAAACGCAAGCTGGAATCAAAACTGCGTGGGGCAAGATTCAGGGCGAGTTGATTTAATAAATCAACTTTACGAGAGTCCTTGGAGCTCTTAAGGAGTACATACAGGCTGTCGACTGTTTTCTGCCGTGTCCTGCTCGGGATCTGGCCCACGATAAACAGGTGGAGGAAGAGAAGAAGTAAAAGGAATACGCTACGTTTCATTGGTTCACTGAGTTTGCAGTTCGCCGTCATATGTCAAGCGTTACTTCACCTTTTTATTATCTTCCCACTCCCCACTTTACTTCCTACCTGTATCCGGTAGTAGTAAATCCCCGCCTGCAGGTTGCCGACATTCCATTGAAATTGTTGTTCGCCCTTTTCCTGGATGGTATTCACCAGTTCGGCCACCAGTTGACCGAAGCTGTTAAAAACCTGTAGTGTTACCAGCGATGATGCATTAAGTTTGTATGAGAAGGTCGTTGATTTGCCAAGCGGATTCGGATTATTCGTTATTGATATATATTCAGAACAGGCGTAATTTGTGTTTTCTTCAATCCCCACGAGAGGTGAAAGTGTGGTTTCATAGATGGAGCGGCCGTGTGTTCCTATCCGCAGGAACCGCGTCGAACCAAACTCAGCATAATCAAAGTCCATTACCGGTACGAAAGGGATGCCGCCTCCCTGGTATTCCCAAATAGTTCCTGCATCAGTGGTGCGATATATCCCGAGGTCGGTTGCCACATATAGGTGATCGGTATTTTTGGGGTCAATGAAGATGTCGTTGCAGGGCAGGTCGGGAAGATCACCGGAAATATTTGTCCAGGTTATTCCCAAATCCGTTGTTTTATATACTTTATTGGAGGTGGAGAAACCTGTCCGGAGTACATACATGGTATTGGCATCAACAGGATCAACAGTAACCCTGGCAATCCATCTTATTTCTCCCGGAATATTTTCAGTTACATCATTCCAGTTAAAACCCCCGTCGATGGATATTTTCACTCTAAAAAGGCTGTCGGCAGTTAATGGGTAGCCTTCATAAGACCCACCGGATGCCAGGATCATGTGATCGGGATTTATCCTGCTCTGGGCCATGGTGGTGACATATGCCGGCGCCGGGACAACGTCATTACTGATCTTCGTGAACCATCCTCCTCCCGATTTACGAAAAACATTTCTGTTTGCTACGTATAGCGTGGTATGATCGGTTGAATGCATGAAAAACGGGGTGATCCAGCTTCCGGTCCCACATGAGCCCAGATAAGTAAAATCAGCCCCGCCGTTAAAACTCATAAATAAATCTCCATTCTGCATGGATGCATAAGCAAGTGTAGTATCTGTATAATCAAAGAAACATTCCATGCCATCGCCCCAGGCAACATGATCCCAGGTGTTTCCGCCATCCTGGGTAAACGCAGTCCCATTATCCTGCAATCCCCCAAGTAAGACCAGAGGATCGGTGGGATCGGATGCAATCCGGTAAAATTGCATGGTCTCCAATCCGTAATTAATTGAAGTGGCTGTTCCTCCTCCATCTGTAGATTTAAAAATACCTCCGTCACACCCGATATATAAATAATCGGTATCGGAAGGAGCAAACACCAATTGATGATAATCAACATGAACCAGGCTTCCCGATGAATACATCCCATAGGGACGGCGCGGTGAAAAAACCGAACCGTTTAACGTTTCGTGTAATTCTATGTTCCCTATAAGGACATGATTGGGATTTGCCGGATCGACTGCAATACATAAATCCCAATATCCCTGGTCAATCCAACCGGAGCCATTATTACCCCCAAGGTGAATGCCGGGAGATATCTGGTTCCAGGTGTTTCCTGCATCAACTGATTTATATGCGTTTGTATGTTCATTAAAAGGGGGAGCGGAATTCATCAAAAAAACAACGGCGTATAAAATATTTGGATTGGTTTTGGAGATATCGATGAACATTCTTCCAATCGTGGTTGGATCCGGCAGTCCGGAGTTACTCAGGGTCCATGTATTTCCCTGGTCGGTCGAAATGTAAAACCCGGCATTGGCATTCCATCCTCCGATGGTTGCATAAACAATATTCTGATTGAATGGATGAAAAAGGATATCATTCGCATCTGGTTCATCAAGGGTTTTATTCCACGTAATACCTGCATCGGTGCTTTTCCAGATCCCTTCATTGGGGAGTGTATCTCCGATAAAAAAATTGCCGTTTCCCATGGCCCCGAGCACAATGTTGGGGTTATATGGGCTGACCACCAGGTCGCTGAAATGGGTATACTCGCCGAATCCATTCGTAATTTTTATCCAGTTCTGTCCACCATCCGTTGATTTGAACAATCCTTTCCCGGAGAAAACCCAGCACCACGAAAATTCATAAGTTTCGCCCGATCCGGCATAGACTGTCTCGGGGTTGTTTGGATCGATGGCAATGGCCCCGAACGACAAAGTTTCCAGGTTACCCCCGATATCCAGCCAGGTTGCACCTCCATCAGTTGTTTTCCAGATCCCGCCATTGGCAGCCCCGATATATATGGTGTTGGGATCGGTCGGGTGCACGGCTAATGCCTTAATTCTTCCGGTTACAATACCCCAGGGATCATAATTGACCCCTACCGGGCCAATGGAATGCCATTCACAATTATCAAGATCAGCCTTATTATTATATTTTATCTTCAGGATCTCCCGGCTTATATCCTGCCTGTACCTTGTTCCCGGAATCGTATCATACGGAAATGCCCGTTGTTTATAATCCCACTCAAACCGTTTATATACTTTCCTGCTTTTAATGCTTTCCGGGATCCGGCTCCAGAATGAACTTTTCTGGGGGAAAACATCCAGCGATATAATAACTGTTAATGCCATAAAGAGTAATAGTTTTGTTTTCATAATAACCTCCCTATTTTATGTTTGCAGTTCGCAGTAAGCAGTCCGTAATTACAAATGCCAATTGCCAACTGCATATTGCTGACTAATTTTTTATCATCTTCCCACTCCCCACTTTACTTCCTGCCTGTATCCGGTAATAGTAAATCCCCGTGAGCAGGTTCCTGGGGTACCATTCAATATTCTGTTCTCCTTTTTGTTGGAGGGAATTGAGAGGTTCGTCTACCAGTTGCCCAAAGCTGTTAATAATCTGAATTGTTACCCGTGATGATTCTTTAAGGGTGTATGAGAAAGTGGTAGATTCAATAAACGGATTCGGCCAATTCGTAATTCGTAATTCGTAATTCGTAATTCCATGTATTCCTTCCGCCCAGTACTCCTGGTCATATGCTCCCATATCATACCCGTTCCCAACTGGTCTTGGTACACCTGTAATATCATACTCTGGAGCAAAAATCGTCTCACCGTGATTGCAAATATATTCTACCACACCGGCATCAATACAAGGGCTCCAGTGATAAGGAATCAGGTTGATGGTATCCTGAAACAAAGGATCCTCAAACATTACTCCGGGTCCAATGATCCTGTCGCCCAAAATCGCAGTCGTATCAATATCCGAATAGGCGATCTCAAATTCGGCAAACATTGCTGCCCAGAGTTCATTTGCCGTTTCTGCGGAATTTTCCCGGAAGATGCAGTTTAAAATCAATGGACGGGTTCTAATTGCTTTAACGGAACCGCAGTATGTTTCTGCTTTATTGTTTGAAAAGGAGTTGTTTATCAACCAGGCTGTGTGCCCGGATTGTGACATAGTGCTTGTAATATGTCCGACTGCAACACTGCCAGCCTGATTTCCATTGAAAACATTGTTCCGGAATATGACAGGGCAGTCGTAGACACCGAAAGCTCCGCCCCAAGATTCTGCTATATTGTTGAAAAAATAATTGTTTTCGACAACCACTGTGTCATATAAAATATCCTGAGTAACATGATAAAGCATCAATCCTGCATCGGTTTTTTCGCTGTAATTATCTTTAATAATATTATCGGATATTACTGATCCCTGGAGAAAATTTCCCGCTTCCAGGCCTCCTCCCCAGCAACTTGTAGCTGAAATATCACTTTCGACCCTATTCCCGATAAAAGTATTATGCGTACAGGTAAGATGCATACCGCCCGCCGCTTTCATTCCCCCGCCAAAAGCTTTATTTGAGTTATTTATATTGTTCAGGAACTGGTTGTTCTGGATAACCCCTGCCTGATCCAGGGCGTTGTCTATGGAGAAAATGCATGCACCGGCTCCCTGTGACCACCATATTGTATTAACCAGAATTTTAGAAACGTTATTCTTGATGATGTTATTTACGATCCTGCAATTATTAATAATTGCAATACCAGCTCCGGTGCAGCATCCGGCCGATGAATCAGAAATGACATAATTGCTGTCAATTACATTACCATCGATCACGATCCAGAAGTCAGCCGAGTCAGTGTCGGTGGCAATCCCGCCACCTATATCGCTCTCAACTTTGAGACGATTAATATCTTCACATCTGTTTCGTGTTATAATATTACTCCGGATCTTTGCACCTGAACCGGATATCCAGATTCCTCCGCCCTGGCGGGACACACCCCAGATTGAAACTGGAGTGATAATTGTAGTGCCTGTCCCTCCTGTAATTGTGAAACCGCAAAGGATGGAGGTGGTATCCTCTCCTGAAACAAAATATACCACAGAAGCGCTGTCAGGATTTAATGGCTGACTTCCGTTGATGATAGTGCCAGCAATATGGTTTGTATCTCCATCTATCAGGAACTCGCTGGCTACCATGAGAGGTTTTTTACCAAGGAAATTGATCTGTTCGTAATAAGTACCCTCGGCTACAAGGATAGTATCGCCCGAGTCGGCAGCGCTGATCCCTGATTGTATTGTATGATACAATGAATCCGGATTTGGATACACATGGATGATCTGTGCCTGCATTGCAGCGGTTGCCACTAAGCTGCAAAGGAAAAGTAGAATCTTTTTCATGCTGATATGGTTTTATGTTCCCGGTTCACTTCAGCCCTCTCCCCCGTCCCCTCCCCCCAAGGGGGAGGGGTGCAGGGGTGGGGGCTATTTCGCCAGCTTCTCAAACAACTCCAGCAATTCCTCCCGTTTCCGGGATGCTACCGGAATTTTAAAATCATTGTTCAGGATGATATAGCCGCCTTCCTGTTTTTCAAAACGTTTGATCTGAGTCAGATTGACCAGGTACGACTTATGTATCCGGTAAAACCCACTTTCGCTGAACATGTCGTCGAATTCCTTAAGGGTTTTGGTGATAAGGATGCGGTCACCTCCTGTCGTGTGAACATAGGTATAACACCCATCCGATTCACAATGGGTGATGTTTTGCAAGTCGACCAGGTAGATGTTCCCCTGGGTTTTGAGTACGATCTTCTTTTTCTGCCTGAATTCGGTTTTCAAGTTTTCTTCAAGTGCCTGGAGCTGGGAATTAAAATGTTCCTGAATCAGGGTTTCGGCACGTTTTATGGCAACCGACAAATCATCAGGGTTGATAGGTTTGAGCAGAAAATCGATGGCAGCAAAGCGGAATGCCTGAACGGCATATTTTTCATATGCCGTGATAAAAATAACTTTGAAGTCAATGGATTCAAACCTGTGGAGAAGATCGAAACCGGTGCCGTCATCCATCCGGATATCAAGCAATACAAGATGTGGGTGGAGATCATGAATGATTTTTAATCCGCTTTCCACACCACTGGCTTCCCCGACAAGTTTTACCTGGGGACAGACCATTGCCAGCAACTTGCCAATGGTTTCACGAACAAGATCTTCGTCGTCAATGATGACCGTTCGAAGCATGCTTTCTTCATAACATTTCCCAAATGTAGGTAATTCCATAGCGTTTTGCAAGTTTTTTCGCCCCCCCAACCGGGGGAGGGGTGCAGGGGTGGGGGCTTTGTCAGCTTTTCAATTTCAAAAGTACTTTCCCTAAAAGTCACAAATGGGCCATTTAAACGACCGCCGAGGTTTTTTAAATGAACGCCGGGGATTTAAAAGGGAACGATGAGCGCTCCGCATTTTCTCATCCATGTTGTAATACTGCTTATCTTTGCTGAATAACTTTTCATTCATGCGTATAATTGAACAGCCGACCTCATTGAAACAAATCCGGGAGGAAAGGAAGGTTGCTTTCGAAGAGCTTCTGAAAATTGTAGTTGATGTTAAAAAAAACCTGATTGCTCTTGATACTGAAATGAACGCCGACCTTGAACATCTATTGTTACAGGACGGATCATCCCAACAGGATTTATGGGGGGCAAATATATATCCGCTTAGGGAAACGAAAGATCAGCTTGAATTTACTTCATTAATAAATATCAGACCAGCGATGGATAATCGAAGTATGGAAGTTACGGATCCAAGGATCAGAAAGCAAATAAAACAGATTGTATCGAAGCTTTTAAAATAGAACACTTGTATCCTCTGAAACTTCATACCCACTTAACACCTGAAAGATGGGCGGGTTATACAAGAACCCAACAGGTGCTGATGATCTCAAATGAGATGAACAGGGCATTAAATTGTTTAAAGAGCGATCACGTTACAGATGCTGAAAAATGTTATGAGCGTGCCATGGAACTTACCGACCTGACTGTAGAAGATCAGCGATGGGAATATGCCTTGAAAGAACTTTTACGGTTCAGGGAAATGTTATCAGATCTTTTTCTTTCAAAGGATGTTCACCTGAACCGTTTATTAATGTCAGCCCTCCTCTCATTTGATGTTGACGCCTTTAATATGTTGAATCCCCGTTAGCCCATTCCCCGCTAGAAAGCAAATTCTCCGTTAATGTCTTAGTGGACCAGAAACTTTCCGAAAAAGGATCTTCCGTCCCTGGATTGAGCCTTCAGGAAATATAACCCGGGAGAGAAATCCTTACGGAAAAGTGGAATTTTGGTTCCTCCCTGACCCTGAAATTGCCTGATCACTTTTCCCGTTTCATCAAGAACTAAAATATCATCGATGGATATTCCTGCAGGTAATTTCATGTATGAAATGTCAACCAGCGGGTTCGGTCTAATATCTATGGAATGATTAGGCTTATCATGGTCTGGAACCGGGACAAAGATATCGCAGGCCCCGATAATAAGGTTGTCGATCATCCAGCCCTCTCGGGAAGAGGGCGTTGCGTCGCTATGAAATGTAAACCTGATCATGATGCTGTCGATTGGATGCTCGAGGCCTGACATTTTACCGATTGCATAATCAAAATGAAAACGGGAAAAGATCCACCCGTCGGATCTGCCGCTTATTTTCGGAGGATGTAGAAAAAGATTATGGGATGTGAGTGAGGAATCGGGTTCCCACCAGGCCGGACCACCCAGGTATCCCTCAAAGCAAGAAGGATCCCCAAGGTCACACCAGGTTATTCCGCCATCGATCGAAGCTTCGATGATCCCGTAATCAACGAGCGTGTCGGTGTCAAATTTATGGATGAAAGATAAATACGTTGCTAATCCGATCGGATTGTTCCAGATGGAATTGGAGTCAATCATAAAGGAAAAGACAGAGGTATTGTTCTCCGGGTATGATAAAAGGGTGTCGGTCACAATGGCTTTGGGAGGAGAATAAGCCATATCAAGCCAGGTTTTATGCGGTGTCCCGATCTGCCAGATATTCCCCGGAGAAGGATTGATGTATACAGGACATGTGTTGTATTCAAAGAAAATGCTGTCCTGAGGTAAATAATGAATCTGAGCCTGCAGGCTCATTGCCACGAGGAACAGGGAAGCAAGGAGGATCCGTTTCATTGTTTTTGGAGTTTAGGTTTAACCGGTATTAATCCAGTTCGGAAAAAAAACTTCACGATAGATATCAGAAATAGTGCTTCAGCCAGAAAAAATACCATCCAATTGAAATTTACGGGAACATAGTTGGTTGCATATTCCGTGACTTCTGTGGATGGCGTGAACGTGACAAGCTCGCGGATCGGGAATTTATTCAGCATATAAGACAGATAATCCTGAGTATAAGCGATAATAGTTATAAAGGAGCCAAGCAGCAGAAGGGACCACTCGAACGCGGTAAGCCTGAATGAATGATTTTTAGCGTACGAAAAAAGAATACCTGATGCCAGGATGATCATCGTCAGTGAATTGATGACCGGTGCAAGGACCGGACCGGTCCAGATTGAAGGGATCAGGAACAGCAGGTCCCAGGTAAAAACAGACGGAGGCCATCCGAGGATCAGGTATAGAAAAAGGTAATAAAAAATATCCCAGACGGCAAAAGTATAGACGAATACGGCAAAACGTAATAAAAAGGGTCTTACTGCAATGATCGCCAGATAAACCAGCATAAGCATGGTTGCTGCTTCCCGGAGGATCTCTGTAAGGATTATATTTCCTTTCATCGCGATAAGAGGAAAATCAAATCCGGCCGGGTAGTATAGTGCACGGAGATAGATCACCACGGCACTTTCAAGAAATCCCATCCCGACAGCAAAAAGTCCGGCATGAAACAGCAACTTAGATGGGTTCAGCTCCATTTCATTCGAGCTTGTAAAGACGCCAGACCCCGATCAGGCTTGACAGGCAGGCGACGGCGAACAGGATCCGGAGAACCAGCTCTGAGATATCCATCCCCCAGAGCTTGGCGAGATCGTAAAAGACAAAAATGATAAAAGCAAGAAAAATGTACCCGCCATAGATTTTCTTTTTTTGCAGCCAGATGATCAGGCCAAGGATTGCAACTGCAAGCTCAACCAGGATGGAAAAGGTTTGAAGTGCATTCATGGTCAATTTTTTGATAAATATACAAAAAACGTTTATTTGGCTGTAACGGCATTTGCAAATTTGATGAATTCTGCCAGATTTTCCCTGATCCTGCTGGCCAGATAATAGGGCAGACTGAGCAGGAAAAATTTTTTCCCGCGAAGGGTTCTAGTCTGCCGGATTGAAGATTGCCCGGCGTAGAGCCGTACAGCATAAGGATGGGGAGCTTCATCCTGGAACTGGTGAAGTGAGCGCAATCGCCCAGCCTCACCGGATTTAACCTCGACTGGTATGATCATGTCTTCATAAGGAATGACAAAATCGACTTCGGCTGTTGATTGGGGTTTCTTCCTGACCCAGAAATGAAGGGTTTCCTGTTTCATCAGGGTTGCCTTGATTTCCTGTCCGACTACCTGCCGGATGATCTGGCCTTTGAAGAGAAGGTTCAGGTCATCCGACTGGTAAAGCTGTTTGCCGATCCCTGAAAAATAGGTTACCATTCCGGTGTCCAGAAGGTGAAGCCGGGGTGATTTCCCTTTTTCTGGAGCCAGGGGAGGGTTTGTCTCCGTCACGGGGTAAACCAGTCTGAGTAACCCGCTTGTTTCCAGGATCCGGAATGCCGACCCCATTTCCCTGCTCCTGTAGGAAGAGTTTCCGAATCCTTTGAATTTAATCCTCATTCCCGCATAAGGAAAGGCATTCTGAAGGAGGAAGCGCAGCAGCACACGCTGTTTATCACTTATCCCGTACCGGTCTATTTCTTCCAGGTAGGATATCAGTAAGGTCTCATACGCCGGTTTCAAACTATGCAGGTTTCTTTCAGCCAAATACTGGTCAACGATCTCAGGAATGCCTCCGATCAGGGCGTATTGATGGAAGGATCGCATCAGCTTGTTATGCATGAATGCGGGCACCGGAGGTTCCCTGAAGGCATCCAGAAGTGGTTTATCGCTAAATGCTTCCAGGAATTCCTCGAAACGGAGCGGGTCAACCGGAATGACAACTACCTCCTGGTCAAGATCCTGTTCAAGGATATGGAGATCGGATGTAATTAGTGATGAGGAGGCAATGATAAAGAGTTCAGAATAGCGTTTCCTCATGTTCCGGAGCCAATTCATCGCTGCCATCGATTCCTGGATCTCATCGAGGAATATTAGGGTACGTTTTACTGAGGGAGATCTATCGGAAAGGAAAAATAATCCTTCCAGAATCTGATCGGGTGATTGGCCGGCATGGAAGAGTTTCCGGGTCACCGGTTCTTTGAGGTCTATATGGATGAATTGAGGAAATTTTTTCGAAAAATGGGTTACAGCCATGGTTTTACCCAGATGACTTGCACCCTTGATCAGCAATGGTTTACGTGGGGAGGTGAGGGACCATTGCTCCAGGTCTGCCGATAGTTTTCTGAGGAGCATTTTGTTTAAAATATGGTATAAAATTAAAATAAAATGTAATGAAATAAGGGTTATTTGAAAATTAAAAAAATTCATCGTCAATTTGTTTGGTGGAATTAAAAACAAAATCTATCTTTGCACCCCTTTTTGAAGAAAAAAGGATATTTCATTTGACCATTGAAATCAAATAATTAACCAATGAATACCTTAAGTTACAAGACAATAAGTGCCAATCAGGCTACCGTTAACAAGGAATGGCTGCTTATTGATGCAGAAAACCAGGTGCTGGGGCGGCTTGCCACGACCGCTGCGCGGTTACTCCGGGGAAAGATGAAGACCAATTATACCCCTCATGTCGATTGCGGGGACAACGTGATCATCATCAATGCAGAGAAGATCAGGCTGACTGGCCGGAAATTTTCAGACAAAATATATCTGAGCCACTCAGGTTATCCGGGCGGTCAGAAAGAGATTTCGCCAAAGGAATTGATGCGCAAGAAGCCGACCGCCGTCGTCGAAAAAGCCATCAAGGGAATGCTTCCGAAAAACCGTCTCGGAAGCGAACTGTTCCGCAACTTACATGTTTATGCCGGTCCGGATCATCCGCACCAGGCCCAGCAACCGAAACCGATTACATTAACATCAATCAAATAATATGGAAATGATCAATGCCCTCGGCAGAAGAAAAACTGCTGTAGCAAGAATTTTTGTCAAGGAAGGGAATGGCACCATCACCATCAATGGCCGCGATTTTAAACAATATTTTCCCACACCCATCCTTCAGTTCAAAGTGACTGAACCATTCGAAGTCACCAGCACAGCCGGTAAGTTCGATTTAAAAGTGAACCTCGATGGCGGGGGGATCCGCGGACAGGCAGAAGCATTGGCACTTGCCATTTCACGGGCACTATGCGAGATCAGCGAAGAGCACCGTCCGGCACTCAAAGCAAAAGGATTGCTGATGCGCGATCCGCGCATGGTCGAGCGAAAGAAGTTCGGACAGAAAAAAGCCCGTAAGAGATTCCAGTTCAGTAAACGTTAATATTTTTCCGAAATATATAAATTAGGTTATGCCAAGAACGACTTTTGATGCTTTATTAGATGCCGGTGTCCATTTCGGCCACCTGAGAAGAAAATGGAATCCCGCCATGGCCCCATATATCTTTATGGAGCGGAATGGAATCCATATCATCGATCTGTACAAGACCATTGCGAAACTGGATGAAGCTGCGGCAGCACTGAAGCAGATCGCCAAATCCGGAAAGAAGATCCTTTTCGTTGCAACAAAAAAGCAAGCCAAGCTCATTGTTGCCGATCAGGTGAAACGGGTAAATATGCCTTATGTCACGGAACGCTGGCCGGGGGGTATGTTAACCAACTTTGCCACCATCCGCAAAGCCGTCCGTAAAATGATCTCGATTGATAAGCTGATGAGCAGCCCTTCCTATACAAACTTGTCTAAAAAGGAACGCCTGACCATCACCCGTGAACGTGCCAAACTGGAAAAGAACCTTGGTTCCATTGCCGATCTGAACCGGCTTCCTGCTGCCATTTTCATTGTCGATATCCTGAAAGAGCGGATTGCTCTGGCCGAAGCCAGGAAACTGAATATCCCGACTTTTGCCATCGTTGATACTAACTCCGATCCCCGCTCAGTGGATTTCCCGATTCCGGCAAATGACGATGCATCCAAATCAATCGCCCTCATTGTGGAGACCATCGTACTGGCCATCGAGGAAGGACTCGTTGAACGCCGGCTCGATCACGATAAGAAAGCCTTGGAGGATGAACGGAGTGAAGAGGATCTCGATGTGACCCAGGAAGTAAAATCCTTCGAAGAAATTGAAGGTGAGGAAGATATCGAGGGCGTAAAGATCGTTCAGAAAGATTTTGTGGAAAGCAAGATAACCAAGATGAAGGAAGTGGAGACCAAGGAGGCTGAAAAGGCAAAGCCCGCCCGCAAGCGGATCAGCAAACCCGTGGCAAAAAGTAATAAGAAATAACAAATCTGAATATGACAAATATAACTGCTGCCGATGTAAACAAATTGCGCCAGATGAGTGGTGCAGGCATGATGGATTGTAAGAAAGCATTACAGGAAACCGGAGGCGATTTTGAAAAAGCCATCGATTATCTCAGGAAAAAAGGACAGAAAGTTGCCGGTAAAAGAGCAGACCGCGATGCCAATGAAGGATTTGTCGTAGCAAAGGAATCAAAAGATAAAACCTATGCCGCCGTCATCATGGTGAACTGTGAAACCGATTTCGTGGCGAAGACCGAAGAGTTCCAGAAGTTTACCAAAGACCTGATCGACCTGGGGGTTGAATACCGCCTGAAATATTTGGCTGAGTTACTGCCAAAGAAACTCGGATCACTTACCGTGGAAGAGAAATTAAATGAGATGCTGGGAAAAACAGGTGAAAAAATGCAGATCGCCCATTATGAATTCATCGAGGCCCCGGTTGTTTTTGCCTATAACCATTTTGGTAACCGTTTGGCTACCATTCTGGGTTTGAACAAAAAAGAGGGAAAAAATATTCCGGATCTCGGGCATGAGCTGGCAATGCAGGTTGCAGCAATGAACCCGGTTGCGGTGGATAAGGAAGATGTTTCAAAGGAGGTCATCGACCGCGAGATAGAGATCGGAAAAGAGCAGGCACGTCAGGAAGGCAAACCGGAAGAGATGCTCGAAAAGATAGCCGTTGGCAAACTGAATAAGTTTTTCAAGGAAAATACCCTGCTGAACCAGGATTTTATCCGGGATACAAAAAAAACGGTCAGACAATATATAACCGAACACGATCCGGATCTCAAGGTCACCGGATTTAAACGCCTTCAGCTGGGTGCATAACAAGGCCTGGTAAACCCAAAGGGATTGTCTGGTAAATTGCGGATAATCCCTTTTTTATTAGTTTGGTCAGATGGAAACGCAAAAAGCCGTGGTACGCCAGATGTTTGACGACATCGCAAAACGGTATGATTTCCTTAACCATTTTCTCTCCCTTGGGATCGACCGGTCCTGGCGTAAAACGCTGGTCCGTCTGGCAAAGCAAAAAAAGCCGAAAACAATCCTGGATGTGGCAACGGGTACCGGTGATCTGGCCATCGCTCTTACCAGGTTAAACCCTGAAAAAATTATCGGGATCGATATCTCTCAGAAAATGCTGGAGATCGGTAAGGCCAAGATCGAAAAACGCGGTTTACAGAATCTGATTTTCCTGAAACCCGGAGATGCCGAACGAATTCCCTTTTCAGATACCTCTTTTGATGCGGTCACGGTAGCATTCGGCGTCAGAAACTATGAAAACCTTCAACTGGGTCTTTCCGAAATGAAACGGGTTCTCCGGCCGGGGGGGATCATGCTGATCCTTGAATTTTCGTATCCTTCGTCCGTTCTTTTCAAGCTTCTGTACCGGTTTTATTCCCGTTTTATCATACCGGTTTTCGGAAGGATCATTTCCAGCCATCCGGAAGCCTATCAATATCTGCCCGATTCAGTCTCACGTTTTCCTTCAGGTAATGATTTTCTGGCATTCCTTGACACTCTCGGCCTGAGAAATTCGCGACAAACCATACTTACCATGGGAATCGCTTCCATTTATTCCGCTGAAAAATGAACCAGGATGTCCGGGACAATTTAAAATAAATTCCGCGCCTTTGCGTTAGTTATATCAATTCAAACAGTACGATTGTTGAGGCTTGTACGACTTACCGTTCCAATGCTGCTTCTTTTTGCCCTTTTCCCTTGGGTAACTGCGAAAAGCCAGCGAGGTGTGATTCTGAACATGCCCCGGTACGATGATGAGATGTTCCATTTCGGTTTCGTTCTGGCGGTGAACCAAAGCTTTGTCGCCATCCGACCCATAGCCGATCTGAATACCCATGCTTTTGACTCGACCTATATTCCAGATATCCTGCCTACACCCGATTCCGCCAAGATCCTGACAATCCACTCCCGTCCAATTCCCGGATTTACAATCAGTATCGTTGGAGATATGCGGCTTGGAGAGCATTTCAACATGCGTTTTATTCCCTCCCTCTCTTTCGGAGACAGGGATCTGTTGTACACAATCCAGACTTTCCGGCATGGAGATACTACACAAATGGATATTACCAAAAAAGTACCCTCCACCTATATCAATTTCCCGCTGGAATTCAAGTTCAAGTCTGACCGGTACAATAATTTCAGGGCTTACCTGATGGCCGGTGTGCAGTATACCCTCGACCTCGCATCCCAGGCGAAAAAGAGGGAACAGAAAAACCGCGATCAGAAAATCGTGAAATTTAACCAGAATGATATTTACCTCGAAGCCGGAGTTGGATTTGATTTTTATAACGAATGGTTCAAGATGGGCGTGGAATTCAAGATGTTGTACGGATTTATGGACATCCTGAAACGGGAGCACAACATCTATACCGATTCCATTGATAAAATGACATCGAAAATCTTCCAGCTTTCTTTCACCTTTGAATAACAACACGTTCAATCCCTTTTATTATCTTTGTTGATTCAATGGAATGGGATATGGAAAAGATCGCCGTTTTTCCCGGATCATTTGATCCTGTAACCCGTGGTCATGAATCAATCATCCGCCGTGCCCTTCCTCTGTTTGAAAAAATTATCGTGGCGGTAGGGGAAAACACGGAAAAAATGTCTTTCTTTCCCCTTGAAACCCGGGTGAAATGGCTTCACGAGCTTTTTAATGATGAACCCCGGATTGAAATCTGCCACTATTCCGGCTTAACGGTCGATTTCTGCCGGAATTTGGGAGCGAATTTCATTTTAAGAGGACTCCGGACATCTGCCGATTTTGAATTTGAACGAACCATCGGCTTGATGAATAAAATGATGTATCCGGGCATTGAAACCGTCTTCTTGCTCGCTTCGCCCGAATATGCAGCCCTCAGCTCCTCCATCGTCCGCGACATCATCCGGAATGGGGGTAAGGCCGATCAGTTTGTGCCGGAGAAAATAAAAATAAATTGAGAATCAAGAGAACCAATAAGTTAAGAGAAAAGATGGTAAATTAGGAATATGAAAAACCTTTTTGTTATTACTTTTTATCACTTGTTTATCTGTTCCGGTTTGTTTGCACAGCAGACCATGATTACCGGTTCAGCCCCCGGCGCTGAGGGTAAAAAGATTACCCTGACCAAACCCGGTGATCTGGTTACTTTCGTTGAAAAAAAGATTACCAGCACAATCGTGGATTCCACGGGACAATTCACACTGACCTGTAATCCAGGGGAAACCATTTATGCAAACATCTATATCAATTTTCATAAATCGGATATTTTCCTTGAGCCAGGCAGGAGTTACCGTGTTAAGATCGCCCCGATGGATTACAACGATTACAAGGAAGTCAATCCTTTTATCCAGTCGCAGAACCTCCAGATGGAAATCATGACCACGCTGAATGACCTGAACATTTTGATCACGGATTTCAGTAGCCTCTATGATTCATTCATACTTGAGAACTTCGATGCCCTTTACCGCGACCGGAACAAGGCAAAGCTGGATACCTTCAGGGTAAAAGTCAGGGAAAGATACAACAGTGAGACAAACCCCTATTTTACCCAGTATATGTTTTATAAGCTTGCTTCTCTCGAACAGCTGACCCAATCGCTGAATCAGGTCCAGCTTGCCAAAAAATATTTTGTCGACAAACCGGTTCTGTACGAGAACCTAGAATATATGGATTTCTTCAACAGCTTCTTCTCGAAATATATGACCGTTACCTCGCGGGAACTTCACAAGATTGATTATCTGCCTTTGTTCAGAAAGCCGGATCCCTACACCTCCTTCCTGAAAACCCTTGCCTTGGATTCCCTTTTAAAAAATGAACAATTACGGGAGCTGGTTTTATTGAAGGGACTGATGGAAATATTCAATATGCCCAACTTTAATCAGAATGACATCCTGGCCCTGCTGAATGCCGTCCAGATGAGGTCGAAATATCCGGGAAACCGCGTTGTAGCTGAAGATATGATAAAATACCTGACAAAACTGAAACCGGGTACTCCCGCACCGGATTTTACCCTCCTGAATCTTCAGAAGGATTCTGTTTCACTAAAGGATTTTCAGGGTAAGCCGTTGCTGATCTGTTTCTATGCCACCTATTGCCAGGGTTGTCTTAGTGAGATGGATATCATGAAAACATTGTATGATAAATACAAGGACCGGATGTATTTCGTCGGAATTTCAGCGGATAAAAGTTTTCTGACGATGCGTTATTTTACAAGTAAAAAGAAAGAATATACATGGACGTTTCTTCATATCGGAGACCGGTCCGACTTACTGAAGGAATACGATGTCCGGTCGTTTCCTCTTTTTGTTCTTATCGGTAAGAATGGTATGATTTATCAATACCCGGCCGATTATCCAAGTAGCGGGCTGGAAACAACCCTTGCCAAGCTGCTGGAAGAATGAAATGAAACATAATGTTCCGGGCTTGGCCCTGTTGGAATGAAAAACTATGCTAGACATTTTTAAGAAAATGCTTGGGAGTAAATCCCAGCGCGATATCAAATCGATCGGTCCTGTTGTTGACAGGGCTCTGGTTATCTATGAGGAAGTAAAGAACCTTTCCAACGACGAGCTCCGGGGTAAAACGGTTGAATTCAGGCAAAGGATCAATGATTTTCTAGCCGGGAAGGAAAAGGAAATCGAAACATTGAAAGATCATATCAACTCGCCCGATCTCGAAATCGACGAAAAGGAAAAACTATATACCGACCTGGATCATCTGGAGAAAGAGCGTTATGATCTTTCGCAGGAGATCCTCAACGAGATCCTTCCGGAAGCTTTTGCGGTCATGAAAGATACCGCCAGGCGGTTTTTTGAAAATGAGTTTGTGGAAGTCACCGCAACCCAGATGGACCGCGATCTCGCCGCCAAAAAGAACAGTGTGGAGATCGTGGATGAAAAGGCACGGTACAGCAATTCCTGGATGGCAGGAGGGAACCGGATCAAATGGGATATGATCCATTACGACTGCCAGTTGATCGGAGGGGTCGTGCTTCATGAGGGTAAGATTGCCGAAATGGCCACTGGTGAAGGCAAGACCCTGGTCGCAACCCTGCCGGTATACCTCAATGCCCTTCCTGGGAAAGGTGTTCATCTTGTCACCGTAAACGATTACCTGGCTAAACGTGATTCGGAATGGATGGGTACTTTGTTTGAATTCCATGGTTTGAAGGTGGATTGCATCGACAGGCACGAACCCAACTCCGAACCTCGCCGGAATGCATATCTGGCTGATATCACCTATGGTACAAACAACGAATTCGGGTTCGATTACCTCCGTGATAACATGACCAGCAATCCGGAAGAAATGGTTCAACGGCCCCATAATTACGCCATTGTTGATGAGGTCGACTCAGTCCTTATTGATGATGCCCGTACTCCGCTGATTATTTCCGGGCCAACACCCAAGGGGGAGAACCAGCTCTTTGAGGATCTTAAGAACAATGTGGTCAAGCTTTATAATGCACAACGTAATCTGGTCACCAGGCTGCTGGCCGAAGCCAAATCCCTCAGTGAGGATCCGGGCAATGCTGAAAATATAAAAAAGGCGGGAGAGCAACTTCTCCGGTCGAACCACGGTCTGCCAAAGAACAAGGCCCTGATCAAATTCCTGAGCGAACCGGGAATGAAGGCATTGATGCAAAAGACAGAAAATTTCTATCTGGCCGAACAGTCGAAGAACATGCACATCATTGATGATGAGCTTTTTTTTATCATCGATGAAAAGAACAATACCATCCAATTGAGCGATAAGGGCATCGATCTGCTGACAGAATCTTATGAGGATCCGCATTTCTACATCTTACCCGATATCGGGGCTGAGATCGCGGAAATGGAACGCCAGAACCTGCCGGATCAGGAAAAGCTGGAAAAGAAAGATGCCCTGATGCGTGATTATTCCATCAAATCGGAACGGGTCCATACGGTCAACCAGCTCCTGAAGGCCTATGCCTTGTTTGAAAAGGATGTTGAATATGTCGTCATCGATAACAAGGTTAAGATCGTTGATGAACAAACCGGCCGTATTCTTGAAGGAAGACGGTACTCGGAGGGCCTGCATCAGGCTATTGAAGCCAAGGAAAACGTCAAGATTGAAGCCGCGACCCAGACCTATGCAACCATCACCCTTCAGAATTATTTCCGGATGTATAAAAAGCTGGCAGGTATGACCGGAACGGCTGAAACAGAAGCCGGTGAATTCTGGGATATCTATAAGCTTGATGTGGTCGTGATACCGACCAATAAATCCGTAATCCGCGACGACCGGGAAGATATGGTGTATAAGACCAAACGGGAGAAATTTAACGCGGTCATCGACGAGATTGAAAAGCTTATCGATGCCGGGAGACCGGTCCTTGTCGGAACCACTTCTGTTGAAACCTCGGAGCTGCTGAGCCGGATGCTGAAACGGAAAAACATCAATCACAATGTGCTGAATGCAAAACTCCATGCCAAAGAGGCCGAGATTGTTGCCCAGGCCGGTTTTGCCGGAACGGTGACCATCGCCACCAATATGGCAGGCCGTGGTACCGATATCAAGCTCGGACCCGGAGTGAAACAGGCAGGGGGTTTGGCGATCGTCGGGACCGAACGCCATGAATCCCGCCGTGTCGACCGTCAGCTCCGCGGACGTTCCGGCCGCCAGGGTGATCCCGGAAGCTCACAGTTCTTCGTCTGCCTTGAAGATGACCTCATGCGTATGTTCGGTTCCGAACGGATCGCCAAGATCATGGACCGGATGGGGATACAGGAGGGAGAGGTGATCCAGCATTCGATGATCACCAAATCCATCGAACGGGCCCAGAAAAAAGTAGAGGAGAACAACTTCGGAATCCGCAAGCGGTTGCTGGAATACGACGATGTCATGAACATCCAGCGTGAAGCGATCTATAAAAAACGCCATCATGCACTGTTCGGTGAACGGCTTGCCGTCGACATTTCCAACATGATCTATGATGTTTCTGAGACCATTGTCCTTGATCATCAGGAAAGCCGTGACTTTGAGGGATTCAAGCTGGATCTTATCAAAAATTTTGCCATGGATTCCCCGGTGAAGGAAAAAGAGTTCCTTTCCATAAACAGCCATGAACTGGTCGACCTTCTGTACGATCATGTCTATAAAAAATACAAGATCAAGGGTGAATCAATTGCTCAGCGAACCTATCCGATCATCCGCGATGTGTATCAGAACGATACCCGTTACGAGAATATAGCCATCCCCGTGACCGATGGACTGAAGGTCATGCAGGTTGTGGCGAACCTTAGGAAAGCATTCGAAGACAAAGGGAAAGAGGTAGTCCTTTCGATAGAAAAAGGCGTTGTTCTGGCGATGATCGATAATGCCTGGAAAGAACACCTCAGGGAAATGGACGACCTTAAGCAATCGGTCCAGAATGCTGCCTACGAACAAAAAGATCCGCTCCTGATCTATAAATTTGAATCGTTTGAATTGTTCAAAAGTATGGTACAACGGAACAGTAAGGAGATTTGTTCCTTCCTGATCAAGGCTGATGTTCCGATTCAGGCGGATAATGTTAAGGAAGCGCAAATGCCCCGCCGGATGGACCGCGCCCGCATGAAAGAAGAACGTTCCGATCTGCTTTCGCAGGCCCATTCAAACACACAGGAAAAGTCGAAACCCCAACCCGTCAAGGTGGAGAAAAAAGTCGGCCGTAACGATCCCTGCCCTTGCGGAAGCGGAAAGAAATTTAAAAATTGTCATGGGGTTGGGCAGTGATGAAGTGGTGCAGTAGTGAAATGGTATGGTGACCTAATGACTAAATGACTTAATGACCTAATGACCTAATGACCTAATATATATGAAATTCAAACGCATCCTTTTAAAATTATCGGGCGAAGCGCTCGAAGGCAGTCAGGGATACGGCATCGACCGGGAACGCCTCCGGGAATATTCTGAAGAGATACAATCGGTGGCCGATGACAACGTCCAGGTGGCCATCGTGATCGGCGGGGGAAATATTTTCCGCGGATTGCAGGGTGTTGCTGAAGGGATGGATCGTGTTCAGGGCGATTATATGGGAATGCTGGCAACCATGATCAATAGTATGGCTTTACAGGCAACAATGGAAAAGATAGGGCTGAAAACCGCGTTGCTCTCTGGTCTCGCAATCGATCCCATATGTGAGGAAATGAGCCGCCAGCGGGCTGTCAGGTATCTGAACGAAGGGAAAGTGGTCATCATAGCCGGCGGGACAGGAAATCCCTACTTTACCACGGATACCGCTTCTGCTCTGCGCGCCCTCGAGATCGGTGCCGATGCTATCGTTAAAGGAACCCGTGTTGACGGGGTTTATACAACTGATCCGGAGAAAGATCCAAAGGCTGTCAGATATGAATCGCTGGGCTTTGATGTGGCCTATTCCAAAGGATTGAAGATCATGGATCTTACCGCCTTCACCCTGTGTAAAGAAAATAACCTGCCCATCGTTGTTTTTAACATGAACATCAAAGGCAACCTGAAACGCCTGATCCGGGGTGAAAAGATCGGGACGTTTGTTAGTTAATGATCAAGAATAACAGGTAAAGCTATGCACGAAGAAATTGAATTTTGTATTGAGGAAACCAAAGAAGGTATGTTCAACGCCCTTCTTCACCTTGAGAAGGAGTTCCAGAAATTACGTGCCGGAAAAGCCAGCGTCCAGATGCTCGATGGCGTCAGGATCGACTATTACGGGGTGATGACCCCGGTCAATCAAACGGCGAACATCAGCACTCCGGATGCCCGGCAAATCATTGTCCAACCCTGGGATAAAAGTGTTCTCGGATTGATCGAGAAAGCCATTCAGGCTGCAAACCTGGGTTTCAATCCGAAAAATGAAGGAGAGATTCTGAGGATAACCGTTCCTCCGCTGACGGAAGAACGTCGCCGCGACCTGGTTAAAAAAGCACGGGTCGAAGCGGAAAATGCCAGGATCAGTATCCGGAATATCCGCCGGATCGCTAATGAGACAGCCAAGAAACTGGAGAAAGAGGGAATTCCGGAAGATGAAACCGACAAACTGGAAACAGAAATCCAGAAAATAACGGATGATCATATTTCAAAAGTCGAGAAGATCCTGGAAATCAAGGAGAAAGATATTATGACTGTATGACATGAATATCGGGCAAACCCTCTTCTTAGCCGGGATCCCAGATCAGGGATCCCTTTTTTAATGCTTTCAGGGACAACCCTTTGAAAAAACAATTGTCTTACTGCTATATCCATCATCAACCATAAAAATTTTAACCGATGAAAAAATTTTTACGTTCCTTCCTGTTCATGACCGCCATCTTTGCCTTTGGCAACCTGTATGCCGGCCGTATGATGGCACCCGACAGCCTGAGTGCTGATTTCTCCCTTCCTGATCAAGGTTGTGCAAATGAATATATCTGGATCTATTATACCGGGAATGCACCGGTAAACGCGACCTATATCTGGACTTTCGCAGATGGTATCCCTTCCGGAGCAACCGGACAAGGGCCCCATGTGGTACGCTGGGAAACCGTCGGGATGAAAACGGTCAGCCTGACGGTCCAGTGGGAACAACAGACCGCTTTCTCAGAAAAACAGATCCATATTATGCCCTTTCCTGCCATGTTTCACATGACCGGCGGAGGAAGTTACCCTCCGGGAGGAGAGGGGGTGCATGTTGGCTTGAGCGGATCAGAAACAGGAGTTAAATATAAGCTCAGACGAGGGGCTGAGTATACCGGAATTTACCTCCTTGGAACCGGACAAGCCATCGATTTCGGTCTGCAGACCGTACCGGGATCCTATAATTGCCTTGCAATGAGATTGGAGGGTTGCGACAGCATCCGCGAAATGGAAGGAGAAGCTGTTGTGACCATCGGTGGATCATTACCTGGGGTGCAGCATATCTGTATGGTGACTTTTGACACCGTGGCCCAGAAAAACCAGATCATCTGGAACAAAATTCAGGGGGAACACCTTTCCCAGTTCAACATTTACAAAGAAACCTATCAGAATAATGTTTTTGAGAAAATAGCCGAGATACCCTATTCAGAACCGGGAATATACACCGATATGAATTCCGAACCGCTTGTCAAGTCGGATAAATATAAGATGACGGTCTCTGATTCAGCAGGTTTTGAATCTGAGAAATCTCCATTCCATAAGACTCTTCACCTCAACATCAATCCGGGCATCTATGGGTTCAACCTGATATGGAATCCCTATGAAGGATTTGAGTTCAAGACCTATAAGATTCACCGGAAGACAGCAACCAATCCCTGGGAGTTGATTGACTCGGTTGCCAGTAATGTGACTTCCTATACCGATTTTTACACCTCTTCTGGTCTGACAACGTATTACGTGGAAGTGCTTCGACTAGAACACTGCCATCCATACGGGAAAGGATTTGATTATGGGAGTGTAATTTCCAATTATGCGACATCAGCGCCGTTAGGGGTGGAAGAGGATAAGATCTCCGGGATCATGATCTTTCCCAACCCGGGTCATGAGAGAGTGTTCATTTCAATTCCTGACCGGAATCAGCTACCGATGACTCTGGAAATTTACCGTCCGGATGGCCGGAAGTTTTTTGAAAGAACGATACAGACCCGTCAGTGTGAACTCGATATTTCCGGTTTTTCAGACGGATTGTATATCCTGAAGATCAAAGGCAGGGATTCGGTTTTCCTCAGGAAATTCTTCAAGAATTAATACACGACGATCTCATCCGTGAACAACCAGCATGCCTCGCCGGCCCCTTCGTGCCAAGCGGGACATTTACCCAGGTTTTTGGCTTTGACCTTAACGTACCTTGCAGTCGTCCCTTCCCGGAACTGAAAGGTCATGGGTTGGATAAACACCTGCTCCTCCTTGGGAGAAATGGTATTCAGCACTTCATTGATGGAATGATAGTTTTTCCCGTCGGATGAAAGGGAATATTCAATCACCGATGGCAAAAAGATCCAGCTTCTCTGGTTTTGCAGAAAGGTTGTCTGAACCGAAACGACTGGCATCTCCTTCTTCAGATCGATTACCACCTCCATGTCATTACCCAGGAACCCTTGCCAATACCCGTCACGGTGGTTGCTCGTACCGCGTAATCCATCGGTGAGGCTGCCATTCCCGGTGGCCGGATAACGGGAACTATAGAGATTCGTGTAAATAACTTTCCTTCCGATGGCCTTATGGTAGATAAGAGGCATATCCGTTATTCTTTCTTTCAGTTTCCCTTCCGCAAAGAGACCGGCTTTGATATAGCAGTTCTTCTTGATTTCAACCGGGTCAGTATACAGCATGGATTCCGGGCCCGGATCGTTTCCGTTAAGAGTATAAAGTATGGGAATATCCTCCTGTTCTGAAGAGAGAATTAGCCGGACCTGATCGGTTTTCGGGTTAAAGCTCGTGCCGGCGCCGACTTTAAAGGAACCTTTGCTGTAGTTGACCTTCATATAATCCAGACGGATAAACTGTTCTTTCATCCGTGACCGGAAATCAGGCCAGTTCCGTGCTTTTTCAGGCGACCAGACTACTTCGGCCAGTGCGATCATCCGTGGCACGGCCATATATTCGGCATGAGCAATCGACGGGATGAATTCGGTCCAGACATTGCCCTGTGCACCCAGGATGTGCTTTTGCTGTTCCGGTGTCAGTTCGTCAGGGTTTGGATTAAACGAATAAACTTTTTTTAACGTCAGAAAGCCGCCGATCGCTTTTGGCTCAAACTGGGGATCAGCCTGATAATAATCAAAATAACAGTAAGAGGTCGGGGTCATGATCACATCGTGCCCCTGCCGGGCAGCGGCAATGCCTCCTTCCACCCCCCGCCATGACATGACCGTAGCTTCGGGAGCAAGACCTCCTTCAAGGATCTCGTCCCAACCTATGAGTTCCCTCCCTTTTGAAACAATGAATTTTTCTATCCGCTTGATGAAATAGCTCTGCAGCTCCTTCTCATCCTTCAACCCTTCTGTTTTGATCCGTGCCTGACATTTCGGACAAATGGACCATCGGGCCTTGTCTGCTTCATCACCTCCGATGTGGATGTACCGGGAAGGAAAGAGATCCATCACTTCGGTCAGTACATCCTGAAGAAAAGTGAATACCGAGTCATTCCCTGCACATAAAATATCGGTATTTGGCCAATAGCTGCCGGGAGGGACCGTGAAAGGTCCTCCGGTGCAGGAAAGTTGCGGATAGGCAGCCAGCACTTCCACAGAATGTGCCGGCATTTCAATTTCAGGGATGACGGTAATAAAACGTTCAGCGGCATATTCAACAACTTCCCTGATATCCTCCTGGGTATAATAACCCCCATATGTGGCATTTTCACCAGGTTGCTGAGGAGGACGTTCGTTCCAGGGTAACTTTTCACGGTCGGCCCGCCAGGCGGAAACCCGGGTCAGCAGCGGATATTTCTTGATCTCGATCCGCCAGCCGTTATCATCGGTGAGATGCCAGTGGAAGATGTTCATCTTGTACATGGCGATCAGATCAATATATCGTTTAATGAATTCTTTCGGGAAGAAATGCCTCGATACATCAAGATGCATGCCCCGGTAAGGGAAACGGGGATGGTCTTTGATCTCGATGCAGGGGAGTGTCCAGCTTTTTCCCCCGGCTGGTCTTGACATCTGGCAGATTTCCGGGGGCAGGAGCTGCAACAGGGATTGCATGCCATAAAAGAGACCAGCTCCGGTACTTGCTTCAATGAGTATGTGGCTTTTTGTGACTTTAAGGAAATACCCCTCCGGCGGGATACCCGATTTATCTTTCGTATAGATAAGGAGGATAGAGGGAATGTTTTTTTCCTCCGGTGTGAGGTTACGTATCTTCAGGAATGGCCCTCCGCAAAAACGGAACTGATCGGAAAGCAACACGGCAACCTGTTTCATATCCGCATCGGTTGTGGAGACAAGGATCGGAATTTGTTCATGAATCATAAAGGTCCCTGCCCGGATCTTCATGAAAACCGGTTTCGGGGTAATGGATATGACGGTCTGATCTGTATTTCCGGCGGTTGACCATACCGGGATGGAAACAAACAGGATAAGGAGCTGTAAAAGAAAGATTTGTCTCATATCTGAAATAATTATCTGATCAGTTTTTCGATTATTTTCTGCATGGTTTCCTGATTCTTTTCCATCCCCGACAACAACTTGAACTGGGTCCTCGCCCGTTGAAGGTTGTGTCCCGGGAAATGGATCTTGTAATAATGATCTCCCGCAATATGATCGGTAAGGAATCGCAAACCGATGATGAAGGTCATAAACCGGGCTGAGAACGCAAGATGACCGGTCTCCTCCGGGACAAGAAAATTTTTTGCCATCCCGAGAAACCCGGAGGCATAAGCTTCAAACATTTCAAGGTTGATGTCGACCTTCTCAAGATCTTGCTCGTCTTCTGTGGCTGTATTGGCCCCTGTCCGGATGGCATCGCCGAAATCATACAGGATATAGCCCGGCATCATGGTATCGAGGTCAACAATGCAGATAGCACGGTTCTGATCATTAAAAAGGATATTATTGAATTTGGTATCGTTATGGGTTACCCGGAGCGGTATCTTCCCCAGCCTGCCAAGGTCAGAAATCCGGTACATTTCATGTGCTCTTTCTTCAATAAAACCGATCTCTTTTGCCACTTCCGCCACCCTTCCTTCCGGATCCTCTATAACAGATTTCCGGAATGCCGCCAGCCGGAGTGATATATCATGGAATCCCGGTAATATCTCATACATTGTGGAGACCTCCATGTCGGAAACAAGATATTGGAACATCCCGAACGCCTTACCGCCCTCATACGCCAGCTGAGGATTTTTCACGATATCGTAGCTCCGGCTTCCATCCACATATCGGTAAAGTCTCCAGAAATTGCCATCATCGTCCCTGATCAGAAAGCCGCCTTCCATCGCCGGGATCAGTTCAAGTACCCGGTAATCCTTTATTTTTAAAGTTTTAACTTTTTTCTCCAGATGGTGGGTCACCTTCCGGATATTGTTCATCAGTTCCCCGACATTCAGGAAAATATGGTGATTTATCCGTTGAAGCACATAATCAGCTGCCTCCTCCGGCATGGTCCTGACCAGATAGGAATCATTGATGTGCCCCGAACCGAACCGATGCGTTGAAACAACGGAACCTTCCATACGGAATCCGGCAAGAACAATCAGAAGATTAGGAATCGATCCGGTCATGTGCAAATTTAGAAAACCTGACAATGGGGAACCCTGTTTTTCCTTCCTTTCGCGACAAATTTTTTTTCCCCCCTATTCTTATTATTTTTACAAATCAATTGTTCACAATTAATTCCTTTCCATGAAAAATGTCATCACCCTTTTAACGCTGTTCCTGATTACCGGGATCAGTGTTTTTGCCCAGGTGGGCATCAATACCGACAACAGCGCCCCGGATCCTTCAGCAGGGCTTGATGTCAAATTCACCAATAAAGGGTTTCTTCCTCCCCGGATGACCTTTGAACAACGAAATGCAATATTTAACCCGGTTGAAGGGCTAATGGTGTATTGCACTAATTGCAATAGCGATGGTACTGGGGTACTTTCCATGTACCAGGGAGGTAAATGGCAAAATTATTTGTGGAACTGTGTAACCCCGGTTACACCGGTTGCAGGGACTCATAATCCCTCAGGTACACAAATCATCTGGAACTGGAACACCGTTCCAATTGCGACCGGTTATAAATGGAATACCGTCGATAATTACGGTACCGCCACCGACATGGGAACTGCGACATCCACCACCGAAACAGGATTAACCTGCTTTACAACCTATACAAGATATGTTTGGGCTTACAATGCATGTGGACAATCTGGTTCACAAATGCTCACACAAACCACTTCGCAAATTCCATTTTCACCAGCGCCGACAGCAGGTGCCCATACTCCGGGATTTAACCAGATTGTATGGAACTGGAATCCAGTTACCGGCGCTACAGGGTACAAATGGAACACATCCAATGATTTCAGCACTGCGACAAATATGGGGACAGCAACCTCTACAACAGAACTCAGTCTATTATGTGGTACACCCTATACCCGGTATATATGGGCATACGATGGTTGCGGGTATTCGTCAGCCACACCATTATCGCAAACGACCATTTCCTGTTCATCGTGCGGAGTGCCCATAACTGATGCACGCGATGGAAAAAATTATAATACAGTATTAATTGGAACGCAATGCTTTATGGCTCAGAACCTCAACATTGGCACAAAAATCAACGGAACCACTGAACAAACGAATAACCAGGTTATCGAAAAATATTGTTACAATAATAATGATGCAAACTGCGATGTTTATGGCGGCCTGTATCAATGGGCAGAGATGGTGCAGTACCTGAACGGGGCGACGAATACAATTTCATGGAACCCGGTACCCACTGGAAACGTAACTGGTATTTGCCCTGGTGGCTGGCATCTCCCGACTGATGCGGAATGGACCGTGTTAACCACCTTTTTAGGAGGTGAAGGTGTCGCCGGAGGAAAAATGAAAGAGGTAGGATTGGCACATTGGGCTTCTCCGAATACTGGCGCAACCAACAGCAGTGGCTTCACTGCTCTTCCGGGCGGCTACCGGCACAGCAGTGGCAATTTCTACTATCTCACTTCCTACGCCCACTTTTGGTCGTCGACAGAGTACTCGTCAGAAGGCGCGTGGCGCCGGTACCTCTACTATAACAGTGTTAATGTGAGCAGGGACAGCAGCTACTACAAGATTTTCGGTTTCTCGGCCCGGTGCGTTCAGAATTGAACGGACCCAGCCCGTTACCCCTTGGTATGAACCCACCCCTGCCCCTCAATACCAGTAGGGAGGGGTTTAGGAAGGGTATTAAACGCCAAAGAGATTGGGGGTGGATAATTGAAAATCGTGGAATTGTCTATACATTATGTCACAATCTTACGCAAGTTACCTTGACAATATATAAATAATCATTAATTTTGTGTCTTACTTTATGACACCATGTTTCACAGAAACATCCTGAACGATTTGACGGATTGGGCGAATGATCCCAATCGAAAGCCTTTGGTTCTGCGTGGCGCAAGGCAGGTGGGAAAGACCACCGCCGTGGAGTTGTTTTCAAAGGGTTTTGATCATTTTCTATCATTTAATCTGGATCGGAAAGCCGACCGGAAGCTTTTTAAGGAACATGACGATATTGACACCCTTGTTCCTGCATTGTTTTTCACCCGCCAAAAACCGATGAATGATGGAAAAACACTGATCTTTATCGATGAGATCCAGAATTCACCGGAAGCAGTTGCCCTGTTACGATACTTCCATGAATTGTATCCGCAATACTTCGTTATTGCAGCAGGATCGCTGCTCGAAACCCTGATTGAAAAGAAGATTCATTTTCCGGTTGGCCGGGTTGATTTCAGAGTGATCAGACCGGTATCTTTTCCTGAGTTCCTGAAGGCCTCGGAAGAAAAACAGGCGTTAGAAGCAGTTAACACGATCCCGTTTCCTGTTTATGCACATGACCACTTGCTTAAGTTAATCAGAACGTATGCATTCATCGGCGGAATGCCTGCTGTGGTTGAGAAATTTCTGAGAACAGGGGACCTGGTGAAGTTAGGACCATTATACGATAGTTTGCTGGCATCTTATCTGGATGATGTGGAAAAATACGCTCCTTCAGAACGGTTTGTCCAGATCCTCCGCTTTGTAGTCCGTCAATCGTTCTATTATGCATCAGCGAGGATCAAATTCCAGGGTTTTGGAAAATCAACTTTCGGTTCAAGGGATATCGGCAATGCATTCCGGTTGCTTGAAAAAGCATTACTTCTTCAATTAGTTTATCCAACAGTTGAGACCCGTCAGCCCCTGATCCCGGATATTCGTAAATCACCAAAACTTCAGTTACTCGATACCGGCCTTGTAAATTATATGGCTGGCTTGCAAGAAAATCTTTTTGGAAACAACCTCCTCAGTGAGATCTACGATGGACGGATTGCCGAACATCTTACGGGACAGGAACTGTTAGCAATGAAAACGGGCGCACTGGACCGATTGAACTTTTGGGTAAGGGAGAAGAGGCAAGCGCAGGCAGAGGTTGATTTTATCATTTCCTACAAGGGGCTTGCCATACCTGTTGAAGTTAAAAGCAATACAGCCGGACAACTCAGATCATTGCATCAGTTTATTGATGCAGCTCCCCTCAGTTTTGCATTAAGGATCTATTCTGGAAAATATAAATTGGAAGAATACAAAACTATCTCCGGAAAAAGATTCCGGCTACTAAGCCTGCCGTTTTACCTGATCCATAGGAAAGAGGAATATTTAAGCCGCCTGGTTTGTTAGGAAACCTGATTCGATTTACGATTTAGCGATTTATACAGTGTAAAAATAAAGGCAGGCGACAAATTGGGGCTGACTAAAAAAGGAGAAAAATATTTGTCTTTTATAGCCCACTCAGGGTTGGGTGGATTTTACTTTTTGTTGAATTCTTTTCCCTAAAACTGTATTACCTTTGTACCATAAACCGGATTAAGAGATAAAATTTCAAATCCGGAATATTATGAAAACGATCAGAAAAGGTATCGGTATTTTATTGTTTCTTTTCCCTATAATAATCAAAGCGGAGGCTAAGGAAATTCCTTTTACGATCGATGATCGCGACCGGATCATCAGAACAGAACAAAAGATCGAATCTGTGAGAGCAGAAATGAATGCCCGGTTTGATCAGTTATTTAACTTTCTCTGGGCTTTTATAGGTATTTTCACTACTATGATGGTCAGTGTATTTGGATTTGCCTTCTGGGATCGCAAACTATCCCTGACGCCGCTGAAAAAGGAAAACCTTAAAACGCTCAATGCACTTCGCGACTTTGCCGAACACCAGCCCAAACTACGTGAAATCCTGAAAAATGCAGGGCTGCTCTGATCCTTTGAGTAAGTCTTGATTGTGAAGATTCCAATCCCGATTCTTCCTGCACTTTACAAAGTCAATTAAAAACTTCATTTAACTTCATTTCCCGATCAGATACGGAGTGATCCTGAATGAATAAGAGTACTCCTTCGCCGGCAGGGTGTATTTGGAATGGGTGCGGGCACCCCAGCTGTCGTCTCCACCAACACCCATCTGCTTAAAGTCGATGTTCATGTCGACAAAATTTTCTTTCTCCAGCTCATTCAGGTGTTTGCAACATTGCCTGAATCCTTTCATATCGTCATAGGTGTACGGCAGGGCGCTGAAGCAGATCAAGGGCTCACCGGTAAAGCGGATGCCGACATTCTGTCCCCCCTCAAGGCAAACCCAACGGACATCGGTTTTGTAGCCGGTCTCCTGCGGTCTTACGTAGGGCCCTGGCTCCGCATCGACCGAACTTTGATAAACATCTACAAAGGCCGATGTATTGCGGTCCCAGTAATTTTCCCAGGGTCCTCGGCCCAACCAGCGCAATTTCCTGAATTCGGGCTTCAGCTGTAAATTAATTCCGAAACGCGGAAGCTCAGGGAGCTTTTCTTTGAGCGGTTTGAACGTTGTTGTTAAGATCACTTCTCCGTTACCATTTATCTGGTAATCGATAGAACCTGTCGAGGAAGAATCAGGAAATTCGTAGAACACAGTGATACGTATGATTTTGTTATCCTCATTCCGGACTTCGACCAGGCTTACTTTTCGGGTCTCGCTTGCGTCATACCAGATCTTAGAACGTTTGTACAGACCGTTTCCCACATCGTTATCAGTCGGCGCCCGGCGGAAATTAGGCAAGGGGCCACGGTTCAGAAGAAGGATATTTTTATAGACAAAGGAGGCCATCGTTCCGGTTTTCCGGTCAAACCCGATTTGGAAATCCTTACCCGATACTGTAATCTGGGTGTCGGTATTCACGTATTGAATCCCGGAAATCTGGTCCGTCCTTTTCACTGATAAGGGCAATTCATTTGGTATTTCAAATTGTTCACTGGCCAGGATATGGTGTTTCTTCAAAAGACCCGCTGATTCAGTTGTTCTCAGGTAAACATTCAGAAAGTATTCCACGCCGGGGGACTGTTTCAATGAGAACGGAATATCGATGATTTTCCTTTGTTTCGGTTGGAGGACCAGGTCCCGGAAGGTCAGTGAATCAAAGACCTTCCCGTCGGCCTTTACCTCACCATAGAGTTCCGTATTTGCCAGGTCATAGAAGTCATATTTATTGAATACTTCCAGCTTCAAAGGGTTTTTATCCGTCATGGAGAACTGAACGTACTGGTAAACCTTTTTTACTTCAAAATAACCCGGATGCGGCGTCCGGTCGGGTGCGACAATCCCGTTGCAGTTGAAATTCCCGTCGCTGGGAACGTTTTGAGGACCGTAGTCCCCGCCAAAAGCCCAGTATGAATGGCCTTTTTCATCTTTGGTGGCCAATCCCTGATCGACCCAATCCCAGATGCACCCACCCTGCAGCTGTGGATACTTCTCAATGATATTCCAGTAATCCTGGAGATTCCCGGTACTGTTTCCCATGGCATGGGCATATTCACACATGATGAGCGGCCTCAGTTGCTTCGTGTATCCATACCATATCAGATCTTCGATCCCCCAGTACATCGGGCAAAAGATATCGGTGTTGTAACCCTGCTCTGCACGCTCGTACCAGACCGGTCGCGACGGGTCCCTTTTCTTCAGCCAGTCGTATGTGGTAATGAAATTGGATCCGTTACCGGCTTCATTTCCCAGTGACCAGATGATAACCGAGGGATGGTTTTTGTCGCGCTCGGCCATGCGGATGGTTCGGTTGAGGTGTGCGTCAAGCCAAAGCGGGTTGTTTCCCAGCGTCTTGTCCGGGTCATAACCCATGCCGTGGGATTCAATGTTGGCTTCGTCGATGACATAAAGCCCGTATTCGTCACACAGTTCATACCAGTATGGATCATCCGGGTAATGACAGGTCCTGACTGTGTTGATGTTCGCCTCTTTCATGAGAGTAATGTCTTTAAGCATCATCTCCTTTGAAATTACATGCCCCTTGACCGGATCGCTTTCATGACGGTTTACACCTTTCAGACGAACCGGTATGCCATTTACCAGGAAGAAGCCCCCTTTGACCTCGCTGGTCCGGAAACCGGTACGGCAACCCACCGATTCAACGATGTTTCCCTTTTCATCCAGCAGGGTGATCACGACATGATAGAGATTTGGAGCTTCTGCACTCCACTTCCTCGGATGGATCACTTTCCGTGTGAAATGGAAGGTGTCTTCCGAATGGGCATCTACCCTAACCGGAATCGCTTCCTTGAACACCGGCACATTTGAATCCTTTGACTCAAATAAAGAGACCACCACCTGCCACTTCTCTTTGCTTCCGGAAGGCCCGCCCATATCAACACCTGAAGTATTACGGATGACGGTGTTGACTTTCAGAAGTCCATCCTGGTATTCGTTCGTCAGATCTCCACAAACGAAAAAGTCGCGGATCATGACCATGGGGGTCGAATAGATATATACATCCCGGTTTATCCCGCTCATCCGCCACATATCCTGACATTCAAGATAGGTTCCGTCGCTCCAGCGGAAAACCTCAACGCCAAGGTTGTTCATTCCTTGTCTGATATGGTTGGTGATATCGAATTCAACCGGTGTTTTTGCATCCTTTCCCATCCCGATCCGTTGACCGTTCAGATAAACGTACATGAAGGATTTTACTGCACCGAAACGGAGGAAAATCCGGCGGCCATTCCATTTTTCAGGAATTGTAAATGAGGTACGATACGATCCGACCGGATTATAATCATGCGGAACAAACGGCGGATCAGGCTTCATGAGATGCTTGAATTCATAAGGGATGTTCACATAGATGGGATAACCATATCCCTGGATTTCAATGGTGGAAGGGACCTGCATGTCGTTCCACCGGCTAAAGTCAAAGTCGTCCATGTAAAAGTCAGCCGGTCGTTTATCCGGATTTTCAGACCAGTGGAATTTCCAGATTCCGTTCAGCAGCGCCGAATAAGGTGATGCAGTCCAGTCATTCTGAAGAGCTGCACCCTCGTTGTCATAAGGCAGGTAGGTCGCGTGAGGCGGCTCATTATTGATGCCGGTAAGTTTTGGATTCTCCCAGTCGTTCAACGGTTTTTCCTGGGCGGAAGAAAAACCTGGAGATACAAAGAGAACAAGTCCCAACACGACCGGAACTAAAAAAAAGTAACTTTTTACCATCCTTTGTGATGGGAAATGGGAATGGATAGAAGTCGGCAAATGCATAGAAATCGGGTTTATTTACTTGATAATGTCAGGTAAAAATACGAAAGAAATGATCCGGATTCACGGTATCCCGGGTGAAAGCCAGTCAGGGGAGAGGATGCTCCGGCCGGCCCGGTTCCGGTAAAAAGGCCAACAGGATTTCTCTGGCTTTTTTTATTTTATTCCTGTCAACCACCACCGTTTCGTATTCCGGAAGACCGGGCTGACCCATTTTCACCTGATCACGAATGAATTCCATCCCCGATCTGACCTTTTTTGTCAGGTAAAGATGGAATTCCTGTGCTCTGGTTTCGCGGATGACCTGTTCGAGATTATTTTCCTTGATGCCATGACCGGGCATCAGTATGATCCTTCCGTTCGCCTGTATGATCAGTTGCCTGATGAGCCTGGCTCCCAGCAGGGCACTATCGGCCTGACCTGAAGTGAGGATACGGTCAATCCCGATCCCAATGAGGGTTTCCATCGCTTCGAAGGGATCACGGGTCATGTCGAAAGCCCGGTGGCAGGTAATGCTCATCGGGCGGGCCAGCCCGGCGAGCATGGCCATCCGTTCCCGGTCTATGGTCCCGTCAGTCTGCAGAATACCAAAAACAACCCCGTCAGCCCCCAGTTCCTTCGCCAGCCTGACATCTTCTTTCATGATATCGAATTCAGGGCCGGAATACAAAAAATCCGCTCCCCGCGGCCGGATCATGACGAACAAACCGATATGCAGCTTTTTCCGGGCAATCCGAATGCTCCCGGCACTGGGAGTGCAGCCACCTTCCGGCATACCCGCGCACAACTCGACCCGGTCGGCTCCGCCCAGCTGTGCTTCGATGGCGGAAACTGCACTATTAACACAGGCTTCAAGAACCATGTCGGATTAGCTTTAGGATTGGGGACCCGGTGGATTATCCCGGGTCTCTTCATGAGGTACAGCAGCGGCCGCCATCCGTGCTTTATCTTTCTTCTTTTTCTTTCTCCTTTCGAGCAATGATTTTCCGATGGAGAATGCTTTGGACAGAACCGTTGACGTGGTCGTCACCTCTTCCAGTATGGTATTTGCCAGATTGCGGAAGGACAGGGCCTGAAGGATCTGACGGTACCCGGAACGGATGGCCTCTTCCGACCTCACTATTTCCAATTGCAGACGGCTTTTTTCCAGTTCGAGATCATGCAGCGAACGGATCCGCTTTGAGCGGATTCTATATCTGTTCTTCCTGTTCATCTTTTTCCTCCATTAAAATCCGGGTAATCTGGCTGACCAGTGGGTTTAAAAATAATTGGTTCCTGAACAGATAGATTATAAATCCTGCCAGGGCATAAACGGCCGTGATGATGAGCGCTCCCATATAAACCGGACCGATCTCATCTCCCCACCAGAAAACAAATGCCAGTGAAAGGAATAATATGAAAAACATAAAGAGGATAAAGAAAACCAGGGTGATCAGGAAAAAAGAGGCCATCCTGGCGAGTTTTTCAGTCAGGGTCAGTTTGACGAGATCAATCCTGAGATTGATATATCGCCGTATGTCCTCCGTCAGATCGGAAAAAGTTTCGGAAATTTTTGCAGATTCCATGTTATTTACCCTCCGGTTTTAAATCATTGTTTTCCGCAGAGGTTATGGTGTCTTCATCACCCGGATCTGATTCTCCGGTTTGTTCGTGCCTATAACCCTGAAGCTTTTGCGAAACACTGCTTTCAACCGCTTCGGCAAGGTCGATGATTTGCTTTTTCAATCTCTTACGTGTCCTTGATCCCTTGGCAGGCGCCAGAAGGATCCCGATGCTGATACCGGCAGCGAGTCCGACAGCTGCGGCAACGATAACGCTGGTTTTGAACTTTGCCATAATGGTGTAAAATTAAGTTTTTTCTGACATTTTCTGAACAAGCCGGAATTGGCTGAGAAATTCCGATGCCACAATCCGGAGGAAGGCATATCCCGGAACGGCCGTGATCATGCCCGGGATCCCACCGATACTACCGGCAGCAATGATCACCAGGAAAATTTCAACCGGGTGTGCTTTGACACTCTTCCCCTGGATCAGGGGCCCATATACCACATTATCGAGGATGATGACCAGGAACATGGAAAGGATGATCTTAATGGCTATGGAAACAATGGATCCATAAAATCCTGCACTGATGACCCCGGTAACGCCCAACAACGTTCCTGTGATCACTCCGATGATAGGACCGATATAGGGAATGATGTTGACGATCCCTCCGAAGAAGGCAATGACCAGGGCCCCCCGCACACCCATGATCGACAGGACAATGGCATAGGAAGCGATCATGACCAGAACATTAATGATCAGGCCAATAAAATATCTTGACAGGAGTGCTTTGCTCTTCAACATGACATTCCGGGTCTGTTCACCGTAATGTTCGGGGACCAGCAGGAGGATGAACCGGGGAAGCATCGTTACATCATACAGAAAGAAAAATGAAAGGAAAAGAATGGCAAAGAGATTGAAGAAAAATTTCCCGGTAAAAGTGATCAGGGAGGAGAGGATATTGGAGAAGATACCAAGGTCGAGGATTTTAACAATATTATCCTTGAGCAGCGTCTCGATCGTGGCATGCTTCGTGATGACGCCGAACTGCACCAACATCTGTTCCAGCCAGTCGATTTCCTGCCGGTAATAGGTCACCAGCTTGTTCCCGTCGATGGAAGAGATGAGCGATGCTTCATTGATAACCAGGGGAATAAAAAAGCTGAAAAGACCCAGGAAGAGAGTGAGGATCAGGATCAGGGTCAAGGCAACACTGAGGGCATGGGGGAATTTCACCTTCCCGATGTGGATCCGGTCGAAGAACTCCACGATCGGAAAGCCAATGATTGAGATAACGCCGGCAATGATGATCATGATAATGATCTCTGAAAAATACCAAACGAGGAAGCCGATGACCGCAATGATCAGGATGATAAAGAAGAGTTTATTCTTTTGATAAAGTTCTGACATGATTCAGGATTTGGACCAGATTGATTTTCCACTACAAACCTAATTGATTTTTACGCTAAAATCAAGTTTTATCTGATGATTCATCAATGGTGACCCCACCCCCCCCACGTCCCCCTCCCCTGTGAGGGGAGGGGGTGCAGGGGGAGGGGTGGTTCATAACTTTCGAAAAAAAGTTTCTGGAAGGGTATCACCTTTCATGCTTGAGCCGGATTAAACGAAAAGATTGCATATGTCGTATACAAAAATCTGGGTTCATGCCGTCTGGGGGACCAAAGGACGGCATCCATTTCTTTCAAACGGAATACGTCAAAACTTTCTGGAGCACCTCGAGCAGATTGCTACGAAAAATAACATCGAAATTTGTCTTGTCAATTGCTGGCTTGACCACGTTCATTGCCTGATCCGGTTAAAAAGCGGACAGAATATCGCCGATGTCACGAAGCAGATTAAAGGGGAGTCTTCACGCTGGATCAATAGAAATAAACTATCGGAGAAAAGGTTTAGCTGGGCAAGTGAGTATTTTGCCGCTTCGGTGAGCGAAGGGAATATCCTTCCTGTCAGACACTATATCCTGAGCCAGGAGCACCATCATTCCCATCGTACCTTTAAGCAGGAAATCGAGACTTTCTTCCAGCAGGTTGATGGCCAGCACTTCAGTGCTGGCCCCGTTTCCAACTCAGCGGCCCCACAGAACCCCAGGCTTTAGCCTGGGGTCCTGACAGAGAGGGCGGAGGTTCTGACCAGGTCATCGCTGAAAGGGGAAAAAAATGGAGATCTTATAGGCAAAATTATCTCCGGCATAATTAAAGGAATAGGGGCCCCAGCGATAGAAAGCCCCGATCCCTACATTCAGTATCTGGAGGTTTATCAGGTTGTTGATGAGCAAACCGGTTTCATAATATCCGAGGTTCATCTCTTTCAGGTCACTGCTGGTATAAGCATACCGTTCCTTGTTGCTGAGCCAGCCTACTCCGAGATTCTGGGCGATGGCGAATTCCGGATGAAACCAGCTCCTGCTCTTGAACAGCAACGATCCAAAATCGTGATACAGGAACAGGGACGCATAGGTGTTCGAGAGAAACTCGTTCATCCGCATCGTCGCAAAACTGTATGGAGCAAAAAAGGTGATTAGCCGGTAGCTGGCAAGGCCGTAATAGAGATTGCAGGCCGGGATCGGCCGGTCGACATAACCCGTATTGAACTGGAAGGTAAGCTTCCCTAAATACTTGATATGAAAGGTCTTCCTGATCTTCAGATCGATCCGGTTGTAGTTGTACTCTCCCCCCAGGAAATTCTTGATCCCGCGTGTATATTGCAACCAAACCAAAGGATAATTTGTACCGAGCGAGATTTTGGCTTTGGTGGTCTGGATGAACTTTTCGCCGTATGCCCACTTAAAACCTGCTGAGAATTCGGTAAAACGGAATTGATCCTGCAGCAGGACAACATTCCCTACCTGGGTTGCAAGATCGTAGGTTCCCGACTTTTTGAAATCATTGGAAAATCCTGCATTGAACAATACATACTTTAGTGCCCGGAAAGTGAATGAAAGAAAATAACGCTCCGTCAAAGTCATCCGCTTTATCAGTAGCGACCGGAAATTGCCCGTCAATAAGGTCTCCGGATCGTTCGGAAAAGACACCCCGCCCGACTCCTGAAGGTCGAGACCGTATGAGGCGTTGATCCGGATGTCATGTCTTCTGTTTACCAGGAAACTGACGTCCCCGCCATATTTGGAAGTAGAGCTCCCGAAGGCATATTGATAGAACCCCCCAACCTTAAACCAGGTTGAAAGTCGATCGTTGGTATGAATCCCCAAACCAAGCACAAATCCCTCATAAGTGCTGTAGCCGGCCAGACGGGTAATGTCGATATCAATCGGCCCTACAGGAATCCGGCCGGAAATGAGGGTCAGCAGCGTCTTGGAAATTTTATCAAAGTTGTTGGCTTTGCCGATGCTGTCGAGGACCTTGTAGGTCTTGCGGTCCTTCGGGGTCAGACTGTCGGTCCGGAACCGGTTCCAGTAATCTTCATCCCGGGAAGTAGCATTTTTATCGACATCGACATCTACATGGCTGAATTCCCGGCGCACCAGTTCCGGATTCAGGACGATATCGCGGATATAACTCCGCCCGCTGCCTATGGCGTGATACTTCCCGACCTGAAGCATGTTGAAAACCACATCGGTATTCAACTGTACCGGAAACCATTGGTTGCCTTCGATCAGTTCATACATCTGATGGATCCGGATCACAATGCCTCCTTCGTTGTTATATGGTTCGGCCGATACATTCTGGATCGCCCATTTATTGGAATTAATGGCAAGGATCCCTTTCATTCCGTCGAAATTCGTACCCTTCCGGGGCCGGAAGGAGATGATGTATACCGTGTCCCTTCCAACATAAGTCGTATCTTCAAGTTTGAAGAAGTACCTGTTCAGACTGCTTGTACCGATGGGATTGGCATAGTTTTTCTGAAAGATGGTGATAAAAGGCTTATAAAAAGAGAATGATTGGATCTGGGTTGTTAGAAAAACAAGGATGGGATCCTTGAAGCCCGACATTTTGGTCGCGATGACCTGGTTATAGTTCTTGTCGGGGTATAGGAACTTTCGTTTGGTAACATTTTCCATCAGGAAAAGGTACTGGGTACGGATCAGCTTGTTGAGTATCCGTGTCGCTGAATCCTTCATCGATGAATCCAGCTTCAGTGAGTCTTTCGGGATGGTAAAATCTCCTTCCATCCCCTTGAATTGCCTGGCCATCGAGGTGTCGATGAGGGCTGAAAAATCTCCCTTTAGGGTGGTATCGGCCTCCACGGTGAAAACCGTTTTATCATAGGAGGTATACGAAAAGGATTTGAGCTTCTCCGGATCGTTGATATCCCGGTTCTCAATTACATTCCGGATGATCCGGTGTGCCGGGTTCACCCCGGGAAGGATCTCCACCTCCTTGAGGTCGATCTCTTTCTGGACCATCTGCAGAAGGATATTCTGGGTCTTGAACCCGACCCGGTAGCTGAGGGTATTGTACCCCACATACGAACATTCAAGAGATCGTATCTGCTGTGAAGCCCGGAGACGGAATTTGCCGTCGATGTCTGTAGTTCCCCCCTCCTTGCTGTTATTGATCACGATATTGACAAACGCAAGTGGCGCATTTGATCTTGAATCGATTATTTTTCCGCTGATGTAAAAGGCCTCCTGACAATAGCCGGAATGAGCAATGAGGAGTAAAAACAAGCAGCGGATAACTTCCCTCATGAGGAAAAACCTTTTTTCAAAGATAGCAATCCTGCAAAGGCTGTGAAAAAAATCCTTACATTTCCGGTTAAATTAAGCCGCTTGAAATCATCTGTTTTTTCTTTACTTGCCAAGACCATCTCGGGATTGGAACCCATTCTTGCACGGGAACTGGAGGCATTGGGCGCAAAGGATACCGAAATCCTCAACCGGGCTGTTGCCTTCAAAGGGGAAATGTCCCTCATGTACCGGGCAAATTATTGCTGCCGGACCGCACTTCGTATCCTGAAGCCATTGTTCAACTTCGAAATAAAGGAACAGAAGGACTTTTATGAACGGATCGTTGACTTCCCGTGGGAAGAACTTTTAGATCCATCGCAGACTCTCGCCGTGGATGCGGTCATTTCATTCACCGTGTTTACCAATTCCCAATATGTCGCACAGAAGGCCAAGGATGCCATTGTCGACCGCCTGCGGGAGAAAACCGGAAAACGTCCCTCCGTGGATCTGGACAATCCCGACCTGAGGATCAATGTCCATTTATTCAAAGACCTTTGTACTGTTTCGCTGGATGGTTCAGGATCGACCCTGAACCGGCGTGGATACCGTAAGAGGACCGGGCTGGCGCCGATCAACGAGGTCCTTGCAGCCGGTTTGATCGGATTGGCCGGGTGGGATAGGAAAACCCCTTTCGTGGATCCCATGTGCGGGTCGGGTACCTTCCTGATCGAAACGGTTATGGCTGCCAGGGAAATGCCTGCCGGTTACTTCCGCAGGGATTACGGGTTCATGAAATGGAAGGATTTTGATCCGGAGTTGTGGCAATCGGTAAGGGAGGAAGCAAACCGGAAAATGATCCCGGTCCCGGTTCCGGTTTCCGGAATGGACCGGTCGGGCAGGGCGCTTGCGGCCGCCCTGGAGAATATCCGGGCGGCCGGCATGGAAAAGGAGATCCGGCTTGAGCAAGTTGCTTTCGAAGATTCTGTACCACCCTTCCCTGACGGGATCATCATCACGAACCCGCCATATGATGAACGGCTGAAGCTCCCGGACAATGTTGCTTTTTACCAGATGATCGGCAATGTGCTGAAACGGAAATACAGCGGTTATGAGGCTTGGCTTATCTCGGCAGACATGGAGGCAATGAAATTCATCGGACTGAAGCCATCCAGGAGAATTCCGGTTTTCAACGGTCCGCTGGAGTGCCGGTTCGTCCGGTTCAATCTGTATGCCGGAAAAAAAGGTTATCAACATGATTCCGGGAAATGAACGGAAATCCGTATTTTTATCCAATAATAACATTTGAGCACTATGCCAGGTATTAATAAAATCGGGGTACTGACTTCCGGTGGCGATTCACCGGGAATGAATGCCGCCATCCGTGCGGTGGTCAGGACAGGGATCTACTGTGGATTTGATGTATCCGGTATTTACCGGGGTTATGAGGGGATGATCGACGGACAGATCGAACCCATGCAAAGCCATTCCGTCAGTAACATCATCCAGCGGGGAGGTACCATCCTGAAAACGGCCAGGAGTCAGCGTTTTATGACCTATGAAGGCCGGCTGAAGGCTTACCAGAAACTGTGTGAAAACAAGATCGACGCCCTGGTGGTCATCGGCGGAAACGGAACCTTTACCGGTGCGTCCGTTTTCGATAAGGAATTCAATTTTCCCATCATCGGGTTACCCGGTACCATCGACAATGACCTGTTCGGAACCGATGCTACCATTGGTTATGATACGGCCGTCAATACCGTGGTGGAAGCCGCCGATAAGATCCGTGACACAGCAACCTCCCACGATCGCCTTTTCTTTATCGAAGTGATGGGCCGTGATGTCGGATTCATCGCGCTCAGAAGTGGCGTTGCCTGCGGGGCAGAGTTCATCCTCGTTCCGGAAACCACGACATACATCGACAACCTTGCAAGACTGCTCAAGCACGACTGGCGTAAGAATAAAACATCGGGGATTGTAATCGTTGCCGAAGGCGACGAGGAAGGGGGTGCTTACGAAGTTGCCCGGAAGGTAAAGGAAAAGCTGCCGGAGCTGGATACACGGGTAACGGTGCTCGGTCATATCCAGCGGGGCGGTGCACCCAGTTCTTACGACCGGGTCCTGGCCAGTACCCTCGGCTTTGCGGCTGTAAGGGGTTTAGTCGACGGACAACGGGGTGTGATGGCCGGTATCATCGACCGGAAGATCGTATATACGCCCTTTGAAAAAGCCATCAAACATCATAAGGATATCAACCACGAGTTGCTCGAATTGTCGCGTATCCTCGCCCTTTAACCTGCTTATTCCCGATTCTCCTTGGAACGGATCTCTCTTTTTACGGATGTTCTCCTGCCCCTGCCTGTCCATGGTGTTTTTACCTATTGCGTTCCGGCAGAGCTTAGCGACCGGATGAAAGAAGGGATCAGGGTGGTGGTCCAGTTCGGATCCCGAAAGATCTATACGGCCCTGGTGTTAAGGGTCCATGAAAACCCGCCGGCCGGCCGGGTTCCGAAATATATCCTGTCGATCCTGGATGACGGGCCCATCGTGACCTCCTGGCAGGTTGCCTTCTGGGACTGGATTGCCTCCTACTATCTTTGCACCCGGGGAGAGGTGATGAACGCCGCCCTGCCATCGGCTTTCAAGCTTGCGAGCGAGACCCGGATCGCACTCAATCCCGCCTTCGGGGAGGAGACCTCCGGCCTGAACGAAAAAGAAATCCTGCTCTACGAAGCCCTCCATTACCGGAAAAGCATCGAGATCAGCGACGTTTCGAAGATCATCGACCAGCAGAAGGTCATCCCGGTCATCAACAACCTGATCGGGAAAGGAGTGGTCGTGCTGGAAGAGGAGCTGAAAGACCGGTATAAACCGAAAACGGTCACCTTTATCCGGATTGCAGGTGAATACCTCCAGGACGAAGAAAAGCTAAAAGCATTGTTCGACATATTGGAGAAAAGGGCAAAAAAACAACTGGAACTCCTGATGACCTGGCTGCACCTTTCACAGTACGGTTCGGAGAAGCTGAAGGAGGTGACCCGGCCGGAACTCCTGGAGAAAGCGAAAAGTTCTCCGGCCGTGCTTGAAAGCATGATCCGGAAAGGAATCCTCGAGACAATAGAGAAAACAGTTCCGAGGATCACAGATGGAGAGGAGGGGATATCCACCGACACGATCCGGATGACCCCCCTTCAGGAAGAGGCTTTAACGGGTATCCGGGAAGCGTTTAAGACAAAGGATGTCGTTTTGCTGCATGGGGTCACTTCCAGCGGAAAGACTGAAATGTACATCAAGCTTATCCGCGAAACCATTGACCTGGGTAAGCAGGTGCTTTACCTGTTGCCGGAGATCGCCCTGACCACCCAGATCATCAACCGGCTCCGGAAGTATTTTGGCAGTAGGGTAGGGGTCTATCATTCCCGGTTCAATGAGAATGAACGGGTTGAGATATGGCAAAAGGTGATGCTCCCACCGTCCGTAACAGGCGGTGACGGCCGGTACGACATCATCCTGGGCGCCCGTTCCGCCGTGTTCCTTCCCTTTTCCAATCTTGGACTGGTCATCGTTGACGAAGAGCATGATTCCTCCTTCAAACAGGCGGAACCGGCGCCCAGGTATCATGGCCGGGATGTGGCCCTTTACCTGGCCCATCAGCAGGGCGCCAAAGCTGTGCTCGGCACCGCTACCCCATCCGTCGAGAGTTATTTCAATGCCCGGCAGGGAAAATATGCCCTGGTTGAGATCATGGAACGGTACGGCGAGATGCAGCTGCCTGAGATCCGTGTGGTGAATGTCAGGCAGGAACTCCGGCAGGGGACCATGCGGTCGCACTTCTCATCGGTCCTGCTCATCCAGCTTGAACAGGCTTTAAAGAACCAGGAACAATCCATCCTGTTCCAGAACCGGCGCGGTTTTTCACTCCGCCTCGAATGTGAGACCTGCAACTGGATGCCCTCTTGCAGGAATTGTGATGTTACGTTGGTTTACCATAAGAAGACCGGACAACTCCGGTGTCATTATTGCGGATATGTCGCTAAGGTCCCGGAGAAGTGTCCCGAATGCCAGGGAAATCAGATCCGGATGCATGGCTTCGGCACGGAGAAGGTGGAAGAGGAGCTCGGGATCATCTTCCCTGAAGCCCGCATCGTCCGCATGGACCTTGACACGACCCGGTCAAAGCATTCACACCAAACGATCATCAAAGACTTCGAAGACCGGAAGATCGACATCCTGGTCGGAACGCAGATGGTGACCAAAGGCCTCGATTTCGATCATGTGAGCACCGTCTGCATCCTGAATGCCGATAACATGCTCACCTTTCCCGATTTCCGCGCCTCCGAGCGGAGTTACCAGCTTATGGCGCAGGTGAGCGGCCGTTCCGGCAGGAAGAACCGGCAGGGAACGGTGATCATCCAGACCTGGAATCCGGCGCATCCAGTTATCCGCGATGTAGTAAATCATGATTACACTGCGATGTATAAGCAACAGCTTGTCGAGCGCCGGAAGTTCAATTATCCACCTTTCTGCCGTCTGGTGCTCCTGAAGCTGAAGCACAGGGATCCGAAGGTATTGAATTATGCTGCCGACATCCTTGCTTCAAACCTGCGGAAGGTTTTCGGCAAACGGATCCTGGGCCCCGAATTCCCGGTTGTTTCCCGGATCCAGAACCTGTATATCAAGCACATCCTGATCAAGATCGGGCGGGAGGTGTCATTGGTTGACATGAAGGCGAGGATCCTTGAAGAGGTGGAGGAGTTTCATAAGGAAAAGTTGTACAGCCGGCTGAGGGTGGTCATCGATGTGGATCCGCAGTAGTGTCGATGACGAGAAAAAGGTCTTCATTGTTTTTTTTCATCAGATATTTTTCCCGTGCAAATTTTTCCAGGGCCGCGCTGTCGGTTTCCAGCCTGGAGGCCAGGGTTGAATCTTTCCGGATCTCTTCGAGGTAAAAATGTTTTTCCTGGTTCAGCTCATTCAATTTTTGTTGCATCCGGTAACGGGTGAGGATGTTGTTGCTATCGAAGAACACCATCCACACACCGAATATCACAAGGGTGATGAGGTATTTATTGAGAAAGATGCGCATTATTTTTTTCAGGACAGGGCTCACTGTGACAGACGATTTACCGAGATAAAATTACGAAAAAAATGGCTGATCGGGTGGCTGGGGTGAAAAGGGTGGTGAAGATCTGACAGTGAAATAAGAAATATATCCGGTTGGACTGATCTTCCTTCAATCATTGGAATGACCTGAAACCGGTTTTTGGGATTCGGTTTAGGTATAATATAAGAATAATATAAGAATAATATAGGAATAAGCTAGGTATAAGCAAGTCCGACTTTTTTCGTCCCCAATCTCATGAGAATTCTTTTGACATTAAAAAATCACTCACCTGCAACTGCCGGATGCCCTGGTAAGTATTCCCGTGTATCATGTCCATAGATACCACATATTTTGGATAATTATCTTTGATCTTCAAAAGGTTCCCGAATTCCCGGTCAACCGTCTTTGCATCCGTCAGCATATACGCAACTTGCACATATATTTTCTCGCCGTTCTTCTTCCCGATAAAATCAATCTCCGTATTGCCCGAAATCCCAACGGTCACTTCGTACCCGGATATCAAAAGGTGAAGATATACCACATTCTCCATCAACTTTCCGACATCCGGTGGCCGGTATCCGCTGATTGAATTTCGTAATCCCAGATCTTCAAAGTAATATTTTTCCAGACTTTCGAATATCTTTTTCCCATACAGATCAGCCCTGCTGACTTTAAAAAGCATAAACGCATTGGTTAGATGATCCAGATAATTCAAAACAACCTGGGGGGAGATGTTGGTTCGCTGCGAACGTAGAAAATCGCTGATCTTTTTCGCCGAAATGATATTTCCAAGGTTATCGGCAGTGTACTTTACGAGGTTCTCAAGAAAATGCGTATTCCGGATATGATGCCTTGCCACGATATCTTTGTAAAGAATGGTCGCATAGATGTTTTTCAGGTAATCATATACGATATGATCTTCAAGCTTTAGATTGATCAGGTAAGGCAGTCCGCCGAACTTCAGGTATTTCTCCAGCGAGCCGGGACTGTTATTCAGCCTGTGAAACCGCAGGAATTCGCTGTACGACAGCGAATATATCTTTACTTCCACGGCTCTCCCGCTCAGATATCCGGCTATGTCACCCGACATAAGATCGGCGTTGCTGCCGGTGCAGTAAATATCATATCTTCCGGTAGCCAGCATGCTCCGGAGGGCCTTTTCGAAATATTCAATATCCTGGATTTCATCAATGAACAGGTAGATCTTCTGATCCCCGGAATGGGATTTGACATATGCGGTCAGATCGTTGTGGTCCCGGATGAAATCAAAATCATCCAGCTCTTTGTTGATATAGAGGATGTTTGCCCCGGGATGGAGCTCAGCGATATAATCGATGAGCTGATAGAGCATATAACTTTTCCCGACCCTTCTTTGACCTACCAGCACTTTGATGATCTCCTTGTCTATTAACGGGCAAATCTTTTCAAGGTAACTTCCCCTTGAAATATAAGGCTTCAGATAGGATTTATAATTAATGACATTCATTCAATTATAATTTAAATTTATCACAAAGATAATGATTATTTCAATTATAATTGAAGAAAATTAAAAAATGAAATGATAATCAGAGCTCCTTTTCTTTCAGGTACCGGTAAATCTCCGTTTGCGATCGGATTGGATGACCGTTCATCTGGCGGTACTGGTTCGGCACCCCCTGCCCGATGATCCGGGCCTTCACGTTATCGGAAAGCTGGATGTGCAGCATCTTCCAAAGCTCCTGCTTGATATCTTTGTCCTCAACCGGACAAGCAACCTCGATCCGGTTGTCGAAATTCCGGATCATCCAGTCGGCAGAGGTGATATAATACAACGGATCGCCTCCGTTGCAAAAGACGACCACGCGTGAATGTTCAAGGAACCGGTCGACAATGCTGATGGCCTCGGTGTTCTCACTCAGACCTGGAACTCCAGGAAGAAGGGTACAGACACCCCGGATGATCAGCTTGATCTTCACCCCGGCCTGGCTTGCCTTATAGATCTTCTTCACCATGGCCTCATCCACCAGGTTATTCAGCTTGATGATCACCCAAGCCTCCTTCCCCTCTTCGGCATTATGGATCTCATGGCTGAGCAACGTCAGGAAAAAATTCCGCATGTTGAAGGGTGCCACGATCAGGGTCTTGAATTTGTACGGCTTGAAGGTGGCTTCCATCAGATGAAAGGCATTCACCACATCGGCACAGATCTTCGGATTGGAGGTCAGCAGGCTGTCGTCGGCATAAACCCTGGCCGTGTCTTCATTGAAATTCCCGGTCCCGATAAAGGAAAAGAATACATTCTTTCCTCCCTCTTTCCGGCGGATGAGCATTAATTTGCAGTGCACCTTGAATCCGGCAATCCCGTGGATGACCTTCACTCCTTCATCCCTTAACCGTTCCGTCCAGAGAATGTTGGCCTCCTCATCAAACCTCGCCTGGAGTTCCATGAAAACCGTGACACTCTTTCCGTTCCTCGCTGCATTGATCAGCGCATTGATCACGCTCGAATCCCGGGCGGCCCGGTAGATAGTCATCTTGATCGACCGCACCTTGGGATCGATCGACGCCTCCCTCAGCAAGTCGATAATATACTGAAACGACTGGTAGGGATAATGAAGCATGACATCCTTATGCCGGGTGACCGATAGAATGCTCTTGCTGGGCGGGAGATCCTTATGACGCAACGGGACCAGGGGCTCATTCTCCAATTCGGCATGCCCCAGGTTTGGAAAGTTCATGAAGTCTTTGAAATTATGATACCGGCCGCCTCCGCGGATGGGATCATCTTTCGTGATCCCTAAACGCTTGGTGATGATCTTTAAGAGCTCGTCAGGGATCGATTTGTCATAGACAAACCTTACCGGTACCCCCCGCTTCCGCTGCTTCAGGCTCTCGGAGATCATCTCCAGGAAACTCTTCGAGACGTCGGTGTCAAAATCAAGCTCAGCATCCCGGGTCACCTTTACGGTATACGCTTCAAAGGTATCATACCCGAAAATCGAGAATACTTCGGAGAGACAGAACCGGATCACATCGTCAAGGAGGATAATGAACTTTCTTTCTCCGTCGGAAGGGAGGATGAGAAAACGAGAAACCGACCGGGTAGGAAGCTCGATAAGGGCGTAATCAGCTTTCCCTTCTTTTTCACTGTGGGTCAGGCTTACGGCCAGATAGATCGATTTGTCGCGGAGGGTCGAAAGATCCTGCAAACTGCTGATCATGATCGGGAATAAATAGACCCGCACCTTTTCCTGAAAATATCTCCTGACAAAAACCCCCTGCTCAATGGTCAGTTCCTTCTCATTGACGATAAGGATATCCTTCTTTGCCAGTTCTCTGACGATCTCCTCATAGGTGCTGATGAAGTCCTTCTCCTGTGCCTGGACGATCTCGCCAACCTCCTTTAGTACCTTTTTCGGATTGATAGGGGTGTCATAATACACTTTATCCACATTCAGCATCCGGTTCAGGGTGGCTACACGGACCCGGAAAAACTCATCCCGGTTATTAGAGAATATTCCCAGGAATTTCAGTCGCTCAAGCAGCGGATTCCTCGGATCAGCCGCTTCCTGCAGCACCCGTCCGTTGAAATGCAACCAGCTGATCTCACGGTTGAGGATATTTGGAGTCTCTTTCTTCAAGTTCGTTACGTTTCAATGCCTGTTCATGATCCCCTGCCGGCATAGCGTCAGGGATTATAACATCTTGGGAAAGATGATAAATTCCCTGATCGGTTCGGTGGATGCAATCCCGGCCCACTGATCGCTCAGGAAGGAGATACATACTACACCTGAGGTCGGGATCAATTCAATGCCGGGATGTAAAAAGAGATTAGTGAGGCCGGTGATGGTGGGATTGTGGCCGACGATCATCAGGCTGTTGACTTCATCCTCCGTTGCGTAAATGACATCGAGCATGCGATCGTAAGACCCGTCATAGATCTTCCGGTCAATTTTTATTTTATCTGCCGGATAATGCAGTCCTTCGGCAAGGATCCGGGCCGTTTCGAATGCCCTCACTGCCGGACTTGATATCATCAGGTCGATGACCGCATGGCGCTTTATGAGAAACTCAACGATTTGCCCGGCCTTCTTGATCCCTTTCTGGACCAGGGGGCGTTGTTCATCCGGCAGACTTTCATCTTCCCATGATGATTTCGCATGACGGACTAAATAAAGGGTTTTCATATTTAATAAGCAAATAAGGGAAATTCGGCCATCATTTCATTGACTTTCCTGGCCACCTTCCTGATCCTGTCTTCGTTTTCAATGTCGCTGATCACTTCATCAATCAGGTCGACGATAACCGGCATGTGATGTTCTTTTAGTCCCCGTGTAGTGATCGCCGGAGTGCCGATACGCAGTCCCGAAGTCTGGAATGGGGAACGACTGTCGAAAGGGACCATGTTCTTGTTCACCGTGATGTCGGCTTTGACCAGGGTATTCTCAACCTGCTTGCCGGTGATGGCGGGGAATTTCTTCCTCAGATCGATCAGCATCAGATGGTTGTCGGTACCACCGGAGATGACGTGATAGCCCTTATCCACGAAGGCTTTGGCCATTACCGCTGCATTCTTCTTGACCTGGATGATGTAAGCCATGTATTCATCCGATAACGCTTCGAAGAAGGAAACGGCTTTGGAGGCGATCACATGTTCGAGAGGTCCACCCTGTACACCCGGGAAGACGGCCGAATCCAGCAACTGCGACATCATCTTGATCTCCCCCTTGGGGGTTGTCAGACCCCAGGGATTCGGAAAGTCTTTTCCCATCAGGATCATCCCTCCGCGTGGACCGCGCAAGGTTTTATGGGTAGTGGTCGTCACGACATGACACCAGGGAAGGGGATCGTTCAGCAGACCGCGTGCGATCAATCCTGCCGGATGGGCAATATCTGCCATCAGGATGGCGCCGACCTTGTCGGCAATCTCACGCATCCGCTTGTAATCCCAGTCGCGCGAATAAGCAGATGCTCCGGCAATGATCAGCTTTGGCCTGACCTGAAGGGCCTTTTCTTCCATCGTATCATAGTTGATGACCCCCGTGGCCTCTTCCACCTGATACCCGACCGGTTTGTACAAAATACCGGAAGAGTTCACCGGTGACCCGTGGGAAAGATGACCTCCGTGAGCCAGATCCAATCCAAGAAAGGTGTCACCGGGCTTCAAAACCGTCATCAGAACGGCCATATTGGCCTGGGCGCCGGAATGAGGCTGAACATTGACCCATTCTGCGTTGAATAACGCTTTTGCACGGTCAATAGCCAACTGTTCCGACTCATCCACATACTGGCAACCGCCGTAATAGCGGCGCCCGGGATAACCCTCGGCATATTTGTTGGTCAGACAGGAACCCATGGCCTTCAGAACCTGGTCGCTAACAAAATTTTCTGAAGCGATCAGCTCAAGCCCGCTCGTCTGACGGTGCAATTCTTTCCGAATGATCTTGAATAGAGCAGCATCTTTTTTCATAATAGCAAAAGTTTCAGATATGGAACAACGTTGAAATAAAATTCAGATCGGGGAAACAAAATTAAAACTTATTTCAGACTTATTCAGCATCTTTGTAGTGAAATTGACTTTTATGACCATTCCATGCCCCATTCGTAAATTCGCTCTTTCCCTCTATCGCTATATCACTTCATCACTTCATCACTGCTTCACTTTATTATTTTGTTTCCTCACATCTTCCCTGTTCGCCCAACTGAACGCCGGCGTCGACGACACCATCAATCCCGGTGTTCCTGTGACCCTTACGGCCACCTACGGTCTGATTGGCACGGGAATTACCCTTTCTGAAGACGGCGTGGTTGGACCATATCCGATCGGTTTTGAATTTACTTTTTTCGGCGAAAAGTACAGCCAATTCTATATCGGCGCCAACGGATGGATCAGTTTCATCCCCAATGAAAATGCAAAAGGCAGGGATGAACCCTTTGCCATCCCCAATCAGGCCGACTACAACCCTAAAGCCTGCATCCTGGGTCCATTTCAGGATCTGAATCCACTCCAGGCAGGCAGTCCGTATATCTTTTACAGGACCGTGGGAACCCAACCCAACCGGCAGCTGGTGGTCATGTGGTGCCAATGCCCAATGTATGCCTGTGAATCAAAGCTGGTCACCTTTCAGATCATCCTGAATGAAACGACCAACACCGTTGAGAACCATATCTTTCAGAAACCGGATTGCCCCGATAAGAATGATAATAAGGCCACCCAGGGCATCCAGAATTCGACCGGTTTCATCGGATGGGCAGTCCCGGGGAATTCAGGGATCCCCATCCCCGTCAGGAATGCAACCTCCTGGACGGTGCCCTCCGACAAACCCGAAGGATGGAGATATACACCCACTTCGCTCGATACCTACCAGTTTGATACCATCAAATTCTATTTCATCCCTGTAACCCCCGGGGAGAAGATCTCTTACCGCTGGTATCAGGGCGGGGAACTGATTGCGGAGACCCAAAGTGTCGTAGTGACCCCTTCACAGACCACTCAATATGTGGCCTGGGTAAAGGTTTGCGACGGAGAGGAATTCCGGGATACAGTCACTGTTTTCGTCATTCCCTATATTCCGACTGCCTTTACGCCGAACGGCGATGGGCTGAACGATGAATTCCTCATTCTTGGCCTTCCTCCGGAGAACATCACCATGTTCAATATGCAGATCTTTAACCGTTGGGGGGAAGTGGTGTTCTCCACCGGCGACATCCGTCAGGGATGGGACGGGGCATGCCGTGGGGAACTCTGCCCCGAAGGAGTATATCCCTGGGTGATCTATTACGAAGACAATAAAAAGATCAAGACCAGCAATAAAGGCACCATCACACTTATCCGTAATTAACCTTCCGCCTCTTACGTCTCACGTCCCACGTCTCACGTCCTATCAAGGACCGTCTTCAACAAACCAACCAGCGTCTGCCTCACAAAAGGTTTCTCCAGATAATGATCCGCCCCTTTGGAAATAATAAATTCCTTTTCATTCCGGAAGGTGTAGCCGGTGACTGCAATGATCGGCACCGATCGGTATTCTTCCATATTCCGTATCCCGGTGATGGCGTCGATGCCGTCCATACCCGGTCCCAGATTGATATCCATCAGGATGCAATCGTAATGCTTTTCCCTGACCATTTTCAGAGAGCTTTCCCCATCCCGGGCAATGTCGAGCCGGTAATCTTTTTTAAGATAGATATTGACCAGGTCAATGTTGGATTCATTATCCTCAACCAGCAGTATAAGCGGTGATCCGGCCTTTTGAGGTTGGACAACCAATGTAGGGATCTCGAGTGCATCCTTTTTCTGATCGGCTAACACATTCAGGTTTGTCGGCAGGATAATGGTAAAGGTGGAACCTTTACCCAGTTCACTCTCCAGATGGATTTTCCCACCAAGCAGGGCGATGATCTTACGGGCGATGGCCAGCCCAAGTCCGCTTCCTTCGTAAGGCCGGTTATATCCCTCTGCGGCCTGACGGAATTCTTCGAATATCACCTTGTGCTTTTCCGGAGCAATACCAATCCCGGTATCCTCGATCCGGATCCGGATTTGATCTTTGTCCTGTTTTAAGAAGCCGGCTTCAACGGTTATCGTCCCATCATTTGTAAATTTGACTGCGTTATCGAAAATGTTCTCCAGCGCCTTGCGAACCAGATGTTCGTCAGTTAAAGCAGTGAGAGTTTCCCCGATGACCTGGATCAGCTTCAGTCCTTTCCTGGTGATCTGTTCATTCTGGGCACCGGTAATCTGCGACAGGATCTTTCCTATGTTGACATGATTTTGCTTAAGAGGGATTCCTGATTCAAGCTGGGCAAAGAGCATGATGGCATCGAGGGTTTGCTGTAAACGCCTGCCTGAAGTAAGGATGTGCTCAGCCATCATCCGCATTCGGGAATCGGAAAGTTCACCATTCAGGAGTTCCGAGAAACCAAGGATGCCATTCATCGGGGTCCTGAATTCATGGCTCATATTCTGGAGGAGTGCCGATTTCAACCGGCTCGATTCTTCTGCTGCCAGTTTGGCCTGGATCAGCTCATTCTCGGCTTGCCGTTTCTCCCGCCGCATGACCGTTTCCGCCAGTTCACGCTTGATGGCCGGTGCAAGCCGGTTCAGATGGGTCTTCATCAGGTAATCGTTGGCACCACCCTTCATGATGCTGACGGCAATATCTTCTCCCACGGTACCCGAGACCAGGATGAACGGAATATCGAGATTCCTGGATTTGAATAGATCCAGGGCATCTTTTCCCCCGAATCCCGGTAAGGAGTAATCGGAAATGACTATATCCCAGCTTTCCTTGTCGAGGGCCGATTCCATTTCTTCCCGTGATTTGACCTGGATGTGGTCCACGTCAAATTCCTCCTTTTTGAGCTGCCTGACAAGCAATAAGGCATCGGTGTCATTGTCTTCGACGAGTAAAAGCTTGATCTTTATCATGTTCGCCTGTTTTTATTGTTATGATAGCGTAATAAAAAAGGTTGTACCCTTACCCGGTTCACTCTCCGCCCAGATCGATCCGCCATGCTTAATGATGATCCGTTTCACCGTGGCAAGACCGATCCCTGTCCCGGTGAACTGGTCATCGCTGTGAAGCCGCTGGAATGGAGTGAAAAGCTGATCGTAATGACCCATATCGAATCCTACTCCATTGTCGCGGACAAAAATCGCCGTTTTGCCGTTCTTTTCAACAGTCCCGATTTCAATACAAGCGTCCGGGTTCTTTCCGGTATATTTCCATGCATTGTCGATCAGGTTCTGTAAGGCGATCTGGATCAGTCGGGCATCTCCTTCCATCACCATGTTTTCCTGGATCCGGATATTGACAGTTCGACGAGGACTGGCCTTCCGGAATTGATCACAGATATCACGGATCATGCGCGTGAGATTGATCTCCGTCTTTTCCAGATCCTGCCGGGCAATCCTCGAGAGTTTTAAAAGCTCTTCGATCAGCTGACCCATATCCGATACGGAAACGGATATCTTCGAAAGAAAATCTCTGGCGGTATCGTCGAGATGGTCCTTATAATCCTCTTCCAATGCCTTAATGAGTCCGCTGATACGTCGCACCGGCGCCCTCAGGTCATGGGAAACCGAGTAGGAAAATGCCTCAAGCTCGGTATTTGTTGCGGCAAGTTGCGCCGTGCGGTCGATCACCTTCTGTTCCAGATCCTCATTCAGCTTCCGGATCTCTTCGGTTCTTTCATTGACGAGGATCTCAAGCTCTTTCTCACGGATCTGCCGGATGCGGTATTTCATAAAAAAGTAAATGACCCCGATAATGACGATCAGGCACCCAAGGATGAACCAGGGGGTCTGATAGAAATAGGGTTTTACGTGGATTCTGACCGAGGCTTCCTGTTCGCTCCACCGGCCATGATAGTCGCACACCTGCACCCGGAAAGTATAGTCGCCAGGTGGCATCTTTGTATAAAAAGCCGACCTTCGTGTCCCCGCATTGATCCATCCGGTATCATAATCTTCAAGGATATAACGGAAAACCAGTTTCTCCGGGTCAATGAAGCTGGGCGCCGTATATTGGATTTCGACGTGAATTGTACCAGGCGATAAATTATAAATGGACTTACTCCCTTGTGATTCATTGTTTAACAAAATATCCTGGATAAAGAGGTTCAGGTTGTATGCCGGCATGACAATTTTTGAAGGATCGGCGACTACAATCCCGTATTCAGTTGGAAACCATAATTTGCCATCCGGTGTTTTGCAACCGGAAGGAAAAGTGCCACCGCTACAGCTAATACTAAGCATACCTTCAGGCAATCCGAAGCGATAGATTTCAATTTTCTGATTTTCGTTCTCGGTAAAAGATTCCAGATCCACTTTCTTAACGATGATGAGTCCGTCGCCGGAACCCAGCCAAAGGAATCCCTTGTCATCCAGGGTTATATGAGTGATCATGCGCGGATACCCTATGGCTTTACCCAGTTGAGTGATCTTTCCAGTCCGGCCGTCTATACGGTTCAGGCCGTCGTGACCTGTTCCAACCCACATGGTTCCGCCGGCATCGGGATAGAGGCAAAGGATGAGATTATCCGACAAACCTTCTTTCCGTGTGATGGCTTTGAATTTTCCGTCTTTGTAAATATTGATGCCGCCTTCCTGTGTGCCGATCCACATCCGACCCTCCTGATCCTCCAGAAAACAAAAGATCTTTTCGTCGGTTAGACCATCCTTTATCGTCAGGGTCGAAATGTTTCCGTCATGGATCAGGTAGATCCCGGCATCGGTCCCGACCCAAACCGTACCGTCCCGGCTGGCATACACCGCATGAAACAGAGTATTCGGAAGAAGGGTATGCGCCGGAAATACCTGTCTGTTCCCATCCGGTTTAAGATCGACAAGCTCTCCGATCGCAGCGGCCCAGGAAATTCTCGCCGGACTTTCTGTGATGGAAAAGATGAGCTTTCCCGAAAGTCCGAACCGTGAAGTCTGGTCGATGAACTTTCCATTCTTATAGAGGTTGACATTCCCGTTTGCCGAGGCTGCCCAGACTTCTCCTTGCACATTCGCAAACAGACTCATGATATAATTATGGGAAAGTCCGTCGGCCGTTGTCATGGTCTTCAGCAGGTTCTTTCTCAGGCGGTTAAGCCCGCCACCCTGAGTTCCCACAAGCATATCTCCCTCCTGGTCGGGTTTAATGGTAGTGATCATATCGCTCGATAAACCTTCGGCAGTAGAAAAGCGTCCGACCCTCTGAGAAACCGGATCGTAGATGAAAATACCCTTTTCTGCGGTTCCGATCCAGAGCTCCCCATCAGTTCCTTCCTGAAGTGCAGTTATAGCCGACCCCATACTGAAACCAGGATTGGTGACCTCCCTGAAACGGCCCTTTTCAAATACCATCAGACCTCCCTCGTTGCCACCTATCCAAAGCCGTTCATTCCGGTCAAAGTAGAGTGTGCTGATGTCTGCAAATACCAGCCCGTCACCTGAAGAATAACATAAAACCTTATTTTCCCTGATGCAGGACAGGCCGTTTTCAGTTCCAACCCACACATCGTTTCCGGCACCCCGGCACAAGGAATAGATCCCGTTGGAAGGTAATCCATCTTTTTTTGTGATTGATGAAAATTGTCCGGCACGATAACAGATGACTCCTGCACCGTCGGTACCAAAATAGAGACTTCCATTCAAATCGTTGCAAATCGTGAAGATAGATCTTTCCTTGAATATCTCTTTACTGCCTATGGGTTTCCATATCCCGTTCTTGTAAGTGACTACCAATCCATTATATAATCCACAAAATAATGTGCTATCGTCCGTAACAAAGAGCGCGGAACAATCATCCTCCTCCAGGACCTTCACTATATGTCGGTCAAAAAAGGTTGCTTTGGCGCCATCAAATCGGATGATTCCATTCTCATTACCAACCCATAAAAATCCGTCCGGAGTCTGAACCATGGCTTGAATAACGTACTCAAAACCATTTTTTTTATTCCACTGCATGCTGTTGAAAACAGATATATCGGACTTATCCTTAATTCCTGCTGGAAAAAGCGGTAGAACAAAAAATAATTGGATAAGGAGAAGACTGATTTTTCTTAACTTTTCCATAATTATTTAACAATTTCCTATCAAAAGTAAAATTTTTTCTAAATTATTCTTATATTTATTGCCTTATTAAATATCGAATTTAATGAATTATCATTGAATCAACCACGAAAAACTCTTTTATGGCACCATTTGGAAACATTATTGTAAACTGGACCACAATTGTGAATGGTATCCCTGTTTCAAATACCCACACCTATCCAAATCAGGATATGGGTATCGTGAGACCGATTGATATCATTAACATGCATTCTGGTCCAAACAGACCGGGACATGGAATGATATGGAAGATGCGTAAGACAAATAGAGCAGGCGGGCAGACTTTTGATGACCGCCTCAGCCATTATGAACCATTTGCATCTCTGATTAATGGAATCACTGGAAATGCCGATGTCATTGTAGATCAATTTTAACATTTCATTATTTCTTTTATTTCCCTTAGACATCATTTTTTGAATGACTTCAGGAGATTTCTTTCTCAAAGGTTCAGCGGAATATTATAATTTTACCCACTGATAAAGCCTTTTCTTTCTTTAATTTTCATGTCATGAAGATCCTAAAGACCTTTACATTGTTGTTATTGTGCCTGATGAGCACCTCATCAGCATTCCCGCAGTCAGAGACAAAAGCGCAGCATGACCAGCGCATGGCATGGTGGCGCGAAGCCCGGTTCGGCCTCTTTATCCATTGGGGTTTATACGCCGTTCCTGCCGGCGAATGGAACGGAAAGACCGGCTATGGCGAATGGATCCGTACTTCCGCAGAGATCCCGTTGCAGGTTTACGACCGTTTCACGAGTCAGCTCAACCCGGTTCAGTTCAATGCGGAAGAATGGGTAAAGATGGCGAAAGATGCCGGCATGAAATACATCGTGATCACTTCCAAACACCACGATGGATTTTGTATGTTCGACACCAAGCAAACCGCCTTCAACATTATGTCGACTCCATTCAAGAGGGATCCGATGAAGGAACTGGCCGACGCCTGCCGGAAGAATGGTATAAAACTCTGTTTTTACTATTCGATCATGGACTGGCACCATCCCGATTATCTGCCCCGTCGGGAGTGGGAAAAGGACCGGCCTGCCACCGGGGCGAATTTCGACCGGTATGTCGATTATATGAAAGGGGAGCTAAAGGATCTGTTGTCAAAATACGGAGATATCGGAGTTCTCTGGTTTGACGGTGAATGGGAAAACACCTGGAACGAAGAAAGGGGAAAAGATCTGTACCGGTATGTTCGGGGGCTTCAGCCAAACATTCTGATCAATAACCGGGTAGGAGCGGGCCGGCTTGATTTGGAAGGAATGACCCGGGAGGGTGCCTTCGGTGGCGATTTCGGAACTCCGGAACAACAGATCCCGGCCACCGGGTTGCCTGGCGTTGATTGGGAAACCTGCATGACCATGAACGATCATTGGGGTTACAATAAAAATGATAAAGCCTTCAAATCCGCCAAAGAGTTGATCCGCATGCTGGCCGACATAGCGTCCAAAGGGGGAAACTACCTGCTGAACGTCGGTCCGACCGCCCTGGGAACTTTTCCCCGGGAAAGCATCGACCGGTTAAAACAGATCGGCATGTGGATAAAGGTTAATGGGGAATCCATATACGGCACCCAGGCCAGTCCGTTCAGCAACCTCACTTGGGGGCATTGTACCCAGGAGCAGATATCGGGGGGGACCATCCTTTACCTTCACGTTTTTGATTGGCCCAAAGAGGGAAAGCTGATCCTGTCCGGGCTTTTGAATCAACCGCAGAAAGCCTTCCTGCTTTCCGACAAACGAAAGAAGGGGCTGCCGGTTGAACGGAAGGAGGATGCACTCGTTATTACACTCCCGGCTGCGGCTCCCGATTCAGTCAATTCCGTCGTGGTTCTGGAACTTAAAGGCAAACTCGACCTTACTGAACCCCCGGAGATCAGATCCGACTTCAGCACCGTGCTCGATTCCATGAAGGTGGAGCTGGTCACTGATCGCGAAAATGTCCAGATCCGGTTTGAATTTGACGGAAGTGAACCTACCGATAGTTCCCAATTGTATCGTCCCGGCCAGCCCGTCATGATTAAAGGGAATTGCATCATCAGCGCACGCTGTTTTCGTGAGGGGAAACCCGTCAGCGGCACGATCCGGAGAGAATACAAGGGAGTTTATGCGTTTGTTCCCAAAGCCGTGACCAACCCGAAGAACGGAATCCGGTACCGTTACTATGAAGGGAAATGGGACAGCCTTCCGAAATTTTCAAAGCTGACCCCGGTGAAAGAGGGAATCGTCGGGGACTTTGTGTTCACCCCGCGCCGACAGGACGAACAGTTCGGGTTTGTTTATCACGGATATGTAAAAATCCCGGAAACTGCCAATTATGCATTCTATATCGACTCCGATGACGGGAGTCGGTTATATATCGATGACAGGCTCGTTGTCAATAACGATGGCCTTCATTCGGCAATGGAAAAAGATGGAAGCATCGCTTTGAGAAAGGGATATCATAAGATCCGGGTGGAATTCTTTGAAGCGACCGGGAATGAAAAACTTACTGTCTCTGTCAGGAGCTCAATCCTTCCTAAACAAATTCTTCCCAAGGAATGGCTTTTCCAGTAGTACGGGCAATGGCGGGAAAAGCGGCGCTGTTATTCTTCATCCTATCCGCTTTCACCACTTCGGCTCAGGAGGACCCATCGTGGCCAGGGACCTTCTTTAAAGGATATACCCGGTCATTGAAAGGAGGAGGGTTCCGGTATCATTCTCCTCAGCCGGATGTGACCTCCTCGCTTCTGATCCGTTCCATCGATTCAACACAGTACATCGAATGGGAAACAGAACCGGTGCCTGACGGTTTCAAAGGACAATCAGTACGTTTCATATGGATCTTCGGGATCGATGCCAATACGGATTCCCATACCTACCGGCTTTTCGTCAACGACCGTTTGGCCCTGGCCTTCTCGAATCCTCTTGCTTCCTTGCTGAAACCCTGGAAGGCGGAAGGGACGGGAGGCACTTCCCTGGATTTCCGCACGATCATGCTCGATAAATACAACGACCCCATGGGTTATGCCATCCTGAACCTGCCGGTATCAATGATCCTTAAAGGGGAACCTCAAAGAATAAAGATTGTTGGGGAATCAGCGGGCAGCCGGACATGGTGTATGACGTTCGAGGCTGCTGTAGAGGAAAAAACCTGGATCACCCAGGATGAAGCCGTAATCCGGGGGAAAGAAGACAACCAATACGCCGTTCTTGTTCACATCATCCGTCTTGGAGAACCGGTAAAAATGGAAATGGAAATAACTCCCGGATACTCAAGGACAGTAACCCTGGAACCGGGGTATAACCGGATACCGGTCCTTTTAGCAGAAACCCCCGAAACGGTAAGTTATAAAGCCCTTTTTGCCATTCCGGGTAAGGTTCCTTTTGATTGTGTCTTCACCGTTCAGCCTGTAAGACCCTGGACTATCTACCTGGTCCAGCATACACATACCGACATCGGTTATACGCGTCCCCAGACAGAGATCCTGCCGGAACATCTGAGGTACATCGATTATGCCCTCGATTTTTGCGACCAGACCGATTCGCTTCCCGATAACGCTCGCTTCCGGTGGACCTGTGAGACCTCCTGGGCCGTCAGGGAATACCTGAAAACCCGACCAGCCGGCCAGATCCAACGGCTGCGAAGCCGCATCAAAGAAGGCAGGATTGAGGTGACCGGACTCTTTCTGAATTCATCCGACCTGGCAGATGAAACTGCAGTTGCCGCATCCCTTCAGCCTATCCGCCTGATGCGTGATTCGGGATTGACGGTCAGAGCGGCCATGCAGGATGACATCAACGGTGTTCCCTGGTGCCTTGCCGATTACCTCCCGGAAGCTGGCGTCGGATTCCTGAATATGGGTCAAAACACGCACCGGGCACAAAAACCTTTTGATAAACCTACGGTTTTCTGGTGGGAATCCCCCTCCGGCAACCGGATCATGGTCAATCGGCCTGAACATTACATGTGGGGGAACAACCTGGGTGTCCTGACCAACATCGAAACCTTTGGAAAAAATCTGTTTCAGCACCTTCAGGAGATCTGCTCAAAGGGATATGCCTTCGACCGTTACGCCATTCAGTTCAGCGGATACCTGACCGACAACTCCCCACCCTCCACAACCGCTTGCAGATTGGTTGAACAATGGAATAAAACTTATGTGTGGCCTGAACTCCGGCTGGCAACCATCTCAGAATTCCCGGAATATATGAGAAGTCATCATGCAAAGGAATTGCCGGTAGTCCGTGGCGCATGGCCTGACTGGTGGATGGATGGTTTTGGCTCTGCCGCGATTCAGACAGCTTATGCCCGGGAAGCCCATGCCGGTTTCATAGCCAACGAGGAATTGATGTCTCTGGCGGTCATCCTTGGTAGGAGTCCCAACAAGGAAATGCTATGCCTGAAGGACCAGATCTCAGACGATCTGGCCTTCTATGATGAACATACCTTCGGAGCCGCCGAGAGCATCACCGATCCCAGGGCAGAGAACAGCGTGGTTCAGCTTGGTGAGAAGGAAGCCTATGTGTGGGAAGCGGTGAAAAAAAACCACCTTCTTCGTGAAGAGGTGATGGGTCTGGTTCAATCGGGATTTCCCCGCTCCGGTGTCCCGACCATCACAGTAATCAATACCCTCAACTGGATGCGCTCGGGGCTTGTCACGGTCTATATCGATCATCAGATGCTACCGGCCGACAAAGCATTCAGGATCCTCGACTGGAATAACCGGGAAATCGCAATACAACCCCTCTTTTCAAGGGAAGATGGAACATACTGGTCGCTTTTCGTTGAAGATGTTCCTGCCATGGGATATAAGACCCTGCGGATCTATTCTGAGGACAAGCAGAAAAAACCGGTTTTAGGAGAAAACTTCAACGGAATACTTGAAAACAGATACTACCGGTTGACCATCGATCAAATCAAAGGAACGATAAGCTCCTTGTACGACAAGGAGTTGAAAATCGGTTTGACCGACCCGCGCGCAAAATTTGATTTGGCTGCCTTCATTTACGAACGTCTTGGGAAGAACCGCAGCCAGCTTGAACATCTGAAACTGGAAGAGTTCACCAGAAACACCCTCACCGGGATCCGGATCAGCCGCATGACCAACGGACCTTTATGGCAGAGCGTTACCATCACCGGCAAATCTCCTGAATGCGCCGATCCGGAAGGTGTGAGATGTGAAATCCGTCTCTTTCATTTGGAGAAAAAAATTGAATTCCGCTTCTCGATGAAGAAACTCCCGGTCACCGACCCGGAAGGGGTATATGTGGCTTTCCCATTTAACCTTCCGGGCGGCCATCTCGTTTATGAAGTTTCGGGAGGAACCGTCATCCCCGGCAGGGATCAACTGGAGGGCTCAGCTTCCGACTGGAACGGGATCCAGAATTTTGTTGCCATCCGCAACGACAGCGCCCAGATCTTGTTTGTATCTCCTGAGATCCCCCTGGTACAGCTTGGAGATATCAACCTGGGTAGATTTTCACGTATCCAGCAACCGGCCACCAATCACATCTACTCATGGGTCCTGAATAATTATTGGACCACCAATTTTCTGGCAAGCCAGGAAGGTGAACTGAAATGGAGTTACTCCATCACCTCGTTGAACGATCCTTCCAACCTTACTGCAACAAAGTTTGGCTGGAGTAACCGGATACCCTTCCTTACCCGGGTTTTTCCTGCTTCTGGCCGACCCGATTCGGTGTTCATTCCACGTTCCTTTTTTGGTTCAACCCTTGAAAATGTCCTGATGGTCTCTGCAAAGCCTTCTGCCGACTTGCAAAGCATCATCCTGCACTTTCGGGAAACTCAGGGGAAGACCGATTCTGTCACGCTTGAAGATGTGATCATGTCAGCTGCCACATTACTTCCCTCAGTCCAGGCAGAATCAGTATCCGAAGTGAATGTGCTGGAAGAGGAGATCCGGCAGATCTGGAACAGGAACGCCAACAGCTTACCCATTTACCATCCAACCAGGCTGATATTCCATCCCTATGAGTCGAAATTTATCAGGCTGAAGTTCCCTGAACCACGCCGTATCAGGTTTTAGTGCTGCACCCGGGAACACGGAAACATCCTGATAACTTTTCATAACTTCATATCTTTATATAAGACCGGAGCGGCCGATTGTTGTATTTTTATCCTCCGGAAAAAGTGACAGATCAGGGAAAAGTATTACAATGCTGCAATTGATCCTGGATGACGGAACCCGGTTTTCCGGCAAGAGTTTCGGGGCGGAAAGATCCGTATCCCACTCATCACCAATGCCAACCTGGCCAACGCATTTATCATGGCCTTTTGCAAGATCGGGCAGGATGAAATCGCGATCAAGGGATGGGATGAATATGAGCGATAAGATTCACAATGAAAGAACCTATATGAACCGATTTCAAATTAGCACCGTCGTCATCGTCCTGGCACTTCCGCTCCTTTTCTTTACGGATGGTTGCGGAGTCTCCAGACAGGTAAACCAGGTAAAAAACCTGTCAAACTGTGATTTCCAGATCCATTCCGTCGAAAACCTGAACCTGGCCGGTATATCCATCCAGAACGTAAATTCTGTTTCCGACCTGGGCCTTGCTGATTTCGGCCGGATCATGGCCGCCATGATCTTACCGGTATTCCCCCTTTCCATGACGCTGAACATCGTGGGCCGCAATCCGAACACAAAACCTGCCGGCCTGAATAAACTTGACTGGATCCTGTTTATCGACGACATCCAGATGACCTCCGGCAGCCTTGACCAGGCCTTTGTCATCCCGCCAAACCAGGGAACAGCCGTTATCCCGGTGCAGATTACGGTGGACCTGAAGAAGGTCCTTAACGGAAGGTCAGCCGATGCACTGGTTAACTTTGGCCTCAACCTGAAAGGGAAAGGGGGAACTCCGACCCGTTTTATGATCAAGCTCAAACCCACGATCATGACGGGTAAAACGCCTCTTACCTATCCTGGCTATATCACTGTCAGGACAGAATATTCATCCCAGTGATTCCGGGGAAAGATCATGCCTTATTCTTCGATAATCTTAGCTTCAATAATATAGTCGATTTCAGGAAACTTCTTCTTCAGGTAAGCATTTCCTTTCTCCATGATGGAGTCCTGGTGGTTGGCAGGCTCAAATCCATATCCCGGATAAAGCTTTTCAACAGTCTCATAATTGTCAACGATATTGGCAACCGGGGTAAATCCCCTTACCCCATTGTAACTGATCGTGTCCAGCTTGAAATTATCCTTGAGGTTGATGAATAACTGAACCGTCCGTGAATTCATCCCGTCTCTGGCATAGGAGATGGACCCTTTGAGATTCCTGACAAGCACCGGTTCATCAGGAATGGGTTTCATGTCCCAGAATTCATTTACCTTCTTGTCATCCGATATCCCGAACTGTATCACATAGCCGGTCTGAACCCTGAAAATGCCGTTGTCGTTATAAAACCCTGTACTCAACAACTGATATAACCGGTCAGCTCCGGAGGGAGACCAATCGCGGTGAACTTCAATGGTAAAATCACCCCTGGTGGTTCTGAACACAGCCTTAAACCTTTCTGGCGCCCTGGCCATCAGCATCGACTGGTCAGGTAAAACCTGGCCTGAACCATGAGTGATGGGCAGATATAAAAGGATCAGAAAAAGGATTCTCTTCATATCTCATCCGTTCAATTTAATATTTACTGGTTCAGGATCAGGGATAATAAATGAATGGTTGGGTCCATTCTCATTTCCGGCTCCGGATTACCCCGGCTCAATGCAGAAAATACGACTGGAGTTCCGTGACTTCGGCAATGGAGGAAGTACCCGAACCGTGTGCATAAACTATGTGAAAGACAAGACCGACGCCGGGGGCCAGATATTCATCGCATTCGTATCCTTCACGGTAATGGATCATATGGTAACGGTAGCAGGTAAATTTACCGGCAGGTACTGTCACCAGATCGCTGATGGACATTACGGTGACCCTCGAGCTGTCGGCGGTCATGTATTGCTCGTTCACGGCAGCCGGATAATGGTAGTAAAGTGCCGGGACAGGCGGGGAAATCAGATCTGGATAATAAAGGAACCACCATCCTGCGGAGTTATTCTTACACACGGTTTGTATAACCGTATCGTAAGTCAGAATATACCATTGCTCCGAATTATAGGTTGTATCCTTGGTCACATCATTCACGTGTATTGTAACACTGGAATTTGAACCAGTTGTCTTGAAGAGCCAATGGTTTCCCAGCTTGAGCGGAAAGATTTCCGGTTGCACGGGTGTATAGGGGTCTTCTTTTTTGCAGCACCCTGCCACCATGATCAGCACAGCAGAGAATAGCAAAAGAATAAGTTTTCTCATGTTCCTTGGTTTATTTTTATATGACTTGTTTAAAAATTTGTCCGGACATATCAGACACTTTTCAAAGATAATAAAAAATAAACGAATCCGTGATGATGGGTTTGCGGATATCCTCCTGGGATCATTCAGACAGAACCTGTACCTTCACAAGGTTTGTTATCAAGGATTCCACTTTTCCAGGTTCGATGCAATAAAAGTCAATACCATCTCGTGTTCCGCTTTCCCGTTCCCTTTTACCATTAAAGGTTCTCCGAATTTTATGTGGATCGGTTTTCGCCGGCTCAGGGAACCCAGGTATTTCGTATACCTCCCGTGTTCCCAGAAATCGGTCTTGATTGCGATCGGGATTAACGGAACACCTGCTTTGGACGCCAGCTTCGGGCCGATCGAATTGAATTCCGCAGGAATAAACGCTACCCTTCGGGTACTTTGCGGAAAAATGATCACGGAATTACCTTTCGATAGCAGTTCCTGTCCCCTTTCCATTACAATTCCGAGGTCTTCACGCGGATTGGATCGGCTTACAACAATGGGATGACGGGAACGCATGACCGGTCCGAAAACCCAATGCTTCACCAAAGGATCCTTTACTACGAAGGTGACCTCTTTTAGGGGCTGGATAATCCCGGGAAAAACCATGTTCTCAAGGGTGCTCATATGGTTGCTGACAAATACAACCGGTCCCTTGGTATGCCTGACATGATCAAGTCCGGCTATATGAAAGCGGCCTCCGCAAAGTTCAATCAGACGCATTACCTCTATGGAGGAATCGACCCAATATTCCGTATCGTAATATCCCCTGAGAGCTGCTTTTCGTGTGGTAAACGCAAGCGTTATAAACCGGCTTATGAAATAGAAGCGGGTCCCCAGCATCATCCGGTCAAGGATACTCCGGGGAGTATCTTCTGGAGTATCGTATTGATCATTAAACCGCAAGGCGGTGATCAGATGATTTACAGGAGGCTTCAAGGCAAGAATGGTTTCATTTCGGATAAAACAAAGTTACTTGAACAAATCAAATCCGCAAATGCGCTCGATCCGCTGATGAAAAATATCAGAAAACCAAGTCCGGTCAACGGTGACCGGAAGAAAAAAACGGATCAAGGTTATAGCCCTGCGTTATCAGTCCGGGGCGGTTCTTCTTATAGAATTCCTGGATGGATTCAAAAGGGACCACGTAATTAATGCCATAATTGATCACCTCTTCCGACCCTACATAAGTCTCTCCTGAATAAGGGATGAACTCATTGTATTGAAATTCATAGATGTTTTTTTCCGGCTTCAGATAGTAACCCATGTGCGATGAGATCGATTTTACCATCCCAACCAGTTCGAAATTTGGTACGCCATCCCGGATGGCCAGAACAATCCCCCCGCTGAAACCTTTATTGAGCAAGGCATCCACGCTGAATGACCCCGATGCATCACCGTTTGGATGACTGACGATCCCTTTAGTCACCATCAAGTTCCCAAGGGGATATCCGAAAACATATACAAAACTGCCCCACTCCAGTTCCCGGGCACGCCCTGACGGATAATTGAATAGTTCAAATGAATCCAGCTTCCCTCCACATTCTTTTCCAATGATGGCAATATCTGCTTCAGGATCCATAGCCAGGGTTACAAAGGTTCCGCAGTCCGGAAACCCCTTTACAAATAGCTCTTGTTTTTCTTTTATGGAAATGCTCTTGACCATTTCAATTGGGTCATTGGCTGTTAATGGAAAAAACGACAGCAGCGTATCCGGAGAATCAAGTATATGGGCACAGGTAAGCAAAGCAATCTTCTGTCCGGAATTCATAATGATGGTGGCACTTCCGCTGTTCGTTTCATGCGTGCCGATGGTGCCCAGCGCAAGCCTCCTGAAAGTGCCAGACAGGATATCGCTTCGGGTAACATGCGAATTGGCAGTGAACTGATAAGTGGTATAGTATACCACGTGGAAAAGTTTGCGGATGGAATGGGTGATGGTTTCAATTTCATCCGACGCATTGCGGTAAGGGAACTCACTGTCGTAACGGCCATCCGACAAAGAAGGATAGACCGTCTTGACGGTCTTGCGGATACAGCCTCCTGCAAGAACCACCAGAACTATTATTAAGATAATGGTTAGCTGCTTCATTTTCATCCCTGTCAAAGATAAATCCATTAAATCCATCCTCCAAATTTTTTTTATTTTTATCCGGCCTGGGAATTCCTGGAAACAGGATCAGAAAAAGAGCATTCGGAACTGTCAAATTAATTGTTAATTTTAAGTTATTATTTTTTAGAGAAAAGTCAAGTTCTTTAAATCCGGGAACTATGAAAATGCCTAAATCTATCTCCAACTGGATCAGTATCTTAGGTGCACTTTTTGCCATCAATGCCTTTATCCTGATCATTATTTTACTGATCCAATCCTTATTGACGGTCCATCAGAATCCGTATAACGGAATGTTCACTTTCATCATTTTGCCCACCATCCTGGTGATCGGATTGATCCTGATCCCGATAGGGATGCTGATGAAGCGGCACCGGACAAAAGAGGCAGATCAGCGTTGGCCGGTACTTGATTTGAACAACAGCCGTCAAAGACAGAAGTTGTTTCTGGTTTCTGTTTTTACTTTCCTCTTCCTGATCATATCTGCCATGGGTAGTTATGAAGCGTTTAACTACACCGAATCGATTGATTTTTGCGGAAAATTGTGTCATAAGGTCATGGAACCCGAATATACGACCTACATGCATTCGCCACATGCAAGGGTCCCGTGTGTCGATTGCCATGTGGGTGAAGGTGCGAACTGGTATGTGAAATCAAAACTCTCGGGGTTATACCAGGTCTATTCGGTGATCTTTCATAAGTATGCCCAACCCATCGAAACACCCATCAAGGACCTTCGCCCTGCAAGAGAAACCTGCGAACGATGTCACTGGCCTCAGAAATTCTATGCCCGTAAGCTCAGGAGCCAGCGTACCTATCTGACCGACTCATTAAATACCGAATGGAATTTTTCCCTGCTTATGAAGATCGGACCGACCTTAAGTCCGATGGGACTGAAAGAAGGTATTCATTGGCATATCAATCCGGATATGCGGATCGAATATATTGCATCAACCAAGGACAGGGAGATAATTCCATGGGTAAAAATGACAAACCTGAAAACGGGAGATGTCCAGATCTTCCAGGATACGGATAATGTATTGGATAAAAAAGCCATTGATACACTCGAGCACCGGGTTATGGACTGCATGGATTGTCATAACCGCCCTTCGCATTCTTACAAGTCGGCGCCCATATACATCGATAATGCCATGATCGCCGGAACAATTCCTTCCGACCTTCCATTCATTAAAAAAGTTGCCATGAATGTCCTTAAGGGACCCTTTAACAATAAGGATTCAGCCATGATGTATATCCGCGACAGCATAATTAATTTTTACAAGTCGGGTTATCCTCAGATCTATTCAGCGAATATGAAAAAGATCACACAGGCCATTCTCGGTATTCAAAACGAATTCAGCCTGAATGTCTTTCCATACATGAGGGTGACTTCGGCCAGCTATCTGAACCATATCGGGCACATTGAATCGGATGGCTGTTTCCGTTGTCATTCCGACCGTCATCAAAATGAAAAGGGAAAGGTGATCTCAAAAGACTGCAACTGGTGTCATTCCATCATAGCGCAAGGTCCTGCCGGGAAAATCCAATATCTGACCGTCGATAACCTGATGGAATTTGTTCATCCGATCGACATAAAAAATAACTGGAAAACCTATTTCTGTACCGAATGCCACCGGTCACTTTATCCCTGATGGGATTGGTTGGCGGTGATAGCTTTTAACGGTCTTTTTCCTTCGATAGAGAACCGGATAAAAACAAATATTCTATCCTGCCACCTGTCGGTAATCGGCTGCCCTACTTTATTGATATTTCTGCAATTCCGTGATAATAAATCTTCCCGGATTAAGTTATCATCGTACTAATTCTATTTTTTCATAAATTTGCACACTTAATTTCGGGCTTATGTTCCTGAACTCAGAAAAATTCAAGGGAGAAGGATTAACTTACGATGATGTGCTTTTGGTACCAGGTTATTCCGAAATCCTGCCGCGTGAGGTTGATGTGACCTCTCAGCTTACCAGAAACATTAAACTGAATATTCCCATAGTTTCAGCCGCCATGGATACCGTTACCGAATCCAGAATGGCCATTGCCATGGCTCAGGAAGGGGGAATCGGGGTTCTTCATAAAAACATGTCGATCGAAGCCCAGGCCCTCCAGGTCCGTAAGGTTAAAAGGGCTGAGAACGGAACGATCCTTGATCCGGTTACCTTACGCGAACATGCCCTGGTGAGCGATGCCCTGGCTATGATGAAGGAGCATTCCATCGGTGGAATCCCGGTCGTGAATGGAAATCATGAACTGGTGGGAATCGTGACCAACCGCGACCTCCGGTTTGAGCGCAATCTCAACAGACCGGTTACGGAGGTGATGACGAAGAAGGTGATCACCATCACTGAGTTCACCGGTTTCGAAAAGGCTGAAGCCATCCTCCAGGAATATAAGATTGAAAAGCTGCCGGTTGTGGATAAAGAGAATAAGCTGGTTGGCCTCATTACCTATAAAGACATCATAAAGATCAAGGCACGCCCCAATGCCTGCAAAGATAACCTGGGTCGGTTGCGGGTCGCCGCTGCAGTAGGAGTGGCTCCCGAAACCCTCAGCCGGGTTGCTGCCCTGGTGAAAGAAGGCGTCGATGCCATTGTCATCGATACAGCCCATGGACATTCGAAATTTGTTCTGGAAACAGCAAAAAAGGTAAAATCTGCTTTTCCGAATGTCGACCTGATCGTTGGGAACATAGGAACGGCTGAAGCAGCAAAAGATCTCGCTGAAGTCGGGGTCGATGCAGTAAAAGTCGGGGTCGGACCGGGTTCGATCTGTACCACCCGGATCATTGCCGGGATCGGGATACCGCAGCTTTCCGCCATTTTCTCGGTGGCCCAGGCACTCGAAGGAACAGGAATCCCGGCTATAGCCGATGGAGGGATCCGCTATACAGGCGATATCGTAAAAGCCCTTGCAGCCGGAGCCAGTTCCATCATGGCCGGCTCCTTATTTGCCGGGGTGGATGAATCACCGGGTGAGACCATCATCTTTGAAGGAAGAAAATTCAAGACTTACCGGGGCATGGGGTCCATCGAAGCCATGCAACTGGGATCCAAGGACCGCTATTTCCAGGATATGGAAGAGGATATAAAAAAGCTTGTTCCGGAAGGAATCGTCGGGAGGGTACCCTATAAGGGAAGCCTCTCGGAAGTGATATACCAGATGGTTGGCGGGCTGAGATCGGGTATGGGCTATACCGGATCGAAAACCATCCGGGAATTGCAGACAGCCCAATTTATTAAAATCACTTCGGCAGGAGTGACCGAAAGCCATCCGCATGATGTGACCATCATCAGCGAGGCCCCCAATTATAGCAGATAACGAATAACCAATCCGATTAGTTCCCAAAATAAAATCAATGGAGTATGAAAAACTGGAGATCAAAAACCTTATTATCACTGCTCATTCTTTTTACCTTACCAGCCCTTTCCCAGGTCAATGATGATGAAATATTAATGACCATCGCTGGAAAAAAAGTCACGGTAGGTGAATTCATGGCGATTTACCAGAAAAATAATGTTAAAAAGGAAAAACCGGATAAAAAGGCTGTTCAAGGATATAACAATTTTGTGGATCAGAAATCGTTGGAAGAATACCTTGATCTTTTTATCAATTTCAAGCTGAAAGTTCATCAGGCTGAAGAATTGGGCCTGGATACGCTATCCTCTTTCCGGAATGAATTGAACGGCTATCGGGATCAACTGGCAAAGCCCTATTTTACAGATGAGGCCACGATGGACCGGCTGATCAGGGAAGCTTATGAACGTTCAAAGTCTGACCTGAGGGCCAGCCATATTTTTTTCCGCCTTAAAACCGATGCCCCTCCTGCCGATACCATGGCGGTTTATGAAAAAGCTATCCGGATCAGGGAACGGCTTGTTAACGGTGAATCCTTTGAAAAACTGGCGGTTGAATTTTCGGAAGATCCTTCAGCCAAAGACAGGGAAGCCAACCAGCAACATCCTTTCATCAAAGGAAACCGGGGCGATCTGGGATATTTTACCGTTTTCGATATGGTCTATTCTTTTGAAAATGCTGCCTACAACACGGAAGTCGGCCAGGTATCCAAACCGACCAGGACGGAATATGGTTTTCATCTCATTAAGGTGACGGCCAAACGTCCGGCCTTCGGCAAAGTCGTCGTAGCACATATCTTCATGACCATACCCAAAAATGCCACGGCAAGCGATTCGCTGCGCATCCGCCTGCGGATGGACTCTGTTTACAATAAACTGAAGGCAGGAGCAAAATTCGAGGATCTGGTCAAACAGTATTCCGACGATAAAGGCTCCGCATCCAAAGGAGGAGTTCTCCCGAAATTTGGTGTGAACCGCATGGTGCCGGAGTTTATCGATGCCATTGATAAAATCCAGGATGTAGGTGATTATTCACAGCCAACCCTCACACCGTATGGCTGGCATATTGTAAAGCTGGTTGAAAAGAAAGGTCCGGGTACACTCGATGAAGAAAAAGCTGAGCTGAAACAGAAAGTCATGAAGGATTCCCGCGGGAACCTGACCAGAGAGGTCGTCCTTCAACGGATCCGGAACGAATACGGAGTGACGGAAAACCAGGAAGCTAAAGCCGATTTTTATCAGGTAGTGAACGATAGCATCTTTTTTGGGAAATGGGATGTAAACCTGGCCAAAGATTTGAATAAGGTGCTCTTCACCATTGGTTCACAGCAGATCGGCCAGAAGGAATTTGCCGGTTACCTGGCCTCCAAACAGCGGAAACGTGAAAAAGAAACCGTTATGGGATATGTGAACAAGATGTATAAGGACTTTCTTGATGATAACCTGATAAAATATGAGAATGCTCATCTGGAACAAAAATATCCGGAATTCAAAGCCCTGATGAGTGAGTACAGGGACGGAATCCTGCTGTTTGATCTTACGGATCAGAAGGTTTGGTCAAAAGCGGTCAAGGATACCACCGGGCTGAAGGAATTCTATGAGAAGAATCGGCTCAACTACATGTGGGATTCCCGCCTCGATGCCACGATCTATACCGTTAAAGATGGAAAAATAGTGGAGAAAGTCAGGAATTTTGTCAAATCCGGGCTTGCTGATGCGGAAATCCTGAAGGAGATCAATACCGACTCCCTGAAAGTCCTGTCGATCGAAAGCGGGAAGTTTTCGAAGAAAGAAAATAAAATAACCGACACTATTGCCTGGGCGCCGGGATTTTCCGATAATATCGTTTCCGATTCCTCCACGGTGTTTGTCTTCGTGAGAAAAATCATTAAACCGGAACCAAAAGCACTGAGCGAAGCACGTGGACTGATTACAGCCGATTATCAGAACTACCTTGAGAAGGAATGGATAGCATACCTTCGGGTAACCTATCCGGTCGTTGTCAAAAAAGAGGTTCTGGCCAAAATAAAGTAAACCGACATTGAACAGGCTCTTTCTCATCCTGATGATCCTTTTCTCATCCTGCTCCTATTTAAAAAAAACAGGTGAGCGCCCGGTTGCCAGGGTCAAGGGTGATTATTTGTACGAGTCTGACCTGAAGGGGATCGTTCCCTCAGGAACTTCAGCCAAAGACAGCGTCACACTAATACGGAATTATATCGAGAACTGGATCCGCCAGAAGCTGATCATCCGCCAGGCGGAAGCAAATCTTACCACCGACCAGATGAACTTTACCAAGCAGCTCGAAAACTATAAAAATTCACTCATCATCTTCGAATATGAAAATGCCCTGATACGGCAAAAGCTGGATACGCTGGTTCCCGAAGAGGAAATCGAAAGTTACTACGACTTGAACCAGAATAACTTTCTGCTTAAAGATAACATAGTCCAGATCCAATATGTCAAGCTTTCGTTGAAGTCGGGAAACATTAAACCGATCAGGATGCTCCTGATTTCCGATAAACCGGAAGACAGGACCCGGCTTGCAGAGTTGTGCGAAAAATATGCAGCCGATTATTTCCTCGATGATCAGAATTGGCTCCCTTTCAGTGAGGTTCTGAAACAGATACCCATCAGGACCTATAACCAGGAGGAATTTCTGAAAAACCACCGCAATCTCGAGTCCCAGGACTCCCTGTTTGTTTATCTGGTTCGGGTCAAAGATTTCAAGATAAAGGAAAGCATTTCGCCATTGGTGCTTGAGAAACAAAAGATCCGGGATATCATCCTGAATAAACGCAAGATTGAGCTGATCGGCAGGATGCAGGAAGATTTGTACCAGATGGGACTCAAAAATAATGAATTTGAGATGTATTAACGGGGAGAGATCCCGAAAATCCGATCCATGAGACTTGTCATCATTATTTCGTTGATTTTTGCCGTATTTATTCTGAATCCTGTCAACGGAAAGGCCCAGGCTGTTCAGGATACCTTGATCGATGGGGTAGTTGCTATTGTCGGCGCAAATATCATCCTTAAATCCGATATCGAGACCCAATACCTGCAGGCACGTAGCCAGGGAAATATCGCAGGCACTGCTTCCAGGCTCAAATGTCAGATTCTGGAGAGCATGCTTTTCCAAAAGCTTCTCCTTCACCAGGCTCAGGTCGACAGCATCAAGGTGACCGATGACCAGGTTGAAAGTGAGATGGACCGCAGAATGCGCTATTTCGTTTCTCAGGCCGGATCACCGGAACGTCTCGAAGAACACTTTCAGAAGACCCTGATTGAAATCAAAGCTGAGCTCAGGGATGTAGTTAAAGAACAGCTCTTCGCAAAACAGGAACAGGATAAGATCACAAAGGATGTTAACATCACACCGGCGGAGGTTAAAGCTTATTTCCGAAAGCTGCCGAAGGACAGTGTTGAGGCAATCAATTCGGAACTCGAAATCGGGGTGATCGTCAAGATCCCCTCTATGGGGGAAGAAGAGAAACAAATCGTGAAGGATAAACTGAGGAGCTTCAAAGAACGTATTGCAAAAGGGGATGATTTCAGCACCCTTGCCGTGATGTATTCCGAGGACCCGGGTTCCTCAAAACAAGGGGGAGAACTGGGAATGTTCAAAAGGGGAGATATGCGCCCCGAATTCGAGGTCGCGGCATTTAAGCTTAAGCCGGGCGAGGTTTCCGACGTCGTTGAAACCGAGGATGGATTCCACCTCATTCAGATGGTCGAACGACGGGGTGAATATATCAATGTCCGTCATATCCTCCTCCAGCCACAGGTCTCATTGACCAACCTGAATAGGGCAAAGGTTTTTCTCGATAGTGTGGCCAACCTGATCCTGACGAAAAAAATGACGTTTGAACAGGCAGTCTTGAAATTTTCCGATGACCCCAACAAAATAAACGGTGGACTAATGATCAATCCCCTTTCCGGGAATACCCGTTTTGAGGCCAATAACCTTGATCCTAAAGTTGCTTTCATCGTGGATAAACTGAAAATAGGAGATATCTCCACTCCCGTCCTGATGAAAACGGAACGTGGTAAACAGGAATACCGGATTTATTATCTGAAAGACCGGACAAAGCCGCACAAGGCTAACCTCGACGAGGATTATGCGCGGATCCAGGAATGGGCCCTTGAAAAGAAACAGATGCAGGTGGTCAACGACTGGATTACAGAGAAAGCGAAAACCACCTATATCAACATTCTGGATGAATACCGGAATTGCACGTTTGACCGCAACTGGATGAAAAACTAAATATGCTGACTATGCACTATGCCACAGATGTTGAAGCAGTTGATGCCCTGGTAGCAAGATACTCCGTGCTGAAATCTGAAATTGCCAAGGTGATCATCGGACAGGATGAGGTCATCAAAAACCTGTTGATCTCCATTTTCTGCAAGGGGCATTGCCTTCTGGTAGGGGTTCCGGGCCTGGCAAAAACGTTAATGGTAAATACCCTTTCAAAGATTTTAGGTCTGGGTTATAACCGTATCCAGTTCACCCCCGACCTGATGCCTTCTGATATCCTGGGGACTGAAATCCTTGATGAGATGCGGAAATTCCGATTTATTAAAGGACCCGTCTTCGCCAACATCATTCTCGCGGATGAAATTAACCGTACCCCCCCCAAGACCCAGTCCGCTCTTCTGGAGGCAATGCAGGAAAAAGCGGTAACCGTGGCTGGAATGACCTATCACCTGCAGGAACCCTTTTTTGTTCTGGCGACCCAGAATCCCATTGAACATGAGGGAACCTATCCCTTGCCGGAAGCCCAGCTCGATCGTTTCATGTTCAACATTTGGCTGGATTATCCATCCATTGAGGAAGAAATCCGGATCGTCAAAGCCACCACAACCGAGAAATCTGTAACACCGATGGTGATCCTGAGCCGTGAAGAAATACTCTTTTTTCAGAACCTGATACGGAAAATACCGGTCGCTGATAATGTCTATCAATATTCGGTGAACCTGGTCAACGCAACACGGCCCCTTACCCTCAAAGCCAATCCTTGGGCTAATGAGTACCTGACCTGGGGAGCTGGTCCCAGGGCTTCTCAGTATCTGATCCTTGGAGCCAAGTGCCATGCCGTGCTTAATGGAAAATATTCTCCCGATAATGAGGATGTACGGGCGGTTGCCAAATCCGTCCTTCGACACCGGATCGTTCTTAATTATAAGGCAGAAGCGGAGGGGATGAGGGCCGATCAGATCATCGAGCATTTTCTATCCTGAAAAATGATAAGGGCTCGTGTACTTTCGTTTTTCTTCCTTCTCCCGGTTGCCGGTTATTTGATCCTCAGTCCATCATGCCGTCAGCAATCAGGGAAAAACGACAGGAATAATGATACCCTTCGTGGAAAAATAACCATCTCCGGCGCTTTTGCGCTTTATCCCATTACCGTGAAATGGGCCGAGGAGTTCCAGAAACTTCACCCTCATGTTACCATCAACATTTCCGCCGGAGGAGCCGGGAAAGGCATGGCAGATGCCTTATCCCACATGGTCGACCTGGGTATGTTCTCCAAGGCCGTCAGCCCTGAAGAAAAGGCAAAAGGGGCCTGGTGGATCGCTGTCTCCAAGGATGCTGTTCTCCCTACCATCAACGCCTCCAACCCGGTTCTGCAAATCCTGAAAACCAAAGGAATGACCCGGCAGATATTTTATAATATTTTTATTGCCGGTACAGTTAAGACCTGGGGTCAGGCCGCTAACACCAGCAACTCAATGGAACTTCAGGCTTTTACGCGTTCCGATGCGTGCGGAGCCGCCGACATGTGGGCAAAATTCTTATTCAATAAAAAACAGGAAGACCTACAGGGTCTTGGTCTGAACGGGGATCCGGGAGTTGCCGATGCCGTGCGCAGGAATATTGGCAGTATCGGATATAATAACCTCAACTTCGTCTACGATATGCAGACACGAAGGAAATACCAGGGTCTGGAGGTCATCCCGATCGATCTGGATGGAAACGGTAAAATCAGCCCGGATGAGTACTTTTACAATACCCTGGATGACGTTATGAATGCGATCAATGATGGCAGATACCCCTCTCCTCCGGCAAGGGAACTATACATGGTATCCGGAGGAAAACCTGCAAGCAGGCTTGTCATGACCTTTCTCAGATGGATTCTTACCGATGGTCAGAAATATGTGAATGAAGCGGGATATGTGAAGATCCCCGAGGAACACCTTCAATCCGAATTACAAAAACTGAATTGATATTTCCTTTTTTGGTACTTTTGAGAAATGTACCTCCTTGGCCGTCAACAAAGGCACTATGTGAATTATACCTGGATGATCGTCAGCCTCCTGCTGGTCGCATCCCTGCCTTTACTCCTTTTCGGCGGACTATACTTTAAATCCTTTTTGCTCCTCCGTGATTATTCATTGCTTGATCTTCTTTTCTCAAAGGACTGGCGGCCGTCGAGTGGAAAATTCGGTTTCTATCCTTTCATCGTCGGGTCCGTATGGGTGACCCTGCTGTCAATTATTATTTCCGGACCGGTTTGCCTGCTGACCGCGATTTATGTCACTCAGTATACCCGGAAACAATTCCTCAGGATCATGCATCCGGCCATCGATATCCTGGCCGGGATCCCGTCGGTAGTATATGGAGTCTGGGGCTTACTGGTCATAGTGCCATTTATTTCACGCTATCTGGGCCCCTGGTTTGGTGTCAATACCATGGGCTACAGTATCCTGGCCGGTGCCTTTGTCCTGTCAATCATGATTACCCCGTTCATCCTGAATATCATGATCGAGATATTCCGGTCGATCCCGATGGAATTGAAGGAGGCTTCACTGTCGCTGGGAGCTACCCAATGGCAAACCATCAAGCATGTACTGCTTAAGAAAGCTTTACCCGGGATCATAGCAGCTTTCGGTTTTGGATTAGCACGCGCCTTTGGTGAAACGATGGCAGTCCTGATGGTCGTCGGAAATGTAGTGAAGCTTCCGAAAAGCGTCTTCGACCCGGGATATACACTTCCGGCTCTGATAGCCAATAATTATGGAGAGATGTTGTCGATACCAAAGTATGATTCCGCGCTGATGTTCGCTGCCCTGCTGCTGCTTGGGGTCTCGTTTTTCTTTAATCTCATCATGCACTTTTTCATTGTCCGCTACAACAAATATTAAAAGAAATAAATGAAGCTGATCAACAAGATAGAAGAGAAATTCTTTAAGGTTCTGATGATCCTGTCTACTTACTTTATCCTGGCTATTCTGGCGATCATTATCTACTCTATTTTTGAAAAAGGTTTCCGCTCAATCTCATGGGAAGTCCTGACCTCCATTCCCAAAGGCGGATACTATTATGGGAAGGGAGGAGGGATCCTGAATGCCATCCTCGGCTCCCTGACCCTGGCGTCTGGCGCTACAGTGCTTGCATTTCTCATCGGCCTTCCAGTCGCTTTATATATCAATGTCTTTCTCATCCGGAAGAAGAAACTGGTCAACCTGATCCGTTTTATCCTTGACCTGATCTGGGGAATACCTTCCATTGTCTATGGTGCCTTCGGATTTACCCTGATGATCTTTATCGGATTGCAAACTTCTCTTCTCGCAGGAACCATTACCGTCACCCTTTTTATCCTTCCGATCATGATCCGGTCGATGGATGAGATCCTACGAACTGTTCCCATTGGTTTGATGGAAGCCTCCTATTCATTGGGTTCCAACAAATCAGAAACCGCTTTCCGCATCTTTACGCGTCAATCGGTCTCCGGTATCATCACTGCCATTCTCCTTTCATTTGGCCGGGCAATCGGGGATGCAGCCTCCGTTTTGTTCACGGCGGGATATACCGATAATCTTCCCAATTCATTGATGGAACCGGTCGCAACTTTGCCTTTATCCATCTTTTTCCAACTGGCTTCACCGGTACCCGAAGTTCAGAACCGTGCCTATGCTTCTGCGTTAGTTCTTACCCTTATCATTCTTGTGGTAAGTCTTTTCTCCAGGGGACTTGGAAAGGGTTATCACAAAACCAAAATCAATTTCTAATTACATTCCGGATGAATACCCATACCAAAATACACATCGATAACCTGAATGTTTACGCCGGGAAAATACCCATCCTTAAAAACATCAACATTGAGATACCCCGGAATAAAATTACCGTCATTCTCGGTCCGTCCGGTTGTGGTAAAACGACCCTGCTGAAATGCCTCAACCGCCTTACAGACCTTTATCCCGAACTTAACGTCACCGGTTCCGTTTTCATAGAAGATCAGAATGTACTTGATAAAAAAGCCGACATCAATCAGCTTCGTCAACATATGGGACTGCTATCTCAAAGACCCTACCCGCTGCCCATGACCATATACAATAACATCGCCTATGCATTAAAGCTTCGTGGAGTAAAAAAACGCCGGGAACTTCATAAACTGGTTATTGATTACCTCAAACAGGCAAACCTGTATGATGAGGTCAGGAACCGGTTGCATGAACCGGCATCCCGCCTTTCTATCGGCCAGCAGCAACGGCTATGCCTGGCTCGCGGCCTGGCCGTGGATCCGGAAATCATCCTTGCCGATGAACCTACCTCTGCCCTTGACCCGATTTCCAGCCAGTTCATCGAAGAGACCTTCGTGAAGCTGAAAAATGATTACACCATCGTACTGGTTACCCATATTCTGAGACAGGCAAAACGGATTGCCGATCACGTTGTCTTTATTTATATGGGAGAAGTGATCGAACAGGGGGATGTTTCGGAAGTTTTCGGAAATCCCAAAATGGAGAAAACAAAACTTTACATTGGCGGGACATTTAATTAAAAAGCCTTCCTTGCCAGGTATCCTGTCTTTCAAGTTCTTTCTCGATCAACCGTAAAACGGCATCGTAACGGATCAGATCCCAACTGCTGTGATGAAGGAAGGTGGGAGGCACTTCGCCTGAGAACCGCTCTATAATGATGGCAGGATTCAGGCGTTCAATAAAAGAAACAATGAACCGGATATAGGCTTCCAGGGTGAACTTATAAAAATCCTCCGGATGATCTTCGAATTCCTTCTCCATATGAGTTCCCCTGACAATCTGAAGCTGGTGAAACTTGACGGAATCAATAGGAAGCTTCGAGATAACATCAGCCTCCGCTAACATTTCCTCCATGCTTTCACCGGGTAAGCCGAAGATGAAATGAGCTCCTGTATGGATCCCCATATGGTGGGTTTGTTCAATTATTGTCCGGCTGATCTGAAAATCATGCCCCCGGTTTATCCGCTCCAGCGTTTTATTATAGCATGATTCTACCCCATACTCAACCTGAATGTAATAATCCCGGGCAAGATGCTTGAGAAAGTTCAGTTTTTCATTATCCATGCAGTCGGGACGTGTACCGATCACCAGTCCAGCCACTCGCGGATACATAAGTGCTTCCAGGTATAACTTTTCAAGCACAGGCAGGGGAGCATAAGTATTGCTGTAAGGCTGAAAGTAAACCAGGAATTTATCAGCCTTCCGGTACCGGACTGCATGAAATTCAATTCCTTTCGTAATCTGGATGGACAGCGGTTCTTTCGGGTTACAATAGGAGGGATTAAAAGCATTGTTATCGCAATAGGTACATCCATCCCTTCCCTTTGTTCCATCCCGGTTGGGACAGGTAAACCCGGCATCCACAACCACCTTTTGAATCCTGCCTCCGAAGGTTTTCCGAAAATATTCCGTATACGAATTAAATCGACGGCTATGTCCCCATTGGAACATTATGCATTTTTTGTTGCCCGCTCAAGCCGTTTCAGGACTGAAAACATAAAGGTCGCCGATAACAGGGTACAAATGATGAAAAATAACCACAATCCCCATAAGGGGAAAATTCCCCAAAGCCAGCCACCGACCATGAGAAGGTAATTGCCAAGCGCTGTGGCAGCAAACCAGCCGCCCTGCATGGTGCCTTTGTATTTTGGCGGGGCCACCTTGGAAACAAACGAAATCCCCATCGGACTTAAAAAAAGCTCGGCAATGGTCAGGATAAAATAGGTTGAAATCAAATAATAGGGTGAAACAAGAGAGCTGGCAGGAGCTACCTCACCGCTGATTTCTTTCGGACTGGGCAAACCGATGGAGGCAAAAATAAGGATTAGAAACGCTGAAGCTGTAATCAACATGCCGATTCCGATCTTCCGGGGTGCCGAGGGCTCTTTCCCTTTGTTATTTAGCCAGGAGAAAAGCCCGATGACCAGAGGTGTCAAGGCAACGATGAAGAAAGGATTGAAATGCTGGAATTTCTGTGGGGTGAACGGATTGATATCGCTATAGCCCATAAACCGCCAGATTGCAACGACGGCAAAGACAACGAACACGATCCCGCCAATGATCCTTGAAACCGATTTGCTGTTTTTCTTGACTAGGAAAACCAGGCCGATAATGGAAATGAAAATGGGTAATAATCCGAAAAGATCAAAGAAAAGATTGGTAAATTTTCCAACGGTCGGTTGTGTATAATCCCTGGCAAAGAAAGTCATGGTCAGACCATTCTGATGGAACGACATCCAGAAGAAAATAACCACGAAAAAGACCAGGAATAAAGCAATCATCCGTTCCTTAATTTGTTTGGCATTCAACTCAACCACCTGATTCTTAAATTCTGCGCTTTGCGACTTCTGTTTCTCCGTCATGTCGGCTTTCCGGTAATATTTCCTGAAAATCCAAAAGATCAGCATGGATACCACCAGGCTGAAGCAGGCAACGCTGAATGCCCAGTGATATGACCTCGCAAGAGCATCCAGATAATTACATGAGAACTGATGTAAGGTAGCCATGGTCACGGATGGATCCTGGATATGGGCAACTCCCAGGTATTCAGTTGCGTCCGGTAAAGTTCCCTTGATCAGGCTGTTGGCAAGTGCGGGAATACGGGCATCATAGGTAAAATGGAATGTTTTCAGGATGGAGTTGCTGACCATCTCTGCGGCTGTCGGAGCAAACATAGCCCCGATATTGATTCCCATGTAAAAGATGTTAAAGGCGTTATCCCTCTTGCTGCTGTATTGTGGGTCATCGTACAGATTCCCGACCAGCGCCTGAAGATTCCCCTTGAAAAGACCGGTTCCAAGTGCGATCACGGCAAGAGCAATAAACACGAACCCGATGCCTGTTCCATGAACTGACGGTACTGCCAGTAAAATATAGCCAACGAACATCACGATCAGACCGATGCTTACGGTCTTTCCATAACCCAGTGCCCGGTCGGCAATGAAACCTCCTAACAAAGGCAGGAAGTAAAGGCAAGACATGAAGGTGCCATAAATAAATCCGGCCCTTGCCGAACTGATCCCATATTTGGCCTGGATAAATAATACGAATATGGCTACCATCGTGTAAAAGCCAAATCGTTCTCCCATGTTGGTAAAGAAAGCGACAAAAAGTCCTTTAGGATGTCCTTTGAACATAATGATTGAAATTAATTATTGATGAATACTCATTGAACTGACAGGGAAGTGTATTGCAAAAATAATCAAATTTGTATACGAACAAAACCCTCATGATTTTCTACTGATTTATTGGTAAGTTTAAAATCGTAAATCTAAAATTGAAAATTCAGCATTGATGTAATAATTTTATTGTTCAGTCGTCTATAAGCCCATATGAACCTCCGCGAATTTCAAATACAGGTATATCCACTTAAAAATAAGTTGTTCAGGTTTGCAAAACGATTTCTTGAGCGCACAGATGAAGCAGAGGATCTCGTCCAGGAAGTCTTTATACGTTTATGGAACCGGCGTGAAAAACTTGACGAGTATCGCAGTGTTGAAGCCCTTGCCATGATAATTACAAAGAATATGTGTCTGGATAAGATCAAGACAAGACATTATCCCTTTGAGAATATGGATAATCAGCGGTTATTTCTGGAGAACTTGCCGGGAGAAGCCCGGACGGATCATTCAGATGTGATAAACGGGATCCATCAGGCAATCCGGATGCTTCCCGAAATGCAACAAATGATCATCCATCTCAGGGATATCGAGGAATATGAATTTGATGAGATCGCAGAAATGCTCGGAATAAACGAAAATGCCATCCGGGTTAATCTGTCACGTGCCCGGAAAAGAGTGCGGGAAATCCTGATAAATAGCAATATATATGAATATCAGAGAAATTGAAAAACTTCTTGAGAAGTACGATCAGGGAGAAACAACACTGCAGGAAGAGCATCGGCTGAAAGAATTCTTCCGGGGTCGTAAGATACCGGATAACCTGAAACCCTTTCGCACACTTTTTGACTATTTCGATCATGCAAAAGGAGAAACACTTTCAGATCCTTCATTCGACCGGAAACTGAAAGACCGGTTATTGGAATCTGCCGGCGAACCCGAACCCTTTCCTTTTCGTCCGGCCAGAGGCCGGTTTGTCTACATCATCGGTATTGCAGCAGGAGTCCTTCTGATCATCGGGTTGGTTTTTACCTTCCGGTATGAAGTTGCTAAAAAGACTGCACTCAAACCCGTTCCGTCTGACCGTGAAATCCTTTACGCTGAAACGTTCAATGCCCTTATGATGGTGTCCGTCAACCTGAACACGGGTCTTGATCAGGTCCGTCGTATCGGAACATTCAATAAAGCCATCAATAACCTGCAACCATTATCCAAATTTTATCAATATCAACCCATCATTGTTAACCCGGACAGAATAAAATGATCAGTCCATAAAATCAATTTACCTATGAAAAAGTTAATCGTTCGTTTAGCCATTTCGGCATTCCTGATGATCCCTTTGTACTCGATTGCACAAAGTCCCATCGATAAGGTGTTTGAAAAATATGCCGGTCAGGAGGGTTTTACCTCAGTGAATATTTCAAAAGAGATGTTCCAGATGCTTGAGCAATTGGCATCAGGAGCAGAAAAAGATTCCGGAATGAAAGATATCAAACCGATCATGGAACAACTATCAGGCCTTAAAGTCCTGAACTTTAATTTTGATTCCGTCAATATTGTAAAGGCGGTGACGGTTTATAACGAGTTTGCCGGCTTATTCCCTGCAGGGACATATAAGGAGTTGATGACTATCAACGAAGGAAGACAGAACATACGGTTCCTTACCAAACAGGAAGCTAGTGGGAAGATCTCGGAAATGGTGATGCTGATGAAAGACAAACATGAAGTCGTCGTTCTTAGTCTGACCGGAAATATCGATCTTTCAACCATCTCCAGCCTTTCCAAAGGGATCAATATCCATGGGATGGAGAATCTGCAGAAAATGAAGGAATCCCATAAAAAGTAACAGGAACAGATTTCTTTATAACCATGAAGGCGTATGCGCGCGGCACACGCTTTCACGGTTATAAACGTACCATAATTTGCCCGGTCAGTTCAATTTTTTTATTTCCCTCCACTAAATCCAGCCCGCTTCCGTTAGTCATCCGGTCCAGGAAATTCGTTATCCCGCCTTTGATCCACCAGCTGAAGTGACGGGTTATTTTCCCACTTAATAACAGGCATATCCTGAATCCTTTGCCAAAAAAAGCAGGGACTGAATATCCATACAGTACCTCCGGTTCATAAGCGTAAATCCTCGACCCGTATTCAGGTATCTCAAAAAGAGCATAGCGGAAACCAATGTTTAACGGAATTTTTTCCGGTTTATATGATATATCCTGAAGAAAAAGATATCCGTATTTTTTTTCCTGTGAATCACTGCCGGTCATATTCACCTCAAAACGGTCCTTGAATGAAAATCCCGGGACCGGACCCCAGTCAATCTGTACCCGAAAAGCCTGTCGTCTGGCTTCCTCGATCTTATACGTCATGTTTTCACCGGGTGACGCATTGACCGACCAGGTATTGTAAATGTAACGTGCATAGAGATTGACGTAGCTTGACAAAGGACTTGTGAGCATAATTCCCATCTCGAAACCGGGCGACGGCCGGCCAACCCGGTATTTTAACCATGGAAAGCGGTAAACATCGGCATAACCTGATAAAAATAGCCTTCGGAACAAACTGGCCTGAATATTGAGATAGAAGCCTTGCTCGTTGATATTCATGCTTTGCTGACCGAATGCATTGGAGAAAAGATTCTGGTAATCGCGCGGATAGTTTCTTACCAGACAAGTTACCTTGAACCGGGAATCAGGATCCGCAATGAAACCGGTAAGAAACGCCACCCCTCCATTACGGCTCCTGCTTATCTCACCAAAGAAATACGCATAACGGCTTCGTGCCTGGAAATCAAAACCGAGGTTAAAATTCTCCTTCCCCGATAAAGAAAACTGGTTATAAGGTTGAAGCCTTGGTACCAGGAACCCCGACCATCTTGAATAATACCCGGTAATCCCCACCCGGAAAAAAGAACCTGTTATATTTAAATTACCGCCAGCTATCAGTTCGGAAATAGCATCCCTGTCCTGAAGCTCATCCTGGGTCCGATGTAGTCCGGTTGATTGAAGCGAACTGAATTCCACAACCTTTGTCTCCAGGCTGTCCTGATTGATAATGTTCCCGTCGCGGTTTTTCCATGAGAGAAAGCCGCTGATTTCGATTTTTTTTATTTTTACGGTACCTGCGATCCCGCGGAATGAATTTCCTTCGGACATGCTCAAACTGCCTTTGACCTGACCCAGGGTCATTCCCCCGGCTGAAAACCCGGGTATGCTGCCACCCGTTAAACCGGTCCCGAAGGTAAGGCCCTGGCCGAAACCTGCACGGAAATTACCGATCACCAGATTCCTTAGGATACCCAAATTTGTCAGTGCAAGATAGCCTGAGTAATAATCCATTCCGAATTGCTGGGCTCCTCGGAAAAATTGCTCTCCCGGATCCTTTTCGCCGGCAAGTCCGATCTTCAGCTTGTCAAAATAGGTGTAAGTATACCGGAAATAATAATGCTGTGGTTCACCCGGATAACCCGCATCAGAGGATCCGGTTGCGGTATCATGGATAAAGTAACCGTTGCTCTTTGGGAAGGCTTGTCCGTAACGGACCAGCAATTGATGCCGCCCCAGTTTCACTATATTTTTTGGAGAGAGGGGAGGAGTTGTTGCCGGAGTTCCGATACAGATATACGGGATGAGCCTGGTGATCAGCGCCGAATCAAACCCCGGTATGGCATTGAGTTCATAATAGGAAAGAATTTCGCCATATGATTTTTGATACTCAAGGAATGCGTGGATCAACGGACCGGTCAGAACCGGTATTTTATTCAGCTCAAGTGCGGTAGCCTTATTGAGGTCGACAGGCTTGATCCTTGTTTCCTCCAGATCCTCTATGAGATCCGTAAAATCCACTGTTTGTTCCAACCGCTCTGAAAGCCTCTCCGTTATCTCCTCAGTCTGCGAATAACCGGACAACAAGGAGCAGACGAGGATAAGCACCAAGCAGATTCTCATACCCGTCATTTTTTCGACTTTCTGATGAACCGGTAAGTGATAGATCCCGCCGGTGTGAATCCGAGTACCGGATGATACCCGGAAGCAAAATCCATTTGAAACCCACCGAACTCCAATCCGAATCCGAAAGTGAAAAGGGTCGGATTTGTACAAATGCCGATCCTTGCATAAACTGGCTTTGCACACCGGTATTCCATGCCTGCCTTAATCAGCGGTTTGTTTGTCAGATCTTTTTCAGCTTCAATAAGGACTTCCAGGGATTCTGAAAAATGATAGGACAGCCCAATCCGGATTACCGTGGGTAAATATTCCTTCGGCTCAAAAGTGAGCTTGACCGGAATCGGATTCAGAAAATGAACTCCGATGATTATTTGCTTGTTGACTTGATACAGGAATCCGGCTTCACACGATATCAGGTTCCGGGAACCATAGCCGTCGGACAATTGAAACCTCAGATAGTCAAACTGGACACCGGCCGAAAATCGTTTTCCGAATTTTCTGGAAAGGCTGATCCCGGCTTTTATCTCGTTATACCCACCAGCTCCGGAATGCATGATAACGATTCCGAGGGTTACAGGCCTGAACGGGATGATCATTCCAAGGGTCTTATAGCACAGCTCCTTGATCAGAAATTGGTTCTCAAAGCTGAATCCGGCAGAGAAAGATGTTGCCCAGGCATTTCCTGCCTGGTTGTTGCAGACCGACCAGAAATCAATGGTAGCCACACTGGATGTTCCCATCGCCGGAGCACGGCCACCGCTGATGTGAACTTCTCCGGATCCGGCAAAAACAGTCGAAAAGAGTAAAAGGGTTACCAATCCGGAAAGGGTACGAGTGATCATTCACTTTTTCCGCTTTATCCGGAATATCTGGAAAAGGTAATACCCGAAAGAAAGATACTTTTCAACAATGGATTTTTATTATTTTTGAAAGAAATACCCGTGTTATGATCAGCCATGTTCTGCCTTTTCTGGAGGATCTTCAGAAAAACAACAACCGCGATTGGTTTCAGATGAACAAATCAAGGTATGAGCAAAGTAAAAAAGAAATTGAAACATTCATCGAAGGTGTGATACCGGAAATCGCCAAATTTGATCCGAGCATAAAATTCCTCGAACCCAGGGAATGTCTCTTCCGGATATACCGGGATGTACGGTTTGCGAAGGATAAATCACCCTATAAAACGAATTTCGGAGCATTCATGGCCAGAGGCGGTCACAAAAGCCATGGCCCCGGCTATTATATCCACTTTCAGCCGGGCGGAGAATCATTCCTTTCAGGCGGTATCTATTTGCCGGAACCGGAAGTCATGAAAAAGATCCGGCAGGAGATCTATTATAATATTGCGGAGTTTAAATCCATCCTTTCTCTTCCCGGCTTCAGAAAATTTTTCAGGGGGATTGATGATTGGGACAGGCAAAAACTTGCGCCCAGGGAGTTCCCAAAGGATTTTCCGGAAATCGATCTGCTGAAGAACCGGAGCTTCACGGTTTCCCATCCGCTGGCGGATCAGATGATCACCAATGAAAAACTGTTCGATTATTCCATGACCGTTTTTCGCGCCCTGCATCCTTATAATCTTTTTCTGGCCAGGGCGGTTGAATGAAAGATCAGGGTAAACGGCCAATTATAGTTTGCTTTCCGGTAACCTTTTGATTCAGTTTAACCTCAAGCGCTGTACCGACAGGAAGCAACAGGTCAACCCGGGATCCGAATTTGATGAATCCCAGTTCTTCGCCCTGTGTGACGGGCTCACCAATCTTTGGATAACACTTAATCCGTCTTGCAACCGCACCGGCGATCTGTCGTATCAGGATCTTCTGGTGATCCGGGGTTTGTATGACTGTCGTTGCCCGCTCATTTTCCAGAGAGGCTTTTGGATTGAAAGCCACCAGATGCTTACCCGGATGATAGTAATAATAGATTATTTCTCCGCAGATCGGGTACCAGTTTACATGAACATTGCTGGCCGACATAAAAATAGAGACCTGGATCCGGTCTTCCTTAAAGTACTCCATATCAATGGTCCGCTCAATGACCACTACCTTCCCGTCCGCCGGACAAAGAATAACCTTCTCCCCGCCCTTCGTTTCCCGTTTCGGTGAACGGAAAAACCTGATGATCATGATGAAAAACCATAGTCCCAGCACGTAAAGGAAATAATGAACCCACCCCTGGACCGGAAATATATGGTTGAATCCAAGCAATACGGCTGCTTCGAATAAAAAGACGATGATAATTGTTTTATAACCTTCCCTGTGTATGATCATTGCATGTCAAATTCCATTTCGTAAAATAAAGTACAAAAATATAAAAGGGGCTGAAAGAAAAATGGTATCAAAACGATCAAGGATGCCGCCATGTCCGGGAAGCAATGATCCGGAATCCTTGATATTCAGGCTTCTCTTGAACAATGATTCGGCGAGATCACCGAGGGTGCCAAAAATCAGCACGATACAGGCCAGCACCAACCAATCTCCGAGGGCGATATCCCTGACCAGGAAAAACAATCCGAAACAGGTGGCAAACGCTATGAAGATCCCTGCAACGGTTCCTTCCCATGTTTTTTTTGGCGAAATCCGTTCGAATAATTTATGCCTTCCAAACTGTTTCCCGTACAGATAAGCCCCGGTATCGGAAAACCAGGTGATGATGAAATATCCCAGCAGAAAGGCTGGAAATCCCAGAAAATGAACGGTCCCGGGTCGATCAAGTATACTCAGAACCCCCAGCGGGAACGAAATGTAAAAGATCCCGACGATCGTCACAGCAACGTTCATCAATGGTTTGGCTTGTCTCCTGTAGATCTCCAGAATAAAAGGAATGAAAAAAATGATCATGGCGATGCCAATTGGAACCGTTTTCAACGGGATCGCATCGGAAAACAGGAGCATTTCGGAAGAAAGGACAATGGAACAATACAGAACAGCGCCTGCAACGGTTCCGTAAATCCGCTGGGGCCTGCAATCCTCTGTTGTGACAAGCGTATAGAATTCCCAAAGCCCGAGGATGGTAATGACCAGGAAAATCCCGGAAAAAATCCAGTTGCTGATATACAGCGAGGCAAGTAATATGAAAACCATCAAAAGCCCGGTAATGGTCCTGGCCCAGAAATTATTCATTGGATTGAAATCGGTTGACGATTATTTTTGCATGCAGGATATCATCCCTCTTGACATATACCTCAATATCACCGAACGCCCGGTATGCCCAATCCTGCTTGTTGATAATGACAGCAGTAATTTCATTGGTCTCAAGAAGGTCTTTCAACATCTCCGCCTGGTAAAGCTGGTTTGTGCTGAAGATGGCCTCCCAATCTTCCTTGTCCGGATCATTTAGTTTATGCAGCATCGTCAATCAGAAAAACATAAAATTCCTTTGGACCATGCGCTCCCATTACAAGAGTCTTTTCAATATCGGCGGTACGGCTTGGACCGGTTATCAGGGAAATCATCGAAGGATAGTTGTCCTTATATTTTTTCTTGATGTTCTGTAATGCCTGTTTCAGATCGGGAACCAGCTGGGAAGTATATCCAACCACCAGATGTGTTTCAGGGTAAACCACGATTTTACGTCCGGGATTCATCCGGGTTGAAACCATCACCGTTCCCAGGCGTGCAATCAGGTACTCGCAGCGCGTAATGCCGATTTTTGCATCCAGGATATGTTCATAGCTTTCTTCATAGGGAATCCCGCCTTGTTTGAGTAAAACATGGATTTCAGGATCAGAACAAAATAACAGGGGCCAGTCCTTCTCCAGTATGAAAGATCTCAGGGTCCCGATGAATTCATCGGTGCTTTCACAATACACGAATTTCCCGGCTACCTTGATAAGCTCTTGCGCAAATGTTACATCCAGGGGTTCCGTCATTTCTGTGTAGACGGATGATTCCAGTTCAACGATCGGGTAGGGGAGCTCAGCCTTCTCGATCAGGGCATCCCTGACTTTTTTCAGGACCTTTTCACGTGCGGTACTTTCTTCCATGAAGGAGTGTAAAAACTAAGATTGGGTTAGGGGATCTTCTTTCTTAGGCTCTGTGGATTCTTTACCTGCAGGCATTTCTGTCTTTGGTTCAGGTAACACTGGCTGATTGGAGGAGATCAGTTTCCTATCCTCTTCCTTTTCGTATGGCCGTTTTCCAAAGATCGTTTCAAGGTCTTCGCGGAAAATGACTTCGCGTTCAAGGAGGAGCTGCGCCAGTTTCTCCAGTTTTTCCCGGTTTTCAATAATGATGTTCTTCGCACGCTCGTAAGCCGTCTGAACAATGTTCCTTACTTCCTGGTCAATTATTTCGGCCGTCTTTTCACTGTATGGCTTCTGGAAAGCAAACTCGTTCTGCCCGGAAGAATCATAATAGCTGATATGGCCTATTTCCTTGTTCAACCCGAAATAGACCACGATAGCATAGGCCTGTTTGGTGACCTTTTCCAGGTCATTGAGGGCGCCTGTGGATATTTTCCCAAAATAGACCTCTTCTGAGGCGCGACCGGCGACGGCTGATGTGATCTCATCGAACATCTGCTCATAGGTAGTGATCTGTCGTTCTTCAGGAAGGTACCATGCAGCGCCAAGGGCTTTTCCTCTTGGCACGATGGTGACCTTAACAAGCGGGTGGGCATATTCCAGCAACCAGCTCACCGCGGCATGTCCCGATTCGTGATAGGCAATGACTTTCTTTTCATGCACGGAGATGATCTTGTTCCGTTTCTCAAGACCGCCGATGATCCGGTCAATGGCATCCAGGAAATCCTGCTTCTCAATAACGATCTTATTTTTCCTCGCAGCGATCAGGGCTGACTCATTACAGACATTGGCAATATCCGCTCCGGAAAATCCCGGGGTTTGACGGGCAAGAAAGTCAGTGTCAACCGAGGCATCCAGCTTCAAAGGTTTAATGTGGACTTTAAATATCGCCTTCCGTTCTTCAAGGTCGGGAAGCTCGATATATATCTGCCGGTCGAACCGCCCGGCCCGCATCAGCGCCCGGTCAAGAATATCAGCCCGGTTCGTGGCTGCAAGAATGATCACTCCGGCGTTGGTACTGAAGCCATCCATCTCGGTCAGGAGCTGGTTAAGGGTGTTTTCGCGTTCGTCGTTGGCCCCCGTGATGGCATTTCTACCGCGTGCACGACCAATCGCATCGATCTCATCAATGAAAATGATACACGGTGCCTTTTCCTTCGCTTGCCTGAACAGATCCCGTACCCGAGAAGCACCTACTCCGACAAACATTTCCACGAAATCGGAACCGGAAATGGAAAAGAAGGGTACTTTCGCTTCACCGGCTACAGCCTTGGCAAGCAAGGTCTTTCCCGTCCCTGGTGGTCCCACCAGCAGGGCCCCTTTCGGGATCTTTCCGCCAAGATTGGTATATTTGGATGGGTTCTTCAGAAAATCCACGATTTCCATCACCTCTACCTTCGCTTCTTCCAACCCGGCCACATCAGTAAAGTTAATGCTGACGCTGGTATCTTTGTCGAACAACGTGGCCTTGGATTTCCCGATGTTGAATATCTGGGACCCACCACCACCACCACCTCCGCGGCTCATGAAACGCATGATCAGGAACCAAACACCTACAAGGATGATGATGGGCAGGAGGTAACTGAAAATATCGCCGAAAATGTCCTTACGGGTATCGTTGGATGGGGGATATGGAAATTGTTTCTTGAACTGGACTATCTCCATCATCGGTTTGTTCTCCCGGATCATACGGGCAACCATGCTGTCGCGGGTATCCTTCAGCAATCCGTTGAAAATCTCCTCGGAACCGATCTGGTAAAAAAATTGCGGGTTTTGTCCAGTTGCGGAAGAACCAAAACTACGCTTGTTAAAATCCTTGTAGGCGGTGTCTTGCTGAAGTTTTGCCTTCTTGATGTAAACTTCTGCTTTTTCCTTATTGATGATGACGATCTTTTCCACGTCCTGATTGAGAAGCATCTCCTCTACCTTAGTCCAGCTAACTTCCTTAACCGGATTGGTATAGTTAAAATACTGGATGGCAATGAATACGATGGCCAGGATTGCATATATCCAATAGAAACTGAATTTTGGACGCTTCCCTTTGGGAGGAATAAAATTCGAAGGAAAATTATCTTTGGTATTTTTCTTGTTCTTTTCTGCCATTCTGTCTGATTACAAAAAATTCATAAGATGGGTCATTCCTGTACTTCAACCTGTGTGATCTCTGCATCTGCCCATAGTTGCTCAAGATTATAGAATTTGCGGCGTTCTTCCTGAAAGATATGGACCACGACATCGTTATAGTCAATCAAAATCCATTCCGCATTCTCAAATCCTTCCTTATGCCAGGGATTTATACCTGTTGTTTTCTTGACTTCATCCATTACCTTACCGGCAACGGCTTCAACATGCGTTCGGGAGGTGCCATGACACAAGACGAAATTATCACATATCATTCCGTTCAATCGTGCGAAATCCAACACCACCGGTTTTTTTGCTTTTTTATCCATCATAGCCTGGATGATGGTCTCAATGAGAATTTCACGGGGGTCTTTTTTCTTTCCTCTTGGCATGCAGGAAGTTTGGTTTGCAAAAGTAATCAAAAAAAACGAACAGTCTAGAAGTTCGGCTTCAGGGTATACGTCTGGTAAAACTCGATGATATTTTGTACCGCCTCTTCCGCTTTATCAACCACCGTGAAGATCTCAAGATCCTGTGGATGGATGTTTTGTTCTGCCAATACCGTAGATTTGAGCCAATCAATGAGTCCCTGCCAGTATTCACGGACAACAAGTACAATAGGGAACCGCACGAGCTTGTGTGTCTGGATCAGGGTAATGGCTTCCGTAAGCTCATCCAGTGTGCCGAAACCTCCGGGTAAAGCGATAAAACCCATGGAATACCGCATAAACATCGTTTTCCGGACATAGAAAAAGTTGAAATTGAGCAGCTTGTTGCGGTCGATGAACGGATTGGGATTTTGTTCAAATGGAAGATTTATGTTCAATCCCACCGATTTCCCACCGGCGAAATGGGCACCTTTGTTGGCCGCTTCCATGATCCCGGGCCCGCCACCTGTAATGATCCCGAATCCGGCTTTGGTCAGCAGATAGGCGATCTCCTCCGTCAGCTTATAATAACGCTGACTCTCCCGGGTACGGGCCGACCCGAAGATAGAAACACAAGGACCGATTTTACTGAGTTTCTCAAACCCTTCCACCATCTCCGACATGACCTTGAATATTTCCCACGTGTCATAGCTGATGGTTTCCGACCATGTTTTGGGCTGGAAAGATTCCTTCAGCTTTTCAATTTCTTTAGGATCCATATTGCGTTGAATAGAAAATCAAAGATAAAAAAATATCTCATCCGGAAACGTTGAGCATCTTCTTCAGGAAATAGGCCGTGTGGCTTATATCCGCATACCGGATGACCTCTTCCGGACTCCCTTCGCAAACGACCAGCCCACCCCGCTCCCCTCCTTCAGGACCCAGATCAATGATGTGGTCAGCGGTTTTGATCACCTCCATATTGTGTTCAATGACCAGGACCGTGTTCCCTTTTACAACCAGTTTGTTCAGTACACTAAGCAGGACCTTGACATCTTCAAAATGAAGCCCGGTAGTGGGCTCATCCAGGATATACATGGTATTTCCAGTATCGGTTTTTGACAGTTCGGCAGCCAGTTTGACCCGCTGGGCCTCACCACCCGAAAGGGTTGTTGATTGCTGGCCAAGCGTTATATATCCCAGGCCGACATCATGGAGGGTATGGATCTTATGAACGATCATATGGATATTTTCAAAAAACTCAACCGCCTGCTCGATGGTCATATTCAGGACATCGTTGATTGATTTGCCTTTGTACCTGACTTCCAACGTTTCACGGTTATAACGCTGACCCTGGCAATTCTCACATAGCACATACACATCGGGTAGAAAGTTCATTTCGATCACCCGTAATCCGGCCCCTTTGCAGGTTTCACAACGGCCTCCCTTCACATTGAAAGAAAAACGGCCCGGCAGATATCCCCGGATCTTCGATTCCGGCAGGGAAGCATAGAGCTTCCGGATCTCATCAAAGACCTTGGTGTAGGTGGCCGGGTTAGAACGGGGTGTGCGACCGATGGGCGACTGATCAATCTCAATCACCTTGTCAAGGTTCTCGATCCCTTCTAAAGAAGCGTAAGGCAGCGGCTTGATTTCCGATTTATAAAAATGCCTGCTCAGAATGGGATAAAGAGTTTCATTAATGAGGGAGGATTTACCGCTGCCTGAAAGACCGGTTATGCAAATCAGCTTGCCGAGAGGCAACACCAGGTCGATGTTTTTCAGGTTGTTCCCCTGGGCACCCCTCAGGATTACCCGTTTTCCGCTGCCTTTTCTCCGGACAGAAGGGATTTCAATTTTTTTCTTGCCACTCAGATATTGACCGGTAAGATGGTCGTTTTTCATGATCTCTTCCGGGGTTCCGTGGGCCACGATACGCCCCCCGTGCACCCCGGCCCCGGGTCCGATGTCGATCACATAATCAGCCGATAAAATGGTCTCCTGGTCATGTTCTACAACAATGACCGAGTTCCCGGTATCACGAAGGCTTTTCAGCGCTCTGATCAGCCGGATGTTATCGTATTGGTGAAGACCAATACTGGGTTCGTCAAGAATATAGAGAACACCGACCAGTTGCGACCCGATCTGGGTCGCCAGCCGGATCCGCTGGCTCTCACCACCTGATAAACTTCTTGCGGTCCGGTTCAGCGTCAGGTAACCGATCCCGACATCCAGCAGGAAACGGATCCGATTCTGGATCTCCCGGATGATCTCATGGGCAATGGTTTGCTGACGGTTTTCCAGGTTCCCCGGAAGGTGATCAAACCATATCGTAAGGTTGACCATGTCCATTTTCGCCAGGTCTGCAATGTTCCTCCCGTCAACCCTGAATTGGAGCGATTCTTTCTTCAGCCGGTCACCCCCGCATTCAGGACAATTGAGCTTGTTCATAAAACTGCCCACCCATTTCATGATCCCGGCAGGAGCTGTTTCAGCATGCTGCGAATTGATGAAGCTGACAATGCCTTCAAAATTCAGCGAGTAGGTGGAAGTGATCCCAAGGTAGTCGTTCCTGACCCGGAAGATTTCGTCGGAACCATATAAAATGACGTTGATGGCCTGCTCGGGGATTTCCACAATCGGGGTGTTCAGATCGAACCCGTACTTCTCTCCGATTGCCTCCATCTGCTTGAATATCCATGTGTTCTTGTATTCTCCGAGCGGGATGATGCCGCCTTTCCGGATGCTTTTGGTACGGTCGGGGATGATCTTGTTGATATCGATCTCAGAAATCGTCCCCAGTCCGTTGCATTTCGGGCAGGCGCCATAAGGGGAGTTGAACGAAAAGGTGTTTGGCTCTGGCTCATCATACGATATCCCCGAAATCGGACACATCAGCAAACGGCTTAAATGACGCGCGATTTGGTTGTCCCTGTCCATGACCATCAGGGTGTCTTTACCATGCCGCATAGCCAGATTGACGGAATTGATCAGCCGGTTCCTCGATTCAGGATTGATGGAAACCTGATCAATGACGATCTCGATGTCGTGAACCTTGTAACGGTCAAGTTGCATGCCATGCGACAATTCCCTGATTTCCCCGTCAATTCGGATATTCAGAAACCCCTGCTTTCTCACCTGATCAAGCAGCTCACGGTAATGACCCTTGCGTCCTTTCACCACAGGAGCAAGAATTATTAAATTTTTTAACGGGTATTGTGAAAAAATCAGGTCAACGATCTGTGATTCGGTATAGCGGACCATTTTTTCACCGGTCACATAGGAGTAAGCTTCGGCAATCCTTGCAAAGAGCAGTCGCATGAAATCATAGATCTCGGTAATCGTGCCCACCGTCGACCGCGGATTCCGGTTGGTCGATTTTTGTTCGATGGAAATAACCGGGCTCAGCCCGCTGATCTTGTCGACATCCGGTCTTTCCAGGTTACCGATGAATTGCCGGGCATAAGCGGAGAAAGTTTCCATGTACCGGCGCTGCCCCTCCGCATAAATCGTATCAAAGGCGAGTGATGATTTCCCGCTCCCGCTAAGACCTGTGAAGACTACCAGCTTGTTGCGCGGTATGACCAGATCGGTGTTCTTCAGATTGTGAACACGGGCTCCGAATACTTCAAGGTTTTCTTCCAAAACAGAACGGGTAAGGGCAGACATTAATGAATTTCGTTGGTCATTAAGGTATCATGGAAAAAATGATCCCGTACAGGCGTTTTTTTCGATAAAGCTTCCATTGATATGGCGTTGGAATCCTTAGGAAGCTTTAAAACGTAAATTTTGCCGGTCTTATTCGGTAAGGAATAATTCTGTATCCAGGGATTCAATTCACGCAGGATCCGGTAGTTGATGCTCCTCGCAATGGCAAAGGACGGGAGATCCCGGATAGTGGAATCAACGGTGATCATTTTGGTTGATACCGGAGAATAGAAATGCTGTTCCAGGGTATAAAAACCAAAACGCGTTGGATGGTTATATACCTGCTTGATCGCAATGATCCGGAAAACATATCGTGAAGTCTCATCATTCAGAAAAAGATCATAATAGGTATTCACCTTCTGTTTTTCCAGAGCCTTGCTGACTCCTTCCATCCCCCGGTTGTAGGATGCCGCAACAAGGGTCCAGCTTTTATACAGGCCAAAGGCTTCCTTGAAATAGGCACAGGCAGCTTCGGTCGCCTTCTCCAGATTATAGCGTTCATCTACATCCTGATTGATCTCCAGACCATATTTTTGACCGGTTGCTTTCAGAAATTGCCATGGCCCTTCCGCACCCGAAGGCGATACCACATTGCCCAGATTGCTTTCTGCTACGGCAAGGAATTTAAAATCGTCAGGGATCCCATTCTTCTTCAGGATCGGCTCGATCACCGGAAACCAGCGGTATGCCCTTTTGAACATCTGCATCGTGCTGGAATGCATGAAAGTGCTGGCCATGATCTCCCGCTCCAGCGCCTCCCTGACATAATAGATGTTAAGCGGTACCTCTTCTCCTGAGAAATTGGCTTTCGACGGAACTTCCGGACTAAAAACATGGGTATAGCGGCGAAAAAGATTCCGGTAGTCCTTTTCCGGATCTTTTTGTTCCAATACTGCAAAAATGAAAACCGTAAGAACCACTCCCAGCATAAAACCGGAAACAATATATATTACTTTTCTCTTCATCCTGAAAAATCTGAAAACAATACCACGCTCCGTGTTCAATGAAATCTATCTGTCTCATTTTTAACTACTGACTCTTACCTCCTAACTCTTAACTCCACACTCCTAACTCTTCTAAAACGGACTGGCAAACCCGGTGAACGGGGTTGCGGTCCTGTCCTTTTCCGAAATGACCGGATTCTTGATGGACCAATCGATATTCAAAACGGGGTCACACCATAGTATGGCGCCTTCCGCTGCTTTATTGTAAATGTTGGTGCACTTGTAAAAGAAAATGGTATCGTCCTCCAGGGTCAGAAAGCCATGGGCAAAACCCGTAGGGATCCAGTACATCCATTTATTCTGCTCTGAAAGCACAACCGATTCCCATTTCCCAAAGGTCGGCGACGCTCTGCGGATATCAACCGCCACATCGAGAACAGCTCCCTTAATGACCCTGACCAGTTTCCCCTGGTCATAGGGAGGCGCCTGAAAATGCAGTCCTCGCAAGACCCCCTTCTTCGATTTCGATTCATTATCCTGGACAAAGTTCAGTTCCAGCCCGGAACGCTGAAAGGTTGCCCGGTTGAACGACTCGAAAAAATATCCGCGTGGATCTTCAAACACATCCGGCTTGATCACCAGCAATCCCTCAAGAGGTGTTTTAATTATTTCCATTTTTTTTCCAGCTACTCACTTTCATCTTTTTTATCCCGCCAACTCCTAACTCCTCACTCCTAACTCCTCACTTACAAATGCACACACTCCCCATAAGCCTGAGCAACCGCTTCCATGACGGCTTCCGACATCGTCGGATGGGGGTGAACGGCTTCAATGATCTCCCGTCCGGTCGTTTCAAGTTTCCGGGCAACCACCACTTCGGCGATCATTTCAGTTACATTTTCGCCGATCATATGAGCCCCCAGCCACTCCCCGTACTTTACGTCAAAGATCACCTTGATAAACCCTTCCCTTGCTCCGGAAGCAGTGGCTTTTCCTGATGCCGTGAAAGGAAATTTCCCGATGAGAACCTCATGACCTGCTTCCCTGGCTGCCTTTTCCGTCATCCCGACAGAGGCAATTTCCGGGTGGGTGTACGTGCAACCGGGGATATTACCGTAATCCAGGGGTTCCACCTGTTTGCCGGCGATCTTTTCCACGCAGATGATCCCTTCGTGAGAAGCAACATGGGCAAGAGCCGGTCCCTTTACAACATCGCCGATGGCATAATAACCTTCCGCATTTGTCCGGTAAAAGTCATCGACAACGATCTTCCCTTTATCCGTGGCGATCCCGGTTTCTTCCAATCCAATCCCTTCGATGTTGGTTGTTACTCCCACTGCGGAAAACACAACATCGGTTTCGATGATCTCTTCTCCTTTTTTGGTCTTGACCAGGACCTTGCAACCAGTACCTGACGTATCAACCGATTCGACCGAAACACCCGTCATGACTTTCATCCCGGCTTTCTTGAAAGAACGTTCCAGCGCCTTTGACACCTCTTCATCTTCGATGGGAACAATGTTTGGCAATACCTCGATCAGGGTCACCTTTGTACCGATGGAATGGTAGAAATAGGCAAATTCGCTGCCAATGGCTCCCGAACCAACCACCACCATCGATTTGGGTTGTTCCGTGAGGGTCATGGCTTCCCGGTATCCGATGATCTTCTTCCCATCCTGTTTCAGGCCGGGAAGCTCTTTCGACCGGGCGCCCGTGGCAATAATGATGTGGTTTGCAGTGATGGTGGTCACTTGTCCGTTCTCACCGGTCACCTCGACACTTTTCCCGGGTTTGATTTTTCCAAAACCCTTGATGTGTTCGATCTTGTTTTTCTTGAAGAGGAACTGGATGCCCTTGCTCATCGAGTCAGCCACTTCCCGGCTGCGCCGGACCATAGCCGGGAAATCGGCTTTGGCTTCACCGGACATGACCCCGTATTCAGAAGCATGCTGGATATACTGGAATACCTGGGCGCTTTTCAGCAAAGCTTTTGTAGGAATGCAGCCCCAGTTCAGGCAGATCCCGCCCAGTTCAGCCCGTTCCACGACACCGACCCTGAAACCCAGCTGCGCAGCCCGTATGGCGGCAACGTACCCGCCCGGACCGCTGCCAATCACGATGATATCAAAGTTCATTTCTTCCGGTTTTTGCAATCCGCGAAAGTAGTAAAAAATCCGTTCCGATCTTATCTGACCAGTATTACAATTTCCAGGAGTCCGGAATGGGGATATGGCTTTTTTTTATCGTCACACAGGTTCTTTGTTTTGTTTCTTATCTTTACCCTTGCAATATCCTTCAATGTGCAAGGTTGTTTAATAATACAAAATCCTCCTTCTCCGCACGATCCGTCAATGGCGTTCAAAGCGCTTTCGCTGAATACTTACCTGGTCATCTTCATTCTTGTTCTTCTCCCTTCTTGGGTGTTCCCGAAAGAAATTCTGACAAAAAATCCGGAGCCAGGAATGACGGGGTTCATCGAAAACAAAGGCCAGATCATTGATCAGAATAACAAATCGAATCCATCAGTTCTCTTTTTGCTGAATACACCGGGGATGAATGTGCAGTTGCGGAGGGATGGGTTTAGTTATGATCTGTACAGAATATCGAATATTGAACAACGAACAATGAATGACGAATTTTCACGAAACAAGTTACCTGCCACGGATCACGAGTTATTCGTCACGAATTTCCACCGCATCGACTTCGACCTGCTTAATGCCAATCCTTCACCCTTTATCATTCCATCTGATCCGGCGCCGGATTATTATAACTATTTCACCTCAAATGTTTCTGCGGAAGGAGTGCAAAATGTGAGGCAATACAGGAACATTATTTATAAAAACATCTATCCGGGCATTGATCTTGAATTTGTTACCAGCAAGGAGTTTGGATACAAATACAATTTTGTGATCCATCCGGGAGCAAAGATCAATGATATACGCCTGAAGATCGACGGACCGGAGCATATTTTACTGAACCGGGATACCCTGAAATTCGGGACACGATTCGGTGTTGTTGAAGAACTGATCCCCGAAAGCTATTATATGCTGAATCATTCAAGAGTTAATGTCCGGGTAAGTTTTATTAGGATAAGTGAGGGTATTTATGGCTTTTCAACCGATAAGGCCATTCCCGCCAATGCAGTGCTTCTTATTGACCCTACGGCCGTCCGGCTCTGGGGTACCTACTATGGCGGCTCGGGTTGGGATTCTGAAGCTGAATGCTCAGCAGATAAGTACGGGAATGTTTTTCTTGCAGGAGGGACCAATTCAACCAACAATATTGCCACTTCCGGATCATACCAGGGTTCGCTGGCCGGTTCCTATGATGTTTTTCTTGTCAAATTCAATGCAGCCGGTCAGCGTCAGTGGGGAACCTACATCGGGGGAACTGACTTTGAAGAGGTCATTTCCTGCGTGGTCGATAAAAGCGGGAATATTTACGTTTCAGGCGACACCAAATCGACATCCGGGATTGCCTCTCCAGGAGCCCATCAGACTGTTTATGGCGGGGGTGAAAATGATTGTTTCATCGAAAAGTTCAATACGAACGGCCAGCGGCTTTGGGGTACCTATTATGGCGGAGAGAACAGCGACGGCGTCGGTAATATTACGGTAGATAAAAATAAGGATGTGTTTCTATCAGGTGGTACGTCGTCAGTATCCGGGATATCAACCCCGGGGGCCTATCAACCGAACAGGTTTAATAGCAGCATGGACGCCTTTCTGGCAAAGTTCGACAGCAACGGTGTCAGGATCTGGGGAACCTATTACGGGGGCGAGAATGATGAATCTGCTATTTCCTCCAGCGCAGACAGTTTGGGAAATGTGTACTTTTCAGGTAACACCGGTTCTACTGCCAATATTTCAAGTCCGGGATCTTACCAGCCGGCCCTTGGAGGAGCTCAGGATAATTTCCTTGTCAAATTTTCTTCAGATGGTAATCGACGGTGGGCCACCTACTATGGAGGGAACAACAATGAGATAGGGGGAGGCTGTTCATCCGACAGCGCCGGAAATGTTTGCATGACGGCCAGGACGAACTCCTCCGATGGTATTGCCAGCCCGGGATGCCATCAGCCCCTCCCCGGCGGAGATTTTGATGCTTATCTTGTTTTGTTCGACAGTGATGGACAGAGGCTCTGGGGGACCTACTATGGTGGGTTCGATTATGATGAAGGGATCAGCTGCGCCTTCGGATCGGATGACGACATCTTTATAACCGGGGTTGCCGAATCACCCAATAGTATTTCAACACCGGATTCTTATCAACCCGTGTTCGCAGGCACCTTTGATGCATTCCTTGCAAAATTTAATTTTTCCGGACAACTGCAATGGGGCACTTATTATGGCGGCACTGCCGGAGACGATTTCACCTCCTGCAGCTATGTCCGCGATGATACGATTTACGTGGCCGGTTATACCTATTCGACAAGCGGGATTGCCTCTCCTGGCGCACACCAGGAAGTATATGGGGGAAACCGGGATGTTTTCCTGGTAAAGTTCATTGAATGCTGGCCTCTCGTTGCTCCCGGACCGGTTTCGGGACCAACAAACGTATGTATTAATTCAACCGGGATCACCTATTCGGTGCCTGTTCTCCCGCATACTGTGACTTATGTTTGGACCCTGCCATCGGGAGCTGCCATTGCCAGCGGGGCCGGCACGAACAGCATCACGGTTGATTTCAGTGGATCTGCAGTATCAGGGAATATCGGAGTTCATGGGGTCAATAAATGCGGCACCCCCGGCGAATCAGCCTATCTTGCCATAACAATGCATCCATTGCCGGTACCTGACCTTTCAGGACCTGACAATACCTGCGCCGGTCCCGGAAAGATTTATTCGACTGACCCTGGAATGATCAATTACCAGTGGAGTACTTCATCAGGCGGAATGATAACAGGAGGCGGCACCATCGCTGATTACACTGCAACCATACAATGGAATGTTGCCGGACCCCAGCAGGTTTATGTCAATTATACGGATATGAACGGATGTTCGGCGCCCACCCCTTCCGTTTTCAATGTCCTGGTTACCCCAAGTCCTGCTGTGGAGATTACCATTAATGCTTCTTCCAGCGATGTTTGCCTGGGAACCCTGGTCACTTTCACGGCAACGCCAACCAACGGGGGAAACGCACCTGCCTATCAGTGGAAGGTCAATGGGATCAATACTGGAACTGATTCACCTTCATTCAGCTATACCCCCATGAACAGTGACCAGGTCCTCTGCGTCCTTACCTCAAATGCATCATGTTCATCCAACAATCCCGCAACATCGAATATGATCATCATGCAGGTGTATCCTCCTTCCCCTGTTTCGGTCACGGTTGCGACTACTACAAACCCTGTTTGTACAGGCACTTCCGTAACCTTTACGGCCACCCCGGTCAATGGCGGCACAAACCCGGCTTACCAATGGAAAGTGAACGGGATCAATGCAGGGACCAATAATGCCATATTTACATATGCCCCACTGAACGGCGACCAGGTTAACTGCTTGCTTACTTCCGATATGGCCTGTACGCTAAATAACCCTGCCACTTCCAATCCTGTTACCATGACGATATCTCCGCTGCTCCCTGTGTCAGTTTCCATCGCTGCCTCCGATAATCCCTTCTGCCTTGGCCAATCCGTCACCCTCACCGCCACCCCGCTGAACCCCGGACTTAGTCCAACCTACGAGTGGATCATTAACAGTTCTTCGGTCTTCACTGCGGTTCCCGTTTATACTTACCAGCCCGCTTCCGATAACATCGTTACCTGCATCCTCACTTCCAGCGAGGTTTGTACCACAGGCAATCCGGCTACTTCGAATACAGTGATGCTCAATGCCAACCAGAGCCTTCCGGCCGGTATTTCCATCACCGCCTCGGCCAACCCGGTATGTTCGGGCCTACAGGTGACCTATACGGCCATACCCGTGAACGGCGGGAGCAACCCGGTTTTCAAATGGAAGGTCAATGGATTGACCGTCGGGGGGAATGGCAACACCTATTTGTATATTCCTCTGACAGGTGACAAGATCCGCTGCGAGTTTACTTCCAACCTCGATTGCGTCACCGGCAATCCCGCCATCTCCAATGAGATCGCCATGGCATTCCTCCCCGGACCGGAACTGTCGTTCAGCGCCTGCATGGATACCATCACCACCACCCAGGGAAAACCCTTCAGGCTGAAAGGAGGATTACCCCTTGGAGGAACCTATTCCGGTCCGGGAGTTAACTCAGCCATTGCCATGTTCGATCCGCAGGCAGCGGGTGTGGGCGTTAAGGTGATCACTTACAGCTACACGAACGCTGCCCAGTGCAGTAACCAAAAGAGTCGTTCAATTTACGTGCAGGCACCACCTGCTTTTAACTGCCAGGGCAATCTCAGGGATGTCAGGGATAACCAGCTCTATCCGACCTTCAGTTTGCCAGGTGGTAAATGCTGGATGGCAATGAACCTGAATTACGGGACCTTCATCCAGGGGAATGAGCATCAGACGGATAACTGTCAGGTGGAGAAATACTGTTCAAACAACCAGCAGTCGCAGTGTCAGACCTACGGAGGTTTTTACCAGTGGGATGAGCTGATGCGGTTCTCCGAAGCCGTTTCAACCCAGGGACTTTGTCCTGCCGGCTGGCACATCCCCACGGCTGCCGAATGGGATGAAATGCTGTCTTACAACAAGGGCGCTGCCCTGGCGGGAGGACCACTGCAGGACATAACCCTGAACAACAACTTCCAGGCAATACTGGGCGGCATCTTTTATATGAATTCGATCTGGAGCTTCATCGTCCCGCCTGTCACCGGATCGATGTACTGGACCTCAACTACGGAGGATGATCAGCATGCCGTGGCCCGCGGCCTCAATGCCATGACCACCAGCGTGACCTTTTACCAGGCTTCCAAAGCCAATGCCTTTGCAGTGAGGTGTCTGAGGGATAATTGAGCGCCGTGAGAGCACAGCTACGAAGGGCGCACACCCTTTCAACTGGGTTCGTAACTGTTGCAATGATGATAGATTTTAAATTGAGTGTTTACAAACAAACAAACATTAAACAAACAA
>Ga0247841_10000124_pt1 | contig 203776 bp, 200 predicted proteins | sample LaCruzMarch2015__2_FD_192410 | JGI IMG/M metagenome (GOLD analysis project Ga0247841, IMG submission 192410) | Freshwater microbial communities from meromictic Lake La Cruz, Castile-La Mancha, Spain - LaCruzMarch2015_18m | ecosystem: Environmental > Aquatic > Freshwater > Lake | place: Spain... | reverse complement strand
CATTGTGACTATATCATAGGTTTGCTAAACGCTTAAATATATGATATAAAAAATAATATTCCAAATATTTTAGTGACTACAATTTTTACATCTTTTCCTTGTAATAATACTGCTTATAAGGAGTTAACGAAAAATAGGCCTGGAACTTCCGTTGAAATATCATCAGCCTGTTTTGCATGAAGGTCGGCCTCTGGACGTTGAAGGGTACCCTTCTTAGTACAATGATGGGCTTTTTTAATTGCTCCGTGGTGATAAGGGTAAAAAAAAGGCCCAGTACGAATACGGGGCCTTAATAAGACACCATACTAAATTGATTTTCTCTTGCATGGCGGCCACCGAGGTGGACTTAAGCCCGATCCTGACAAGTCAGGAGAGCGGGTACGGGCGCAATATACTCTTTTGTGGAGTCATCGTCAAGGGATTATTCCTAATCCAGCCAAAATACATTGCTGGATAGTAACAAGTTCATCTTTGCTTATTACTCTTATATCGTAACTCCTTTTACCCTGATCTTTTCCGACGAATGGCAGAAAAAGTCTGTCTAATGATACGGTATAGACCATATCGGCTTTTACCCAGTGAAATTCAGCGTTATAGGGCTCAGGAAGAACCGGATCAATGTACAACTTGTAGTGATAAGCCTCAATAACCTTCGGTGGCGTAGTACTTAAAGGAACAATGGTACAAAGGCCCTCTCTTTTACGCAACCGAGGAGAAACGATCACTGCCGGTCTTCGCTTAACCATTTCAGGAGAAACAAAACCTTTGAAATCACAAATAACAATGGTGCCTTGTTTTGGATGATACGGAAGGCTCATCTGTGCTGATTTGAGTTTGCTTGATCTGAAAATACTATATCGGCGTCGCGGTTTTGGCCGAGCTCTTTGGCCTGCGGGAAGAGGTCGTAGAGGAGGTAGTTGCTGTCGAATATGATGTTCATGCTTGTGCAAGACGTTTAGAGTGAAGATGCCGGTGGAGCGTTGCAGCTATTCCCCTGCCGGAAAAGGACTGCTGTTTTATGGGTGCTCCGAGAGGGGACTTCCCTGCCCTGCGGCTCTGCGGTGATTGGTAAATATACGATATCGGGGTAAAGATTGGAGGATGTCAAATCCAAAACGGGTCTGATGTGGTGTTTCCATATGAAAACTTAATGGTGAATATTGTGTTGGTGATGGGCAAAGCCAAATAAAGTCAGTTTATTAATAATCTTTTGACTTAAAGCAGGTAATAAGTATTGTTATGTAAAAACCACATTAATGAAATGTTGACGCAATTGACTATTTTCTTTAAACGGCATTAATACACATTTATACAGGGAATGTAAAACTCTATTTTATATTAGCGTTAAACAAAAGTCGTTCAGAAATCGGGGTAAAAATCATTAAATATCTTGATAATGAATATATTTATAAGATTTCAGGTATTTCTATAATGAATTAAATATGTCTCGGTTTAGAATCTGGCCTTATTTTATCCGAATCAGTTTCAGTTAAGCGCATGGTATTATCGGTGTGATTCTTTCCATTTCCATAATTACTCGTAATTAAAGCAAGAATAGCACCTATAAAAAAATATCCTAATAGTATCTCCAGCATGCAAACTAGTTTAGGCACTTCGCCTACAGGGGATATATCGCCATAACCAACAGTACTGATAGTTATAGTGCTAAAATACAATAAATCAATAAATGAATTATTATTTAAGTTTAAGTTTTTAGCTGAAAAAATCAAATCTGATTTAGTAGTGCCAAGCTGACCTCCAACCATTAGCGAATAAATGCCAGCAAAAGAAAAAACAATAAAGACATAGGATCTCAATAGAACGTTATATAAACCTTGCAATAGAGTTATAGCTGGTTCAGATGGCGGGCCAAAATATGAACCGCCTTTATCAATTGACCTTAAATAAAGGTCATCATATAAGCGATATTTAAATACGCGAAAAATGTTAAAAGCGCACAAAGAATACCCTGCCGTATTATAAATTACACCAGCCATGCCTGGATCATTTCCAAGTGATATTGTTAGATATATGCCCAGAAAAATTGTAAAATTTCCAGTTAGATCAATCATGTTTTTTCGTAAAAACAAACGATTGTTTAACGCTACACCAGCAGATTTTTTCTCAGCAATATCCAAAATTACTCTTATTATTTGCAAAATCAGCAGCGTTGTTAATATGCCAAATATATTAACATTATGATTTTTATTAAACTCTAAATAAAAAAAACAGATGTAGGCATAGAACAAAAAGGTATTGAGGATAAGCAGTAATCTTAACCCCATAAACAAATCGAGATATTTAGATTGTATTCTTTTGTATGAGTATTTTAAGACGTGAATTATTGAGACGATTAAAAATAAAGATGTCAATATTGCAAACAAATAAGGCATTAATAAATTAGGTATATAAAAGCACATAATTAAAAATATTATTATTAGCAAAAATAACTCTGTAGGCTATACATTTTTCGATATAAGATCAAGCTCTTTATTTATTGTTAAATATAAGTCAAAATCAGAGAGCGCATTGTCATAACAAAAATTATTATGTATAATAATGGGATCTGAGATTGCTGCTTCAAAACCATGCCAATCAATTTTAATATTATGACTTAACCCAAGAAATTGCTTTTGTTCAATAATCCCAAACTGTTTTCCCAAGTTCATTTGCTCTAACCTACATCCATTTGAATACTGTTCAATTTGAAATGGTAGTATATATATGGGTATGTTCAAAATCATGCCCATATGAATTGCTGCATAACCTCCGTGGCAGATTAGACTACCAACATCGCTTGGCAAAGTATCATATAATCTCATTGCTGTTACATTTCTTGGTAAATCAAGTGATTCAATATCAACATCCTTGCCGGTACTTAAATATATTTTTTTATAATATTTTGTGACTATACTCAATACTTTTTTAATTTTATTTTGTTTATTATTTCCCGACCCAGTACCAAAAGAGATAAAAACAACATCATTATCAGGGGTGAAATTACTAGGCATTTTTATTCCGATTTTTATACCAATCACTTTTCCTATTGGATATTTTAAGTCAACAAATGATGGCAGTCCATTAATTAATGCGTTCCCTTTAAAAAGCTCAGCGTATTTAAAATTAGCAGTTATCTTAATCCGCCTTCTTGCATGATTCACTAAATCTTCGATCTGTTGAATTAAAGTTCCACATATATATCTATCAAGAACTGAATCGCATGGACTATACAGATCAACAAAAAATCGATTTATTATTTTAATAAGTGGCTTGTCATTACAATAAACAGAAGGTATTAATCCCATATCTCCAATAACAATGTCCGGGTTAAATTCAGAATATAAGAGATATTCAATAACAGCCCTATCTGCGAATTTATTTTTTAATATATTTATAGGATCAAGTCTCGAAAATCCATAAGATTGTCTATTGTCACTAATATCGTTAACCTTTAAATATCCATCAAGTAAATGATGTGCTCGTCCAGAAACTATATATTTTATTAAATGCCCATCTTGTTTTAATTTATGGGCAATCCATCTTGTGCGCAAAACATGTGCTATTGAGTCACCAAACTGAACAGAAAACATAATCTTCATTTTGAAAAAAAATTAATAATTCTTGATAATTTAAAGGCCTATAATCTTAAATATATATGCCCTCTTATTATATGCACTTATTCTGTAAAGAAACAGTCAGTATTATATCAATTCTGCTTTTTTTAGTGACGGTATTCTAATACAAATTTTCGAGCATCCATTTCCGGATGTTGCTTTCCGAGGAACCGGCATCACCGCTGAAGAGGGTCGAGCCGTTATGAACAACCACTCCCATGCCGACGCTGTCGAGCTTGGATATGAGGTGCTGCATGAAGAGCAACTGCCCATCTGAAATGGAGGGCAGGAATTTGAAGCGGCCTGTTTTATCGTTGGTAATGTCTTTTTGGTAGCCCGCCCAGCTCACTCCGTAGGGGGGATTGGCTATGACCACATCAAACTCTTCATTGTCAAATTTATCCTCTACCAGCGTATTGCCATGCGCAATTTTAGAGTCGGGCCGAAAGCGGCTCTCAATTTTGGCCAGGGCGTAAAGCGCATCGTTCCAGTCCTGCCCGTAGGTCTGGGTGAGACGCCTGAATTTCTGGTTAATCCGCTCCTCAACACCAAAGAGCAGGTTGCCGCCTCCGCAGGTGCAGTCGTAGAGCTTGAGCAGGGTGTTGGACTCCTCAATCTTTGAAGCTATGATTTCAGCAATCAGGGCAATCACATCGTCAGGAGTGTACTGCTCGCCGGCAGTTTCGGCAGAGATGTCGGCCCATTTACGCTTGATGTGCTCTTCCAGCGTGGTGATTTCAGAGTTGTTGAAGGGTTTGAGATCAATCGCGGCCCACAAGGTGGTATAACCGAGCAAGACCTTCTTGGCTTTCAGTTTGGTAATGACTCCCTTGATGTCGAGAAACTTTTCACCGTCGCCACTGTCAACGCCGAGAAGGTCTTTGGTTTCACCATCAAAACCTTTCAGGTAGGCATCAAAATCAATCTCAAATGATTTGTCGTTTTTACAGATGTCCGACAGGGTCTGGCCTTTCTCAAAAATGAAGATGTTGTAACCCTGCCCCTTGTCGCGGATCAAGTCGTAGAGATCGTTTTTTTGAATACGCTCAAAAGCCTCTTTGCCAATCTCCTTTTTCAGCTCATCGAACATGCGAACCAACCGGCTTTCGATCATGGTCAATGCAAAAAACGGCATCATAAATGAGGGCCATTCCGATTCTTTGATTCCACTGCCGCGAAGGAGGTCGGCGGTTGCCCATATTTTTGATTCGTACTGAAGGATGTTCATGAAGCGTTGTCTATTTTTAAAACTATCGAGTGGGATAAGTGAGTATTAATATACACAAGGGCTTTGATTTACAGCGGTTCAGGGGTTTATTTTATCCCTCTTGCTCTATCGCGGCATTTTTGGAGGGGTTTGACAGGGGGATGTTGGTCAATGTGGGATGTTCCGGAGTAGTCTTCGAGTGTCGTTGCTATGAGATATCGTTATGAGCTTTTTCTGGAATGAAGAAAAAAACAACATTGTATTCAGGCTGGAAGTAGAACAAATATTACGAGTTAGGAGGATTGGCAATATCAGTTGAGAGCGTTATACCGCTCGATAAGCGGTGAGCTCATCTGATTTGTGACAAGCAGCATTGATTTCTCATGAGGCAAAGAAACGCCCTATCCATGCAAGGGCGTAAAACTGACCCAGTCATGGCAAGTCGCTTCCGTGGATACGTGTTCGGTCACATCCCGGCAGAATAGGGCGAGGGTTTTGGATATTTGCGGGTGTGGGGAGGTAAGGTGTGCTTTTTCCTCTCCCGAAAGCGGGCGGTTTTGTATGTTCAGGGGTTGCTGTTCCCGATGACCAGAAGATATACGGAGCTGGAAGAGCTGTAACATCTTGATTTTAAAAGGTATAAAAAGGTTCTAATGGAAGACGGGAATACTTTAAGGAAGGGTGATACTATTGAGTTGACGGTCACGGATCTGGCGGAGAAGGAGCAGTGTTTCGGGCGGCTTGACAACGGCATGGCGGTGATGGTGAGCGGGATGCTTGCGATTGGTGACCGGGTTTCGGCTAAAATAAAAAAGGTGAAGCAGCGCTATATCGAGGCGATTGCGGTTGAGGTGCTTGAAGCGTCGCCGGACAGGACGGAGCCGGTTTGCACTTATTTTGGCGTTTGCGGGGGATGCAAGCTGATGCATATCCGTTATGATGCGCAGCTTGTGTATAAGCAGAAAAAGGTGAAGGATGCGCTTGAGCATCTCGGGGATTTTGTTGCTCCCCCGGTTATGGCGGCGCTTGCTTGCCGTGAGCCGTTTCATTACCGGAACAAGATTGAATTCTCCTGCTCAAATATGCGTTACCTGCTGCCGGAGGAGCTTTCGATGGAGACTCTTGCCCGCCCGAAGGAGTTTGCGCTCGGCTTTCACACGCCCGGAAATTTTGAGAAGGTGATCGATATCGACTATTGCTATCTGGCCAAGGAGTCGATGAACAGGGTGCTTGCCCTGACGCGTGAATTTGCGCTTGCCAACGCTCTTGTTCCTTATGGGGCCAAGGCGCATACCGGTTTTTTGCGCAATCTTGTGGTGCGGTTCAGTGAAAACCGTGAAGAGGTTATGGTTAACCTGGTGACCTCATGGTATGATGAGCCGCTGATGGAGCGTTACCGGATGCATCTTGAATCAGGGATGGCTGGGCAGAAGATGACCGTGGTCAACAATGTGACCGAGCGCAAGAATACGGTTGCTACCGGGGAGAAGGAGTTTACGCTCAGCGGAGCGGGATACATTACCGAGCGTCTTGGCGCTCTTGATTTCAGGATATCGGCGAACTCTTTTTTTCAGACGAATTCGTCACAGGCGGAGCTGCTTTACCAGAGCATTCTTGAGGTTGCAGGGTTGAGGGCGGAGGATACGGTTTATGATCTCTATTGCGGGACAGGTACGATAACCCTCTATCTGGCAAAGCATTGTCGTCAGGTTTTAGGGCTTGAGGTGGTTGAGAGTTCCATCAATGATGCGCGTTCCAATGCGGCGTTTAACAGCATTGACAATGTGGCTTTTTTCCAGGTTGACCTCAAGGATTTTCAGGGTATGCTCGATCTGCTCGGAAGCTATGATGCTCCGGGGGTGATCATCACCGATCCGCCTCGCGCGGGTATGCACCCGAAGGCGCTCTCTACGATGCTGCGGCTGCGGCCAAGGAGGATTATTTATGTGAGCTGCAACCCGGCAAGCCTTGCCCGTGATGGCAAGGAGATCTGCCTTCAGGGTTACAAATTGCTATCGGTGCAGCCGGTTGACATGTTCCCGCATACCAGCCACATCGAGAGTGTTGCCTGTTTTGAGCGTGTTGGGTTGGTACCGGTCACTCTGGCTCCGCAGAGCTGATGATTGCCGTATCGGGCGCTGCTTTTGTTGTTTCCCATGCGGTGAATTTTTCGACATCCTTGCTGATTGAAGCAAAGAGGGCTGTAATGATGGCGGCATCATCAACAAACCCGATAAGCGGGAGGAAGTCAGCCAGTGCGTCGAAGGGAGAGACAAAATAGATGAGGGCGGCGCTAATGAGCACAATGGTCTGCCAGGGGGTATCGAGGTACTCCCTGTTGGCCGTGCTGCGTACCATGCGGATCAGCGTCTTTGTTTTTTCGGTTATGCCTGAGAGTTGCAGGGCGTATTTCCCGGAAGAGGCTACCTTGCCTGCGGCATCAAGCAGTTTGTTTCTCTTCCGGGGGCTTTTTATCAGTGCTTCTGCCCTGCGTGTAGCTCCATCCAATGTTGTTTTCATCTTTTCCTGACTTGCGTTTTGTTTCTGTTCAGTCACTTTTTTCCGCCTGCCTTGAGCAGTTTGCGTCGCTCCTCTGCGGTCAGTGAGCCATAGCCGCGTTCGGAAATCTTGTCGAGTATGGCGTCGATTTCTGATTCGGAGACCGGTGGTGTTATGCTGTTCCGGGTATGGAGGCGCGGGCCGCTTCTCTTTTTGCCGGAGGGGCGGATTTTGCTGAACAGTCCGGAGAACGACCACTCTGCTCGTTTGATGGTAATGTAGATGAAGCCGATCAGCATACCACCGAGGTGTGCAAAATGGGCAACGTTGCTGCCGCTTCCCATGGCGCGGCTGCCGAAACCGGAGATAAATTCGATCAGTGCGTAGCCGGCAATAAAATATTTTGCCTTGACGGGGAAGAGGAAATAGAGAAAAATGTAGCGGTTGGGGAACATCATGCCGAAGGCGAGCAGTACGCCGTAGATGGCGCCGGAAGCGCCGACGGTTGGATAGGGATCGCCTATGGTTGCCAGAAGGTTGATGATTGCAGCGCCGATACCACAGGTAAAGTAGTAGATGTTGAATTGCCGGGTTCCCCACTGATTTTCTATTTCAGCACCGAACATCCAGAGGGCGAACATGTTGAAGAAGAGATGGGTGCCATTGCCGTGCAGAAACATGTAGGTCAGCGGTTGCCAGAGCTGGAAGTTGCTGGAACCGATTGGCCAGAGTGCGCCGAGCGCTTGAATCATTGCACCCAATGGTGTAAAGAATTGCAGCAGAAAAACGGCAACATTGATAATAATGATGGTTTTGATTGCCGGGGGCATAAACTGAAATCCCCCCGGACTGTATGGCTGGTTCGAGTAGTTCATCGATTGGTCTGGTTCATCTCAAAGGTAACTTCTGTAAAAGAGTTTGTCGTGTGCAGAACCGGTCAATCGTTCAGTGCGGCAATACCCGGCAGCTCCTTGCCTTCAAGGAATTCAAGACTTGCGCCTCCACCGGTTGAAATATGGGTCATTTCGTTCGCCAGACCAGCTTTCGCTACGGCTGCTGCAGAGTCGCCTCCACCGATAATGGTCGTAGCCCCTTCTGCTGTTGCTTCGGCCATTGCTTGTGCGACTGCCATGGTGCCTGCTGCAAAGTTATCGATTTCAAAAACGCCCATAGGTCCGTTCCAGAGTACGGTTCGTGCGGAAAGAATTTCGTTCCGGTAGATTTCTGCCGTGAGGGGGCCGATATCGACACCGATCATGTTTTCAGGGATGGCGGTAATCATTTCTGAATGGCAGTCGGCGGTTGCGGAAATTTCGGGCGCAACAATGACGTCTACGGGAAGAAGGAGTTTGATTCCCTTGTTTTTGGCTTCGTCAAGAATTTTCAGTGCCAATTCAATTTTGCTCTCTTCAACCAGAGAGTTTCCGATTTCATAACCCTGTGCCTTGAAGAAGGTGAAAACCATGGCGCCGCCAATCAGGACGGTATCGACTTTTTTGAAGAGGTTTTCAAGAACGTCAATTTTTCCTGATATTTTTGAGCCACCGAGGATTGCTACAAAAGGTCGTTCGGGTTCCTGCAGCGCTTTTCCAAGGTAGAGGAGTTCCCTTTCTATCAGAAAGCCTGCAACGGCTGTTTGGACGTAATGCGTAATGCCTTCTGTTGAGGCATGGGCGCGGTGTGCTGTGCCGAATGCGTCGTTGACATACACCTCTCCGAGTGATGCGAGTTCGCGTGCGAAATCGGGGTCATTTGCCTCTTCTTCGGGGTGAAATCTCAGGTTTTCAAGCAGGATCACCTCTCCGTCCTGCAGTGCAAGCACCTGCTGCATGGTCTCCGTACCGATACACTCTTTCGCCATGGTAACCGGGCAATCGAGCAGTTCGGCAAGTCTTGTTGCTACAGGGGCAAGTGAATAATCGGCATTGACTTTTCCTTTTGGTCTTCCGAGGTGCGACATTAAAATGAGTCGGCCTCCATTTTCAAGGACTTTTTTGATGGAAGGAAGTGACTCAATGATTCGCTTGTCGTCCGTAATCTTTTTGTTGCTGTCGAGAGGGACGTTGAAATCAACGCGCATCAATACCCGTTTGCCTTGAATTGCTATGTCGGATAAACTCTTTTTCTGCATTGCTCTGATGATTGGTTAAAAAAATGATTTTCGTTTAAATGTATATAGCCAATATAATCGATCTACTCAACAGGTGGATGATGGGTATCTGTTGCTTGTTTTCGTCAGTGTCCGGTATTGCTGAGGGTGAGTTTGTACTTTTTGATGTTTGCATTGTGCTCTGTCAGTGATTCGGCAAAGTAATGCCCTCCCTTTCCCGTGGCGACAAAGTAGAGGAAATTGCTGTTCGCAGGGTTCAGTACGGCAAGGATTGATGCTGCTCCGGGGTTGCAGATAGGTCCTGGAGGGAGTCCGTTATGGCGATAGGTGTTGTAGGGGGAACCGGCTGCCAGATCTTTGTAATAGAGGCGGCGGGCAGCTCCTCCAAGGGCATATTGTACTGTTGGATCGGCTTGCAGTCGCATATTTTTTTTCAGGCGGTTAAGATAGACGCTGGCGACAAGATTTTTTTCCTGGTCAAGCGGGGTTTCGGCTTCAACGATAGAGGCAAGGGTCAGCAGGGCTGTTTCGTTCAGTCCTCTTTGGGCGGTTACCTGCTTCAGGCTGTCGGTGTAGAAATGGCGGAAGCGTCCGACAAGAAATCCGACCGCCTCTTCGGGCGTGGATGCCCAGGCAAAGTCATAGGTTCCGGGAAGCAGGTAGCCTTCTGCATTTTTTGCCGTTATCCCCTTTTTGAGGAGCAATTTGCGGTCTGCTGTCGCCATCATGAACTCTGCAGAGTCAAGGTCAAGTTTTCGGGAGAGGATGCGGGCGGTTTTCCTGAGATCAATCCCTTCGGGAAGGGTGACGCGTACCTCATCTTGCGGATGCGTATGCAGATAATACATGAGCATGAAATTCGACATGCGGGGCGGAATGGTATATCTTCCCGGTTTGATACGGTGCACTCTTGGAATAATCGTGATGGTTACCAGTGCAGGCCATTTGCTGGTAATCGAACGGGAACGGTACAGTTCATCAATAATGGCGCGGGCCCCCATTTTTTTGTGAACGGTCAGGCGGGTGGCTTTTGATGCTGTATTGAGTCCGGGTAGGAATAAAAAAAATGCCAATGCCGTCAGCAGCATAGCTGCTCCACCAAGAAGCGGTTTACGGGAGGAAGTTTTTTTTGATGCCATTTCGAAGCTGCCTTTTAACTGGCATGGATACCTGGTTGACTGTTTTTCCATTCATGCTGAAACAGTCGGGTCTCCTCGATGATGCATCGATAGATTTTTTCCAATGTGTGAGCTTTCAGAGGCGAGTCGGCATGGTTCAGTACATTGTTCAGTACCTCTTTTTCCCGCTCTGGCTGAAGTACCTGTTCTCCGATTCTTGATTTCAGGGAGCTGATATTTTGTGCGCAATCTAATCTTTCGCAGAGCAGGGAGGATAACTGCTGGTCAAGGGTGTCGATTTTTTTTCTCCATTCGTCAAGTTCCTGCCAATGTAGGGTATTGTTGACGGTGCTGTCGGACATCATAATGACGGTGGTTAAGGGTGGTGCTTTGGTGACAAACAAAAGTATAAGAAAATGAGCCGGGTTGTTACTACGATTTTTCGCGTGCGAAGAGCTTCATCCATCGAGAAACTTCCCTTTCGCTCAACAATTTGTCATTGAATTTTTTTTCTTTGACCGTCATGCGCAGGGAGTGGCGGCTCTTGTCCTGAACGGCAGCATCTGCTGTCAGTTCATTGAGTTGCAGTGCAAATGTCTCGGATTTTACGCATGTTGCTCCGAATGCTGTTGCGTACCGTCGAATCTCATCGTCTGAACTTACAATAGTAACCTTTTTTACTCTTGTGTTCAACGACTTTACGTAATCAATGATCCAGTGATCAGCACTTTTTGAGGCTGAAGTAAAGACGATATGCAGTGGCGCCCCGCACGCACTCTCTCTGGGGCTCCCTTTTCCATCATAGACAACGGTTATCGGACACTCTGTTTTTTGTTGAAAACAGAGGAGTTGTGTTTCTGTTTCCTTGCGCAGAACATCAAGAGACGCCGAGGTCAGAGAGGGATGAAGCTTATGGATAAGGTTATAGCCATCAATCAGGATCTCTTTTGCTCCTCTTTTCATTGGGGTTGTATTCATTCGAAATATCGGCATTTCTGCTGGAGTGTAAAATAGACTAATATTTTTTTAGTGCATCCTTTTTTATACATTTTAAAGTGGCGCAAAATGGTAAAAAATGGGATGTATTGCGGCCCTCGCTGGTTTTTTTTTGGTTTTTACGTCCGGTTACGGTTAAAAAGATGTAACAGGTGAGGTTATAAGCATAACGGGGGCTAAAGGGATTGCCACAATGGCGGGCTTTATTGGAAAAGAGAGACATGCCATCGATGAGAAGGGGCGCCTTATGATTCCTGCAAGGTTTCGCCGGAAGTTCGAAAGTGTTACGGTCGAGGGTGTTGCAGATGCTTTTTCAGGTTTGTATATCATGAAAGCGCCCGACCGTTCCCTTGAGCTTTATGAACCGCTCATCTGGGCTGGAATGAGAAAGTCACTTTCCGGTCTTTCGGATTTTAATCCCGAGGAGCGCCTTTTGAAGACCTTGATGTATGAGAGTCTTGAAATGGTTGAGCTTGATCGTCAGGGGAGGGTTGCTCTGTCGAGGGAGTTCCTTGATCATGCTGGTATTACAAAGGATGTTGTTATTATCGGGGCTGATACAAAAATGATTATCTGGGATCCGCAGCGCCTTGCTGCTCTCTTGCAGGAGAGTGCTGATCGTTTCGCTTCGCTTGCGGGAAGGTATTTTTAATGGTTATGGTACGAGATATATTTCATGAGCCAGTGCTGGTCAACGAAGTTGTGGCATTTCTGGTCAGAAAACCTGGTATTTATGTCGATGGGACTCTTGGCGGCGGCGGCCATTCTTCGGCGATGCTGCGTGCACTTTTTGATGCGGGTTTCCTTGCGGGATCGCTGTTGATCGGCATCGACCAGGACGATGCCGCATTACGGGTGGCGGGTGAAACGCTCAAGGAATTTGCAGCCTCCACGGTTTTGGTCAAAGGCAATTTCTGTGATATGGGTGGGCTGATTGCCGCGATCTGTGCGGAAAAAGGGCTGGAACCGAAGGTTATGGGCATTCTGCTTGATCTTGGCGTCTCATCGTTTCAGATTAATACCCCTGATCGGGGGTTCAGTTACCTGAGGGAGGGGCCGCTTGATATGAGGATGGACAGCAATGCTTCCCGAAGCGCTGCTGATATTGTTAATGGCTATGATGAGCAGGAGCTTGCACGGCTTTTTTACCGTTATGGAGAGGAGCCCAGAAGTCGCAGCATTGCACGGGCGATTGTTGCCTATCGTCAGAAACATGGGGCAGTCAGCTACACTCAGGAGCTTGCGGCTATTGTTCGTGGTAATGCGCATGGCGGCGAGAAGGTTATCAAGACGTTGTCAAGGGTGTTTCAGGCTTTGAGAATAGAGGTAAATGCCGAGCTTGATGTTCTCCGCCAGGCGCTTTATGATGGTATCGATTGCCTTGATGAGACGGGACGAATGGCCATTATCAGTTATCATTCTCTTGAGGATCGGATCGTGAAACGAGTTTTTGCTGAAAAGGCCCGGAGTGATTGGGGACCCAAAGGGGTTGGTTTGCGGGAGCCTCTTTCGTGGGGCTCGGTTGCCCCCGTTACCCGCAAGCCCCTTATTGCCGCCCCGGATGAGATTGCGTTAAACTCAAGGGCAAGAAGCGCAAAGTTGAGGGTTATTGAAAAAATTCATGAGGGAGGTCGTCGTGCAAGCGAGTAAGAGTGTGGCACTTTTTTTGCGAGGTCTCCTGCGGGGTGTCAAGGGCTTCGCAAAAAAGAGGCCTGAGGAGGTGGTTGCTGTTGGCAGCGAGGCTCAGGAGGTTCCGAATTCAGGGATCAAAGAGATGGTCAGCAACGCGCTTGAGTTCGATATCGGTTTACTCTTGCGTCCGACCTCGTTTTTGTACATTCTGGCCGGAATGGGGATTATTCTTTTCCAGACCTATAACAACCTTGCGATTAACAATCTTGCTCTTCATAATGAAAAGCTTCGAGAGCAGATACAGATGACATCAAGTGTTATAACCTCACAGGAACTTAAAATGGGTGAATTGCATAGTATCCGTAATATTGCTGAAAATGCTGCTGCGCTTGGGGTTGTGGCTTCGAGTATTCCTCCGGTTGAGCTTGTGCCATGATTGATTGCATCTTCAATGGAGGGGATCGCTCATGAGTGGCCAGCAGGAGAGCAAACGGCCGGATGATCGGGAGTTCGGCAAGCGGCTTGGTATCGTCGTTGTTCTTTTTTCGATATTTATTGTCGCAATTATTGGCATGTTACTGAGTATTCAGGTTATTAATGCCAAAAAATATAAGCAGATAGCCACCAAGCAATATGAGCGGGAGGTTACAGAGCGTGCCCAGCGCGGCGCTATTCTTGACCGCCATTCGCGTTTACTGGCAGAAAGTATTGAATCCATCTCCTTCTACGCCAATCCCCGGACGGTTCGCAATACTCCGCTTTTTGACAAGCAAGGAAAGCCTGTGAAGGAGCCTGGAAGCAAGAAACAGAAACATATCGACAATTCAGGGGCTGTGGCGACCCTTTTCTCCCGCCATTTGGGCGTCAACCGCTCGGTTTATCTTCGAGAGTTGCAGCGCCGAAAAGGAGCGGCTGTTCTTGGTCGGAAAATACCGGTCGCAAAAGCGATGCCGCTTATGCAGCTTATTATCGAGAAAAAATTGCCCGGTGTCAGGTTCGAAAAGGAGCAGCAGCGCTATTACCTGAACGTTGCGGCTCAGGTGATCGGCTCCATCGGGAGTGTAAAGAGCGAAACTGATGGAAGCAGCGGACTCGAATTACAGTTGAATAAAGCGTTGAAAGGGCGTGACGGTACAAGAATTTTACAGCGAACAGCAACAGGTATTCGTTACCCGGCGCCTGACGCCCGGCAACAGGAGGCGATAAAAGGCAATACGGTACAGTTGACTCTTGATGGTGATATTCAAAGCATTGTGGAAGATGAGCTTGCAAAGGCTGTCGGGAACTTCAATGCTGATGCTGCGGCATGTATTGTTATGGATGTTCGTACCGGAGAGATCCTTGCCATGGCCAATAACCCTGCTTTTGATTTGAACCATAGGGCGACCTGGACTCGCCAGAACTCACGAAATCGCGCAGTAACCGAGATGTATGAGCCCGGTTCAACGTTCAAGCTGGTGATGGCTGCTGCTGCAACGGAAGTCCTTAATAGAAAAGCCGATGATGTGGTGTTTGCCAATCATGGGGTTATGCCCATCTATAATCTCAAAATCAGGGATCATGAGTCTTACGGCAACATAACGTTCCGTGAGGCAATTATGCATTCCAGCAATATTGTGGCAGCAAAAACAGCAATGGAGATTGGGCGGGAGAAGTTCAATGCCTATACAAGAAATTTCGGATTTGGAAAGAAAACGGGCATTGGGCTGGTTGGTGAGGCGCCGGGAATGGTGCGGTCGCTTTCAAAATGGGATCGGACCACGCTTCCCTGGATGGGTTACGGCTATCAGGTTATGGCTACTCCATTGCAGATATTGCAGGCTTATGCCGCAATTGCCAACGATGGCGAGTTAATGAAGCCCTATATCATCAAGAAAATTATTGATGCAGAGGGTCAGGTTGTTCGGGAAGCTGTTCCTGAAACGGTCAGGAGGGTGGTTTCCGCAGAAACAGCAAGATATGTCGGGAAGGAGTATTTCAAGGCGGTTGTTGACAGTGGAACGGCTAAAAATGCGGCTGTGCCGGGAGTGACTGTTGCAGGCAAGACCGGAACGGCAAGACGTGCTGATGGAGGGTCGTATGCCAAACCGGTTTATGTCTCTTCATTTGTGGGCTATTTTCCCGTTGAAAGGCCTCGCTATGCTCTTATTGTGATTCTTGAAAATCCGAAGACGGCCTATTATGCCGCGACCGTTGCGGCTCCGGTTTTTTCGGCCATCGTATCGAGAATGCTTGCCTGTTCGGAGGAGATGCAGAAAAACCTCGCAATTCCTTCTCCGGAAAAGAGGCTCCTTGATTCTATTGTGACGGTAGTTGTGCCTGATCTTCGTGGACTTAAGGGGCGCGATGCCCAGCGCCTGTTGAAATGGCTCAATCTGGAGATGGATTATTCGGGAGAGTTTGAGGGGGTTGTTGTTCGTCAGAGTATTGTTCCTGGCAGCAGGGTTGTAAAGGAGAAGGTGATACGGGTGGTGCTTGCTTCAGGAAACATCAACAGAAAATCCTCATGACGGTATCAAGTGATGGTTCCAACCTGCAGGAGGTGCAACTGGAAGAGTTGCTCAAGGAAATTTCCTCTCTGGAGCTTCTGGGAAAAGCGGGCTTTGGGGGGGCGATCAGCATGGTTACCAGTGATTCCCGTGAGGTACTTCCCGGATCGCTTTTTGTTGCGATAAAAGGCTATGCTACCGATGGAGGTCGCTTTATCCGCAGTGCTGTTGAGCGAGGGGCTGCAGCGGTGATCTGCGAAGAATTTCCCTCTGATACTGCTCTTCCCTGCCTCTATATCAAGGTCGCTGATGCGCGAAAAGCTCTGGCGGAGGCGGCTCGGATTTTTTATGGCAAAGCTTCTGATCAATTGCTGATTATAGGAGTTACCGGAACCAACGGCAAAACCACGACAGCAAAGCTGATTACGGCTATGCTGAATGCCAATGGTATTTCTGCTGGTTATATCGGGACGAATATGTGCAGGATTGGAGAACTCGAAATTCCGCTGGATCGTACCACTCCGGAGGCTCATGGCCTTCATGCGCTTTTCCGTCAGATGCTGGATGCGGGATGCAAGGCTGCCGTGATGGAGGTCTCCTCTCATGCACTGGTGTTGCAGAGGGTCTATGGTATCCGGTTTCATGCGGCGCTCTTTACCAACCTGACCCAGGAGCATCTTGACTTTCATGAAACCATGCACGATTATGCGGCAGCCAAGCAGCAACTGTTCGATCAGCTTTCGCCGGACGGGTTTGCGGTGCTGAATATTGATGATCCTTATGCCGCACAAATGGCTGCTCGTGTAGCAGATGATAAAATATATTGTTGTACCATGCAGCGGGGGCTTCAGCCGGAGCTCTCGTGCAGCAGGCTCTTTGCAGCAGATCTTCTTCAGGGTACCCTTGCCTCAAGTACCATTGTGCTCCATTTTCCCGATGAGTCTGTGGAGATGCAGGTTAAGCTTCCGGGAAACTTCAATGTCATGAATGTGCTTGAAGCTGCGGCCATTGGAACGGGCATGGCTCTCTCTGCAAAAGAGATATGCAATGCTCTTTCTGCGGTTTCGACGGTGGAGGGGCGCATGGAAAGAGTTGGTGAGAGCCGTCAGGGATGGATGGCCTTTGTTGATTATGCGCATACTCCGGATGCCCTTTTCAAGGCGCTTGATGCCTTGCATGGCCTCAAGGAGGATGCTTCCCGCATTATCGTGGTTTTTGGGTGTGGAGGAAACAGAGACAAGGAAAAGCGTTCTGAAATGGGGCGGATTGCTTCAGAAATTGCCGATGAGGTTATTATTACCTCTGACAATCCCCGGGATGAAGATCCGGAGGAGATTCTTGATGCAATCGAGCGAGGAATTACCGGGGTTCATTACCTGAGGATCAGCGACAGGGCTGAAGCCATCCGGCGGGCTGTTCTGATGCTCAAGGCGGGAGATCTCCTTCTTGTGGCGGGAAAAGGACATGAAAAGTATCAGGAGATAGCCGGCCACAAATATTTTTTTTCAGATCAGGCGATCATAAAAACAGCTATGCAGGAAAATGTTTCCGGATATCCGGAAAAGGAGAGAGTACAACTGAACAGGAAAGGCGTGCTAACGATTGATGATTTTCGGAAGGTTGGAGAGGTGGTCGAGGCCGGGAGAGGGCATGGCGACTCTCTGCCGCCTTCGCAGCCTCCGCAGGAGATGGTTTCTCCCGTTGTGGTTATCGATTCAAGAGAGGTGAGAGGGGGAGAGCTTTTTATTGCCCTGAAAGGTGAAAATGCAGATGGTCATTGCTTTATTGGCACTGTTTTTGAGAAGGGTGCCTCCTGGGCGATGGTGAGTCGTCAGTGGTATGAGGAGCAGGGCTCTGTTGATCCGCCACCAGGAAAAGGATTTATTGTGACGGATGATACGGTTGCTGGGCTGCAGCAGCTTGCAACGATCTATCGCCACCAATTTTCGATTCCCGTTCTGGCTATTGGCGGCAGCAACGGAAAAACAACAACGAAGGAGATGGTGGCCTCGGTACTTGGAACCGGTTTCAGGGTTCATATGAGTGAGGGTAACAGGAACAACCATCTTGGGGTTCCTTTGACCCTGTTGCAACTGAGAGGTGACACCGATATTGCTGTTGTCGAGATGGGCATCAATCATCCGGGTGAGATGGTTTTGCTTGCGGCTATCGGCAGCCCAACCCATGCTCTCCTGACGAATATTGGCCATGAGCATCTTGAGTTTCTTGTTGATCTTGATGGTGTTGAGGCGGCGGAGATACCGCTTTTCGATTATCTTCGCCAGAGCGGAGGTATTGCGTTTGTCAATATGGATGATCCGAGGATCAGCGCGGCAGCCTCGGGGATGGCTGGAAGTGTTCCCTATGGAATGGCAACACGTTCGGAACACTCCTGTTGGGCCAGGGATATTTCGGTAAACAGTGCAGGAGCACTCTCTTTTCTTCTCTGTTCCATTGCCGGTTCAGAACCGGTAACGTTGAACTTTACAGGAAAACATAATGTCATGAATGCCATTGCGGCGGCTACAGTTGGCCTCTATTTCGGTCTCTCGCTCTGCCAGATCCGCGAAGGTCTTGAGCGTCTCACTCCTGCTCCAGGCTGGAAACGGCTTGAGGTTCTTGATGCCTGTGGAGTGAGAATCCTTAATGACACCTATAATGCCAATTCAGACTCCATGCGCAAGGCGATTGATGCGCTTTGTGATCTTCCCGGCGCAGGCAAAAGAGTGGCCGTTCTGGGCGATATGCTTGAGCTTGGATTGGCGGGAGAGGTTGAGCATCAGGCAATTGGCAACTATCTTCAGCAGAGTTCAGTTGATCTGCTCTTTACCTTTGGAGAGAGTGCACGGCTTTTTGGCCGGGCAGTTCCCGAACGTTACAGGGGCCATTTCGAAAGCCGCGAAGCGCTTCTTGAAGCATTACGGACGGTACTGCAGGAGGGAGATATCGTGCTTTTTAAGGGATCAAGAGGAATGAAACTTGAGCAGGTTGTCGATGCGCTTATTAATGCAAAAACCATAACCGGGCGAGAATAGGGTATGATTTATTATCTGCTGAGGTACATTAATGATCTTTTTGACCTTCCGGGGCTTCATGTTATCGAATATCTCACCTTCAGGGCCAGCGCAGCGGCGATCACAGCGCTGCTGATTACCCTGTTTGTCGGTCCTGGATTTATCAAATACCTGAAAACACGGTTTATTGAGCCGGTCAAGGAGGAAGCGCCTCCGGAACATAAAAAGAAAAACAAGCTCCCAACCATGGGCGGGCTGCTGATTATTTTTTCCATTGAAATCTCTGTATTGCTTTGGTCGAAATTCATTGATCCGCATGTCTGGCTGATTATGCTTGCCATTCTTTGGATGGGGATTATCGGGTTTATTGATGATTACCGAAAGGTGGTACTGAAGATCAAGGGCGGGCTTTCCGCTCGATACAAGCTTATCGGGCAGGTCACTCTGGGTTTGGTGGTTGGATGCTATACCTGGTATGATCCCTCTTTTTCGGTGCTCCTGTCGACGACAACGGTTCCTTTTTTTAAGTATCTGACCATTGATTACGGTTATTTCTATATACCGATCGTTATTTTTATCATTACCGCAGTATCGAATGCCGTCAACCTTACCGATGGTCTTGACGGGCTTGCTGCCGGAAGCTCGGCTATTGTGGTCATGGGTCTGGGTGGTTTTTCTTATCTGGCTGGAAATGCGGTCTATGCCGTCTATCTCAATATTCCCTTTATTCCCGGAGGTGGCGAGATTGCTGTGGTGAGCATGGCAATTGTTATGGCTTGTGTGGGCTTTTTGTGGTTCAATTCCAATCCTGCAGAGATTATCATGGGTGATACCGGCTCCCTTGCGCTTGGCAGCGCGATTGCCGTTATTGCGCTTTTAATCAAACAGGAGCTGCTCTTGCCTTTGATTGCCGGTATATTTTTCCTCGAAACACTCTCGGTCTCTCTTCAGGTACTCTATTTCAAGTATACAAAAATGAGATATGGCCAGGGCAAAAGGATCTTTTTGATGGCTCCCCTGCATCATCATTTTCAATTGAAAGGGTGGGCGGAACAGAAGATTGTGATCAGATTCTGGATTTTGACCATCCTGTTTTTTCTTGCCAGTCTCATGACCTTAAAACTCAGATAACAGTTATGGATCTCAAGGGTAAAAGGGTGTCGGTCATTGGCGCGGGCAAAAGCGGAATTGCGGCAGCGGAACTGCTTGCTCGCAAAGGTGCGACGGTTTTTGTCAGCGAGCTTGGAACCATGGGGGCAGAGGAGATGCTGCGTCTCCGTGAGATGCAGATCCCTTTCGAACAGGAGGGTCATTCTCCAGCGGTGTATGAGGCTGATTTTTGTGTCATCAGTCCGGGTATTCCCCCTCATGCCGAGGTTGTGACAACCCTGCAGGCGCGAAATATTCCTCTCTACAGTGAGATTGAGTTGGCGAGCCGTTTTTGCAAGGCGAGGATTGTTGGTATTACCGGTACGGATGGAAAAACCACCACATCGACGCTTGTTCATGCTATCTGTGAAGAGGATGGCCTCCGGAATGGTTACAGGGCTTACAGTGTCGGCAATATCGGTGTGCCGTTTTCTTCAATGGTATTGGATATGAAGGCTGGTGATATTGCCGTGGTCGAGTTGAGCAGCTATCAGTTGGAGCGCTCACCCACTCTCAGGCCTGAGGTTGCTGTTATCATGAACATTACGCCAGACCATCTTGATCGCTATGCAGGAGAGCTGCAGGGCTATGCTGCGGCAAAGTTCAGGATTTATGCCAATCAGGGTGCCGGGGATACACTGATCTACAATGAGGACGATGCGCTGCTCAGGGAACATTTTGCCTGCAGGGATCAGTTTCCTTTCAGAATTATGTCGTTCGGCATGGAACCTGCCTGCAAGGGAGTTCCTGACATTCGAACATTTTTTCTTGAGGGCGACACGCTTGTTGCCCATACGCCTGACGGGGATGAGCCTGTTCTTGTGACATCAGATTTTCTGAAAAAAAGTTTTCGTGGTCGCCACAATATCTCAAATGTACTTGCGGCTGTTGCTGTTGCAGGAGCTTTGGGTATTCAACGGGAAGTGGTTTGTCAGGTAATCAGGGAGTTCAGGGGTGTTGAGCATCGTCAGGAATTTGTCATGACCATCAATGGAGTCGACTGGGTTAATGATTCCAAAGCGACAAACATGAATGCGTTGCGTCAGGCGCTTGAAGCGCTTCCTGCTACTGCGGTACTTATTGCCGGAGGACGCGATAAGGGGAATGATTACGCTGCGATTACCAGACTTGTCGAGAAAAAGGTATCTTTGCTCATTGCTTTGGGTGAATCGCAGGACAAGATCGTTTCAGCCTTTAAGGATGTTGTTGCTGTCAAGGCGGCAGGATCGCTTGAAGATGCGGTTTTGTTGGCACGAGATGCGGCAAGCTCCGGGCAGACGGTGCTCTTTTCACCCGGGTGCGCAAGCTTTGATATGTTTAAAAATTTTGAGGATCGCGGTATGCAGTTTAAACAATGCGTTCATCAGTTATCATCATGGTGAATACTGATCACTTACCGGGCCCTGCAGAAGAGGCTCTTGCCGTGAGCGAGTTGTTGCCACCTCCAGGCAAGGAGGGAGTTGCTGCAAAGCTTCTGATCCTTATTGTGGCCGTTCTGATGTGTATCGGTATTGCTGTTGTTTACAGCAGCGGAGCGGGATGGGCTGTCACGAAGTACTCAAGTTCAGAATATTTTTTATGGCGTCAGCTTTTCTTTTCCATTCTTGGAATTGGTACCGTACTCCTTGTTGCCCAGCTTGACTATCATGTTTTCTGGAAGACCAGCAAAATCATCCTTTTCACAAGCATTGTGCTTTTGACCCTGCTGCTTGTTCTGAAAGCGGTTGGGCTTATTACCGGAGCTGCACGCTGGATTGGTTTTGGACCGCTGAAATTCCAGGTGTCGGACTTTGCCAAATATGCGGTTATTTTTCATTTTTCAAGACTGATCACTGAAAAGCAGGGATATATAAAAGATGTTAACAACTCTTATTATCCTATGCTGACCCTGTTGATGATTGTCGTGGCTCTGGTTGCCCTCGAACCGAATTTCAGTACGGCGTCGCTTATTGCCTTCATAGGGTTTGCGCTTATGTTTATCGGGGGGGTCAGTATTCGTCATCTCCTGGCTACGGTATCGGTTCTGATACCTATTGCCGCTGTTTTTGCCATAGCAGCGCCATATCGGCGTGCCCGGTTGCACTCATTGACCAGCGGAAATGAACAGGGGGCGACCTACCAGGTTGTTCAGGCATTGATTGGTCTGGGCAATGGGGGGCTGTTTGGCCTTGGTGTCGGGGCCAGCAAGCAGCGGGAGCTCTATCTGCCCCTCTCCTATAATGATTTTGTCTTCGTTGTTGTTGGTGAGGAGTATGGGTTTATCGGCGCTTTAGCCGTTATTGCGCTCTTTACGGGATTTTTAATCTGTGGCCTTATCATTGCCAAACATGCTGCTGACAGTTTTGGTAAATATATTGCAACCGGTATCACGATGGCTATCACGCTTTTTGCCTTTGTTAATATTGCCGTCGCCTGCCATTTGCTTCCGACGACCGGTGTCGCACTCCCTTTTATCAGTTATGGAGGTACGGCGCTTCTTTTTAACTCTCTCGGTGTAGGGATTCTTATCAGCGTAGCACGGTACAAGAAACCGGCGATTGAAAGGAGCATACCGGTTGATGCAACTTCATGGAGGGTGGAATGAACGTGCTTTTTGCCGGAGGCGGAACCGGTGGACATCTTTATCCGGCAATAGCTATGGCCGGGGAGCTCAGGAAGCTGGTGCCGGATGTGGTGATTTCTTTTGTTGGCACAACGGGCGGCATTGAGGCGACCGAAGTTCCAAGACTTGGTTATCGGTTGCATCTTATTCCGGTACGAGGTTTAAAACGAGGGCGGGCGCTGGCGGATATTGTTGCGAATATTGGTGTAATTACTGATTTTGTTGCGGCTCTGGGACGTGCTGCTGCGTTGATTGCCAGAGAAGCTCCCGATGTTGTTGTGGGTACTGGCGGATTTGTTAGTGCTCCGCTGCTGCTTGCCGCCCAGCTCATGCGTAAAAAGACGCTTATTCAGGAGCAAAATGCATTTCCTGGTGTTACAACAAAATTGCTTGCCGCACTGGCCAGTGAAGTGCATCTCTCTTTTGATGATGCGCGTCGATTTATCCGCAATAAAAAACGGCTTTTTGTTACCGGCAATCCTGCACGCTCTTTTGCCTTGCAGCAGCAGGTTGCGGCCAGGGAGTATTTTGCACTTTCTGAAGAGCGTCCTACTCTTTTGGTTTTCGGAGGAAGCCGGGGTGCCCGCTCAATAAACAATGCAGTGCTTGAGGGAGTTGACCTGATTACGGCCTCGGCAAATCTGGTCTGGCAGACCGGAGCGCTTGATTTCGAGAGGATCAAGAGCAAGATGCAGCCCTCTCCTTATATATGGGTTGCTCCATATATTGAAGAGATGGGAGCTGCTTATGGCGCTGCCGATCTTGTGCTTTGCAGGGCAGGGGCCTCTTCCCTTGCTGAGCTTACGAACCTTGGCAAGCCATCGGTTCTCGTTCCTTACCCCTATGCAACTGGAGACCATCAGCGTCATAATGCTCGGGCGCTTGTTACGGGTGGGGCGGCTATGCTGGTTGAGGATGATCATCTTGGCCAGCAGGCGTCGATAAAAAATATTCTTGAGCTGCTGCATGATAAAGAGAAGCTGAAACGCATGGGAGCAGCATCCCGGAAGCTCGCATATCCGGATTCGGCTCATCAGCTTGCCTTGCGAATCATCAGCCTTGCTAAAAAAAATTAAGAAAGAGGATTTACATGGAACTGGGAAAAACAAAAAGTGTTCATATTGTCGGTGTTGGCGGCGCTGGAATGAGTGCAATAGCCGAATTGCTGCTGAAGTCAGGGTTCAGGGTGACGGGTTCGGATCTTTCGTCTGGCGAGGTGACTGAAAAGCTTGCCGAGCATGGGGCAATAATTTATAAGGGGCATCGAGCTGAGCAGGTCGCAGGTTCTGATGTTGTTGTTTATTCTTCGGCCATACGGGCTGAGGATAATATCGAACTGATTGCCGCTGAGAAAGCTGGTATTCCGGTCATCAAGCGTGACGAGATGCTTGGTGAGCTGATGCGCTATACATACGGTATATGCATTGCGGGTACGCATGGGAAAACAACAACGACCGCTATGATTGCTACCATGTTGATTGAGTCGGATGAGTCGCCGACCGTCATGATTGGCGGTATCTCGGACTATCTGAAAGGCAGTACCGTGGTTGGCGAGGGAAAATATATGGTTATTGAGGCTGACGAGTATGATCGCGCCTTTTTGAAGCTGACACCAACCATTGCCGTTGTCAATAGTCTTGAGTCCGAGCATATGGATACTTATGGCACGCTTGATGAGCTGAAAGAGGCCTTCGTTGCTTTTGCCAACAAAGTGCCTTTTTACGGGCGGGTGATCTGTTGCGTCGATTGGCCGGAGATCAGAAAGATCATGCCGAAGATGAATCGCCTCTGTACAACTTTTGGAATTGATGAGCCTGCCGATGTTATGGCTTCTGATATTGTTCTCCATAACCAGCATACTACCTTTTCAATCAAGGCTTTTGGCCAGGAGTACCGGGACGTCTCTCTTCAGGTTCCGGGGCGCCACAATGTGCTTAATGCCCTCGCAGCTTTTTCGACAGGTCTTGAGCTGGGCATCCTTCCTGAGCGACTGATTGCCGGGCTTGGTCGGTACAGTGGTATGAGGCGGCGGTTTCAGGTAAAATATGATAATGGCCACGGCCTTATGGTTGTGGACGATTATGCCCACCATCCTACAGAGGTGAAGGCGACTGTCAGGGCAGCCAAAAGCGGATGGCGTGACTCAAGAATCGTGGCGGTTTTTCAGCCACATCTCTTTTCCCGTACCCGGGAGTTTGCTCATGAATATGGCTGGGCACTCTCTCATGCGGATATGGTCTACGTGGCCGATATCTATCCAGCGCGTGAAAAGGGAGTTGATTATCCCGGTGTTGATGGTGAATTAATTGCGGACGCTGTCCGTAAGGCTGGAGGGAAACATGTGGAGTTTGTTGCGGATATGCAAAATCTCTTTACTGCTCTCAAGGAGTGGTCAGTTAATGGAAATATGCTTCTTTTCATGGGTGCCGGTGATATCACCCATCTTGCAACAAGGGTTGCCAATTTCTGCAGAGAGGGTGTTGCTGTTCAGGGCAATGAAGACTCCCAGTCGGGTTTTGCGGCGTCATGAACGGATTTGAAAAAGCGTCAAGTGGCCGCCGGGTTTTGCGGGTACTCTCTTTTCTGATAGTACTTGTCGCTCTTGCTGCGCTGGCCTATTATGCCTCCCAGTGGAAAAAAGAGGTGGTGGTCAGGGATTTTGTTATTGATGGAGCCTCAATCATCTCCGAAAGAGAGTTGTTATCGCGCATGGCTCCTTTTCAGGGCAGGAATTTGCAGAAACTCGACGTACAGGAGCTGAAACAAAGGATTCTGGTGATTCCCTATCTCAGGGATGCCGAGATAAGCAAGGAGTTGAATGGCATTGTCCGTGTCGTGGTTTTTGAGCGTGAACCTCTTGCAGTAACGGCTATTGACGGGCAAGTGCTGGTTATTGATCGTGAGGGATTTCTTTTGCCGCGTACGAAGGGGTGTTCTGAGCGGTTTCCGAACTTGTTACAAATTACGGGTATTACGCACCTTCGGATTGCCAGGAACAATCTGCGGCAACTTGACCGTCAGGATATCGAATTAATCAGGCAGTTTCTTGTGGCTCTTTCAGAGAGTGAGTATGCGAGCCTGCTTATTCGTGAATTTCATCTTGCAGACAACGGCATGGCCTGGTGCCTTGCGCTTCAGGCTCCCACCCGTTTTATTGTCGGTAATGATGGGAACTACAAGGAAAAGTTGAAAAAATTCGAGATATTCTGGCAAAAGGTAGTATCCAAGAAAGGTTTTGACGCTTATGAGACTGTGGACCTGAGGTTCAGAGACAGGATTTTTACCAGGGATCCTGTACATCCGGAGGCACCACAGAATGTTTCCCTGTGATAATCATGCAAGAATAGAACAATGCTGAAGAGCAATATTGCCGTAGGTCTTGATATTGGAACAACCAAGGTGTGTGTGGTGGTTGCCGAAAAAGATGAAATTGGAAAGCTCAACGTGCTCGGGAAGGGGCGTTCTAATTCCGATGGTCTTCAACGGGCGACTGTAGTCAATATTAACAAGACTGTAGCTGCTATCAGAGCCGCCGTTGCTGATGCTGAACGGGAGTCCTCCATTCGTATCCATGGAGTCAATGTCGGTATTTCCGGAGCACATGTCCATTGTATTCACAGTAATTCGGAAATCAGTATCAATCAGACAGGAATTGTCAATGATTCTGATGTGAAACGTTTTCTGGAGAAAGCCAAGACCAATATCCGTTATCTGGATATTGATCATGAAATTATTCACGTTATTCCGCAGGAGTTCATTGTTGATGATCAGGAGGGGCTTCTTGATCCGATAGGGATGGCCGGGACAACGATGAGGGGCAGTGCCTATATTGTGGTTGGTCTGAGGACAAAAATCCGTAATATCAAGCAGTGTGTTGAGAAAGCAGGTCTTGAGATCAGTGCGGTCACCTTTGAGCCGGTGGCTTCCGGTATGGCTGTCATGAAAGAGCGTGAGAAGAAAAGCGGTGTGGTCGTCATTGACATCGGGGGTGGAACTACTGAAGTTGCTATCTATATTGACGGGGCTATCCGCTACTCAGAGGTCATCAAGGTTGCTGCCAACGATGTTACTCATGATATCGCGCATGGGGTGAGGGCTCTTTATGAGGTCGCTGAAGATCTGAAAATAAAACATGGCTGTGCTTACAGCAAACTGAGCGGTGAGGATGAGGATCTCCTTATTGAGGGTATTGAGGGACGGACACAAAAATCCGTGCCGAAGAGTTCACTGACGATGATTATTGAGGCCCGGATGATGGAAATTCTGGAGCTTGTGCGTGACTCGGTGCAGCGGTCGGGCTATTATGAATATCTCAATGCGGGAGCTATTATAACGGGGGGAGGTTCACTTCTGCCCGGCACAGAAGAGCTTGCTCATGATGTTTTTGGACTGGATGTTCGTATCGGGTATCCGGAGGGGGTTTCCGGAGGGATCAAGGGTTCCGTTAATAACCCCATGTATGCGACCGTAATGGGTCTTGTTGCCCATGCATTTCAGAATAATCTCTCGGCAGATCACAGCTTCGCTTCGACAGCAGAGATACTCCCTGTTGATGTTCCTCAGGGAAGCAGGGAAGAGCCCCTGGTGCAGGAGCAGACTCCTTCGGGGAAAAAAATTGTGGATCGCATGAAGAAATTCTGGGATAATCTATGATGAAAGAGCAAATAAGAGCCTTTTAAAGGGGAGAACTGATAGCATGGCATTTGAGCTTGATCCGGGCCTGTTTGACAGTGACCAGGGCAAAGGGGTTACCATAAGGATTGTCGGCGTTGGCGGCTGTGGCGGCAATGCGGTAAATAATATGATCGACAGGAAGATCAGTGGTGTGGAGTATATCGTGTTCAACACTGATCGCCAGGCGCTCCTGAACTCGAAAGCTCCACTCAGGGTGCAGATTGGCAAGAAGGCTACGAACGGTCTGGGTGCTGGAGCCGATCCGGCAAAGGGGCGTCAGGCTGCAGAAGATGATCGTGAAATTATTGCCGCTCAGCTTCGGGGAGCCGATCTTGTATTTATTGCTGCCGGAATGGGCAAAGGTACCGGTACAGGTGCGGCTCCGGTAATTGCCTCTATTGCAAGGAATATGGGTATTCTTACCATTGGTGTCGTGACCAGGCCCTTTAACTTCGAAGGCCAGGTCAAGGCGAAGATTGCTGATGGAGGCATTGTCGAACTGCGCAAATATATCGATACCCTTATCCTTGTTGAAAACGAAAAGATCCTTAGTATTGCCGAAGAGGGGGTCAGCGCTACGGAAGCCTTTAATATGGCGAATGATGTCCTCTACAGGGCGGCAAAGGGTATTGCTGATATTATTACCCGACATGGTCATGTCAATGTCGATTTTGCCGACGTTCGCAGCATTATGGCAGGAGCCGGAGATGCGGTTATGGGTTCTGCTGCTGCTGCAGGTGAGCGTCGTGCGCTGAAAGCCTCATCAGATGCGCTGAACAGTCCACTTCTTGAGGGGGTGTCGGTAAAGGGGGCAAAAGGGGTTCTGGTAAATATTACCGGAGAGGTCACCATGAGGGACATGTCGGACGCCATGAACTATATCGAGGAGCAGGTTGGCAGTGATGCCAAGATTATCAACGGCTACGTTGATGAGCCCCAGGTATCAGGCGAAATCCGGGTTACCGTGATTGTAACCGGTTTCAAGCGCAAGTCGCAGGACGATGGAACGGTGCCGATTGTTCGGCAATTTGTTGCACCTGTTCCTAGTATCAGGCTTGGCCAGGCGCCCTCATCGGTTCGGCAGACCGCCTCCCTTCATCCTGAACGTCAGGAAGAAGATTTACGTATTCCGGCCTATATCAGAAGGCAGTTGTCCATTAATGATCCTCATGAGGTCGCAGGGAGGAAAAATACCGGGCACGATGCCGATTATAACTCGTCGCTGCCAGGTGGCAGAGGGGAGCATGAAGATAAAATACAAAAAGGTTTGTCAGATACTCCAGCATATCTTCGCCGGAAAAAAAACGGGATCTGATATTGCCTTTTTTAACCAAATGTAAAGGGGTTCATGAATTATTGTACGCTTTCCGCAGAAGATGCGGTAGCCAGAATTAAGTCGGGGGACAGGGTTTTCTTGCATACTGCGGCAGCAACTCCGCAGCGCTTGATTGATGCAATGGTGCAGCGCGCTGATGAGCTGAGAAATGTTGAAATTGTCAGCCTGCACACCGAGGGTGATGCTTCCTATGTAAAGCCCGAGTATCGTGATAGTTTCAGATTGAATGCTTTTTTTGTGGGCAGGAATGTTCGTAAGGCGGTTCAGGAAGGTGATGGGGATGCCATTCCGGTTTTTCTGAGCGATATTCCTTCTCTTTTTTACAACAAGGTGTTGCCGCTTGATGTCGCTCTTGTCCATGTCTCCCCTCCTGATCGTCATGGTTACTGCTCTCTGGGAGTTTCGGTTGATGTTGCCCTTGCTGCTGTACATGCCGCAAAGGTGGTTATTGCCCAGGTAAATCCGAATATGCCGCGCACGCATGGCGAAGGAATGCTTCATATCAGCAAGATTCATGCAATGGTTGATGTGGATGACGCCCTCCTTGAGACTCCCCGCCATGTGTTAACTGATACCGAGATCAGTATCGGACGCCATATTGCATCCATTGTCGAAGATGGCGCTACACTGCAGATGGGTATCGGTGCAATTCCGGATGCCGTTCTTGCTGCGCTTTCCGGTCACAGGGATTTGGGTATTCATTCCGAGATGTTTTCTGACGGGGTGATTGATCTGGTCAAAAAAGGGGTGATCAATGGTCGCAAAAAACGAACCCACAAAGAGATTATTGTCGCAAGCTTTCTTGTTGGCACGCGGAAGCTTTATGACTTTGTTGATGATAACCCGCTCGTCGAAATGCTTCCCTCCGATTATGTTAATGATACACGGGAGATAAGGAAAAACCCCCGGGTGACCGCTATCAACAGCGCTCTTGAAATTGATATGTCCGGTCAGGTCTGTGCTGATTCCATCGGGCAGAAATATTTCTCCGGTTTTGGAGGACAGATGGACTTTATTCGGGGTGCAGCCCTCTCGGAAGGGGGAAAACCGATTATTGCCCTGCCGTCAACAACAAAGGCCGGACTGTCAAGAATTGTTCCACAACTTAAGCCGGGAGCAGGCGTTGTAACGACCAGGGCTCATGTGCAGTATGTGGTGACCGAGTATGGGATTGTGAATCTGCATGGAAAAAATCTCCGCCAGAGAGCCGAAGCATTGGCAACGATTGCTCATCCTGATTTCAGAGAGGAGATTTGTCGTCAAGCTCATGCGCTTTATGGTACTTACGGCCGGAGCTTTATATAAAAATCAGTTTTTGCCTGGGCGAAAGGTTTTCTGTTATGGTTTCCACTATTTGTGTTGGCCGTGTTCAGAGAATCTGACGCCAATAAGGCTGACCATGCGGCCGGTTATTCCCTGATCACGCCGGTAGGAAAAAAACAGGTTGCTGTCGCCAGCCGAGCATAGCGCTGAGCGTTCAATATTCGAGGGTGGAATTCCTGATGTCAGAAGCTGCCGGTAGTTGATCATGCCCAGATCAAGCAGGTATTTTTCCTCATCCTGTGAGCGTGTTGAGCGCTGTCGGCTATCCGGAGGAAACTCCATGGCTACCTCACGACTAACCTCATAGGCTCCGGGAGAAATTCCTGTGCCGATATAGGCTACACACTCAGCGGGCAGGGAGTTGAAGTTCATCCGCATCGCTTCAATCGTTTTTATGACAATTTTTCCGGCACTTCCTCTCCATCCGGCATGAATCGCTCCGGTGACCTTATGGCGCGGGTCGTAGATGAGCAGAGGGTAGCAGTCGGCAGTAAAGATGCAGAGGTAAAGCTCTTTTTTGTCCGTAATGAGTGCATCATAGCCCCGGTAATGTCCTGGTTTTTCGGCGCAAAGTATTTCCGTGCCGTGCACCTGATCGGAGAAGACCATTCTTTCAGGGTCAATGCCTGCTGCTGTGCAAAGGCGTAGGGTGTTTTCCCGGACGTTTTCTTCACTATCCAGGGTATTTTTTCCAACGTTCAGTGAGCAATAAGCCCCTTCGCTTACGCCACCGTTTCTGGTGCTCTGCAGTGCAATGAGTTCGTCATAATGACGGAAGCATTCAGGCACGATATATTTTTCCGAGAGGGCTGTTTGAGCTGCACTCACGCTTGTTTTCGGGGTCATAACATTATATCGGAATTTTTATCATTGATACCGAAATTCGTGTTCGCCTATTTTTTGCAATGGCGTTTCTTCAAAAAAACAGGATATTTCTTCTCTCTTGCCGGCAGTTGGAGGAAGAATTTCCGGTAAAGGTACATTATTTCCGGAAGAGTCGTATCTTCCGGGCATGAGACAGATAGAGCGACTGCTATCAGATTTCGCTGGTGTGCAACGTGCTTTTCAGTCTGAATGTAAACAAGGATCCTCGGCAATGAAAACACCTGATGAGGAACGGTTTTCCGAGCAGTTCGGGCGTTCTGCCCGGGCCCTGTCAGATTATATGGGCCTTGGCTTGCAGATTGCAGCAAGTTTTGTGTTTTTTGTGTTGCTTGGGTATTGGGCCGACAGCCGGTTTGGTACCTCGCCACTGCTCTTTCTGGCCGGGGTTGCAATTGGCATGTTTGGTATGGTACTTTTGCTCATGAAGGTCGTGCGGTCAGCAACCAAAAAAAAATAGAGCAGTTACGGTTTATGCTTTTGTTAATCAGGAAAGAAAGGGGAAGATGAAACCATTGTTTGATTTTTTAGTAAAGTTATGTATTTTGTCCGTCGCTTTATGGATGGTGATTTATACAGGACTTGAGCCGGGAAGCGTAGATATTCATTCGGTGTTTCTGGCATGGATAATGGTTGTTGCCAATGCGCTTATTGGTTATGTTCTCTTTGAATACGCAGTTGACAAGGAGTCTGCCGTATTCACCAAGTTCGTTTTTGGTGGGTTGGCTGTTCGGATGTTGTTGCTGATGCTGCTTATTGCAGTCGTCATTGTCCGCAGTATGGTAGTTGTCAACGACTTTGTGCTCTCATTTTTTGCTTTTTACTGTATCTATGTGATTGTTGAAATTCTCGGGTATCAAAAGAAAAATAAACAGAAAAAGAACACTGCATGAAACGGGTAAATGTCATACAGGCCAAAGCTTTTCTCAAGGTAATAGCACTCCTTGTACCTCTTCTGCTGAATGCGAACGGCCCCGCATTTGCTCTGACTGAACAGGCGTCCACTCCTCCTCACGACTCTGTGGCTTCGGTATCAGCCCCGACCGCTGAGGCTGCTGTTGCAGCTCACGCCCATGGAGAGGAAAAGGCGGGCGATGTTATCATGCATCATATTCTTGATAATGACGTCTTCTCTTTTGAGCCCTTTGGTGAGGTTCATCTCCCTAAAATCCCCCCAATCGCAGGTGTTGATATTTCAATTACCAAGCACGTTGTTATGCTCTGGGTGGTATCGGCAATTTTGTTGATTCTCTTTTCCCTGGTCGGCAGCAAATACAAGAAGATGACGGCTCGTCAGGCGCCAACGGGGTTGGTCAACGCCATGGAAGCGCTGGTTGAGTTCATCCGTATAGACGTCGCCAAGGCAAATATTGGTGTCGGGTATGAAAAGTACCTTAACTATCTCCTTACCGTCTTCTTTTTTGTCCTGTTATGTAATCTTCTCGGCCTTGTTCCCTATGGAGCAACGGCGACTGGCAACATCAATGTCACGCTTACTCTTGCTACGTTTACCTTCTTTATAACACAGGTTGCGGCCCTGAAAGCGCATGGCATCAAAGGCTATCTGGCTCATCTGACAGGCGGAACTCACCCGGCGCTCTGGATTATCATGATTCCGATTGAGTTTATCGGGTTATTTACCAAGCCTGTTGCACTGACCATCCGGTTGTTTGCCAATATGACTGCTGGCCATATTGTGATTCTCAGTCTGATTTTTATCAGCTTCATTCTGCAGAGCTATATCGTGGCTGTCGTCATGTCGGTTCCGTTCTCAATTTTTATCTACCTGCTTGAGCTGTTTGTTGCTTTCCTTCAGGCGTTTATCTTTACGATGCTCTCGTCACTCTTTATTGGTCTTGCTTCGGCACACGAAGGACATGAGGAGCATGAGGCAGGGGTTGCTCACCATTGAAAAAAGCTCAGGATTGTTGAGGAAGAACTGTTATTTTTATGCGTTTCATTAACTGGTTTTAACACTGCTAATTCTTTTTAGCAAAAAACTTACAACAAATAAACGGGGGTAATTACAAGATGGAAGGTTTGGGTTTTCTTGGAGCTGGTATAGGTGCTGGTCTTGCTGTAATCGGCGCTGGTCTTGGTATTGGTAATGTAGCAGCTTCTGCTGCAGAAGGCGTCGCCCGTCAGCCTGAAGCAACGGCTGATATCCGTACGACCATGATTATTGCAGCAGCTCTTATCGAAGGTGTTGCCCTGTTCGGTGAAGTTATCTGTGTGCTTCTTGCTCTTAAGTAAGAGTGAACTGCCTGCAGGTTCGTTACAGAAGATATCCCGGTTGCGGCTGCTCTTTTCAGACTGCAACCGGGTTTTATTAACCCGTTAAAGGAAACATTGTTCATGCTTACGTCGGGAATTATACTTCTTGCCGGTAGTCTTCTGAGTCCGAATCCCGGTCTTATTTTCTGGACCGCGATCACATTTGTGATTGTACTGCTTATTCTGAAGAAGATTGCCTGGGGCCCGATTATCGGCGCTCTGGAAGAGAGAGAAAAGGGAATTCAGTCCTCTATTGATCGTGCGCACAGCGCCAAGGAGGAGTCAGAGGCTATTTTGCGCAAAAACAGGGAACTTCTGGCAAAAGCCGATGCTGAATCAGATAAAATCATCCGTGAAGGAAAGGATTATGCCGATAAGCTTCGCGCCGATATCACTGAAAAGGCTCAGTCAGAAGCGAAAAAAATGATTGCAACGGCGAAAGATGAAATTGAACAGGAAAAACGCCGTGCGCTTGATGTGCTGAGAAACGAGGTGGCTGATCTTGCTGTTAAGGGAGCTGAAAAGATTATCAAAACAACTCTTGATGCCGACATGCAGAAAAAGATCGTTGACAGCATGATTCAGGATCTTTCAACAAAACGTAACTGAAAACCGACTCATCGTCATGTCAACTCTCATTGCAAGCCGTCGATATGCCTCCGCTCTCCTCTCAGCCGCTGAAGAGGGTAATTTTCTCAATCAGATTGTTGATGAGTTGCACGTGATCAAGGAGGTTCTTGAACACTCCCGTGATCTTGTCTATGCGTTGCGCAGCCCTCTCGTCAAAGGAGACAGGAAAATTCATATCCTTGAAGAGATCTTCAAGGACTCTGTCGGGGAAAAAATGTTTCTTTTTTTAAGGCTTGTTGCCCACAAGAAACGTGCCGGGCTCCTGCCTGAAATTATTGATGAGTTTCAGATTCTTCTTGATGAAAAGAGGGGGGTGATCAATGTCGATATAACCAGCGCCACGGTCCTTTCTGATGAGCAGACCGCAGAACTTGTTACGAAGCTTGCGGCCTTCACCGGCAAGGAAATACGTCCGAGGATGGCTATCAACGAGCAGTTTATTGGCGGGGTTGCTGTTAAAATTGGCGACACCATCTATGATGGCAGTATCAGTCATCAACTGCAAATGCTTCGCAAGAGTCTTGTTTCCTGAAACAGGCGGGCGAGCGGCAGTGTTGACTGAAAAGATCAACAGTCAATAGCCTGCATGTGCAGGCTATTTTTTTTAGACGAAGATTGAATTATTCCAGGATTCGGGGCTTTAGCTCAGTTGGTAGAGCGTCTCGTTCGCAATGAGAAGGTCAGGGGTTCGACTCCCCTAAGCTCCACAAAAACTTTTCTCCAGCCGTTTCTTTTATCGTGAACTGTTATTATCTCCCTGCCTCCATTCTGTTTCTGTGCAGAGGAGAGCGGTTTTCCTCCAGGAGAGCCGAAATAGCCGCTCTTGAAAATCGCCCTGTAATTGCTCATCAAGTGCTGTTTCTTTTTGCGCAGTTTCGTATTATACGTTTTCGCTTTTCTATAAAAAGGATTATGGAGTTATTCTATGTCGGTTAACAGATTTATTTCACGTTCAGCGCTGATGCTTTTGGCGACAGGGTTACTGATGAGTTCCGGTTGTTCATCCTCAAAACCGGCAAAGATCTCAGCAACCACTCGCGTTAACGAAGCCTATGGCAAAGCGGTGAAGATGTACGATAAAAGAGATTATCAGGGAGCTGCTCTCGGGCTTGAATCGCTGCTGTTTACCTCCAGGGCAACAGCACTTGAGGATGATGTGCTCTTTCTTCTTGCTCAGTCCTATTACCATTCCGGACAGTATCTGCTTGCTGCTGAAATGTTTACCAAGTTACAGCAGCAAATATCCTCAACACCCTATGCAAGAACAGCCCAGTTTATGCTTGCCAAATCCTATGAACAGCTCTCTCCGCATTTTGAGCTTGATCAGGAACATACCGCGAAAGCCATCACGCAGTTTGCAACCTATCTCGATCTCTATCCGATGGTTGATTCCTCGAAGATTGCCAGCGATGTCACAACATACCGTGAGCTGCTGAAAATCAATCCGGATAATGCCTCCTATAAGCAGAGCTATGCAACGGCAACCACTCAATTTGCCCGGATTGATACTTTGCGGTATGCAGAAAAGGCAATTCCTGTGCTGAGAGAAAAACTGGCAAAGAACACTTTTTTTATTGCTCGCCAGTATGTTCAGCTTAAAAAGTATAAAGCGGCAGGTATTTTTTATGACGAACTCATCAAGCGTTATCCGGATACCGTCTATATCAAGCCAGCCTGGGAGGGAAAGATTGATGTCTTGATGAAGCGAAAAAAATGGTTTGATGCCAGCCAGGCACTTGATCAGTACCTGCAGAATTTCCCTGATAAGCAGAAGGATATGGAGGATAACAGGGATAAAATAAAGCAAAACACCAAAAGCTGATCAGAGGATAGCTCTGTGCATCTGGCACTCTTCGGCGCCACCTTTGATCCGCCGCACAATGGTCACCTGGCTCTCTGCCTTTTCGCCAGAGAGCTTCTTGGGATTGATAAACTCATTGTTTCTGTTTCAAATAACCCCTTCAAGCCGGAAAGTGGGAGAGCCGATGTGCACAGGATGCGCATGGCTGAGCTTCTCACTCAGGAAATCAATCTGACCGGCGCTTTCAGTGAGACAAGCGGATGGGAGCTTGAAAAAAAGCAGCCATCCTATACCGTTGATCTCCTGCGCTATCTTCGTACCCTCTACCCTGCCGACAAGCTGACGCTGCTTGTCGGGGAGGACAGTTTCAGGGAATTTTCAAAGTGGAAAGAGTCAGAAGCGTTCTGTTCCCTCTCTGATGTGGTGGTTTTCAGAAGGGCGTCTACGCAATCAGAGAGCACACCGCGACCTGAAACCATCCCGTGTGAAGCGTGTATCAGCTTTGTCAATTTCGCTTGCGATATCTCCTCAACGCTCGTCAGGAGTGTTGTTGCCAGCGGACGCTCCATCTCCACTCTCGTCCCCCCCTCAGTGCATCGCTACATCATGGAGCATGGGCTCTACGCCGGGGAGGAGCATCATGCTACATCGATTCCGGAGCCGAAACCCCGAGAATCCTGAATCCGTTGCGCAAAACCTGTCGTGTTGCCACTGAAAGAAAGAGTCTTGCCCTCGCAATATCCGGTTCAGCCTTGAGGATGGGGCACTCCTGATAGAAACGGTGAAAACATTCCGCCAGAGAGTGCAGGTATTCAACCATTTTCTGAGGTTCAAGCAGGCGCAGGCTTGTTTTTATCATATCAGGATAATCAAGCAGGGCAAATCCAAGCTGAAGCTCTGCCGGAGAGGTAAGCCGTTGCAGCAGATGCAGCTCCGGGCTGGAAGTGGCGTCAAATCCAATCTCCTGTTGAGCCATACGCAACAGGCTGCAGATTCGGGCATGGGCGTACTGCAGATAGAAGACCGGATTGTCCTTGGACTGCTTTTTTGCCAGGTCAACGTCAAAGTTCAGGTGCGAATCCTTGCTGCGCATGATAAAAAAGAGGCGGGTAGCATCTGCTCCGACATCGTCAATCAGATCGTCAAGCAGATCGGCATTGCCTTTTCTTGTCGACATTTTAAGCGTTTGTCCGTCAACCGTTGTTGTCACAAACTGGTTAATGGCAATCTTGATGTGCCGGGTATCGTAACCAAGAATCTTCAGAGCCTCAAGCACGTCAGGGTACTCATCGATATGATCAGCGCCAAAAACATTGACAATCATGCCGAAGCCCCGATCATACTTGGTGATATGGTAGGCAATATCCGGCAGCCTATAGCTCGGTTCGCCTGAAGACTTGATCAGCACCTTGTCCTTTTCCTGGCCAAGCTTTGTTGTCAAAAACCAGGTTGCGCCATCATATTCGGCAATGAACTCTTTTTCCCTTAGGGCATCAATCACTCTCTGGTTCCCGGTCACTCCCCCCGCGTCCGGCGTGTAGAGAGTATGCTCATTGAAAAATGAGTCGTGCCGTATACCGAGGCGTTCAAGGGTCTTGCGTATTGATGCAAAAATGATCTCTTCCGCTCTTTTTTTGAATATCTGCACATCCGTACTATCGGCAAGTGCCGTTCCATGATCGTTGAACAGCTCATCGGCAATCTCCGCGATGTACTCTCCCTGATAATGGGTTGCAGGGAACTCTATCGTTTCACCGCAGCGCTCCAGATAGCGGAACCGCACGGATTCACCCAGAATCTGCATCTGCCGTCCGGCATCATTGAAATAGTATTCACGGGTAACCGCGTAACCCTGTGTTGCAAAGAGGTTGGCGATGCAGTCTCCAAGCACCCCGCCCCGGCCACGCCCTATGGTCAGCGGCCCGGTTGGATTGGCGCTGACATATTCCACGATAGCCTTCTCTCCCTTGCCAGACTCCCCTTTTCCATACTCATCCCCGTCAAGCAGCACCTGCTCAACCGATTGCATGATAAAGAGCGGCGTCAGATAAAAGTTGATAAAGCCCGCTCCAGCCACCTCAATTTTCGCAATGGTATCAGGCGGAAAACTCAGGTGCTCTATAATAGTCTGAGCCAGTTCACGGGGATTTCTCCTGCACTCTTTGGCCGCAAGCAAGGCGATGTTGGTTGAAAAGTCTCCAAACTTTTTATCTGCAGGCTGTTCAATAATGATTTGTTTGTCGGTCGTAATGCTTGCCGAACTGAGCGCATTGCTGATGACCGGACGAAAAAATTCTTTCATCTGATATCGTTATAAGAGGGTCATGGGTTGTTTCTCATTGAGTTTTCTCAAGAGATCATCAGGGCAAAGGGAGGTAAAGTCGTCGATGATCTGCAGGACATTGTCGAACTGGCTGAATGCATCGGCCTGGTTGGTTGTTGTCACGGCAACGCACTGCATACCCGCTTTCCGGGCAGCCTCAACTCCCGGCAGAGCATCTTCAAAGACAATGCAATCAGAAGGAGCGGCGTTGAGCAGGGAGGCTGCACGCAAAAATATATCAGGTTCCGGTTTGCCGTGAAGCACCTGTGAGGGATCAACAATGGCCTGGAAGGTATTGGTCATGTTCAGCAGGCCAAGGACATACTCAATGTTTTTCGGGCCTGCACCGGTGCCGATTCCAAGCTGGACTCCCCGTTTTCCAGCGGCATCAAGAAATCCTCCAAGGCCAGGCATCGCTTTGATGCGCTCTCGCGACATCACCCTGTAGAGAAAGTCCTTGAGTTCGGTCAAGCGTTCAGCCTCCCTCTCACTGATCTGCGGGTCGAGAAAGTAACGGAGGACGTCAAGGCCTTTCATACCTGCGGTTTCCACTAGGTAGCGTTCAGCGTCAAGCCCCTGAAGGCCAAAATCACTGAAGAGTTCAACCCATGAATCGGCATGGAAGCGCATATTATCGGTCAGCACCCCATCCATGTCGAAAATAAAGGCCTGTTTATTGTTATTCAGCATTCGATTTTACAAATGGTTACTGCAGGTTGTTTCGCCAAGCCTCATGGCTGCTCTCACCTCCTGCATGGTCTGGCCGGCAATCACCTTTGCCCTGGCCTCGCCGTCAAGAAGAATCTCTTTTACCAGCTCCATGTGTGCTTCATAATAGCGGCGTTTTTCAATCAGGGGAGCCAGCTCCTGTGCAATATTTGCCGCACACAGTTTTTTGCAGTCGACGCAGCCAAGCGATCCTGCCCGGCAATCACTCTCTATGCTGCAGAGTTGTTCCTCCGGGGTAAATTTTTTATGATAACTGAAGACGGTGCAGACTTCAGGATGCCCCGGATCGTTTTTGCGGATTTTCTGTGTATCCGTCACCGCCGTGCGCATTTTTTTCAGCACCTCTTCGGGGCCGTCCGAGAGCAGAATGGTATTGCCAAGAGACTTCGACATCTTTGCCTTGCCATCGAGGCCAACCAGACGGGAGAATTTTGTGATTTTTGGTTCCGGTTCAGCAAAGACCTCTCCCAGAAGAGGGTGAGGAAAGTGATTGTTGAATTTGCGTGCGACCTCACGGGTAATCTCTACATGGGGGATCTGATCTTCGCCTACCGGGACAACGTTCCCCTTGTAGAGGAGGATATCAGCCGCCTGCAGAACGGGGTAACCGAGATGACCGTATACCAGTGACTCCATATTCAGATCACGTATCTGCTCCTTCAGTGTCGGGTTTCTTTCGAGACGCGAAGAGGTGATCAGCATGGAAAAAATCAAAAAGAGTTCAGCATGTTCCTTCACCTGCGACTGGCGGAAGAGCGGACTTTTTTCAGGGTCAACGCCAGCCGCCAGCCAGTCGAGCAGCATATCAAGCGTGTTGGCATAAATTTCGCTGGTATCAAGCGAGGTCGTCAGGTTGTGATAATCAGCAATGAGAAAGCAGGTCTCATAGACTCTCGCCCCCGTTTCGTCAAGCTGATTCTGCTGCTCGACCCAGCTTTCAAGGGCACCGGTAAAATGACCGAGATGGAGTTTGCCGGTAGGGCGCATTCCGCTTAAAATTCGCTGTGTTCCCATAAAAATAAGTAGTGCTGCGGTAACCCGGCTGCGAGTGCGGCTGTTTCAGGCAGGGTTGTGGTTCAGTAAGGCTCCAAATGCTTCGGAAGTTATAACAGTTGACAGAAAGATAAAAGGCCTTTGTTTGTTTTTTGTTTTCATGAGACGATAGACTATATTATCCAACTTGTTTTTCGATTTCGTCACAGACAGGAGAATTCGAAAACCCCTATATTTAGAGAGTAAGTCCTATACAACGCTCAGTTGCCCAACCATGTCAGATCCGGAAGGAAGCAGCATCCGGTAATTTGAGTGTGTGATATAGCAAGCTTACTCTCTTTTTTATTTTCCATTTATAATACGTCGGGAGATAGTTATGCAGTCAGCATTCACAAAAGAAGGGCTACTGAGCGCGCCGGTGCGCCATATTGATATCAAACAACTGAATATTGTTCCCCTGATTGACCAGATGAGCGACACCGCTTTTCAGGCACGTAACCTTGCAAGAGCGGCCTCCATTCTCGATCTCATGCAGCAGGACAAGGAGTGCGCCGTTATTCTCACCCTTGCCGGTTCACTGATCAGCGCAGGGTTGAAGCAGGTCATTATTGATATGATCGAGAACAATATGGTTGATGCCATTGTCTCCACTGGCGCAAACATTGTTGATCAGGACTTTTTTGAAGCCCTTGGATTCCGTCACTACAAGGGAAGCCCCTTTATGGATGATGCCATTCTCAGGGATTTGCATATCGACCGCATTTACGACACCTACATTGACGAGGACGACCTTCGTGTCTGCGATGACACAACGGCAATTATTGCCAACTCCATGGAGCCAGGAGCCTACTCTTCCCGTGAATTTATTGTGGAGATGGCCAAATATATCGAGGCAAATAACCTCGACAAAAACTCCATTGTCTACAAGGCATACGAAAAAGGCGTACCGATCTTCTGTCCGGCATTCTCGGACTGCTCTGCCGGATTCGGCCTTGTGCACCACCAGTGGAATAACCCCGAAAAACATGTCTCAATCGATTCCGTCAAGGATTTTCGTGAACTGACCAGAATCAAGATCGAGAATGACAAGACCGGCATTTTCATGATCGGCGGAGGCGTACCGAAAAACTTTACCCAGGATATTGTTGTTGCTGCTGAAGTGCTTGGCCATGACGATGTCTCCATGCACACCTATGCCGTTCAGATCACGGTCGCCGATGAGCGTGACGGAGCGCTTTCCGGCTCAACCCTCAAGGAGGCCAGTTCATGGGGCAAGGTTGATACCGTACACGAGCAGATGGTCTTTGCCGAAGCAACCATTGCTCTGCCACTTATCGCCGGTTATGCCTGGCACAAACGCAACTGGGAAGGCCGTCAGACAAAAAATTTCAATGCCATGCTGGATCGTCAACAAGTAACCGTGTAAGAAGAGAGAATGAAATTTTTTATTGATACCGCTAATCTCGACGAAATTCTTGCAGCCGCCGAACTCGGCGTGCTTGATGGTGTTACCACCAACCCGTCGCTCATCGCAAAAATCGTTGGTGATCCGTCAAACTTCACCTACAACGACTTCAAGGCGCACATCGCCCGCATATGCGAAATCGTTGACGGTCCGGTCAGCGCCGAGGTCACCTGCCTCACGGCCGAGGAGATGATTGCCGAAGGCGAGGATCTCGCCGCAATCCACGAAAACGTGGTGGTGAAGTGCCCACTCACCATCGACGGACTGAAAGCCATCCAACACTTCTCATTAAACGGCATCCGCACCAACGCCACGCTCGTCTTCTCCCCGAACCAGGCGCTGCTTGCCGCCAAAGCCGGAGCGGACTATGTGAGCCCCTTCGTTGGCCGCCTTGACGACATCAGCACCGACGGCATGGAGCTTGTCAAGCAGATTGTCACCATCTACAACAATTACGGATACCCGACCGAAGTGATCGTGGCCAGTGTCCGCCATCCGCAACACGTCGTCACTGCAGCCATGATGGGGGCAGACATCGCCACCATTCCCTACAGTGTTATCAAGCAGCTTGCCAACCACCCGCTCACCGATGCCGGGCTGAAGAAGTTCATGGATGATGCCGCAGTGATGAAGAAGTAACGGCTTTAAGCGCTTTTCACCTTCCTCTTTGAGCCGGATATGCGTTGCGTCTCCGGCTTTTTTTGTATCAACTCCTTTCTCCATCGGTGAAGAGGATGTATTCTTAAAAAAACTACTGGCAGACAGCCCATCTCATATTACCACTCCAATTTCAGGAAAGGCAGGTACGTGCCGCCTTCTGCGTTCGGTATTGCTCTGCTGATACCCATTGGCAGTGCGGTTGCCTTGAGTGTCATGATCCTGTAGTTACACTGTTGTTGTGGCGTAATATGTTTTTGGACTTGAGAGTACGTTTATTACCTTGATACAGATGGTTGCTGATTTCGAAAAGCTACGGTTCCGGGCTGCAAAACACGAGCACTTGCCATGCATATACTCGTTTCGTTGTTCAACCAGCCCGACCCAACGGTCGAATCGGACAGTCCTAAAGCTGTGCTTTTGTCCTGCCGCTCACCTTGACGTCGGACTTAAAATACAATCGCGGGTTAATAGCGTAAAAAAAAGATGCTTAGAGTTTGATTTTAGCAAAAAAGATCAATAATTACTGTAATATGACACTCAGCAAAATATCACAATACGGTATGCATACTATTTATATCCTTTGATGTTAAATAATATTCCGTTTTTTCCTTAAGTCCGACAGGCTGCTATAGAGGTAATAAAAAAATGGCTACTCATGTAAAGAATTTGTAATAATCACAATTGTAATTATTAAATAAAAAAACACACCCATTTACTGCGAAATAGCATAAAGAGCTTGTAGCAGACTTGTTTGAAAATGAAATAGACATGATACAGTTTCGCTCGGAATTAAAAGAATTGCAAAGCATTCTAGCCACCTATATCAAAATGCTATGTGATATAGGTGGCTTAGATGATTTGATGGAGATAGAACGTTAGCAACTGTATATAAATAATAAATAGACAAAATGATTCATATTATTTGGTTTCATTTTTCTTGAATTACTATTAGATAAGTCTATCGATTCAGCATTAATTCGTCCTGAAACCAGCTAAAATATTTTCGAGGATTTGTGTGTTCTATTCATGATTTGCGGGATATTATTTTACTGCGTAGTTTTTTATTGTCGAGCCAATTCTTATTGGACGCTTGGCGCAACTTAAATACTCTTATTAATTTAAAATCGAAGATAATAATGACGCAACAAAGAGATTTGTTTTTTAGCTATGCAAGCGAGAATCGCAGCGTCGTAGAGCAACTAATTGCTGAAATAAAAGAAATAGCATATAAAAAATTAAGACGTGATTTGACATATTATTTTGATCAAACAGATAATGATATAAATGATAATTTAAAAGATAAAATCCGTTATCAGATATCAAATTCAAAATATATAGCCATAGTAATTAGTCGGCATTATATCGACAAGTTATATCCGAGGCTTGAAGCAGAATATTCCCTTTTGAATAAAAAAGATAATATTATTCCTATTTGGATGGATGTTCAAGAAAATGATGTTCAACGATTATCTTCTTGTCTGTCAGAATTGCTTGCGATTCAACTTTCTAACGAAAGCGTATCAAAAACAGCAAGAGAGATTCTTATTAAAATATTTCCTGAAAGTAAAGAAAGTCTATCTATAAACAATACAAAAATACTTATCTCCAATGAGTCGCCTTTTACGAAAGAATTGTGTAATGCACTGTGCAAAAAAATGGAGGTAAAAACAGAGAATCTTTATGTTCCGACAACACAAACAGGATATACCTACGAAAAGGCTTATAGTGATGGATTGGATATATTTCTGGCTGATGAAGAAACCGAGTGGCTCTACTCCGTTCTTTATGAAGAAAAAAATTATGTATTCACAAAAGAAAAAGCGATAGATTTAATAGAGAAACTCAATAAGAGAAAGAAGAAAATTATTTTTTTTGAGTCAGGCATGAATTTTATAGAATTAGTTAAAGACAAAGATGAAAAACCTATTTTTGTTATAAAAACAAATCATAAATATGCTGTGGTGCGATTAATTAAGCACATCCTTGATGAGTATTTGCGAAATAATACGAGGATACATTTTATTACTATTTTAGGTCCAAGAGAAAGTCCTGCAGCTATCGAACGTAGAACCATATTTAACGACTTCCTTTCACAGTTGGTGAAAAATCGTGGACTAAAAGACTGTCAGTTTAGTGACTATTTAAGCGAGCCAGATTTGCCGTTACGCTTGAATATTATTGAGACATTACAAGTTACATCATTAAGCATAGATTCGTGGAGTAGCACAGATGCTCAAGAAGTCATTAAAAAAAATTATTCTAATTTTTCGTTGCTTGACAATACTCTTCATCATTGCTTTTTGTGTGGTAATGATGATATCGTATTAGGTGTTAGAGCGGCCATTTGTGATAAATCTAAAAAAGAAACCAAAGATTTAAATATTTCTTTTATTGGTTATGACGGTATTTCAGATATGATTGATTTGATCAAAAGCCATCATATCAATGCCGCCACAATTAAAGTGTTTATTAATCAAATGTGTGATAAGGCTTTGGAGATAAAGCGCGGGAAAAAGGGGTATACTGTAGAGTCTTTGCAGCAAATAAACGGAGATATTGTCAAATAATAGATATGTATTCAGTGTATCAATTTAGTACTTCACATAATCAAGTTATGGATTTGTTGCTTGCAAATGATTTCCCTTTGCAAGAATTATGTGCTTATCCCATTTCTGCAATAGAAGGGATCTCAACGGAATTATCTGGTACATATAAAAGTGTATGTCCAATAGATTGTCTTGCTTGTTGCGCCGATTCAATTCGTCCAGTTAATGCTATTAACAATATAAATGTTTTAACCCCAGCATTTTTTAGTCAAATCCTTGTTTTTTTGGAAAAATTTATTACTAACGGTTTCGATGTTTTATCTTTAGAACGTTTAACTTTATTTAGTGACTCTAACGAACTTAATCATCCTTATTGTTTTGAGTTGAGAGAGTTATTGTCTTCTTTCCTCTGCAAGCATTATGGATTTCCTCTTGGTTTTATCTCATCTGATATTTCATTCCATATATCCAATGCAAAAATATTTAGTTATAATCTGTTAAAAATAGTCGATCGACCATATCTGTGGGATAATATTTGTTTTTCGATTGATGAGCAAATTCCTATTGAAAATAAAGAGGATTATGAAAGATACTTAGAAACTCTTTCGTGTGTTTGGAAAGTTTTGATGCCAGTAATAAAGGGTGAAATTTTGCATTCAAATATTGCTCGTAAATTTGAACCTCGCCTCATTATCAACTTTCTTATTCCTGACTTTGGTTCAAAATATAAAGATGCTTATAAAACGATTTATCCGGGAGGGCCTGAGAGGGCTACTACATATGATGAGCTAATTGATAGATATGTTGAACCATTTGTCGGCAAGATAAAAAATACATCAACTTGTATTCCATCAAATCATTTATTCACAACAGAGATTAGCAAATTAACAAATGTCCCTTCTTCCACTGTATTTATATCAAAGTCTAAATACAGTGGAACTGGTCGAGCGAAAAATTTTATTGATCAGTCCGCAACAGTTTTTACAGATTATAACTCATCGCCTGTTATCAGGACAAAAATCTATCCTAGTAAAGCAAGCCAATTCATTATCCAGGCTTCCTTTGCACCGACACTATCTTCAGAGGATACAATTATACTGAATAAAGAAAATACGCCGCAGTGGTTCAATAAATTACATCAATTTTCATTTATATCTGATAAAGTATAAACTGGACTGAGCAATAAAATCATAGAAAAGCCTTCGACATGCAAACTGACATTCTTATACGAAGTGTCACACAAGAATTGATTCCTTAGTAAAAAGATCAGTCAAAAAACAACTCCTGGTATAAATCATGAAAGAAATGCCAAACACCTTTAAAAATATATTGGCCAAATAATGAACTTTTTCGGAAAGAGTTATGTGACAATTTTACAACGGGCACATACATATATAGTTTATAGACATTGTAATTGATACTTCGGTAATAATCTCTGCCATTATAGATTAATCTAACGAGAAAGAATTATTGAATTAACAAGAGGAAATGCTCTGATTGGTCCCGGTTCTATTCTTTGGGAAATAGGCAATGCATTTTAAGCAAGGCTTAAGAGAAATAGACTGAGTCTTGAAGAGGCAAAAAGAGGTCTTGAAATCTTCAATAAAATACCTCTTCGGTATATTGAGTCTGATTTTATAAATGCGATAAGCGCTCAACAAGAATTGATTCCGAAGTCAAGAGAAGGCCGAACGCTAAGAAATCAGGTCGACCCGACCTATCATTACGGAAAAACTTGTAGTTGAGCGCTTATCAATAGCTCAAAAAAACAAGATGTACGCTTACGATGCCTATTTTCTGGATTGTGCTTTAGGGCAGAAAGCTTAGTTACTGACATTGGACTCAAAGTTAAATGCAGTAGCCAAGAATCTTAACATATCAACTTTTAGGGTATAAAATGCAAATCTACACCTATTCAGAAGCCGGGAAAAAATTGGCAATTGTTCTCGATCAGGCAGAAAATTCAGGTAAAGTTTTGATACGGAGAAAAGATGGGCACCTATTTGCCTTGATGCCTGAAAATATTGCGGCATCTCCGTTAGATGTTCCAACCATTAAAGCTCAAATCTCGACAAAGGAGATTGTCGATTTTGTCCGTGAAGAAAGGGAGCGGTTGTCATAACGTGATCATCAACGATGAACGAGGTTCCATGCAACCAGCACATTCGCGCACTTCACACACGGTAAATGGTATTTCACTCCCCTTATATTTGCTGGTATCCTTTGGCTGCGCCTGGCTTATTTGGTTGCCGCTGCTGATTGCTGAGTATCTGCAGCTCTCGCTGCCGGTGCCATCCGTTGTTTTTATCACGTTGGGATCTTTTGCTCCGAGCGTTGTTGCTCTGTTGTTAACCTGGAGATACGCTGGCGGAACAGAGCTGCGTCAGTTGCTCGCTCGGGCATTGGTATGGCGTGTTTCTCCAATCTGGTATCTGCTTGCCATTTTTGGACCGGCATTGATGATGTTGCTGGCTATGGGTGGGCACATCGTATTGGGTGGCACCGTGCCCGACTATGTTCCATTTGGGCCTCGCTGGTTAATTGTAGCGGTCAACATCGTACTCGTTTTTTTTATTGGCGGGCCGCTGGGCGAAGAGTTCGGTTGGCGGGGAGTTGTTCTCCCGGCACTTGAGGCACGGTTTAGCCCACCATGGGAGAGCCTTATTCTGGGTATCATCTGGACGGTGTGGCATTTGCCGCTCGTTTTCATTTCGGCTTCGGCTCAGCATAGTCTGCCTTTTTGGCTCTTTGCTTTGCTGACAATGCCCCTGTGCATCCTGATCACTTGGGTATATCACGGCTCTGGAGAGAGCCTGTTACTGGTCATGCTCTTTCATGCTGCCGTCAATACCTGGTCTGGCGTCTTGAAGATCAGCCCTGAAGCTGCTGGCAGTACCAGACCTCTTGCTTTGGCTGTGCTTTTGACATGGGTAGTGGCGCTTCTCATCGCAGGAGGTCGCAAAAGGTTTACACCCAAAAGGTCGTTGCTATGATGAGGTAACTAATTGATCTTGTGGATGATCTGGCGTTTTTCCAGTGAGTCACGCCCTGTTCGGTTAAAGCGTAAGGAAGGGAAGCGGTTTTTCAATTGCTATCTTATATGGATGGCAATGCAAATATCTGCGGGTTAGGAGGTCGATTTTGAATCGACATATTTTAGTATTAACTTTTGTGTGCTTCAAAGTAATTACAACAGGCAATGTATCGGCAGGAGGGTTTCTGGATGGCGCATTGAATGTACTTGGTCTGGAATCAGCAAATATCTGATAGAAACTGCCGATAATCTGTTTGAGAAAGGGGAAAAAATGCAGACAATAGTCATTAATGTCAATAATGATAGTATTGGCAGACAAAGTCAGGTGGCTTCTGGAAAATTTCAAAAACGAAGGATTGGAAATTGTATCAAAAGAAGATGCATATGATCTGAAATTATTGAGAGCCACAAGAAGTGAAGAATCTGTTGCGTTTGATGAGTATCTGAAAAATGAAAATTTATATCCGTAAAAGTGCCATCAAAGATTTGAAAAAGATTGATGGCAAAAATAAGGAAAAAATTAGTTCGGGAATTTCAGAATTGACAAAATTAAAAATATGATTGAAATAGGCAGGATATTCCATCGGAAAGATAGTTACAAATAACTCCTACCCATCTGTTGCAGGCGATTAGCATGGCATAACTTGTTGTCAGGTATTGAAAAATGACAATGCCACTCGATATTAAATCAATCGGAAGCTGTTTTCCACGAGCACACAGCTTCACAAAGTGACCTCTGGCTGTTTCTTTAGTTATGCGTCTCTTTTCACGATATCCGGCAACGAATAGATTATTGATGATGAAAATATATCTTGATATGTGCTGTTTTAATCGGCCTTACGATATCCAAACTGCCGCTCGGATCAAATTGGAAACCGAAGCCAAACTGTTTATTCAAAATGCTGTTCTTGATAGCAAACTGATACTTGTTTGGTCATTCATATTGGATTACGAAAACAGCGCCAATCCGTATCCTGATCACCGAGAGGCAATAGTCGAGTGGAAAACATTGTCAAAACATTACATATCCGCTTTGGACAGCATTCGAGAGCTTGGGGCCACTATCGCAATCAAAACTGGCATCAAATCGAAAGACGCTTTGCATCTGGCTTGTGCAGTTGAAGCAAAATGTGACTATTTCATCACCACTGATCGTGTGTTTTTGAAAAAAGCTCAGTCATTACAAGAAATAAAAACTCTCAATCCGATAGATTTTGCAATCCTTATGGAGAATAGCTGATGAGAAGTGATACCATAATTCGTCATGACGGGATACAAGCCCTGCGGGAGCGTTTGGGGCCTGTTGAAGCCGAACGATTTATCGTTTTAATAAACCGGGAGTCATTTGATTATACTGAATGGCAGCAAACGCTTTGGCAAAATGAAAGTGTTGATGATGTATTTGCTATGGCGAAAAAACATTCTGAACAAATAGGGCTATAGGATGTGGTGAGGAACGGACCGCTTCAATCTCGCAAATTTCTACGTCGCATTCCGTTTCAGTGCACCCGTGCCACGAGGTGAGCGGGATGTTGCCGGGTCAGAAGAAGAACACTGTCAGCGCCCATTCTCCCCTCTCAAGAACCAATCAGCCGGGATTTGGCATCTGCAGAAAATGCGGATCGCAGGTTCCGGAAGCCATCGGCAGCTCGCCGGAGTTGATATGCATGGCGATTTAACGGTATCGTAACAAATCCTCACTACTCTGTTCCATACATTGGAATTTACATATAACTATACAGTGATATATGTGCTTCCAGATTATTTTGGCATACCGGTTTTGCCTGTTACACAGCTATGCCACACCTCTTACCCAAGCGACGTGTGATGCTGTTCTATCCAGATGGATTCGGCTGAAACTGCCTGTTTTTTTATAGAACTCCAAACTGACTCTAAGCCATGCCCGAACGTCCCGTTCATGAACATATCAGGGAGCTGACCGATACTCTTGTTCTTCTCGCTTCCAGCGCCCGCCTGAACCTGCTTCTTGCGCTCGAGGCCCTTAAGGAGATGGACATCGATAAAGCCCGCAGGGTAAAACAAGCCGATTACGATATCGATGAGGCTGGACAACGGCTCGAATCGCAATGCCTCTCGTTCCTTGCACTGCAGCAGCCGGTAGCAAAGGATCTGCGGACTATCGTGGCGATCATGAGAATTAATGACGATATCGAGCGTATCGGAGATCTATCGGTGCATATCGTCGAGCGGGCGCCGGATATCGACAGGGAGCTGCAGCAGCAATACGATCTGGAGAGTGTCGGGGCGAAGGTGGCCGAAATGCTGCAATACGCTATCGATGCGTTTGCGGCAAAGGATACCGTAAAAGCCACCAGGGTTTTCGCCATCGAAGAGGAGATCGATTCCATGCATCGGATGATTGTGAGAACTGTTATGGCTGCGATGAAAATCCTGCCAGGAGAGATCGAACAGCTTATCGCGGTACTGAGTGTCTCGCGCTACCTTGAGCGTATTGCCGATCATGCTACGAAAACAGCACGGGAAGCGCTCTATCTCGTAACCGGCGAAACACCCCGCCAGAAAGACAGTTCCTACGAAAAACTGTTCGAGTCGCTGCGGAATTGACTGGTTTTACACGATTGTCGGTTCAGGTTCATCAATGTTTACCCATGTACAAGTTATGGAAAAGAAAAAAAATGTGCTCTTTCTCTGCACCGGTAATTCGGCTCGCAGCCAGATGGCCGAAGGCTTGCTCCGCCATATGGCCAGCGACCGCTTTGAGGTGATGAGCGCCGGACTCGAGCCCAAAAACGCGGTGCATCCCCTTGCCGTCGAGGTCATGCGTGAAATCGGCATAGATATTGGAGCACAGAGACCGAAAACGGTGGAACTTTATCTTGGCAGGGTGCCCGTGCACTATCTCATCGTGGTGTGCAACAGGGCGCAGGCGACCTGCCCTCGTATCTGGCCTGGCCTGATGGATGGTAACCGGTATTACTGGCCGCTCGACGATCCGGCTGCGTTGCAGGGTAGTGCTGACGAACAGCTTGCGATGTTCCGTGTGGTCAGGGACGAGCTGCAGGAGAAGCTTCGTGAGTGGATTGGACTCTTTTGATATAGAGGCATTCTGATGCCGGGTTCTGCCGGGTAGCGCATGGTTCCGCCCTCTTTTTCCGCTGCAGCAGCGGGAGCAACGGAGGGTGAATGCGCTGATGGCAGCAATGCGGGCATAGGTGATGTTGCGACCGGATCGGTCGAAATGGCAGAGATGAAGTTTATTACGCCCTTTGTTTTTTTTATTATTGATCGTATATTTGCGATGAACTAACAAATACAAAGAATGGTATCAGAAATTGGTTACAGCAATGAAGGCGAGCGACTTGCCTCCGTCGCCAAGGATCTCGTAGTCGACGGGGAGATGCACTCGAAGGGTAACGTGACTGGACTTGAGGAGCTGAAGGATTTACTGAACAGATAAATAAAAGAGGAGTATCAAATGAATAGTGCCGTTGAAGTCTCTCCTGAGACAGCGTTGAAGATGATCGGAGAGGGAGCATTGCTTGTTGATGTCCGTGAGCGTGAAGAGGTTGCCGAAGCATCGTTCGATCTCCCCGGTGTCATGCTGATTCCCTTCAGCGAGTTCGATGAACGGTTTCGGGAGATTCCCTCGGATCGTGAGGTGATTATAGCCTGTAATCTTGGCGAAAGGAGCCTCATGGCTACCCGTTTTCTTATGCACAATGGCTACCGGAATGCTGTCAATATGCAGTACGGGATTGTCCGCTGGGCGGAAACAGGCTTTCCCATGAAGGGTGAATTGAAATGCAACTGTGGCGGATGTTGCTGCGGCAGCCCTTCTGGCAGTATAAACAGCACGGGAGGATAGCATTATGGGCATGTCAACCAGACAACTCTCCTTTCTCGATCGCTACCTCACGCTCTGGATCTTCCTCGCGATGGGTATCGGCGTACTTTCTGGCTATCTTCTTCCCGGTACGGCAGCGTTCTGGAACACTTTTCAGTCGGGTACCACCAATATTCCCATCGCCATAGGGCTTATCGTCATGATGTATCCGCCTCTTGCCAAGGTGAAGTACGAGGAGCTTGGCGATGTGTTCCGCAATACCAGGGTGCTTGGGTTGTCGCTTTTGCAGAACTGGGTGATCGGGCCGGTGCTTATGTTCGTGCTTGCCGTGCTCTTTCTTTCCGATATGCCGCACTACATGGCCGGTCTTATCCTCATAGGCCTTGCCCGTTGTATCGCCATGGTGATCGTCTGGAACGAGCTGGCGAAAGGCGATACGGAGTACGCGGCAGGTCTCGTCGCCTTCAACTCGGTGTTTCAGGTGCTCTTTTTCTCCGTTTACGCATGGCTCTTCCTTACGGTGCTGCCCGGCTGGTTCGGCCTCTCGTCGTTCAGGGTCGATATCACCATCGCAGAAATCGCCTCGTCGGTTTTCATCTATCTCGGCATACCTTTTATCGCCGGTTTTCTTACCCGCTTCGTCATGCTCCGCCTCAAAGGCAGGGAGTGGTACGAAACCGTTTTTGTACCGCGCATCAGCCCACTCACGCTGGTGGCGCTGCTCTTTACCATTGTGGTGATGTTCTCGCTGAAAGGTGAGTATATTGTTAAAATTCCCATGGATGTCGTTCGCATAGCCATACCGTTGCTCTGCTACTTCATCATCATGTTTCTCGCCTCGTTTTACATGGGAAGAAAGGCTGGAGCGGATTACTCCAAAACCGCTACGCTCTCCTTTACGGCGGCGAGTAACAACTTTGAGCTTGCCATTGCCGTGGCCGTAGCAGTCTTTGGCATCGATTCCGGGGAGGCGTTTGCCGCCGTCATCGGGCCTCTTGTGGAGGTTCCGGCGCTTATCGGCCTGGTGAATGTTTCCTTGTGGTTCAAAGAGAAGTATTTTGGCGATATGAACGGCGATGCATAAAACGTACAGGCAAATGCCTTCCTCGTCATGAAAACAGCTTTTACACTGGGAACAGCGAAATGATAAGAACGTTTTGTCGAGGGAGTTGCTTGTTCTGCTGAGGGGAGGCGTTCGATGCCCTGGCGCAACGGCTCGTACCTGAACCGGGGTTGTCGCATGATGATGCAGCGAGGATGTTGGGGCTTTCGGGATCGGCGGCAAGTCAGATGCTCCGGCGTTGATTGGGTAGGGATTTTTCTCTTTTAATAAACAGTACTATGCAGATACCTGCGGGATGTTATTCATGTATTTTCGAGCAGTTGCAATCGCTTGTAAAGGTTACCGGACTTGACGGGAAGAGCGCAAAAATGCTGTTTGAGCATTCGATGCGCCAACTTCTCGATACTCATGGCGAGGGTCTTGTTGTGCAGCATATTATCAGAAGCGCTACAGACAGGGCCATCGCCTTGTCGGGAAAGGGGGCGGATTACGATCCTTTCGGAGCGATAAAAAAGCAGTCGAACGTCACAGCGTTGCAGTTCGTTGATGAGTTCAGGAATAAAATCCGGAACTCTCCGGAACCCCTGCAGGATGCGGTTAAAATTGCGGCGGCGGGCAACATCATTGATTTTGGTGCCAAGCAACACGGATCGCTCGATATTGAAAAGGAGCTGAGTACCATCAGTGAACGCTCATTCGGGTGTTTTGATTTTGCGGAGCTCTCCAGGCGTTTGATGTTGGCCGGAAAACTGCTCTATATTTGCGACAATGCAGGAGAGATTGTTTTCGACAGGCTGTTCATTGAGGAAATCAGGCGCAGTAATCCAGGCCTGGCGGTTACCTGTGCCGTCAGGGCGATGCCGGTCATCAATGACGCCGTCCTCAGTGATGCGTATGAGGCCGGACTGCAAGAGGTGGCTGTGGTCATCTCTTCAGGCAGTGTCTATCCGGGCACTCTGCTGGATGAAACTTCTGAAGAGTTCCGGCGGTTGTTCGATAATGCCGACGTGATCATATCGAAAGGTCAGGGGAATTTTGAAACGCTGCTCGACGTTGCTGATGAACGCCTCTTTTTTATTCTGAGAATAAAGTGTGACCAGATGGTGAAACTCTCCGGTGTAGCAAAGGGGGAGCTGGTTCTTATGCAGGGCGGCAAGCTGAGCCCAGCGTGAGGTGTCAGCGGGAGATAACCTCAATTTTGACCTTCGCGCTTCCTTTTTGGTAAAATCCCAGTCGTTTGGCTGCTTCCGCGCTCAGATCGATAACCCGGTCGCCGACAAATGGCCCTCGATCATTGACCCGGACGACCATTGATGCACGGGTTTCAAGATTGGTCACTTTGACAATGGAGGGTAAAGGCAGGTATTTGTGTGCGGCGCTTGGCCTTGATGGATCGAAAACTTCCCCGTAGGCGGTTAACTGTCCGTTATGCTGGTCGAGCGTTTCCTGTCCGTACCAGGATGCAGTCCCGGTCTCCTGATAGGAGAGAGCCTCTTCGTAACTCATTGGAACATAGACCTTTCCGTTGATAACATAGGGAGTGTTCTTGATTTTGCCCAGTCGGTATGCCTCTTCGGGTGAAATACCTTTGACGTCATCCCTTGATACGGTGGTGCGTGTCGATGAACACGAACTGAGCACAAGGGGCAGTAGAAGGAGCCGGATGAAGTATCTCTTTTGCATCGGTTCAGTTTTTTACCTGAATGAGTTCCCGAAAAATAGCCAATTCAAGGGAATTTTCCCTATACCCCATTATATTCATTGAGAGCCGTTTTATAATTTGTACAGCCAGATTGTATCAGAGTCGATTATGGAGTTACAACACAGAGAGCGAAGCCCTTTTGGAGTCCTTATTATTCATGGTTTTACGGCGACGCTTGATAGTGTGAAATCGTTGTACACCTCTATTGAAAAACTTGGTATTCCGGTCAAGCAGCCTCTGCTGGCGGGGCATGGTGCATTGTCCCCTGAGGCGCTCCGTGGTGTACGATGGGAGTCGTGGATGGCGGATGCTGAGCAGGCGCTTTTCGAACTGAGCCTTGAGGTTGAGCAGGTTATCGTGATCGGCCATAGTATGGGAGCGCTTCTTTCGCTCAATCTTGCAGCAAGGCACAAGGAGAAGATTGATTCTCTGGTGCTTGTCGCACCGGCGATTCAGCTCATTTCTGTGCTTGCTCCAGGTCGTCCTTTTCATTTTGCCGCGCCATTTGTGAGCAAAATTATCAAAAATTGGAAGTTGAAGAGCGATTTTGCGGATCAGGGCTGTGCAACCTGTATTCCTCATTATTCCTGGGTGCCAACAGATGCCATCATCTCTTTTTTTGAGCTGATAAAAATAAGCCAGCAACTGCTTGGGCGGGTCAATGTGCCCGTTTTAATTGTGCATAACCGCAGGGAAAATACGGTTCGTCCTGAAAGCGCCCTTATCCTTTACAACAGGATTGCTACTGAGCCATCAGGCAAGTCTATTATCTGGCTGGAGCATTCCGGTCACCAGATCTTTTGTGATTGTGAGAATGAAAAAGCCGTCAAGGCGATTATGGACTATGTGGCTTCAAGAATCGGACAAAACAGAGGGTGCACGGGTGATGCGGGTCATTGATCTGAGTCAGGTCATCAGCTCCGGGATGCCCTGTTATCCTGGCACACCCGGACCGCAGTTTCAGCAGCTTTCTTCTATTGATGAGCATGGTTTTGCCGAGCAGCTTTTAACCATCTCTTCCCATACCGGGACACATGTTGATCTTCCGTCACATATTCTTCCCTCAGGCAGTTCGCTTGATGCGTTCACTATTAAGCAGTTTTCCGGAAAGGGAGTGGCGATTGATCTTCGCAGCCTGACAGACGGGATGATTACGGTTGAGACTCTTTATCCATTCCGGGATCTCATTCATGAGAGTGAGTTTCTGCTGCTCTGTTCCGGGTGGAGCAAGTATTGGGGCTCGGCAGCTTATTTTGAGGGTTACCCTCTGCTCACCTCTGATGCGGCTCTTTGGCTGAGCGATTTTCCCTTGAAAGGGCTCGGAGTTGACATGATTTCTGTCGATTCTCCCGTATCCTGTGATTTTCCCGTTCATACACAATTGCTGCAAAACGGGATACTCATTATTGAGAATCTTGTATGTCCACCCTTGCTATTGCATTCTTCTTTCATCTTTTGCAGCTTTCCTTTGAGAATTGCCGGCGCTGAAGCATCACCCGTCAGAGCGGTTGCTTTGGTTGAGTGCTGAAGGTCGGGTATCATTTTTTTATTGGAAGTTTAAAAAGAGGAACTTACCTTGGAGTACACAGGATAAAATCCGCAGTTCTTTCCCATTGAATATAAACCATAGTATGAACGTCATGCTCATGTTTTCGTCTATTACCAAAAAAGTACTCATGGCTCTTGCCGGGCTTTTTCTGGTTACATTTTTGTGTGTGCATCTCGGCATTAATCTTATGCTTCTGAATGATGACGGGGGTCTTATGTTCACTGAGGCAGCAACCTTCATGGGAACCAATTCCCTGATCAAAGTTTTCGAAATCGTACTTTTTGCCGGGTTTCTTATCCATATCCTTTTCGGTCTGGTGGTATCCGTTCAGAATCGTGCAGCACGGCCAAAAGCCTACGTTTGCGGCAACAGTTCTGAAACCTCCTTCTTTTCGAAGTATATGTTTCACACCGGTATCATTGTTTTTATCTTCCTTTGTCTCCATTTTATTGATTTTTACTTTATCAAGATTGGGCTTGTATCGCCACCTCCCGGAATAGCAATCCACGACTTCTATCATCGTTCCCTTCTTTTGTTTTCATCTTCCTGGTATTCACTCTTCTATATCATCTCCTTTATCTTTCTCGGTATTCATCTCAATCATGCCATTCAGTCTGCTTTTCAGACCCTTGGCCTGAACCACAGCAAGTATATGGGCGCCGTAAAGATTATTGGTTCAGTCTACTCGGTTCTTATTGCCGCAGGGTTCAGCGCAGTGCCGATTTATCTCTATTTTTTGAAATAAGTTAATAATCGATAACGACTGTGTTTTTTACCGAAAACAACACTCACAACACTCTTCAATGACACGCCTCAACGCCAGAATCCCTGAAGGGCCGGTGGCTGAAAAATGGACCGCCTACAAATCGGGCTGCAAGCTGGTAAACCCCAACAACAAACGCAAACTTGATATCATTGTCGTCGGTACCGGTCTTGCCGGAGCCTCGGCTGCTGCATCGCTTGGGCAGCTTGGTTACAATGTCAAGGTGTTCTGCTATCAGGATACGCCGCGTCGTGCACACAGTATCGCTGCACAGGGTGGAATCAATGCCGCTAAAAACTATCCAAACGATGGCGACAGCGCCTATCGACTCTTTTACGACACCATCAAAGGTGGCGATTATCGGGCTCGTGAAGCAAATGTCTATCGTCTGGCTGAAGTCAGCAATCAGATCATTGATCTCTGTGTGGCTCAGGGAGTGCCATTTGCCAGAGAGTATGGCGGCTTGCTGACCAACCGTTCATTCGGTGGTGCACAGGTATCGAGAACGTTCTATGCAAGGGGCCAGACCGGCCAGCAGCTTTTAATTGGCGCTTACGGCGCCCTGAGTCGTCAGATTGCCGCTGGTAATGTTACGCTTTTCAATCGTCGAGATGTTCTTGATACGGTACTTGTTGATGGAAAGGCTCGAGGGGTCATTGCCCGAAACCTGGTGACCGGCCAGATCGAACGCCATGCAGCTCATGCTGTTGTGTTGGCAAGCGGTGGGTACGGGAACGTTTTTTTCCTTTCGACCAATGCCATGGGTTCCAATGTGACTCCGGCATGGAGCGCGTACAAAAAAGGGGCAATGTTTGCCAATCCGGCCTTTACCCAGATTCACCCGACCTGTATTCCGGTGCATGGTGATGCGCAGTCCAAGCTGACGTTGATGAGCGAGAGCTTGCGCAACGATGGCAGGATATGGGTTCCCGCCAAGATAAAGGATGTTGAAAGGCTCAGGAACAAAGAGATCAAGGCCTCTGATATTCCAGAAGCCGATCGCGATTACTATCTGGAGCGTCGCTATCCCGCTTTCGGCAATCTCGTGCCGAGGGATGTGGCTTCACGGGCTGCCAAGGAGCGTTGCGATGCCGGTTTTGGCGTTGGTACTACGGGGATGGCCGTTTTTCTTGACTTTGCCGATGCGATCAAACGCAAGGGCCATGATGCGATTGACTCGCTTTATGGCAACCTCTTTCAGATGTACGAGCAGATTGTTGCGGAGAGCCCCTATGAAATGCCGATGATGATCTATCCGGCAGTGCACTATACCATGGGAGGTCTCTGGGTTGATTATGAATTGATGACGACCATTCCAGGTCTTTATGCTATTGGTGAATGCAATTTTTCTGATCATGGAGCAAACCGCCTCGGCGCTTCAGCGCTTATGCAGGGGCTTGCTGATGGTTATTTCGTACTGCCCTATACGATCGGGAACTATCTTGCTGCTGAAATTCATACGCCACGCTTCGATACAGACTCTTCTGAATTCAAGCTTGCTGCCGATGCCGTCAGTGATCGCCTGAAGCGGATCAAAAACAGTTCAGGCAAAGAGTCGGTCGATCATTTCCACCGTCGTCTTGGAAAAATCATGTGGGAGTATTGCGGTATGGCACGAAATGATGCAGGCCTTACCGAAGCCCTTTATCAGATTACCGAACTGCGTCACGAATTTGCACGCGGAGTGCGGATTCCCGGAGGACTGGACGAATATAATCCTGAAATGGAGAAGGCGTGTCGGGTAGCTGATTTTATCGAACTTGGCCAGCTTATGGTGCGAGATGCCCAGCAGCGCAAAGAGTCGTGCGGGGGACATTTCAGGGAGGAGTATCAAACCAGTGAGGGCGAAGCATTGCGCAATGATGAGAAGTTCGCCTTTGTCGGTGCGTGGGAATACAAGGGTCGTGATGCCGCAGCAGAACTGCACCGTGAGGCACTTCAATTCAACGAGATCAAGCTCTCCCAGCGGAGCTATAAATAACCGGTTATTATGAACTTTACGCTGAAAATCTGGCGACAGAAAAACGCTACGGCTACAGGAGAGATGGTTTCCTATGATGTTTCCGGGATCTCGCCTGACAGCTCTTTTTTTGAAATGCTTGATACCCTGAATCAAAAACTCATCATGACTGGAGGCGATCCTGTTGCTTTTGATCATGATTGCAGGGAGGGTATTTGTGGCACCTGCAGTCTTTATATCAACGGACGTCCTCATGGACCTGTCAAAGGAGTTACAACCTGTCAGCTCCATATGCGCTCGTTTACCGATGGAGCTACCATCAATATTGAGCCATGGAGAGCAAAGGCCTTTCCCGTCATCCGCGACCTTATTGTTGACCGCAGTGCCTTTGATAAAATCATACAGGCTGGAGGCTATGTATCGGTCAATACCGGCGGGGTGCCCGATGCCAATACCATTCCTGTTCCAAAGGAGAAGTCGGATGCCGCTTTTGATGCCGCAACCTGTATCGGCTGCGGAGCCTGTGTAGCCGCCTGTTCCAATGCTGCAGCCATGTTGTTTATTGGCGCAAAAGTATCGCACCTTGCACTTCTTCCCCAGGGAAAGGTTGAGGCTGCCAAAAGGGTGCAGAAGATGGTTGCTGCCATGGATGCGCTTGGTTTCGGTAGTTGCAGCAACACCTATGCCTGTGAGGCGGAATGTCCCAAGGGCATTTCTGTTGTCAATATTGCCCGCATGAACCGGGGATTTCTTGTGGCGAAACTCTTTGCCGAAAAGGAAAAGATAGTCAAGGAGTCACTATAGGCGAGATGGCTCCTTGTTACTGCTCTTCATAGAGGAGTGCAACCCTCACTCTTGCCTGCTCGTCGTGCATTGCTCTTATGCCCGCCGTTTTGTCATTTCTGATTCAGGATAGTCAGTGTGCCCCGTATTGCTTGCCAATCTGTTTATGGTCACCCGTAATAATGCGTGCCTAAATAGCGAGATAGAGGAATTGTTTCTTGATCTCAATTGTTGAAGGAAGATCAACGGATGTTCTTTTTGCAGTTGGTGTGTGTTGTTTACGCTCGGGTCAGGCTGGTGAGTTTGAATGATCGGAGTTTGACCCTCACGTGTTCCGTTTCCCATGCAGGGCGATAGTCTCATTATTGTCGTTGCAGAAACTTTATCACAGAAGGAGCTCAGCAGCCATGAAAAAAAATACAGGGATCTGGATTGACCACAAGCAAGCCATTCTTGTTTCGATTGAAGGCGATCAGTCTGTTGTTCAACATGTCGAGTCTGGTGCCGAAAGCAATCTTAAGCCTGCCGGTGGATGGAAAGCGGGGGGGACTGTTGTTGCGCAGTCAGTCTTCAATGAACACACTGCTGAGGAACGTCGAAAACACCAGTACCAGGCTTTTTATCTGAAGGTGATGGACTTGCTTGCAGATTCGTCAGCCATTGCCATTTTTGGACCGGGCGAGTCGAAGATTGAGTTTGCCAAAGCAATCGAAAAGGTCAGTGAGCTTCACAAAAAAGTAACCGTCGTTGAAGCTTGTGGACGTTTGACCGAAAATCAGTTGGTCGCCAAAGTGAAAGCATTTTATCTGTAAGCAGGGGCTTCAGGATGCAGGTCACTCCGTGTATCCTTCACGGATTTACTCGCAAATCAGGAACGATATGACAGGCTCGCGCTTTTTGTTGCGGGCCTCTCTTTGGTTGCGCTTTTTTTCGATCGCCTCCTGGTGCCGGCTTTCCGTCAGCGGTAGGTTCCTTCGTTTGCGGCGCCGTTTGTTTACAATTGTTAAAGGGCTATATTGGGTTCCGCGTGTTTTCTTTCCAAAAAGAAGATTCAGTTATGAGTGCACTGACCCGATCCATTGCAGTTCTGATGCTTGTCGGAATGCTTATGCAGATAAACAGCGTTCTGCTCTGTTACGGGCTCTTTTACCTCAATCAAAAAACGATCTCCGAAACCCTTTGTGAAAGGAAAATGAGGGATTGCAGCGGTCACTGCTTTCTTCTGAAGCAAATCAATACAACGAACGATTCCCATTCAGCTCCATCCGAAAAGCAGGCCTCAACCAAGGCCCTCGAAGAGCTGCTTAATGCCATGCCCGGCTTGTTGCCTGATCGTCAGCGCTCTCCTTTGAGTATCTTGACTGGTGCCAGGTTTGCGTCCTCTCAGCCCCCTCTGTTGCCTGAGGGTGTTAAATTCCAGATCGACCATCCACCCAAAGCGTAATTTCGTCGTCAAGACTATTTCGTATTACGTTTGCGTCATAAGCCTCTGTTTTTGATAATGGAGACGCTGCGGCCTCTTTGTTGCTTCCCGAGTATGGGCATTATCCCGCAAATCCCCTGATTGACAGAGCAGTGTCAATCGGCACGGCTTTTTTTATGAGAGTATCTTTCAATTTTATTTCCTTATCGATATGACGAAGTCATCAAAAAAGTTTATAGCACCGCAGCTTCTGTTTATGCTGCTGATGGCGGCGGTTCCGCTACCGGCGTTTTCAATGGAAGCGTCAGGCCCGGAAACGGTTGTTACCGCACCAGCAGAAAAAAAAGCTCAATCATTAAGTTCAAAACGGGTTAAAAGCAGTGATACCGCCGAATTGCTCAGTGGTGAGCCGGGTGTTGCCCTTGCGACAGGTGGCGGCGTTTCAAGCCTGCCGGTGGTTCGCGGACAAGCGGACGATCGGGTACTGGTCTATGTCGATGGCATGTGTCTGACCTCTGCCTGTGCCAACCACATGAACCCGCCGTTATCCTATATCGCTGCGGCCAATGTAAGCGGCATCGGTGTCAGCGCAGGTGTTACGCCAGTCAGTTACGGTGGCGACAACATCGGAGGCATAATCCATGTTGACTCGGATCAGCCGTTATTTGCCAATCCCGGGGAGCAGGTTACAGCAGGTGGCTCGGTTTCCAGCTATTACCGAAGCAATAATCGCGCGATTGGTGGAGCGTTCTCGGGTACGGTTGCAAACAGCAATCTCAGTTTTGGCGTAACAGGCGCTCTTGATCATGCCAGCAACTACAAGGATGGTCATGGTAATACGGTGACATCTACTTATTACGAATCGCGTAATCTTGGGGCGACTTTGGCGCTCAGGGGTGACAGTAGCCTTTTGACCCTGAAGGCAGGGCATCAATTTATTCCTGATCAGGGATTTGTGAATCAGTGGATGGACATGCTTGAGAACAACGCCTCATTTATCAATCTTCACTACAAGAGCGACTTTGCATGGGGGAAGCTTGATGCTACGGCTTACTGGCAGAATACCTGGCACAGGATGAATTCAGGTGAAGATAAACTGCCAATTAATCTGAGGATACCAGTAACGATGCCTGATATGCCTATGGCCACTCGCGGTATAGACACAGGCTATTCATTAAAGACGGATATTCCCTTTGCAGAAAAGAATATCCTTCGGCTTGGCAACGAATTCCATCGTTTTAGTCTTAACGACTGGTGGCCTCCTATCTCTACGACCCTCGGCACGATGGGTCCGGATACCTTCCTGAACATCAATGACGGTTCTCGCGACAGATACGCTTTCTTTGCCGAATGGGAGTCGAAGTGGAACAGTAAGGTGACGACCATTTTCGGTGTTCGCAATGAACAGGTAAGGATGGATGCCGGTGATGTGCAGGGATATAATGCTCAGAACATGGCGGGCATGATGGTGACCAATTATAAACGCGACTCAGAGGCATTCAATGCCGAGGATCATGCCCGGAGCGACAGTAATTGGGATGTGACCGCACTGGCCAGGTATGAAATTACTCCGACGGGTACCGTTGAAGTTGGCTATGCCCGCAAGACCCGTTCTCCTAATCTCTACGAGCGCTATGCATGGTCAACGATGTGGATGGCAAGCGGGATGGTGAACTGGTTTGGTGATGGCAATGGTTATGTGGGTAATTTGGATCTCAGTCCGGAAGTCGCCCATACCCTGAGCATTTCGGCAGACTGGCATGACAGCGAGCGGAAGAGCTGGGAGTTGAGGGTAACGCCATACTATACCTATGTCAATGATTACATTGGCGTGCAAGTGTATAATACACAGACCTGGACATGGCCAGGCGGAAGTGAAACCCGCAACATACTCAAGTTTGTCAATCAGGATGCAAGGATCTACGGTCTGGATATTTCCGGTAAACTTGCTTTGTGGGAGAATAGCGCTCTTGGTTCCGGACAACTTCGGGGAAGTCTGGGATATGTGCATGGAACCGATCCCAATACCGGTAGCAGTCTCTATCACATGATGCCGCTGAACGGGCATCTTACGCTTGAACAAAATGTTAAAGGATGGAGCAATGCAGTCGAGTTGCAACTTGTTGGCAGAAAGTCCGAGACCGATCCCCTTCGTTTTGAACCGGAAACGGCAGGCTTTGCGCTGGTCAATCTGCGTACGTCATACAAATGGAACAACCTGCAGATCGATCTGGGCGTTACGAACCTGTTCGACAAGTTCTATTATCTTCCCCTTGGAGGAATCAACTACGACAACTTTCTGGACAGCAAACTGCCACCAACCACGAAAAGGGCGGCAGATTTCGAGCCGCTGGCAGGTCAGGGTCGTTCATTCAATGTGGGTTTAACACAGACGTTCTAATCCGCATGGAGCTGCAATCACTCCTTTTCATTGCTTAAGATGCCCTGAAAAGGAGTGCTTTGCATTCTGTGACATCCTGAGGGTAAGAGTCAGACTTTATTCAATCATGATAATCGAGGTGAGCAATGAAAAACAGGAAACGATTTTTTTTAATAGCAGTTATCGCGTTACTGTCCGGAACTCATGTGGCCAGCGCCAGCCCGGCAGATGACGCCAAAAGCTATTTTTCAAGCGCCGAAGCAAAATTCGGGAAAGGGGATAATCAGGGAGCCATGGCAGACTACACAAAAGCCATTGAACTTGATCCGAAACTTGCGGAGGCCTATAACAGCCGGGCGGCGGTAAAATTCAGCATGGGCGACAAGCCAGGCGCCCTGGCGGACTATACCATGGCCATGGAACTTAACCCGAAATATGCTGATGCTTGCAACAACAGGGGGAGCGCCAAAGCTGAAATGGGTGACAAGCAGGGAGCCATTGCCGATTACTCCAGGGCTATTGAGATTGATCCGGCATTTCTTCCGGCCTACATCAACCGGGCGGCAGTCAAACTTGATCTTGGAGACAAGCAAGGTGTCATAGCTGATCTGTCGGCAGCGGCCAAACTTGGTAGTTTGGGAGCCCAACAATGGCTTCACAATAACGGGGTTTCCGGTTGGTAATTCATGTCAGTGATGCCGTTCAAAAAAAGCCGGGAAAATCCCGGCTTTTCTTTGCCAAAGAAGAGAGTCTATGCATCAAGAGCCTGCTTCGCAGAGCGCCATAGAGCTGATGTGAAATCTTTTCCACTCATTTCCTGTTAACGGTTGCATGGCTATATTGCTTACCTTTGGGGGCGCCGTGAAGCCATTGGTTTGGAAATTGCTGAATAAAAGTGTAGTTGATAGCATAGAAATGTTATAAGAGGCTAAAGAACAGAGCCTTCAGGGATTCTGCCGGAGCATGCTGCTGCGGTTTTCAGGTGTTGGTCACTGGATTCCCGAAAGGTTCAACCCCGTATGTATGGAAATACTTTTTCTTTTTTTTCTGATTATTTGTAACGGTCTTTTTGCGATGTCGGAAATTGCCCTGATAACGGCAAAAAGGTCCCGCCTGTCGAAACTTGCCGAGGATGGTGACAAATCTGCTGCTGTTGCCATGAAGCTTGGTCAGGATCCGACCAGATTTCTTTCGACGATACAGATCGGTATCACCTCTATTGGTATCCTGAACGGTATCGTGGGGGAGGGTGCTCTTGCCGGTCCGTTGGCCATCAGGATGCAGTCATTGGGCATGGATGCGGAAATAAGCCATGTTATTGCAACGGTTGTTGTTGTTCTTTCGATTACCTATGTCACTATTGTGGTTGGGGAACTTGTTCCCAAACGTCTTGGCCAGTTCAATCCTGAGGGAATCGCCCGTCTGGTCGCACGTCCCATGTATACCCTTTCGACCATAACCCGTCCATTCGGGAGGTTGCTTTCGGCCTCGACCGATGCTATTCTCCGTCTGACGGGAAATTACCCCCAGGCCACTCCGAGTGTTACGGAGGAAGAGATTCATGCCATGCTTGAGGAGGGCTCTGAAGCAGGGGTGATTGAGCAGCATGAGCACGAAATGGTGCGTAATGTTTTTCGTCTTGATGATCGTCAACTGGGATCGCTGATGGTTCCGAGAGCCGATATTGTCTCTCTTGACGTTTCACGGCCTCTTGAAGAAAATATCAACAGAGTGACAGAATCAGAGCACTCCCGTTTTCCTGTTTGCAATGGTGGGTTGCAATCCCTGCTTGGCGTGGTCAATGCCAAACAGCTTTTATCAAAAACCCTGAAAGGGGGGCTTACGGAGTTTACTTCGCAACTCCAGCCCTGTGTCTATGTTCCTGAAACGCTTACAGGCATGGAGTTACTCGACCATTTCCGGACTTCTGGTTCGCAGATGGTCTTTGTTGTTGACGAGTATGGTGAAATTCAGGGGCTTGTTACCCTTCAGGATATGCTTGAGGCGGTGACCGGAGAGTTTGTTCCCCGCAATCTTGAGGATTCATGGGCTGTTGAACGTCAGGATGGCTCCTGGTTGCTCGATGGACTCATTCCTGTGCCCGAACTGAAAGATACGCTTGAGCTGAAGTGTGTTCCCGAAGAGGATAAGGGGCTCTATCATACCCTCAGCGGCCTGATGATGTGGCTGCTCGGGCGGATGCCACGGACTGGTGATATTATGGTTTGGGAAAACTGGACGCTTGAGATTGTTGATCTGGATGGTCAGAGGATCGACAAGGTGCTCGCTTCACGGCAGATAGAAGAGATGCCTCCGGAGGATGGGCACCCTCCGGATTTCCACCCTGTATCGTGACGTTTTTCGGGTTATCAGGGAGTTCCGATTCTTTTCTCTTCATGCGCATTTACGTACATTATCGACGTGCGGTTTCGTTGGAAGTTATGCATGTTCAAAGAGCCTTGAAAACCCTATCAAGCAGTCAAAAAGTTAATCCATATGATACATCAGGAGCCTGATTGTCTCTTTTGCAGGATCGTTCGAGGAGAGATTCCCGCCAGTATTGTTTATCGTAATGATCATGTTGTTGCATTCCGGGATATCACGCCCATAACTCCTCAGCATGTATTGATTATTCCGGTTCGGCATATCGCTTCTCTGAGCGATCTCACCCCGGAAGATGAAGCGGCCGCTGGCCAGATCCTTCTTGCCGCAGGCATCGTGGCAGAAATCATCGGTATTCGGGAGTCTGGCTACAGGCTGGTTTTTAATACGGGCAAGGATGCCCTGCAGAGCGTTTTCCACATCCACGGGCACCTTATCGGTGGAAACCAGATGGGTTGGCCCCCCTTTCCCGGATTGCCGGAGGTACATGGGTAGTTGATTTTTGGAAAGAAGAGATGCAATTTTTTCGTGCCTCTGGTCGTTATATAGGATATGAATTGTCCGGATTTTATTTATTGTTTTGCAGGAGATGCAGGTATGCGGTTATCGGAATTGAAGGTGGGTGATAAAGCTGAAGTAACAGCACTGAAGGCAGAGCATGTCATCCGTCGAAGGATTATGGATATGGGATTGATCAAGGGTACCAGATTCAAGGTGCTGAGGGTTGCTCCACTCGGTGATCCGATTGAGATTTTTTTCAAGGGTCTGTATTTTGCTATGAGAAAAACCGAGGCAGATGGGGTCATGGTTTGTAAAGTGGGAGAGGTTGGAGATGCCCTTCCCATGTCAGGCAGCAAAACATGAGTGAGCAGAGAACGATCACGGTTGCGCTTGCAGGTAATCCAAACTGCGGTAAATCCTCTTTATTCAATGCGTTGACCGGATCTCACCAGAAAGTGGGGAATTTTTCGGGGGTGACTGTTGAAAAATATGAGGGGTATCTTGAGTATAAGGGGTACCATATCACCGTGGTTGACCTGCCAGGAATTTATTCCCTTACCCCCTACTCTCCTGAGGAGATTGTTACAAGGGAGTATCTTATCAAGGAACGCCCTGATGTTGTTGTTAATGTTCTTGAGGGGTCAAACCTGGAGAGGAACCTTCTGTTGACAACGCAGCTCATGGAGCTTGAGGTTGATTTTCTCGTAGCCCTCAATATGATCGATGAGGTTGAGGAGAAGGGTATTACCATTGAGATCAAACAGTTACAGAAGCTGCTCGGCTGTCATATTATCCCGACTTCTGCCAAAAAGGGCAGGGGACTTGATTCGTTGCTCGATCACATTATCCGGCTCTCCCGGAAGGATATTGAGATTCATAAAAACAAGCTGTTTTTTCGTCCGGAACTTGAAGCATCGGTTGAAAAAATTACCACTCTTCTCACTCATCAGAAGGAGCTTGGTGAATTCAATGCCCGATGGCTTGCCATAAAGCTTCTGGAGAATGACCGGGAAGTCTATCACGAGGTTCAGCAGTACCCTGTCTGGCTCAAGGTTGAGCTTGCCCTTCAGGATGCCCTTCGGGAGGCTGAGCGGCTGCATGATTCAGAGCCTGAGATGCTCATTACCGAAGACCGTCACGCCTTTATTCGGGGCGCCATGCAGGAGTGTGTCCGTCAACCGGGAGGAGTAAAGGCAACACCCACCGACTATATCGACATGGTGGTGCTCAACAGGGTGCTTGGGCTGCCAATTTTTTTACTGGTGGTATGGGCTATATTTCAACTGACCTTTACACTTGGCGCACCGATAATGAGTGGCCTTGAATCCCTCTTCGCATTCACAGCATCAGTGGTCGGGCCGCTTCTGCCCAATGAGATGCTTCGCTCCATTGTTATCGATGGCATTATTGCTGGTGTTGGTGGTGTTCTGGTCTTTTTGCCCAATATTGTCCTGCTGTTTATCGGGCTCTCTTTTCTTGAAGCTTCCGGCTATATGGCCCGAGCTGCATTTGTTATTGACCGGGTGATGCACCGTTTTGGTCTTCACGGTAAATCCTTCATTCCCATGGTTACCGGGTTTGGTTGCTCCATTCCGGCCATTATGGCAACACGGACGCTCAAGAGTCCAACGGACAGGCTTGTAACCATCATGATTATTCCTTTCATGAGTTGCGGTGCCAAACTGCCGGTTTATGTGTTGCTGACCGCTGCTTTTTTTTCACCTGATGTGGCGGCAAACGTCATGTTCGGTATCTATCTTCTCGGTATTGTGGTTGGTCTCTGGACCGCCCTGCTCCTGAAGTCAACGGTTCTGAAAAGTGATTCTGAGCCATTTGTCATGGAGTTGCCTCCATACCGCTGGCCGACGCTTGCTTCAGTGCTCTTCCAGGCGAAGGTAAAAGCGCTGATGTATCTGAAAAAAGCAGGAACGCTCATTCTTGGTGCGGTTATTGTTATTTGGGCAGTAAGCAACTATCCGCGCAATGAGGCTCTTGGGCCCGAGCTGTCGGCAGGAACGGCACGTATTGCCGAAAGCAACATGGGCGAGAGTGAAAAAATTGCCAGCCAGAGAGCGCTTGATTTGCGCATCAGTACAGAACAGCTTGAGTATTCTCTGGCTGGAAGGGCAGGCAAACTGCTTGAACCGCTTATCAAGCCCCTTGGCTTCGACTGGAGGATTGGTATCGCCCTGGTAACCGGTCTTGCGGCCAAGGAGGTTGTTGTTTCCACCCTCGGAACCATTTACTCCATCGGGCAGAGTGATGGCGCTCCGGTAGAGCTGAAATCGATTCTGCAGCACGATCCCTCTTTCAGCAGGGCCACGGCGCTGAGCCTCATGGTCTTTGTGTTGCTCTACATTCCCTGTGTGGCGGCGATAGGGGTGATGAAAAAAGAGGTCGGGAGCTGGAGGCCGGTGCTGCTCTATTCGGTTTACTCACTCTCTGTGGCGTGGGTACTCTCTTTTATTGTCTATCGCATCGCACTGCTTATGGCGTGATTTCGACGATTTCTTCACTGGGAGAGGTAATCAGCCCGGCCTCTTCCGCCTTGAGAATGATCTCATCAACGGGAATTGTCATGGGTACTGCTTTCCCATCAATCATCGTGAGCTGGACTGTGGGGTGAGCTTTCTGGTGTTCAGCCATGATTGCTTCCCAGTGGTGTTGAGCTTTTTCGTCAAGAGTACTCCATGCGAGGCGCCCCTTGCACTTGGGGAATTTTGAGCAACCAAGCCATAATCCCCTTTTTCCGCTCCTGAGGTAAAGCGGTGACCCACACTTTGGACAGAGAAGAGTGGTCAGTACCGGAGGGGTTTTCATGGGTTCTATGTGACGCTGTTTGTTGAGATTGAGCAGCGTATTGCACTTGGGGTAGCCGGAGCAGGCAAGAAAAGTACCAAATCTTCCGCTGCGCAAGAGCATGTGTCCTTCTTTGCAGGAGGGGCAGAGGATGGCTGAATCAACAGGTTTTGCCTTGTTGTTGCTTATCGCCTTGATGTTCTTGCATTTGGGGTAGCATGAACAGCCAAAAAATTTCCCATTTGCCGTCCATTTGACAACCATCAGCCCTTCACCGCACTTTTCACAAGTTACGGGCTCACTGTTCTGTGGTACAATTGGATTGCTTTTGCGAAGGTTCAGTACCGCTTCAAGTGGTTTGTAGAAGCTGTCGAGCACTTTTTCATATTCATCCTCTCCGCTTGCTACCTTGTCCAGTTCATTCTCCATGAAGGCGGTAAAGTCGACATTGAAGAGGTCAGGAAAATTGGCAACCAGGATCAGCGAGACATCCTTGCCGAGTTCAGTGGGCACAATTTTTTTCTTTTCCAGCTCCACATAACGGCGATCCTGCAGTGTTGAAAAAATGGATGCATAGGTTGATGGGCGTCCAATACCAAAGTGGTCGAGATCCTTCACCAGTGTGGCTTCACTGTAACGTGCAGGAGGGCGGGTAAAGCTCTGTTTCTGGTCAAGATCATCCAATGCAAGAGGCTCATTGACCGCAAGCCGTTCGGGCAGCTTGACGGTCAGCTCTTTTTCAACCTCCTCCTTCGTTGAGGTCTGGGCTTCGTAGTCAAGCTCCTTCTGGTCGTCATAGACACGCATGAAGCCGGGGAAAAGCACTCTGCTGCCTGTTGCCCTGAAGAGGAATTTTGAAGCGCTGTCCTCAACATCAACCCTGGTCTGTTCGATTTTAGCCGCTGACATCATGGAGGCGAGAAAACGCTTCCAGATTAATTCGTATAATTTAAACTGATCGGCAGAAAGGTAGGGTTTGACCTGGTCGGGTTTGTTAAAAATCGATGTTGGCCGTATGGCTTCGTGTGCATCCTGGGCATTTTTTCCGGGCTTTGCCGCTCCACCGAAACCGATATACTCCTTGCCGAACTGCTGGTTGATATAGCTTCTTGCCTCAGCAATCGCCTCCTCACCGATGCGAGTTGAATCGGTTCTCATATAGGTGATCAAACCCGTCGTGCCTTCTTTACCAAGGTCAATGCCTTCATAGAGCTGTTGTGCCACTCCCATGGTTTTCTTGGAGCCAAATCCGAGCTGGTTTGAGGCCGCCTGCTGGAGGAGCGAAGTGGTGAAAGGCAGAGGCTGTTTACGCTGCTGGACGCGTGGAGCGATTTCGCGTACTGCAAAATTGCCTTTTCTGATGAGAGCCGCCAACGCTTCCGCCTGCTTTTGATTGGCTATCTCCGGCTTGTCACCCTCAAAGCGTATCAGCCTTGCCTTGAAAGACTCCTTGCCTGCCGTTACAAACTCAGCCGCAATCGACCAGTACTCCTGTATCTGGAAGCGGCTGATCTCCGCTTCACGTTCGCAGATCAATCGCAGCGCGACCGACTGTACCCTGCCAGCCGAAAGGCCGCGCAGCACTACATTCCACAAAAAGGGGCTGATTTTGTAGCCCACGATCTTGTCAAGGCCCTGACGGGTTTGCTGGGAGCGCACAAGGCGGTCGTCGATCTGTCGCGGAGCCTGAATTGCCGCAATGATTGCGGTTTTTGTAATTTCATTAAAAAGTACGCGGGATACCGGTTTGCTGGTTACTCCGATTTCTTTGGAGATATGCCATGCGATAGCCTCACCCTCGCGGTCAGGGTCAGTCGCGATGAGGATGGAATCAGCTTCTGCGGCCAGTTTTTTTAACTGATGGACAACCTTTTCCTTTCCAGGAATAATTTCATATCTCGGTTCGTAATGATGGTCAAAATCAAGACCAATCTCCTTTTTTGGCAGATCCTTGATATGGCCTACCGATGCGAAAACGGTATACTTGTCACCAAGGTATTTATTGATTGTTTTTGCCTTTGAGGGGGATTCGACGACAATCAGGGTCCTGTTTCTGGCAGATGGTGTTGATGGTTTTGAAGCCATTGATCAGTCCCGGTAGTAAGAGCGTTACAAGTAAAATTTTGAAAAAGATAGGTGTTGACAAGCAAAAAACAAATTTTACCGTTTTCAGCCAAGAGACTTCTCCTGTCAGGATATCCCTGGAAATGATTATTTCCGGCCATAAAAACCGGCTGCAGGGGTGAGAAGAAATATATTTTATTATTATTCTTTCCGGCCATAATGTATCAGCAAAACATAATGCATTCGATAATCATGCCCCACTTTTTACTTTGTATTCGTTCTCGTCTGGCCGCTCTTGTGCTGATTGCCCTGCTGATGTTCTCATACAGAAGCCTTTTTGCAGAGTCACCTTCACTTTCCGGACAGACGGCTCTTCCGCTTGTTGTGACCACAGGAAACGATCAGGGCTATACCATTAAGGTGATGGCTTTGAGAACAGCAAAGACGTTGTTGATTGATCTTGAATCTATGGCAAGGGGTTTGCGACTGAACTATCGAAAGGAGCCGGGCGGACTTGTTGTCGAGGAATCTTTCGGGATGCCCGGTACCATTTGTACGATCATGACAAATAATAATTTTGTCCGCATTGTTTCAAGGGATCCGGAGATTCCGGCAAGAATTATTCAGATGCAGTCGGCCCCCTCACTACAGCAATCAAGAATCTGGATGCCAGTCAGTCAGGCTTGTCGGCTTTTTGCCGTTTGGCTGGACAGGGAGGTCGTTTATAACCAGTCGATCGCTCAGATCCATGTTGCGCTTCTGAAAAAAAATTTCGGAGAATCGAGAGAAACCATCGGGATTGTCAGTAACGAAGAGTCTTTTGCTGGTGCAAATTCCACGAAACAGGCTGAACTCTCCAAAACGGTGATTACCGGTATTGAGGTGAAAAACCGTGATAATGGGGCGATCATAAGTTTTTCTGCTTCCGGCCTTGCTGCACAAGCATCGCTTGTCACGCTCAATGCTGAAGGGTATACCTATTTCTCCCTTGAAAAAGCATCCGGTGACAGCAACGCCCTCTCACAAGTGTATGGTAAAGGTGTGGTCAAAGAAATTATTTCAAAGCAGTTGCCCGGGTCGGGGTTACAATTTACTGTTGTACTTGATAATCGTTCATTTGTCATCAGTTCGGTCGAATTTCAACGCGATAAAAAAAATAACCGTTATCTGCTCTATGTCCGCAGCAAGGCTGATGGAGAGGAGATTCGCAGAAAGGAAAAGGAGCAGCAGATTGCACAGGTTCTCAGCCGCGATATTGAAAAGTGGAAGCTTGATACGATTGTGCTCGACGCAGGTCATGGAGGCAAGGATCCCGGAGCAATAGGCGCAAACGGTACGGTTGAGAAACATGTTGCACTCAATATTGTACGAGATCTCGGTACCTTTATCAGACTGAATTGGCCTGATGTGAAGGTGGTGTATACGAGAAAAGAGGACAAATTTATTCCTTTGCATGAACGAGGAAAAATTGCAAACCAGAACGGGGGAAAACTTTTTATCAGCGTGCACTGCAATGCAAGTTCAAGCCGCAGCGCCCGTGGTTCTGAAGTCTATATTCTCGGAGCCCATAAAACCAGGGCAAGCCTTGATGTTGCCATGCTTGAGAACTCGGTTATTCGTCAGGAAGCCGACTATACCCAGGCTTACAAGGGTTTTACCGAGGAGTTTCTCATCATGAGCAGTATGGCACAGAGCGCTTTTGCCCGGCAGTCTACATCCCTCGCACAGCATATCCTGAACCCCGGTCATCGCCTGGCGCCCGATAAAAGAAACGGAGTGCGCCAGGCAGGTTTTATGGTGTTATGGACTCCTTCCATGCCGAGCGCTCTTGTCGAAGTGGGGTACCTCTCCAATCCCGGAGAGGAGCGAATTCTGCGGGATCGTCAGGAGCAGACGAAAATTGCCTATGCCATTTTCCAGGGCCTGCAGGCTTATCGTAAAAATTATGAAACATCGAGTATGGCCTCAATGGGGCGCTGATACTTTTGTGCCGTAAACGATGAGGAGCGAGGCGCGGGGCATTTTTTTTATTGCAAAGTTGTAAACCTCGCACTACATTCCGGTTCACATTTTTCTGAATTACCGCTCGCGATGAGTTATCTGCTTATGAACGACGTTACCGCACAGATTTTAAGCCGCCTCACCGCAGTTCCGGATTTTTTATCGGGTGAAGCGCTTTGCCGTGCATTTGGTATCACCAGAAGCGCTGTATGGAAGCATATTTGCCTGCTGCGGAGCGAAGGGTATCAGATTGATGCTGTAACAGGCCGGGGATATCGGCTGTCGGGTCTGACTGGCCGACCGGTAGAGGCTGAAGTGCATCCCTTCCTGACTTGTCGCCGATTTGGACGAAACATCCTCTATCATCCGCTTACCACATCGACCAATATCCTGGCGAAAGCTCTTGCTGCCGAAGGCGCACCGGAAGGCAGCGTGGTCGCAGCCGACTGCCAGAGTGGTGGCCGGGGGAGAATGGGGCGAAGCTGGGTGTCGCCTCCGGGTGTCAATCTCTATTTTTCCCTGATTCTGAGGCCCGCTGTGCCTTCAGTTCGCGTGCCGCAACTGACGTTGCTGGTGGCGGCGGCTATTCACCAGGCACTCTGCCGCCACTCTTCCGATCTGGTAGCGATGATCAAGTGGCCGAACGATATTCTTGCCGATGGCAAAAAGTTGTGTGGAGTATTGTGTGAAATGCAGTCAGAACCTGACTGTACACACTTTGTCGTCGTTGGCATCGGTATCAATGTCAACCAGTCAGAGTTTCCGCCTGATTTGCAGCAGAGCGCAACATCCCTTTTTCTGGAGAGCGGGCAGCTCTTTTCGAGGCCGGAGCTTCTGGCCTCAGTGCTGAACCATTTCGAACCGCTCTATGATGCATGGCTTCTTGAGGATGATCTTGGCTTTATACTTCCCTATCTCGAAGAACATGCACTTCTGCAGTCGAAAGAGGTGACCATCGACCAGCTCAAACGAAGTGTGCGTGGAACGGTACGAGGCATATCCCGCTTCGGAGAGCTGAAGCTGGAGAGTGCAGAGGGAGAGACCATCCTTGTTTCGTCGGGAGAGGCTCATCTGCGAAGCAGCATAACATGATAAAAAACTGTTTTTTATGGATTACAGAACGCTTCACCCTCAAATTGCAGCGGCATACCGTGTTCTTGAAACCGGTAGCCCGATAAGCCAGGCCGAAGCCCTTCTGCTTGCAGAGCTGCCGGGAGAGCTTGTGCTTGATTTGGCTTCGCTGGCCAACAAAGTCAAAAACCGTTATGGAACTGGCTCTGCTGGCTCAGAATTATTGCACGCCTGTTCCATCATGAATGCCAAATCGGGGGTCTGTGGCGAAAACTGTCGCTTTTGCGCCCAGTCGAGGCACAATCGGGCTGACATCGAGGTCTATGATCTGGTCGATGCAGAGTCGGTGCTTATTGAGGCGCGGAACTGCTTTGCGGAGGGAGTCTCCCATTTCGGAATCGTCACCAGCGGTTACGGCTATAAAAGGATAAACCCGGAGTTTCAACGGGTGCTCGACATGATTGATCGCCTCCATGAGGAGTTGCCGGAGCTGAGTGTCTGCGCTTCACTGGGCATGTTGGGCGAAGAACCGGCGGCAGCTCTTGCGGCTCACGGCATCGCCCACTACAATATCAACATCCAGGTAGTGCCTGATCGATACCATGACCTCATTGCCGATACGCATAGCGTCGAAGAGCGCATTGAGACCATCAAACTGCTCAGAAAGAACAATATATCGGTCTGCTGCGGCGGCATTATGGGCGTAGGTGAAACCATGCAGGAGCGGATTGCCATGATTTTTGCCCTTCAGGAGCTTGACGTTTCCGTCATACCGCTCAATGTGCTGGTGCCGATTGAAGGAACTCCGCTTGCAGGAAAAGAGCCACTCTCTGTTGCTGAGATCGTGAAAACCTTTGCCATCTGCAGGCTGGCCCATCCCCATAAAATCATCAAGTTTGCTGCCGGACGGGAGACCATTATGAAAGATTTTCAGGGGTTGCTGATGCTTTCGGGTGCAAATGGCTTTCTTACCGGTGGTTACCTGACCACACGCGGACGCGATATTGCCGATGATCGTCGTTTTGCCAGTCAGATCGCAAGTTTTAACTGAGGGAGCCAGCAGTTATGCAATTTCAGGAACGGATCAGTTTGGAGCTTGAAGAGCTCAGACGCCTTGATCGTTACCGGGTGCTTCCCGATATCACGGCCCGTGATGGCAAGGATATTGCTGTGAAAGGCCAGCATCTCCTGAACCTTTCCTCGAACGATTATCTTGGCCTTGGAGATGACCGGGAGATGCTTGCCGATTATGTGGAAACGCTCAGAGAGAAGCGCTATGCCATGACCAGCTCCTCCTCCCGTCTTCTGACGGGCAACCATCCGCTCTACGACCAGTTGGAAGGAGCCCTTGCCGCGCTCTACGGTCGTGAAGCAGCGCTGGTTTTCAACAGTGGCTATCATGCCAATATTGGCATCATTCCTGCGCTGAGTGGTCGTCACGATCTTGTCCTTAGTGACAGGAAGAACCACGCCAGCATCATTGACGGGATGAAAATTGCAGAAGCTCCCTGGCAGCGTTACCGTCACCTCGATTACGATCATCTTGAAGAGCTGCTTTCCGAAGCCCAAAGCCGCTATCGCCAGTTATTTATTGTTACCGAATCGGTCTTCAGCATGGACGGAGACCTTGCCGATCTCACCCGACTTGTTGCCCTGAAAGAGAAGTATGGCGCTTTTCTTGTGGTCGATGAAGCTCATGGTGTCGGGGTCTTTGGAGAACGCGGTCTCGGTCTTTGTGAAACGGCAGGAGTGGTGCAGCAGATCGATATCATTACCGGGACATTCGGCAAGGCGCTCGCCTCAACCGGAGCCTATGCCGTGATGAGCACACTCTTCAGGGAGTACCTGCTCAATACCATGCGCTCCTTCATTTTCACCACGGCGTTGCCGCCAGCCATTCTTGGCTGGAGCCTGCTCACACTTGAACGGCAGGCCTCCATGAACCGGGAGCGACAAGGGCTTCTGCGGCTTGCCTCCAGGCTCCGCAGTGAGCTGATCGGCCACTCCCTCGATGTTCCGGGCGAAAGTCATATTGTCCCGGTGATTACCGGCAGTAACGCTCTTGCCGTGGCTCTCTCTCTGCGCCTTCGGGATGCAGGCTTTTTCTGTATGCCGGTACGTCCACCTACTGTTCCGGAAAAGAGCGCCCGTATCCGCATTTCGCTCCGCTCAACACTGGAGTGGGACGATATCGCCAGGATTCCTGAACTCATCGGGAGGGAATGGGGCGCATGAAAACAACATGGCTCAAAAAAGAGGGTGCAGAAGAGCTTCTGCTTTTCTTCAACGGCTGGGGGATGGATCGCCGTATCGCTGATTATCTTCTCGCAGAGTCGCTTTCCGAAGGTTTTGATGCCGATATTCTGCTTTGCCACGATTATCGCACTCTTGATCCTGACGCAGGTGATATGCGTGAGGCAAGCCGGTACAGACGCATCACGATTATTGCCTGGTCATTCGGAGTCTGGGCTGCACAGCAGATGGCGCTGCCGCCGATAGAGAGTGCGATTGCCATCAATGGCACCCTGCATCCGGTAAACGCAGAAAGAGGGATCAGCCCAGAGGTTTTTCAGGCAACCCTTGCCACCTGGTCGGAAAAAAGCCGCATCCGCTTCAATCGCAGGATGTGTGGCACCGATGAAGTTCTCTCCCTTTTTTCCGGCATCTCACCCGATCGCAGCGCTGCCGATCAGCAGGAAGAGCTGGAGCGGTTGCAAAAGCACCTGCTGCTGCAGGGTTCAAGAGGTGGCGCAGAATGGCGCTATGATCATGCCATTATTGGCGGACGCGATCTTGTCTTTCCGGCCGAGCAGCAGTACCGTGCATGGAAAGGTCTTCCCCAAACGGTTATTGCCGATATGCCACATTTTCCTTTTTTTCATTTCAGGAACCTGCAGGAGGTGCTCGCATGTATCCGTTAATCGACAAAGAGCTGGTTCGTGAACGATTTTGCCGCACCCTTGACAGTTATGGCAGCAATGCCGTCGTACAGAAAGCAATGGCTGCGGAACTTGCAGAACTCATCTGCCGCGAGGAGCCGGGCCTTTCGTTTGAGCGGGTGCTTGAAGTCGGGGCTGGTTCAGGGGCCCTCATGGCAGAACTGCTGCATCGCTGCTCCGTAAAGGCCTATTATGCCAATGATCTTGTTGAAGAGAGCCGTTTTTCTCTTCAGGATGTACTTAACCGTTTTCCCGTTGGGGAGTTTCACTTTCTTGCCGGCGATATCGAGACACTGGAGCTGTTGCCTTTTTCGCTCGACCTTGTTGCCTCCAATGCTACCCTGCAATGGCTTGATGACCTTGACGGATTTTTCAGAAAAATCTCCGATCATCTCAGACCGGGAGGGATGCTCGCATTCGGCACCTTCGGCCCTTCGAACATGCGTGAAATAGCAAGCATCGAGGGAGTTGGTCTCAGCTATCACACCCTCCGGGAGCTTGAACTTCTTGCCAGCCGCTACTTTGAACTGACTTTCAGCCGCGAAGAGAAGATCTCGATGGAATTCAGTTCACCGGAGGCGATGCTCCACCATATACGCAAGACCGGGGTCAACGGGCTCCTTCGCCGTTCCTGGACAAAAAGCCGCTACCTCCATTTTATTGAAGAGTATCGGCGACGCTTTTCCTCTGAAAACGGTGTCAGCCTGACCTATCACCCCCTCTATTGTTGTCTGAAAAAAAGAGCCTCATGAGTGGAACCGTTATTGCTCTCTCCGGTATCGATACCGGAATCGGAAAAACCTATGCGACCGGTCTGCTTGCCAAAGCACTGCTTCAGCAGGGCGTAAAGGTCATTACACAAAAATTGGTACAGACCGGCTGTGAAGGGATTGCGGAAGATATTCTCGAACACCGTCGCCTGATGGGCATCGGAGTGGAGGATGTTGACCGGGAAGGACTCACCTCTCCCTCTGTTTTTCGCTATCCGGCCTCGCCCTGCCTTTCAGCCGCCCTGGAGGGCACCCAGATCGATCTTCACCATATCGGCAATACAACCCTTGCCCTGCAGCAACAGTACGACCTGGTGCTTCTTGAAGGGGTTGGCGGCCTTCTTGTTCCTCTTGCCCCCGACCTGCTTTTTGCCGACTATATCCGGAATGCAGGATACCCCCTTCTTCTGGTGACGAGCCCACGGCTTGGCAGCATCAACCATACCCTTCTCTCGATCGAGGCCTGTGTGAACAGGGGGATCGTTATCAGGGGTGTTATCTACAATTGTTTTGGGAGGTTCGACAACCTGATCGCTGATGATACCCGCAAGGTTATCTGCCACTATCTCAGCAAAGCGGGATTCACCGTACCGATCATCGATCTGCGTGAGGGACAGCTTGACCCGGATGCTGTTGCGCTTCTCTCTCTCTCATAATCTGTTCTTGCCAATTAGGTTATCAATATGGCCATACAATCCGCTACCATTGATCTTGATTTTGACCGCCACCATATCTGGCATCCCTACACTTCGGTAACGAATCCCCTGCCGGTCTATGCGGTTTCCCGTGCCTATGAAGTTTTTCTTGAGCTTGAAGATGGGCGCAGGCTTGTTGACGGCATGTCCTCCTGGTGGGCCGCCATCCACGGCTACAACCACCCAGTGCTCAATGAAGCTGTGGTGAGTCAGCTTCAGCGGATGAGTCATGTCATGTTCGGAGGTCTTACCCATGAACCAGCCGTAATGCTTGCCAAACAGTTGAGCGAGCTTACTCCTCAGCCACTGCAGAAGCTCTTTTTCAGCGACTCCGGCTCCGTTGCCGTTGAAGTGGCTATCAAGATGGCATTCCAATATTGGGCCGCTCTGGGTGAAACCTCGAAAAACCGTCTGCTGACGGTTCGCTCCGGCTACCACGGCGACACCTTTGCCGCCATGTCGGTCTGCGATCCTGTAACCGGTATGCACTCCCTCTTCAAAGGGGTAATGCCGGAGCAGTACTTTGCCGAAGCTCCGGCGCCCCGGTTTGGTGATCCGTGCCGTGACGAGGATATTGCTGACCTGCGCCTGAAGCTGGAGCAGCATCATCCTGAAATTGCTGCCGTAATCATCGAGCCTGTCGTGCAGGGCGCGGGAGGAATGCGCTTTTACTCCCCGGACTATCTCCGCCGTCTCCGGGAGCTTTGTGATCACTACAAGGTGCTGCTCATTTTCGACGAAATAGCCACCGGCTTCGGGCGTACAGGCAAAATGTTTGCGCTCGAACATGCTGCTGTTGTGCCGGATATTCTCTGTATTGGCAAAGCGCTGACCGGCGGCTACATGAGCCTTGCTGCAACCCTGACCACAGAGAGGGTTGCCGACACCATTTGCTCAGGCAATCCCGGGCTCTTTATGCATGGCCCCACCTTTATGGCAAACCCGCTTGCCTGTGCGGTCGCATCAGCAAATATCCGTCTCCTCTGCAGTTATGACTGGCAGGCATCGGTTTTGCGGCTTGAAGCCGGGCTTCGGAACGGATTGGAACCCTGCAGGGTTTTACGTGGCGTAGCGGATGTTCGTGTGCTTGGCGCCATAGGGGTGGTCGAACTCCGGAAGCCCGTTGATATGGCCCTCATCCAGAAGCAGTTCGTTGACCGGGGGGTCTGGGTTCGCCCCTTTGGCCGCCTGGTCTATCTGATGCCTCCGTTTATCATATGCGACGAAGAGCTTGGCAGATTAACTGCGGCAGTTTGCGATATTGTGGACTCTTTGCCGTAACTTTCCGCTTCGTACTCTTTCAGGATGCATCAGCATCCTGTTATATTCGATTCTTGCAAGATTTAAATGACAAAAACAGCTATGAGTGCTAAACCCTGGATTCGCCATTACGACAAGGGGGTACCCCACACACTTCATCCCTACCCGGAGGAGACACTGGTCGATGTTCTCCACAGGAGTGCAGTTGAGCAACCCCTGCAACCCGCACTGTACTTCAAGGGGGCAGCGCTCTCATACGTTGAAATGGAAAGGCAAAGCGATGCGCTTGCTGGCGCTCTGCTCTTGCTTGGCATTGGCAAGGGCGACCGGGTGGCGCTTATCATGCCCAACTCACCGCAACTGCTCATCAGCGAGTTTGGAGTATGGAAAGCTGGCGCTATTGCGGTGCCCATGAATCCACTCTATACCGTCAACGAGCTTGAACATGCCCTGAATGAATGCGGCGCAGAGACGGTCATCGTCCTCACCCCCTTCTATGAAAAAATCAAGGCCGCCCAGACCGTTTCGCGCCTGAAGAGGGTGATTGCAACCAATATCAAGGAGTATCTTTCACCCATAAACAAACTTTTGTTTACACTCGTCAAAGAGAAAAAGGATGGGCACAGGGTGAAACTGCACAAGGGAGATCATTGGCTGGCCGCTCTTCTTGCTGCCCAATCTGGTGTAAAATTTACACCGGTTGCCATAAAATTTGATGACCCGGCCATTTTTCTCTTTTCCGGAGGAACAACCGGCAACCCTAAATGCGTTGTCATCTCCCATCAGGCGATGGTGATGACCGGCATGCAGATCGCAAGCTGGTTCAGTGTCATCCTTGAAAAAGGAAAAGATATCATCCTGCTCAACATGCCGCTCTTCCACGTCTACGCCCAGGTAGGCATTCTGACCGCAGCATTGATTGAACGTTATCCTGTGGCGCTCGTGCCAAATCCCCGTGATATAGACGACTTGCTCCATACCATTAAAAGCCTGAAAACAGCGGTACTTCCCGGAGTGCCGACCCTCTTTACCGCACTGCTCAACCATCCGAAAGTCAAGCGTGACAGCTCCATGCTGAAGTCGCTCAAACTCAGTGTCTCAGGCGCCGCGCCGCTCATGCTCGAAACCAAAAGACGTTTTGAAGAGCTGACCGGAGGCCGCATTATCGATGCCTACAGTCTGACCGAATCAGCGCTTGCATCAGTCTTTACCCCGATCCTCGGTACCTACAAGCATGGTTCGGTAGGTATTCCCATTCCCGATGTCGAGATACGGATTGTTGATCCTGAAACAGGCTTTGAGACGCTTCCTGAACTGGAAATAGGGGAGATTATCATGCGTGCTCCCCAGCTCATGAAAGAGTACTGGCAGAACCCGATGGAAACCGCGATCGTTTTGCGTGACGGCTGGCTTTATACCGGCGATCTTGGCTATCTCGATGAAGATGGCTACCTCTTCATCGTTGACCGCAAAAAAGATGTCATCAAGCCTGGAGGATTCCAGGTATGGCCCCGCGACGTTGAAGAGGCCATAGCGGTTCACCCCGCAGTGCTCGAAGTCGGCGTAGCCGGAGTGCCCGACCCCTACCAGGGAGAAGCGGTCAAGGCATGGGTTGTCCTCCGTCCTGGCCATCTCCTTTCCGTTGATGAACTCCGGGAGCACTGCCGTAAAGACCTGGCGGCCTACAAAGTGCCGAAACATGTGGAATTCATTATCGCCCTGCCAAAATCAACCGTAGGCAAAGTGCTTCGCCGCAAGCTCGTGGAGGCACACCTCGCAGAAGCTGCGGCTTGAACAGTTTTTTTCGGGAAGGGAGGTTATCGGCCCATGATCAGTGCACGATCATCCGGAGAAATGGCCCTGAGCCACTCCCTGATGTAATCGATATGTGCTGATGTTGGTTGATTATTTGTCAGCCTTACGCTTGAAACCCTCACCATCAGGTTGTCAGGCAACTCCCCCCGAAATAAATCTGGCAGATAGAGCAATCGCTGGAGCCGATGAACCAGGGTGCGTCTGCTGTCGATGCCTCTTTCCCTTAGTCCGTCAGTAACTCTCCAGAATACAACATCTTCCTCCATGGCAGCCCGGCTGGCTGAAAAGGCCATTGCATCAATACTACCCGCAGAGATCGATATCGAAACAGGCTGCGGTGGAGCGACTTCATATCCGCTTGCAATGTAGCACACCTGCTGATTATGCCCCTGCCGTCGGAAGCCGTCACCGCTCCAGGTCATAATGACCAGTACCTGCCTGCCATCTGCACGCTGATACCTCCTTGAGGCAACAACATCGTATTCCGATAAAACAGACTCCTCCCACAGAAACTTTACTTGCTGACCTTCCACCACTTTCCATCCAGGGGGATGCAGGCTTACAAGTCGCTCAAGATCTGGTTTCGAATCTTTCACTCGCAGATTGATCTTCGACTCGACCAGGAGCAGTGAAAAAAGGATCAGTAATCCGAGAGTGAGTGAGAGAGCACTATGCTTGCTTATCCGCATATGTCAAATTTTTTTGAGTCTTACTGCCGAATGACGGGAGGGAGAGGAGGCGATCGATAACCGAGAGCAGGAAGAGAGCCAAAACAAACGCGACAATTCCTGCAACATCATGAAAAAGCCCTTGGGCAAAACCATCACCGACATACCAGGTTGCAAGTACAAGCAAGATCACCCGACCCAGATTGGTCAGTATGGCGACCGGAATAACCGAGGCAACCAAAAAGGCGATATGCCAGGGGGCGCGCCGTGTCCCCACTCTCAGGTAAATGACAAAAAGCGCAGTCAATGAAAAAATGGAATTCATGCCTGAACAAGCCTCGGTGACCTCGGCACTGTAAGGGCCAAAATAGAGAATGACACCGCTGGCGACGACAGGAAAAATGGTCGCACTCAATACTGTTGCAGAGGCTGATGCAATGGCAACAGCAAGTTCAGAAGAGAGGATGTTTGGCGCCACCCATCCGATGATCACCACAACCGTACCGGCAAAGGCGATAAAGCGTGCTGAGTGCAAATGATCATGTGGAGCCAGCGCTGCCAACAGTCCGGCTGCCATGATAAAGAGGCTCCACACATCAAGGGTTGCTGACTGGTATAACCGACCGATGACATAGAGCAGACAACCCGTAACAACAAATGCCAAACCAAAAAGGGGAGAACCGGTGTTCACTTCAAGCAACGATGCGGAAACAGCCTTGCGCTCTGCCCATAAGGCAAAGAGAATTCCTGCGTATAAAAGCGCCTGATCGTTTTTTCCGGGAAATGACGGAAAAAGGATCAGATACCTTGCCACAGAATACAAGAAGAGCAAGCTGAAAATCACCCATGGAAACCACGATGCCTGCGGTTTGATTCTCATGATCGTTAAAACAGCTATGGTTGCAGTAACGGAAGAGGCGACAGATCAAGCAGTGCGGCTACACCGCTCTTGTCAGATGCGAATTCGCCGAAAAAGGTGATTTTTGCCGAATCGAGCGTTTTTTTCATACTCCTTGAAAGCATTATTTGTCGCTGCCGTTCATCCAGAATTGCAGTGGCAGCCCGATGAGCCGCCTCGCCCTCAAGCGGCATCGGTACCGATGCCCGTAACATCAGAAGCAGGGAAAACTTCTTCTCAACGCGAGCTACACGGGGTCTGCTCAAACTCGAATTGCTCAACACCGTGAAAATACCAGGGTCAATCTGATCGGTCGTCAGAGCCTGCATGGTACGGCGAAACGGCATCTTTTCAGCACCGATTTTGTCGAGTAGTTGATCAAGCGTGAAGCCTCTGTCAGCATCGTCATTCAAAGAGCTGAGAAACAGCTCATCGACGCCAGGTATAACCACCTGATCATACACAAACAGTTTTCTCTGTGAAAAAAAACGGGGATTCTCAGCAATAAACTTTTTTGCACTCTCAGGAGAAGCCTTTCCGGCTTCTGCCCCAATATGCTGTTCTGCCATCCCGGCAAGTATGTTCCGGCGGGCTTCAAACTGTGTAACAATGAAATCCGGCGACTTTTCCAGCTTCATCTCCGCAGCTCTCTGGGCAAGCAGCTCATTGCGAACCAGAAAAGCAAGAGTGCGTCGCCGCTCCTCCTCTCTCTCCGGGCCGGAAAGAGTTGACTTCCGACACAAAAAATCCACCTCACGTTGCGTTATCTCAACGCCGTTCACAACGGCGCTCACCCGACCATCCTCATTGCCAGAATGTGTGTCGCATCCGGCAAGGGTGAGCGCACAAAGAGAGAACATCACGAACAATCTCATGATGCAGGGTGAGATGCTTTGGCAGATCTCTTTTTCAGCCAGTATCCCATAGCCAAAAGACCACCGACACCGAAAAGCACCAAAACCGCAGGCTCCGGAGCTGGTGAGGCATCCGCATCAGACGATGCAATCAAAGAGGTCTCTGAGCCGTTCCCAATTCCCTGACCCGCACCGTTACCCGGACCCTGGCCATCACCTGGGCCGCCAGCGCCCTTGCCTGTACCGGAAACCGTATTTGCTGCTCCCCCAGTATTCGCGCCATTACCCTGATTGATCGATTCTGCCTGACTCTGTGGTATATTTTCGACTTTAGCCGCACCAATACTCGGACTTAAGATACCCGTAACCATGAGCAGGGCGAGTAATCCATAACTCATCTTGTTCATCTCCATTCCTCCTTTCTGCATATTCATAAAATCTACTGATGCAAGGCCCTCAAAACTACGCACTCAATTCGCCTGTTAGTACAAATCAAATTCATCAACAAAAAATTCTGTTTGCGTATAATTTATGTCTTACGGATGTTCCTTTTTATAACAATGACGTTTGAAGTATCCCAAGACTTGCTGGCATCACTCAAGATTGGGATTCAGTACCTGGCTCAAGAGATTCGTTTGATGGCGGCCATAACCTGGTTTCAGGAGAAGAAACTTTCACTGGGAAAAGCTGCTGATTTGGCAGGATGTAATCGGCTCAACTTCATGGATCTACTGACGCGAAAAGGGATTGTCATTTTTGATTATGACGAGTCCATTGTTGACAGTGAGTTACGAGGAGTCGCGCATTTATCCAAAGGTGCGGTTTGATTATCTGCAATGCCACCCCGTTAATTTATGCCTTCTGTTGTTGAAGGCGCTCCCCAAGCCAGACTTTTATCACTGACTGGCGTGACACCCCAAGACGGGTCGCCTCTTTATCGAGCGAGTCGATCATCCAGACCGGAAAGTCAACATTCACCCTTTTATGCTGTTGTTTTATCCGACGCGCCTTGTTCAGATCAAGGAAAGGGGTGATATCTGAACCGTCATCAAACGCTTTGTCAAATTCCTCTGTTTTCATAGACTCTTATCTCCTCGGGGCGGGATCTCCTTTAATAAACCGGGGCTCTCCCACTGTTTTTGCTGGAATCTCAACAAGATTATTGTCAACCCACAATGCCTGAGCCTCAAAAAAATCGATTCCGTGCTTGATTTTGTTCAGCCAGCTTTTTTCAGGGTCAAACTCAAACTGTATGGTGTTTGATTGATGCTGTTTTTATACCAAAAAGATATAAATAATGAGTGGAAAGAAAAAGTTGTCCGCACTGGTAACAAGCTTCAGCGCCCGACGCATAATCTTCGGATTGGCATTGTGGTTTGCATCCTCAAGACAACCCTTCGCGCTTTTTTGACTTCGGCGGAAATGAAATAACAGCAATCCTGTGGTTCGATGTTGATCTGTGGCGCCCGCTCAGAGACAATGCCATGACGGATATCGCTCCTGAGTAGTGTGAAAAATAAAGCCATGAAATCGCTATTTTTATATTATTTTTAACATTATTGATGAATAAGATTCATTCGATTATCTTATTTTACAGAAAAATGCAGAAATAACTATACAATGGCGTTTCAATCTTTTGCTGAAGAACAGGTCACTGACCGCATTCGTTTTGAAAATCCCTGGTGGCATAGCGGTAAGGTCGAAGAGTATTACGGAAACATGACACCCCGTCTCTATCTTGATCTCTTTGAGCCGCTGGTGGCAAACGTATTGGTAAGAAGAGCGGTCATACTCATGGGGCCAAGACGGGTAGGCAAAACGGTCATGCTCTATCATACCATCCAGCATCTGCTTATGGAGGGGCACAATCCGCAAAAGGTTGCGTTTCTCTCCATTGATACCCCCATTTACAACAATATTTCGCTGGAGCAGCTTTTTCGGTTATGCACAAAAACAACCGGTCAAATTGATGCCAGGGGGTGGTTTGTCTTTTTTGATGAAATACAATACCTGAAAGATTGGGAAGTTCATTTGAAATCGCTGGTTGACAGCTATCCTGAAACCCGTTTTGTTGTTTCCGGTTCAGCCGCAGCGGCCCTGAAACTGAAAAGCAGGGAGAGCGGAGCCGGGCGGTTTACCGAGTTCCTGCTCCCCCCGCTGACCTTCAACGAGTACATTCACCTGCTCAATCTCAATGCGCTGATTCGACCATCAACCTTTACCTGGGATGGCGGGATAACTGATTTTTATGATGCTGTTGACATCAGAAAGCTGAACGAGCATTTCCTCAACTATATCAATTTCGGCGGATACCCTGAAGTTATTTTTTCTGAAGCGGTACAGGCCGATCCTGGACGATATATCCGCTCTGATATCATCGACAAGGTCTTGTTGCGCGATCTGCCGGGTTTGTACGGCATCAAGGATGTTGCTGAGCTGAACTCACTCTTTACGGCCATAGCCTACAATTCCGGTCAGGAATTTTCTCTCGAATCACTCAGTACCTCTTCCGGGGGCGTTGACAAGAACACGCTTAAACGATACATCGAATATCTGGAAGCCGCGTTTCTGGTCAGAACAGTCAAACGCACCGATAATAACGTCAAGCACTTCAGGCGGTCAAGACAGTTTAAACTGTATTTGACCAACCCCTCGCTTCGCAGTGCACTCTTTTCGCCGCTTCATGCCACCGATGACCATATCGGCGCAATGGTTGAAACCACCGTTTTTTCCCAGTGGATGCATCGCGACTGGATAGAGCCGTGGTATGCCCGGTGGAGCAAAGGAGAGGTTGACTTGATTTGCCTGGATGAAAAAAAGTTCAAGCCCCTCTGGGCGGTCGAAATCAAGTGGAGCAATCGCTACTTTGAGCATCCTGCGGAACTCAAATCACTCATCTCCTTTTGTACCACAAACCAGCTCCAGAAGGCGGTGGTAACGACAATTGACAAGCAGGGAGTTAGGGAGGAGAATGGCGTGCAGCTTACCTTTGTTCCCGCATCGGTTTACGCGTATGCGGTTGGGCGAAACACACTGATTCAGAAAAAACAGCAACTGTACATTATCTCAAATTCTTGATCATGTTGTTCACTGCATCGTGAAGGTCGTTGAGATTATCATTGCAATTCTATCAAGCATATCCATTCCTTGATCCCTATCAAGAAAATCATCAGCCGTTTTGATAGATGAAAATCACCGTTCGATTGTTACCAGAGCTTGCTCGATCTGCACCAGTTTTTCAAGAAGCTGGATGGTTCAACAGCAAGCAAGGTGCTTTGGCGTTAGATTGTTGACGAGCATTGCTACCGAAGCCTTCGTGTGAGCGGCTCGAGTTGTTACGGAAAGTAAATTAAGAATAAACCAAGTTTACTTTTCGCAATAAAAGTAAACTTAAAATTATTTTGTCAAGCAGAAAGGACTCTCGGCGATCACTTGATTGATCAATAATCCGGGTCGTTGAGCAAGACGGTTATCTGCCGACAATCTCATTAAGCCCCTCGATAACCCGAATAAACTCTTCGGCAGAAAACGATCCGATTTTGCTGCCTATCCGTTCTGCCGACAGAGTTCGGATCTGACTGATCGGCAGTATTCCGGCCACGTCTCAATCTCCCCGGTTATACCCTCTTCTGCCAGTTGGCGTTCCTCGACAGGATCAAGTTTTGCGCACTCTTCAGCCAGTCTGCGGTGCTCAATGCGCTCAATTTTTTCCAGGAGCGCCTCCTCCATTGCTTGACTGCGATTGGCAAAAACCCTCTTTTCGACAAGCCGGTCAATTTTGATGATGGCCACAGCATCAATGGTTACTGTAACTTTTGTTTTTCCCATCAGCTCACCTCGTTGAATAGTTGTCATACCTTCTATCATACCCACACCTTTTGATAATAACAACGATTGCTCATCATTTTTCTTGAGAGAACAGTGGTCACGCCATACTGAACGCCTACATCACCTTGTCCCCGAGGTGGTTGATGATTTTTTTACTCACGGAACGCCCCCCAAATGGGTAACATCAAAAAACATTCTGAGTTTCTCTTGATGGAGCACACAGCAGTGAGTATCTTTGAAACAAGAAGCAAGATGATTGTACTGTCGCGTGAACGATTTTTATGAAGGAACTTGATTATGACAGAAACAATGACGTTTGAAGTATCCCAGGACTTGCTGGCATCACTCAAGATTGGGATTCAGGACCTGGCACAAGAGATTCGTCTGATGGCGGCCGTAACCTATTTTCAGGAGAAAAAACTCTCACTGGGAAAAGCTGCTGATTTGGCAGGATGTAACCGGCTCAACTTCATGGATCTACTGGCGCGAAAAGGGATTGTCATTTTTGATTATGACGAGTCCATTGTTGACAGTGAGTTACGAGGGGTCGCGCAGTTATCCAAAGGCGCAGTATGATTATCTGCAATGCCACCCCGTTAATCGCCTTTGCCCGTATTGGTCAATTAGCTTTGCTTCAAAAAGTTGTTGGAACGCTTGTCATTCCATATGCTGTGGCCAGAGAGATTTTCAAAGAGGAATTCAGTATAGCCCTCGATTTGTGACAGCAATCTTGCAAAGGATTGGTCAAGAATAGCATCCTGAACATTTTTTCCGGATATCCGCATCGCTGATATGAACAGAAGTGTATGACTTTGACTGAATTTAGAGCAAAATGAACCTTGCAGAACTTAACCACTTGCTGAATCCGGATATTCAAGTATTGCTCGCATTACATAGTACAGGTGATCCGGCAGCATTTGCCATGCAGTTTCATGGTTGCAGTGATTTGCCGGTACGGGCAATGGCGGAACAGCTTGCCTGCCGCCAGAAGGCTGTAAAAAAACTACCCATACTTTCAAAGCATAAACTGCTTTATACACCGTTGGCGCTTGAGCAGGCTTCCGGCGAGCAGACTTCGGCATACAAGGCTTCGTTTATGTCGGGCAAGAGAGTGATAGATTTAAGCGGCGGTCTTGGTGTTGACACCATGTTTCTGGCCCGGACGTTTCAGGAGGTGGTTTACTGCGAGCGTAATTCGCTGCTTTGTGCAGTGTTAGAGCATAACCTGAAGGTAAGCGGAATTGCCAATGTCGAGGTAAAAAACAGCGACAGCATCAGCCTGCTTGCGGAGTACCCGGACAACTCTTTTGACTGGATTTTTGTCGATCCTGCCCGCCGTGAGGAGGGTCGCCGCTCCATAGCGTTGGAGGCGGCGAGTCCGGATGTTGTGGCCTCTCATGATCTGCTGCTCCGTCAGGCGCAGCGGGTTTGCATCAAGGCCTCTCCGGCACTCGAAATCAGCGGGTTGAAAAAGCTGTTGCCAGCGTTGCACATGATTGTTGTGGTTTCGGTTGATCGTGAATGCAAGGAGATTCTGCTGCTGCTTGAGCGCGCGTACTCTTCGGATGCTCCTGTGCTGGTAAAAGCGGTCTGTCTGAACCGTGATTCGGAGGAGATAACGGAAGTTTTCGGAGGGAATGGTGAGGCGCCGAGAGTGGTTGGGACGGCGGTGAAGGAGTATCTCTATGAGCCTGATCCGGCCATTATCAAGGCGAGGCTTTCGGCGGCGCTTGCGAGGGATTCTGGCCTCCAGTTTGTGAACAGGAGCGTTGACTACCTCACCGCTGACCGCAAAATTGAGGCATTCCCCGGCAGAACGTTCCGCGTGGTTGAGTGCGTTCCTTACAAGCCGAAAAGCTTCAGGGCTTTTCTGGAGCGACATGCCATTACAGGGGCAAGCATCCAGCGGCGCGATTTTCCCCTCTCGGCGGAAGAGCTTCGGAAAAAATATCGGCTTCTTGAGAGCGAGAGGGCCTTTCTCTTTTTTACCAAAGATGCAAGGGGCAATTCTGTCTGCATCTACGCGCTCAGATGTTTCCCCGGAGACGAAGCAGCTCCCTCTGTGCAAGGCCGAAGCGGAGCTCCAGGATGTTGACATTGAGCAGAAGAATAAAAATAATTTCCTTTGTTTTCCTTTGTTTCTGCGTTAAATTGGAGCAACATGCCTCCCCCGCTTCCCGTTAGAACAGCGCGCTCAGGGGGGGCTTTTTCTTTTTATACTGCAGCTTATGCCCTCACAGTATACAAAACCGTCACTTTCCTGCATTGATCAACTTTCCCTTTTAAAACAGAGGGGTTTGATTATTGATGACGATAAAAAAGCTCTCCATCTTCTGGAACATATTGGATATTATCGGCTTAGCGGATACTGGTATACCCTGCTTGATACCCCAAAAGCTGACCATCGGTTTAAATCACAATCGACTTTTAACGCAGCATTCAGAATGTACTGCTTCGACAGGGAGCTGCGGCAGCTTGTTCTCGGAGAAATAGAAAAGATTGAAGTGGCTGTTAAATCACAAATCAGTCATGTTTATTCCGCAGAATTTGGAGCTCAATGGTATGCGAACCCAGCGTTGTTTAACAATAAGAAAAATCGCCATACCGACACGATAAAAAGTCTTCGCGTAGATTATAGCCGAAGTAAAGAAGATTTTGTTTTTGCATTCAAGGGAAGATACACGGAGGAATCACTTCCTTGTTGGATAATGATGGAGGTTGCTTCACTTGGAAATGTTTCTTGTTTGTATGATGACTTGAAAGGCGGAAAATGGAAAAGGGCTGTTTCTCACCGATTTGGACTTGACGACTCCACGTTTGCCTCCTGGCTTCATTGCGTGGCACATTTACGGAACATTTGTGCTCATCATTCCAGATTTTGGAATAGAGAATTTCGAGTGTATCCTCAAAAGCCCCGAAACCCTTCAAACGATTGGCTGAACAACGTGTCGGTGAATAATCGCTCTTATTTTGCGTTATCCATGATTGTCTATCTTCTGCAAACAATAAATCCAAAGAACACGTTTAAGCATAAGCTTATAAACCTGTTAGATAAGTACCCAAATATTGATATCCGGTCTATGGGTTTTCCTGCGTCATGGAAAAGTGAGATGCTTTGGCGCACTTAAGCTCGAAATGCACAGGAGCGCCGTTAGAGGCACTGGACGCTCCATTTTGCGATATAGAGCATGGCCTCATTAAAGTTGGAGACTTTCGGCTCTTAAAATGCCATGAATAAAGTAAAAACATACAAGAGCGACGCATTTGCAGCGATCCATGACACTATGTCCGGTATGTATGATGCAGGTGTCATCGACAAAAAGACAATGCGCGAGTTTGACGAAGCATGCTTGACTCCGGTTCATGCGTTCAGCGCCACTGATATCAAAGCCTTGCGTGAGCGAGAGGAGGTGAGCCAGAGAGTTTTTGCCCTGTACATGAATGTGAGCAAGGATTCGGTCACTCAATGGGAACGGGGGATTAAGAAGCCCGCTGGCCCAACGCTGAAACTCCTTTCTCTTGTGAAGCAGAAAGTGCTCTCGGCGATCACTTGATTGCTGATGGCTTTGTATGTTTCTGTAAAACGGTTATACCCGAACGTTCTGTGTACTATCCTTGTTTTATTATTGTCAATATTTGTCATAAATTGCCAATAAGATATCCGTTGTGATCGTTTTGCTGACCAAGATAATTAATGACAAAGCCATGCCAATTAATGTTAACCTGACGCCGTTCCTTGAAGAGATGGTCCGGCAAAAAGTAAAATCCGGTCTCTATACATCGGCAAGTGAGGTGGTTCGTGAGGCATTGCGCCTTATGGCGGAGCAGGACTCTCTTCGCAAAGCAAAGCTTGATCAGTTACAGAAGGATATTCAGGACGGTATAGGAAGTGGCACTGCTACCGCTTGGGATGCTGAAGAGATAAAGAGATGTGTCCGAAAAAGAAGGACAGTCACAAAGGCCGATTAAGGAGATGGCGATCATCATTATACGACCCCTCGTTTTTGAGGATATTGCCGATATCTGGGATTATATAGCCGAAGACAGTGAAAACCGTGCAGATGCCTTTATTGATTCCATCGACCGGAAATTCCATGAGTTGGCAGACTCGCCCCATATTGGGCGTTCACGCAGTGAGCTTTTGGCGGGATTATCAAGTTTTCCATTTGGCCGCTATATCATTTTCTATCTCATCATTCCTGGTGGCATAGAGATTGTAAGGGTGTTACACGGCGCTCGTGATATTGATCCCCAGTTTAACCCGCAAGAGTGATAAATCGTAACGTTCATTTTTGAAATAAGTTACAGTAACAGAGTTGGGGATTGCTTCAGGAGAGGCAAGAACCATCCGTGAGCTGATTTTACAATTTCGGGGATGTGACAAAAGGGCAAGCGGGTCATCCGCTCTGCATTTATGCGCTCAGATGTTTCCCCGGAGACGAAGCAACTCCCTCTGTGCAAGGCCGAAGCGGAGCCCCTGAATGCTGACACGGATCTCCTGGGCGCCAAGCAGGCGCATGAACTGGTGCAGGATGAGCGTTCCCATGGTGATGACGTCAGCCCTTCCTTCGGGAATGCCAAGCTCAATGATTTGCGCGAGGGTGCTCGTTTTGAGCTGGTCGAGAAAGGCGTGCACCTCTTCGTATTTCAGGGGGTAGTTGTGCACCTTCAGGGCATCGAACTGTTTGAGTCCCTGGCTGACTTGGGCGATGGTGGTGAGGGTTCCGGCTACGCCGTAGACGTGCTCCCGTGCAGCAAAAAAAGGGATGATATTTGCGGTGAGGAGCTGGTCGATGCAGGATTTGGCCGCATCAAGCTCACTCTGTGGCGGGGGGAGTGTGGTGAAAAAGCGCTCGGTCAGTCTTACCGAACCGATATTGAGGCTGACACTTTCCGTGACCAAGCCGGATGACCCCATGGATATTTCGGTACTACCGCCGCCGATATCGATGACGGTGAAAAGTTCAGGAACGTCGCTCATGCCAGCCACAGCGCCACCGAAGGTGAGATTGGCCTCCTCTTTGCCCGAGATGCATTGTATGGTTATTCCTGCGGCACGCTCGATGGAGTCGATCACCTCCTTGCGGTTTTTTGCGTCTCTCAGGGCGCTGGTTCCTGCGGCGATAATGGCTTTGGATGAGTGCTCATCGCTGAGCTGGCGATAGTCAACCATACAGTCGATAAGTCGTTGCAATCCTCGCGGGTCAATCACTTTGTCGGCATCGACATTTTTGCCAAGCCGCACAATGGTCTGCTTGTGGTAGATCGGCTGCATGGTGCCTGTAGCAGGATCCAGGTCGGCAATAAGCAGCAAAGCGGTGTTGGTGCCGATATCGATGCATGAAACGCGTTTGGTCATAGTGGTTTGATAAAGCTTGAGAGCCATTCATCTTCATAGATGGTTTTCTCCGCAGTGTAGCCGAGCCGTTTGAGCAGCTTGTTGAGCCAGGGTTCGTCGTAGACAAGGATGCCTGAGAGCAACACCGGCGCCGCAGGAGCGTATTTGCGGATTACCGGCAGGATGCGGTCGATGACGTTTTTGTTGATGTTGGCCAGAATCAGGTCGTAGCCCTCTTTGAGGTTGACGACCAGATCCTCTTCGGCATCGAGGAGTTCGACTTTGATCTCATCAGCCTGGTTTTCCGTAATGTTTTCAACGGCATTTTCAGCGGCCCAGGAGTTGTTGTCGAAGGCGAGGATGGGGCGGTTGTTGCCGAGTTTGCGGGCGGCAATGGCAAGAACGCCGGTGCCGGTGCCGATGTCCATGATTTTTTTCTCTTTGAGGTCGAGATGCTCCATTTGGCGCAGCATCAGGCGTGTTGTGGCGTGGTAGCCGGTGCCGAACGACATCTTCGGGTTGATTTGAATGACGATCTGTCCGGGTTTTGGCGTGACCTCATTGCTTTGCTGAACAATCAGCAGTTTGTCGGAGATTTCGATGGGTTGCAGGGTTGCCTCCCAATCGGCATTCCAGTTTCTGTCGGCGATGAGGGTTGCTGTGTAAGCGGGAAGCGTGCCCAGCCGTTCCTGCAGCATTGAGCGGAGGCTCTCTTCCTTCTCCTCTGTCCATTGGGTTTCAGGCAGGTAGGCGAGGAGCTGGTGATCCTCTTCAAGAAAAGAGTCGATTCCCTCTCCGGCAAGCAGGCCGATGCAGAGTTCATGCAGGTCAGGGCCTATTTGAAAAGCCAGCTCGATAAAGTGGTTTGTTCCGGGTTGAGGCATAAAAATGGTCGGGCAGATTAAGATGGTTGCAGGGTTGCTGTCCGCAATATACAGATTTCCCCATGTAAAGAAGAGATGGGCATCAGAGAGCACTTCGGGAGCGTTTACTCTGTGGTGATCAGGCGTGTGGCAAAGGCGAAATGACTGTCGTAATACCGCTCGTTGAGGCGGCTGAGTTTGACTCCACTGCTTGCTGCATGGGCAAAGCTCTCCTGACCGACAAAGATGCCGACATGATCGATGCTTCGGCTTGCGTTACTGAAAAATACAAGGTCGCCGGGGCGGAGGCTCTTTTTGGGTACCATATTGCCAACTGCGGCAAGATCGCTTGCGGTGCGTGGCAGAATCATGCGGAAGTTTTTCTGATAAAGATAGAGCACAAACCCTGAACAATCGAAGCCGTTTGGGGTTGCTCCGCCGAAGCGATACCTGGTGCCGAGGGATTCGTTAATGGATGAAAAGAGCTGATCGAGCGACTGCGGTTTTATCTTCAGTGGCAAGGGGCAGATGCGGGCGCTGCCTCCACCTTCAGGGCGGCAGGAGATATGCGATTTTCTGTTTTTTAAACTATATTTGCTCTCCATGCGGTATCCTGAACCGCTCCAGGAACTCTGGCAGCCGGTTACAGCGAGTACTGTTCCGATCATGGTGCAGAGGAGCAGGAGTGTTCTGCATTGCAGGCTTCGGTCTGGTCGTGATGCGGCAGGGGTGAATTGTTGCTGCATGAGAGGTGATGTTCTGTTTTTTTTATGAAGAGTGGCCATTGCCCGCTTCCTGGTGAAAAGGAAGAGGTGAAAAACAAGAAGAGGCAAGATACTCTATTAAATTATTTGAGTAAAGAATATGGCGGTGATGAAATTCGGAGGGACTTCCGTGGGGACGGCCAAGGCAATGCGGCAGGCGATCTCCATTGTTGCAAGGGAAGAGCAGAAGGCGGTGCCTCTGGTGGTGCTGAGTGCCTGCAGTGGTATTACCAATAAACTGGTGCACATTGCTGATGCTTCAGGGCGCAGCGCTCTGGATGAGGCGATGGCCCTGGCTGGTGAGGTGCGCAGTTTTCACCTCAATCTGCTTGATGAACTGATCAAGGGAGTTGAGCTGAAGGCGGAGCTTGCCATCAAGATAGAGGAGCTGGCAAGTCGGCTGGAATTGCTGATAAAGGGTGTTGATATTGTGGGTGAGCTGACGGAGCGTTCGAGGGATATGTTCTGCTCCTTCGGTGAACTTTTTTCCACGACCGTCTTTGCGGCGGCCATGAAGGAGTTGGGTCACAAGGCCGTGTGGGTGGATGTTCGGACGGTGATGATTACCGACGATAATTTTGGCTTTGCCCGTCCGCTGCAGGAGGTGTGTGAAGAGCGGGTGGGTCGCCTCATCAAGCCGTTGCTTGAGGGTGGAATGACCGTTGTGACGCAGGGTTATATTGGTTCAACGCAGGATGGTCGGACGACAACGCTCGGCAGGGGTGGTTCCGACTTTTCGGCGGCGCTGCTTGGCTCGTGGCTCAATGATGATGCTATCCAGATATGGACAGACGTTGATGGTGTTATGACCTGCGATCCGCGCATGGTGCCTGAAGCGAGGAGCATCAGGGTGATGACCTTTTCGGAGGCGGCGGAACTTGCCTATCTTGGAGCTAAGGTGCTCCATCCCGATACCATTGCTCCGGCAGTGCAGAAAAATATTCCGGTCTATGTGCTGAACTCACTGCATCCAGATGCCAAAGGCACGATCATAACCAATGACCCGCAGCGGCTTTCGGGCATGAGTTATGAGGGGCTGGTCAAGTCGATTGCGGTCAAGAAGGGGCAGTGCATCATCAATGTGCGCTCGAATCGTATGTTCGGTCGCCATGGCTTTATGAATGAACTCTTCGATGTCTTTGCCCGTTATGGTGTATCGGTTGAAATGATTGCGACCAGCGAGGTTTCGGTTTCGCTTACGGTTGACGATAAATGCTTCAGCGATGAGCTGATCGGGGCTCTCAAGGCTCTTGGTGATGTTGATATTGAGCATGGAGTTTCAACCATCAGTGTTGTTGGTGATAATCTCCGCATGTCACGCGGTGTTGCGGGAAGGATTTTCAGCGCTTTGAAGGATGTGAATCTTAGAATGATCTCGCAGGGCGCGTCGGAGATTAACGTCGGTTTTGTGGTCGAAGAGCCTGAGGTGGTAACGGCGGTCAACAATCTGCACCGGGAGTTTTTTTCCGGCCCCCAGAATGAGGGTATTTTTGAAACTCCGGCAGGAAGCCGGTAAGGTGCCGGCATGAACAAACGGCGTTAATTGTCTTTATAATTGGCTGTAAAAACAAGAGGTACTGCACACATGGACTATAAAAAAGCTGGAGTTGATATAAGTGCGGGCGAAGAGTTTGTCCGGATGATCAAGCCCCAGGTTCGCCAGACATTTACTCCGGGAGTCATCACCGATATTGGTGCTTTCGGCGGTTTTTTTCAGCCGGATTTTGCGAAGTATACCAAACCGGTGCTGGTCAGCAGCATTGACGGTGTTGGTACGAAACTGAAGATTGCCATTGAGCTTGGTCAGTATGAGACGGTGGGCTCATGTCTGGTCAACCATTGCGTGAACGATATTCTGGTCTGCGGTGCAAAACCGCTTTTCTTTCTTGACTACTATGCCTGCGGAAAACTGACTCCCACCATTGCGGCCTCTGTGGTGACGGGTATGGTCAATGCCTGCCGTGAAAACGGATGTGCGTTGATTGGCGGCGAAACGGCGGAGATGCCGGGTCTTTACCAGGAGAGGGACTTTGATCTTGCAGGCTCCATTGTCGGGGTTGTGGATCATGAAAAAATCATCAATGGCTCGGCAATCAGGGAGGGTGATCTGCTTATCGGGCTCCCGTCGAACGGTTTGCATACCAATGGTTATTCGCTTGCAAGAAAAGTGCTTGAAAACAGAATGCACGATACCTTTCCGGGTCTTGAGGGAACCATTGGAGAGGAACTTCTGAAGGTGCATCGCTCCTACCTCTCTGTTATTGAGCCCTTCTTTGGTTCGCCTGATGTCAGGGGCTTGTCGCACATTACCGGTGGTGGTCTGATGGGCAACACCATGCGCATTGTGCCTGAAGGGCTGGCGCTTGAAGTTGCGTGGGATGCATGGCCCGAACCCCTGATTTTCGATATCATCCGCAGGGCAGGCCATGTGCCTGAGGAGGATATGCGCAGAACCTTTAATCTTGGTGTAGGGCTGGTGATGATTGTTGAAAAAAGTGCGGTCGAGAGAGTGCTCTCAACTTTGAAATCTCAACAGGAAAATGCGTACATTATCGGAAAGGTATCCAGAAAAAAATAAAGCAATAATCAGAGAGATTCATGCTGACTTTACTGGCCATTTTGGCGGTGAGCTATATCATTGGTTCCATTCCTACCAGCCTTATGGCGGGAAAACTGCTCAAGGGGATTGATATCCGGAACTTCGGCAGCGGCAATGCCGGTGGTACCAATGCCTTCAGGGTGCTTGGCTGGAAGCCGGGTCTTGTTGTCACCCTGATTGATATTGTCAAGGGCGTTGTTGCGGCGGTCTCGGTTGTGGCTTTTTTCCGCCACCACCCGATTGGCGCCTTTCCTGACATGAATGAGGTTGCCTTGCGCCTTCTTGCCGGAATGAGCGCGGTTATCGGTCATGTCTTCACGCTTTTTGCCGGATTCAAGGGGGGCAAGGGGGTCAGTACTGCTGCCGGTATGCTGATCGGGATCGCCCCGGTAAGCATGTTGATGGTTGTGGGAATTTTTCTCCTCACTGTCTATATCTCCCGACACGTCTCTGTTGCATCGATGCTTGCAGCAATTGCATTCCCTTTGATTATTGCCATTCGTAAATATATTTTCGAGCTTGGCAGTGGTCTCGATTACTATATCGGTCTTTTCGGTTCACCGATCTCCTTTCATGACAGTCTCGACTATCACCTCATGATTTTCGGGCTTATTGTGGCGCTTGCCATTCTCTACACGCACCGGGCCAATATCAGACGATTGATCTCTGGCACCGAAAGTCGCGTCACCTTCGGAAAAAAGCATTAAGGCACAGATACTGCGGATGAATATTGCTGTACTGGGGGCGGGAAGCTGGGGAACTACCCTGGCTGTTCTGCTTGCGAAAAAAGGGCATGATGTTCGCCTCTGGGCGCACAGGCCTGAATTTGCCGCAACGCTTGATGCCGAGCGTGAAAATCGCCGCTATCTCAAGGGGGTACCTTTTCCCGACTCGTTGCAGATAACCCCTCATTTGCAGCCTCTGGTCTCTTGGTCGGAGATGATTGTTACCGCTGTCCCCTCGCAGGCCCTGCGGGAGACCATTCTCGGTTTTTGTACGCTTGATTTGAGCGGAAAAATTCTGGTCAATGTGGCCAAGGGGATTGAGATCGGGACGGGAAAACGGATGTCGGAAGTGCTGCTTGAAGTGCTTCCCGGTGTCTGCCCTTCCCAGGTTGCAGCGCTGTACGGCCCGAGCCATGCAGAAGAGGTCTCGAAGGGACAACCCACTACCGTTGTCGCCTCTTCATCATCGCTTGCTACGGCAGAAAAGGTGCAGGAGGTTTTCCATACGAGCATGTTCCGCGTTTATGTCAATACCGATATTGTCGGGGTTGAAATTGCCGGTTCGGTCAAAAATATTATTGCCATTGCGGCAGGAATCTCGGATGGCATAGGATTTGGCGATAATGCCAAGGCCGCCATTATTACCCGGGGAATGGCTGAAATTTCAAGGCTTTGCAGCAAGCTTGGTGGCGAAGCGGTGACCATCTCCGGTCTTGCCGGTATTGGTGATCTTGTTGTCACCTGCCTGAGCCGCCACAGCCGAAACCGCTATGTTGGTGAAGAGATTGGACGGGGGCGTTCGCTGGATGAGGTGATCAGCCAGATGAATATGATTGCCGAGGGTGTCCACAGCTCAAGGGCGGTTTATGAGCTGAGCAGGGCCGTCGGGGTTGACATGCCTATCACGCGGGCCGTCTATCAGATGCTCTTCGAACGAAAGCCTGTCGAGCAGGCGATTCTCGATTTGATGACACGCGACCTGAAGCAGGAGCGGGACTGAGCCGTTACCGGTGCTTCTTTGGAAAATCGTACCAGATCAGTTTTCCGCCATCAGGATTTGCATGTTTCCACGAGTCGATATCAAGGTCAATTCTGACCACCCCACAGGTCACCAGATTCTCGATATAACTTCCGGCAAGCAGGTTTGAAAATTCTGTCAGCGTCGGGTTGTGTCCGAAAAGCATTGCCGTGGTGCAGGTGTCGGGGATCTGCTGGACGATTTTCATCAGATGGAGTACACCGCCTTCGTAGATCTCCATTCGTTTCTGGATTTGCTCCTCTGGGTAGCCAAGCGTTTCGCAAAAGAGTTCCGCCGTGGTGAGCGCCCTGGTTGCGGGGCTTGAAAGAACAAGTTCCGGAAGGATCTTCTTCTTTTTCAGAAGGTCGGCCATGAAGGGGGCGGCTTTCATGCCACGCGTGTTCAGCGTCCGTTCGAAATCGCCGGTATTGGCGTTTCCCCAGTCTGATTTGGCGTGACGGACAAGGTAGATGGTTTTCATTTGCATTTGAAGAGATAGCGTTCTTTGAGATCCATGATTCTTCGGTATGAGCGGTCGATACGCTCCTCTGTAATGAGCTTTTTCTGCAGTAGCGAATGCATGATTGCTGCGGCTTTCGAGGCAATTGCCGGATCGTAGCTGGTATTGTTTCCAAAGAGCAGCAGGTCAACACCAGCCTCAATGGCCAAGCGGATGGCCGTTTCAAGGCCGTAATGGTCGGCAATGGCTTTCATCTGCAAGTCGTCGCTCACAATCACTCCATCGAAGCCGAGTCGGGTGCGGAGCACACCGTCGAGGATCGCTTTTGAGAGTGTTGCCGGGTAGAGGGGGTCGAGTTTTCCATTGAAGACATGTGCGGTCATGATTGGGTCATGATAGCCTGCGGCGATAAGGGCGCGGTAGGGCTCCAGCTCTTTTTCTGACCAGCTTGCTGTAATGTCGGTAAAATCACGATGCGTGTCGGTGGTTGAACTGCCGTGACCGGGGAAATGTTTCAGTGTGGGAATAATGCCCTCGTCCCGGAAGAGGCTGCAAATGATGCTGATGTTTCCCGTCACCACTGCAGGGTCGGATGAGAAGCTTCGACCAAGCTTGCCGATAACCGGATTGTCAGGATTGACGTTCAGGTCAGCGACAGGCGAAAGATTCATGCCGATGTGCATTGCTTTCAGCGTTTTTGCACATTGCCGGGTTGCAGCTCTGGTGCTGTCGGGGTTGTTGAGCGCTCCCAGATGCTCCGCCGAAACACTGGAGGGAAATCCCCTGGCTGGCTTGAGGCGGCTGACCTTTCCTCCCTCCTGATCTATGGCAATCAGGAGCGGAATTTGCGACAACTCCTGCAGCTCCATTGTCAGGCGGGCGAGTTGCTCCGGACTACTGATGTTCCTTGACGTGGAATGGGATGGCACATCGTAGTCGAAGAGCACGACTCCTCCTATCTGGCGCTCCCTGATATCAGCCCGAATCTCCGGAGCATCAGCAACGCTGAACCCCCGGAAGCCGATCATGAGCATCTGGCCGATTTTCAGAGAGGTGCTGTCGGGCTGTGTTGCACTGTATGCTGTCATGCGAAAGAGAAGCAGGAGCAGCAACGATGCCAGCAGCACCCGTGATCTATTGTTCATAGGCAAAGAAGAGAGTTTCCACCAGATTGTTTAACCGTTTGTCTGCTGCCTGTGGAGGTCTTCGGGCTTCAGACGACCGTTTTCATAATGGTGAGTTCGCCGTCGGCAATGTCGATGGCAACCTCATCCCCCTCCTCAATTTCCCCTGAAAGAATGAGCGCTGAAATACGATTGGTAATTTTGCGCTGCATTACCCGTTTGAGCGGTCGGGCACCGAAGGCCGGGTCGAACCCTGCATTGGCAAACCACTGGATGGCCGGTTCAGAGATTGTCAGGTTGATATGCTGCCGCATTGCCATCTCCTTGATGCGGTCGAACTGGATCAGCACAATCTTTTTCAAGTCCTCTCTGGTGAGCGGCGTAAAGAGGATAACCTCATCGATGCGGTTGAGAAACTCCGGCTTAACCTTCTGCTTCAGGAGCTGGAAGAGTTTTTCCTGCAGGCCGGAAAGCATGATCTGCCGGTTTGCTCCCTCCATCATCTCCATTTCAGACTGGATAAGCTGCGCCCCGATGTTGCTCGTCATGATGATAATGGTGTTCTTGAAATTCACGGTACGTCCCTTGCTGTCGGTCAGTCGTCCATCATCAAGAATCTGCAGAAGAATGTTGAAGACATCGGGATGTGCTTTCTCGATTTCGTCGAGCAGGACAACAGCAAAAGGTTTCCTGCGTACCGCTTCGGTGAGTTGTCCACCCTCCTCATAGCCGACGTAGCCGGGAGGAGCGCCCACCAGGCGGCTGACGGTATGTGCTTCCATGTATTCGCTCATGTCGATGCGTATCATGGCATCTTCGTCATCAAACAGATAGTCTGCAAGTGTACGCGCCAGTTCGGTTTTTCCAACGCCGGTCGGGCCGAGAAAGATAAAAGAGCCTATTGGCCGTTTGTCGTCGCCCATTCCTGCCCGTGAGCGCTTGACCGCTTCGCTGACTGCAGTGACCGCTTCTTCCTGCCCGATCACCCGCTTGTGCAGCTCATCTTCAATCAGCAGGAGTTTCTGGCGGTCTGACTGGAGCATCTTGCTGAGGGGAATACCGGTCCATTTCGAGACGATATCGGCAATGTCTTCGGCGTCAATCTCCTCTTTCATGATGAGATCGCCGGATGCTTTTTTTGCTTCAATTTTGAGGCGGTTTTCCTCGATCTGGCGCTCGATGGCGACGGTTTTGCCATAACGGATCTCGGCAACCTTGCCATAGTCCCCCTGCCGTTCGAACTCCTCGGCCTGCACACGCAGCTCTTCGAGCTGCGACTTCAGGCTGCGCGATGACTGAATCAGCTCTTTTTCGCTATCCCATTTTGCCTTGATGACGGTCTGCTCTTCCACAAGATTTGCAAGCTGTTTTTCGATCTCATCCAACCGTTGTTTCGTGTCAGCGGTGCTCATACTATTTCGCGTTTGATTACGGAGTGTGAATAAGAATTTATTGTTGTAAATTTAGGCACAAAAAGATCAAAGTCATCATCTCCACCCATTTTAACCTGAAAAAAGAGTAACGGATAACAACGTGGAAAAGTTCTCAATTGGTTCACTCTCACTCCCTGATGACAATATGCCGCTCTTCATAGCAGGCCCCTGTCTGATCGAAAGTCGGGCAATGGCTCTGCAGACGGCTGATGAGTTGCAGCGCATAAGCCGGGAGCAGGGAGTTCATTTTATTTTCAAGGGCTCTTACCGCAAGGCAAATCGCACCTCCGGGAGATCTTTTACCGGGATTGGTGACATCGAGGCGCTCGAAGTGCTTGCTGAAATTCGCCAGGACTATGGGATGCCAGTAATTACGGATGTGCATGAAACAAAGGAGGTTGCGCTTGCTGCCCGTTATGTTGATGTGCTGCAGATACCGGCATTTCTCTGTCGTCAGACGGAGCTTCTTGTTGCTGCCGGAGAGAGTGGTCTTGCGGTCAATATCAAGAAAGGGCAGTTTATGGCCCCTGAGGATATGGCGCTTGCTGCCGCCAAGGTTGTCGAGACGGGCAACAAGAGGGTCATGCTGACCGAAAGGGGATCAAGTTTTGGCTATCATAACCTTGTTGTCGATTTCAGGGGGCTGGCAAAGATGGCGGAGTCGGGCTATCCGGTGCTTTATGATGCGACGCACAGCCTTCAACTGCCTGCAGCAGGCCAGGGGGTTTCGGGAGGAGAACGTCAGTATGTACTGCCTCTTGCCAGGGCAGCGGTTGCCGCCGGTGTGAACGGACTCTTTTTTGAGATTCATCCAGATCCTTCAAAAGCCCTCTCGGATGCGGCTACCCAGATCCCACTGGCTGATTTCAGTACGATGGTTAAACAACTGCTCCATCTTTACCGGTGTGTGCACGCTCTTCATTCACTCTAAAACATCATACGCTCTTGGAAGGTTTTCAATATTTCGGGATGCAGCCTTCGCAAGCTGATCCAACATCAAGAATTGAAGAGGCACTCAGTGCGGTACGGGCGCTTGTTTTTCCGATTGACGGTGTCCTGAACGGCAGCCGTATTACCTTCGACAGTAATGGAGGAGAGATCTGTTCCATCTCGGTCAGGGATGCTGTTGCCATTAAGGAGGCTCTGAAGCAGGGCATACATATTGCCGTTCTGTCGGAAAGAGAAGCTGAAGGGTATCGTCCCCTGCTTGAAGCGCTTGGTGTAGAGGATCTCTACCTTAACGGGGAAAATCTGCTCTATTCTTATGAGGCATTTCTCCAGCGCCACAATCTTTCCGATGAGGAGTGCGCCTATATCGGTGATGATGTGGGTGATGTTGCCGTGCTGTCAAAAGTCGGTTTGCCTGCAACAGCTATTGACGGCGTTGATTATCTCCGGCACAGGGTTGGTTATATCTCGGGGTATGAAGGGGGAAAAGGGTGTGTGCGGGAGTTGGTCGAAATGATTCTCATCCGACAGGGTAAATGGCCCTACATTGAGTGTCGTGTTGAGGAGGAGTGACTCTTCAGGGCTCTTCCTCTGCGAAATCCGGTGTGAGGGCCGGGTTCATGAGCCCAGCCGTCTCGGCAAGTGAGAGAATACCGACAATGTTGGTGCCGTGACAGGGCTCAACATGCACGTCTCCCCTATAGGTTGTTCCCTGCTCAAGGGCAATTTCAAGTGCGGCTATTTTGCCAAGAAGGCTGTATGCCGCCGACTGTGGTGTTGAGCAGGCGACAGGAGGGTTGTTTTCCCCATGCAGATGATAGCCTTCGGGCAGCAATTCGATGGCAGGATAATCATGCCAGTGCGTCATCGAAGCTCCGAATTGGGCAAGATGAAGGGGAAAGCTCGCTTCTGGCCTGAGCGTCATCAGGATACTTGCCGTCAGGGCATTGCCAAGAGCATGTGCCAGAATGGTGAGGGTGTCGAAGGAGGGCTTGGCAACAATTTCCGGCGGGCACCCCATCGGGGTTTTCAGGTATGCGCGTCCCCTTCCGTTGCGCTGTATCAGCCCGATTTCCACCAGATCACTCTTTGCTTCAAGATGATTTTTTCTGCATCCCGACCTGGTTGTCATGACGCGTACCTGTGGTACCGGAACGAGCATGGTGCGTCCCAGTACCCGGATTCTGACCCTATCCGACTCATTCTCTCCACGATGATCTGTTGATGCCGACTCGTCAAGAACAAGGGCGGGCTTTACGGTAACCGGTAATTGGCGGGCAAAGAAGCCGTAGCTCATGCCGCTTCGCTGGTCGAGATAGCGGGCAACAATGCGCTTGTAAAAGTTGCTGCGGTATTCGAGCCCCTCGGTTGAGGTATGCGTCAAGAGGCAGGCGTTCTTGCTCCACAGGGCGCTACACTCCAGAAAATCCCTCGCTATAGCTTCAAACTCCGCACTCCCGCTCTGCAGCGCTCCGTGTTCTATGTCAAGCTCTTCACCCCTTGGCGGAACAACCTGTGCCGTCAGTTTTGGCACCAGTGTGTTTCGGACATCTTCAAGGCAGGGAAGCGGCGTATTGAAGTTGACCACTCCGCCGTTCATGGTGCAGATGCTCCACGAGTGGTCGGCGACAAAGATGAGGATATGCACCATATCTCGTGCAAGCCTGCCGACAATGGCGTCGAGGCGCTCCTGGGGGAGAGATTCCGGGCTGAGCGGAGCGGGTTCGTCGTAGATCCCGACGATGATGTTGTTGTACAGTGTTGTGACCCGGTTGATAGCCAGCAGGCTGTCAGGGAAATATCCCGGAGCGAGAATAACGGTGCCCGGAGCAAAACGTCCGTCATCCCCTGAAGCCTCCTCCTGTGAAAGAACGGCGATTCCCAAAGCGTGCATGGCTGCGGCGAGTGCGGAGCAAAAGCGTTCGAGCCGGGGCGAAAGATCAGGTGCCGGATAGATAACCGGCCTTAGCCTCTTGCACATCTCCTCAATGAGCAGCGGAGTGTCAGAAGGAATGCCGAGGAGGTGGTAGAGCGAATCGGAACTGATGCTGTTCAATGGACAAAGGATAAATGATAATGGACAATGTGATAATGGAGAGTTGTGAACTGTCGATTGTCAACTGTCAATTGTTCCGAAATTATGCTCGCGCCCCCAGAGCAGTTTTGTGCGCAGGATTTCACAGTAATCGCGGTTTTCATTGGCGACAAGATTGATCGCTACAGTCGATTTTCGGACTGTGATGCTCTCCTGGGGATCAAGCAGTTTTTTTAGATTACCGTCGCAGTTCAGGGGGAAAGAGCCGTCGGGTGCATCAACCGAGACCTCGATGATTTTTTCGTCGCTGATAACGATCGGCCGGACGGTCAGCATGTGCGGGCATATCGGGGTGATCACAAAGACACTCGATTTTGGCGCGATGATCGGGCCACCAGCCGACATGGAGTATGCCGTTGAGCCGGTCGATGTGGCAATAATGATACCGTCTGCCCGGTATGAGCTGAGCAGCTCGCCATCGAGTTTTATGATAAAGGTCGGAATACGCGGATAGGCCCCTTTTTCGATAACGACGTCATTCAGCGCCCGAAGATGCTGAACCTCATTGTCGATCAACACGGTCGCATCAAGTTGAGATCGGGTATGGATGGTGTAGCTTCCGTTCAGCACTCGTTCTATAGCCGTGAACATCTCCGCCTGGGTAAACTCTGTCAAAAAACCGAGGTAGCCGACGTTGACCCCGATAACCGGTTTTGTTACGGCGTAATGTGAGGTAAAGAGCAGTGTGCCGTCGCCTCCAAGTGAGATAAAGGCATCACAGTGTTTGTTGAGCTCCTCGATTGGCGCCGAATTATCGGTCTGCAGTTTTTCTGCCGAAAGGCTTTCAAAAATATAGGCAACTTTTCGTTCGTCAAGCCATAAGGCGAGATTGCGGGCAAGATCGAGTGCGTTCTGCCTTGTAACATTGACGACAATGGCGAATTTCATGATCGGTTCATCTCTTTAAGGGTTTGATAGAGCCGATTGGACTCATTGAAGCGCGATTCAAGCTGCCCAAGGTCATGTTTTCGCACCTCGTGCGAGAGCAGGTCAAGTTCTCGGGAAAAGTGTTCAAGTTCATCTGCAATGTTGTCGCTGTTTGTGGCGATGATGTCTCGCCAGATATCCCATGAACTTCCTGCCAGCCGTGCAAGCGTGGCGAAGCCGGGTCCGGATTTACTGATTGAATCTCCGCACCAGGTCATCAGCAGAGTCGAAAGCAGTTGGGGCAGATGGCTTATTTTTGCAATGACCCGGTCATGCTCTTCCGGGGTCATCAAGAGCGTTGTGCAGCCTGCTGATTCAAGCAGTGCCACAAGAAAAGCCCCTTTGTCGCCTGCAAGCAGATTGTTGTCGTCACAGAGGATAATGCGGCGTCCATGCAAAAGCTCTGCATTGCTTTCGCGGTACCCCTGCTGCTCCTTGCCAGCCATCGGGTGCATACCGAGAAAAGGGAGTCCGAGATCCCGGGCGCGGCGGGCGATGAGCGACTTGGTGCTTGAGACATCGCTGACCAATGTCGTGGGTGGAGCAAGCTGGCTGATCTCATCGAGCAGGGCAATATTGATCTCTACCGGAGCAGAAAGAATGATCAGGTCAGCCTGATAGAGTGTTTTTTTGTCGTCAGTGAAGCGGTCAACTCCAAGCGATTCAACGCTTTCGCGGTCGTCGTCAGTAAAGTTCGGGTCGAACCCCTGGAAGAGAATATCGCTTTCAAGGGCCAGTGGAGAGTGCTTTATGGCCTGCAACAGCGACATGCCAAGCAATCCGAGGCCGATAAATGAGATGCTCCTGATAGGTGACTCAACACTCATGCTGTTAGTTTTGCTTGTTTGCCCTGCTTCCGGGAGCATCGATTGGTATCCCCTCCTTGCAGAGAGGGCACTCTTCGGGAGTATAGCTGATCACCTCCATCGAAAGGACTGAAAAATGGTCGTCAGCAAGCTTCACACGTCCGTTGCTGCGGTCAACCACCGAGCCAACCCCGACAAGTGATGCGCCAGCGCTCTTGATCAGTTCAATCACCTCGGCAACCGAGCCGCCGGTGGTGATGACATCCTCGATAACCAGTACTCGTTCACCGGGTTCCAGCGTGAAGCCCCGGCGGATGGTCATAACCCCCTCCTTGCGTTCAGCAAAGATCGTTTTGACAGCGAGCTGTCGTCCCACCTCCGTGCCAACCACAATGCCGCCGATTGCAGGAGAGATGACCGTTTCGACTCCCTTGCCGGTGAAATGTTCTGCAATTTTGCTGCATACTGCCGTCAGGTGTTCCGGATGTTGCAGTACCTTTGCGCACTGAAAGTAGGCATTGCTGTGGCGGCCGGAGGTCAACCTGAAGTGGCCATCAAGCAGGGCGCCGGTTGTCTTGAAAACGTCAAGCATGGTTGAAGTTGTCCTGTAAAGAGTTGCTGAAAATGGTAAAGATACAGAAGCCGCTTCCAAAAGCTAAAGGAAAAACGTTTCATTGGAACTGCTCTCCGTAGTGTGCCTCTTTAGCGCTCATTTTCCTGGTTTTCAAGGTATTCTCTGAGCAGGATACAGGCTGCTGCGCTGTCGATCCGGCCCTTCTGTTGCCGCACCTTTCTTGATTTTCCGGATGCGACGAGGATACTGCGTGCATCCCTCGATGAATGGTGCTCATCAAGGGTTTCAATCCTCACTTGGGGGAACTCATCATGAAGTGTCTCCAGAAAGCGGTCAATTACACCGGTCATGGCGTTTTTTTCGCCATTTTCGCTGAGCGGGTAGCCGACAATGACGAGAGCAATATCATCTGCCTCTATCATGGTACCGAGCGCTTTGGAGAGTCCTGCGCGATCAAAGGTACCGACCGGCTGTGCGAAGAGCCAGAGGGGATCGCTCTGTGCCATTCCGATGCGCTTTGTTCCGTAGTCGATGGCGACCACCCTTTTTTTTGGAGTCAGGCGCATAGACGAATTTTTCTTCGATTAATCACGGTTCTTCTTCCTTGCCTTGAAGCGCTTTTTGCGACCATAAAATATAGCAACTTTCTCAAGGGAACCGTGTGCTCCTTCTTTGCTATCGTTTTCTCTCTGATGGCGAAAGGCTTTATGCTTGAATCGCTCATCAATAATGGAGAGACAATTTTCAAACCTTTTCTTCCTTATGATTGTTCCTCTTGGGTGACTGGTTTGAAGAACAATGTATTTCAGGGGAGGATTATTATGGGAGGGTTGTCACTGTTGCTGATGACAAGTTTGATGCTTGCTGGCTGTTCGGTTTTGGGAAAGCGTACGGCAAGTGAGCCGCCGTTCAAAGTGCTTGAGCAGAATGGGGATATTGAGGTCAGGCAATATGGTGAGATGATTGTTGCCGAGACGGTTATTGAGGGTGCATACGGGCAGACGGGAGCGCCGGGCTTCAGCCGTCTTGCTGGCTATATTTTTGGTAAAAACCGCTCGAAAGAGAAGCTCTCGATGACAGCTCCTGTACTTCAGGAGAAGGTCAGTGAAAAAATCTCCATGACCGCACCGGTGCTTCAGGAAAAGAGGGGAAGCGCATGGGTGATGGCCTTTGTGATGCCTGAAGGATCAACGCTTGAATCACTTCCCGTACCGCTTGATCCGGCGGTAAAACTCCGTTCTGTGCAAGGCAAAAAAGTTGGCGTTATTCGTTATTCGGGCCTGCATTCCGAAAGCAATCTGCGGAACTATGCAGGGAAGTTGACGGAGTGGCTTGAGAAGAAAAGGTTCAGGGTGCTCTCTCAGCCTCGGGCAGCAAGTTACGATCCTCCATGGACGCTTCCGTTTTTGCGGCGTAATGAGGTGCATATCGATATTGAATAAGGATTAAGGAGCAAAGGAGCCGTGTGCGGATTTTTTAGTGGAGTTATTATTCTTACATTTTGGAAAGGCCGGGATCAATTCAATCAAATGCGCAGGGTATGAAGCCGCACTACTACTTTATCGGAGCGACACTGTCGATACTCCTCTCCATTTATCTCTTTATCTTCGGTACAGGTGTGAACCATGAGCTGATAGCCATCTTTATCGGCCTGTGGGCGCCGACCATCATATGTGTTGGCATTTTCAACACCTTGCTTGGTATTCTTGATGAAATGTGTTGCGCACACAAGCGCATTGAGGATGCGCAAACCGGTTGTCACGATCGTTAAGCGGGCATGTCAACAGCAGTTGAACATTCCGGGGGGGCCGCGTTATGAAGCAGGCTGGAGCGGCGCTGCTTGTCGGTGTGGGCGGGTTTATCGGTTCGGTGGCCCGTTACCTTGTGGCGCTCACGTTTGTTCCCCTGCTACCGGGCTTTCCCTTTGCAACCTTGACAGTCAATGTTCTTGGCAGTTTTCTCATCGGTTTCTTCGGTGAGCTGGCGGTTTCGACGACGCTTGTCTCCCCTGAAGCACGGCTTTTTCTCGTTACAGGTTTCTGCGGAGGATTTACCACCTTTTCTGCCTATATGTTTGAAAATGCCGCATTGCTCAAGGATAGTCAGCTTTTTTATGCCGGAATCTATCTTGTCGGCACTATTATCGGGGGCTTTGTTGCCCTCTACACAGGAACGCTTTTTGCAAAACTCTGGACATAAGGGAGAATCAACATGGAACTACAGAATCTGGAAATGCTCAGGCTTTTTGTCGGCGAACAGGTGCGTTACGGTCATCGGCCCCTCTATGAGGAAGTTGTCCGTGAAGCGCGGCTTTTTGGTCTGGCTGGCGCTACGGTGCTCAAAGGGGTACTCTCCTTCGGTCACGACATGCAGCTCAATACCTCAAAAATCATGGATCTGGGTACAAACCTGCCCATGGTTATCGAGATTGTTGATTCTGCAGAGAAGATCGACGGATTTCTGCCGATGGTTGAGCAACTGGTCAGGGATGCATCAGGACGGGCAATGCTGACAAGGGAGCAGGTGCGAGTGGGGATTATGGAATAAAAAAGGGAAGCCGTGAAGCTTCCCTTTTGGAGGTTGCATTGTGCACACCAGAGGTTACTTGCCGGAAGCAACAAGGGCATTATAGTTCGCCTTGATGGTCTTCTCAAGATCCTCGTCGGTGTGCATGAAGCTGATGAACATTGCTTCGAACTGCGACGGGGCAAGGTAGATACCCTGATCGAGCATGGAGTGGAAATATTTTCCATGTCTTTTTGTATCTGCAGTGACTGCGGTCGAGTAGTCTACTACCGGCGTCTCCGTAAAGAAGAGGCAGGACATCGAGCCGACGCGGTTCTGCACATAGTTCAGCCCGAGTTTTTTCAGGTTATCGTTGAAGCCGCTCTCAAGGATAACCGCTTTTCTTTCGAGTTCTGGATAGGGATTTTCGTCAATCAGGATTTTCAGGGTTTCAAGACCTGCGGTCAGCGCCAGCGGGTTTCCGGAAAGGGTGCCTGCCTGGTAGACATCGCCGAGCGGAGCAACACGCTCCATGATTTCGCGTTTGCCGCCGAATGCACCCACCGGAAGGCCACCGCCGATGATCTTGCCCATGGTGGTCAGATCAGGGGTAACGCCGTAAAGGCTCTGTGCACCGCCAAGCGCCACACGGAAACCACACATCACTTCGTCAAAAATCAGCACAATACCTTCCTCGGTGCACAGTTCGCGAAGCGCTGCAAGGAAGCCGGGCTTGGCCGGGATAACGCCCGTGTTGCCTGCTACAGGCTCGATGATGATGGCCGCAATCTGCCCCTTGTTTTCATTGACAAGCAGCTTAACCGAATCGATATCGTTGTAGGTTGCATTGAGCGTATCCATTGCCGTGCCTTTGGTAACGCCGGGGCTGTCGGGAGCGCCAAGTGTCAGTGCGCCTGAACCAGCCTTGATGAGGAAGCTGTCTCCGTGGCCGTGGTAGCAGCCCTCGAATTTGATGATTTTATCGCGGCCCGTGTAGCCACGAGCAAGACGAACAGCCGACATGGTGGCTTCGGTCCCGCTGTTGACCATGCGCACCATTTCAAGTGACGGAACAATTTTGCAGAGAAGCTCGGCAATTTCGATCTCCATCTCAATCGGGGTGCCGAAGCTGGTGCCGATGTTTTTCAGGGTATACTCAAGCGCGGCAGTGATTCTTGGATGCATGCTTCCAAGAATAAAAGGGCCCCACGAGCCGACATAGTCGATGTAGGTGTTGCCGTCAACGTCGGTCATGTATGCTCCTGACCCTTTGGCCATGTACACTGGAGTTCCACCAACGGATTTGAATGCTCGTACCGGAGAGTTTACACCGCCGGGAATAAACTTCTTTGCTTTTTCAAAGAGTTCAGCAGATTTGGTGAGTTGAGGCATGTCGGACAATGCTGTTTATTGATTGAACAAGACCGTTATAAGAGTAATAAAATGCTCTGTCAAGATAGAAATAGTCAAGAAGATATAAAACCACAAAAAGAGCCTGTCTGCCTATTTCAGGAGGATTTGTGAGACGATGTCAAGGTTTTTTCGCCCCCGTGCATGTTCCAGATGGAGGGAACAGTACTCCTGAAGCAGATTCCAGAGATCTTCAATCTCTCGGGGGTCGGCCTTGATGGAGTCACCGGCAGGAAGGCGCGTTGCAGCAAGCGCACTCAGCAGCATGGCGAGACGCACCGGAATGAGCTGTTTTTTAGCCATGCTCGATCCAGCAGCTTTGGGTAGCGCAAGTCCGCCGGGGTTCATCACAAAATAGAGCTCTGTAAGTTGCAGGGCCTCAATGGCAGGCAAAAGCTCCTCTCCGCTGAATACGCAGGTGCGAAGGGAGGGCTGAAAGCCAAGCAGGGAGACAAAGCGTAAAAGGAACCAGGCATAGAGCTGCTGAAAATTGACATTGGTATGATAGAGCTGCTCAAGAGTTCCTGTCAGCAGAGTAAAAAGGGGTAGATTTTTTTCGTCGTTTTCTGTTGTATGGCGTACAAAGTCGATGATGCGGTAGAGGATGGCGAACCGTTCAAGATCCGGCTCGGGAACCATTGGGCTTAAAACAAGGTTACCATCACTTGCAAGCTGGATATCGCGGCTGCTTTTTTTATACAGTACCAGATCGACCACATTGCCAGCGCTGAACAGCCCTGAAAGCCTGTTTTTCGGATTGCGTGCACCCTTGATAATGATCGACATTTTTCCGAACTCTCGGGTGTAGATGGAACAGATCTTCGATTGGTCGCGGTATTTTATCTCCCGCAATATTACAGCCCGGGTTTTGACTATCACGGCAGAGGGTTTTATATTCCGGCAAATAGCAGTATATACGAAAATGGCGCCTTTTTCAGGCCCGGGAATTTTATAAACAACAACATGGTGACGGAGAACAATGGCCGTCAGCAAGCGATTAATCAAGGAGAACAATAGAGATGCCAACCTATCAGTATCGTTGCAGCAACTGTGGAAATGAGCTTGAAATAGTACAGAAAATAAGCGATGCATCCCTGACGCTCTGCCCGAAATGTGAAACAGAGAGCTTCGAGAGGGTCATCACCGCCAGCGGTGGATTTTTGCTGAAAGGCTCCGGTTTTTATAAAACAGACTACGGCAGTGGCAAACCCGCGCCAGCAGCGCCAACGCCAAGTCCATGCTCAACCGGAGCCTGCTCGGGCGGAGGCTGTCCTCTGGCCAAATAGGAGACAAAAGAGGATCAATTCCAATTTACAGAAAGCCTTCCCCGTTCATGGAAGGCTTTTCTGCTTCCTGAAAGGATTCTCTTCCTCTCTCCAGATAAACTTTGGCAGGTCGATACTCTTGTTGCCCCTGAAATTTTCAGGGTACTGCTTTCCCTCAACATTCCCGGTCACCTTTATCCGGTTCAGCCTGCCATCAGTGAAGAGCATCCGGATCATATCCCCGCTCGAATAGTTGATCCCCGACGGTTGCTGTTTTTCATTGTAGAGGTGATAGAGGAGCTCCGCCTGACTGGTGACGGTAATGTCCTCGATTTTTGATCCATCGAGGAGTCGAATCACCATTTTCTTGCCGCCGAACTGGTCGTAGACAACTGGCGAACGGGAGAGGGTATCGGCAGCAGCAAAAAAAGCGTTGCCGTGTACCTGCATCTCATCAAGACGCTGTTTTTTTTTGCTATCGCCGGACTCCGTGAAGTGGAGCAGAATAATGTCGCCACTGATCTGCTGCTGTTCATGCCATGCGATTGCGTCATCGTAGAGCCAAACCTGGCTGTTTGCCTTGTTGACCACCGCCCGGTGTGACTTGCCGAAAAGAGAGTTATCGAGCATCCTGCCCCTGACGCTGCCCTGTAATTCTCCCGTTTGCTTGTCGGAGAAGTAGACGCCGTTGTCGCCATAGATTGCAAAAGCATCGTCGGCAATGACAATGTTGCCCTTCAGCACAATTTTGTTCTCCCGCTCGTAATCGGTAGCGCTGTCGCAAGTCAGCGTCAGGGAGCCGTCCTGAAACATCACATTGCCGATAACAGAGCGGTAGCTTCCAGCCTCATCGCCCCCCCCCTCGATGAGATCTGCATGACGGAGAATAATTTTCTTTTGTTCCGCCCGGAGTGTATTATGACGGGGAAGCGCGACGGATGCTGCCAGAACAAGCAGCAGAAAAGCGGTGAGTGAGCGTGAAGAAACCTGTCTCATTGAATTTCGGTTGTTTTTCATGGGTACCTGTACCTGAAAGATCTTTCCCCTAATGTATATAAAGCTTTGTTTTGACTGTGAAAAAATTACTTTTGGCCGCTGGTGGCCAGCCAGGCGCTCTTCTGCTTGCCCCACTCTATAAAGCATTGAAAAAAAAGGGAGCCTACCAGCCGATAGTGATGCTTGCCACTCCGGTATGCGCTGAACCCATCAGCCGCGACCTTGCAGCAAGTTTTGGTATTGGTGAAGCCAGCCACTCCATCACTCTTCCGAAAGGCACACCGGTTGAGCAGCTTGCCGTGGCCATGACCGCCATGGAAAAAATCATGCTCAGCGAAAAACCTGACCTTGTGCTGGTCTGTGGCTGCGACAATGCCGCATTCGGGGCCGCTGTAACCGCAGCAAAACTTGGTCTGCCCGTTGCCGCCGTTGATGCCGGACTGCGCAGCTACGAGCGTTCAGATGCTGACGAAGTCAACCGCGTCGTCATCGACGCCATGGCCGACCTCCACTTTGTCAGTGAACACAGCGGCGAATACAACCTCATCAACGAAGGGGTCGCCGATGAAAAGGTCTTTTTTGCCGGCAACCTGCTCATTGACAGCCTCGTTGGTCTGATGGAAGAGGCAAACAACTCCGATGCAGCAGTGGTTCCGGAGGTCAAACCCAAAAAATATGCGCTGGTGCTCCTGAACCCGGCAGGTCGCTTCTCCGAAAAAGAGCCGCTTGAAATGATCCATCGGCTTCTCAAAGAGATTTCCGGCAAGATCACCGTCGTCATGCCGCTCGTTGCCGGGCTTGATGCGCTGTTGCAGCAGCACGGCATGGGCGATGCATTCAGCGAAACAGAGAACGTGAAGATGATCCAGCCTCCGGCACATGCCGCCCTTCTGAAACTGCTGAGGGATTCCCTGCTGCTCCTCACCGACATCGAGGAGATGCAGTCGGAAGCCACCGTCATGAATGTTCCCTGCCTCACCATCATGGAGAGTTCCGCCCGCCCCGCCACCATCGAAATCGGCACCAACGCCCTTGTCAGCCTCGATGAAGAGGAGATCAGGAGCCGTATCCACGACATCCTCCATCCCGGAACGCATCAGCACATCACCAGCCGCTCAAAAATTCCCGAAAAATGGGACGGAGCCGCTGCCGGGCGCATCATCGCCGTGCTCGACCGGGTGCTGTAGAGAAACGTATTTTTGCCTGGTGCGGAGGTATTATTTATGCGATGTGGGGTGATTAATACGGGTAAAAATATATTTTCAAATCTGTGAGAGGAGTCAGGCCTGCACTAAGGAGTAAGGAGAAAATAAATGGCTGTTATTGAAGGATTTCGGGTACAGAATTATCGTGCACTTCGCGATGTGACGTTGGGAAAGCTTTCCAATCAACAGGCAGGAGAGCCGTTGACACCGTTCACTGTGGTGATTGGCAAGAATGGCGTGGGTAAAAGTACGTTGTTCGATGCTTTCGGATTTGTGGCGGATTGTTTGTCTGCTGATGTGGAAAGCGCCTGTGATATGAAGCAGCGTGGCGGTTTCGGTCGTCTGCGTTCAATGGGGCTGGATGATGCCATCCGGTTTGAAATTTATTACCGTGAAGCGCCCAAAGAGCGACCGATCACTTATGAGTTGGCAATTTCGCTCGATGCTACTGGTCGTCCTTATGTTGAATCTGAGGTTCTAAAACAGCGTCGGAAAGGTCAGAAACATGGTCGTCCTTACCCATTTCTTCGGTTGAGCCGAGGGAAAGGAACTGTTTGGGCTGGTGAAGAGGCTGTTGAGGTTGAAGGTGAAGAGGATCGCGCTTTGACTTCAGTTGAATTGACTGATACCCGGCAACTTGGTGTTGCCACTTTGGGGACACTCAAGGAGCATCCGCGGATCAAGCGGTTTCGGGATTTTCTTAAAGGCTGGTACTTGTCCTATTTTTATCCGGATGCAGCGCGCAGTCTGCCAAGTGCCGGGCCACAGCGGCATTTAAATATCCATGGGGATAATATCGGCAATGTTGTGCAGTTCATGGAACGCGAGCACAAGGCGCGATTCAAGAACATTCTGGAACGGATTGCAGCCAAGATTCCCGGGATTGCCACTATTGATACGCTGGTGACTGAAGACAAGCGTGTATTGTTGCGTTTCAACGACGGAGCTTTTGGTGATCCGTTTTTTGCTCAGCAGATGTCAGATGGTACGCTGAAAGTTTTCGCCTATCTTCTGTTGTTGGAAGACCCGGATCCGCCACCGTTTATCTGCATTGAAGAGCCTGAGAATGGCCTATATCATAAACTATTGGAAGCATTGGCTCAGGAGTTCCGTTTGCGTGCCACTGGCAAAAAGAATGCGCCGCAGATTTTTGTGACCACACACCAACCCTATTTTGTTGATGCATTGGCGCCAGAGGAGGTGTGGTTGCTGGAGAAAGGTTCTGATGGTTACTCTATCATACGACGGGTTTCGGATCTGGACGTCGTTAAAAATCTGGTCGATGAAGGCTTGCCTTTGGGTGGACTCTGGTACAGTGACTATCTCGAAGCGAGGTAAAAATGCACATTGAAATCTTGGTCGAAGATAGTTCAGGCGCGATGTTACTGGATGTATTGCTGCCTCAATTGCTGCTCCCACACGGGGAACGACATACCTGGCGGGTGCACGCCTATAAAGGTATCGGTAAAATTCCCCAGGGCATTGGAAAAATGGCTGATCCTGCCAAACGAATTTTGCTGGATCAGTTGCCCAGGCTGTTACGAGGTTATGGAAAAACACCAGGAATCGATGCCGTTGTGATCGTTCTTGATACCGATAAACGTGATTGTGCTTCCTTTCTTGCTGAATTAAAAGAAGTTGCTGGTGGCGCAAATCTGGCGCATGATACCATGTTCAGATTGGCTATTGAGGAAATCGAGGCATGGTATTTCGGCGATCGGGAGGCATTGTTAGCCGCCTATCCCCGTGCAAGACAGGATGTGATGAAAAATTATGTTCAGGATAGTGTCTGTGATACGTGGGAGTTGCTCGCCGATGCTGTATATACTGGCGGTTCATCAGCCATAAAGAAAGCTGGTTGGCCATTGCCGGGTCAAGTGAAGCATGAGTGGGCTAAAAAAATTGCGCCGTTGATGGATCCGGATCGTAATGTCTCCCCGAGTTTTAGAAAATTTCGGGATGGATTGCGCCAGCTCTGTGCTGATGGTTGAAATTACATAACCCGTGTACATCATGTATTCCTGGTGGTGCGTTAGCGAGGGAGATGCATTCCAGATCAATTTTTTGCATCCAGACTTTTTCTTCCTGAGTTGAAGGACTAATGGATAGCATTACTCGCACATCCGTCAATGCAATTGCCGCAGAAGATGCACACCTGGTTTTCCAGTGCGTTCTGGCTGACTATCTGCTCAACAGGTAACCCCATCGGGCAGTTCACATGGAACAGTGATGACAACTGACGCACTGGGCTGGAACGGGTTCATGGCGCAGGGATTGCCATGAAAAATGGTTCGAAGAACATCCCTTGTAAACCGGTATCGGGGCACCCCCAGGCAAACAAGAGTTTTCCAAGATGATATAATGCCGGATGTTGAGCTTCGGTATTCATGCAGGAAAGGGTGGTTGATGCGTTTTTGCCAAAATCGTTGAGTGCTGATTGAGAAGGAAAAACAGAGAAAAACAGGGAATATTGGATTCTTGAGAAGTTGCGTAATGGAGGGGAAGCGGTTTTTTGCTTTGTTTGATAATTCTGATCTGTTGCGTAGGTTGGTGGATACGAGTTTTTTATATAAAGCTTTTCTTTGCTACAGAAAAACGTTGATAAGCTTAACCGATTATTTGCGTATTTGATTCATAAACAAACGGCAGTGTCATGGATTATAATATTGAGTTAATCAGTTCGATGCAAATCGGTATGTTGCGTCAAAAACTGGGATCTTCAGGAATTATACGTTTGAAAGATGTAGCGAGGCATATTGATAACTTGAAACATCTTCAGCAAAAGGAAGGTGTTTGGTGTTATGATCGTTATCCAAAGCAGAGTAGTTCGGCTAAGGTGATGATAAAATCTCATCACAATAACAAAGAACATGAGTGTGTTCTTTGGTCGGTTAACCATTATCTCGGCCTGAACAGGCACCCGAAAGTTATCAAAGCAGCACAAGATGCTATAGCAGTTTATGGAACCGGATCAGGAACATCCGCAATGAGCGGCGGCTTCTGTGAGTTACATAAAAAAATTGAGGAAAAGGTCGCGCAACTGTTTCATAAAGAGGCAGGAATTATATTCCCAACTGGTTATACAGCAAACGTGGGAGCAATATCTTCACTTTGTGCAGGACGAAACTCTCTTATTCTCATTGATCGTGAGGTTCATGCGAGTATTCTTGATGGCTGCAAATTCTCCGGAGCGAAATATTTGCCATTCAAGCATAACTCTGTTGATGATCTGAGGAATAAGATTAATAAATATAAAGAGTTATATGATCAGGTTTTTGTCATTATCGAGTCAGTCTATTCCATGAGTGGAGATATTGCTCCATTGCGGGAAATAGCGGATTTGAAGAAAAGCAATAATTTTTTTCTCTATGTTGATGAGGCGCATAGTTTTGGTATTTATGGAAAAAATGGAGGTGGACTTTGTCTGGAGATGGGCATAACTGATTCTGTTGATATGCTCATGACAACACTCTCAAAGGCAGCAGCATCGGTTGGAGGTGTTGTGGTCGGAAATAAAGAACTCTGCTCTTTGATACAAGTCAGTGCTAATGCATACATTTTTCAATGTTGTGTGACGCCATCATCAGCAGCAACCGTAATTGAGGCTCTTGATATTATTGAAAAAGAGCCAATACACCGCGAAAAGTTGCATGATAATAATCGATATTTCAGAGAGCAATTATTGAAATTGAATTTTGATCTTGGCGAGAGTAGAAGCCCTATCGTTCCTATCTATATCAGAAGTCAAACCATAATGCAGAATATGGAAAAAGAGCTGTATGAACGGGGAATATTCAGCGTTTCAGTGACTTATCCTGGCGTTAAATTTAATGAAGTCAGATTCCGGTTTATTGTTTCTGCGGCTCATACCAGACAACATATTGATTATACCTGTGAAGTGCTCAGCGAGCTTGGCAAAAAATATGGGCTTATTGAGTAAGAATGCGTTATTGCTCTCTTCGCCAGAAGAGGACAGTACGCGAAAAGCGACGGAGTGTTATGTCGTTTTGTTACTAACCGAATGTTTTTCAATGAATTTTGAGGAGGAATGATCATGCCTTTCGATCATACCTCTCAAGGCTACCCGTTGCTCCAGTTGCACTTCAGAGTTAGGAAAATAATGAGAGTATGAAACTTACCCTGGTATTCTGTCCTGAATACGCCACTCCTGCTTTTATGCTGATTGTTCTGTTTTAAGAGCAGGGATAGTCTCCTCCTGTAAATGTATATTCCCGCAGAAAAAGGGGTTAGCTGCCTATAAGCGGCTTGCCCCCTTTTCGTGGTGTGGAATGTATTTCAAAATCAGTATCACAGGGGGGCTTTTATGATGGTGCTCAGGTCGGCAATCTCTTTTCGGAATCGAATATCGTTTTTTGTGCTCTTCCTGCTGTTTGTGGCAGCAGGGAATGCGAGTACGCTGTATGCTTCTTCCACACCCTGGCCATTGCAATATCTGAGCGGTGTTGCTCCGGATATCAAGAATACAAAACTGGCGCAGAAAACTCGTGAACTGGGTTTTGATAACTATGTTGTCATGCATTCGGGTGTGACCATGAGCCCGTTATGGTCTGCTGAGTATTTGACACGTGAGAATTTGCTGAGTGCGAAGGGATTGGAGAGGCGGAACAGTTTTCACCATGAAGAGCAGCTTCCTGTCAGTGAACGGGCAGAACTGAAGGATTACGCAAAATCAGGATTGGATCGTGGCCACATGGCTCCAAATGCTGACATGCCGACAGAGAAGGCACAGTGGCAATGCTTTTCACTTGCGAATATGATTCCCCAGGATCCGGATAATAACCGCAATTTATGGGCCGCCATCGAATCTTCCGTGAGGACAATGGTCAGAAACCGTGGCGATCTCTATGTAATTTCCGGGCCACTCTATCTCGGGAACACTCTCAAACGTCTGAACGGCAGGGTTTTTGTGCCGACGAACATGTTTAAAATTGTTTATGATCCTCGTTTGAAAAGGGGGGCGGCTTACGTTGTCAGCAATGAGCCGGGGGAAGAGTGGCAGGTTTTGAGTATCAGTCAGATTGAGAAATTGGCAGGGATCAATTTTTTCCCGAAACTATCATTTGCTGATAAACAATCGATGTTGAAATTGCCTGATCCGACACGGCATAATGATCGTTATTGAATTCGTTGGAGGCAAGAGTTATTAATTTGATTTTTTCATGAAACAGGAGGATGCGAGCATGAGCAAGAAAGAGAAAAAACTGATCCCTTTTGCCAATGAATCGGATTCATTGGGTATTGGCGGCTTGACTATAGAGAACAGGGTCGATCGTATTTCGCTTTACGGAAGCCTTGACATCACACGGGATAAGGAGGGAGCGCTCAATGCGGAGAAGCTGAAGTCTCTTTTCGATGCAATTGTTGTTGCCCTTGGGTCTGAGGAGCTGCCAGATCAGATCAGTGTCAGAGCGATGGAAGAGATTGCAAATCCTTTTGCGGAGAATGGCGGGCAGTGACGGTGCGTTTTTATTCTCAATGGCGAAGCGGGAGATCATAGAGCGTTTCGTCAAGCTGATTTTGTATCACGATCTGTTTGCTCTGCAACTCTACCGTGCCGCAGGTGAAGCGGGGGTGTGCGGTACGGTTAACGAAGGCTGGCAGCACGATAAAGTGGATACCGTTCAGCAGCGCATAAGCTCCATAGTGATAATGGCCGCTGAGGCAGGCCTTGACGGCGGCAGAAGAGAGAAGAAGTTCTGAAATTTCCCGGTGGTTCCACAGAAGCCCATGTTTCTGGTCGGTCGTCTCGGGAAGCAGCGGGAAGTGGCAGATGATGATCACCTTTTCATTGGAATGCTCCGCCACTTGAAGCTCTCTTTGCAGCCACCTCTTCTGCTTGATTCCCACAGCTCCGCAATAGTCGTGCAGTTCAGGAGAGGCTAAAAAAGAGGCAAGGATCTGGCGCTCTTGCGGCGTTTCAGGTTGGCGGAGCACTGAAATATCCATGCCGTCAAGCACAATAAAACGAAACTCCTGCAGGGTAAATGAGTAAAAGGCTCTGTGCAGTCCGAGAGCAGCCATCAGTTCCTCGCGAGGCAGTGCAAGGCAATGGTTGCCGATGACATGGCGGATGGCGCCCGGAAAAGTTTTGAGGATGGAGTGTACTTGCAGGAACTCTTCCTGCTTGTGAGCTTCGCTGCCCTGGATCAAGTCACCAAGCTGCAGCAGCAAACCGATCTTTTTTCTTTTCCATCCCTCTATGCAGTTGCGAAGATCTGCGGCAGCGAGGTGTGCTGCCGCAGTTTCGTTCCCGGTTGAGAAGTGGATGTCGGTAATGATGCCGAACCGGACAGGATGGCCGTTGTCAGGGTTTGCCATCAGTCACCGAATTCGGAGAGGTATTTTTCCATGAACTCGTCGAGATCTCCATCAAGCACGGTTTCTACATCAAATCGTTCGTAGTTGGTGCGGTGATCTTTGATGCGCCGGTCATCGAGAACATAGCTCCGGATCTGGCTTCCCCACTCAATTTTTTTCTTTTTACCTTCGATCTCCCGTTTTCTGGCATCCTCTTCATCGCGCTGTCGCTGGTAGAGTTGAGCCATCAGCATTTTCATGGCGCGTTCCCTGTTCTGGAACTGTGAACGTTCTTCCTGGCAACCCACGACGATACCCGTCGGGAGGTGCTTGATGCGTACGGCCGTCTCCACCTTGTTGACGTTCTGGCCGCCCTTGCCGCCGCTGCGGAAGGTGGAGAGTTCAAGATCCTCCTTGCGGACGTCGATTTCAACATCTGGTGGTGCCTCCGGGTAGGTGAAGACACTGGCAAAAGAGGTGTGGCGCCGGGCATTCGAGTCGAACGGCGAGACACGCACCAGTCGGTGAACGCCATTTTCAGCTTTCAGATAACCATAGGCATAAGGGCCCTCGATTTCGAGCGTTGCGGTTTTGATTCCGGCCCCGTCACCCTCCTGGTAGTCGTCGGTATAGATTTTGAATCCCTTGCGTTCAGCCCAGCGCATGTACATGCGGTAGAGCATTTCAGCCCAGTCCTGTGCCTCGGTTCCTCCAGCTCCGGCATGAATCGTGATCATGGCGTTGCCGGCATCATCCTTTCCCGAAAGCATGTTTTTGAACTCAATGGCTGAAATATCATGCTCGATTGACGCAATGAGTGCAGTCAGCTCTTCGCCGAAGGATTCATCGTCAAGTTCTATGGCAATGTCGAACTCATCCTGACAGGAGCGCGCCTTCAGAATGATTTTTTCATACGCGTCCGTCCATGATTTATGTTCGTTCAGCTCTTTGAGTACCTTGTTTGCTGCTTTCTGGTCGTTCCAGAAGGCTGGATCGAAGGAAATTTTTTCAAGATCCTCGATTTTTTCTTTGCGCTCATCGACGTCAAAGATACCCCCGTAACTGTTCGAGGCGACGATGAATCTCCTGCAGTCTTTCTTTTTGTGGTTCAAACATAATTGCTCGGTAGAGTTGAGTTTTGAGAGGATAACAGATGTTCACAATGAACAATTTTTTTTAGCAGAAATCAAAGAGCTTGTTTCTGTCGGGCTATTTGATGCTATCGTTGAAATTAGAAGAGTATCTACGCAATAAAGTAAAGGAGTTTTCCTATTTTCCAGTCTGTACCGGTATACCTCCGGCCATTAATCCTGAGATTCTGAAGATGAATAATGCATTCCAGCGGGCGCGTCCCTCTTACAGCAATCAACCCTGTGACGGTCGTCAGAGAGTTGTTATAGAAAATGTTTCACCTGAAATCGACGGGGGCAAGTATCCTGCGAAAGTTGTGGAGGGTGATCGGCTTTTTGTTGAGGCAGATATCTTTGTTGATGGTGCAGATACCATCACGGCAGAGATCTGCTTCCGGCCCCCTGGCAGTGCGGGGTGGACGTTATCTCCTATGGAGCCGCAAGGTAACGATCGATGGAAAGGTTCCTTTATTGCAGGAGCTCCCGGCTATTACCAGTATAGCGTTCTGGCTAAAGTTGATCACTTCCAGACATGGAAAAAGGGATTGGTGAAAAAAATTGAGGCCGGTCAGGATGTGTCGCTCGACCTGCAGATCGGCGCTCTTCTGGTGGAGAAGGGGGCTGAACGGGCTGAAGCGGTCGATGCCGCCATGCTCAGGTTTATTGCATCCTGCCTCCGTTCAGAAGATAAGGAGGAGGCAGCAATAGCGGCGCTTGATGCCGAACTTGCAAGGCTCATGGAGCGTCATCCCGACAAGGCGTATGCCTCTTTCTATGATAACGTACTCGGCTTGACCGTGGAGCAGAAAAAGGCCGGATGCAGTGCGTGGTATGAGCTTTTTCCCCGTTCATGGGGTTCAGAGCCAGGCCGGCACGGTACATTCAATGACTGTTGTCGGCAATTGCCGATGATAGCCGGAATGGGATTCGATGTTCTCTATCTTCCTCCTGTTCATCCGATAGGCTACACCAAGCGGAAGGGCAAGAATAATGCCCTTGTTGCCGCACCCGATGAGCCGGGCAGTTGCTGGGCAATTGGCAACAAGGATGGAGGCCACAAGGCCGTTCATCCGGAACTTGGTACGCTTGAAGAATTTACAGCATTTGTGACGGAGGCTGAGAAGCTCGGCATTTCTGTGGCACTTGATATTGCTTTTCAATGTTCGCCTGATCATCCTTACGTAAAAGAGCATCCGCAGTGGTTTACCTGGCGTCCCGACGGGACGGTGCAGTTCGCCGAAAATCCTCCCAAACGATATGAGGATATCCTCCCCATCAATTTTGAGTCTGCTGACTGGCAGAACCTCTGGATTGAGCTGAAAAGCATCTTTCTTTTCTGGATCGACAAGGGTGTCAAAATTTTTCGTGTTGACAATCCCCATACCAAGGCCTTTCCTTTCTGGGAGTGGGTAATTTCCTCAATCAGGGAGGAGCATCCCGATACCGTTTTTCTGGCAGAGGCCTTTACCCGCCCAAAACTGATGGCTCGGCTGGCTAAAATTGGCTATAGTCAGTCATACAGTTACTTTACCTGGCGTAACACAAAACAGGAGCTGCAGGCATATGTGAGTGAACTGACCTCAGCGCCACTGAAACATTTCATGCGGGCGAATTTCTGGCCGAACACGCCCGATATCCTGCACGAAGAGTTCCAGCGAGGCGGACGGGAGAAGTTTATTATCCGCCTGGTTTTGGCCTCAACACTTTCGTCAAACTATGGCATGTATGGCCCGGCTTATGAACTTTGTGAAAATCGGCCGGTTGGCGAAGGCAAGGAGGAGTATCTTGATTCCGAAAAATATGAGATCAAAGCGTGGGATCTCGATCGCCCAGGCAATATCCGTGCCGAGATTACCCGCATCAACCGGATCAGGAAGGAGAATCCGGCTCTTCAGCAGACTTCTGACATTACCTTTGTTCGAGTTGAAGACTCTCCGGGTCATGAACATGAACAGTTGATGGCCTATGTGAAACGGTCGGCGGATGGCAGCAATATTATTCTTGTAGTGGTTAATCTTGATCAGTCCGGTACGCAGTCAGGGTGGCTCAGGTTCCCTCTCGAACTTTTCGGACTTTCGCATCAGCACCCCTTCATGGTTGAGGATCTGCTCAACGGTAATCAATACAACTGGAATGGCGAATGGAACTTCGTGGAGATGAATCCATGGATCATGCCAGCGCACATTTTCAGGGTGACCCTTTCCTGATAACATGAGTTTTAACATTCAGTCACTTTCTACTTATAACGAATTCTAACATGTATCAACCCGAACCGCTCTGGTACAAAGACGCCATTATTTATGAGGCGCATGTCAAGACGTTCTATGACAGCAACAATGATGGTGTTGGAGATTTTCAGGGACTGCGCCAGAAGCTTGGTTACCTGCAAAGTCTCGGTGTTACTGCCATCTGGCTGCTTCCCTTTTATCCGTCGCCTTTACGAGATGATGGTTACGATATTGCCGATTATATGAGTGTCAATCCCGATTACGGGACGATGGAAGATTTCCGGGAGTTTATTGAAGAGGCACACTCTCTTGGTATAAAGGTGATTACCGAGCTGGTCGTGAACCACACTTCCGACCAACATGCCTGGTTCCAGCGTGCCCGGAAGGCTCCGGCAGGCTCTCCAGAGAGAAACTTCTATGTCTGGAGTGACGATTCCAGCAAATATTCTGAAGCCCGGATTATTTTCCAGGACTTCGAGGCTTCAAACTGGACATGGGATCCGGTTGCCGGGCAATATTTCTGGCATCGCTTCTACCATCACCAGCCCGACCTGAACTTTGAAAACCCCGAAGTACACAAGGCTCTGCTCGGCGTGCTTGATTTCTGGCTTGGCATGGGCGTTGATGGTCTCCGCCTTGATGCTGTTCCCTATCTCTATGAAGAGGAGGGGAGTAACTGCGAAAATTTACCGAGGACTTATGAGTATCTGAGGGCGTTGCGCTCCTATGTGGATGAGCACTATCCCAACCGGATGCTGCTTGCCGAAGCCAACCAGTGGCCTGAAGATTCTGCAGCCTATTTTGGTACCGGTGACCTCTGTCACATGAACTTCCACTTTCCCCTGATGCCGCGCATGTATATGGCGCTTGCTACCGAAGATCGTTTTCCCATTCTCGATATTCTGGAACAGACACCGGAAATTCCGGAGATCTGCCAGTGGGCTTCGTTCCTTCGCAATCATGATGAGCTGACGCTTGAAATGGTTACTGACGAGGAGCGCGACTACATGCGCAGGGTCTATGCCAACGATCCCAAGGCCCGTATCAATCTTGGTATCCGCCGCCGTCTTGCACCGCTCATGGCCAATGATCGCCGCAAGATTGAACTGATGAACATCATGCTGCTCTCACTGCCCGGAACTCCGGTACTCTACTACGGTGACGAAATTGGCATGGGCGACAACTTCTATCTTGGTGATCGAGACGGAGTACGTACACCCATGCAGTGGAACTCTGACCGTAATGCAGGGTTTTCGCGCGCCAATCCCCAGCGGCTGCAGCTCCCGGTCATCATCGATCCGGAATATCATTATGAGGCGGTCAACGTAGAGGTGCAGGAGAGCAATGTCAACTCCCTGCTCTGGTGGATGCGCCATACCATATCAACTGCTCATCGCTACAAATCGCTCAGCCGTGGAACCATTGAGTTTCTGCAGGTGAGCAACCCCAAAGTGCTGATTTTTATTCGTCAGTTCGAGGATGAAACCATGCTTAGTGTGATCAACCTCTCAAGAAATGCCCAGGCGGTGATGATTGATCTATCCCGCTTTGACGGCTATATCCCTGAAGAGGTGTTCAGCATGAACCGTTTTCCGAAAATCAGGAAAATTCCCTACATGGTGGCCCTTGGATCCTATGGATATTTCTGGTTGCAGTTGGTCAAGGATACCGAAAATACGGATGGTCGTCCATACCTCGACAAACCTTTTGCGACACTCTCTCGCTGGCAAAGCCTCTTTACCGGCAAAAGCCGCGAACGGCTTGAAACAGAGATTCTGCCCCAGTACTTCAAGGTAAGCCGCTGGTTTGGCGGCAAGGTGCGTCATATCATGCGTATCTCCATCGTCGATACCATTCCTGTGGCGGGAATGGCAAAAGCCAAGTTGCTGGTTACGGAGGTGCGCTATTCAAGTGGTGAGAATGAACGCTATCAACTCCCGGTATGCTTTTCTCCGCTTTCCATGGTTTCTCTCCAGGATGATAATTTCTACAAGCGCGTTATTGCAAGGGTTGTTATTGGCGATGAAGAGGGTTATCTGTGCGACGCCACCTTTGATGGGCGTTTCCTGAACCATCTCTATCAGCTTGTTACCGGCAAGGAGAGTTGGCAGGGTAAAGAGGGCACTGTTTCCGGAATGAAGTCCATGAAGATGGATGCTGTTGCGGAAGAGGGAATGGAGCATGAGCCCCTCCTGATGGGTGTCGAACAATCGAATACCTCAATTCGCTTCAATAATGATCTCTGCCTGAAGCTCTATCGCCGCATTGAAATCGGAGTCTCTCCCGAAGTGGAGATGTGCCGTGCGCTGAGTGAGCATACTTCGTTCAAAAACCTGCCGGGCTATCTTGGTTCACTGAACTATGAGCAGAGTCGCACCAACGGCTATTCTCTCGGTATTTTGCAGCATTTTGTGAAAAACGAAGGGGATGCCTGGCAGCTTTCGCTTAGTCAGGTGAAACGCTATTATGATGATATCCTTGCAAAAATCAACTCCGGTATGGTATTGCCTGCGTTGCCTAAACTCAGTGGTGATCCCGTGCAGCTTCCCGAAATCATGCATGAACTGATTGGTGAGGTCTATCTTGGCATGCTTGAAAAGCTTGCAGAACGGACTGCTGAAATGCACCTCTCCCTCGCCTCGCTCGACAGCGATCCGGCATTTGCGCCAGAGGCTTTTACTACACTCTATCAGCGTTCTATCTACCAGGCGATGTGCGAACAGGTGAAGCGGGCGGTTCTTCTTATCCGTGAAATCATGCATCAGATGGCTCCGGAGCAGCAGCAGCTTGCATCTCTTTTTGTGCAGAGGCAGAAACAGATTTTGCAGCAGTTTGATCCCATCAGGATAGAGAAAATCGATACACTCAAAATCAGGATTCACGGCGATTTTCATCTTGGCCAGGTACTCTTTACCGGCAAGGATTTTGTGATTATCGATTTTGAGGGAGAGCCTGCCCGGCCCCTCTCCGAACGGAAAATCAAACGTTCAGTTTTCCGTGATATTTCAGGCATGTTGCGCTCCTTCGACTATGCGGCCTTTAATGTGCTGCAGCAGGACAACACCCTCTTCCGTCCGGAAGAGCGGCTTGCCCTTGAGCCTTGGGCTGACCGCTGGAGTTTCTATGCCAGCCAGTACTTTCTCGACAGCTATTTTGCAAAGACCGGAGGCAGTAATATTGTTCCGGCAGATCCGAAGCAGCGTGAACATCTGATGCGGGCCTATTTGATGAACAAGGCGGTCTACGAACTCAATTATGAGCTCAACAATCGTCCTGACTGGGCCTCCATACCGCTTCGGGGTATTATGAAGATTCTGGAGTCGTAACGCGGAAATCGGGATGATGCCTCTGCCGTGCAGTACGGCAGGGAGCATCTCCGTTCCAGTTCAATGGGTAACTGGTTTCGGGAGAATGTGTTGCAGGTACATACCATAGAAACATCGGTGAGCGGAAAGTATCTTCTCCGTTTGCCCGCTGATCCATGTCCGGCTCCGCTTCTTGCGGGCTTTCATGGTTACGGCCAGACTGCTGAAGATGAGTTTCGTCTGCTGTGTGCAATTCCCGGCTCAGATCGCTGGTTTTGCTGCTCCATCGAAGCGCTCCACTCCCTCTATACTGCGGCAGGCAATCCCGGCGCAAGCTGGATGACCAGTCGTGACCGCGAGCAGCATATTGAAGAGAATGTGCGCTATGTCGATGCTGTTATCGAGCGTATCAGGGCGCTCCACGATGTGAACGACCGCCTTTGCTTTCATGGTTTTTCACAAGGTACCGGCATGGCTTGCCGTGCAGCCCTGCTTGGCCGTTACCCGGCAGAGCGCATCCTGCTCCTTGGCGGTGACATTCCTCCGGAACTTGCCGTAAGTGGGCGTATGGGACGGGTGCATCTTGCCCGTGGTACCCGCGATCAGCTCTATTCGCAGGAGCGGTATGAACGGGATGTTGCGCGGCTTCAGAAAGGCGGGATTGTGTTTGTTGCCTGCAGCTTTACGGGTGGTCACCGCGTCAATGAAGCATATTATCAAGCTGCCGGGGATTTTCTTGAGGGGTGACAGTATCTACTTTTCTTTTGCGGCTCTCCATAGTCTGTCGAGCTCTTCCGGGGTGTACTCCTGCCAGTTGCGGTCTGATGCCTGGACCTGTTCTTCAAGGTGGCGGAAGCGGCCCATAAACTTGTTGGTGGCTTTGCGGAGAGCATCTTCAGGGTTTGCTCCAAGAAAGCGACTGTAGTTGACAAGGGTGAAAAGCAGGTCGCCGAACTCCTCCTCCTGCTCCTCTTTGGTTGCAGCCTCTTTCAGCTCTTTGATCTCTTCGGCAAGTTTGTCGAGTACACCCTCATCACTGGGCCAGTCGAAACCAACTCCCGCAACCTTTTTTTGTACGCGGTAGGCGCGCAGAAGCTCCGACATGGCGTTCGGCACCCCGTCAAGCAGGCTCTGGCGTCCCTCCTTGAGCTTGAGGCTCTCCCAGTTTTGCAGCACCTCCAGTTCGGTTTCGGCTATGACATCACCAAAGACGTGCGGGTGACGGCTGATGAGCTTGTGGCAGAGCGCTTCAAAAACATCGCCAAAGGAGAAGGTGCCACGCTCTTCTCCAAGGAGAACCTGAAAAGAGAGATGGAGAAAAAGGTCGCCACACTCTTTTTTCAGTTCGATTTCATCCTGCTGGTCGATGGCGTGGATCAGTTCGTAGCTCTCTTCGAGCAACAGGTGGGCCAGCGATTCCGGAGTCTGCTTTCGATCCCAGGGGCACTCCTGACGCAGCACCTTGACAAGACTCAGGGCTCGTTCGAACTGCTCTGCAAGGGTTCGTTCTCTCTGCGCGACAATGTCGGCTTTCAACTCTTCTGTCGCTGTTTTTTCAGCCATTGCGATATGGTATTTTCTCTGTTTTGCTTTTCAACTCTGGCTGAAGTTACGCTTTCTTGCCGCTATTTCTGTATACTTCCGGGAGCGTGTTCAATGTCCATTGCACTATAGCATATAATTTTTATTTCTGAAAGTCATGACGACGCCCATCATCTTGCCCCGGCAGGAAGCTCCTGTTGCCGCCATTGCCACACCGGTTGGCGTTGGCGCTCTCGCGGTGCTGCGTATCAGCGGCGAAGGGGTTTTTGATATCGCCCAGAAGGTGTTTCGCAAAAAAAATAACCCGAATTTTCGCTTTGCTGCATCGAAAGGGTTTCGGGCCCATTTTGGTACGGTGCATGACAGCGAAGGGCTCATTGACGAAGTGGTTGCCCTGGTGTTTCGTTCACCAAACTCCTTTACCATGGAGGATATGGTTGAGTTCACCTGTCATGGCGGCCCTGTTGTTGTTCAGCATATCCTTAAAGTGCTGCTTGATGAGGGGTGCAGGCTGGCAGAGCCTGGTGAGTTTACCCGGCGGGCATTTCTGAACGGGCGGATTGATCTTCTGCAGGCTGAGGCGATTGGCGAGATGATTCATGCCCGAACAGAATCCGCCTTCCGCACCGCAGTGACCCAGATGCAGGGAACCCTCTCCTTGCGGCTCGACGCCATGCGGGAGCAGCTTTTACGCTCATGCGCCCTTCTGGAGCTTGAGCTTGATTTCAGCGAGGAGGAAGTTGAGTTTCAGAGCCGCACGCAGCTTCAGGAAGAGCTTGCCGGGTTACAGGAAGAGCTTCACCGTCTTGTGGATTCCTACCAGCATGGCAGGCTGTTGAAAGAGGGGGTTGCAACGGTGATTGCAGGCTTGCCGAATGCAGGCAAGTCAACCCTGCTCAATGTGCTGCTCGGCGAAGAGCGCTCCATTGTGAGCCATATGCCGGGCACGACACGCGACTATATCGAAGAGTGCTTTCTCTATGAAAAAACCATGTTTCGCCTGACCGATACGGCCGGGTTGCGCGAAGGAGGGGAAGAGGTTGAGCATGAAGGTATCCGGCGCAGTTTCAAAAAAATTTCTGAAGCCGACCTTCTTGTCTATCTCCTCGATATCAGCCTTGAGAGCTACCTTGATGAAGTTCCCCTGATCCGCGATCTTCTTGAGCGTAACAGCAATGCCCGTATGATTGTGGCAGCCAACAAAATTGACCTTGCAACCGGGAGCGAAGAGCGGCTGCAAAAACTCCGTGCGGCGACCGGCTGCGAAGTATGTGCACTCTCTGCCGCCAAGGGAGAAGGGCTTGAGGCTCTCAAGCGCCTGATGAGCACGATGGTGGAAGGGCTTGACAAGCTTCATGAAGCGAGTGTTCTGGTGACCAGCCTGCGTCACTATGAGGCGCTCCGCAACGCATCCGATGCTCTCGCAAACGCGCAGGAACTGATCACCCGCCAGGCCGAAACGGAACTCATAGCCTTCGAGCTTCGTTCAGCCCTCGACTATGTCGGAGAAATCACCGGAAAAGTGGTCAGCGAAGAGATCGTAAATCTCATCTTTGAGCAGTTCTGCATCGGAAAGTGACGTTATATGTTCTTGTTTGCTCTGCGTTTATTTGCTATATACAACTGATGTATCCATTATTTCAGGAGAGTATCATGACCATCAGCACTGTCTTTATTAATAATCGTTCTCAAGCGGTCAGATTGCCCGCCGAGCTGCGTCTGCCGGAGAGCGTTAAAAAAGTAAATGTCCGCGCAAGAGGTAATGAACGGATAATTTCCCCGGTTGGAAAGAGCTGGGAGAGCTTTTTTTTGGACGCTCCCAAGGTTACTGATGATTTTATGGAAGAACGTGACCAACAGGAGCAACCTGAGCGGGAGTCATTCTGATGCTGCGATATCTTTTGGATACCAATATCGTGATGTATACGATGAAGCGCCGTCCAATCGAGGTACTTCATGTTTTTAATGAAAACGCAGATAGAATGGCCATCTCTGCGATTACCTTGTCGGAACTATTATATGGAGCTGAAAAGAGCAGCAATGTCAGTCAAAACCTGTCAGTGATTGAAGATTTCTGCAGCAGATTGGAGGTGTTGTCTTACGGTGCCAAAGCATCCCAGCATTATGGATCTATAAGGGCCTGTCTTGCAAAATCAGGAGAGCCAATCGGCGTTCATGATGTTCATATTGCTGCCCATGCCCGAAGTGAAGGATTGATTCTTGTCACCAATAATGTTCAGGAGTTTATCAAAGTCCCGGCCTTACAGATAGAAAATTGGGTGAATTCTTAAAGTATGGCCCGTCCGTCTCTTTCCCGATCAGTTGGGATTTACTCCTTGTTCACAGATTCCCTCACAAATATTGATGTTAACTGTACGGCACTGCATCGGAGATGCAGTGCCGTACAGAGTGTCAGCTTTGTGTGTAGGTGTGGACGCTGTTTTGTGAGGATGGGAGATAGTTGACGCCGAACCAGCAGACCAGAAGGACAACAAAAGAGAGTGCGAGATACCATTGCAGTTTGCTGCGGTCAATCTTGTAGCTGAAGGCGTGAAGATAACCGAGATAAGCCAGCCAGGAGAGGAAAGCCCAGGTCTCTTTTGGATCCCAGGTCCAGTAATGGCCCCAGGCCTCTTTTGCCCAAAGAGCGCCAAAAATCAGGCCGAAGGAGAGCAGCACAAAACCAAGCAGAGCCAGATAGTGCGAGACTGATTCACCGTTCGTATTCTCTTTGTGTCGTATCTGGAGAGAGACGTTGTGGAGCGCGGTAACTGAAGATGCGGCAAGCAGTACATAGCCGACCAGATAGACAATGACATGCGGAATGAACCATGGGCTCTGCAGTGCGGGCATCAGGGTTTTATCAAAGACTTCGGGATGGAGCATGTTGATGACCAGAAAAAATGTCGCAAGTCCCATGCAGTAGTATTTCAGCCACTCAATCTTCCAGCGGTACTCGACCAGAAAGCCGACAAGAGGAATGAGCGCCGCATACCACAGACGCGTTTCGCCAAGGGTTCGGAGTGGTGGACGGTCGAGGAGTGTCCAGTAAAAAGCGATATAAGCCACCATGACCAGTGCTCCTGAAAAAGAGAGGATAAATGCCGGAATTTTCAGGGCTGGAGTACGGCGGGCCAGAAGGCTGAGCAGGGAGCCAAGAGCCCAGCAGGCAATTGCCGCTATTGCTGCAGTGTTAAAGTTGATTATCATGATGCGCTCTCTGTTCGTTTAATGCCATTCCAGAAAAACAGAATATTCCCTGCCATAATCATAAAAAAGCCAAGGTAAACTGCCGGTAACCAAGGGTCACGGATTCCTTCGATCAGGCTCAGCTTTGACCAGCGTCCCGCTTTTTCATCATATCCCATCTGGTAGAGTTTCCAGTCCATAAATTTTACAGGTTTGTTTACTTCAAGATTTGCCATCAATTCATGGCCCTGACTGTCCTGAACGGTAACGGCTGAGCGGAATGATTTTGGTGTGCCTGGTACCATGATAAGAAAGAGGTTTCCCAATGTGGCAGCGTCTGGTCTCAGGATCGGGCTTCCTGTGCTGATCCAGGTTTCCTGCTGAACGGAAGCGGCGCTGATCCTGATTTTTGCATAAGGAATACCGGTTGAGATCTCTGCTGGCTGAGGAATGCCCTTCTCCCCGGGAAGCGCAAAGGGAATGTAGTCGAGCACAAGAACGTCGAGTCCCTCCCATGAGGCGGTTGCACCCTTCCGGACTTCAATAACTGCCTGTGACTTGTTCATCAGGAGCTTGTCGTTGTGCGGATCATAGAGCAGCAACTGGGGAGCATACTCTTCAAGGGAAAAGTCATGAAGGAAAACAGAAAACGGGAGTTGCTGCGGAGTATTGCTCCCCATGGTATAGCCGAGGTTTCCTGCTTTACCCTCTTCAACAGGGATAATAAGACGCTGGAGGTCGGAACTGCCGAAAATGCCGCATGAAAGGGCTATCCAGAAGCCCGCATGAAAGAGGATAAACTGGATATTTTTCATGCTGAACGGCACAAGCTTCCATGAAAGCGAGAGGCCGAGGTTGGCAAGAAAGAGGATGATGGTCAGTGCAAACGGCCAGCTTGAAAAGATATGGTTGAACCCTGATCGGGTGGCCAATGAGCCAGAGGAAACGGCATCTTGTGGAACAATGCCCCCGATCAGCGAAAGAAGAGCAATCGCAAAAATAAGGGAGAGTCCGAGAGGAATGCTTCCGAACCATTTCACAATGGGCGAATTCCTGAAACCAAGGCCGATGCTCAATATGAGAGCTGCGAAGAGAGAAAGGGCTATGGCGTTGACAGGCAGCCGAGGCAGTACCAAGCCTCGGCCGGATGTGGCAAATTCAATAAAAAAGCCTGCAACAAGTGCAGACGCCGTAAACAAAACGGATTCCCTGAACTCCCAGGGTGTCTGAAACCAGCGACGCCGGACTACTGCCATAATGACTACCTGAACGTTATTATTAATGAAAATGCTCTGTGTACTACAGCTCTCTGTTCGGTTATCCTGGAGCGGAGAAAAAGTCTTTTCTGAAACAGATGTGGTCATGAATGCGTTGCAAAACCACACTGGATACGTTAAACCGGATGCATCTGTTATTCGTTGATCACCCGGACACTTTTTATTGATTTAGTGAACAGAGAGGTCAACAAAGAGCTGATGGGATCGCAATCTGTTTTGAATAAAGAAGATAAGAAAAAGTGCGGCCTCGCCAAGAGAGCAAATATACTGGAGTTTCGTTATATAAGCAAACAATCGTTAACCTTTTCCACTTCATTGAACAATAACGTTTTTTTGATCCAGTCCCAGAATCATCTTTAATTTATGTTGCAGTATATTTAAACATCCTTTTAGGAACTAACATATTTTTATAAATATAGTTAGAATACTTTTGCTGTCGGGGCAGTCGAAGAAAAAAATTCTTATGAAAGTAAAAAGAGTGTATAGGATCAAGTGAAGAAAGAGGTCGGTTCGTGTCGTCAATTTTTTTATTCGCTTGGCTGCGTTTTTTTTCTTTGCGGAAAACATTAACAATTGTTATCTTTGCATCAGGCTATACAGTCAAGGTTTTTATTGCAGCTTGTTATGGACTTTCTTGTAGGGGTGTTTCGGGGCATTCATAAATCCATAGCGCCTCTGTTTTTTTAACAATTGTTTTTTATAATAATCCCTATACTGTATCGATAGATTCTCTGTTTATTATGTGATTATGTATTGATAAGGTTTGCTGCTAATTTTTATTCTACCGCGTAAATACGTTCTGCGTTTGTTGGTTGTGATTTTGAATTAAAGGTCGTGCGGGTGTTTAATTTGTTATCTCTCTCACCCTGCGTCCCTCGTTAGCTTAAGACTCGATCGTTCATTTCTGCCTGGCTTTTTGCATGCGGCTCTTCGTGAAAATCAAGGATTTATCGCAATTGAGAGAGCTGCTTTTATCGGAGTCACCCCGGCAGTTCCACGGATATTTTCTGTCTCGCGTAGTTGTTGTAAAAAATCAATCACAAATTTCAAATGGAGTGGCGTATGAAAAAACTGACATTTGCATCTATTGTTTCGGCCTGTATGGTTCCAATCCTGTTCTGGAGTCAGGATAGTTCCGCAATCCCGGCATTCGCAAGAAAGTATCAGACATCCTGTTACACCTGCCACTCCGGCTTTCCTGCAAGGAACGCTTTTGGTGAAGCCTTCAGGAACAATGGTTATCGCTGGCCGGGCGGAGAGGATGAGGAGCATGCAAAGCAGGAACAGACAAAAATGGGCGCTGATGGCTGGAAGAAAACCTTCCCTTCATCCCCCTGGCCTACAGATATCCCTGGTTTTGCGCCTTTTGCATTCTGGATCCGCGGAAACGTGCTTACGTATACCGAAGAGAGTCTGAAACCAGATGGAACACGGGCAACCCCTTCAACATTTAATTGGGGTAATTCGCCGTTGGGTAATGCGACGCTTTTCTTCGGCGGCTCGATGGGTGACAATTTCTCCGCTTTTGGTTCCTACAATATTTCAGCTACCACAACCGAAAAGAATAACGTTAACACAACCGCAGTTACGTCAGGTGCCCGGGGTCGCATCGTATGGGCTTTCCAGCCCGGGGTAAACCTTGCTCTGGGTAACGGCTTCTCCGATTTCAACTTCGGAAGCTCGAACACAGCCTATGCGACCACATTTCCGGCACCAGGTACTGGAGCTGAATTCAGCTACATTACCGGTGAAAAGACAGGGGGTCTCAAGTTGATTGCTGGTGCAGCCCAGTCTGGAACAGGCGACACCAATCATTTAAACGACGTAACCTATGCCCGTGTCAGGTATAAAATTGGTGGGGCCGGGCTTTTGAGCGGTGCGGGAGGTGTCCTTGGTAACGAGTATGTCGGTGTTGACAATCATGTTGCTATAGGTGCTTCTTACATGTATGCTCAAGAAAATATGTTGGGGACATCCTGGGCTGGTGAAACCCAGATTTACGGTGCGGATATCGAAGGAAGTACTGGCAGTTTAATGCTCGGTGCGGCCTACAGCAGGGATGTCGATCTTGGTCTCGACAATTACCGGGTTGAAGCGACGTATTTCCTTTATCCATGGCTTAAGGCGACAGTTAACTATACTGACTTGAGGAAAGGGGATAATGCTCTCAACGATCCTGCCATTGCCGCTGGCTTGACTGCTCACCTGCGTACCAATGCCCTTCTTTCGGCTACATTTACCCATCATACAAGGGAGCGTAAACTGGTCACAGATAATACCCTGACCGATACGGTTGCTCTCGGGGCACAATTTGCCTTTTAAGTGGGTAGATGAGACGGGTTAGCTTATAAGAAGAGCAAGGCATCTTTTCGTTGACATTTTGCTCAAATTATCGATCAAGATGCCTTGCTTTTCCACTGTGTAATTTTTCTCTGCTGTACGCGTTTCAGGTTTTGACATTGTTTGTGTGTAAAAGGTGTGCCTGCAAGCTGGGGGGTGTTTCTCCATCCGTTCATTTTCCATGTTTGTGTGGGCACGCCTTTTTTATCTCCTCCTTTCATGGCGACCCGTGCCATCTTACGGAAAGAAAGGGTTTATTTTTTAGGAAAAAGGTCTCAATTGAAAGCAAAAAAAAGCTGCTATGCAGGATGACAGAGAGCTCGTAACAGAGCAAAATCAGAAAATGGTTGATCGGGGAGAAGCTGAAGGTGGCCAGGATGAGTCAAGCGCCAGACGGAAATTTCTCACACGGATTGGCTGGGGTGGCCTTGCGGGGTTCCTCGTTATAAATTCAGCAGCCTTTTTGCGCTTCTTTTACCCGAGGGTGCTGTTTGAACCGCCATCTCAGTTCAAGGTTGGATTTCCGGACGAATATCCACCCGGACAGGTAAACTCTCAGTATCAGAGGGAGTTTGGTACATGGGTTATCCGCCTTCAGAATGGGGATTTTTTTGCCATGGAGACGAAATGCACTCATCTTGGCTGTACGCCAAGCTGGATGGAGTCTCAGAAAAAATTCAAATGTCCCTGTCATGGAAGTGGATATTATATAACAGGTTTGAATTTTGAAGGGCCTGCCCCAAGACCGATGGATCGTTTTAAAATAAGTGTAGCTGAAGATGGTCAGCTCCTGGTTGACAAGACCATCAAGTTTCCGGGTGTTCCGGGAAAGGAGTCGAATGAGGTTTATCCTCAGAGTTTATTGAGAGTTTAACTGGTGCCTGGATAATTGAAATTTTTATGAATATGGAGAGTGCTGAAAAGAATGTGGCTCCTGCTGATCCATCTCCGATGAAGAGATCGGCGGCTTCGGGCAAACGTGCTGCAGCGAGGATTATCACCGAACTCTGTACCGGATGCAGGATTTGCGTTCAGACCTGTCCATCAAACTGCATAACGATAGTCGAGTCGGAGCTGAATTTTACTGGCATAGCCGAAGTCGATGAGCGTTGTACAGGATGTCATATCTGTGCCATTGATTGCCCTTGGACAAGTGTTGTGATGATCAATCCGGACGGTTCGCGCAAGTCTGAGGCAGAGTATGAGAGGCAGTTAAAGCGGCTGCGCGGTTATCAGTAAACGGTTTAGTAAATAAAATTGTGACGGGACTATGAAACGCCTACCAGAGATAACCGACAAGGTTAAAAAAAATCTGATATGGAAATCCATATTCAGAAGGGATTACCGAAACACCATTCGAGACAGGGCTCAGGCTGTTTTCGGTAACGTTTTTCTCCATCTCCACCCTGTGCAGGTTCGCGAAAGCGCAGTGAAACTTCGATTTACATGGGGAATGGGAGGGATTACTTTTTTCGCCTTTATCATTCTTGTCATTACGGGTGTTGTTCTGATGTTTTATTACCATCCATCAGTTGACCAGGCCTACACCGACATCAAGGATCTTGAGTTTCAGGTTCCTTATGGTGTTATCCTCCGTAATATGCATCGATGGGGGGCTCACTTCATGGTTATTGTGGTGATGATTCACATGTTCCGCGTTTTCATGACCGGTTCCTACAAAGCGCCCCGACAGTTCAACTGGGGTATTGGTGTCTTTTTGCTGGTCTTGACCTTTCTGCTGAGTTTTACCGGATACCTTACTCCGTGGGATCAGCTTGGGTTCTGGGCCATTACGGTCGGGACAAATATGGGTGCAGCCACACCGTTTTTGGGATATCAGGGCCCTTTCAGTGAGATGCTGCACATAACCCCTTACAATGATATTCGTTTTGCGCTTCTTGGCGGCGCCCAGGTTGGTGGAAATGCACTGCTGAGATCCTATATCTGGCATTGTGTCGCTATTCCACTGATCTCAATCATTCTCATGTTTGTTCATTTCTGGCGAGTCAGAAAAGATGGCGGAATTTCAAAACCTCAAAAATAAAAGACAGGGCAGAAGCAGAATATGAATCCATTTATTGAAATCATTACCCAGCCCGATAATATCGCCATCGTGATTATGATCATCATGGTGAGTTTTTTCATGGCATGGGCTTTTCAGCAGGCTTTTGAGAATGACAAGCTGATTGCAGCCGGTCTTCCTGTTGAAGGCGAAAGAGACAAATTTGTTGACACCTTCAAGCCTCTGGTGCGTATTGAGTTGATTATTGCGCTTGTTGTCATGGTTTTTCTGACCATATGGTCGATAGCTGTTGATGCTCCGCTTGAAGAGATCGCGAACCCGACGATAACACCAAACCCTGCCAAGGCTCCCTGGTATTTCCTTGGTTTGCAGGAGCTGCTGGTTTACTTCGATCCATGGCTTGCCGGTGTTGTGCTGCCTTCGCTTATCGTGGTTGGCCTTCTGGCAATCCCCTATATCGATATCAATCCAAAAGGGAATGGCTACTACACGTTTGCCGAGAGAAAGTATGCTATCATGATTTTTTCATTCGGCTTTTTTGTGCTCTGGCTTCTCCTGATTGTTATTGGTGTTTTCTTCAGAGGTCCGGGATGGCTTTGGTACTGGCCCTGGCAGGAGTGGGATCACGCGAGGGTTGTTTTTGAACCGACAAAGGATCTTACCAGCATTATCGGGATTGATTCACGTTCCATTCCGGGCATTATTATTGGTGGGATTGTCGTGCTTTCCTATCTCATTGGCGGGATGGTTGCACCTTATCTGTACTGGAAAAAGAATAATCCTGAACTGCTCAAGCAACTGGGTATGGTGCGTTATATCACGATCACCTTCCTGTTTGTCTCCATGATGTCTATACCGATCAAGATGGTATTACGATTGGTGTTTCTTGTGAAGTATGTATGGATTATTCCCTGGTTTGGTGGCATTAACTTTTGATCGCAGGTATACGGAAGGGTCATTCTAAAAGTCCAAAAAAAACTGTTGAAAATGGCGAATGAGAATAAAAATAATTCATCCTACAGAGTCTATATCTTTGTTTTTTTCAGTGCACTCTTGCTTGCGCTCTCTTTTTGGGTGATATGGGATGACGAGTTTGGCTTGAGACCATGGAAAAAATATCAGGGTGAGTATAAGGCGCTGAAGCACGATCAGCTTGAACGGGAGTATCGCAAGGCTGTGGTTGAGTTCCAGAGATCGGGTGGCCATAAACGGCTTGCCGAGCTGGAGGGACGGCTTGAAAAAGCTGAAGCTGTTTTTCAAAGCAAGGAGAATCAGGAGAAGTATGGGAAACTGACCACAGAGTTTGATGCCGTTCATCAGGATGTGGCACGCAATCAGAAAGAGCTGCAGAATGCACGCGGTCAGTTTCTCGAAACGGAGTACTACTTCACCAAAACCCAGAAGCCGGAATACAAGGTGAAGATGGATGAGCTTCAGCGCCAGATTGACGCGGTCTCACTGCGTGGCGCAGCGCTTCAGAAAAAGGAAGATGCTCTGAAAAGCTCATTAATTGCTCTGACAGCGGGGAGGGAAGGACTTCGGGCTGAAATAGCAAAGATGAAAAGTGGTCTTGAGGAGAAACAGGAGAAGATTGCCAACAATGACAAGGTTCCGGTTGAGATCAAGCAGGTCCATATCAAGGATGTAGATAAAGCCGACCGTTGCCAGTCGTGCCATATCGGTATTGATAGCAAGCGGCAGGTTTCCGGTATTCAGCCCTTTACCCGTCATCCAGCGAGCTTTGTCTATATTGATCATCATGATCCCTCAAAGTTTGGATGTACCTTTTGTCACCGTGGGCAGGGTCGTGCAACAACCTCTGTAGCCAAGGCACATGGCAACGTCAAACATTTTGATGAACCGATGCTTGAAGGGGATATGACCCAGACCTCCTGCCTTAACTGCCATGGCGATATCAAGGGGCTCCGTGGTGCGGAACAGATTATAAACAGCACGGAACTGATTAAGAAGTATGGTTGCTACAGTTGCCACAAGATTCCTGGTTATGAGACTGTTGGTGATGTCGGTCCTGTTTTGACTGATGTTGGTACCAAGGTCAACTATTCCTGGGCAGTCAATTGGCTGCTTGATCCGAAGAAATATTTTTCAACGGCTCGTATGCCTAAATTTTTCTTCACTCAGGATCAGGCTGAATCGATTGCCGACTACCTGTTCAGCATGTCTGGCACAACTCGACATGATGTTGACTATGCCAGTGCAGAGCCTGATGCGAAGCTGGTTGAGCAGGGTAAGGTGCTTTGGAGTCAGGCGCGTTGCAATCTTTGCCACACCACAGGCGGCAGGGGTGGCAACCATGTCAAGGTCTACGCTCCCGATTTGAGCAAGGTGGGAAGCAAGGTGAACAAGGAGTGGCTTTTCCGCTGGATCAAGGATCCAAATGCCTATTTCCCTGGCACCAAGATGCCGCGCTTCCGCTTTACTGATGCTGAGATCAACTCTCTTGTCGAATACATTACCAGTGAATACCTCGATGATGAGGCCGAGGCGAAGTATTTGCAGCCTGTTGAGATCAAGGCAGCCTCTATCACGAAAGGAAAAGATCTCATTCAGAAATATGGTTGTTACGGTTGCCATAAGCTGCAGGGAATGGAGGAGATGGTTCAGATTGCACCTTCTCTGAAGCGCCAGGGTGTCAGCTTTTTGAGAAAAGATGAAATGCGTGAGAAGATTGGTACCGAGCTCTCTTCAATTGGCAGCAAGCCGCTTGAGATGCTTGATTTCGGAAAGCTGAAGAAGTCCATTCCTAACGACCGGCTGAGTTATCTGAAGCAGAAACTGAGAGATCCGAGAGGGTATCGGCTTGGTCTCAGGATGCCTGATTTCCGTCTTTCAGAATCGGAGGTCAATGAACTTGCTGCTGTGCTTTACGGATTTACCGATGCGAATGTACCGGTTCGCTTTATGGTACCATCACGCCAGGAACTCGACCGGATGGCTGGAGTCTCGGGGTACAAATTTACCGGTGACTTTGCCAAGGTTATCAATGATGTCAAGTGTACCAACTGTCACTCTATTCGTGGCATTGGAGCGGATTATGCGCCAGATCTCTCAATAATCGGTAGCAAACTTCAGGAGGGATGGATCCGCAATTTCCTCGCAAACCCGGATGTTATCCGTCCGCTGCTGCAGCAGATGCCGAAGCTCGGTCTCAGTCAGGGAAAACCAGCCGCCAAAGTGACCATGCCGAAGTTTAATCTTGGTCAACAGAGGGTTGAGGATACCAACAAGTCGGATGTTGATGTGGTGGTTAACTTTTTCCAGCAGGAACTTGTTTCCAGTGATATTCCGAAAGAGATACCGGTTATCACCACTGTTTCCTTACCTGACCAGATCAGCAGGGGTAAATTGATCTATGATAACAAGGGATGCAGGTCGTGTCATCAGATTGGTATGGATGGTGGCGCTCTTGGGCCTAATTTGTCGAATGTCGGTAACCGGTTATTGCCTGGTTATATTTTCAAGCATCTGGAAAATGCACGCAAATTCAAACCCGATATTGTTGAGCCTGATTATGGTTTTTCAGAGCGGGAACGAATTTACTTATCTAACTTTTTGATGACCCTGAAACTGAACACGAAGTGATGCAAAAAACCTTAAAAATCAGGAAGTTCGCCATTCTCGCAACACTCTCGATGGTTGTGATTGCGGGATGTGGCAAGAAGCCGGGCCAGTCAGGGAAAGCTGATGCCAAAAAGCCGATGACTGCAGTTGATTCTGCAGCCACGGCGGCAAAGGTTCCTTTCGCACTGAAAGAGGGTAAGCGGCTTTTTTCGCACTATTGTGCGGTCTGTCATGGAGAGTCTGGTGACGGCAGCGGTCAGTATTATGGGTTGACACCAACGCCAGCCAATTTTACGGATAAGGCTTTTATGAAGAGTATGACGAACGAGAGGCTCTTTAAAGCGATCATGGAGGGTTCTGCTTCGGTAGGCAAGTCGAACATGTGTCCACCCTGGGGGAAATCGTTCCAAAGTGAGGAGCTTGAGTTCATTGTAACCTATATCAGAACGCTTGCACCCAAATGATCTTTTTCATGAAGCTGTTTTATTTGTATGTCCAGAAATGAGTGGAATTTTTTTCGTAATAAAAACCAAACAATGGAGTTTGACATGTTGAAAATCAAGAGCAAATCGCTGAAAACCGCTTTACTGATGAGCTGTTTCGGGTTTATTGCCTCGAATGCTTTTTGTGGCGGTACAATTTCGGGCACGGTTGATGTTACAATGCCAAAGTATAAAAAAGATGCGGTGGTCTATCTGAAAGGGTTTAAAGCAGCGCCTCAGAAGGCTGTGATGGATCAGAAAAATCTTGTTTTTCTGCCCCATGTGCTTGCTGTGGCTCCGGGTTCAACCGTTGAGTTTATTAACAGTGATAAAGTCAATCACAATATCTTTTCTGCGGATGCCTGCAAAAAATTCAATCTTGGAACCTACAATCCGGGCATGTCCAAGTCAATACTTTTTGATAAACCCTGTGTTGTCAATCTGTTGTGCAATGTGCATTCTGAAATGTCTGCCTATGTTGTTGTTACTGAAAATCCCTATTTCGATGTGACCGGAGCAGATGGCAAGTTTACGATCAAGAATGTTCCTGCAGGAACTTACGAGATCACTGCGTGGAGCGAAAAACTCAAACCGCAGGGCAAAACAATGGTTACCGTTGCAGAGGGACAGGTTGCATCTGTTGCGCTCAAGATGGCAAAATAATATAACTCTGTTTTGTAAAGTTATAAAGAGTAAAAGAGGTGTCAGTTGCAATTGGCGCCTCTTTTTTTTGTAAGAGCCGATGGAAGCGAGATTCCGCTTTTTAAGCGTTTTTTAAGCTGGCATTAATTGTGCTTTAGGGTTTTAATGGCTATTCTTGAAATTGTTATGTTTCTCTCTGTTGTTTGTTTTGTACTTATTTCGGGGAGGGTAAATTTATTCTGCTGCAGGTGTCTGTAATATTGTTTTTTATGTTATGGATGTATCCGATGGTAGTAAATTATCGACATATCAATTGGAGTATTGGGTTTATTCAACTTTCATAACCAAACACGAAGAATATGTTAACGAATAGGATGAAAAAAATCAGGAGGCTCCTACTTGCCTCGCTCGTGTGTTGGAGTTTCAGCGGTACCTCATATGCTCTGGACGTCGGAAGCAAGGCGCCTGATTTCAGCCTGCCGGGTCTGCAGGGAAGCACAGTGGAGCTGTCGAGCAGTGCTGGCTCTCTTGTTTATGTTGATTTTTGGGCGTCGTGGTGCGGCCCGTGCAAACAGTCATTTGGGTGGATGAACGCCATGCAGGATAAATACAGGGCTCAGGGGTTGAAGATTATCGGAGTTAATCTGGACAGCAAAACGGAAGATGCCAAAAAGTTTTTGGCACAAAACCCGGCACGCTTTACTGTCGCTTTTGAGCCCAAGGGTGTTACTCCAAAAAATTATGGTGTAAAGGGTATGCCGACCAGTTTTCTTGTAGGCAGAGATGGTAAAGTCATTTTTCAGCATTCAGGCTTTAAAGAGGCTGATAGTGAAAAGCTTGAAAAAGAAATCAAGGCAGCATTGGAGGCAAAAAAATGAAAAAAAATATGTTTCAGCAATTAGTTCATGCTCTTCTGTTGATGATCACGCTTGCCCTGTCAGCCTGTTCAATTGGGCCTGCTGTTCAGCCATGGGAAAAAGAGACGCTGGCCCGGCCCGAGATGACCTTTGAGGGCGATCCGCTTGATACCAAGTACGTCGAACACATCTACAGCAGCAAAGAGGGGGCTTCCGGCGGTTCGGGGGTCGGCGGTGGCGGTTGTGGTTGCAATTAACGTAATTTTAATTTTCAGGATACTTCTATGAAATCGCTCCCGACAAAAAAAGCTCATGTTATAGGCGCAGCACTGATTGCTGCTGCAATGGCACTGCCCTTCTCTAACGCCGCTTTTGCTGAAGCGGCCCCGGAAAAAGGCATTGTTGCCTTTAAATATCTTAATTACGAAGATAGCCAGCCCGATGCGGATCGAATCAGTGTCAATGCATACTCGGTTTCAGCCATGGCTCCGATTGCTGGCAAATGGTCGATTAGTACCTCCTACACCAATGACTCAGTATCCGGCGCTTCTCCTGAATATCATACCTACATGGTTTCCGGCGCATCAAGTATACCGGAAAACCGGCAGGCAGTGGATCTCAGCGTTACCCGCTTCTTGCAGAATGGAAGCTTTACAGTGGGAAGTAGCTATTCGGAAGAGAATGATTACATCTCACGCAACTATTCTGCTCAGGGAAGCCTTTCGTCAGAGGACAAGAATACTACTTTCACACTTGGTGGCAGTTATACCACGGACACAATCAATCCTTCCAACGATAAGGAGTCTTTTTACGAAAAGAGGACTGTTGCTGGACTTGTTGGCGTTACGCAGGTATTGACGAAGCAGGACATCGTGCAGTTGAACCTTGGCTATTCAAAGGGCAGAGGCTATTTCAATGACCCGTACAAGTTTTATGATGAGCGTCCTGACCGGCGGGAAATCAAGACAGTCATGACCCGATGGAATCATCATTATGATGGTACTGATGGTACAAGCAGGCTTTCCTATCGCTATTATACCGACAGCTTCGGTGTCAATGCCCATACGCTCGGCTTGGAATATGTTCAACCTTTGCCGAATGACTGGACAGTGACTCCATCGGTAAGACTGCATTCTCAAACCGCTGCGGACTTTTATCAACAAAGTATTCCTGCGCGTGAAACCCTTCCCCCCTATACACTGGATCAGCGACTTTCCGCCTTCGGTGCCTTAACGCTCGGAATCAAGGTTGAAAAAAGGATTGCAAAGAATTGGCTTGTCGATGTGAAATACGAAAACTATGAGCAGCGTGCAGATTGGTGTATAACCGGTGGCGGCGACTCTGGACTGGCTCCATTTAGTGCGACATTCATTCAGCTTGGTCTCTCACGTGAGCTGTAAATTTCTGTAAAGGTTAAACTTCCCCCCCCCTGTCGGCCACTTATTCTTCTTATGGAGTCAAGGTGGCAGGCAGGAGGGGCTTTCACATCCTGCTTTTCGGTCTTGCTGACGAACCAACATCACCTGTATCAGATAATATATTTTTCAGGCAGTTTGATTTTGGCTGTACCTGTGTGTGCGTTTTGTTATAAAATCCGTCTGTAAACAACAGGGATGATTATATGCGATGTAATGCAATATTTGATTTTTTATGGAAATTTTAAGTTGCTATTAGTATTGCTTTAAGGGTTCCCGGCTTATCATTGATAAGTTTATACAGGTTTGTTCAGCATCGCTTTATACAGATGCTTTGAATTGAAAGATAGGATAGCATCTCAATCGTAGGTACTGGTAAAAAACAATAATCAAAAACAGAGGCGGGAGATATGGCTATAGTAAATGGTACGACTGGTGCCGATTTCTGGACTATCAGTGACAGAAGTTCAGCAACAACCCTAAATGCAAGAAATGGCGGCATTTTTGATATTAACGGTAATACCGGGAACGATACTCTCTCCTTGACTGTAGCAGGTCAATTATCATATACAAAAAACCTTCCCTTATCAGGATTTCATATCGGCGCGGCGGTTGATGGGGTAATTACTATTTCCGGGTCAAGTGCAAACGGAGCTTCTTTTACGTTTCATCTGACCAGTGTAGAGACACTTGAATATTATGATTCCGCTTCCAAATCGTATAAGACCATCACGTTGGATTATGGCGCTCCTGCTGATACCACTGCTCCGAGTTTTTTTTCTGCAGCAGTGAATGGCACGACGCTGGTGCTGAGCTATAATGAAACGCTCAATGCTTCCGCTCCGGCAGCAAGTACATTTTCCGTTCCTGGCCATACGGTCACGGGTGTCTCCATTTCGGGACAAACCGTTACCCTCACGCTTGCTACTCCTGTAGCTTACGGTGAATCGGTTACGGTATCGTACACTGACCCAGCGCCGGCTACCAACGATACGACCGGTGTTATTCAGGATGTTGCTGGTAATGATGCCCTTTCCTTGGGTGCTACCACTGTCAGGAACGACACTCCCGTACCAGCAGATACTACTGCACCTGTTTTTTTTGCGGCCACGGTGAACGGCACGGTGCTGGTGATGAGTTATACCGAAGCAAATACGCTTGATGGCACGAACATCCCGGCAGCGGGTACTTTTTCGGTTTCTGGCCATACGGTCAATAGTGTAGCGGTGAATGCTGCGGCAAAAACGGTGACGCTCACGCTTGGGACTCCGGTTGCAAACGGTGAAGTGGTGACGGTCTCCTATACCGATCCGGCAGGAAACAATCCCACCGGAGTCATACAGGATGTTGCCGGTAATGATGCCGTTTCACTGGTTGGTGGAGCGGTCACCAATGCGACGCCTGCACCAGCGCCCGACACCACAGCACCTGTTTTTGGTTCTGCTACGGTGAACGGTTCGACACTGGTAATGAGTTATACTGATGCAAATAATCTTGGTTCCGCTGCACCTGCAGCGAGTGCCTTTGCGGTTTCAGGCCATACTGTTACAGGAGTTGCTGTCAACACCACAGCCAAAACGGTGTCGCTTACCCTTGCCACACCGGTTGTAAATGGTGAAGCTGTCACGGTCTCCTACACCGATCCGACCGGAGGCAATGATGGTAATGCCATTCAGGATGTTGCCGGTAATGATGCCCTTTCCTTGGGTGCCACCACTGTTACGAACAATACTCCCGTTCCAGCAGACACCACCGCTCCAGTTTTTGCTTCGGCTACGGTGAATGGCTCGACGTTGGTGATGAACTATACCGATACCAATAATCTTGGTACAGCCGCACCTGCAACCAGTGCCTTTACGGTTCCCGGCCATATCGTCAGTGGAGTTGCTGTTAACACTACCGCTAAAACCGTGACGCTGACGCTCGCAACTCCGGTTGCAAACGGTGAATCGGTTACGGTTTCTTATAATGATCCGACAGCAGGTAATGATGCCAATGCCATTCAGGACGCAGCCGGTAATGACGCAGCTTCACTGGTTGGCAGAGCGGTTACCAATACGACACCTGCACCAGCGCCCGACACCACAGCACCTGTTTTTGGTTCTGCAGCGGTGAACGGTTCGACACTGGTAATGAGTTATACTGATGCCAATAATCTTGGTTCCGCTACACCTGCCGCGAGTGCCTTTGCGGTTTCAGGCCATACCGTTACAGGAGTTGCTGTCAACACCACAGCCAAAACGGTGTCGCTCACCCTTGCCACATCGGTTGTAAATGGTGAAGCTGTCACGGTCGCCTATACCGATCCGACCGGAGGCAATGATGTTAATGCCATTCAGGATGTTGCCGGTAATGATGCTGCTTCACTGGGTGCAACAGCAGTTACCAACAATACACCGGTACCGCCCGACACCACAGCACCTGTTTTTGCTTCTGCAGCAGTGAATGGCTCCACACTGGTGATGAGCTATACCGATGCGAATATGCTTGACGGCTCGCACCTGCCAGCAGCCAGTGCCTTTTCGGTTCCCGGCCATACGGTCAATAGTGTAGCTGTAAATGCTGCCGCGAAAACCATCACTCTGACTCTGGGTACAGGTGTTCTCAATGGTGATACGGTCACTGTCGCATACACCGATCTGACGGCAGGCAATGATAGCGATGCCATTCAGGATCTTGCTGGCAATGATGCTGCATCTTTGTCTTCAACGGCGGTTACCAATAGCACGCCTCTTGATACTACACCGCCAACGGTTACAAACTTTACCCCTGCGGATAATGCTGTGGGTATAGCGGTCGGAAGCAATATTGATGTGCTCTTCAGTGAGTTGATCGACAGGGGTACCGGGACGATTGAAATTCACAGTGATTCGGCAGCAGGGGCTCTTGTGGAGAGCTATAATGCAGCGACAAGCAGCAACCTTTCGATATCGGGCAATACGCTGAGCATCAATCCTGCAAATAATCTGGTGCAAGGTACGCATTACTTTGTTACTTTTAATCCAGGTACAGTCCATGATCTTTCAGGCAATGGCTACGCAGGAACTTCTTCTTACGACTTTACCTCGGCAGATCCTTTTGCTGCGGCCGATAGTCATAGTGGCTCTGATTCCGGAGTGGTTATTGCCGGGGTTGCAGGACTTGGTGTGCTTGCGTGGGCGCTCTTTTTTTAAATAACGATCGGTCAGGACAATGGAGATCTTCCGCTTTGGATTTGAAGCGATGGCAAGTGGCTGTGAGATTCTTGTTGTCTCTGGAAGCAAGAGGGAGGCGCAGTCAATTGCCCTGCTTGCCATTGAAGAGGTTGCGAGAATAGAACACAAGTACTCCCGTTACCGGCTGGACAGTATTGTTTCGCGCATTAACGCTGCTGCCGGTCATGATGGTGTCGTTGCGTGTGATGATGAGACGGTTTCATTGTTTCAATATGCTGATACTCTCTATGAAAGCAGCGGTGGCTTGTTTGATATTACCGCTGGCGTGTTGCGTCATGCATGGGATTTCAGCAGTGCGGTTGTGCCTGAACCTGGAGTGCTCATTCCACTTCTTGGCTTGATTGGCTGGCAGCGTGTTGAGCGGAAGGGTAACTCCATTCGTCTGCCTGTGACCGGAATGGAACTTGATTTTGGCGGTTTTGGTAAAGAGTACGCTGCTGATCGGGCAGCAAATGTACTGTATTCCCAAGGGGTGAGGCATGGTTATGTCAATCTTGCTGGTGACATACGGGTGGTTGGCCCTAAGCCTGACGGAACTCCCTGGATGATAGGGATTCAGGATCCACGCAAGAAAGGCTGCTTGATTGCTTCGATTCCCCTTACTTCCGGAGCGTTGGCAACAAGTGGTGACTATGAGCGCTATTTTGATGCGGATGGCCATCGCTACTGTCACATTCTTCATCCTCGCTCAGGTTATCCGGTCACCTGCTGGCGATCAGTAACGGTGGTAGCTCCTTTAGCCATTACCGCCGGAAGCTGTACTACCATAGCAATGCTCAAAGAGAGTGATGCATTAGCCTTTCTCGAAGATACCGGGATGGGATATCTGGCGGTTGACCAGTCCGGAAAGATATATCATAAAAATACGTAGTACAATTTTTGGCGTAACATCAATAACTTTTTTCTTATGCGAAAAACAAAAATGAGCCATTATGCTCTCAGGCGTAGTGTGGCTATTCTTGGGCTTTTTCTGGTACTTTGCCTGAGGGTGAGTACCGTTTTTGCGGCGGAGTTTCTTGATCCTGAGCAGGCGTTCAGGATTACGGCTGAGTTGAACAGTGCCCGTTCAGTTGTGTTGCACTGGGATATTGCAAAAGGCTACAAGTTGTATCGAGATCAAGTTGCCGTTAGTGTAGAAAGTGGCAAAGCTGAGCTGAAGGCTCCTCTTTTGCCGAAAGCGATCATGATAACAGATCCTTCAACCAATGAGAAGATTGCTATTTATCATGATATACTGCATGTTGAGGTGCCTCTTGTCAAGGCTGATGGAGCGTTTACGCTGAATGTTGTCTACCAGGGTTGTGCTGAGGATGGCCTCTGTTATCCTCCAATAACAAAGCTTTTTAAGGTTGATCCGGCCCGACCGGGTGTGCTGTCACTCGCTGGTGAGGAGGCTGTTGCTGATCCTGTTGATAATGGCAGCGCCGATACCCGGAATACCGTTGATTCGGCTCCTGCAGCTCAGAGCGCTGCGAGCGCATCGGCAAAGGCAAGCATCAAAGACAATGATCTCTCTCTTGCAACGGCTACGCTTGCTGGTGGCAGTTTATGGAAAATTGCTCTTGCATTTCTTGCGTTTGGGTTGCTGTTGTCGTTTACTCCTTGTGTTCTGCCGATGGTGCCCATTCTCTCTTCCATTATTGTTGGTGAGGGAGATGTTACACGTCGCCGCAGTTTTCTGATGGCTCTTGCCTATTGCCTCGGGATGGCATTAGTCTATACATCGCTTGGTGTTGCTGCTGGTCTTGCGGGAGAGGGGCTTGCTGGCGCTTTGCAGAAGCCATGGGTTTTGGTGATGTTTGCGCTGCTTCTTGTTCTGCTCTCTCTGTCGATGTTTGACGTCTATCAGTTACAGTTGCCGGTTTCTTTGCAAAGTAAGCTGGGCAAGGCGTCTGGTGGTTTAAAAAGGGGACGTTTTGTCGGGGTCTTTTTTATGGGTGCCCTGTCGGCGCTTATTGTTGGTCCTTGTGTTGCTGCGCCTCTTGCCGGTACCCTTGTTTATATCAGTCAGACTCGTGACGTGCTTCTGGGTGGCCTGGCGCTCTTTTCGATGGCGATGGGGATGAGTGTTCCTCTTTTACTTGTCGGGCTGTCTGCTGGCAGCTTGCTTCCAAAGGCTGGTGCATGGATGATTGGTGTGAAATATGTGTTCGGGCTTTTGTTGATTGCTGTTGCCATCTGGATGGTTTCGCCGATTCTTCCAGCTTCTGCAGTTATGCTTTTCTGGGGTGCTTTTGCTCTGCTCTGTGCAGTTTTTCTTGGTCTTTTTGATGCGTCAAGCGGAAAACCAACAATTGCTAACCGTTTCGGTAAAACGTTAGGTCTGGTACTTTTTGTTATCGGGTTACTCGAAATTGTAGGGGCTGCTGCAGGTGGCACCAATGTTCTTGAGCCACTTTCGCCGATGCAAGGCGCTTCGTCGGCAAGTTCAGGAGAGGAGAAGAGTGTTGGTTTTACCCGTATCAGGACAGTTGCAGAGCTTGATCAGGCTCTGCTTTCAGCGAAAAAGCCGGTTATGCTCGATTTTTATGCCGACTGGTGTGTCGCTTGCAAGGAGATGGATCGCTTTACCTTTCATGATCCCAAGGTTATCGAGCAGCTTGGCAATCTGACGCTGCTGCAGGTTAATGTTACCGCCAATAGTGAGGATGACCGCGCCCTGATGAAGCGTTTTGGCCTTTTCGGTCCTCCCGGAATGATCTTTTTTGATACGAAGGGCAATGAGATTGCCGATAGCCGGATTGTTGGTGTTCTTGAAGCGCGTGCTTTTTTTGATCATGTCAACAAGTTTGTCATGAGCCATTGAGCGTTGTGCACGGAAAAAAGTAAAGTGTTCCTCTCTTCTTGTGAGTACGCTCTTTTTCTTTATGAAGAAGAGATTTTTTTCCTGAAGGAAAAGAGCGTGCTGGTCAAAGGAATGGCTAATATCAATATTTCTTTCCCGCAGGTGTGGGCCCCGCGCTCATTGATGCGCACAAAAAACAGTTACCTGAATTTGTGCGTTCTCTCAGCTTTCAGCAAGAGTTGATTGGCCTGAACCGAGTGCCTCGAGTTTAACTTTTGTGATTCCGGATTTTAAGAGTCCGATCTTTTTCGCTGCGCCTATGGATAAATCAATGACTCTCCCTTTGACATATGGCCCCCGGTCGTTGATGCGTACGATGACCTCCTTTCTGTTTCGCAGATTGGTTACCCTTACCCAGGTACCAAATGGAAGTGATGGATGTGCGGCAGTCAGTTGGTTCATATTGAAGGTTTCGCCGTTTGCTGTTTTGCGACCGTGAAACTGGTTTGCGTAAAAGGATGCTTTGCCTTCGGTAACAGGGACGTGTGCCTGATTTTGTCTGTATGCGCCCTTTTTTGATGTGGCAACCGACTGGAGTGCATCCCCGGAAGAGTTGTTTTCAAGGCTATATTGTGTGTTTTTGCCCAAAACAGGAAAGGTCGTCAACGTTGCTGACAGGGCTACAACAATCAGGATTGCTGCAAATGAAATAGGGAAAAAATGGTTTTCATGATTCATACGCTTACGGTTTAAATTCGCTGACCATTAACCCATGTGCTCAATGGGAATGGATAGAAATGAATGAAAGTTGCTCGATCATTCAATTGTTCTGTACCGTTCAATGTAAGGAAAATATATCAAAGCGGAAAATATCGGCATAACGTCTTGTTTTGAAAGGGTTTTTACGCTAAGCCGTGCATTAATGTCGTGATATTGGCCTGTTTTGTCGGGGAGTCATTGCTCTGGTTCTAAAACGAATGGAGTGTTTTAATTGCAGCACTGATTCTTTATTGTGAATAATCATTCATTACGTTATTCTGAAACAGGTTCCGGGGTTCTTTTTTTACCGATTCGCGCTTCTTTCTGGCGTGTGTCTTGTGGGCTGTTTTTGTCTCCTTTGGTAGCTTTATTTGATTTTGTACTTATTATCTATATTATCCGGAGCAATTTTCTTGTTGTCAATACAATTATAGGGTCAATACATTTATTCATTTTCCTGGTTGATTATGTCAAAAATAGCTGAAGAGCCTGATTTACGTAACCAGTCAGGGCTGTCAGGCATAAAACGGCTTGCCGGGCTCTCTCTTGGTGCTCTCGGGGTGGTTTTTGGTGATATTGGTACCAGTCCTCTTTATGCTGTTCGGGAGTGTTTTCATGGTGAGTATGGTATTCCAATCACACAGGTAAATGTTCTTGGTGTTCTTTCTCTGCTTGTATGGGCTCTTCTTTTGATTGTCAGCCTGAAATATCTGACCTTTATCATGAAAGCTGATAATGATGGTGAGGGCGGGATTCTTGCTCTTACCGCACTGATCATCATGCAAAGCAAGAAACAGGGTTATGAACGCTGGTTATTGGTTGTTATCGGATTGTTCGGAGCTGCTTTGCTTTATGGCGACGGGATGATCACTCCTGCCATATCGGTTCTTAGTGCGGTGGAGGGAGTGCAGATCATTGCGCCTGCATTCAAGGAGTTGGTTATACCGGTTACCATTGCTGTTCTTGTTGCTCTTTTTTTCTTTCAGCATCATGGTACAGCAAGAGTTGGGGCTCTTTTTGGGCCAATTATTTTTGTCTGGTTTGTGGTTATCGGTTTACTCGGCCTTGCTGAAATTATCCGCTATCCGCAGATATTGCAGGCTATCCTGCCCTGGTATGGAATCTCTTTTCTTTTGAGCAATCATCTTCAGGGTTTTATGGTTTTGGGTGCAGTGTTTCTCTCTGTTACGGGAGCTGAAGCACTCTATGCCGATATGGGACATTTCGGTAAAAGGCCTATCCGGTTGACCTGGGTCTTGCTGGTGCTTCCTGCATTGCTCCTGAACTATTTCGGGCAGGGGGCTTTGCTGCTCGCTTTTCCAGAGCAGTCTCATCATCCTTTTTATGGGCTGGTGCCTTCCTGGGCAATGATTCCTATGGTGCTGCTCTCGACCTCGGCAACGATTATTGCATCTCAGGCCCTGATCACGGGCGTTTTTTCGTTGACCCAGCAGGCAATGCAACTTGGTTATCTGCCTCGTCTGACGGTGACGCATACATCAGACAAACATATTGGACAGATTTATGTTCCTGCGGCAAACTGGTCGTTAATGGTTGCTACTATTAGTCTGGTTGCGGGTTTTGGTTCATCAAGCAAGCTCGCGGCGGCTTACGGTGTTGCCGTTACGGCAACCATGCTTATCTCCACGATCCTGTTCTATTATGTTGCAAGGGATCTCTGGAAGTGGAACAAGATTGCGCTTAATGTTCTGATCGGCTTTTTTGCCATCATTGATCTTTCTTTCTTTGGGGCAAGTGCGACAAAGCTGTTTCAGGGGGCATGGTTTCCGCTGGCGATCGGACTGTTTGTCTTTACACTCATGCTTACCTGGAAGCAGGGGCGCAGCCTGTTGCTCCAACAGTTGAAGGATCGTACCCTGACGATTGATGAGTTTCTGCAAAGTCTTTCGCTGCAGCAGCCGCACCGGGTACAGGGGCAGGCGGTCTATCTTACAGCCAATCCTGACGTTGTGCCCGTTGCCATGCTGCACAACCTGCGTCACAACAAGATCATGCATTCGGAAGTGGCTTTGTTCCATTTCAGCACGGAACGGGTGCCGAGGGTTCCAGACGGTCGCAAGGTTGAGGTGACCAAACTTGGTAATGGCGTTTTTAAAGTGGTTGCACGATATGGATTTCTTGAGTATCCGAATATTCATCAGGTCATCTCGCTTGCAAATCGTCAGGGGCTCTCTTTCAGGCCAGAGGCAATCAGCTTTTTCCTGAGTCGGGAGAAAATTGTTACCGGCCTCAAGTCGAAAATGATTTTGTGGCGCAAAAAACTTTTTGCGTTGATGTCGCTTAATGCTCTCAGTGCAACGGCATATTATGACCTTCCTCCAGGCCAGGTGATTGAGATAGGTGTTCTGGTTCAGATTTGAGTCAGGGCGTAGTGATGGGGCGTGTTTGACGTTTACGGAGATGACGAACAGTATAGAATAAATTCATGACTGATTTTCTGCAACATATTTTTGATAATCCACTCTCATCACTGCTTGTCGTTAGCAATTTAATCATTATCGAAAGTCTTCTCTCTGTCGATAATGCGGCTGTGCTTGCCACTATGGTTATGGATTTACCAGCGAAAAAACGGGCTGCTGCGTTGAAATATGGTATTATCGGAGCCTATGTATTCAGGGGGCTTTGCCTTTTTTTTGCCGCTTTTCTGGTGCAAATCTGGTGGTTAAAGCCTCTCGGAGGTCTCTATCTGCTCTATCTTGTCTGGGCCTGGCTGAAAGGTAAAAAAACCCCAAGTAAAGATGATGATTATTTCAACAAGCAGAGTAACTGGTTGTATCAATTGACCTCAGGCCGATTGGGGGCATTCTGGTCGACGGTTCTTCTTATCGAAATGATGGATCTTGCATTTTCGATAGATAATATTTTTGCTGCTGTGGCTTTTACCGACAATCTTATACTGATCTGTGTCGGTGTTTTTATTGGTATTCTGGCTATGCGTTTTGTTGCTCAGGGCTTTGTTGGGCTCATGGAGAGGTACCCGTTTCTCGAAACCTGTGCGTTTATGGTTATCGGCTTGCTTGGTCTCAAACTCTCATTTTCGGTCATAGAGCATTACTATCCGGAAATGGCTGTTATCAGGTTTATGGAGGGGCCATATGCCGACATCATTACCTCTGGAGTGACGGTTGCCATATTTGTTATTCCTGTACTCACGAGTCTGTTTTTCAATATTCCCGGAAAAAAGCGTACCTGAAAGCGGGACGGTGCAAAAATGTCGCACATGAGAAGTACATGTGTTAAAAGGCTGTAGTATATGTGGTATATAGTTTTGTATTTTATAGCAATTGGTCCGTGAGCATATGATGGGCAGCTTTTTTTCATTTGTTACAACTGTATTGATTAACGAACAGCATTTTTCATATGTCGTCAAATTCAGGATTCAGTCAACGGCTTCGGGAATATATTCTCCAGAAACATGGTTCCATCAACTCTTTTTGCAAGGCCGTCGGGATAAAATATCCGGCACAGATGACTCCCTATCTTCAGGGAAAGTGTCGGCCCGGTAAAAAAATGCTTGAGCGTCTTAGAAATGATGGGGCAGATATCCAATGGTTGCAGAGTGGTCATGTCAAAGATTATCCTTTGGCTCCGCTGAGCAATGCACTGGCTTTTTCCCGCTCCCGGATGGATATCGATAATTTGTTCAGGCAGGTCCATCTCAATGTTGGTGGTGAGAGTGATCGCTTTAAACCGGTCATAGAGGCTTATGCAGTTATTGATCATGCAGAACGCCTGGTTGATATGACCGGATCGATTGAAACTTTTTTAGGCTATGAAGCCAATGCGTTGTCAGAGGTTGGATTGGCCTCTTTGATTCATCCTGAAGACTATGTGCTTGTGCAGAGTTCATTACACCGACAACGGCAGGAAGATGATATTGTAACGTTTCATTCAAGATTTAAAACCGGCGAAGGCAAGTATTTGCTTGTGGAGTGGTGCCTCTACATAAAGTGTAAACCGATGTCAGATTTAAGAGAGTATACCATGATTTTGAGAAAGTCAGGCAGTTAGTTTTTTTCCGGTTTACCTGTTTTCCTTGTAATTGAGAGGATGTTATTGTTTTCGGCGTTTTCTGAAATAAATTTGTTTATCCTTTTTTTATTTGTATTAATCGGAATAGGCAACAGCGAACCAATAACGTCCGATCATATCATCGGAAAGGAGGTCAAGATGGCACAGTTCAGAGCCGGGGACAAGATTATCTATCATAAGCCTAAAAGCTCATTTTGTCCGGGTCCGAGGGCAAAGCAGGTTTTTCCTCTTGAGCACGGTGAGGAGTATCACTATGTGGTAGACAAGTTCTGGAAAGTCGATAAGGTTAATGAGGACGGCACGCTTGATGTCGTTACCCGGACAGGCAAAAAAAACAAGCTGCAGGCCAGTGACCCCAATATCAGTAAAGCTCATCTGCTTCACCATCTTCTCTATCGCAAGCGCTTTGTGGGTTGACCGCATCTCTGTTGTGCATTGATGACCGTTTCACTCGGGTGATGCTTCCGGGGTGCCTGGGCCTGATTATTTTTGGCTCTTATGCACAAACCGACATCCTTGACGTGCGGCCCAGTTTGGTGTTGCCTGTTGTCCTGAAGGAAGAATTGTATCTGACGACAGGGTTGCATTGTTGAAATTGGCGTCCATAATGTTTGCACCTTTCAAGTTTGCGCCTTCAAGATTCGCGCCTTCAAGATCCGCTTCAAAAAGTGATGCTCCTTCGAGATTTGCCTCACTCAGATTGGCATTGCCGAGTTTCGCTCCGTAAAGTAATGCGTTCGAAAGATTACTTTTGCTGAGATCAGCCCCTTTCAGAAATGCACGGTCAAGGTTTGCTCCTTGAAGATCAGCTCCCTGCAGTTTTGCAGACTTCATCTCTGCTTTGTGGAGATCGGCTTTGTGGAAATCGGCACCAGCCATGTTGGTGTTTTGAAAAGAGCTTTGTTCAACACGGGTTCGGGCAGCAGTTGCAGGCTGTTTTCTGTTTTCCGTTATGTTTTTTGCGCCTGTTTTGGTGATTGTGTTCTTTTCTGCAAGGAGTGGTGTTTTGTAGGTCATTGCCTCGTTTTCCTGTTCCCTGACGAATGATGCATTGTGTAGTGCACTCCAGCTTGCTGTGGCTTTTTTCCCTGAGGGCAGGATGGTATTGTTGGATAGCGTAGCCCCGTTGAGATTGGCTTGTTCAAGGAAATGCGCATTTTTCAGATTTGCACCTTTCAGGTCCGCACCCGCAAGATTCGCTTCGAAAAGAGTGGCGCCAGTCAGGTTCGCCCTGTTAAGGTCACCATTTTCAAGCATAGCCCATCTCAAATTTGCTCCCTCAAGGTTGGCTTCCCGCAACACAGCACCTTTCATGAAGGATCCCTGAAGATTTGCTCCAGTAAGAGAGCTTCCTGTAAAGTCACTCTTTCTGAGATTTGCTTTTTTTATCAGGGCCATTGTCAGGTTTGCTCCTTTCAGGTCAGCCATGTCAAGTTTTGATCCGTTGAGTTTTACCCTGATTAACACGGTTTTGCCGAGGTTCACACCAGTCAGGTCGAGATCTTCAAGTTCCGCCTCTTCGAGGTCGAACGCTCCTTCGGGGTTGGCAAGACGCATGGAATTCCAGGCCGAAACCCCTTTTTTCAGCGTACTGAAGCTCTCCTGATCGTAAGCGGAGGCCGTGCGATTCACGGTGAGGCAAGACGCTATAAAAAGCGAAACCATGACGATGGGATTTTGTTTCATGACGGTGTGGATGATTGTTGGCATAGAAACGAACCCGCCTCCTTTTGCCGGGCTAACGACTCCTTATTCTTGAAAGTAATGAAATTCCCGCTTCGTCGAGAAACTTAATTGCAATCATTCAGGGTTTAGATACTCATGCATTCTTGAACCATGAGTTGTTTTCAATCTTCTGAATGAAGTATAATGGAACGTAATAAAGTGTATAATGGAAAAGTGCTCGTTGTTGGGGCTACGGGAAAGTGCGGGCAGTGGGTGGTGAAGAGGCTCCTGCATTACGGTGTTCCGGTAAGAGTTTTTTCAAGGGAGCGCGATAAAGCTTTCCGTTTGTTTGGTGAGCGTGTTGAAATTGTAACTGGCAAGATTCAGTCTGTATCCGATATTGCGCTTGCGGTCAAGGGGTGCGATGCGGTTATCTCAGCGCTTGGTTCCAGCTCCTATTCTGGTGAGTCGTCGCCAGCCGATGTGGATCGGGATGGGGTGAAGAGGCTTGTTGATGAAGCTTCGAAAGCGGGAGTGAGCCATTTTGGACTTGTCAGTTCTCTTGCTGTTACCAGGTGGTACCATCCGCTGAATCTTTTCGCTGGAGTGTTGCTGAAAAAATGGGAAGCTGAAGAGCATCTCCGGTCGGTTTTTTCAAGACCAGGTCTCTCCTATACCATTGTCAGGCCCGGTGGTTTGAAGGATGGTGAACCCTTGCATCACAAACTGCATGTCGATACCGGCGACCGATTATGGAGTGGCTGGATTAATCGCTCTGACGTTGCCGAGCTTCTTGTCGTCGCTCTATGGGTTGAGAGAGCCAAAAATAAAACTTTTGAAGTGGTCAATGATATTGAGGAAGAGCAGTCAGGTCTTGAACAATACTATGATCTGCTTCCAGAGTAGATTGTTCAGGACCTTGGCTCTGTTCAAAAGGAGTTTTTTACAGGTTTTCGATGGCATGCATCAGTTCCTGACCGCTGAATGGCTTTTTCAGGGTGGTGTTTGCCCCGAGGGCGTCGGCTATGACGAGGTAGTTTTCAGGGCTGACTTTTCCTCCACCCGAGATGGCTACGATTTTTATAGATGGGTAGTGTTGCCGTACTTCAATAATGGTTTCAATACCCTCTTTTTCGGGCATAATGAGGTCGGTGATCATAACAGAGACGTCCGGGTTTTCCTGCAGAAGCAACAGGCCGCTTTTGCCGTTATCAGCCTCGATGACGGTATGTTTTTTTCTCTGCAGAATCATGCTGATAAATTTTCTTACAGCCGCGTCATCGTCGATAACAAGAATTTTCATAAGGAAGAAGATTAAGTGTTTGTTCCAAAAATTACGTCATTGATTGTTGAGGCTAACTCTATGAGCTTGACCGGCTTTTTGAGGAATTTGCAAATCCCGTGATGGTTGAGATGAGAGGTGTGCTCAATATCTTTTTCATACCCGGTCATCAGTATCACCGGCAGTTTCGGGTTTTTCAGGTGCAGTTCATCGGCAAGTTCAACGCCTGTCATCTCTGGCATGGTCAGGTCGGTGATCAAGAGGTCGAATTGTTCCGGGTTCTTCCGAAACAGTTCAATCGCTTGCAGGGGCGAGCTCACTGATTGTATTTTGAATCCAAGTTTCGCGATCATCATGGTCATCATCTTGAGTACTGTCGGCTCGTCATCAACAAAAAGAATGTGGCCATATCCTTTTGTACAGCAATCAGCAATGGGTAGTGAAGGGGCTTCTTCATTGATGACAGGAAGATAAATATTGAAGGTGGTCCCTTTTTCTGCACAGCTTTCAACAGTAATCTCCCCTTTAAAGCTTGTGATGATGCCATGGACAACGGAAAGTCCGAGACCAGTCCCTTTGTTAACCGTTTTTGTGGTAAAGAAGGGTTCGAATATTCGTTCCAGGGTGCTTTCATCCATCCCTGTTCCTGTATCGGAAATGCTGAGCCTTACATAGTTTTCCGCTTGAAGTTTCGGGAGCAGTTTTTGCAGGCTGGTTTCGGGAGTGACCTCTTCGAGTTTAATGGTGAGCAAACCGCCTGATTTTTCCATTGCCTGAAATGCATTGATGCAGAGATTGACAATGACCTGATGGATTTGCGAGGGATCGGCAAGGATATTGCGGCAGGAGTTATCAACCTCTTTTTCGATGGAGATTGTTGAGGGTATTGATGGACGGAGAAGTTTCAATGCTTCATCAATAATTTCCTGAACGCTGACAATATTCGGAGTGCTTTCCTGGGCCATGCTGAATGTCAGGATTTGTGCTACAAGATTTTTCGCACGTTCTGCAGCTTTGATAATTTCACTGAAGTATTCCTGCTGGAAATCATCATTACTCGGGCTGAGTATTCCCATTTCGGCATAGCCGAGGATCGGTGTAAGGATATTATTGAAATCATGCGCAATACCGCCAGCGAGTGTTCCTATGGTTTCAAGACGCTGGGTTCTGCGGAGATTTGCTTCGAGCATCTGGTGCTCCTTTTGTGCTGTGACACGTTCCGTGACATCAAACAAAATGCCGTCAATTCCTGTGAATGTGCCGTCGGGTGAAAAAACGGACGTTTTTCGGTCTTCGAGCCACTTGACGGAACCGTTTTTCATGAGAATACGATAAAAAAGGGCCTGAGATGTTTTGGCAAACCTGAGTTGGAGGTTTGATGCCGAGACCGTATCCCGCTCTTCAGGATGGATTATTCTGCCGGTTTCAAACAGTTCATGTTCAAACTCCTCTTTGGTATAATCCAGCAGAATATCACCCATCATGGAGAGCATTGTCGTTTTGCCCTCCTCATTGGTTTGATAGACAGCCCCGGGAATATTGTCGATGAGGGCCTTGAATTCCTGGACAATCCTTTTTTGCACCTCACTGGTTCTCAGGGCTTGTTCCGCTTTTTTCAGTTCGGTAAGGTCGACGACCAGGCCCCGAATGCCCTTGACCAGACCGTTATGAATGATTGGTAAACTGTAGACCTGTGCCGGAAAGGTGCTGCCATCTTGTCGGAGTGCGGTATATTCTTCGGAAATACTCTGCCCTTTTTTTATTGCGTCCAAATGGAGCAATGCTTTTTTCGCATCCTGCGGAACACAAAAATTGATGGCGAACACTCTTTTTTGGGTGATATCGGGGGTGTAGCCGAAAACCTCGAGGCTTTTGGCGTTGGCATAGGTTACCGCGCCTCTTATATCCGTTTCAAAGAGCGTAAGGGGAAGAAGTTCGGTCAGCTCCCTGAATCGTTTTTCACTCTCCCGCAAGCTCTTTTCGGAGAGTATCCGCTCAGAAAAGTCGCGGCTTATTCCAAACAGAACGGGCTTGTTGTTCCAGATGCCTTTTGTAATTTTTGTTTCGACGGGTAACAGTGTTCCTGATTTTGTCTGTAAGGGGACAAGACAGGAGCTCTTGTCACCAGCAAGCATTCCTTCAATATTGCGTTTTACGATCTCCCACTGCTCCTCGGGGTGAAAATGAAGCACATGTTTGTCGAGGATAGTTTCTGCTGAGTAGCCAAGTTTTTTTCTGACAGCGGCATTGGTATGAATAACATTGCCCTCCGTGTTGATAATGAAGAGGAGATCATCAATGGTATCAAAGAGTGACTCAAGGTTGCTTTTTGCTTCAGCAATTGCCTCCTCCTGTCGAGCCTGCATGATGGCTGAGCCGATATGTGCGGTAATGGTTTCAAGCCCTTTCCGTGAAAATTCAGGTACCTGTGTCAGGGTGTGGGAAGCGACATTGAGGCAGGCAAGAACCTCTCCCCGGTAGGTGATCGGGAGGATGGCGATAGCCTTCAGTTGTTCGGTCCGGTGTATTTTCTTTTTTGCAAGGTCAAGATCATAGAACTTGTGGTATATCGGTTTTCCCTTCAGGATCAACTGCGCATTCTGGGATTCGAAGCTGTATGATGCTGAATTATTGATAAATGATTGCGGCAATCCTTCATGAATGGAAAGAGTGATGGTTTCGTCAAGTTTGTTGACCAGGTAAATGCCTCCGCAATCCAGCCCGGAAGCTTGAATAGCAGCATGGAGGCAGGTTTGGAGGGTTTCGTGGACAGACGATGATTGGTTGAGTTTAATGGCAAGATCAAGCTCAGCCTGGATAAAGTGCTCGATCTGCTTGCGTTGCAGTGCATTTGCGATAATTCCGCCAGCAAGCTTCAGGATGGAGATGGTTTCCGGCGTCCATTCCCGCTCGTTTCTTACAGCATCAAAACCAATATAGCCGAAAGGGTATGACCCTGCGACAAGAGGAATGACAATCAGCGACTTGATCTCCTGGGCCTCAAAGATCATTTTTTCGGCCGACGCCTCCACTCCCATATCAGCGATCCGGGGAAGATGAATGATCCGGTTGTTCCTGATCTGCTCCATCCACCAGGGGAAGCCAATGGTTTCAATTCCTTTAAGTGATTCGAGTTGTGGCTTAACCTCATAGGCACACCATTCATGGGTGTTGTCCATCAAGCGAAGATCATCACGGAACTGGAAAACATAGCTTCGGTCGGCTTCGACAAAGTTACCGATAAGCTGCAGCGTGTTATAGATCATCGCATCAATATGCTCGAAGGGCAGGTTGATGAACTGATTTGAGAGGTCTGTTACGAGGCGTTCGAATGTCTGACTGTGTGAAAGTGCCTGTTGAGCATTTTTTCGTACACTGATATCCTGATGGGAGCCAACCATACGCAGAGGATTGCCATCTGTGTCACGCTCGAAGACCTTTCCCTGGTCAAGTATCCAGACCCAGTGTCCACGTTTATGACGCATTCGGAGCTCTATTTCATAAACCGTTGTTTTTCCGGAAAAATGTTCTTCAAGTCGTTGCCGGGAAAGAGGCTGATCATCCGGATGACAGAGTCGCATCCAGGTGTTGATCGATATCGGTTGCAGCTCATCGAGGCTGTAGCCAATCAGAGAGGCCCACTCTGCATTGATTTCGAGCTCTCCTGTTTTGATATTCCAGTCCCAGTATCCAGCTTTTGTCCCTTCCACCACCATCTGGAGTGTGCGGTTTGATGTGTCAAGGGAGGTGGCTCTCTCTTCAAGGTCGTGAAGCTTTTTTCTGAGTTCGGCATTCTCTCTTTGCAGTTGCTCCCGCTCGATGTCCAATTCTGGTCTCTCTTTTTCCATGGTGTGTTGCATTTCCAGCCCTCTTGGAGGATTGGGTTCATTTCACGGTCGATATCAATCATTGCTGTTGCTGACTGATATCGCCATCGGTCGGTTAACAGGCAAGGCATCCTGAAGAATTCTCACGAGTGAGGAATGCTTGCGTGATCTGTTGTTGTTTTTCCGTTGCGGGTACTCAAGTTCCCTCTTTTCACTGTCAAAGATAGCTGTTTTTCTTGCTAATGGGCTCTTTATTTCTTTGTTACGAGATCCGATTGCAGCGTCACGCGCCGCTCAGAATCCTCATGTATCTTGTTTCTATCCTGGTTTTTGCGTTTTGATCAGCTTGTTTTTGAAAATGGTCATATCGATTCCTGTTGTAACCAGTAAATTTACTAATACGGAAACCGTGATGTACCAGGTCCATGCGAGTCCCAGATATTTCAGGAGAAAAACGATGCTCATACTGGCAACGAGCCCGATGCCGAGGCTTGCAGGATGAAAGTCCCGTTTGCTTTTTGATAACAGAAAAAGTCCCAGCAGGCCGCCGTAGGTGAAGGATGCGATTTCAAGACCGACCAGGATGATCGATTTGTCGCTTTCATCGAAAAGAAGAGCTATACCGATCAGCACGGCAGCCCATCCAAGGCTGATAAGGCGCGATCCTTTCAGTGAGATTTTTCCTCCGAGGATGTCGGTAACGGTCGATGCTGCAAGGGAGTTTATTGAGGAGGCAATGGTCGACATTGCGGCTGAAAGGATTCCCGCAAGCAGAAGTCCTTTCAGGCCGGATGGCAGGTAGTTGACAATAAAGGATGCGAATTCACGATCTTTTTCAATGGTAATGCCCTCCATGAAGAGGTAGATGAGTGAGCCAGCCAGCAGGAAAATGGTAAACTGCATAAAGACGAAAATGCCGCTTCCGATCAGTGCTTTTTTTGCGTCTCCAAGATTACTGCAACCAAGGACTCGCTGTACCATCATGAAATCGACCCCATGGGAGGCAAGAGAGAGAAAAATGCCGCCAAAAAATGCACTGCCGAAAGCCATGGGATTGACAAGCATGTCGTTGCTCATATTGAAAATATGCAGTTTTCCGGCATCGGCGAGTGTTGAAAAAATATGCAGAAGTGGTTCATCAAGGCGAAGCAGAATGAAGACAATGGTAATGACACCACCTAAAAAATAGAGACCGAATTGGACGCTGTCGAGCCAGACGACCGTTTTCAGTCCGCCTGAAATGGTGTAGATCAGAGTTGCCGCTCCAATAATGATAATGGAGAGAGGTAAAGACCAACCCGTTACCGCTTGCACGACCACTCCTGTTGCCAGAAACCTGACTCCATCACCGAGGATTCTTGTTACGAGGAAAACGACCGATGCCAGTTTTTGCATGCCAGAACCAAATCTTGAACCGATTATTTCATAAATGGAGGCTACGCCCTCTTTGAAATATATTGGCAGGAGCAGGAAACTTACAAGGATTCTTCCGACGATATAACCAAGGGGTAACTGCAGAAAGGACCAGTCACCCCGATAGGCAAGTCCTGGTACACTGACAAAGGTGAGCACAGAGGTTTCTGTTGCGACAATCGAAAGCATGGCGACAATCCAGGGCAGTTTGTGGCCGCCGAGAAAATAGTCGCTGGTATTTTTGTTCCCTTTTCCTTGCAGGAGTCCGAAAAGGATATTACCAGCAAGAAAGAGGACGACGATGGCAATGTCAAGCAACTGCATAAAATTCGATAGTAGTAGACCGGTTTGTAAGTTGTTTCAGCGCGTTTGGTGGTGAAGGGTTGTTTCCGGTCATGGCTCGTAGAGATGAAAGCTTGATTTAAGTTCTGAAAATGCAGCTTCATCATGCAGCCATGAGTTTAGGGTTGTGCCAACGTTGCTGCCGTCGAGTATAGAGTTCCGGATGCTGGAGTTTCCGGCCAGCAGATCGAAGGCCGGTATGGTCGTATTGAATTCATAGACACCATTCAAAAACTGCAGGTGTTCAGGATAGAGTTCATGGATCGCAGCAGTCATTGCAACTCCGGTGGCGAAGGAGCGGAAACGGGTATGATCGGTAACGTGCAGCCAGATGCCGCCGATGACCTCTCCACAGAACTTGTGAAAGGTTGGTTTGAACCATACCGGGCGAAAGATAACTCCTTCGAGCCCAAACTGTCGGCAGCGTTCTGCGAGGTCGTAGGGTTTTATGAAGGGCGCACCGGAAAGCTGAAAGGGAGTTGTTGTCCCTCTTCCTTCAGAAATGTTCATGCCTTCCAGCAGGCACATGCCGGGATAAACCTCGGCAGTTGCAAAGGTCGGCATGTTTGGCGAGGGAGGAATCCAGGGAAGGCCTGTTTCAGGAAAGAGCATGGAGCGTCGCCACCCTTCCATTTTGATGACGCGCAGATTAAGGTCAAGTTTCTTGACATCCTGGTAAAGAAGAGCCAGCTCACCGGCAGTCATGCCATGCCGAACAGGTATCGGAAAAATGCCGACAAATGAATGGAATGCCTGATTGAGTAAAGGGCCTTCAACAAGGCATCCACCAAGGGGATTTGGACGGTCGAGCACCATGATCTCCAGATCCATGCCGGAAACGGCTTCCATGAACAGTGCAAGGGTATTGATATAGGTGTAGTAACGGGAGCCGACGTCCTGAATGTCGAAAAGGATAAGGTCAAGATTGTCGAGCACTCTTTTGTCGGGAAGGAGCGATTCTGCAGTGTCTCCGTAGAGGCTTATCACCTCACAGCCAATTTCCGGCTGGCAGGTTACGGCTATCTGGTCTTGCTCGGTAGCGAAGAGTCCGTGTTCAGGGGAGAAAATTACCCTGATATGAATGCCACACTCTCTCAGCGCGTTCCATGAGTATTTCAAATCAGGGGTTACAGAGCTCTGATTGACGATGAGGCCAATGTTTCTGTTTTGAAAATGCTCACTCTTTCTGAGCAGGATCTCCAGCCCTGTTGCTACCATCTTTTTTTTCCGGTTGGTGTTTGATCTTCCATGATTGTTCTGCTAAACGGGTCAGCAATAGTATTGACAATGCTTTTTCCGGCTTTGATGGTTACTCCTGGCAGGAGTACCGAATTGGTAATGGTGCACCCTGCACCGATTGAGCAGCCTTTGCCGACAACCGAGCATGAGATGTTGGCGTCGGAGCTGATGATCGCATCCGGAGCGATCGCATGTGGAGCGATGCCAATTGCCTGTTCCATCGGAAGAGCCAGATTGTTCATGACCGGGTTTCGGGCAATATTTGCAAGCAAGTAGTGATGCATGGTTCCAATATCCATCCAGAGCCCTTTGTGCTGATAATAGCTTAACCCTCCGTTATCAATGAGTCCTGTAAACCCGGTATCGACAATCCCTGAAAATTCCGCCTTCATAAAGCGAAAAATTGCGGGACTGAGAATGGCAACTCCCGTATAGATGAACGAGGAGAGAAGAGCGGTGTTTCGCAGATTTCTGAAGTCTTTTACAAGCCCTCCTTCAACACCAACCCATCCGATTGTGGCGGCTTCCGGCGTCTCAAAGAGGGTAAGGGTTCCTGCTCGGCCCATTTCCTGATGTCGCTTTATGAGCGCACTGAAATCAATATCAGAAATAATATCGCTGTTGACCAGTATAAAATCACCATCATCAAGGAGCTTTTCACATTTTTTCAGGCCCCCCCCTGTTCCGAGGATGATGGGCTCTTCTGAAAAGGTGATGGTCAGTCCAGTCAAATTGCTTGATTCAATAAACTGCCTGACAGCATTGCCGTGATGGTGGATATTGCAGATAATCTCTCTGATTCCCGCTTGTTTCAGGAGAAAAATGGTATAAAACAGGCTGGGAACATTGAGGACGGGGATGAGTGGTTTCGGGGTACGATCGGTCAGGGGACTCAGACGAGTACCAAGGCCAGCGGCCAGAACAAAGGCTTTCATCGGGTGGTACCTTTCAGGATAGTCTGCAGGAGTTCCCCTGCTCGTTTCAGTTCGGTTCTTGCTTCAATATAATCGTGCAGATAGTCCAATGTCGGTGCTATGGAGTGTTCAAACAGGCTGCTTTTTCCGGTTCTGGTTTGGTAACAAAAGGTACCTGTTGCCTTTATATTGCGCTGAAAGGCCATAATATCGAAATAAAAAAGGTATTCATCGAAGCTCATGGTGGTCAGCTCATTGTCGCAGAGAGCATGGTAGTGATAGGCTTTCAACTCATCAGTCAATGAGGGGGAGAGCTGCACATAGGAATCTTTTATCAGGGAGACGGCGTCGTACTGTGGCAGGCCCATGCGGGCATCCTGAAAGTCTATAATAAACGGTTTATTCTGGTGAATAAGAATATTCCGGCTGTGAAAATCCCTGTGGTTCAGGACGAAGTGCTGTGGCTTGACAAGGAGCTCTGCAATGGCTTCAAATTCATAGCGTAATCTGCCGATTAGCTGCTGATCGAATGTTGCTGCAAAGTAGTCAAGAAGGCCATACTGGATAAAGAAATCAAATTCGAGCATGAGTTTTTTTTTATCAAAACAGATGCTGAAGGGGATCAGGTTGTTGTGGCCTCTTATTGACTGAAGTTGTATCAGAATATCGATAATCTCCCTGTACCGGTCAGGTAGTGTGTGTTGTAATGAGCTATTGAAAAGATTTTGCAAGAGAAAGTCGCCGCAGTCTTCAAGAAGCAGGATGTTTGTTTCGGCATTGATGGCCATGATAGCCGGAACAGGAATTGCGTGTCGGGCTAACAGAGCGTGCAGTACCAGAAAAGGGTAGGTATCGGCTGATGATGGGTTCAGTGCAGGATCGTAACAGGCGACAGAAGATTCAGTGGTGCCGGTAACCCTGAAATACTGACGGCTTGAAGCATCACCCTGTATTTTTGTGATGGAAAGAGGCTTGCTGCAGCAGGTACTGAAAAGAGTTGCAATATTTTTCTGGATGGTCATACAGCAGTTTCGAAAAGTCCTTTGCGGAAAGCAAAAAAGCACCTTGTACCAAAGGTATAAGGTGCTTTTTCAAAAAAAAGAGTTCTTACTTTTTCGGGGCAATAGCAGATGAAACACTCTGCAAGACCTGTGTGGCAGTATTTGCAACGCTGCCGATCAGATCAGTTGCGCTTTTTGCAAGAGGCCCAATAGCATCCGCAAGAACTTTAAGGCTGTCGTTCATGAAATTCATCTGGAGCTGAACGATTTTTCCTGCTGTATCAACAATGCTGTTGATAGCGCCTGATACGTCAATGTTTGTTCCGTTTGACATGGTGTGTTTTGTTTTGAGGTTATTGAAAAAAGAGTTGTTGAATAAATATTGACCATGCACTTGTCGTGCGTTTTCAACAAGTTAAAATATTTTCAATTGCAGAGCAAATAGAAAAAGAGGTGTTGGAAAGGAACGATCTGCATCACAGAAAAAGTATAGGGATTCTTTGGACAGAGAGATGAAGTGAGGTGGTTTGCGCGGCATAGTAAAGAAAGCGGCCTCTCTCCAGAGATTGGCCGCTTGGTGACTTTTACAATGCTTTTACTGCTTCGCACAAGAGGTGGCCATACTTTCTGACCGTGCGGATATCGCGGAAACCGAGTGATTCAAGAATCTCCTTGTAGGCACTTTGCTGCTTGAAGCCGAGAACTGAAAACGGCATGCCGGCGCCAAGGATATAGTGGCTCAGATAGTCAAAGTTCGGATTTTCCGGATCATCAATGATCATATCGAGAATGAGCACTTTTCCGCCTGGAGTGAGTGCGTCATAAGCTTTTTTGCAGAGCATCGTCGTTAACTGTTCATTTGCAGAATAAAGAATTCTGCAGAACATGACCGCATCGGCTTCCGGATAGGCGTCTTTGTAGATATCCACGGCAGCACCTCTCAGGCGACCGTTCACTCCTTTTTCAAGAGCATTTTCATTCACCAATTCCACTGCGCCGGGCAGGTTAAGAATGGTGGAATCAAGTTGAGGGAACTTTTTTAGCAGGGCTGCTGAAATATCACCAATGCCGCCACCGACATCGACAAGTTTTTTTGATGTTGCAAGATCTGCCTCTTCGAGCAGCAGCATGATGGCAAAACAGGCATTGCTGCGGTGAATTTCCTCAAAATAGAGATTGTCTTCCCGTGTTACAGGAGGATAGGGCACTTCTCCCTTGAAATTCAGCTTCCCCTTGACGGCATCGGCTATCTTCAGATAAAAATTCTCTGAAAGGTTTGCCATGGCTTTTGCCACCGGAATCATGTGCAGGTTCTGGTTGTCCTGGGTTGGGAGAAACATGTTTTGTGCAAAAGGGGTGAGGCTCCATTTGCCACTCTCTTCCAGGGTAACTCCCATCTGTCGGAGCGTCTCAAGCAGCATAATGAGCCGTTGAGGAATTGCGCCAGCGCTGGCTGCAAGTGTTTCGACATTTTTTGCCTCATCAGCAAGGAGGGTAAAAAGATCAAGTTCAAGAGCCGCCTTAAAACAGCCGAACTCTACAAGACCTTTAAAAATAAGTTCGTTGGCTCTGTGATTTTGTTTCAGCAACTCGTTGGCGTCCATAATAAAATGCAATGTAGTTAAGGAAATTTATACGTTAATGGAATGAAGCTTTTTCAGTGGCAGTGAACCTTCCCGGTTATCATTGAGAGGCAAAAAGTTCGGTTTGAACCTTTTAACTATCATTAAAAGAGGCTGTTATCGGAAACAATACCTGAAAAATCAGCGTTGTCTCTTTTTACCAAAGAAGTTGCCGGATCAATGTGCTATTTTTTTTTGATGTTATGTTCCTTTTCGAATGTGTCGAGTTGCTCACGAATGTTTTTTCTGAAGGCCAGACTGGTGACAAGGTTCAGCAGTTTGTAGGGGTTCCGTCGCACTCTGTTGACAATGTATTTTAATGAATAGACTTTGTAATAACTGGTCATGAATTTGTGCTGGAACTCTATCGGGTCGTATCGATCAGAGCGGATGACAAGATTCATGGCATTGTATTTTTCCCAATTTTCATCAGTGATCCACCCGTTTTTCTTGTATTCCCAGTACATTGTTGTCCCAGGGTAGGGTGTGATAATCTGGAAAATCGGCATGAAAACACTGTTTTTACCGACAAACTGAACCAGATCATCCATGTCTTCAAAGCTATCGAGTTCCGGATTAATCAGGAAATTTCCCTGAACATTCAGGCCTGCCTGGCGGCACTCTTCAATCAGACGGGAATATTTCTCCGCTGAATTGACGTGACCTTTATTATAGGCTTCAAGGGTACTCTGTTTGATGGATTCGAATCCAACCAGCACCATGATGCACCCTGCTTCTACAAGCTTTTTTACCGTTTCCTTGTCTTCAAGGAGGGGGAGGCTGAAGAAAACGCTGAAGTTGATATTACACTCTTTAATGAGGTCGAGAGATTCCCAGAGCTTTTTTTTGCTGACGCCCAGGTTTTCATCACAAAGCATGAACCATGGTTTCGATGATTTCCCGTTTGCGTTAAAAAAAACTTTTTTGGCAGTTTCAAACTGTTTTTTAAGCTCGTCGGGTTTCTGCATCCGGTAAAGCTTTCCGGTAAAATTAGGGGTGACGCAGAATGAACACTCATAGGGACAGCCGCGGGTAACATAAATCGGGATAGATTTTGTACCGTCTACTTTTTCACGTTTTGATGCTTTGGCAATTTTTTCATAGTCAAGCGCCAGTACCTCTTTTACCGGTGCAAAGTCTTTGGAATCGTAGAGAGGTTTTAAGCGGTTGAGTGCAATATCTTCAAGGAGAGTCAGCCAGAGATTTTCGGCTTCGCCGCAGACGAGTGTGTCGGCATGGACTTTTGCCTCTTCTATATTGAACGAAACATGCAGGCCGCCAAGGATAACTTTTGTTCCTTTTTTTCGAAACGTGTCGGCAATTTCATAGCCTCTTGTTGCATCAATGGTTCGTGATGTTATGCCGACAAAATCGTAATCACCGTCATAATTGATCGTATCGCCAAAATGCTCATCAACAATTTCAATCTTGTGTTGCGGGGGCGTAATACTTACAAGTACCCCTATCGCCATATTGAATAATGGCTTCTGGTTTGATTTAGAATCTTTTTTCCCTTTCGGGGCTATGAGAAGAAACTTGAGTGCCTTAATGTGTTGATGTTCAGGTTTGCTCATGCTTGAGTTCTTGTTATGAAGGGTTTGCGCTGTTACCGTCCGTTTGTTAACCTTGATTCAATTGAGAACCTTGTTATACTCCTTTTGTGCATGGCCTTGCCCATGAATATTAAGGTCAAAGGGAATATGCAGCCATCTGTCCTTGAATACGGCATCTCCCGGTTCAAGCCCGGTCAGGCTGATCGGAAGGGTGATAATTTTGCGCTGATTGCCGATGTGTATATAGAGTTCATCTCCGGTTACCCAGACGTCAATATCGACGGGGTTGGCAAACATAAGCTTCAACTGCACCTCATAGATATTGCCGTTTCGGACAAACTTGATTGGTGGCTCATCAAACATCATTTCGGATGGATCGCTGTCGCCATACATATCTTTGGCGAAAAGTTCCAGTGAGGTGAGACCGACAATCTCTTTTTCATACATCCTCAGTTTTTTAACCGGGAGGGGTGAAAAACTCTCTTCGATTTCTCCAAGGTATTTCTGCTGAATGGTTTTCCAGTTCTCCAGATATCCGCTCTTCTCTTTTGTGTCAAGCAGTCTGTTGACAAGTATCATATCAACTTTGAAGCCGTAGAGGTTCAGATAGGTCAAGGCACGCATGGTCTCCTTGATCGACATTTTTTCGGCATTCATGACCAGACGCACCGTTGATTTTTTATTGTCCGTCAAAATTTCGCGGATATCGGCAAGTTCATCAAAAACCTGATCAACGGAATCAATGGCATCCGCAGGAGGAATATAAAAAGCGATTTTATCAGACATTTTTGACAGGGGCTTGCTGAGCGGCTTGACAATATATTTTGTCACGTTTTTCACCGCTTTCATACCCCAGGAAAGAGTATCAGGAAGGGAGAGGAGCCGCAGGGTTTCTCCTGTCGGGGCTGTATCAAGCACAAGCACATCATAGAGACCGGAAGCTTTATAGCGTTTTATTCTCAAAAGAGAAAACAGCTCCTCCATGCCGGGCAGGATGGTCATCTCATCGGCCATGACACCTGAAACACCCTGAGCCATAAAGATTTTTGAATAAAACTTCTGTACGGAGTTCCAGTTCTGTTTCAGGTCAACATAAGGATTGACCTCAATGGCATGAAGATTCTCCTTGATCTTTGTTGGTTCAGCGCCAAGAGGCAGGTTGAAGGAGTCTGAAAGACTATGTGCAGGATCGGTTGAGAGGACAAGGGTACGATAGCCCAGTTGCGACAAACGGACAGCCGTAGCCGCAGAAACACTGGTTTTGCCTACCCCGCCTTTACCTGTAAAAGTGAGAATACGCATCAATAGACCGTTTGAAATGGAGGAAATTCAGCGAAAATATCAAAAAAGCAGATGGGCAGTCCAGCATAATTACCTGCGAACACATCTCTTCAGCAACACCAGCCTGGGTACGACGAAGAAAGTCGGAGCTGAATATGCCAAAAATGCTTCTTGTTTAAACAAATGTATTCTCAACGGTCAGCAGTGGCTCGGGTGTTCATGCCGGAACGTTGGGATAACACTGACTATAACCCGAAAGAAATTTATACGTTATAGACAAAAAACCTTTTCTTATTGACGCCCAATCTAAGCTTTTTTTTACATAAAACAGGGGCCTATCCTCTACGGTAATCAGTTATCCTCTACGAGATTGTATTTTGCGTAGAGGATAACTGAATTTCGTAGAGGAGGCGAAGGAGAAAGCTCTTGCTGAAAAATGGGGAGACCTTTATATTGGAACTACATTAATATGGCGATGTATACTGACATGTAAACAGCGGGAGGGGTACCATGTTGAAAGAGGCTGGAGGGGTGGTTGGAGGCGTTTTACTATTTTCGCCTATCGGAATGCCGATTTTGCTTCACGGGGTTGCTGGTGCTGTTGTGGGAGGCGCCGGGCTTTTTGTTGCAGATGCCGTTTTGAAACAAGTGACTGGTGCGGTCAGTAACCTGATTCCGCATTCTGAACCGACAGTGTCGGTAGAAGGGAAGGGTGATGAGTAATGCATGCTGGCGGCTGTTTCAGAGTATATTCAACTATTTCTGGTTATAGCTGTTGCCAGTTTATTCCTTGTTTGACATTCTGGCAGCTCTCCGCACTTCTGTCGGAATGTGGGGTTGTGGGCCTTTGTTGACTTTTGTTTTTTGCAGCAATTCGATGGTTGAACTTCTTGAACCAGCGGTGTTTGCCTGATTGTGGCGCTGCTTCAAAGGAGTCGGAGAGCCTGACCAGGTAAACAGCCAAAGTAGAGAGAGTGGCAGATACTGGCTTCTTGTGTGCCCTTGTTCTATTGGATTTGTTTGCGTTTTTTCTCAATTAACGGCGTGGCTCAACAGGAATGATGGTGAGGAACGGAGATGAACAGTTGAGTTACGGCGTTCATAATGCATGAAAATAAAAATATGAAGGCTCTTATTTTGTACGACAGTAGATCTTCAACAGGTTCTACCGAGTCGATTATTGATTCCATTGGATTAAGTCTGGCTGAGTCCGGTTTCTATGTAGAAAAAGCAAAATGTAAAGCGACTGCGGATTACAGTTTTGTCAAGGATTTTGATCTGGTCATTCTTGGTGCACCGGTATATTATTTTATTGTTGCTTCACAGTTGTCGGGCTCTTTGATCCATGGCAATCTGAAAAAAAATCTGAACAGGAAAAAAGTTGCTCTTTTCCTGACATGCGGAAGTTCCGAGTCCGTGGCAGCGCTCCTTTATCTGCCGCAGTTGAAAGTACATTTGATTCGTAATAAAATTCTTGCCGAAAAGATTTTTGCACCCGATGCACTTCTGGATGGTACGGTTGAGCAGTTTGTCGAGGATGTTTTGTTGCAGTACCACAAGAGGGCTAAATCGAGGGTGCTTTCGGCGAAATGGACTGATGAGGCACAGGAGTGGTTTCAGTCCATGCCCTCTTTTATGCAGGGCCAGTTCAGGACAATGGCGGAAGAGTATGCTGAGGATATGGGATATGCGGAGATCACCCTTGCGGTGCTTGAAGAGGCGAGAGACAACCTTGGAGGAACATAGCAGTGGAAGTGTACGGTGCTACTGAGCACTAATGGTCGTTCTTCAGATCAATCTCTTCATTTGGTATTCTCTCTTGAAGAGCCCTTTCCGATAAACTTGTTCAGTACCATGACGATAGCAATACCTGAAAAGAAAAAGAGTACTGGTGCAAACAAGGTGGTGTATTGAGCGAATTCTTGCATGGCGGTTTGTTTTATTGCAACAAAGGGTTCCGTAGAGGTGCCGGAGGTCTTTCTGATCCTGACTTTTGTGACGGGTCGTTGTTTTTTTGTGGGGAATTTATCAGCAAACGGTTCGTCACTGGCCTCAAATTACGAAATTTTGCTTCCTTTAAAAGCTTTTTCATGCCGGATAATCTCTCAAGGCTCCTCTTTTTGGTTACATTAAACATAGAGCCCGGGGTTGGAGCGGTTAAGGGAGTTTATGATACGGTAAATCCCGGGCACATCAGCTTGTTCCGATTTTTTAACCTTCCAATAGATGACGATCATGGCAAAAGATGAAAAAAAGGGTGGATTTTTTTCCCGGTTCAGAAAAGATGCAACATCCTCACATGAAGAGTCGAGCATAAAACCAGCAACGCCTTCCGTTGTTTCGACGCCAAATCGCAACGTTGCTCCACCAGTTGAAAGCCGGAGTTCCGTGTCGGGAGCTGTGCCTCCCAAAGCGCCAGTTGTTCCGAAGCCTGTTGCTGCTGCGGCATCACCGGAGAGTGTTGTCGATACAGTTGAAGCCTTCAATCGTTACTGCAACGCTCTTGTTGATATTGGTACTTCGCAACTGAAAGTTGTTGAGATGTTCCTTTCGATGCTGTCTCAATCAATCAATAAAATTGTGGATGGATCCAGGCCGAAAGGGTAGGCTGTATCGTTCAGCTTATTTGAAACAGCGTGTTGACGGGGAGCCATAACTTGCTTGTTCATTAAAACAAGGGTTTTTATGTTTGATAATCAACAAGATTTTTCACCGGAGGGACTTGTCAAGCCCGCAGCAACCGTGCTCAGTGGAGCGTTTCTTTTATCACCTCTCGGGATTCCTTTTTTTGTGCGTGGAGTACCAAGAATAGTTCTTGCAGGCCTTGGTGGTTTTCTTGCAGGACAAGTGGCAGACAAGGTTGTTGATAAGTTTTCTGAAAATTTAGGACAGATGATACCAAAAAAGCCTGGGGATGAGGGACAACCGTCACTGGACTGACAGTCAGGAACAGTTTTATTTATGGTCGCTACTCCATTCTCGATGTTATCAATGGTGTCTGGAACTCTCAATCGATAACGCTCGTTGAAAAACTTGTGACCGTTCTTATTGGCACTCTTAATTTTTTTTATTCTACCAATGGAAGTTGTCGGTAAAAGTAAAGCGCATGTCGTTCTTGACTCCTGTTTTCATGAATCGATCCTCTATTTTTCGGATCATGAAAAGCTGCTCAAGTGTAATCCTTATTGCAGTAATGTCAGATATTTAATGGATCTCGATATTTTTCAGTGGATTTTTCAGGTATCCGATCCGCGCAACAATCCCATAACGGCTGTTTTTTTTGTCCGTCAAAGGGAAGAGGGTTTTTCGTTTGATGACAGCTATGGTCGGCAATTGGCTGCGAGGGTGAAAAACAGGGCACATCTCAATGGCAAAGGAAAGCGGATTCGCTGGGAAGCGGTTCACGATCATCCTGAAGTTGATGTTGCCTCTGCTCACACCTTTATTGGGAAGGCAAGTTCTGAAATTTGCCTTCTGCATCAGCACGATGGTCGGACATCAGTCTATTTTGACACCGATATTGCCCTTGATTTCACGCTCTCTTTTCCTCTCAATCTCATGCCTGAGGGTGTACTCAAATTCATGACCGAGGCGGTCATGTCGCAGATTATGCAGCAGGCTACAGAGAGCATGCTCTGCCAGGTACAGTCGGATATTTGCTGTACTGCGGCTGAACTTGCTGTAGAAGGGGGCAAAAAGTAAGGGATTTTTTCTAATGCAGCCCCATCTTTTTCCCCGCTTGCAATGAAAGTGCTTGCGGGGAATATTTTTTTTTATACCTTTATACCGGTACGGGGTACGGGTATCTTATTATTGCCGTTAAAACCAGAAAGTTTTATGAATGACGTGATTCTCAGACTGAAACGGGTAGGTGGTCAGGTTGAGGGACTTATCAGAATGATTGAAAGGGAGGAGGAGTGTTCCCAGGTTATTACACAGTTTCAGGCGGCAAAAGCCGCTTTGGATAACACTTTTTCGTTGGTACTTCACCGCAATCTTAAGGAGTGTATGAATAATGATGACTCAAAAAGTGCGGAAAAGATTTTAAAACTCATATCTAAACAGTAGAAGAACATGAAGATATATAAGGCGTTAATCGGCTTTTGCATGGTGGGCGCTTTGGCCGTTCCTGTCCAGGCAAATGCTGGCGAGACCATGAAGCTCTCTCTTTCAGATGCCATCGCCATGGCACGTCAAAACAACTATACCGTAAAGGCTGCACGAAGCAGGGTTGATCAGGCTGAGGCAAAAATTGTCCAGACCCGTCAGTCATTCCTGCCGAAAGTCACGTTGTCGGAGACGCTTGTCTTGACCAATGACCCTGGGGCGGCATTGGTTTTTAAATTGCAGCAGAACACAATAGAGGCATCTGATTTTGATCCGGCAAAGTTGAATAATGCTGATATTATCAATGATTTCAATACCACCATTCAGGTAATGCAGCCGGTTTACAATGCTGATGCTGCCGTAGGACGGAATATGGCGATAACGGCCAAGAAGGCACAGGAGCATATGGCTCTTCGCAGTGAGGAGACTATTGGGCTCCAGGTAAGCAAAGTCTATTATGGGTTGATTCTTGCACGCAAGAATATAGAGGCTGTTGAGAAGTCGATAACAACCATGCAGGCCCACAGTAACGATGCCGCCAAAGGTTATCGTGCCGGGTTACTGCCGAAGTCTGACAAGCTGTCAACGGATGTCAGACTTGCTGAACTTCAGGAGCAGAAAATGTTGTTGCATGATGAGATAAAAAACGCAACAGAGTCGCTTGTGGTGATGTTGAACCTTGATCGGGGTGTTTCCATTATACCTACGGGTGATTTTGTTGTCGATGTTGTGCTGCCTGAGGGAAATGAGAAAAACAGGCCTGAGGAGCGGGCCGATCTAAAAGCGCTCGAAACCTATCGGCAGGTTGCAGCCCTGCAGGAAGAGATGGTTCAGGCTTCAAGGCGTCCCCGTTTGAACGCTTTTCTGCAGACAAATCTGCACAGTAACAATATTTTTGGCGGGGGTTCAAGCTGGGCGCTCGGGATGAACATGCAGTGGAACATTTTCGACGGTATGTCTTCAGTGGGACGTATCCAGGAATCCAAAGCCCAGGCGCGTGAGGCAATGTACAATTATGAAGCTGCAAAGAGCAATAGTCTTGTGGAGGTGAGCAAATCGTTCCGCTCGCTGAAAACCGCCAAGGCAAGAATTGCCGTTGCAAGGAAATCATTGGAGGAGGCAAGGGTAAGTCTTGATTATATAAGCACACAGTTCAAGACTGGTATGGCGATGACCTTCGAACTCCTGATGAGGGAGCAGGCTTATACCTATGCTAAAATGAGGTTGAATCAGGCCACATATGATTATTGTGTATCAAGAAGTGAGCTTGAATATTACCGTGGCAACTGAGTAGCTTTCCTAACTGAAGCAGAATAATGCAATGAGCATGGATATAAAAAAGAGATGTCTTCTTCTGGTGGCCATTCCACTCTTTGTTGCGGGGTGTGGCAATCGTGAAGAGCCGAAAAAGAGCCCGATCCAGTCACCTTCAGTTGAGGTCGGTGCGATCGTTCCTGTTCGCGCGCTCAATTCAACCGGGAGCGGAGAGCGCTTGCTGGTGCCGGTATCGGCAATTTTTCATAAAGGAGAACTTACCGGAGTTTTTGTTGTCGGGGCTGATAACCGCCTCTCGGTACGTTGGATCAGTACAGGGCGCTCCATGAATAATGACCTTGTTGTTCTTGGTGGTTTGGATAAAGGAGAGCTTGTGGTTGGGGTGTATAGTCCAGCGCTTGTTGAAGGTGTAACGGTAAAAAAACGTGTGACTGTGGAGGATCAAACCAATGAATGAAGGTATTGCCGGTAAACTCGCAAAACAGTTTATCAATTCGAAGATTACGCCGCTTTTGATGGTGGCATCTCTCCTTGTGGGTATCATGGCGACGTTCATGACCCCCAGAGAGGAAGAGCCGCAGATTGTGGTGCCGATGGTTGATCTGTATATCCCCTACCCAGGAGCCACTCCGGCAGAGGTAGAATCACGGGTCGCCAAGACGGTCGAGCGTTCCTTGACAGAAATTCCGGGAGTCGATTATGTCTATTCCACCTCCATGCCCGATTTGGCGTTAGTGACCGTACGTTTTAAGGTTGGTGAAGATTCTGAGAAAAGTATGGTCAAGTTGTGGTCGACCTTGATGAAAAACATGGACAAAATGCCATCAGGTGTCCAGTTTCCTCTGATGAAAAAGGTCTCTATTGACGATGTTCCGGCTCTTAATCTCACCTTCTGGAGCAAGACGAAGGATCCCTATCAGCTCCGTAAAACAGCCGTTGAGGTGGCCGATGAACTGAAAAAAATCAAGAATATCGGTGATGTCGAAATAAAGGGAGGATTGAAACGCCAGGTAAAAATTGTGCTGAACAAGGAAAAACTCCGGCAGTTCAATGTGAGCCCTTTGCAGATTGCCCGTCAGGTACAAATGGCAAACAGTCAGATGACTGCCGGAGATTTCAAGCAGATGAATGAGGAAATCATTGTCCGCTCGGGAAGCTTTTTTGAGAGTGCCAGCGAAGTTGCCAATATTGTTGTCGGTATCTATGGCGCATCTCCGGTTTATCTCCGTGATGTTGCCAGTGTTGTTGACGGGCCTGAAGAGGTCAATAACTACAACTTTTTTGGCTGGGCTGCTGCTGCCCGGACAGGTTCCGCTACAGGGGAGTATCCGGCAGTGACACTGACGGTGGCCAAACGGCAGGGAAGTGATGCCTCCAAACTTGCCGACAAGGTGATTGCAAAGGTTGATGATCTCAAAAAGAACCTGATTCCTGCCGATGTGACGGTCAGCGAAACGAGGAACTATGGCGCAACGGCAACAGACAAGGTATTTACCCTGCTTGAGCATCTTCTGATGGCTGTCGTCGCCGTAACGATTGTCGTTGGCTTTTTCCTTGGATGGAGGGGCGCGCTTGTGGTTTTTGCTTCGGTACCGATCACCTTCGCTCTTACCCTGCTCATCTACTATCTGCTCGATTATTCACTCAACAGGGTTACTCTTTTTGCCTTGATTTTTGTGACGGGTATTGTCGTTGATGATTCCATTATCATTGCCGAGAATATTCATCGTCATTTTGCAATGAAGCGGCAGCCCAAACTGCAGGCTGCAATTACGGCTATCAATGAGGTGGGCAATCCGACCATTCTGGCAACCTTCACTGTTATCGCCGCCGTACTGCCGATGGTTTTCGTTTCCGGTTTGATGGGTCCCTACATGAGCCCGATGCCGATCGGAGCTTCGCTGGCAATGATATTCTCCCTTCTTGTTGCATTGATAGCAACACCCTGGCTGGCCTTTCGTCTTCTGAAAACCGAGACGGGACATCATGAAGAGTATGATATTACCAAAACGGGTTATTACAAGCTCTTCAATACCATTCTCTCTCCTTTTATCGAGAGCAGTTTCAAGAGATGGATCGCTTTTGGTGTGGTTGGATTGATGCTCATTGGCGCTATTGCACTGGTGCCGTTGAAGGCTGTCCAGATGAAGATGCTTCCGTTTGATAACAAGAATGAGTTTCAGGTAATTGTTGATATGCCGGAAGGAACCGCTCTTGAGCAGACGGCAAGAGTGACCAAGGAGATTGCAGCCTATCTGAAAACGGTGCCTGAGGTTCGCAGCTACCAGTATTATGTGGGTACCAATGCGCCCATCAACTTCAATGGTCTTGTCCGCCACTATTACCTTCGTCAGGCCAAGAACATGGGTGACATTCAGGTCAACCTTGTTCCCAAGGATGAGCGCAAGGTGCAGAGCCATGATATTGCCAAAAAGGTGAGAGCCGGTGTGCAGCAGATTGCAAAACGTTATAATGCAAACGCAAAGATTGTTGAGATTCCTCCGGGCCCTCCTGTGCTCTCAACTCTTGTTGCTGAAATTTATGGTCCTTCGCAGGTGGAGCAGATTGCGCTTGCCCGGCAGGTAAAAAAGGTCTTTGAAGAGACTCCGGGTGTCGTTGATGTTGACTGGCTTGTTGAGGATGACCAAAAAGTATTCAATCTTGTTGTCAACAAAGAGCGTGCTGCTTTCCGCGGAGTGAGTGCCGAGCAGATAGCCCAGACATTGCGCATGTCGCTTGCAGGTATGGATGTTGGTGTGCTGCATACGGACAAGGAACTTGAACCCGTATCGATTCAGGTACGTCTGCCTCAGTCTGACAGAACATCATTGCAGGATCTGTCAGGTATTTTTGTGCAATCGCAGGGTATGGGAAGCCTGACAACCCGTCTGCGCGCCGGCGAGATGATTCCGCTGTCGGAGCTGGTGACCGTTGAAGAAAAAATCCAGGACAAGAGCATTTATCGCAAAGATCTTCGCCGGGTGGTCTATGTGACGGCGGATGTGGCTGGCGCAACGGAGAGCCCGGTCTATGCCATGCTTGATATGGATAAAAAGATCGAGAAGCTTAAGGTTCCTGGAGGGTACAGTGTGAGTCCTCTTTATACCGCCAATCCGACATCGGAGGATAAGCTGGCGATGAAATGGGATGGGGAGTGGCAGATTACCTTTGAGGTTTTCAGAGATCTTGGCACGGCCTTTGCCGTTGTTCTTGTCATCATCTATCTGTTGATTATCGGCTGGTTCCAGTCTTTCAAGACTCCGCTGATCATGATGATTGCCATTCCTCTGAGCCTTGTGGGGATTATTCCTGGCCATATGCTGCATGGAGCCTTTTTTACCGCAACCAGTATGATCGGTATGATTGCACTTGCAGGTATCATGGTTCGCAACTCTGTACTGCTCATTGACTTTATCCAGATCCGCAGGGCTGAAGGTGTTGATCTTAAACAGGCGGTCATTGAGTCAGCGGCTGTTCGTACACGGCCGATTATTCTGACTTCAGGTGCAGTAGTCATTGGTTCTATTGTTATGTTGTTTGATCCTATTTTCCAGGGACTGGCCATATCGCTGATCTGGGGAGGTATTCTTTCAACCATTCTGACCCTCGTGGTTGTACCGATTGTCTATTATATTGTAGAGAAGAAATCAGCAAAAAAGTAGAAGAGGCCATCACATGAAATTTCTTGCTATTATGGGGCACGAGGAGACCCGTCCGCAAGTGCGGGCTCTCTTCCAGAAGTATCAGGTACACATGTTCAGCAATGTTGCAATCCGGGGCTGCAACTGTGACCGGAAAAAGCTGCAGCAGCAGTCTTGGTGGCCTTCAGATGAGGTGTCGGCAACCTATTCATCGCTCTGTTTTGCCATTCTTGATGACGACAAGGCAGAGGCTATCATGGTTGAACTTGAAAAGAATCCTATAGCCGAGGATAAGGATTTTCCGGCAAGGGCCTTTCTTATGAATGTTGAAAAAACAGCCTGATCAAGGGAAACTCCATGATTGTCAAACAGTTTCGGACAGGTGGCGACAGAAATTTTGGTTACCTCGTTGCTGATGAAGTTTCAAAAGAGGCCATAGTCATTGACGCTTCTTTCAATCCCGCCATTATTGTGCAGTTTGCTGCCGAACAGGGATTTGTGATCCGTTTTGTTTTTTCAACTCACGGTCATGACGATCATACCAATGGGAATGAGGCTATTGGTGTGATGACAGCTCTTTCTCCCCTGCTTTTCGGTGATACCTGTCCGAGGACAGGTATCACCGTTGAGGATGGAGCGCTCTTTCCTCTTGGTTCTCTTGAGGCTCGTATTCTTCATACACCAGGACATACGGCGGACTCCATTTGTATTCATGTTGGTGATGCTCTTTTTACTGGTGACACCCTTTTTACAGGGAAGGTGGGCGGTACCGGCACAGAAGAGCAGGCGTTTGCTGAATACCATTCGTTGCAGGATAAACTCATGTTGCTGCCAGCAGAGACAACAGTCTACCCCGGTCACGATTACGGCCTGTCGCCGATTTCATCAATCAGCAGGGAGCGTGCTTCCAATCCTTTTTTGCTGCAGGGTGATTTCAATGCATTTCTTGCTCTTAAACAGAACTGGGCAGCATATAAAAAGAGGCATGGAATTGCATAATTCCTCGTTTTGAGCGGTCAGTTTTTGCATTTATGTTGTTTTTTTTTATAAATTACGTTTACGTTGCCAGTTGTGTTCATAAATCTGGCAATCCTCCCTTTTTCTGCTTTCTTGACAATAAAATCGGTGGCCTGTCATTTACTCTGCTGAACGGTAAAAATGGGCGTTATCTGTTTTTTTAATAATAAGTAACCTGATGACTATGGATCAGCTTATAACATTGCGTACGCTTGCAGTATCTGCCCTTATGCAGAAAGATTTTCAGATAATCAAAGGAAGCTGTACGGTTGCCGAAGCTCTGCAGATTATGAAAAGAAGCCGGGAGAGTGGTCTTATTGTTGAGCCTCGTAACGAGGATGATTGTTATGGTATTGTGACTGAAAAAGATATTCTTGAAAAAGTGATTGATCCGGGAGAGGATGTTTATCGTGACCCATGGAATACGCCTGTGTTTCAGATTATGAGCAAGCCGGTTATCAGTGTTAATCCCGGTCTCAGGGTCAAGTACGCTCTTCGTCTGATGAAAAGGAGTAATGTCAGACGCCTTACTGTTATGGAAAACAATAAGATTATAGGTATCCTCAATATGACAGATGTGCTTCATGCTGTTGAGGAACTTCCTGTTCATGATGATCATGTAGCCCTTTAGCCATCGGGGTACGTTGCACAGCTTTCCTCAATAATACCAGAAAGACCAATTTCAGTGAACGGGGCACTTGCTTTTGCCGTGCCCGTTCATTTAATCAGTGAGGTTCTCTTTACAGCTTCACAAGGAGATTTGAGCGTATGAAACCATTTGATATTGTCATTGTTGGTGGTGGGGGTGCCGGACTTTATGCCGCCATGGAGGCAATGAAAACGAATCCGGCACTCAATATTGCCGTTCTTACCAAAGTCTATCCCAATCGGTCGCATACCTCTGCGGCTCAGGGTGGCGCTAATGCTGCGCTTGCCAACAAGGCAAAGAATGATACGGTTGAGATGCATATTTTCGACACCATCAAGGGCAGCGATTATCTTGCCGATCAGGATGCGGTTGATGTGCTTTGTTCTGAAGCGCCTAAAATTATTCGTGAGCTTGAAAATATGGGGACGCCGTGGTCAAGAATGGATGACAAGACCATAGCACAGCGGCCATTCGGCGGAGCAACTCTTCCAAGGTGTTGTTACTGTTCCGACAAAACAGGTCACACGATTCTGCAGACACTCTACGAACAGTGTTTGAAAAAAGGGGTGATTTTTTTCAATGAGTATTTTGCGCTGAGCCTTTCGGTTAACGGGAGTCGTTCGAGAGGGCTTATTGCCATGAATATGAAGAGTGGCAAAGTTGAGGCTTTTCCGGCAAGGACGGTAATTTTTGCTACTGGCGGATATGCCAAAATGTACTGGAATCGCTCAAGTAATGCTGCAGGCAATACCGGCGATGGCCAGGCCATTGCTTTCCGCTCAGGTATTCCTCTCAAAGATATGGAGTTTGTCCAGTTTCATCCCACCGGACTGAGAAAGAGTGGCTTGCTCATCACTGAAGGGGCGAGGGGTGAAGGTGGCTACCTTGTCAACAAGGATGGAGAGCGTTTCATGGCCAGATATGCGAAAGAGAAGATGGAACTTGGCCCGCGGGATCTTGTGTCGCGCTCAATTGAAACCGAGATCAATGAAGGGAGGGGATTTGACAGCCCTGCAGGAACCTATATCCATCTTGACCTTACCCATTTGGGAGCTGACCTTATCAAGTCGCGGTTGCCCCAGATACGAGAAATGTCTATGCAATTTGAAGGTGTTGATCCCATAGAGGAGCCAATTCCGATCAGACCGACCGCTCATTATTCGATGGGAGGAATTGACACTGATAATTTTGGACGAACTGTTATGCAAGGCGTCTATGCGGCTGGCGAGTGTGGTTGCGTATCGGTTCATGGTGCAAATCGTCTTGGTGGAAATTCACTGCTTGATATTCTTGTGTTCGGTCGAATTGCTGGCCATACAGCGGCTGAAGAGGCTGGAAAATTTGATCCGGGAACGATACCGGAAGCCGAACTCAAGGAGCAGTATGAAGAGATCCGGGGAGGTATGCATGCATCCGGTCACTATGAACGGTATGGCGCTTTGCGAGAAGATCTTGGTCATACATTGGCGAGTAACGTTGGTATTTTCAGGGAATCCTCTCTGATACAGAAGGGTATCCAGGATATTGCGGAGCTTAAAGAACGCTTTAAAAAAGTCCGTATCTTTGACACCAGTGATGTTTTCAACACCAATCTCATGCAGGTGCTTGAACTGAAAAATATGCTCGATCTGGCCGAAACCGTTGCAGTCGGCGCTTATGCCCGCCAGGAAAGCCGGGGCTCTCATACCCGGATTGATTTTCCTGTTCGCGATGACGAGAACTGGCACAAGCATACATTGGCAACCCTGGTCGATGGCAAAGTGGTCCTTGGTGAAAAGCCGGTGACTATGGGACGTTATGAACTTAAGGAAAGAACTTATTAACTATTTTGCTTATGACGGCGCCAATAGAACAGCATAAAGAAGGGAAAAAAGATGTAACCTTCCGGGTTTTCCGCTTCAATCCGCAGGTTGACAGTAAATCCTATTTTGACGATTATACCATTCCGGTTGAGAGAGGTATTACGGTGCTCAGATCGTTGAATTATATCAAAGAGCATATTGATGGATCGGTCAGCTTCAGGGCATTTTGTCAGGCAGGCATCTGTGGCTCATGCGGCATGAGAATCAATGGGCTTTCCCAGCTTGCCTGCACGACCCAGGTATGGGATGTGCTTGCCAAAAGCCGCGAGCCTGGTGTCATCAAAGTTGAGCCGTTGCGCAACCTGCCGCTTATCAAGGATCTTATTGTTGATATGGACCCGGTTGTTGATAAAATGACACACTACTCAAACTGGGTTGACTCAACGATGCCCGAGGCCCAGATGGGCAAGAAAGAGTTCCTGATCTCTGAGGATGAGTTCCTTCGCTATGATAAGGCGACAGACTGTATTCTTTGCGCTTCATGTGTCTCTGAATGCAGCATTTTGAGAGCGAACAAGGAGTACGTTTCGCCTGCCGTGCTGCTGAAATCGTACCGCATGAATGTTGACAGTCGGGATTCCCTCCATGAGCGGCGTCTCGCCGAGCTGGTCAAGGATCATGGCGTTTGGGACTGTACACACTGCTACCGCTGTCAGGAGAGTTGCGTCAAAAGCATTCCGATCATGGATGCCATTCATGGAATACGTGAAGATGCCATTGAGAGCCGGGGAATGAAGGATACGAGTGGTTCCAAACATGCTGAAGCCTTTATGTCCGACATTGAAAAGAAAGGCAAGCTGGTCGAAGCTACTCTTCCGATCCGTACCAATGGAGTCTTCTGGACAATGCAGAACCTTCTGCCGATGGCCATGAAGATGATCATGAAACGCCGGACTCCACCACCACCGCCGCTGGTAAAATCAGCCAAGGGGATCAAGATCTTCCGCGTAATGTTCAGGGAGATGACCGAACATGTGAAGCAGGATCATAAAGCTCATAAAAAATAACAGGGGAGAACTGCTGGATGAAGCGATATGCATATTACCTGAGCTGCATCAATGAGTCTATGACCAAAGAGGTAGACCGTTCGATTGAGCTTTGGCAGAAAGATCTTGGAATTGAGTTTGTCAAACTGCACGAAGGCACCTGTTGCGGGGGAAGCAATCTTGACTATGTCAGCCCGAAACATTTTGCGCTGGTCAATGGACGCAATATTGCACTTGCCGAAAAGATGGGGCTTGATCTTATTGTCTCCTGCAATACCTGCCTTATGACGATCCGTACAGCAAAGAAAAAGCTTGATGAGTCGCCGGAACTGAAAAAAGAGATTAACGATATCCTCAAAAAAGAGGGGCTTGAATATCGTGGTACTGCTGAGGTGCGCCATCTTCTTTGGGTACTGGTTGATGATGTCGGGCTCGATACCATTCGTCAGAAGGTGAAGGTTCCGCTGAAAAATTATCGGATAGCTCCATTTTATGGCTGCCATATCCTTCGGCCATCCACGGTTCTTGGTCATGATAATCCGCTTGATCCAACCTCACTTGATCAGTTGATTGAGGCTTTGGGTGGACAAACCATTCCCTATAAACATAAAAATCGCTGCTGTGGATTCCATACCCTGCTGGTTGCTGAGCAAGAGTCGCTCAGTGTGGCGGCAGAGGCGCTTAAAGAGGCTATTGACTCAAAAGCTGATTTCATTGTAACACCCTGTCCGCTCTGCCATACGTCGCTTGACGGCTATCAGGCCAAGGCGCTCAAACATGCTGGCGTTGAGAGTTCTATTCCTGTTTTTCATATTTCCGAAATGATTGGTCTTGCTCTTGGCTACAGTGCCAAACAACTTGGCATCAAACGTCACATTGTGTGCTGAAGATGCATCTACTCATCTTTCGGAAAGTTTTAAAAAAAGGCTAAAAAAGTGTAGCTTTGCGTTTTTACTTTGCTCTCAGCCGGGGAATTACCGGACGATCTGACGGGCCCTTGTTTTGTTAACCCATCAAATTATTGCGTTGCATGCTCAAAAATGATCTTTTTCTCCGGGCACTAAAACGCCAGCCATGTTCCAGAACCCCCATCTGGGTGATGCGTCAGGCAGGTCGTTATTTGCCGGAGTACCGTGCTGTGAGAGAAAAAACCGATTTTTTAACCCTCTGTAAAACTCCGGAACTGGCAACCGAGGTTACCATTCAGCCTGTTGAACTGATGGGTGTGGATGCGGCTATTATTTTTTCTGATATTCTTGTGGTTAATGAAGCCATGGGCATGAATGTCGAAATTATCGAGTCCAAAGGGATCAAGCTCACACCGCCGATCCGTTCACAGGCCGATATCGACAAGCTGATTGTTCCTGATATCGATGAAAAGCTTGGCTATGTGCTTGATGCACTTCGCATGACCAAGAGAGAGCTCGACAACCGTGTTCCCCTTATCGGCTTTACCGGCGCGGCATGGACGCTCTTTACCTATGCTGTTGAAGGTGGTGGATCGAAAAACTATGCCTATGCCAAAAAGATGATGTACCGTGAGCCAGCAATGGCCCATGCGCTGCTTGGCAAGATTTCCGGTGTTATCACGGCCTACGTGCTCAAGCAGATCGAAGCTGGCGCCGATGCCATCCAGATATTCGACTCATGGGCAAGCGCACTCTCCGAGGACGACTATCGTGAATACGCCCTTCCCTACATCAAGGATACCGTTCAGGCCATCAAGGCAAAATATCCTGACACTCCGGTCATCGTCTTCTCAAAGGATTGCAACACCATTCTTTCTGATATCGCTGATACCGGTTGTGAGGCCATGGGTCTCGGCTGGGGTATTGATATCGGCAAGGCACGCGCAGAACTTGGCGACCGTGTTGCCCTGCAGGGTAACCTCGATCCAACGGTACTCTACGGTACACCCGACAGAATCAAAGCCGAAGCCTCCAAAATTTTGAAGTCTTTTGGCCAGCATACCGAACATTCAGGCCACGTTTTCAACCTCGGTCATGGCATTCTGCCCGATATGGATCCGGAAAATCTGAAACTGCTTGTTGAGTTTGTCAAGGAAGAGAGCGCACAGTACCACTAAGGGTTACTGCTCTTTTTCCCCATTTTAACTCCGCCCTGTGTTCTGCACGAGGCGGAGTTTTTTATTATTACTGTCGTTTGTAAACCCGTTTTTTCAGGAACTTATGAACTCAAGCACCATAAGCGCCGTGATGGTCAGGCAGATGATCGAAGTCGCAGCCATTTGTTGGAGCCGTGATGATTGGTAAATTTGGCGGCAGAAGTGATTTTTTGTTTTCCATGAAGAAAAACTTAACTTATAAGTGAAGCGCGGCTTTGAGATCGTCTATCAGGAGCATGGGCTTGGTGGTGCACTCTATTCTGTTCGTTTTGAGGGCGAAGAGAAGAGCGAGCTTGACAAGTTTTTGGAAGACAGGAGGATACAGGCTTCCAAAGATTTTGACTCTCTTGTTTCACGTCTTGAAGACATGGTTGATTCTTTTGGTTTCAAGGAGCACTTTTTCAAAATCAGGGAGGGCTCAATCAGGGATTCTCTGGCAGCGTTTCATTATGATAATGGCCCTCTGAGGCTTTTTTGTCTGCGATGGTCAAGTGTACTGCTGATTGCCGGTTCAGGGGGGATCAAAAGAACCCGTACCTATCAGGATGACGGGGTGCTTCGTGATGCTGCCGAAAAACTGCAAAGGATTGATGAGCTGATTCAGGCACGTCAGAAGTCCCGTGACATTATTATTGATGCAACCACAGGCATGATGGCGGGTAATCTTAACTTTTACATCTGACTCGTTATACGATCATGACATCATTGCTCAGAAAAGCGGCAGCGGCGGTATCGCCCACTACAAGGAGGTTTGTTGAGCGTCAGGGTGCGTTTGCGGTAAGGGTTACTGAAATCATGAAAGTGAGCGGTATAACTCAGCGTCAACTTGCCGAAAAGCTTGGTAAAAACGAGTCGTACATCAGCCGGATAGTTGCCGGATGGGCCAATCCGACACTGAAAACTATTGTTGAATTTGAGGTTGCACTTGGCCAGAATGTCATTGAGATTCCCTGTCAGCATAAAAGCGAGGGGAGCACCGTTATTGGTGATGATAGCGTGTGGGAGTTGGGTGAAGGGGTGAAGAGCACCAGTATGCCTGCCCTTTGTATTGGTACAAAAATTTATTTCATAAACAGTGCGGGACATTCAATGGTTGGTTGACCGTCATGGAAAAGAGAGCTCCAATTGGTATTCAGTATTCAGGGTTTCGGTTTAAGAGTTTTTCTTTCAGGGAACCTGGAGGGGTTGGGAAAAACGAGTCGTTCAATTTTGAAACTTCCATGGCGATAAGAACGGCAAAAGACAGGATTGTTGTTGGATTGATGATTCTGGTGAACCGGAAGAGTGATGGCGTAACGTATGCCAAAGCAGAGACTGAGTCGCTTTTTTTGGCTAAAGGGCTGGATCAGGTTGCCGACAAGGGTGGCAATATCAATCTCCCGGAAGATCTTCTCTTTACCGTGATCTCTTTGGCAATTTCAACCTCAAGAGGCGCATTGATGGTCAAGGGTGCGGGTACTTTCCTTGAAAAGATACCGATGCCGATTGTTGATCCGCAATCATTTTTTCAGCAGAACAAGCCAGTGAATTTGTAGAGGGGGTTGACTCCTCAAGTACAAACAATTCCCCCTGTTGTTGCAATCTGTTCCACCAGCTTTCTGCATTTTCCTGTATATTGACCTGTTTTACTTCGTTACAGGTTTAAAAAATTGTCTTTATGATCAAGGGATGTGGCTGTTCTGACGGGCTCACCGACCGTACCCGTTATGAGGAGGTTGTTCTCGATACCATGCTTTACAGCGCACAGCTCAAGGAGAGGGTTGCGCGGCAAAACAGCGCAGTGATTGTTGCCATGGCACGTATGATTGCCGGTACTTTTGAGGATGGCGGAAAGGTGCTGCTTTGTGGTAATGGCGGCAGCGCGGCGGATGCACAGCATCTGGCAACCGAGCTGACTATCCGCTATCGTAGCAGTGTGGAACGACCGGCGCTTCCGGCCATAGCGCTCTCCACCGATACTTCGGCCCTGACGGCTGGTGCCAATGATCTCGGTTATGATGCGGTTTTTGCCCGTCTTGTGGAGGCTTATGGTAGGGAAGGGGATATTTTGCTTGGCCTTTCAACCAGCGGGAACAGCCAGAGTGTTATCAATGCTCTGGATTTTGCACGGCAGCAGGGGATGAAGACACTTGCCTTGCTTGGGGGGAATGGCGGCTTGATGAAGGGGCTGGCGGATCTTGAGCTTATTGTACCTCATTCAGGTTCTGCTGATCGGGTACAGGAGTGCCATATTACGATTGGTCATGTTCTTATTGATCTTGTGGAGCGTATGCTCGGCTATTGCCGTTTATAGAACTAACTCAAAAAGAAGATTGTCATGCAGGTGAAACAGATTGAAGGTGTATTAAACGCAAAGGATATCCGCTTTGCGCTTGTTGTTGGACGCTTTAACGATTTTATCGGGCAGAAACTTGTTGACGGTGCAATTGATTGTATCTGCCGCCATGGCGGGTCGGAGGAGTGTATTGCAATGTACCGTTGCCCAGGTGCCTTTGAGCTGCCGATGGTTGCCAAAAAGGTAGCCCTCAGTGGCAAGTATGATGCGATTATTACTCTTGGAGTCATTATCAGGGGTTCCACCCCCCATTTTGATGTTCTTGCTGCCGAGGCCACCAAGGGGATTGCCCAGGTTGCCCTTGACACCATGGTTCCGATAGCGTTTGGTGTTTTGACCACGGAAAATATTGAGCAGGCGATAGAGCGGGCAGGAACCAAAGCGGGCAACAAGGGTTTTGATGCTGCCATGACCGCTATTGAGATGGTGAATCTTTACCGCCAGATTTAGTTGTTGCGGTACCGGTTGAAGTTGGTTGTGATAGCTTCGGAGCAGGCGGCCATCAGTTCTTCGACACTGTCGAACGATGAGGGTTGAATGGGCTTGTCGATGATGACCCTGATCTTTCCTTTATTGATTTTAAGGCTTTTTTTTGGGGTAATCAGATGGCTTCCGATGATGGTGACGGGCAGAACAGGAGCGCCTCCTGCCTGGGCTACACGAAACGCACCGCGTTTGAAGGGGAGAAGTTCACCGGTTGCTGATCGTGTGCCTTCAGGGAAGATGTGGACGGAATGGCCACTTTTTAGAACCTTTGTTGCGGCCAACAGACTTTTAAGAGCATCCCTGTTTTGTCCCCGCTTGATCATGACATAGCCAGCCTCTCTGAGTGCTCGGCCAAACAGCGGTATTTTTCCCAGCTCCTCTTTTGCCAGAAACCGAAGATTGAGGTTCATGGTGCCGAGGAGCAGTGGAATATCGGCCATACCTGCATGATTGCTTATCACCAGGTAGTTCTCTTCAGTGCTGTAGTTTTCCCGACCAATTACCTCTATTGAAATGCCGAATAGCCTTGCGCTGAATCGGCCCCACCAGGCGGCTATTTTGTGGAAAGCCTTACCAGAGTGGTCGAAAAGATTGATCAGCATGACAAGGAGTATCCCGAAAAACATAACCGGTATCAGGATAAAAAGGAATAGAAGCGTTCTGAAGTTCATTCGGCACTCAGTAAAAGGTTACTGGTCGAGTCCGTTGAGAAAAGAGGCAAGCTCTTTATACTCTGAACTGATCAAGGTGGCACATTTCTTTTTTTCCATCAGCTCCTGAAGATTCGAAGGGATAGGAATCTCTTTGCCCAGGGCATTCTCAATGGCATCAAGAAATTTTACCGGATGGGCGGTTGAAAGAAAGATGCCCGGTTTATCTGCATGGCTGGCGGAGCTTCTGTATCGCTCAAGAGCACGGAACGCGACGGCAGTATGCGGGTCCATGATATAGCCAAAGCGGTCATAGGCCGACTGAATGGTTGCGATGGTCTCTTGATCTGACACGGCAATACCCGTGATATCCTGCTGCATGGAAGCTTGGTCGTTATGGTAGAAATATCTCAGTCGGGCAAAATTGCTCGGATTGCCGACATCCATAGCGGTTGAAAGGGTTGTAATGGTCGGGTGCGGCTCATAGCGCCCCTCATCAATGTAACGGGTTACGCTGTCGTTGGCATTTGATGCTGCAATAAAGTGGCCAATGGGAAAACCCATCCGTTTGGCAAGCACGCCAGCCGTGAGGTTTCCGTAGTTGCCGCTGGGGACGGAAAAGAGCGGGTCACTGCAGCCATACTGCTCCTTGAGCTGCAGGGTTGCCCATGCATAATAGAACGACTGGGGAATCAGGCGCGATATATTGATGGAGTTGGCAGAGGTGAGCGTCAGGGATGCTCTCAGCTCTGGATCGACAAAGGCCTGCTTTACCATGCGCTGGCAGTCGTCGAAATCTCCCTGTACTTCAAGGGCATGGACATTGCCTCCAGCGGTGGTGAGCTGCTGTTCCTGCAGTCGGCTCACTTTTCCGGAAGGGTAGAGAAGCACGACCCTTGTGTTGGCAATGCCCTGAAACCCATAAGCCACGGCGCTACCTGTATCTCCTGATGTGGCAACAAGGACAGTAATCAGTTTCTCCTCTTCTGCCGCAAAATAGCCGGTCAGCCGGGCAAGAAAGCGTGCGCCGTAATCCTTGAAGGCGAGTGTTGGCCCGCAGAACAGCTCCTCAACAAAGGTATTGTGGTCGAGCTGGACAATGGGGGTCTCAAAGGTATAGCAGCTTTCGATGATGTCGCTGAGTTGATCGGGCGGGATGGCGCCACCGATAAACTTTTTGGCAATGGCAAATGCAATATTGTTGAAACTTGCTCCTTCGAGGAGCGATATCTCATCAGGCGAGAAACGGGGAATTTCGGAGGGGATGTAGAGACCTCCATCCGGAGCAAGTCCTTCAAGTGTCGCCTTTTTTATGGAAACGGGTATTGATGATTTATTGGTGCTGAAATAGATCATGAGTTGCGCTGTTCTCTATTGAGTTTTGTTACACTATTCTGGCGCCCTCTTTGCAGATCGGCGACACCCACATGTCTGATTCCAGGTGGGCTTTGGAATGGAGGAATGCCTCCTTCATGGCGATGCCTGCAGCAAGGGCGGTTTTTTCGGAAGAAGAAAAAGCAAAAATTGAGGGGCCTGAGCCTGCAATACTGCATCCGAGAGCGCCACTGTCAAGAGCAGCCTGCTTTACTTCAAAAAAGCCGGGGATGAGCGGAGCCCGTTTTGGTTCAGCGATAACGTCAACCAGAGAGCGCCCGATAAGGTCATAATCGGAGGTGAGCAGACCGGTAATAAGTGCTCCTACATTGCCCCATTGCTGAGTCGCCGTTTTGAGTGAGATTTCCTGGGGCAGTACTGATCGGGCATAGGCGGTACGCAATTCCGTATGAGGGTGCACCAGGGAGCAGTAGAGGTGTTCGGGAGAGGGGATCGTAATGAGATCGAGAGGCGTATAGCTTCGAATCAGAACGAAATTACCAAGAATTGCCGGAGCAGCGTTGTCGGCATGAGCAGACCCGCAGGCGACTCGTTCTCCTTCGATGGCGAAGTGCACCAGCTCCATTTTCGAACAGGGATTTCCCATCAGTTCGTTTGCGGCTATCAGTGCGGCGGCTGCGCTTGCTGCGCTGCTCCCCATTCCGCTGCTCAGAGGCAGGTGTTTCCTGAGTTCAAGGGAGATATGGCCGGTAAAATCGATCTGTTTATGGGCTCTGATGTATTCGAGAAATTTCAAAACAACAAAGCTTGATGTGTTTTTTTTGGGGTCAAGCGGAAGCGCACCACCGTCACCCGTGATGGCGGAAATGGAAACCGGTGAACCGGAGTGTGCTGTATCGGAAAGCGTCAGAATCACTTCATCACCCGGCTCGGTGATGGCAAATCCCAAGACATCAAAGCCACAGGCAACATTTCCGACCGTTGCTGAAGCGAATCCTTTGACAGTTTTCATACTGTTTTCTTCGGGCAAAATTCCTGTAGGTGTTGGTGTTCGATGAAAATTCAAGAAAAGGATGCTACACAAATGAGAGAGAGAATTTGAATAACTAAAAGCTTTTCATTAAATTCAGGTTTTATCGTTTTGGCATGGTAAACAGCCCGAATTGGACTTAAAAAGAAGGTAAGCAGAATCTTTCTCTTTTCTTAAACAAATAACCAAGCGGAATAAGATATGTCTACAACAGTCAGGCCTGATGAGGTTTCATCCATACTTCGCAAGCAGCTTGCCGGATTTGAGTCTGAAGCAGAAGTTTACGATGTGGGAACAGTGCTGCAGGTTGGTGACGGTATTGCTCGTGTGTATGGTTTATCGAAGGTTGCCGCAGGCGAACTTCTGGAGTTTCCCAATAAGGTGATGGGTATGGCTTTAAACCTCGAAGAGGACAATGTCGGCGCTGTATTGTTTGGTGAATCCAATCTGGTAAAAGAGGGGGATACGGTAAAAAGAACCAGTATTCTTGCCTCCATCCCCGTTGGCGAAGCCATGCTTGGCCGGGTAATCAATCCTCTTGGCGAGCCCATTGACGGCAAGGGAACCATTAACACGCAACTTCGTCTTCCTCTCGAACGCCGGGCTCCCGGAGTCATTTACCGTAAATCGGTCCATGAGCCGCTGCAGACAGGCCTGAAGGCTATCGACTCGATGATTCCGATTGGTCGTGGACAGCGCGAGCTTATTATCGGTGATCGTCAGACAGGAAAAACTGCTGTTGCAATTGATACCATCATCAATCAGAAAGGAAAGGGCGTTTTCTGTATCTATGTGGCTATCGGTCTGAAAGGATCGACTGTGGCACAGGTTGTCAATACCCTTGAGAAATATGACGCGATGGAGTATACCATCGTTATTTCTGCTACAGCATCAGATCCTGCACCGTTGCAGTTTATTGCCCCTTTTGCAGGCGCAACACTTGGTGAGTATTTCCGTGATACGGGCCGTCATGCTCTTGTTGTTTACGATGATCTCTCCAAACAGGCTGTAGCCTATCGTCAGGTTTCCCTGCTTCTTCGTCGTCCGCCGGGACGTGAAGCTTACCCTGGTGACGTTTTTTACTTACACTCCCGTCTGCTTGAAAGAGCTGCAAAAATTACTGACGATATCGAGGTCGCCAGGAAAATGAACGATCTTCCTGATGCTCTCAAGCCGTTGGTCAAGGGTGGAGGAAGCCTTACCGCACTGCCGGTTATCGAAACCCAGGCTGGTGACGTTTCAGCTTATATTCCGACCAATGTGATTTCCATCACTGATGGCCAGATCTTTCTCGAATCAAACCTGTTCAACTCCGGACAGAGGCCCGCTATCAACGTCGGTATCTCGGTTTCCCGTGTCGGTGGCGCTGCACAGATCAAGGCCATGAAAAAGGTTGCAGGTACCCTGCGTCTCGACCTTGCTCAGTTCCGTGAACTCGAGGCCTTCTCGAAATTTGGTTCTGATCTGGATAAAACGACCAAAGCACAGCTCGACAGGGGTGCAAGGCTTGTTGAAATTCTGAAACAGGGTCAGTATATCCCGATGCCGGTTGAAAAACAGGTTGCCATTATTTTCCTCGGTACCCAGGGATTGCTTGATTCCGTTGATCTGCGCTTTATCCGCAAGTTTGAGGAGGAGTTTCTCAGTATGCTTGAGGTCAAGCACAACGACATGCTCAAAAAAATTGCAGAGAGCGGTACGCTTGAGGCTGATGCTGCAGGTAAACTCAAGGATATCGCAGTTAAATTTGTGACTGCTTTCAAGGAAAAAAACAAGGCGTAAGAGAGAGCAAACCCGGTTTTAAGCAATTTTTTAACAGTCCCGTAATTCATGCCTACATTAAAGGATATACGTGTACGAATCAAGGGGGTAAAGTCTACGCAGCAGGTTACCAAGGCCATGAAGATGGTGGCCGCTGCAAAGCTGAGAAGAGCGCAGGAACGGGCTGTCATGGCCCGGCCTTACGCGGCCAAGCTGAAGGATATGCTTGGCTCTCTCTCTGCAAAGGTAGATACTTCGCTTAATCCCCTGCTTTCCGCTCGTTCGGAGGTTAACAAGGTTCTTGTGATCCTCGTCACTGCCGACAGGGGTTTGTGTGGTGCATTCAATACCAATGCGATCAAGCTTGCGCACAAAATCATTCATGAGGATTACGCCGCTCTTCACAACAAGGGTGGTGTCAGTCTGATCTGTGCCGGCTCCCGGGGGTTTGATTTTTTCAGGAAAAGGGAATATAAAATAGTCAAGGGGTACCCGGCTGTTTTTCAGAACCTTGATTTCGGAACGGCAAAAGAGATTGCCGATACAGCCTCCCGGATGTATCTTCGTGGCGAGGTCGACAGGGTGATTGTTGCCTATAATGAATTCAAGTCGGTACTTGCACCGAATCTGAGAGCGGAGGTGATTCTGCCGATTGCTCCCGAAACATCCGGCAAGGAGAGCAGCAGTGATTACATTTATGAGCCTTCACCGGCGGCTATTATCGACGTTCTTGTACCCAAGCATCTCAACACCCAGATATGGAGAATGATGCTTGAATCGAATGCTGCAGAACAGGCGGCCCGGATGTCGGCCATGGATTCGGCTACTGAAAATGCCAAAGAGCTTTTGCGTACACTCAATATCAGCTACAACCGTGCCAGGCAGGCAGCGATTACGACTGAACTGAGTGAGATCGTTTCAGGCGCTGATGCATTGACAAACTGACGGACTATTCTGCAATACGTAAAGTATAAAGCGCCTGCAAGGGCGCTTTTTTTTTATGCTCATTGCCACTCATTCGGGAATTGATTTATATTTTATAAGTTAATGATTGGTTGTTCAGTCTCTTTTCATATTCAATTCACAGGCATGGGCGGGAGCATGAAGATATACAAGTTTGGAGGTACTTCTCTGGGGTCAGCCGGGCGGATTAAAAAAGTCGCCGATATCATTACAGGTGCATCAGATGCGGATAAGCTTATTGTTGTGGTTTCGGCTATTCACCGGGTCACCGATCTTTTGCTTGAGTCAGCTACAAAAGCCAGTCATGGCAATCATGAGTATCACAGCACACTGGATGAACTTGATCATCTTCATCTCTCCATAGCCGCAGAGCTGTTTGCAGGATCTCGTCTTGATGAGGTGATGGGTGCGATCAGTTCTGACCTGTCAGAGCTGCATGATATGGTGCAGGGGGTTTTTCTGCTCAGAGAACTTTCTGAAAAAAGCCTGGCATTTGTACTTGGTTTCGGAGAACGTCTTTCTGCTCGAATAGTAAGTTGTTACCTCCAGGAGCGCGGTATTGCATCACTCTATCTTGATGCTCGAGAGCTGATTGTGACCGATGCCAATTATGCCGATGCGAGGGTTGATACCCATGCTTCCGAATTGCAGATCAGAAAACGCTTTGCCTCCTTTGACGGAGTAGCGGTTGTGACAGGATTTATTGCGGCTGCGCCGGACGGTTCATCGACGACCCTGGGTCGAGGTGGCTCCGATTATACCGCATCCATTCTTGGCGCGGCGCTTCATGCTGCAGAAATCTGGATATGGAGTGATGTCGATGGCTTTTTCAGTGCTGATCCCAAACGGGTACGGGATGCCCGGATTTTGCCCTATATCAGTTATGCTGAGGCAATGGAACTCTCTCATGCCGGAGCAAGAGTGCTGCATCCCCTTGCTGTTCAGCCAGCCATGAAAGCAGGAATTCCCTTGCTGATCAAAAATTCTTTTAACCCCTTGGCACAAGGTACCCGTATTGACGATACCATTCCCTCAGAAATGAGCTGTAAGCTGCCGGTAACAGGTCTCTCCTCGATCAACAAAGTGGTACTGCTGAATGTGTCTGGAAGCGGGATGGTTGGTGTTCCGGGTATTGCGTCACGTCTTTTCAGTTGTCTGGCCCGTCACAGAATCAATATTATCTTTATATCACAAGCCTCATCGGAGCAGTCAATCACCCTTGCCATTACCCCCTCCCAGGCCGTCAAGGCGAAAAAAATACTGGAGGAGGTCTTTGTTGCGGAGATTGCATCCCGTCAGATAGAACCTCTTGTGATTCGTCGTAACCTGGCCATGATTGCCGTTGTCGGCAACAACATGTCAGGTCATCCTGGCGTCTCTGCCCAGTTGTTTGAAACGCTCGGTAAAAACGGCATCAATGTCATTGCGGTTGCGCAGGGTGCCAATGAGATGAATATCTCTCTTGTCGTTGATGCTCATGATGAAGACAAAGCGCTGAACTGCATTCATGAATCTTTCTTTTTGTCGCAGCGCAAGGTGCATCTCTTTATTGCGGGAACGGGTACGATTGCCAAAAGTCTGATTGGTCAAATCAGCGCCCATCGTCTCAATCTGCAGCAGGATAATGATCTTGATGTCTTGGTTTGCGGGATGGCCAACACCAGAAACATTGCGCTCGACAGTAACGGGATTGATCTCCAGAACTGGCACTCTGCTCTTTTACCAAGAACTGAGCATCAAGGTATTGAAGGCTACGTGCAGCTCATCAGGGAGAGAAACCTGCACAATACCATCTTTGTTGATTGCACGGCAAGCGCCAAAGTCGCTGAAATTTATCCCGATCTGCTGCTTGCCAATATTTCGGTGGTGACAGCCAACAAACTTGGTATGGCTGGCCCCTGGCCGCTCTACCAGAGCATACGGGATGCACAGCGTAAAAGCAATGCCCGTTTTCTCTATGAAACCAATGTGGGGGCAGGCTTGCCGATTATCAACACGCTGAATGATCTGAAAAACAGCGGGGACAAGATTATCACGATTGAGGGTGTTCTTTCTGGCACGTTGAGCTTTATTTTCAATGAACTGCGCAAGGGTGGCCGGTTCAGCGAGATTGTTCGTCGAGCCCAGCAGGCAGGCTATACCGAACCCGATCCGAGAGATGATCTTTCAGGCGCTGATTTTGCCCGGAAGTTTCTCATTCTCGGTCGTGAACTTGGCTTCACGCTGGAGTACGGCGATGTTGTCTGCGAGAGCCTTGTGCCTCAGGAGTATCGTGGCGAGATGCCGGTTCCGGAGTTTCTTGACCGATTGTCAGGTATTGATGCATGGTATGCCGATGCTATAGAACAGGCAGCTAAAGAGGAGATGACGATTGCCTATGCGGGTGAAATCCGGGATGGAAAGGCAACTATCGGGGTGAAAAAGGTTCCCCTTTCCAGTCCGATTGCTGGCCTCAGTGGTTCAGAAAATATGGTGGTTTTTACCACCGAGCGTTATCGGGCAACTCCACTTGTGGTACGGGGTCCCGGAGCTGGAGGAGAGGTTACGGCAGGCGGCGTTTTTGCCGATATCCTGCGTATTGCAAGCTATCTTGTTTAAGGAGTATTGGTTATGCGTGCAGAAATTGTTTCTGTAGGAGATGAACTGCTGAAAGGACAGAGGGTCAATAACAATGCGGCGTTTATGGCCAGTGCCCTTGCCGGGATAGGAGTCCCGGTTGGCAGGGTTGTTGCCTGCTCTGATCGTGAAGAGGAGATTATGACGGTACTGGCTGAATCGCTTGATCGGGCCGATATTGTGCTTGTTACGGGAGGTCTTGGTCCAACAAGGGATGACCGTACCAAACAGGCTGTCCAGCAGCTTCTTGGAAGAGGGCTTGAACTGAGCGGGGAGGCTTTTGCCAATCTTGCTGATCGGCTAAAACAGAGAGGTGTGGAGTTGTTGGAGGCGCTTCGTGGTCAGGCAATGGTCATTGAAGGATCTCAGGTTATTCCGAATACCAAAGGAACTGCTGCCGGCATGATTATTCAGTGCACCGGGAAGTTTCAGAACCACTACCTGGTGCTGATGCCGGGCGTCCCGTCAGAGATGCGTGCCATGATGGAACTCACTGTTCTGCCCTGTTTTGCAGCGCTTTCCCGTTCGGTCATCCGTCATACACCAATAAAAACGGTCGGTATTGGCGAATCGAAGCTGGCCGGTATGATTGTCGATATTGAAGATGCTTTGCCGGAGGGAACCACCCTGGCCTATTTGCCCCATGCTGCGGGGGTCAATCTGATGATCAGCACCATCGGCCGTGAGCGGGACGCGGTTGATTGCGATAATCGCACTGTTGTTGAGGCCATTGTCAGCAGGGCAGGAAAGTTTATCTATGCAACCAATGAGGTCTCGCTTGAAGAGACGATCGGCAGCATGCTTTCAGCCGGAGGGTTCAGTGTTGCTGTCGCTGAATCCTGTACCGGAGGCCTTGTGGCAAGCCGGTTGACGGATGTGCCGGGTTCCTCAGGCTATTTCCTTCAGGGTTTTGTGGTCTACAGCAACCAGGCAAAAGAGAAAAGTCTTGGAGTGCCGGGGGAGATCATTGAAACGTTCGGGGCCGTGAGTGAAGAGGTTGCCCGTGCAATGGCCGTTGGGTGCCTTGAAAAAAGCGGCGCTGATTTTGCCCTTTCGACGACGGGGATTGCGGGCCCATCGGGAGGCTCTCCAGAAAAACCTGTTGGTATGCTCTGCCTGGCCATTGCAAAAAAAAATTCGGGCATTCTGCTCTCCAAAACGCTCTCGATGCAGGGTGATCGGGAGCTGAACAAGCTCCGCTTCAGTGAAGCTGTTCTTCGTGAACTGTGGGAATCATTGCGAGAGGATTTGACTCCCTCTTCCTGACGGGGGCTTGCCTTGGGCAAGATTTATTATGATTTTTGTAACAAGGGAGCTTTTTTATCGATAACTTGCCGTGATGATAAAATAGTTCATTCCTTTTGTGCAAAGAAAATCGTTCTCCTTGGTAGCGTATGGCAAGAATTGCAAGATTACCCGATATAGTAGCGAACAAAATCTCTGCCGGAGAGGTGGTTCAGCGTCCGGCGTCGGTTGTCAAAGAGCTTCTTGAAAATGCTATTGATGCCGGTGCGAGCAAGGTGACTCTTGCCATAAAGGATGCCGGAAAGGAGCTGATTCGGGTTGTGGATGATGGTGCCGGGATGCTGCGCGAGGATGCGCTGTTGTGTGTTGAACGTTTTGCAACCAGTAAAATTACCGGCGTCGATGATCTGGAATCACTGCAAAGCCTTGGTTTCAGGGGGGAGGCGCTTGCCAGTATCTCTTCGGTTTCCCATTTTGAACTGAAAACCCGTACGGCGAAAGAGACGCTCGGGTTGAGGCTGCGCTATGAGGGAGGAGTGCTTGCAGAAGAGTCGGGGGTGCAGGGAGAGCAGGGGACAACCATCAGCGTCAGAAATCTCTTTTATAATGTTCCTGCCCGACGGAAGTTTCTGAAATCCAACGCGACCGAGTACAACCATATTTTTGAGATCGTCAAGTCGTTTGCGCTTGCATACCCGGAAATCGAGTGGCGTATGTACAGTGATGATGAGGAGCTTTTTCATGTGAAAAGGCCGGATATTCTCGAACGGCTCAATGTTTTTTATGGTGATGATTTTGCTGCCAGCATGATTGAGCTTTCCGAGGAAAATGATTACCTCTCCATCAAGGGATATCTTGGCAAGCCTGCCATGCAGAAACGCCGGAAACTTGATCAATATTTCTTTGTCAATCGCCGGGTTGTCCAGAACCGGATGCTCTCGCAGGCGGTACAGCAGGCATATGGTGATCTGCTTGTTGAGCGGCAGACCCCTTTTGTGCTGCTTTTTCTTACGATTGATCCCTCCCGCATTGATGTAAATGTGCATCCGGCAAAGATGGAAATCCGCTTTGACGATGAGCGCAATGTGCGGAACATGTTCTATCCGGTTATCAAGCGGGCCATACAGTTACACGATTTCTCTCCTGACCTGGTGAGCGCAGAAAGTGACCAGCTCTCTTCCCTTCAGCCGCAGAATTCGGCATTCCGAAAATTTTCTTTTCCGGATATTCCCCATCGTTCCATCACAACGGGCGACCTCTACCGGAATTATCGTGAAGGGGCCGTTGATGAGCCAGCAATATCTCGAGTTGCTTCAGCGCATCAGGGCGAAATGTTTCCGCGCCACTCCAGTGCCGACTACGCTTTGGCGGGAAGCGGTTTGCGGGAAGGGGATGAGGGACTCTCATCCATTCTGCTTGCTCCACTCTATGATGATGATGTGGTTCCAAACCCGAAAGAGGTGGAGCCAAAAATCTGGCAACTGCATAACAAGTATCTGATATGCCAGATCAAGACCGGAGTGATGATTATCGATCAGCATGTGGCGCATGAACGGGTGCTGTATGAGCGTGCCGTTGACGTCATGAACCAGAACGTTCCAAATTCCCAGCAGTTGCTCTTTCCCCAGAAGGTGGAGTTTCGCCCGTGGGAGTATGAAATATTTGAGGAGATTCGTGAGGATCTCTATCGGCTTGGGTTTAATCTGAGGCTTTTTGGCAACAAAACCATCATGATTGAGGGAGTTCCCCAGGATGTAAAGCCGGGCAGCGAAGTGACGATTTTGCAGGATATGATTGCCGAATATCAGGATAATGCCTCAAAACTCAAGCTCGACAAACGTGACAACCTTGCCAAATCCTACTCGTGTCGTAATGCAATCATGGCCGGTCAGAAGCTCTCTCTTGAAGAGATGCGCTCCTTGATCGACAACCTGTTTGCTACCCGGGAGCCTTACTCATGCCCACACGGAAGACCGGTTATTATCAAGCTCTCACTCGACCAGCTCGACAAGATGTTCGGAAGAAAATAAGAGAGGTTGTTGCAAGTTTGTTTAAAAGTGCTAAATTCTTCACCATGCCCTTGTAGCTCAGTGGATAGAGCAACAGTTTCCTAAACTGTAGGTCGGCGGTTCGAGTCTGCCCGAGGGCACTTTTCTTCAAGCTCCACCCATTGTAACGTCGCCTCTCTTTATATTTTTCTCGAAGTTAACGCTGTCCAGCCAAAAATATGAAGCTTGTCAGGATTCTTTCAGCCATTCTGTTGCTGTTCTTTGTTGCCGATATAGCGCGTTATTTTATTGTTCCTGATGTTGGACGGCTGGTAGACGAGAATCCGGCAAAAACAGCTTTTATGGAGAGCCGTGAAGCTGAGTGGCGGCGCGACGGGCTCATCGATAAAAAAATAGATCAGAAATGGGTGTCGCTTGATCATGTTTCCCAGAATCTTATCAAGGCAGTTCTGATTGCTGAGGATGACAAGTTCTGGCAGCATGAGGGGTTTGATTATCAGGCGATTGAGAGAGCGATAGAAAAAAATATTCTCGCAAAGAAATTCAAGATGGGTGGCAGCACAATCAGCCAGCAGCTTGCCAAAAACCTCTACCTCTCTCCGTCAAAAAATCCGATACGCAAAATCAAGGAGGCTATCCTTACCTGGCGACTCGAAAAAACGCTCTCCAAACGTCGTATACTTGAACTTTATGTCAATGTTGCCGAATGGGGAGATGGTATTTTCGGTATTGGCCAGGCAGCCCGTCACTATTATGGTGTCAGTGCGGCCAGGTTAACGGCACGACAGGCGTCAAGACTTGCAGCAATACTGCCGAACCCTATTCTTTATTCTCCCAAAGGTTCATCACGCTATGTTCGTAACCGTTCAAGCATCATCTATGCCATCATGCGCAAGAGGGGAGTTGTTGTGCCTGACTACAGGGAGGTTATGGCCCTGACACCCGACACGACAGCGGTTGATTCGGTTGTGATCGGTATTCCGGAGAATCTGATGGATCAGTCGCTTTCATCAGACAGTACCACCGGGAAGGTTTCTGAAGGGGATGGAGTTCAGCCAGCGGAGAAAGGAGAAAGTACGACAGAAGTGCCTGCAGAAAGCGGAAACAACAGCACGCCCTGATGCTCTGTGGCATCAGGAGCGCACCGCACTTACTCGTCCAGAATGGTTTACTGCATTTCAAACAATGATTTGTCAACACCGCAGACCGGGCATACCCAGTCATCGGGAATATCTTCGAACGCTGTTCCAGGTTCTACGCCACCGTCAGGATCGCCGACTTCGGGATCATAGACATAGCCACAAGGTATACAGATCCATTTTTCCATTGATGATTTTCCGTTTTAGGTTAAAGAGTTATAATACATAGCTTTTTACGCACAACACGTTGTCTTGATGGAAGTAACAAAGCTAGATGGCCGGTTAAAAGTTCACGCGTCACCTTTTAAAAAGTAGCAAATGATAACCCAGGTATAGACAAAAATGCCCTATTCTAAATTTGATAACTGTGAATTGATTCTTCGGGATGAACTGGCCATTGACAGAACAATCCTTGCAAATGAACGAACCCTCCTTTCCTACCTGCGCTCAGGGGTTTCACTGGTTATTGCAGGAGTTTCCATGATGCACTTTTCCCAGGAGGGGTGGTTTCAGGCTATAGGAGTTGCATGCATACCGTTTGGTGTGATTACCGCTTTTTTCGGTATGTTTCGGTACCGCACCGTAAACCGCTCCATTACTGTTGTCCGGAGGCAGTTGCCAAAGTTAACGGATACAAAGTGCAGCATATCAGAATGAGCTGCAGTTTCGGATAACTCACGAGTTTCCTGTGAGCTCATGAACATGGTTGAGCTTTTTTCGAGAAAGCAAACATACGGTAACTTGATCGCTGAAGAAAAACAATGCCTTCACTCTCGGTTACCTGTTCGGCTATTCACTTGAGCGTATCCTCTCGGATTACAACATAACCAAGGGCGAGCTGATGGTTTTCGGCGTGCTCTTCATGCTCTTTGCCCCCACTCTGGCAGCGAGGGCGCGGGGTTTGAGCGGGAACTCAGAGTGATGGCGAATGCCTTATCCTCCAAAGCGTATTTTTTCTTTTCAACGGAAGTTCCTGGTCTATTTTTCATTAACTCCTTATAAGCAGTATTATTACAAGGAAAAGATGCGGAAATTGTAGTCACTAAAATATTTGGAATATTATTTTTTATATCATATATTTAAGCGTTTAGCAAACCTATGATATAGTCACAATA